>Ga0207433_10000099_pt1 | contig 198968 bp, 163 predicted proteins | sample YelNatPaOPGAMG01_FD_187559 | JGI IMG/M metagenome (GOLD analysis project Ga0207433, IMG submission 187559) | Hot spring thermophilic microbial communities from Obsidian Pool, Yellowstone National Park, USA - OP-RAMG-01 (SPAdes) (version 3) | ecosystem: Environmental > Aquatic > Thermal...
AGGATTTCTTAAAGGAAATGAGGAAAGTAGCAGCCGAAAGTTATCGGGTTCTTAAGCCCGGGAAAAAATGTGCAATACTTATAGGAGATACCCGAAAGCATAAGCATATCATTCCAGTTGGATTTCAAATAATTAACATCTTTTTAGAAGCGGGTTTTAAATTAAAAGAATTAGTAATTAAACGCCAGCACAACTGCAAAACTACAGGGTTCTGGTATGAAAAAAGTATAAAATATAATTTTCTTCTGTTAGCCCATGAATATCTGCCAATCTTCGAGAAAACCGAATCTTCTCACCCTTATTTAATAAGAGAAAATATCCCAGGTTATAGTAGTGTCGTTCCGGCGTTGGAAAAACCTCGCTTGAAAAAAATAAATGAACTTGAGACTACAACAGTATGGATATTCCCTGAAAAAGAGTTTGAAGAACAACTAAATAAGAATGTAATTGATAGATATTCTGACGGAAATGAATATTCAACCATTGTTTTCACCACCCATTCCAAAAATGAAACAATTTCTCACAAGGACAATGGAGAAAAACGTCTGAGTTTGCTTTTTATTAAGTCACCATTCTTGAAAGGCGAACCTTCTCTCATGGACATTGAATATTATTTAAAGGAGACTAAAGAGATTGTAAAACGAAATTTACCGAATATAAACAAAGGTGGATTTTTGGTTATTCAAACTCAGGATAAAAGAACCGATGGTTATGTGCAACCTCTCGCTAAAAAAATTGTAGATACATTATCATTTGATAATTTGTGGCTTAAGGAGATCGTAGTGGCTACACCTGAAGGAACAAATTCAAGCACCCAGAACTCTCAAGAATCTCTAAAAATAGTCCATCAGTATCTTCTCGTATATGAGGTAAAAACATGAAAAACCCGTTTTACTTTTTAAAAGCGATTTATTATTATTTGCAATCCTCTTATAAGATATGGCAAGTCCGACGGTTACAAGAGGACGATATCGTTTACACGACTAAAGCAAATGTTCAAATTGGAGTTTATCCTGGCAGAAAACCAGAATCACCATACGATTTCATCGTAAAATTCAAAGAACCAAATAAGCGAGAACGCACACCCGCTCATGTTCACTTAATTGTAGAAATGTATGTCAAACACGCTCATAATCCTTCCTTGACATTGCAACTGAAAGAACACATCTTAAAAATGCTTACCCAGATTAAGCCTGTAAATTCATTCCCACCCAGTCTTCAGTTTTTCAAACCAGAGCATGTAGAGCCGTTCAAAGAATTAGATAAAGTGGGGGAATTTACGGTAGAATTTTTGCTTGTTGTGACAGAACTTATGGCAATACAGGAGAAAACAAATTATCCAGAAGGCTCTTTAACAGAAAGCCTTTACAGAGATTTTGGGGTTAAAGACCGATTTTCTGTAATTCAAAAAGCAGTATTGAAGAGGTTGAGATGAAGAAAAGATTTACTTTAAATACAAACCCGCCGCACCGCCTAACCCAGAATGAAAGACTCACCCAAATTTTTGCTTCGCAAAGACTTCTTTTGTGCTGAGTCTGTTAAATAAATTTTACTTGACTTTTAATTTTTTTTCTTTATAATTAATTCTAAAACCCCATTGGGGGTGTTAAATGAAGAGACCCAATAATAAAATTAAACTTTTCATTATATTTTTTTTCTTTTTTAATCTTTCTCTTTTCGCCCAGGATTTCTCACTTACCCTCTCCTGTCAGACTTATCCCAGCCCTTTTATCGCTGATTGGGAGAATAATTCCGGGATTGTCAATATCTCCATCAATTATACCGGGACGAGTGTGGAGACTGTGCGCCTGGAATCAAGGGCGGTCTCTGTGGAACGGGGGGAGATTGCCCGGGGGCAATCGGATAGTATCATCTTTACTGCCCCCCAGACAATCTATCGGGATAACCGGGATTTTCTTAACTACCGAAATATCACCTACAATTCCGAGTATCGGGAGCAAATTGTCCGCACCGGAAGGTTATTAGAAGGAAGTTATACCCTCTATGTCCAATTGGTTCGGGTGAGAAGTGGTGCGGTCCTGGATGAGAAGCAAGCGACATTTTATATCTTAAGTTTTAATCCCCCTTCGCTTGTTGCCCCGACAAATCTTGATACGGTTCGGATCCAATTCCCGACATTTCAGTGGACACCGGCAACATCCCATCCCGGTTTTGTCGTTCGTTATCACTTAAAGATTTGTGAGATTAGAGCCGGTCAGACACCCCAAGTAGCGATTAATAATATCCCGCATCACAGCGAGGTGATTGTTGACCAGGTAAGTTTCACTTATCCCAATTCCGCTCCTGCCTTAGAAGAGAATAAAAATTATTGCTGGCAGGTTCAGGCAAAAGACCGAAACGATGTGCCGATTGGTGATAATGAAGGGAAGAGTGAGGTCTGGCAATTTACTTATAAGACGACTACGGGACCAGAATTTTCCCTTGATTCGATCCGATTATTCCTTGCCCGACAGATTCCAGTAAATGCGGGAGTCCAGGCAAAGGTAAAGTTTTGGGGAAGGGGGAGTGGTGATGTCCGGGGAAGGTTTCTGATTGATAACAATCCCTGGCGGGTTTTTAGTCAACACACCTATACCCTGCCCGACTCCTTCTTCTCAACCTCTCTGCCCACTGGTGAGGGAAATATCGGTTCCCATAAGTTGAAGATTGAGATTACCGAACCGAACGAATTGAAGGATAGTATAAATTACGAGGTGGTTCGGGATACCGGATTGAGGCTTGACTCATTGCTTTTGGTTGACGGCGTTGCTTTAATCAAAGAGATTAGCAATCCCTTAACTCCGGATGGTCCACCGGGAAGTAATCGTTATCGTTTTCCGGACGGCACAACCGCAACGATTAAGTTGCTCTCTCTGGATAATAATTCGGTCGCATCCTGCACCTTGTCCAATTTTAAGATTATCTTAAATCCTTCGGACCGATTCCGCTCCCAGATTGATACCGGTCTTGTCCAGAGGACAGCAGGAGAGGATACCAGTTTCTTTGGCTATAAGAATGACTTCTTAAAAATCAGCAAGGTGAGATTTGAGAAGCGGGGAAGCCCAGTTGATTTTATCTCGGTGAATGCTAAGTTGAATATCCCGAAAATCAATATCACTTTATACGAGATAAACGACTTAATCGTTAAAAGGAACGGGATTGAAGGGAAGGGGTTTTCCACCACCCAGGAGTTTTCGCGCTGGGGGGTTACCTTTTCCTTGCACGATATCAGTGGTAATCGGGCGATTACGGTTGGTAAGACCGGTGATACCTTGTGGGCATCGTTTTCTGGGGATATAAAACTTTCCCGGCAGGGGACGCAAACCATCTTGACACAATTTACCAATTTCAAGGTTACCCATCGGGGAAAGATTACCGGTCGTTTTGCCTTTGCCGACCCATTTCGGTTTATCCCCAATAACCCTTATTTGAAGTTGGATACGATAAATTTCTATGACAGTTTGGACCAATACTATCTGAGATTTACCGGGAAGATTGAGAGTCTGCCGAAACCGATTGATACGATTTTACCCCGAACCCGCTTCAGTTTTTTAATTGATATGGATGGCAGAACGGTTGGTAAGATTGTCCCTTTGAATGAACTATCTCCGGACCGGAGAGGGACAAATAATGACCTTTCGGAGTTCCGAATTCCGGTGGTTGATTGCACCCTGGATTTGACCTATTTAGGCATAACCCTGACGATTGTGAATAACGATTTGAAATTGAACCAATCAAAGATTGAGTTAGCGATGGATATCTATTTCCCATTCAAAGACGAGAGGGATCAACTTCTGCCGGTTGAAGAGAGGCGACTGGCGATTGGCGAGTTAAATCGCTTAGGGGAGTTGGAAGGGGCGATTACGATTGATTTCAATGGCAATCTCAACTGGAACCTACCACCATCAATACCGGTAATCCGGAATAAAAGACTCAATTTAGGTGATGTCATTCGCTTTAAGTTAGAGGAGATGGCGATTGAGCCACTGCCTTTTGGCTTTGTCTTCAACTGCTCATTAGGGATTAATGTCTCCGGGGTTAGTGGGGGAGCAAGGATTGAAGGGCTAAAAATCAGGACCAATGGCGATATTGAATATCCTATAGTTCGGGGTGGCGGTTTTAAGATTCTTGAGGTCTTCAATGTTAGTATCGGTTTAATCCGATGGAGTTCCAAGGATACAACCCTTTCTTTCAATTCCGACCAGACAACCGGTGAAGGAGAAGGTAGGAACTTTCAGAGTGGGACGCAGAGCATTAGTTGTCGGGGTTATTTCTTAATGGAGGATGCGGAGATAAATATCGGTAGTGGTGGTAGTGTTGCCTCTGGTGGCTTTGACCGACTCTTAGTCTATAAACCAACGAGTGGTGGTTCAAAAAAGGTTACTTTAACCGGTGCGGACCTTTCCATTGCCGGAATGCAACTCCTGGCGGATTATGATTACTCTAATCCCACCGGAAACCTGAGGTTTGCTGGCACATTGAATATCCCTTCGGGGATTGGGGTTACCTGTGTTGGTAAGATTGGGAATCGGAACGGACACCCATCTTTTGGTCTATTCGTGGCGGCGCGGGGCTTAAATATTCCAGTTGGTCCAGGGATTACATTGACTGGTTTGGGTGGTGGTTTCTTCTGGTATCCGGAGGAGATTGATATATCTACGGTTCGGGCGCATTGCGGTTTTACCCGACCGGAGATGACGAATAAGTTTCAGGAGAAGAGGCCGCGTGCCGATGACCCGGGTGCTTTCGCCTTGCTTCTTTATGGGGCGGTTGAATTTCTGGGTAGTGATGCCTTAGTGACCGGGCAGGCACTTCTCACTTTAACGACCCGAAGGTTTGACCTGGATGCGGAGGCAAGGGTCTTAAAGATGGCGGAGCCGGGGATTGATGCCAAAGGGATGCTTTATCTCTCGGTTGGCTGGAATCCGGCTTATGCGGAAGGCAGGGTTCAGGTTGATGTTAATGTGGTTGAGTTGATCTCCGGTGATGGTTATTTTGAGTTTTATGTCTATTCTTCTGATGCCTGGGGGATTATGGGTGGGGCAGAACTTTCGGTCATCAGGATAGTTGATGCGGAGACCGATTTCTTTATCGGCAATCCAGGATTTTTGCTTGAGGTCTCGTTTGATTTCGGGATTGATATTTATGTCCTGAGCGGAAGCATTGATTTTGATGGTATGGTCTGGTATAAGAAGATTGACCCGAGGTCCTGGGGTGGTTATGCCGGTCTCTGGGCTTCCGCAGATATCCTGGGAGGACTGGTTGGTGCCAGTTTCGGTCTGGAAGGGGCTTTGATTGGTGAGCCGGAGTATCTGGTCTATTGTGTCGGCACCTTGCGGGTTGAGGCATTATGGGTTGAGGTATTTTCTGGTAGCATCTGGGTCTCAATCGGTAGGAATGGTTTTGACGGTGGAACCGGAAGGAATTCAAGATATGACCAGTTGATTGAGGATGCGAGAGATATGGCAGACCAGATGGAGGAGGAGAAGGAGCGGGTGAAGGAGGCGATGGCGGAGGCGAAGGAGAAGATGTTTGCTTTGAGTGAGGAGCAGAGGCAAAAGGCTGGGATGGCGTTAGTGGAGGCGAGTGGCTGGAAATATGACCTATATCGGACTTGGTATGATACTGAAATGGAGCACTGGTGGTGGTATTATAGATATGTTTATGGATTGATTCCGCCGATTATTTTTGCGCAAAGGGATTCAGGAATTTTTGACCCGGTCTCCGCCGAGTTAAAGAGGATGAGAGACACTTTGAGGGAAAGAGAGAGATTGACCGGTTATTTCCTTCAGACTCAGATTGAGAGCACCCAGGCAAGGGTTAATAGAAGAATTGACAGTTACCGGGCAATCCTTGAGGAGAGGTTACCAACGGTGAGGGAGGTCGGATTGTTAGGCTCACCTTTGAGAGGCAAGAGTTCTCAGACGATTACGGTTCAAGGCAGAGATACATCATTTACCGTTACCGCCCAGGTTGGCTATGATATTGACTACGTTCAAGCGGATAGACAGAAGTCGGCAATAGATAATGCCAAAAGCGATAATGAGCAATACCGCCAGGAACTTTTGAGGATTGCCGGGTTGATTGATGAGAAACTATTAAAATTAGATAGCCTCTTATATATTAGCACCCGGTATCGGAGAGATGATATGTCCGGTCTTTGCAGTCTTTACTATGAGGGTTACAAGAAGGTGATTGACTACTACTGGCTCTTTGGTGATTATCTGGATAAGAATCAGCATAATGCGGCGCAAAAAATTAGTTTCTTTAACCGGAAGAATATGTTCGGTGCCCCATGTAGCATGATAATTTTGAATAATTTGAGAGATGCAGTTAACCGAATTGATTTTTCGAGGCTGAGGATTTGGACCAGCACCAGGCGAGAGATAATTTATAGTGTCTTGCTTCAGGAACCATCTGAGAACTGGCCCGAGATTCCCGGAGACCTTGAAGGTCTACGGAATATGTGGGTGAGTTTCGGAATGGAAATCTGGTATAATATCCCCAAGGCTGGTTATCAGGAGATTTTAAGATTAGCGCCGGAAAGAAGGGATACGGTTCTTGCGGTTTATCGGAGAGGTGTATCTAACTTTTCTCGTTCCTGGGAGAACTGGACGCTCTCCTTAGACCGAGTCTATACCCGGAAGAGCGAATTTTATGAATTGCTCTATGACCTTTATGACCAGATTGAACTTTTGGGTGATGTGCCAACCCCGGTTCCGAGAAGGACTGTAACGATTAGGGGGAGGACCTATCCGATGATTGTCCGAAGATTAAACTTTAGTCCGGCGTCAAGGAGAAAATCGGATTTAGCCCAACTTTTGAGACCGCCAAGAATTACATCTTTTAATGGTGAATACATCTCCGATGCGACAACACCCACTGGTTTTGGTCGGCTTAACCTCTCCTGGTCGGCAACCCATCCGGTAAAGGTGGTTGACTATAGTTTCTGGTTAAGAAAAGAGGGGGAAAGGTTTGGTTTACTCCCTTCTCCTAAGACCTTAGGATTAGCCCAAACTCTCTGGCTACCATTTATTAAAACGTTCAGTGATACAGGTAACTACGGTATCTTTTTACGCGCCAGAGGTGCGGGTGGCTATCCAATAATTAGAAAGGGGGTAGTTCGGGTTAATTATTACGATGCGGATGTTGGTTCCCAGAGAAACCGGATGAGTTCGGTTGACACTACGCCACCAACCCGACCGGTAATAACTACGGATACGGTTATTGCCAGTTCCGGTCAGATTTATGCTCAATGGTCTGCCTTTGATGGTGAGTCCGGGATTGAGGAGTATCAATACCGATTGGGTAGTTATTTCTATAGTCCAACTTTAAGGCGATATGTCTATAATCCGGTCTTAGACTGGACATCTTCGGGTGGGAGAACTGAGGTCAATATCCGAAATCTTAATCTCCATCATGGTGAAACCTATAAACTATCGGTGAAGGCAAAGAATGGGGTTGGTTTGTGGAGTCAGGAGGGAGAAAGAACAATAAGGATTGATACCTCGCCCCCAACCAAACCGGAAATCCTTGAATTCTTGCAAACCCTTTATCGCGGACCCCAGACCTTATTTGCCCGCTGGCAGAGGTCAGAGGACCGAGAATCAGGTGTTTTGCGCTATCTCTATTCCATTGGCAAAAGACCGCTTGGGACGGATGTCGTTGATAACACTACGGTTTCTCCGACCTTTGCCTATTTCTATGCGCTCCCTTCCTCTCCTTTGAAGAATGGCGATACCCTGTTTCTGACGGTTCGGGCTTTTAATAATTCAAGGTTGCCAACGGTTGAGCCGATGACCTTAGAGAGTATGGATACCGCCTCCTTAATCATTCAATTTTCCGACCGGACACCACCCCCTTCTTTTAATACCCGTTTCACAAAGAATATCTCTTATACCGGTTCGGTGCGGATTTTGACTTCTATCACCTTTGCCTGGGATAGCACCTATGACCGAGAGTCGGGCATCTATGCTTATCGTTTCCGTTTTGAAGCGGAAAATGGCGAGCCAATTACGAACTGGACCGATGCGACCTCAGGGATGAGAAGTATCGATTTCACCCCCAGTCAGTTCCGCAATATGGGGATAGGAACCGGGAGATTTTATATCTTTAAGGTTGAGGCGATAAATGGGGCGGGATTAACTACTGCCTCTTCGGTGCGATTTAGTTATTAAGGAGGAGATTATGAAGAGGTTGGAAAAAGATATCTTGACGCTTTTTGTCTTCACTGGATTACTCTTCTTAACCTGGGCGCAAACCAAAGCCCCGCCATTTTTCCTGATTCCCGATGAAGGGAAGGTCTATTTAATCCTCGCCTCCCCACCAAAGGAGATGGCTGGATTTAATCTCTATCGCCAGAAGAGAGGCGAAAAGGATTTTACGCTTTTAACCCCGGAGCCGATCACACCAATAAGTGAGCCATTTCTTGCCCGGGATATTCTGGGTGAGGAGGAGTATCAATGGCTTAGTAATGCCCTGAAAGCGGAGGACGAGTTCTCCCTTCTGCGAAGATTGAAAGACCCCGGTGTCGGTGGCGCATTATCCTTAGTCAGCCGAAAGGTAGCATTGGTCTTAGGAAAGATTTATATTGATTCAATGGTAAATACCGGTGAAGAATATACCTACCGCATTGCCTTCTTAAATTACAAGGGAGAGGAGTTCTTTAAGGGTGAAGAAAAGGTCTTGGTGCAAAAACACCTACCACCGGATAAAAGGGTAGAGAAGATTACCTTTACGGTTGGTAAAGACCATCTGAAACTTAACTGGGAATATCCAAGATGGCAGGGTGATAAAAAAGACCTGGTGGTTGGCTTTAATATCTATAAGAAGAGTGAGACGGAAGAAGATTTTAAGAAGGTTCTGCCCTTTCCCTATCTGAGAACCGGTGAGAAACTCTTTTATATTGATAAGAATGTCTCAGAAGGTAAGACTTACCAGTATTACTTAGTCCCGGTTGACATCGTTGGTGCGGAAGGACTGAAATCAGAGATTATAACCGTTGAGTTAAAAGATATAACCCCACCCGCTCCACCACCAGTCGTTAATGCCACACCCGAAGAAGGGGCAATTCTTTTAGAATGGGAGCCTTCCCCGGATGAAGATGTTATCGGGTATAATGTCTATCGGAGTTGGTCAATCCATGGTGAGTTCAAGAAGATTAATCCAAAACCAATCCCGAAGGAGGAACGAAGGTTTGTTGACCGGGATGTGAGTGCGACCGGAATGTTATATGTCTATCGGGTAGCATCAATTGATGAAGCGGGTTTAGAGGGAAGGCAATCAACCGCTGCCTTTGGCATGCCCAAAGACACAACCCCGCCGCCCCCAGTAAGTAATCTGCAAGCCAGGGTAGAGAAGCACTTCGTGGAATTGAAATGGAAACCCCAGCTGACACCGGATCTGGATGGTTATTATGTCTACCGGGCAGAAGAGAAGGATAAGCCATTTCGTCTGGTTGGACCACCGATAAAGAAGGAGATAACCAGTTTTATTGATTCCGGTTTTGTCAAAAAGGGCTTATATCCCGGTCACACCTATTACTATTATGTCTCCCAGGTTGATATCGCTCTTAATGAGGGTGAGCGCACATTAATTGAGGTGAAGATTCCGGATGATGAGCCACCAAGTCCGCCCCCCTCAATCTATTGTTCAAATAATGATGATGGCACTGTGGAAGTGACCTGGCAGGTGAGTCTAACACCGGATCTGGCAAAATATCGGGTTTATCGTCAGGAAGAAGGGAAGGACGCTTTGATGGTGAAAGAACTTCCGCCGGATGTTAATAACTACTCGGATAAAGAGGTGGCAAAAGGAAAGAGATACCTTTATTTGGTCTCGGCGGTTGATAGTGCTGGTAATGAGAGCGAGAAGAAGGTTTTTGAGATAATACCGAGGGATATATCTCCGCCCCCACCGGTAAAGGGATTGAAGGTTAGTTATAAAGAGGGAAGGGTTCTTTTGACCTGGGAGGAGGTGGTAGTTGATGACCTTTTGGGCTATAATGTCTACCGGGCTAATCTACCAACCGGGATTCCGGAGAGATTGAATAAGGATATTTTAAGGGAGAATAAATTCTCTGACCCAACCGGTAATGAGAATTACTACTACTGGGTTACGGTCTTTGATACCTCGGGGAATGAGAGTGAGCGGTCTCAGGTTTTGCGACCGGAAAGATGAGCCGGAGTGTCTTTCTTTTCCTTTTTCCCTTATCTTTACTTTGGGCGTTAAGGATGCCGAAACCAAATCTTGCGGGTGAATTCTCCTCGGGTTTTGAGTTTTATCACAATTCGGACACGAGCCGGAAACGAAAGCCCTCATCATCCTACCATCTCTCCCTTAATTCTTCGCTCTCTTTTCCTTTATTCAGTATCGGACTCGGTCTATTTTATAACTCGGAGGATAGATTCACGGCGCAAAGGGTGCATCAGTTTAATCTCAACCCATCCTGGCGATGGGGGAGGGTATATCTTGGTGATTTCTCCCCTTCCTTTTCCGAATATACCCTGTCTAATATCTCCCTCTACGGGGCGGGGATTGAATTCTTTCCCAAAAGGTTTCGCTTCTCTCTGGTTGGGGGGCGGTCAAGAAGGGCGGATACAATTGAATGGTCTTACAATCGCTATCTCTACGGTTTGAAATTGGGCGGGGATTTCCTTTTTCTGACCATCCTGAAGGCGAAGGATGATACGAGTTTAATAGAGATGAAAGATACCATTCCCCTATCCCCCCAGGAGAATTTGGTCCTCGGTTTTGGTTCCAATTTCTCCCTCTTCCGTTATCTTGCCTTTGACTGGGAGGTCGCTGGTAGTGTCCATACCCGGGATTTAAGGAGTGATACCATCTACTTGAAAGAGATTCCCGATTTTCTCTATTCTTTCTATCAGCCTCGTTATTCCTCACGGGTTGATTATGCCCTTAGGGGTGGATTGAAGTTCAATCATAAACTCTTCACGATTGATTTCGGGGTCTCACAAATTGGTCCTGGTTTTACCTCCTTCGGTCTCTCTTATCTGAAGAACGATTCCCGAAGATTTAAGGTCGGGATTGCCACTAAGGTCATCCCAAAGACCGAGATGGGATTAACCTGGGAGAAGGAGAATGATAACCTGGTGAATGATAAACTGGCGACCACCAGGAATCAGGGCTTAGGTTTTTCTCTCCGCACCACACCGATAAAATTGGTAAATGTTAGCCTCAATTATAATGGAAAAGCGACCGTAAGGGAAGGCGAGGGGCTAAGTGATAGTTTCAAGATTAATACCTTAACCCAAACCTTAAATCTCACGCCCAACTTTCGCTATTCCGCTTTTGGCTTTAATCAGAATCTCAGTTTGATTTTAACCTATCAAGATTATAAGAATAGAATCCCAACCTCTCCCTCGCCCTCCAGCCGGATTTTAACCACGGGATTAAATTATTCTCTGACCTTAAAAATACCGATTACCTTCTCTACCTCTTTCAGTCGGGTATTCAACCTTTCACCCTCTGATAGCCAACCGAAACCGAACTATCAGAGTTACAGTCTGACGGGAAGTCCACCGGCTCTATTGAATGGTCGGTTAAAAAGTTCTCTCACCCTTTCTTATCAGCCTTCCGCTCTGGGTAGAAACATCTCTTTCCGTTCGGGTTTTAATTATTCTTTCACCAAACAGGAGATCTTCAACCTCAGTGGCGATTTAAGTATCTTCTCTCCCGGAAAAGGGAAGAAGGGCTTCTCTTCGGAGAAGATAAGTCTCTCTTACAGCCGAAAGTTATTCTGAGTAATCCGAAATCGCTTTAAGGCTCATTTTTCGCCAAAAAGACTTTCGGTAATGTTAGTATTACTAACATTTTTTCTCACCTTTTTTTCTTCTAAGTCTTTATCTTTCAATAACTTAGAGCCTTTTTCTTAATTTTATCCCCCTTTGCTCCCTGAGCCTTATACCTTATCCCTTTTTAACCTATCTCCTTCTCTTTGAGAGAGATGAAGAGATTGACAGATGAGGTTTATTCCCTTAAAATTAGAGATGAAAGAATGGATTGACGAGGGCTTTAAGAAGATTCGGGAGATTACGGATTTTAAGCCAAAGGTTGGAATAATCTTGGGAACAGGTTTGGGACGTTTGGCAAAGGAGATAGAAGCGGTCAAAATTATTCCTTATTCCGAAATTCCCCATCTCCCGCGCCCAACCGTTGAGAGCCATACCGGAAGGTTAATCTTCGGTCATCTGGAGAAGAGGTCGGTCTGCGCCTTTGAGGGAAGGTTTCATTATTATGAAGGATACTCAATGTTTGAGATTACTCTCCCGGTCCGGCTGATGAGGAGATTGGGAGTGGAGCGGATGATTGTCTCTAATGCCGCGGGAGGTTTGAATCCACTTTTTCAACCGGGTGATATTATGGTGATTACAGACCATATCAATTTCCAGCCGGATAATCCGTTGCGCGGACTTTCGGACCCAGATTTTGGTCCGCGTTTTCCGGATATGTTCCAGTGTTATGACCCGAAGATGATTGAACTGGCAGAAAGTGTCGCTCTGGAATTGAAGATTCCCTTAAAGAAAGGTGTCTACATTGCGGTTTCCGGTCCGAATCTGGAAACCGCAGCGGAATATCGCCTCTTTCGTTTATTCGGTGCGGATGCGGTTGGGATGTCAACCGTTCCCGAAGTGATTGTTGCCCGCCAGGTTGGGATAAAGGTTTTAGGATTTTCGGTAATTACGGATATGGGACTGCCGGATGCAATGAAACCGGTAGACCTGGCGGAAATTCTGGCGAACGCCAATAAGGCGGAACCAAAACTAACCAGTTTGATTAAAGGAATTGTCGCTCGGTTGTGAGAAATCTCCCCTTTCTTCTTCTCTTCTCTCTTCTCTCTTGCGCCCGAAGAGAAATATTAGAAATCTCCGCATCCCCCGAGAGTCTCTTCCAAAAAGGGATTGAGTATCTGAATCAGGGGAGATATAAAGAGGCAGAGAAGAGTTTCAGCGAAATAATTTATCACTATTCGGGTAGTGGTTATTGGGAAGATGCCCAGTTCTTTCTCGCGGAAACCTATTTTAAGAAGGGAGATTACTACCGGGCAAAGGATGAGTTCTTCTTCTTTATTAAGAACTTTCCAGCCAGTAAATATTATGAAGAGGCAAGTTATAAATATGCCATCTCCTTTCTTTCTTCCCTGCCGAAGATTAATAGGGAGCAAGGGGAGATTTCGGAACTGGAAGATTTCGTCTTAAACTTTAACGAACGATACGAAAATTCTCCTTACCGTTCCCAAATGGATAGTATCCTTTTAGCGATTGCGGACCGAAAGGCGAAGAAGGAGTTGCAAAATGGTCTATTGTATTATAAAGCGGGCGAGTGGCAATCCGCCCGGGTGTATTTTGAATATATCACAAAGGAGTTTCCGAATACCCAGACTGCCCTGGAGGCAAAATTCTTCCTGGCGGAGATTTTCTGGCACAACGGGGAAAGGGAGAAGGCAAGGGAGATCTTTGAGGAATTACTCCAAAAACCGATAAGAAAAGGGGTGAGGGAGAAGATTAGTAAATATCTCTCCGAAAGGTAAGATGCGGGTCGGTATCTTCGGCGGAACATTTAACCCAATTCACCTCGGTCATCTAATTGTGGCAGAAGAGATGCGCGAGAAGTTAAAGCTGGATAAAATCCTCTTCCTTTTAGCCTTTAACCCACCCCACAAAAGGAAGTTCGCCCCTTATTCCGACCGAAAGGAGATGGTGAAGATGGCAATCGCCGGAAATCCTCACTTTGAACTCTCGGAGATCGAAAAAGAACGGGGTGGGAAATCCTGGACCGTTGAAACATTGAAGGATTTAAGAAAGTTATATCATCAGGAAGAACTCTTTTTAATTATCGGGAGTGACCAGTTTCAAGAATTGGCGAAGTGGCGGAATCCAGAAGAGTTATTCAATCGGGCAAAGGTCTGTGTCATGCGCCGAGCCGGAATGCCAATCAGGAAAGAGATAAAAAGAAAGTTTCCCAAAGCCCGAATCTTAGATGTCTCCCAGATTGAGATCAGCGGGAAGAAGATTCGGGAGAAGATAAGAAAGGGAAGTTCGGTCCGGTATCTCCTACCGGATAAGGTTTATGAGTATATCTTAAAGAAAGGGCTTTATCAAAAGGAGAAGATATGATAGTGATTTCAACCTTTTTAATCCTTTTCTCTCTTCTCTATGCTCAGGGAGGAGAGCGCAATCCCCTTGGTTCCCTCTTCCCTTTAATTCTCATCATCATCGTTTTTTACTTCCTCTTAATCCTACCGCAACAGAGGCGGCAGAAGAAACACGAAGAGATGATTAGAGGGATTAAGAAAGGAGACCGGGTAATAACCATGGGTGGGATTCATGGTGTCGTTTCGGAAGTAAAGGAGACGACCTTTATCATCAAGGTTGACGAGAATACCCGAATTGAAGTGGAGAAGAGTGCCATCTCTTATAAGAAGACGGGCGGGTAGATGGTAAGGAAGATAAGGATTTTTGACGACCCAATCCTGCGGCGCGAAGCGAAAGAGGTAGCGGCGATTGATGAGAAGATTCTCAGTTTGATCTCGGATATGAAGGAGACGATGAAGGAATGTGAGGCACTCGGATTAGCCGCCAATCAGGTCGGAGAAGAAGTCTCCCTCTTTTTGCTCCGGAATCTCCTCTCCCAAAATGAGGATTTTATCGTGGTGATTAATCCCCGAATCCGAAGGGAAGAAGGGGAGGCGGAAAGGGAAGAAGGCTGTCTCTCCCTTCCCGGAATTGAGGAGGTGATTAAAAGACCAAAACTGGTTGTTGTTGAGGGGATGGATGAAAAAGGGAAAGAGAATCTCTACGAGTTTTCCGGGATTTTAGCCCGAGCCGCCAAACACGAGATTGACCACCTCCAGGGGAAACTTTTTATTGACTACCTCTCTCCTTTAAGACTTCGTTTTATTGAAAAGAGGCTGGAGGAACTGAAAAATAGAGAGAAAGAGAATCGGGAATGAAGATTGTCTTCTTTTCGGGCGACGATGATGCTTTGCCCATCTTAGAATCTCTTATTACTGGCTTAGAGGTTCTGGCTTTAGTTACAAACCCGCCCAAACCGAAAGGAAGGGGGTTAAAGATAAGACCTTCCCTTTTGGGCGAATTCGCTCAGAAGAAAGGGATTAATCTCTTTTATCCAAAAGACCCGAACGAAAAGGAATTCGTCGCTTCTCTCGAGAGGCTGGAAGCGGATTGTGGAGTATTGGTCGCCTTCCGTTCCATTCTCGGACCAAATCTCCTCAATCTCTTTCCCAGGGGATTTTTGAATCTTCACCCATCGCTTCTCCCTAAATACCGAGGACCGGCACCAATCCAGAGGGCAATCTTAAACGGCGAAAAGAGAACAGGGGTGACAATCTTCTTTATGAACGAAAGGGTTGATTCTGGACCAATTATCCAACAAAGGGAAGTGATGATTGGGGAGAATGAGACCTACGGCGAATTAAAGAGAAGGCTCTTCTCGCTCGGCGCGGAGATGCTGAAAGAGAGTCTTTCTTTGATTGAACGGAACGAAGTTAAACCAATTCCCCAGAATGATGCCCTCGCCAGTTATGCCCCAAAGATAAAAAAGGAGGAGTGTCGCATCTCTTGGAAAGAGGAGAAGGAATTCATCCATAATCAGATTCGTGCCTTCTCTCCGGAACCCGGGGCTTACACCTTCTTTCGGGGGAAGCGGGTTATCATTTTGCGTTCCGAAATTCCCCGGGAGGAAGTAGGAGAAGAAGGAGAGGGAATAATCGTTTCCTTTAACGGGAACCTTTTTGTCTCAACCAGAAATGGCACGATAAAGATAAAAGAATTGAAGGTAGAAGGGAAAGGGGTAATTTCCGGTCAAGATTTCATTAACGGCTACAAACCTAAGGCAAAAGAAAGGTTTGGATGAAGAGAGTCTTCACCTTCTTATTCGGAGTTTTCCTCGGTTTACTTTTTTCCCTCCTTCTGGCTAATTTCCTCCTTCTGCCAATCCTCACGAAGAGCCAGAAGATAATTACGATGCCCGACCTAACCGGGATGACCGAAAAGGAAGCGGAAAGCGAGATAAAAAGGTGGGGTCTCGTGATTGGCGAGAAGAAATGGGCATACAGCTGGCAATATCCCGAAGGAAAAGTAATCGCTACCCATCCGAAGGCCAGGACCCGAGTGAAAAAAGGTCGGGTGGTTGAGATAACTTTAAGTAAAGGTCGGGGGAAAACGGTTGTTCCCGATTTCCAGGGGAAGAAGATTTCCGAATTCCTCTCCTCCTTAGCGATGGCGGGACTTCTCTCCCAGGTGGAAACGATTTACGGGGAAGAAGATGGAGTGATAAAGACCTGTATCCCTCAACCGGGAACCACATTAGAGAAGGGAAGTGTCGTCCGGGTTCTGGTCAGCCAGAAGGAAGGATTTGTCGTTATGCCCCGAGTAATTGGCTTAAAATTAGAGACGGCAAAAAGACTTTTGGATAGTTTAAATCTTAAGATTGATGAGATTAGAGAGAAGGAGAGTGAAGAAGAGCCGGGGGTTGTCATCTTCCAATATCCAGAAGAAGAGATGCGCGTTCGGAGTGGGGGGAAGGTGGTTCTGGTTTTAGCCAAGAGGAAGGAATGAAAATCTCCGCCTCAATCCTTAACTGTAATTTCCTCCAACTGGGTAACGAGATAAAAAAAGCCGAGGAGGCAGGAATTGATTCCTTCCATCTGGATGTGATGGATGGCCATTTCGTTCCGAACCTCAGTTTCGGAACACCAATCCTGAAAGTCGTGAGGCAAGTGACCCAAAAACCAATCTTCAGTCACTTGATGGTCTGGGAACCAGAGAAGATGATTGAGAGGTTTTTACCCGATTCCGATGGAGTAATATTTCATATTGAGGCGACAAAAAAGGTAAAGGAGTGCATCACTCTCATCCATCAGGCAAATCGCCTTTGCGGTATCGCCTGTAATCCCGAAACCCCCTACAGCCACCTCCTCCCTCATCTGGAAGAGGTGGAGGATATCTTAGTGATGAGTGTTCATCCCGGCTTTGGGGGGCAGAGGTTCATTCCTGATGTTCTTGACAAGATAAAAAGATTAAAGGAGATTGGGAAAGAGAAAAGACTTTCTTTTATCGTTTCGGTTGATGGCGGGGTGAATAAGGATAATGTTTCCCTCTTAAAGGAGGCGGGAGTGGATATGATAATCGTTGGCACATACCTTTTCCATTCTTCTGATTATAAGAAGGCATTGGCGGAGTTGCGATGTTCGACCTGATTGCGGATAAATTTCTTAAACTCCAGAGAAAGATTTTAGGTTATGGGAAATTAACCCCAAAGGAGATTGATTCCTTTCTCCGTGAGGTTCGGCTCCTTCTTCTGGATGCGGATGTCAATTATAAGGTGGTGGGCGAGTTGATTAAAAACCTCTCCGAGAGTATGGCGAAAGAGAAGATTACGGAGGCGATAAGACCAGGGGAGTTATTGCGGGTGATTCTCTATAAGGAGATTGTTCACCTCTTAGGTGAGAAGCCCCAGAGGCTGGAGTTTAAGGCGAAGCCTTTAATTGTTGCCCTGGTTGGTTTGCAAGGAACCGGGAAGACGACGAGCGCCGCCAAATTAGCCTTCCGTTTTAAGAGTCAAAAGCCGTTACTTGTTGCCTGTGACCCGAAAAGACCGGCCGCTTCCGAGCAACTGGAACTTTTAGCCCAAAGGGTGGGCGTTGATTTCCTGCCGGTGAAAGAAACCGCTCTCGCTTCCTGTTGGACTGGTATTCAGGTGGCCAAGCAAAAAGGAAATAACCTCATAATCTTTGATACCGCCGGCCGACTCCATATTGATGAGGAATTGATGGGAGAGTTGAAAGAGATTAAGGAGAAGATAAAACCCCATTATATCCTCCTGGTGGTTGATGCGATGGTGGGTCAGGACGCTGTTGCCCAGGCGGAAGAGTTCCAGAGAAGATTGGGGATTGATGGGTGTATAATGACCAAACTGGATGGTGATGCCCGAGGTGGAGCCTGCCTTTCCGTGCGGATGGTAGCAAATGTCCCGATTTATTTTGCCGGCGTTGGGGAGAAGGTGGAAGACCTGGAGGAATTCTATCCCGAGCGCATGGCAACCCGAATCTTAGGAATGGGTGATATAAAATCTCTGGTCGAAAAGGTTGAAGCGGAAGTGAAGGCGGAAGAGCAGAAGAAGATGGCGGAGAAATTCATCAAAGGAGAACTGGATTTTGAGGATTTACTCGCCCAACTGAAGATGTTCCAAAAGATGGGCTCCCTCTCAAAGTTGATGAGTATGCTCCCGGGAATGAAAGGGATTGATATTTCGGAAAAGGAGATAAAAAGAATTGAGGCAATTATCCTCTCGATGACAAAAGAGGAGAGGAAAGATCCGAGCATCATTGATGGCTCAAGACGTCGAAGGATTGCTCTCGGAAGTGGCACAACCGTCGAAGAGGTGAATCAGGTCTTGAAACAGATGAAGATGATTAAGGAGATGGGTAAGAATCTCAAACGGTATAAAGGACTGCCATTCGGCAAACTCTTTTGAAATGAAGGTGATTGTTACCGGAGCGAAAGGGATGCTCGGTCGGGAACTGGTTCCCTACTTAAAAGCAAGAGGGGTTCGGGTAGTCGAATGGGATTTGCCCGAATGGGATATAACGAAACCGGAGATAAGCGGTTTGATTGTTAAAGAAAAACCAGAAGGGATTATTCACCTCGCCGCTTTTACCGATGTTGACGGTGCCGAAGAAAAGAGGGAAGAGGCATACGCGGTAAATTTTTTGGGCACCGAGAATTTAGTAGAAAAAGCCAGAATAATTAATTGCAAGTTTCTCTATCTCTCAACCGACTATGTCTTTGATGGAGAGAAGGGGACCCCTTATCGAGAAGAAGACCCTCCCAATCCGATAAATTATTACGGGGAGACAAAATATCTGGGGGAGAAGGCGGTTGCGAGATTAGAAAGGTTCTTTATCATTCGCACCGCCTGGCTTTACAGTCGGAAGGGGAAGAATTTCGTTAATGCCATCAGAGAGAAGATGGAGCGGGATGAAGAGATTAAGGTTGTCTCCGACCAGATTGGGTCACCAACTTACACGAAAGATTTATTAGAGCCACTCTTTGATTTACTGAAAAGCGAGGCCTTTGGTATTTACCATCTCACTAACTCGGGCTTTTGCTCCTGGTTCCAATTCGCCTGCGAGATCGGACGAATCTTAGGGATAGAGAAAGAGATAAAACCAATCACCACCGAAGAATCCGGCCGACGAGCCCGAAGACCAAAATTCTCAGTTCTGGCGAATACCCGATACCAGAAGGTATTCGGTAAGGAATTAAGGAGCTGGCAGTTGGCATTACGGGAGTGCCTGAAAGAGAATGAGGGATAAAGAAGGCAGGGTCTCTCAAAAACGGAAAACCGCAAATAAAAGAATCTCCTTAGCGGTTGACGCCATCATTAACTACCGGGGAAAAATTGTTTTGATTAAGCGGAAAAATTACCCCTCTGGCTGGGCATTGCCCGGGGGATTTGTGGAATACGGGGAGACGGTAGAGGAAGCGGTCAAGCGGGAGGCAAAGGAGGAGACCGGACTTACCCTTTCTTATCTGAAACAATTCCGGGTGTATTCCGACCCAAAACGTGACCCACGTTTCCATTGTGTTTCGGTTGTCTTTACCGCTAAGGGAAGAGGAAGGATTCGGGCGCAAAGCGATGCGAAGGAGATCGCCCTTTTTACTCAAAAGACCTTACCCCAAGAGATGGCTTTTGACCATCGAGCAATCCTTTCCGATTATTTCAAGAGTCGGCGAAGATTTTAACGGGGAGTTCTTCGTTTCACTACAACCTCTTTGTAGAAATTCTCCAGAATCTTTTCGCCGATTAAACCCGAACGTTCAATATGAAACTGGACGCCATAAAGGGGTTTCGTAATATGACGGATTGCTTCCACCGAACAACGGGAAGAGGTAGCAATGGTTAAAAAACCAAAACCTTCAAGGTTTTCGGGGTCAACATATTCCTGGTGGGACTCATAAACCCTAATCTGGGGAAGAAGCCCCTTAAATATGTCTTTAAAATCTAAGAGGGTAACAATCTCTTCGCCCCTTATCTCCTCCCCTCCTCTTACCTTTGCCCCATGAGCAAAGGCTAAGATTTGATGACCATAACAGATACCCAAAGTCGGAAGGGAAAGGGTTTGTAAGACCGCAAGATAGGAATGGGAATAGCACCCCTTAGAAATCATTGCCGGTGAACCGGAAAGGATGAGGCAGTCGTAATCGTAGATATCCTCTCCTTTGGTTAAGAGTTTAACATCCGGGATAACTTCGTATTCACTGAATTTCTTCACCAGTTCAACATAAGGCAAAATCTTTGTTTCCGCATCCGCATGATAAGAATTGACAATCAGGGTTTTCATTTAGCCCTTCACAATCCCTTTATCTCTTCTTTTGGCAATTCCTTCACCTTCCTTTCAATCGCCGCATAGGCATTATGATTATGGATTGATTCCTGACTCTCTACTTCCAGAGAATACCAGGTGATTAAGGGATGGGAATCTAAACGGCAGGCGACATTTCGGGCAACATCTTCCACGAAGGTCGGATTTTGGTAGGCACTCTCGGTCACATATTTCTCGTCCTCCCGCTTCAAGAGGGAGTAGACCGGAGAGGAGGCACAGTCTTCAATCAGGGCAATCAGGTCTTCCAGCCAGAGAAACCCCTTAAATTTTACCAGAACCCGAATCTCACCCCTTTGATTGTGAGCCCCCATTTCCGAAATCTCTTTGGAGCAGGGGCAGAGAAGATTCACCGGCACATTTGCTCCCATATAAATCGTGATCCGGTCAAATAGTTGAGCATCGGTCTCCAAAACGCCAATGAATCGGCACTGGTATTCCATCAGTCCTCTCGCCTGGGAAACCGGGGCTCTCTTTTCCACAAAATAAGGGAAGTTCAATTCAATATGGGCAGAACTGGAACCAAGGGCTTCCTTGATTGCCTTTAAGATCTTCCCGATATTCGTGATGGCAATTTCCCGATGGAAACGGTTAAGAATCTCCACAAATCTTGACATATGGGTGCCACGGAAGTTATGGGGGAGATTGGCATAGATATTGATGGTGGCAACAGTATGTTGGGTCTTATGGGCTTTATCCCTTAAACGAATTGGGTATTTCAACCCCTTAATCCCAACCTTATCAATCCCTTGCCGGCGCGTATCAATCTCATTCTGAATATCTCTCATCTCAATAAATCGGAAAATACCTTTCTATCTCCCAGGGGGAAACCTGGAGGGAATATTCCTGCCATTCCCGCATCTTAATCTCCAAGTATTTTTGAAAGAGGTAATCCCCCAGAGTCTTTCGGGCGATTTCGCTTCGGGCAAAATGCTCTAAGGCCTCAAAGAGGGAACGGGGCAGGGTTGGAATCTTTTCCCTCTCTTCCGAGGTATAAACGTTCTCTTCGGTTGGTGGGGGTGGACTTAACCCCTCTTTTATTCCCGCTAATCCGGCATTCAGGATTACCGCAAAGGCTAAATAGGGATTACAGGCAGGGTCAGGGGAACGTAATTCCAGACGGGTGCTGGTCAGTTTCTTCGGACTCGTCTTCGGAATCCGAACGAGAGCGGAGCGGTTCATCTGTCCCCAGCAGATATAAACCGGGGCTTCAAAACCCGAGACGAGCCTTTTGTAGGAATTGACCGTGGGAGAAAGGATGGCGGATAACTCCTTTATATACTTCAACTCTCCGGCTAAAAACTGATAGGCGAATAACGAAAGACCATAAGGGTCATCGGGCGAAGCGAAGAGATTCTCTCCTTTCCGAAAGAGGCTGTGGTGGATGTGAAGACCGGAACCCGGAATCCCGAAGATTGGTTTGGGCATAAAGGTGGCATAGAGCCCTTTCTCTTCCGCAACTTTTTTGATGACCACCTTTGCGGTAATTAGATTGTCTGCCATTTTTAAAGCGTCGGAGTATTTCAGGTCAATCTCTTGCTGACCACTTCCCACCTCATGGTGTCCGGCTTCCGTCTGAATTCCCAAAGAGGCGAGATAGGTAGAAATCTCTTTTCGCAATTCCACACCCGAATCTCCGAGAAGGTCAAAATAACTCACCCGGTCGTGAGGGATTGGTCTCTCCCCTTCCCTCTTGAAGAGGTAAAATTCCAATTCCACGCCGACCTTATATGAGACATCCGAGCCGAGTTCTTTGCCGAGGGAAAGAAGGGCATTTCTCAGAATGAAACGTGGGTCACCGACAAACGGCTGATAATTGGGAGCGAAAACATTACAGATGAGACGGGCACTCACCGGGCGCTCACCAGTTTTCGGCATAAGGGCAAAGGTCTCAGGGTCAGGGATGAGATACATATCACTCTCCGCAATTCGTCCAAACCCTTCAATTGATGAGCCATCAAACCAGACCCCTTCCTCACAAACCCTCTCAATCTCTTTTGCCGGAATGGTGAGGCTCTTCACCGAACCAAGGATATCAGAAAACCAGAGGTCAATGAAGGAGACCTTTTCTTCTTTTATTCGGGAGAGAATCTCATTCATTCGGTTCTTTAATCCTTTTAATTCCGGTGGCTTTTCCGGTATCTTCATCAATCGTTAAAAAGACTCCGCAGATTTTCAGATTGTTTGTCGCCGGCTCCAAACGATAGGAGATACCCGTGAGAATCCTTTTTATTGAGGTCTCAACCTTCATTCCTAAGACTGAGTCCAATGCCCCACACATTCCGGCATCAGTGATGTAAGCGGTTCCTTTAGGTAGGATTCGCTCATCGGCGGTTTGGATATGGGTATGGGTGCCAATGACCGCGGAGACCTCACCATCGAGAAACCAGCCCATTGCCACCTTTTCCGCGGTGGCTTCGGCGTGGAAATCAACAATAATAATCTTTGTCTTCTCGCGCAAAGGGAGGAGGATTTCCCGAATCCTCTGGAATGGACAGTCAATCGGTTTTAAGAAGACCCGACCCAAAAGGTTGACAACCGCAATCCGCATTTTCCCATTCCCCGTCTCAAAGATTTGAAATCCCCGACCGGGAACGCCAATCGGATAATTCAGGGGGCGAATGATTCTCGGCTCGCTCTCTAAGAACGGTCCCACCTCCTTTCGGTCTAAGGAATGATCCCCGAGGGTTAGGCAATCAATCTTCATCAGAAGTTCCGTAGCAATGGCCGGAGTGATACCAAAGCCACCAGCCGCATTCTCGCCATTTGCAATCACGAAATCCGCCTCGTATTTCTCTTTCACCCGGTCAATCTCTTCGAGAATGATTGAACGTCCCGGTTTTGCGCAGATATCACCGAGGAAGAGGAGATTCATAAATTTGAGGGCTAAATGCCATCAAACCCTAATGGGCGAAACCGATTGCCTTCTTCTCCCGAATTACCGCCACTTTGATTTGACCCGGGAATTTTATCTCCTTTTCGTATTCCTCAATAATCTTCTCCAAAATTGCGGCGATTTCATTATCCGAAACCTTTTCCGGGTCAACCAAAACCCGAACCTCCCGTCCGGCCTGAATGGCATAAGCCTTCTCCACGCCGGGAATGGAGGAGGCAATCTCTTCTAATTTCATAACCCGCTTGATATAGGTCTCATAACTTTCCCGCCGAACCCCGGGTCGGGAACCGGAGATGGAATCCGCCGCGGCGACCAAAAAGGAGTAGGGGTTAGTAAAAGGGACCTCTTCGTGATGGCTGGCGATGGCGTTAACAATAATCTCATCCTCATTGAACTCCCGGGCGATTGCCGCTCCAATCTGGGCATGACTTCCTTCTTGCCTCCCTTCTGCCACCTTGCCGATATCGTGAAGGATTCCCGCCCGACGGGCGGTCTGGGGGTCAAGGTGTAACTCACTCGCCATAATACCCGCTAAATTTGCCACCTCCTTAGAATGGAGGAGAAGATTTTGACCGTAACTCGTGCGAAAGCGCATCTTGCCAATATAAGAGAGGAGTTTCGGATGAATGCCAACTAACCCCATCTCTAAGGCACAGGCTTCCCCTTCCTTTTCCACCGTGAGGGTGATCTCCTTCTTTGCCGCTTCAATCACCTCTTCAATCCGACCGGGATGGATCCGACCGTCCGCAATCAGTTTTTCCATCGCCAACTGGGCAATACTCCGGCGCATCGGGTCAAAAGAGGAGAGGGTGATTACTCCCGGGGTATCATCAATGATTACCTCCACTCCGGTTAGATTTTCAAAGGTTCGGATGTTCCGTCCTTCCCGACCGATAATCCGACCTTTGAGTTCTTCGGAAGGGAGCGAGATGACGACAACGGTTGAATCCTGAGTTTGCTCCGCGGCACAACGTTGAATTGCCTGGAGGATAATCTCCCGGGCTTCTGCCTCCGCTGACCTTATTGCGGAATCGCGAATCTCCTTAAACATCTGAGCGGATTCAATCTTCACCTTCTCTTCTAAGTGTTTCATAATTTCTTTCTTCGCCTCTTTCTCATCAATTCCGGCAATCCGGATGAGCCGTTCGTTAGCCTCTCTAATCAACTGGTCCAATCGCTCGGCTTTTATCTTTAAGGTTCTTTCCTTTGTCTCATAATCCCTTTCCCGACGGGCAAGGTTGTGTTCCCGAGCCTCCAGTTCCCTTTTCAATTCCCGAAGGGAGAATTCTTTCTCTCTTAACTCCCGCTCTTCCCTTTTTAACTCCTCCTCCTTTTTCTGGTAGAGAGCGGCAATCTCCTCTCTCTCCTTTTTTAATGCCTCTTTTGTTTCCTTTTCGATTCGCTCCTTGTATTCTTTTACCTCCCTCTTCGTTTCCTCCAGGATACTATCTCTTTTCCTTTCAATCTCTTCTAATTTTGCCTTCAATATCCTCTGGCTGAAAAAGTAGCCAGCCGCAAGTCCGAGTAAAGAAGCCAGGATAAACATAGAAAAAGGGGTTAACATTTTCTCCTCCAAAATAAACTCCCCGCCGGTGTCGTGTTGGTATCGGTCTCTGAACCTAATAAAACAGGTGGGTGCCTTAAAGATGCGTCCTGCCTTTCTACCGAAGTAGAAGGCATTCGGCATCAGAATCCGGCTCCCTTTTCTTAGGTGTTGGCTCAAGACCTTTTAACCAATCACGAGCACCGCAGGGAGTAAAACTTACCAAATTTTCAAAGAGCCAAACAACCATCTCACAGTATTTTAGAAAAGATTTTCTATTTTGTCAATAAGTTTGTTTAATCTTTCCCTTAGGATTTTCTCCCGTTCCTGGTAAGAGCGAATAATCTGCCGGAGCCGACGATTCTCTTCTCTTAACCTTCTTAATCGGGTGATGAGGGATTTAATGTTTTCCTTCTCTTCGCCGTTGGGATTTAAGACCTCTTCGCTCATTCACTCCGGGAGCGCAATTTTGCCGAAAATTGAGCCTCAACTTCGGAAACGATGGCGGCGAAGACCTCTTCGGTCCTCTCCTTCGGAAAGAGGGTGATTCTTAAACCTAAGTTCTTCTCCTCGGGCGCTAATGGTGGACCAGTGAAACAGTCAAAGATTTCGCAACTGACGATTTCTTTCCGAAATCTCTCCTGGACAAAATTTCGGACCGCCTGAGCCGGAATCCTTTTCTCCAGAAGGAAGGAGAAATCCCGGACAATTGGGAATTGGGCTGGGATTGCCCGGTATAACCTCTTCTTCGGAAGGAGGAGGCTTTCAAGCGAGATTTCCCCAAACCAGACCGGAGTATCAATGTCCCATCGCTTTAAGACCGCCTCTTTTAATCTTCCGCAATAACCAATCCTTTCCCCTTTCTTTATCTCCGCTCCTTCCCCCGGAGCAAAGAAGGGGAAATTGGCGGGAGATGTTTCCAGTTCGGAAGCGGAGAGGAATTCTCCCAGAGAGGTGAAGATACCTTTTAAGTCAAAGAAATCATAAGTGGTCTTCTCTTTTTGCCAGAAGAGCGGAGTTGGCGCACCGGATAGGACAAGGGCTAAATTATACTCTTCGCCGATTGTCTCTTTTTCCTTTATCTTAAAGACCTTGCCAATTTCAAAAAGGCGCAGGTTTTTATTATTATTCCGGAAGTTATGACTGATTACCGGCAGAATTGTCGTCAGGAGGGAGGGGCGAAGGATGGAAAGGTTTTCGCGCAGGGGGTTTTTGATTTTGACGAAATCCGGAAAACCGAGGGAATGGGCAACACTCTCATCAGTAAAACTTGGGGTCTTCACCTCATAGAAGCCATTATGGGCAAGGTAAAGGGAAATCTCCTGGATTCTTTTCTCCACTCTATCCCTTTCTCCCACCCCTTTCCCGCTTAAAGAGAAATCCGCCGGGATATTTTCGTAACCATAAAAACGGGCTAATTCTTCAATTAGATCAATCTCTTCTTTGATATCTTTGCGGTAGGAAGGAATCTGGACCTTAATCTTCCTTTTTCCCTGGGGGGAAAATTTTGCCTTCTTTAAGGCTCGGAGGATGGTCGCGGGGGAGAGGCTTACGCCCAGAATTCTTTTCACCTCCTCTGGGGTGAACGAGATGGTTCTTTTTTCAATCTTTTCCTGAAAACCGATAATCCCCTTATTCACCTTTCCGCCGCTGAGCGAGGCGATGAGATGGGCGCCGGCATCGCAAGCCCTTTTTAAGTTTGCCTCATCAATTCCTAATTCAAACCGCCGGCTGGCTTCGGTTATTAACCGGAGAGAAAGAGAACCCTTCCGGATTACCGAAGCGGAGAAATGGGCGCATTCGAGAAAGACCCTTTTCGTTGACCCGACGATTTCGGTATTTGCCCCTCCCATTATTCCGGCAATGGCAATCGGTCGGAGGGAGTCGGCAATGACCAGGAGGTCAGGTGTCAGTTCCCGTTCAATCCCATCAATCGTCTTTATTTTCTCCTGCGGTTTTGCCCGCCGAACAATTATCTTCTCGCCAAAGATTCGGTTTAGGTCAAAGGGATGGAGCGGTTGACCATATTTTAGAAGGATGTAATTGGTCGCATCAACCACATTCGAATGGGGACGAATACCCGAGATAAAGAGACGCCACTGAAGAGAGAATGGGGAGGGGCGAATCTCAACATCGGAGATTATCCGACCAAGATAAGAGGGACAATCATTACGGTCTTCAACCGTCAGTTTGATCTGGGATTCCGTTCGGGGCTCAGATTCAATAATTCCCTCTTCTTTCTCTTCTTCCATCTCGCAGTCCAAAAACCAGGATAGTTCCCGAGCGATACCCAGGACCGATAGTAAATCGCCCCGGTTGCTGGTGATTTCCAATTCCAGGACATAATCGTCAAGAAGTTCGGAGAGCCGAGCCCCAACCGGAAAGTCCGGGTCTAAAATGATTACCTCATTACCGATGCCCAAGAGGTCTTTGGTGAAAAGCCTTTTATCTTCCTTAGAAAAGCCAACCTTATCTTTAACCTTTAACCCCGGCCACTTCTCAACCTTATATTCCTCCTTTCCCAGAGATAAGACGATATTACCATCATCTATCTCCTGAACCTCGGCAACCCGGAAAGGAGCAATCTTCTCACCGTAATCAATTATATTCTCAACCGAAATCCCCTTTCGGGTGAGAAGGTCAGCAATTGAAGATGGTTCTTCTTTTATTCGGAGGAATTCCTTCAGCCAGCGAAAAGAGAGAAGCATAAACTATACTAATTCCCTTTCGGCAAAAGTCAAGGTTATCTCTTTTATTTTACCAGCGGTTATGATGGACTCTTTCCGGTTTATAGCGATTCTCCGCTTCCTTTTTCTCGGCGGGATAACCAATCGCCACCAGGGAGACCGGCAGGATATCTTCGGGAAGGGAGAGGAGATTTTTTATCCCCTTGATTCTCTCTTCTCTCGGATAGATGCCAATCCAGACCGCCCCCAACCCCTGAGCGTGGCAGGCTAAGAGAAGGTTTTGAGTGGCGGCGGAACAGTCTTGAATTAGATAGCCTTCATAACTGGTTAACTTCTTATCACCAGCGATAAGAATTGCCAGGGGTGCTTCCTTTAACATCTGGGCATAGGGATGAAATTTCGGAATCTCATCAAGAATTTTTCGCTCGTCAATTACAATAAAATGCCAGGGCTGTTCATTGCGAGCCGAAGGGGCAGACATCGCCGCGGTGAGAAGTTCTCTTATTAAATCCGCAGGAATCTTCTCCTTCTTATACTTTCTAATACTCCTTCGGGTTAAGATACATTCGATTGCTTCCATATTTACCTCCTAATCAAATTCTGTGAAACCAATGGCAGGATTATCAATATGGCTTATTGTCTCTTGGTAAGCGGATTTCATCCGCTCGTAATTTTCTCTTCTCAAATATTCCAATTTACTTTCTTCATATTCTTTCAATGCCTTTTTTATCGGCAGGATTTTGAATTGATACCTTCCTTCTTTCTTATATTTGGCAATCCAGGTGGGGAGGTATTTTATTTCCTTCAAATCAATTTTCCCGTTCTTTTTCTCAATCCGATACCGCAGAATCATTCCGGTATCGGTAAAACGCATCCTTTGACCACAGAAGAAATTACCCAGGGAATAGGCGACATAGACCTTCTTTCCGTTATTCGTGGTCAGGAGTTCTACGGGTTGGATAACATGGGGATGGGAGCCAATTATCAAATCCGCACCATTTTCCGCAAGGGTTGAGACAATCCTTTTTTGCTCTTGATTTGGTCGCCTCTGGTATTCAATGCCGAAATGGAGGGCAACAATAATAAAGTCAGAGACTTCTTTGGCTCTCTTGATATCTTCTTTAATCTTTGTCGTATCAATTAAATTGACCATCCAGGGTTTGGGGATTGGGATACCATTTGTGCCATAGGTATAACTCAAAAAGGCAATCCGCAGAGAATCCTTTTCGTATACCGGTATCTCTTTACTCTCTTCTTCGCTGATGTAGGCACCAATCTGTTTGATGCCATATCTTTTTAAGATGGCGGTCGTATTCTCCAATCCCTTTGCGCCGTAATCTAAGGTGTGATTGGTGCGGAAGACGATATCAAAGCCAACATCTTTCATCGCCTCCGCCAAATCTTCGGGAGATTTGAATAAGGGATAACCAGTATAAGGTCCTGAGGTGTCCAATGCACCACCGAGCCAGGCAGTAGTTAAATCCGATTCTTTCAGATAAGGGAGGACTTCGGTAAAAGGCGAGAAGAAGTCGTAGGTTTTATCCTTCGGTTGCCATACCGCCTCAAGAACACTTTTATGGATAAAGATGTTACCAACCGAGGCGATGGTGATACTTGTTACCTTTTCTTCGGCTAAATTACTCATTCGTCTCCCTGGGAAGAGGAGAAGAAAGATGACAAGAAGAGAAGCGATGAGGATGATTAAGAGAGGCTTTCTTTTCACTCCTGATTTTAACCTTTCGGTTGAAGATGTCAATCCTTCGTTGGAAAAGTTAATAGAGTTCGTGATTACTCTTATTGCCAAAGGGGCAAAAATACCAAAAAGCATCAGCCTCCCGGAAATATTAAATCCAAACTTTTACCGTCTAATCCAATGGTTTTCGGAAAATGTTAGTGACACTAACATTTTTTCTCACTTGATTTTATCTCTAAGTCTCTATTTTTCAATAACTTAGACCCTTTTTCTCAATTTTCTCCCCCTTTGCTCCCTGAGCCATATACTAAGCCCTTTATAAAGTCTTTCTTGAAGCCTCCTTCTAAGTCCAATTCCGTTTCTCTTTCCTTATCTATTTCTTTTTCCTTTGCCTTCTCCTTTTCCCTTCTTCTGTCTCTTCCTCTTTCCTTCTTTCTCCCTTCGTCTCCTTCTCAGTATCCCTCTCAATCTCTCCTCCTATCTTCTTCCCAATCACCTCCTCCACTTCCTCCTCAATTCCGAAAAACCATCCATTTACCCCTTGACAACTCAAAAAATCCCGGTAAAAATAAAAGGTATCCTGGGACCGTTAAATAAATTTCACTTGATTTTTAATTAAAAATGTGTAAAATAATAAGTATGAGGATTAAAATCTTGAAAGACAAAATGTACGGAATGAAGAACTTAGCAAGGAATAGAGAATCCCGGCAATTCAGCCAGAGTTGGTATATCCGAAATCCTTCGTCTATGAACAAGTTAGGCGAAATTGCTATAACATAAAGATGGAGAAAAAATAAATGAAAATTAGGAAAGAATCAAAGTTTACTAGAATAAGGGAAGCAATAACAGAGGATGGAATAAATTATATAATCGGTCTTTCTGGAATCCCATTTCCTTTAGGAGTAATAAAGGAAGTTATAAAAATTATAAAAGAAGGGGCTACGCCACATTTTGTTGATTGGAAACTTGAAAATTGGCCACAAATATATCACCAAGAATTGGAGAAATGCGTAAAACTTCCATATAAGGGTAAAGAGCATTTCCTTCCACAAGTTTTGATATTTGATAACATAAAAAAGAATCTAAATTTATCAAATATACATTTCTCTCTTACACAAAATCATTTTAGCTTAAGTGACGAGGTAGGCGCTTTAACAGAAAGCTCATTTGAGAAATTATTAAATTATCTTCGCAGGAAGAGAATGTTTGCAAATGAGCAAAACTTGCGACTTGTCAATATTATCGAAGAATGTGAAAAAGTTACATTAATAGTTCAATCAGTTGAGTATAAATATTATGTCCATACAAACTTAGTTCTTGATGCAAAGCCTAAGGGAAGGGACCAAACCTTACGGGAAGCCCTCCACTCCAGCGGTAAACTTGAAGACCTCGACAAAAGTTCCCTTGCTGACCTGTTAGGAATTAACATCCTCTTATTTACAGCAGATGGAAGTTTGATTATGCAAAAGAGATCTAAGAAAGTAGCCTTTCGCACAGGCGAACTTTGTCCATCAGCGTCAGGGACGTTATCTTTAACAGATGTACCTAATACGATTACCTTGAAAGATATGCCTAAGCTCCGAGAAGCATTCGAAGAAATAGGTATCATCGCAACGGATGTCCCTATAGACCAGATTTTTTTCTTGGGAATAACTAGAGAACTTATTAGAGGCGGCACAGCAGACATGTTTTTCTTTGCTCAAACAAATCTTTCTGAGAAAAATGTTATAGAGAAGTGGAAAGACGCAAGAGATAGATGGGAATCTAAAAAGCTTATCTTCTTCAACTTTGGGTCACTCGCAAGGGATGATTTAAATAGTCAAACGAAAAAACATGGATTTCTGTCGAAAGTTGATGATTTTATTGATAAATATATAGATCAATCATCTATACCACTTTTAACATCTGTTGCTTTATGGGTTAAATATCGTATGGAGGGCAATTCTGATAGAAAAAGCAACGTCGCCTAACAGCGTGTTTACGATTTGCTTCGTCACTCAAATACCTTACCGCACTCACCCAAATTTTTGCTTCGCAAAAACTTCTTTTTATGCTGATACCGTTAAATAAATTTCCTTGACTTTTAATTTAAAATGTGTAAAATAATAATTATGAAAATTAAAATCTTGAAAGACAAAATGTGTGGAATTAAGAAGTTAGTAAAGAATAGAGAATCCTGGCAATTCAGCCAGAGTTGGTATATACGAAATACTTCGTTTATGGACGAGTTATATGAAATCGCTCGTCAGTCCTAAAGTGGATGATAAGATATGAGATATTGGTGTATCTCAACATCAGCCGAAAACTGGAAAATATGCAGAGATAATAAGGTTTGGGGAATGGATGCACGGTATTTCGTGACATTAGAAAAATTTTTGAAAGCAGGGGATAAAGCAGTAGTATATACTCATGGCGGAATATTCGCAGCCATTGTTGAATTTGTAGGTAAATATTTCTATAGCGAAAAAGACCTGGGTTGGACAAAAGGCAAAAAGAGACATCTATTTCCTTACAGAATTAAATTTAGAATAATACACGAAAGCAAAAACCCACCGAAGATTTCATACTCTACTGAAGAAAAAGGAAATAAAGCCCAACATATAAAACCAAATTTAATAGATTGCATAACCTTTATCGCTGATAAGGGAACAACATGGAACCAATATCTGCAGGTTTCTATAATCCGAATAACAGAGGAGGATTTTAACACAATATGCAAAGCTATCATGGAGAGCTGACTCGCGACACGCTCACTATCGTTCGCTTTCATATAACAGCCGATAAAAGGCTTCACCCCAAATTGTCTTTGGCAACTTCTTTTTCTGCAAAACGTGATACGCAATGCCGTTCTTGATGCCTGGCGGGTTTATCATTTAAGTGGAGATAAGGAGAGGGACTGAAAAATAAAGATTATTTTCCGAATAAAGGCGAACTGGTTAAAAATATCTTGAGGGACTCCAAAGCGAGTAAACCTATCTAATCTTTATCTTATAATCACTAAAAGAATAAAATAAAGTCTTTTTAAGGCTTTGAGGGAATTGGGAGGTTGTGGTATTTCGCCTGGACGAAGAGGGCGAGAAGTTCACGGAGAAAACCAAGAGAGACAATCTGAGAAGCCATCCAGGATTTGACAAGCATCTGAAGAAGAACAGGGTTTCTCGCAATTAAAGGGAAAAGAGAACGAACGACACCAAAACCAATCGCCCAACCAAAAGTAATCCCGAAGATGAAACTGAAAAGAAGGTCAAATACCCCTAAGGAGAACGGAAAAAATCCATTGAGGACCCGAGCAGTGATGAGAAAGAGAATGAGACAGGGGAAAAAGAATAGGGCAAATGGATAGTGGGCTTTCGCAAAATCATAAGCAACCTTTCCGGCACCAATTGCTCCTAAGGTCTCAAAGAAAAGAAGGGAGAAGTTATTTTTACCCCGTAAGAATTGGATCCCCGCTACCGTAGATACGAGGATGAGTAAACCGAGATCAATCGGGTTGAACCGCATTCCGCTTTTCCCTCTTAAAAAACATCAGAAGTTTGGTGATTGTTCCCTGCTGGTCCGAACCCGAAACACAGTTGACCAGTTCCCATCCCGCTTCCCCCAGGCGATTAAGGTAGTTAACAATCTCTCTTAACTCTTTATAAGTGTTTCCTTCCTCATCGGTTAGTTTCCAGCGAGCTAAGGTGAGAATTGGGTTTAAGTGAACCTCAAGAATCTGGATTTTATACTCAAACTGGCTATTCGTATTCATAAAAGCCTTTCTTTGTTTTCCGCCCCAAATAACCCGCCGCGACCATCTTTTTCAGAAGGGGACAGGGTCGATATTTCGGGTCGCCGAGGTCTTGATATAAGACATTGAGGATCGCTAAACAGATATCCAGGCCAATCAGGTCTGCAAGTTGGAGTGGTCCCATCGGATGATTCATTCCCAATTTCATCACGGTATCAATCGCCTCTTTTGTCCCAACCCCTTCATAAAGGCAATAGATTGCTTCATTAATCATCGGCAAAAGAATCCGGTTGGAGACAAACCCCGGAGAATCGTTAACGACAACCGGCGTTTTCCCCAACTTCCTGGCTAATTCCACTACGATTTGAATTGTCTCATCCGCGGTCTGAAGACCTTTAATTACTTCTACTAACTGCATCACCGGGACCGGATTCATAAAGTGCATTCCGCAAACCTTTTCCGGACGGGAGGTGACCGAAGCCAGGGTGGTGATGGAGATGGTTGAGGTATTGGAGGTAATGAGAGAAGAAGAAGGGAGGATGTTGTCTAACTTTCTAAACACCTCCTTTTTTACTTCCACATCTTCCACCACCGCCTCAATTGCGATTCCGCAATCTTTTAATAATGAGTAATCGGTTGTCGTTGTGATGTTTTGAAGTGTCTCTTTCATCTTTTCTTCGGTGGTCTTTCCTTTTTCTACTAATCGCTTTAAGCTACCTTCAATTACATTCAAGGCACGAACGAGAAACTTCTCTTCCAGGTCTAAGAGGACGACTTTGGAGCCGGAAAAAGAAAAGACCTGAGCAATTCCGGCGCCCATTGTTCCAGCGCCAATAACTCCAACCTTCGTAATATCCATTTTTTCCTCCATTTCTAACTTCCAATTATAACGATTTTTTTTCTTTTCGCAAGAGGAAAGGATACGGGCGAAGATTGGATGAGGATTTATTGACAATAAGGCGAATTTGCTTATATTCTCTTTTATGGGTAAGGCTAACTGGTCAGAAAGATTAGTGAGTCCGGAAGAGGCGATTAAAGCGATAAAGTCAGGTTATCGGGTTTTTATCGGTTCGGCTTGTGCTACTCCGCAAAAATTAGTCCGTGCCCTGGCTCAGGTTTCCGCGGAGGATGTGGAGATTGCCCATATTTTAACCCTGGGGGTGGCTCCTTATGCGGAGGAGACGCTTTCCCAAAGGTTTCGGGCTAATGCCTTTTTTATCAGTGGCAATGTCCGGAAAGCGGTTTGGGAGGGAAGAGCCGATTACACTCCAATCTTCCTTTCGGAAATTCCTCAACTCTTCCGCAGCGGTCGCTTACCAATTGATTGTGCCTTAGTTCAACTTTCCTTGCCTGATGAGCACGGCTATTGTAGTTTTGGTATTTCGGTTGACATCACAAAGCCGGCATGCGAGGCGGCGCGGATGATTATTGCGGAGATTAATCCCAATATGCCCCGAACCTTAGGGGATTCCTTCATTCATATTGACGATATTGATATTTTGGTCTATTCCGAAGAACCGATTATTGAATACACTGTGAAAGCCAGTCCGGAGGTCGTGAAGCGGATTGCAAAAAATGTCGCCGATTTGGTTGAGGATGGCTCAACCCTTCAAGTCGGTTACGGAGGAGTGCCGAACGCCCTCCTGGAATTCTTAAAGGGAAAGAAGGATTTGGGGGTTCACACCGAAGTCTTTTCCGATAGTTTGATTGATTTGATTGAGATGGGAGTAGTTACTAATCGGCGAAAGACCCTCCACCCCGGGAAGGTGATTGCTTCCTTTGCGATGGGAACAAAAAGGCTTTACGACTATCTCCATAATAATCCGTTTTTTGAGTTTCATCCCGTAGATTATACCAATGACCCGATGGTTATCGCCCAAAATGAGAAGATGGTAGCAATAAATTCCGCATTGGAGATTGACCTGACCGGTCAAGTCTGTGCCGATTCCATCGGTTATCAGTTTTATTCTGGAATTGGTGGCCAACTTGATTTCATAAGGGGTGCGGCTCGCTCCAAAGGGGGGAAGCCGATAATCGTTCTTCCTTCAACCCGAAAGGGGGAGACAGTTTCCCGCATCGTTCCTTCCCTTTCCGAAGGGGCCGGGGTTGTAACGACGCGGGGCGATGTCCATTATGTCGTTACAGAATGGGGCGTGGCTTATCTCCACGGTAAGACAATTCGGGAGAGGGCATTGTCCTTAATTGCGATTGCTCATCCGAAATTCCGCTCCGAACTTTTAAGGAAAGCAAAGGAGTTAAATTACCTCTATAAAGACCAGCCCGAGGTTTTTGCCGAAGTGCGGTATCCAGAAGAACTGGAATTCTGGACCGAAACGAAAAGCGGCGAGAAGATTTTGCTCCGACCAATAAAACCAACCGATGAACCCCTGATGCGGGAACTTTTCTACTCCTTTTCTCAGGAGACGATTTACTATCGTTTTTTCTCTTACCTCACCGCAATGCCACACGAAAAACTAAAGAAGTTTGTTAATGTTGATTACGAAAATGAGATGGCAATCGTTGCCACCATTAAAAAAGAAGGGACAGAACGAATCATCGGTGTTGCCCGATACAGTCGGGATAAGTCGACAGGTTTTGCGGAGTTTGCCATCGTTGTGGCGGATGAATGGCAGAATAAAGGGGTAGGGAGTGAGCTATTCAATTACCTGATAAAGGTAGCAAAGATGAAAGGGATAAGAGGTTTTATCGGTTATGTCTTGGATACGAATGTCCGCGCCTATCGCCTCTTCTATAAAAACCGGATGAACTATCCAGTAAAGACCCAGTGGGAAGATGGAGTTTATACCCTAATTATGGAATTTTCGGAAAAGGGTAGTTGACTTTTTGGATTCTTCAAGTAAAATAAAGGTTTTAAATTCCAAAAAATGGAGGAGTAAATATGGCTGAAGAGAAGAAATTCTACTATCCACCAAAGGAGTTAGTGGAGAATAGCAACATTAAGAAATTTATGGACAAATTCGGCATCAAGGACCTTGACGAGTTATTGAAGCGCGCGGAAGACCAGGAATGGTATTGGGGTGAAATGGCAAAGGAGTTAGACTGGTTTCAACCCTGGCAACGGGTCTTAGAATGGAATCTCCCTTTTGCCAAATGGTTTGTCGGCGGGAAGATAAATATCGCCCATAATGCCTTAGATCGTCATATTAAAACAAAGATAAGGGATAAGGTTGCTTATATCTTTGAAGGCGAGCCCGGTGAGGTTGAGAGGTGGACATATCTTGATTTGTATAAAGAGGTTAACCGTCTGGCTAATGCCTTAAAACGGTTTGGAGTAAAAAAGGGAGACCGGGTAACAATCTATTTGCCGATGATTCCCCAACTGCCAATTGCCATGCTCGCCTGTGCCAAATTGGGAGCAATCCATTCGGTCGTCTTCTCAGGTTTCTCTGCTACCTCCTTAAAGGACCGGATTCTTGATTCGGAATCGAAGGTTCTAATTACCGCTGATGGCGGTTTCCGAAGAGGAAAGGTTGTTCATCTGAAACAGAATGCGGATGAGATTTTGAAGGAATGCCCTTCGGTAGAAAAGGTCATCGTTTACCAGAGGACAAAGAATGAGGTGAAGATGGAAAAGGGAAGGGATTTCTTCTGGTCCGAAGTCGTGAGTAAAGAATCGGACGAATGTCCAACCGAGGTTATGGATTCTGAAGAGGTCCTCTATATTCTTTATACCTCCGGAACGACCGGTAAACCTAAGGGAGTCGTTCACGTTCACGGTGGTTATGCGGTTGGCACTCATGCCACTTTGAAATACGTCTTTGATATAAAGGATTCCGACATCTGGTGGTGTGCGGCGGATATCGGCTGGGTTACGGGACACAGTTATATCGTTTACGCCCCTCTGATGCTTGGTGCCACCTCTATCCTTTACGAAGGGGCACCCGATTATCCGGACCCAGGAAGATGGTGGAAAATGATTGAGCGAGAGAGGGTAACGATTCTTTATACCTCACCGACCGCAATTCGCATGCATATGCGCTACGGCGAGAAATGGGCAAAAGAGCATGACCTATCCAGTTTGCGCCTCTTGGGTTCGGTGGGCGAGCCGATAAATCCAGAAGCCTGGCGCTGGTATTACAAACACATTGGAAATGAAAGGTGTCCAATTATGGATACCTGGTGGCAGACCGAGACCGGAACCTTTGTCATCGCTCCTTTGCCAATTACTCCCTTAAAACCCGGCTCAGCGACAAAGCCTCTTCCGGGATTTGGGGCCACAGTCTATAACTCAGAAGGAAAACCAATAAAGCCAAATGAGAATGGATTAGCGGTTCTCACTAAACCTTGGCCGGCAATGCTTCGGACACTCTACAAAGACCCGGAGCGATACAAACAGGTCTACTGGTCAAGATTTCCTAATGTTTATCTTACAGGTGATTCCGCGACGATTGATGAGGACGGTTATTTCTGGTTCCGGGGAAGGGCGGATGAGGTCTTAAATGTGGCGGGCCACCGTTTAGGAACCGCGGAAGTGGAGAGCGCACTGGTGGCGCATCCCGCAGTTGCCGAAGCAGCGGTGATTGGTGTTCCGCACGAAGTAAAGGGCGATGTGCCAAAGGCTTATGTTGTCTTAAAGGTTGGTTATTCCCCTTCTGAGGAATTGGCGAAGGAATTAAAGGAATGGGTCGCAAAAGAGATTGGACCAATTGCTCGTCCCGAAGAGATTGAGTTCCGTGATAAGTTGCCTAAGACCCGTTCGGGAAAGATAATGCGGCGACTTCTAAAAGCTCAAGCCTTAGGATTACCGATTGGCGACACCTCAACCTTGGAAGAATAAAACTTTTCTCAATAGGGTGAAGAGAAGATAAGCCCCTATTGCAAAGAAAATTTTCTTTTGAGGAGGAGAAATGAACGGAAAGGGGTTTAATCGCTGGTGGATAATGGTTGGAGCAATCATTATCCAACTTTGCCTCGGAGCGATTTATGCCTGGTCGGTATTTCGGAAGCCATTAGAGAAAGAGCCGATTAGCCTTAAAACCATCCCGATTTCGACGATAGAAAAGATCGAAATTCTCGACCGGAAAGAAAAGGAACCAATAGGGGAAGTCGTGATAAAGGAGACGAGCATAAAAACCGGGAACCGGATCAAGGTCTTGATGCCGGGAAAAGAGATCGAAGGTGAATTTATCGGGATGAGGGATGAGAAAATAGAGATAAACACCGGCCTTACCCCAACTCAGGCGACTCTACCTTTTGCCTTAGTCTTAATCTCATTTGCGATTGCCACAATTATTGGTGGGCGGTGGCAGGATAAAAAAGGACCGCGCATCGTTGCCACCGCTGGTGGCATTCTCCTGGGACTGGGTTTAATCCTCTCGGGGATAAGTAAAACCTTTTTCGGGATTGTCATCTCCTACGGCATAATCTCGGGTATTGGAATTGGTCTTGCCTATGTCTGCCCAATTTCAACCGGGGTGAAGTGGTTTCCCGATATGCGCGGATTAATCACCGGGCTTTCGGTTGCTGGTTTTGGCGCCGGTGCCTTGATTGTGGCGCCAGTGGCGCGGGCTTTAATCGATCGCGTCCAGGTCTTTAATACCTTCATCATCCTCGGCATTGTCTTCTTGATTTTGATAATTCTTGCCGCCCAGATTTTAAGAAACCCACCAGAGGGCTATAGACCTTCAGGCTGGCAACCATCCCCGACCTCTACGGCAACGACTTATGGCTATACCGCCCAAGAGATGCTTTCTACCCATCAATTCTATCTCCTCTGGCTGATTTACTTTTTCGGTTGCGCCACCGGTTTAATGATTATTGGTCAGACTTCACCGATTGGTCAGGATTTAGCAAAAGTATCCAAGGAGACTGCTGCCCTCGCGGTTAGCACATTAGCAATCTTCAATGCTTTAGGCAGGATTTTTTGGGGCAAGATTTCCGACATTTTCGGGCGATTAAAAACCTTATTCTTCGTTTTCCTAATCTGCGGGATTGCGGTCCTTTTATATAACCTAATTCCGACTTTGCCTTTCTATTACTGGATTGGCGTATCCCTGGTTGGACTCTGTTTCGGTGGCTATCTGGCTGTCTTTCCCGCGATAACAGCCGATTTTTATGGCACAAAGAATGTGGGTGTGAATTACGGCTTACTCTTTACCGCTTATGGTGTCGGTGGACTCTTAGGAAATATCTTTGCTCCTCAGGTCTTAGAAAAAACAAGGAGTTATAATTTAGCCTTCCTCGTGTCTGGTGTTCTATGTTTAATCGGGATGGTAATCACTTTGCTCATTAAACAACCGACAAGACGGGAGACGTAAATAAAATAATGAGGAGGAAAAATGAAAAAGATAAAAAAGAAACGAAAGGTTAAGGTCTTAGCAAAAAAGAAGGTAGTAAAAAAGAGGGAAGGGAAAAAGCCAAAAGAGGAGAAGACCTTAACTAAAGAAGAGCTTTTGGCAAAGGCGAAAAAGCCGGGTGAAGATGCCTTACGTCTCCATCCTTTTTATAAGGGGAAGGTAAAGATCACGGCAAAATGCCCCATCCGGAATTTTGATGATTTTGCCATCTGGTATACCCCGGGAGTGGCTGAACCCTGTAAAGATATTGCTAAAAATCCGGAGATGGTCTGGGAGCATACCAACCGTGCCAATTTGATTGCGGTTCTAACCGACGGCACAAGGGTTTTGGGTTTGGGTGATATTGGACCGGAGGCGTCCCTACCGGTAATGGAAGGAAAGTCTTTGCTTTTTAAGTATCTGGGCGGAGTGGATGCAATTCCAATTGCTGTCGGCACAAAGGATCCAGATAAGTTTATTGAAATCGCTAAACTCTTAGAACCTTCTTTTGGTGGTTATAACTTAGAGGATATTGCCCAGCCGAAATGCTTTTACATCCTTGATGTCTTACGCCGAGAGATGAATATTCCGGTTTGGCATGATGACCAGCAGGGGACCGCGGCTGTCACTTTAGCGGGTTTGATCAATGCCCTAAAAATTGTTGGTAAAGAAGCGAGTAAAGTGCGGGTCGGAATGATCGGAGCGGGCGCCGCTGGCATCGCCTGTTTACGAGTGATGGTCGCCTACGGGTTTGATCCCGGGAAGATTGTGATGTGCGATATCTACGGCATTGTTCATAAAGACCGCCCGGATTTTGAAAAACAGTTTGAATATACTAAAGATCTAATCCTCAAGACCAATGTGGAAGGAAGAAAGACAGAGAGAGTGGAAGATGCAATCCCCGTCACAATGGAAGGGATGGATGTGGTAATTGCTTATTCCAAACCAGGTCCGGATACAATTAAGAAAGAGTGGATTCAAAGGATGGCGAAAGATCCAATCCTTTTTACTTGTGCGAATCCGATTCCCGAAATCTGGCCCTGGGAGGCGAAGGAAGCTGGAGCAAGGATTGTGGCGACCGGGAGAAGTGATTTTCCCAACCAGGTGAATAACTCCTTAGGCTTTCCAGGAATATTCCGAGGGGTTTTGGATGTGAATGCCCGAACGATTACCGATGAGATGTGTATCGCAGCCGCTTTGGAACTGGCAAAGGTGGCGGAAGACCGGGGATTGCGCGAGGATTATCTGATTCCCACAATGGATGATTGGGAGGTTTTTCCGCGGGAGGCATGTGCAGTAGGAATGAAAGCAATCGAACAGGGAGTAGCCAGAAAGACAATGAGTCGGAACGAGTTGTATAAGAAAGCGGAAGAGACGATCCGCCAAGCAAGGGAAGAGATCCATTTTTTGATGAAGAAAGGATTTATCCCGAAACCGAAGGAGAAATAAAAAGTAGTTCTCTCTACCTCAACTTTTCCTAAATTCTCTTGTTCCTGAGAAAGGGAATAACTTGACCAATTTTTAACTTCGGATATATTTAACTATGATTTCTTTCCTTTCGGTCTTTTTATTCGGCAGTTTGGAGATTGGCGCTTATTTGGGTGAGTTGTCTCCATTCGGTGCCCTGGCGAAAAACCATTTCCCTTCACCCCATTTCGCTTTTTATCTTGCCTACCCCTCTTCCCTTTCCCCAGAGATTTCTTGCTCCTTTTCGGAAATTTCCAGTCGTTTTTCTAATACCTATTCCCTCCGGCAAAAAGAAGTGAGGCTCCTTTTCTTTTTGCCGATTGCTTTAAGAGAAGAAAGCCGGTCGATCTCTTTAATTCCGGGGACGGGAGTAGCATTCTGGGAACGGAAGTTATCATCGGGCTCAGAGAGTCGTTATTATCCGGATTTCTACCTCGGAGTGGGCTACCGGGAAAAAATGGGCCGGGTAAGGTTTCGAATAAATCTTTTGCCCAATCTGATGGTAGAACGAGGCAAGAAGAATAATCAGTGGCTCACTAATTTCTACTTTTTCTTTAAAGCCGAACTGGGAGTTGGGTATGAGATTTAATCAATCGGTTTGCCTTTTTACTTTTCTTCTCCTCTTTTCTTCCTGTTCGGATGATTTTCTTCTGAACCGGACAGGTGCCGATTATTTCCCACTGAAAAAAGGTTGTGCTTGGACTTATGCGGTTGATGGGGAATCGGTCTGGGTAGAAGTGATTGGTGATAGTAACGCCTATGGCCATTTTGTCACCGTGGTGACTCGGAATTTTGTTGAGGAATACTGGCTCGAAGAGAGGGGAAAAGTGAAGAAATTTGTCGCCTTCCTGGATACGATGATCTATCAAACTGGAGACACAATTGAGATGGGTTATAAGTTAATTTATCAGTTCCCATTAGTGAATCAGGCGCGTTGGGAGGATAAGGAATTAGACACGGTCGTTGTTGCCGGCGATTCCTTCCAGCATCTGTATACCCTGGAGGGAACTTCCCTCTATTTTGGCACGGTTAATTCTTACTCTGATTGCTATAAGGTAGAATTCTATGAGATGAGGGAATTGATTGCGCTTTCCGATACTAACCGACGGTATCGCTTTTCCGATTCTTGGGTTGAGTTTTTAGCACCCGGGGTTGGTGTGGTGCGGCGAGAGAGAGGAGGGAAGGTAGAAAATCTTGTCTCTTTTCAGCAATAGGTGGCACTCCTAATCAAAGATATTAGCCAGCTTTTGACCGTCCGAGAAAATTCCCTGGGGATAATTGAAGATGCCTTCCTTTTAATCAAAAAAGGGAAGATTGCTTCTTATGGGGAAAGGAAATCCCTTCCCTCTCTAAGAAAGGTAAAAGTGGTTTCCGCCGAGAATTCGGTCGTCCTGCCGGGTTTTGTTGACTGTCACACCCACCTCGTTTTTGCCGGCACCCGAGAGAAGGAACTGGAAGCACGTTTCTTAGGGGAGAGTTATAAAAAGATTACCGAAAAGAAGGAAGGGGGAATCCTTGCCACCGTGGAAAAAACCAGAGCCAGTTCTTTTAGGGAACTCCTGGTAAAAGCAAAAGAGCGGATAAAAGAAGGTATTAAATGGGGCACGACAACGGTGGAAATAAAATCCGGTTATGGTTTGGATACGAAAAACGAATTGAAAATCCTAAGAGTAATAAAACGGTTGCAAAAGGAAACAGAAATTGATATCGTCCCAACCTTTTTGGGTGCCCATTTTCTTCCGCCCGAGAAGAAAAAGGAAGATTATATCAGAGAGATAATTGAGAAGATGTTGCCCCGGATTGCGAAAGAGAAATTAGCAGTCTTCTGCGATGTCTTCTGCGAAAAATTGGTTTTTAATTCTTCTGAAGCAGAAAGAATCCTTTTAGCCGGAAAAAGATACGGTCTTTTGCCAAAAATCCATGCTGACGAATTAGAACCTTCGGGTGGGGCGGAGGTTGGGGTAAAGGTGGGGGCGGTCTCTTGTGAACACTTGGTCTATCCGACAAAAAAAGGGTTGAGAGGGATGGCAGAGAAGAAAATCACCGCGGTCTTACTTCCCTCAACCGCTCTATTTCTGGGCATTCGCTCCCTGCCCCCAGTTTCAGAAATGAGGAGATTGGGAATTAAAATTGCCCTGGGGAGTGATTTTAATCCCGGCACTTCTCCCCTGAATAAGATGCCAATCGTTATAGCCTTTGCCACTTTTCTTTATCATTTAACGATGGAAGAGGCAATAATTGGTGCGACCTTAAATTCGGCAAGGGCTTTGAAGTTAGAGAAAAGAATTGGCTCAATCGAAAAAGGGAAGGATGGGGATGTGATAATCCTTAAGGTCCCAGATTACCGATTCCTATTTTATAATTTTGGTGATAATCCAGTCCGGACTGTGATCAAGAGAGGAAAAGTGATATTGGTCAACAGATGAAAAAACGAATCCTTTTCTTAATTTCTGATACCGGAGGTGGACATCGGAGTTCAGCGCTTGCCTTGGCGCAGGTTTTTAGTGAGAAGTATAATATTACTTGCCTTCTACCCGACTTTTTTCGGGAAGGGACAAAGCCGCCTTTCAGAAATTTTCCGGATGCCTACGCCGATATCACAAAAAAGCGAAATTATTTTTATGGACTCCTCTGGTATGGAATCTATCCAGAACCGTTTTATAAGTTCTTGAATTGGATTGTTGACATTACGAGTCCAAATGGTTTGCGTGAATTCTATGAAAGGCACTATCCCTTTGATTGCGTTGTCTCCTGCCATGCCCTTCTTAACCACTTCCCCCTGCAAACTTTGCGGCGGTATTATCATAAGATTCCCTTTTACATCGTGGTTATTGATTTACTCTCTTTACATACTGGCTGGTTTGAGCGGGGGGCGGATTTTTACTTTTTGCCTATCCCGGAAAGTGAGTTTTTCTTCTTAAAAAGAGGCTTCCCGAAGGAGAAATTGGGAGTCTATGGCTTCCCAATCAGAAAGGAATTTTTCCTCCTTCAAAATAAAGAGGAGTTGAAAGGGAAATTTGGTGTGGAAGATAAAAAGGTAGTTTTAATCATTGGTGGTGGGGAAGGGATTGGTCAGATTAAGGAGGTCGCTTCCTCCTTTCTTAAAAAGACGGATTACCAGATCCTTATTGTGACTGGAAGAAACGAGGTGTTATTTAAAAGTTTAAGCGAAACCTATTGGTCGGAAAGGCGAATCAGGGTATTCGGTTTTGTCAATAACATTTATGAACTCCTCTCGATCTCCGACCTCTGTATTACGAAGGCGGGTTCTTCAACTATTATGGAAGCAGTAGCCAAAAAGGTTCCTTTAATCCTAATGAATTATACCTACGGACAAGAGGCCGGAAATGTCCGTTGGGTAGAAAGGAGAGGATTAGGATTTTATGAAAAGGAACCAGCGGAAATCTTAATTAAAGCCCAAAGGATCTTAGAAACTGACCTGGGAGGGAAGATAAAAGAGAAGATGGGAAAAATTAATTTGGCAGGTGCCTCAGAAAGGATTTGTGAGAAAATTGTCCAATTGTTGGAATAAGGGACAATTTGAACAATTCGGTTTTTTTCGGCAATAGGTTTTACCCAAACGCACCAATAAGGCATGGAACTCATTGTAAACCTTCTCCTCCCGGGGCAGGTTTTTGTGAAAGAAGTTTTGGATTTCGTCGTAAGTCGCATCTTTGGTTATTAAATTGTGTCTTGAGAGAATCCTTTTAGTATAGGCATCAACGACAAAAAATGGTTTCTTCAGGGCGTAGAGTAATATCGAATCTGCGGTTTCTTTGCCAATTCCCTTCACCGAAAGGAGTTCTCGGCGCAAAACATCACCTTCTTTTCTTTTTAGGGCGGATAAATTGCCATTATACCTTTTGACCAAAAATTTGACAATTTCTTTAATCCTTTCGCTTTTGATATTAAAATAGCCAGCCGGGCGGATTAATTGAGCCAGGGTATCTTTTCTTATCCGAGAGAGTTTTTTTATTTCCAACAGGTTTTTTTCTTTCAAATTCTTAATCGCCTTTTCCACATTTTTCCAGGAGGTGTTCTGGGTTAAGATGGCTCCGATGATAATTTCCAGTTCCGTCTCTCCGGGCCACCAACCTTGGGGTCCAAAATGGTCAAAAAGGATTTGATAAATTTTTTTGAGAGGCTCAATGGCGGTCACACTCCTTCGGCTCTTTACCCAAGATGAAATATTCCTCCCGGGTTAGAGGGCAACGGGGATTGGCTAAGAGCCCGGTCTCTTCGCAGACCTTTCTCAAAACGATACTGTCCGGAGGGGAGAACTCTTCTTCGGGGTAATCTTTTAGCGCCGAGTTCATAAATTCTGCCCAGATTGGGCAGGCAACTACTCCACCGGTTGCTCCCGGAAAGATCGTTTTCTTCTCATCGTAGCCAACCCAAACCCCACAGACGAGTTGGGGAGTAAAACCGATGAACCAACAATCGGTAAAATCGTCGGTTGTTCCGGTCTTACCCGCGGCTCTCCTCTGAAATCCTACCCGTCTTGCCCAATAGCCGGTCCCTTCGTCTAAGACACTCTCCATCATATTTGTCACCAGAAAGGCGGTTTGCGGCGAAATGACCTGTTGGGAAAACGGGAGATTTTCTTCAATCACTCCCTCTTCGGTTTCAATTCTTTTGATTAATATTGGTTTCACCCGCCGACCATAATTGGCGAGGGTAGCAAAACTGAATGTCATATCCCAGAGCGAAACCTCCGAAGACCCTAAGGCGAGAGAGAGATAAGCCCGAAGTGGACTCTTTATTCCCAGACGGTAGGCGTAATCCCGAACCACCTTTGGGGTTAATCTTTCTGTTAACTTCACCGCAATCACATTCCGGGAGAGAGCCAGAGCCTTCCTTAGGCTGATTGGTCCGATGTAATTTCGGTCGTAATTCTTTGGCTCGTATGGTTCCTGAAGGCCAGCGATTGGAATGCTGATTGGTCCATCAATTTCAATCTGAGAGGGATAAAAACCATTGTCAATAGCCGCAGTGAAGACAAATACCTTAAAGGCAGAACCAGCCTGCCGAAGCATTTGGGTTACTCGGTTAAACTGACTGTGTCGGAAATCCCTTCCACCAACTAATGCCCGGACATAACCCGTTTTCGGGTCAATCGCCAAAAGGGCTCCTTGGAGATAAGAAGGTCTTCCGGCACCGATCTTATAATCTTCCTTTTTTACTGGGAGTTGGTATTTCTCTTCAATCTCCCGCAATTTCGTTTCCAGAGCAATATTTGCTTCTCTTTGCATTCGTAAATCCAGAGTTGTGTAGATTTTTGCCCCGCGCCGGTATAAAAAATCTTCCCCGTATTTGTCTTCAATGTATAATCTTATCATCTCCATCGCATAGGGGGCTTCATTAGCAATGCGCCTTCCAACTAATTCGGGTAGAGGAGAATGTCTCGTCTTTTCGTAATCCTCCTTAGTAATCTTCTTCTGCTCGTAGAGGACTTTGAGAAAAAGATTTCTTCTCTCCAATGCCTTTTCTGGATTCTTGAGGGGAGAATATACTTCTGGCTTTTTCACGAGCGAAGCAAGAAGACAGGCTTCATTCAGAGTTAAATCCTTTGCCTTTTTCCCGAAGTAGAAGTTGGCCGCTTGCTCAATACCGTAGACGCCGTGACCAAAGCAGACCTGATTGAGATAACGTTCCAAGATTTCCTCTTTGCTCTCCGACATCTCTAACTTCAAGGCTAAGATTAGTTCCTTCAATTTTCTCAACAGGCTCTTTTCCGGAGTGAGGAACATATTGCGGGCGAGTTGCTGGGTAATGGTTGATGCCCCCTGGCGGAAGGAGAATTTTCTCAGGTTATAAAATAATGCCCCAAAGAGTCGGATTAAATCAACCCCACAGTGCTGGTAAAATCTTTTATCTTCAACCGCAATGAAACATTCCCGAACCAGAGGCGGGATCTCTTCTAAGGGGACAAACACCCTTTTTTCCCCACCAAACTCATAAATCAATCTCCCCTGGTCATCAAACACCTTAGTCACAAGGATGGGCTTATATCTTCTAATATCTTCTATACTTGGCAGGTCTTTAGAGAGGAGAGAATAAAGGGAAAGGGAAGTTAAGAAGAAGAAGAAGATACCAGAAAAGAAGCCAGCAAGAAAGATGCGCCTCACCTTTTTAATCTCCGCCTTTTAGATGCTGAGTGAGATATTCGGCAATATCAAAGACCTTAACCGTCTCTTCTACCCCTTTCACCTTAACCGCATCTTCCAGGGTTGAGAGGCAGAAAGGACAGGCGACAAAGATCTTACTTATTTTTAAGTCTAATGCCTCCGTCACCCGCTTTTCAGCCAATCGCTCTTTACTTTCCGATTCAATCCATATTCTTCCGCCTCCGCCTTCGCAGCATAGTGAATTCTCTCTTGCCCGCTCAAACTCCCGCAATTCTTTCAATGCCTTCCTTAATATTGCGCGCGGTGGCTCGTAGATTTTATTCATCTTTCCTAAAAAGCAGGGGTCATGAAAAATCCCCATCTCTTCACTCGGGGCAATTAAATTTTGCACCCCCTTCTCCAGGAGGAATTCCGTGTAATGGTAAACAGGGAGATTTAACTCGTATTCATTCTTTAAGGTATTATAACAATGGGGCGAAATGGTGATTATCCCTTTGATTTTAATCTTTTCCAGAATCTGCTGATTCTTCTCCTTCAATTCGGCAAACAATCCAGTTTCTCCCATCCTTTTTATCTCACTCCCGCAACAATTCTCTTCTTCGCCCAGGATGGCGAAATCAACATTGAGGGTAGAGAGAAGGCAAGATAAACTTCGGGCTATCTCCTGCATTCTTGGGTCATAGGCAACAATACAACAAACGAAGAGAAGGTATTCCGCTTCCTCCCCTTCCTTAATAATCCTTACCGGAGTTGACAGAGAACCTTTCTTTAACCAATCGGTCCTTCTTTCCCTTGCCTTGCCGAAAGGGTTGCCGTGTAAAAAGGTGCTTTCCAGTGCCCGAATGATTGAGGTGGAAATCTTCCCCTTCTCCACAAGATTAGCCCGGGTTTCAAGAATAATATTCAGCGGTTCACAATTCTTCGGGCAACGAAGATTACAGGTTGTGCAGGTAGTGCATTCCCAGATTCCGGTCTCTTCTGCCTGGAGGGGAAGAGAGGAGGTGAGATGAAAGGAATAGAGTAATTTTCGGACATTGAGTCTTGACTTGAGGCTCACCGGACAACCACCGGTGCACCTGCCACACTGAATACAATTTAATAAAGACTGGTTATTCATATAACTTCCTTATCTCTTCGGTCAGAAGGGGCAGAATAGTGAAAAGATCCCCGACAATACCGTAATCTGCCACCTTAAAGATATTCGCTTCTGGGTCTTTATTGATTGCGACGATTACTCGGGAATTTATCATTCCGACCAGATGTTGGATTGCACCGGAGATGCCACAGGCGATATAGAGGGAAGGTGCAACAGTCTTACCGGTTTGTCCGACCTGACAGGAATGGTCGCGCCAGCCGGCATCCACTGCGGCTCGTGATGCTCCGACCGCTCCTTTTAAGACTCGCGCCAATTCTTCCAGCAAAACGAAATTCTCCGCTCCTTTCATTCCCCGTCCTCCGGAGACAATAACCTCTGCTTCGGTTAGGTCAACAAATTCCCTGATTTCTTTCAATACCTCTCGCACCTTTATCCTTAAATCCAGCTCCCCGGTTGCCATCGGAATAATCTTTGGTTCGCTCCTTCCGCATTCTGTCGGATTAATCGCCTTCGGTCTAATAGAAAAGAAGATTGGTTTATCACCGCTGACCTTTAATTCCTGATAAACCTTTCCGGCAAAGACCGGTTTCCGAACGAAAAATTCCCGACCCTTGATTTCGAGAGAAACGATATCGGTCAGAAAAGGTGCGGAATGTTTTCCCGCCAGATAAGGAGCTAAATCCCTTCCCAGAGAACTGTGGGAAAAAAGAAAGAGGGAAGGTTTCTTTTCTTTAATGAGAGTTGAGAGGATTTGGGCATAAGATGTGAGAGAATAATTTGCCAACTCCTTCCCCTGGTAGAGATAGATTTCCGAGACGCCAAAATCTTTTAGACTGGAGAAATCACCCCCTTCGACATCCGAGATAAGACAAGCGGCTACTGGTTCCTTTAACTCCTGGGCAAGAGAATAACCAAGACAACTTAACTCGTAGGCGCTCTTTTTTAATTTACCATCTTTCGTTTCGCAAAATACGAAAACCATCCTTCATTTTACTGAACTTTCTCTTTCTGTCAACGCCAGAGCGATTAGGGCAGAAAGAGGATTTTCTTTGTTATCCTTCCTTTGGGTGATTCAATTCTTAGAAAATAGAGCCCCTTCGGTAAGATTTTGCCATTTTCGTCCCGGGCGTTCCAATAAATTGGTGGCAGACCCTTGATTGATTTAACCATTTGACCGCTGGCATTATAAATCTCAACCCTGATTTCCGAATGAGAAGAAGAGTTGATAGTGAGAATTGACCGAAACGGATTGGGATAAAGGCTTAATCCATAACCCTCTTTTCGGGATTTAACTTCTTCAATCCCCAATCTTTCTCTAAATACCCTTTCCGCCCAATAGGCAGTCATCGCCAGTTCGGTCGTATCACTCGGCGAAAATGGAGAGGCGATCAGGGCATAATAAAAGCGGGCGCTTGATTCCGGCAAGAGGTCAAAAGGACCAGAGGCGATAAGAAAGCGCTTATCAGCCGGAAGTTCATCAATGCTGTCAAAGGTATTACTGGCCATCATTTGATAACGGCTGGGGTCATTTATTGGGTCGTCCTCAATTGTCCAGAGATGGAATGCGGAAATTTCTTCTTGGACAGAAGAGGCGAGAAATCTTACTGCTATCGCCCCTGGTGTGCCACTCTCCCAGAATTCACTGGGTGGTTCTCGGCCATCGTAGTCATAGATAAAACCGGTATTCTTCACCCTGATTGTATCCGGTCCGATGAGAAAGAGTTTATTTCGGATAAATCCAGCCATATCATCCGAATAATCGCCCACATCACCGTCAAGTTGAATTCCGAAGTAGATGTGATTAATTGGGTAGGAATTAAAATTGAAGAGTTCGTATTTCAGAAAGATAAAATCCCGGGCAATTGAATCATTAAAAGCATAAACGGTTAAGGCAACATCAATCCCGATTGGTCGGGTATCATTCGGGAAATGAAATGTTGGGTCGGAATCCCCGAAACAGGCGAAGAAATCCCTTTCGGAAAGGGGAGAGGTTGGTGCCATTGGGAATCTACTTCTTGGTGGTGGCCAATCACCGGGATAGACATAGATTCGGTCCAGTGAGTCGGTATAACCACCCCGCCAGTATTGGCAGAGGGTTGGAACCATTTCCGAGGCGGCACTATTTGCTTCGTAGCCACAAGTCAATAAGGTATCGTTATTCTGGATACAGCCAATCCACAGACCGGCACCGAAGATGTAAAAATTTCTTAATGGTTTTGGCCAGTAAGCACCGGGGTTGCCTTCATTGTGAGCGAACATTCCCCAGTTGTTGATGGCGCAGACAAGGCGGTTGACATTCATCCATTTTGTATCATAAATGGCTAATAAAATAGTTGGCAGGATTAAAACCAAAAGATACCTTCTCATAAACCCTCCTAAGCGAAAATTATAAAGAAAATTAAATGCCTTTCAAGTTTTTTCCGTAATGCTTCTTCCTTATCATCCGGTCTTAAAGGAATTACCCACGCCACCTTTGTTTTCAAATTTTTCTTCTGTTTAATTTTCTCTAAGAAGGTTAATCGTTCTCTTTAAATAATATTTTGCCCTTTCAAGTGTTTGCGATTCAAGGATTTGATTTAATCCGAGATTAAAACATCTTTGCGTAAAGAGACCGTCTCTCCGTTGGCATCAATATTTAATATGCCCTCTTCTATTTTTGATAGAACTTAGTTTATTTAATTCAGTATCACTGCTCCATAAGTAAGTGGAATTGCTTCTAAATTTTCTAATGTTAATTTGGTAGGATAGTTGCTGTTCATATTTTTGTTCTTTCATTCATTTTAAACCGCCATGGCGTATAACCTTTCCATTAGAAAAGAAGTCTTTGCGAAGCAAAAATTTGGGTGAGTATCGTAAGGTATGAAATCCGAAGGATAGATGGAGCAAAGCGACATCAACCTTTTATGCTGTGTTAGGTGAAGTTTCGCCATTTCAATCACTCAATCGCCAGTATATCGGATGGAACTCCAAATCTTTCTAATAGCCGCTTGGCATAATTTATACAGCTGGCAGTATTATAATGTGTTTCTATCCACAGCCCATTTGAAAGTCTTTTGGGTGCACGAAAGTCATCACCGTATTTATGCTTCGGTTCCTTGTTGATAAGGTACCTTTTGCCTCTTACAATTCCTACCGGGCAGTCAGAAGGTTTCAGTTTGCCGTTTTTTATGAGCCAATTGGCTGTGTTTACTAAAATTTCATAAGAATTTTGAACTTCAAAGACTTCACCCTTTAGTTTCATTTTTCGTGGGTTCTCTCTTCCCCAAGATATAGATTCTATGGGTGTCTCATATAGAGTTTCATCCTCAGATGGACTCGGAATTATCTCTTTAACCCTTTCCTTCAAACAAGTCTTCAATTTCCGTGTCTTCAAATTGATAGCCAGGATAACCTTGAGTGATAATTGACTTAACCACTGGCATTAAACCCTTTATCATCTCTTCAGGCTCTTCTAAAAGAGATTGCCAGATTTCATCCAATATTTGAACTTTTTTCACTAAAATTTCTATATGTTCGATGTTAGCTTTTGAGATTGTTGTTATCTTTCTAATTACCGCTGGCAGTTCTTCATTTTCTAAATCTGCTTTCCAAACGATTCGCTCAGTTAAAGTGGTCCCTTCCTCGAAAGATCTAATCAGTATCCATACCGCGCCATTGGTCAATAAACCGTATTTTGTACCTTCACTGAAAGAGTACTTTGCTAACTGGCGAATAACTTCTCTTTGTTCAATATCCACGTTCAACTTTTTAGCCTCGACAAATAGGATTTTCTTTCCATTCTTTATCAAAGAGTAGTCCGGTACACCCTCTTCCGTGGACACATTAGGCTGAACTTCCTCAGGATTTTCAGGATTCCATCCAAGGCTCCTCAAAATAGGATTTACTATTTGGTCTCTCACTGCCATCTCGTTCTGTTCGTACAGAGAACGAAACTTTTTTATTTTTTCTATTATTAGCGTTAACACCTCATTTAAATTGTTCATTTTTTACGCTCCTTTTTATTGGCTGAATTTCATATAACGGCTGGCGGACATACGAAGTCGTTCCCGAAGGAACAACTTGGGCGAAACGAAGCGTATCCGTATGTCCGCTGTTAGGCGATGTGCTTTTCATCTCACCAACTTTATTATTTCTTCCCAACTACCAATTTCTTCTCGATGAACTCTTAATGTTGTAAGTTTTGTTTTGAACTTAGATCTTAAATGCCTAGCTATCAGTTTGGCATCCCTGCTGTCATCTAAAAGAGGTATCGCTTCTATCTCCCTTATGGATATTTCTCCTTTATACAACAACAACAATGCTTCAGCCAGTTTTAATGCTATTGTTTTCTTCTCCAAAGTTCTCATTGTTGCACCTCCTTTTGTTGATGTTCTTTGATTTTAGATTTTATTTTATCTAAAATATCTGGTGGTAATTTTTCTACTATTTTCATAACATCTGCCTCATGCTTTTTACGATATAGTTCGTCTTTTTGTTTTAGTAATTCATGCAAATCACATACGAGATTTAAAAGTTCTCCTTCGATCTCTTGAACATTAAGCCCAATTTTTTTAGCCTCGGTTATATTTATGCAAAATCCGTGGTCAGCATATTCCTTTGTAAGTTTTTTTGCGATTTCCTCTGGTGCAGATCCTAACTTTCCTGTTTTCTCCATTCGTTCTTTTAACAATCTTACGAGATATTGTTCCGCAATTTCATGAGATTTAACAAAGCTTCCTAATGTTAAAGGAAACTGTAACTGCTTTAATAGACCCTCCGCCAAATCTTTGCTTCCTTTATTGAACTCATCTCGAATCATTTCCAAGGTTGTTTGTATATGGAGTGGCGAAAACTGCTCAAATCGTTCTTCAAGAGGATTTATCTGTGTTATTTGTGGGTCTAAGGGACCTAATTCTGCAATCGGAGTCATCAAAATTTCGTCACCTGCACATACAAGAAGGGTAGCCGCACTTTTTGCCCAACGAGGAACAATAAAAGTGAGTTTTTTATTTCCATATTTTTGGAATAGACAAGCTAAATTATAGGCAGCATCTATATCTCCACCAGGTGAATTAACTATTACATCTATTTCACCATTTATATCACTATATTGTGTTCTCAAATCTTTAAAAATTTCCTCTACAGCAGATGCGGAGATATTTATATCGAATAGAAAACAGCGTCTATTTCTTTTCTTCTCTATTTCTTTAACCAGATTGTTTATTTCTTCATTTATTCGTTTTATTTGTGTATCAATTGCCTTCTGTTCATCCTTTTTTGTTTTTTCATCTTTCTTTTTATGCATAATTTTTACCTCCGTCACTATATTTTTCTCTTAAAGCATGTCGCCTAACTTGTTCATAGACGAAGGATTTCGCTTTTTGTCCTGAATTGGAAGTATAGACGAAGGATTTCGGATATCCCAACTCTGGCTGAATTGCCAGGATTCTCTATTCCTTGCTAAGTTCTTCATTCCGTACATTTTGTCTTTCAAGATTTTAATCCCCATACTTATTATTTTACACATTTTTTAATTAAAAGTCAAGTGAAATTTATTTAACGGTCCCAGGATACCTTTTATTTTGCCGGGATTTTTTTGAGTTGTCAAGGGGTAAATGGATGGTTTTTCGGAATTGAGGAGGAGGTGGAGGAGGTGATTGGGAAGAAGATATGAGGGGAGATTGAGAGAGATACTGAGAAGGAGATGAAGGGAGAAAGAAGGGAAGAGGAAGAGAGGGAAGAAGGGAAAAGGAGAGGGCAAAGGAAAAAGGAAGAGATAAGGAAAGAGAAGGAGAATTGGGGGTTAAAAGAGGCTAAAAGAGAGGCTTAATAAGGGGCTTAGTATATGGCTCAGGGAGCAAAGGGGGAGAAAATTAAGAAAAAGGGTCTAAGTTATTGTAAGATAAGGACTTAAAGGGAAAATCAAGTGAGAAAAAATGTTAGTGTCACTAACATTTTCCGAAAACCGATGGATCAGGCAGAAGAGGGGATAGGGGGTTAAAGTTTGGATTTAATCCAACAACCATATTTCAAAATGTTTGCAACCTATTGACAAATTAGATTTTATGGTGTATAATTAGTAAGAGATAAAATGGAGGTGAGTATGATTAAGTTAATTATCTTTTTGCTTCTCTTCTCTCCGGAGAATGAGGATAGGGGGATAAGATTTTCAATTTCCATCCAACCCCGAGATTCAAAAGATACCTTCTGGCTGACACCGATTTTGAGAAAGCCCTTATCTCTCTCCTCTCATTACTCTCTGAGAGATTACGATACTTTGTTTAATGATGACGGGATACCTTGGTGGCGTTTTCTCACAGTGCCGGAAAAGTGGTGGGCACAGAAGTTTTCTCCGGGTGTTCCCTGCACCTTGAAGAAGGTCTTGATTATGACCCACTCTTTTGAGCGGACCGAAGGGAATTTATATCTCTGGCGCGATAGTGCCGGACTTCCCGGAGAGGTCATCTTTGGACCGATTAGATTTGAGAGTGATTCAATCATTAACTGGCAGGAGGTAGATATACCGGACACAGTGATTTTTGGTAATTTCTGGGTTGGTCTCTCTCCGCCTTATCAACTCGAATTAGTTACCGATAGAAGGTATAACTATCGGGGATGTGTCGCATTTTCTGAGAACGGAATTACCTGGCACAGAGCGGAATGGCTTCCCTGGGGCGATTTCATGATTCGGGTCCTGTGTCTCCTGACCGGCGAACGGCACGAGATTGGTGTCTGGCAGGTATTAGCCCCAACCCTCCTTCCTTTTGAGCAGAATGTCCCTATATCAGCGGTGGTGCAAAACTTAGGAAATACCTCAGAAGATTCTCTCCCAATTTCTTATTTTGTCTACGATGAGGAAAATAACCTCGTGGCAAGTGATACCGAACTTTTTACCCTCCGGGTTCGGGAGATTGATACGATAAGGTTTTCTCGTTTCTGGCGAACCAGAAATAGAGGTCGAAACCTGATTACCGTTAAAAACCTTCTCCCGGATTGTCTACCGGAAAATGATTCTTCCCGCCGGAAGGTATTTGTTCATCGCTATCCAACCACCCTTCAATATGATGATGGAACCCTTGAAGGTTGTTTTGGTTTAGGTGTTGATTCCTTTGGCCGGTTCGCAATGAAATTTACGCCACCCTATTATCCCTGTTTAATTGAGAGCCTGAAATTATACCTTCTGGAAGACCAAAGGGCAATCGGTCTTATCTTTGATGACGATGGACCGGATGGCGGACCGGGCACAATCCTCTGGATTGGCTCAATTAATGCCTATGATGAAGGCTGGTATACTATTAACCTTTCTACCCAAGGGATTATTATCCCTTCGGGAAGTTTTTATGCGAGTTATCAAAACGCACCAAGGCGGGCATGCGAGATTATGGGAGATATGACCGAACCATTAACCGAATTGGATTGGACCTGTTATGACGGTTTCTGGGAAGGGAATAAAGGACTCGCAGAATACGGGATAAGGGTGAGTGTTAATTATCCAATAGGGCTGGAAGAGGAGAAGAAGATAAGGGAGAGTTTTCTTATTACCCCTAATCCGGTTCGGAATCAATGCCCGATTTTAATTCCCGGAGGTGAAAGAAAAGAACTTCTCATTATCAATGCTTCTGGTCGGGTCTGCTCTCGCCGGACCTTTTCCGGTGAGAAAACAGAAGAGTTCGTTTGGAATTTACCGCCGGGTGTCTATTTTCTTGAACTGAGGAATGAGAAGATGAGGTTAAGGAAAAGGATTCTCTCACTGCGCTAATTTCCTTGCCGATGTTGATTATCCTATTTCTTCTCTTTCTTAATTCTGAGATTAAGGAGTTGAAATGGATTGACCCCTTAGGTCGAAGACCGAAGGGTTATGAGGAGTGGCAGAGGGAGGTTTCTCACGAAAAAGAGAAGGGGTTGGGGAATGTCAGGCAAACCGGAAAGGAAAATCTCTGTGCCCTGATTGTTAATGCCGAAATCTATCGGGATTTGATTTCCGAGATTGACCAGTTTGCCTCTGACTTGCAGAATGAAGGCTGGTCGGTAAGGATTGATACGGTAAGGGGAGTTTCTCCTTCGGATTTGCGAACTCATCTGGCATCCCTCAATAATTTGAAGGGAGCAATCTTTATTGGTGAGGTGCCGGTTGCCTGGTGCGAATCCTATGGGTTTGGGGTTGAGGAATACCCGGTTGATTTATACTTTATGGACCTGAATGGTAACTGGATTGATAGTGACCGGGATGGGAAATATGATAACCATACCGGGGATGTTAATCCCGAAATCTGGGTGGGGAGGCTTTATTCCCGACCCCTCACCTGGGATTCGGAGGTTCGCCTCCTGAAGAACTATTTCCGAAAGAATCACTTATACCGGACTGGTCTTCTCTCCGTTCCCCATCGGGCTCTTTCTTATGTTGATGATGACTGGCAGGGATTTGGTGATTGTTCACTCTCTCTGGTGTATTCGGATGTGACGGTTCTGGAGACACCCAGTTTAACAACCGCGGCTGATTTTCGAAATCGTTTGCGCCAGGGGTTTGAATGGATTCAGGTGTGTTCCCATTCTTCTCCCTGGGGTCATACCTTTGCTATTCCCGGTGGTTATTCGGGAACGGTTTCCAATGCAGAAATCTTTGCCTTAGAACCTTATGCCCTTTTCTTTAATCTCTTTGCCTGTTCCGGAACAAGGTTTGTTGAGGAGAATTATTCGGCGGGCTGGTATATCTTTCAGAACCCTTATGGCTTATTAGCGGTTGGAAGTGCCAAGGTTGGCTCAATGCTTTACTTTCAGGATTTCTACCGACCACTGGGAAGGGATTCCTGTGTTGGTGAGGCATTTAAGGCCTGGTTTATAAGAAATGGTCAGAGTTCCCGAGCCTGGTTTTATGGCTTAAATATAATGGGCGACCCAACCTTAAAGCCTAACCGAAGAGAAGGGGGATTTGCTGAGAGACCAATTTGGTCCGGAGATGGGAAGGGCTTAGATGTTGAGATTGTCTCGCCCCACTCGGAGACCGATAACGGACCAAGTGTCCTCTTAACCCCGGATAATAAAATCTGGGTCGTCTGGACAACCGGGCGAAATCCGAGTAACGGGCGATTTGATATCGCCTCCGCTTACCGGGATAACTTCTGGCATGATGCCGGGTTTGTTGGACCCCATACCTACTGGGATGTCTTCCCCAGTCTTACCCAGGACCAGAATGGAAACCCGCTTTGTGTCTGGTCCCACTTTGATTACAGTAATAACCACTCGGCTTATAATCTCTATTATAGCATCTATCGGAATTCCTGGTCGCCCCGGGAGAGGTTTGTGGTTGATACCTCCTGTGCCTTGAACTCCAGTCTTTGTCGGGACTCAAATAATCTCGTTCGGGTTTTCTTTCAGAGCCGGCGCCGGGGAAACTTAGATATCTATACCGCTACCTTTAACGGCACAGTTTGGTCGCAACCCATTCCGGTAACGACGAGCCCGGATGACGAAATGGCTCCAAGGTCTCTGGTTGACCGGAATGGTCGGGTCTGGGTCTTTTATAATCGTTATCAGAACGATGGGAGTAAAATCTTTTCTTCCTATGAGTCAAGTGGTCTCTGGGTTGAGATTGGACCGATATCCGGAGAGAGTAAGAGAGCCTATCACCCTTCCGCCACACTTGATGGAGATAACCACATCTGGGTCGTCTGGCAGGGTTTTGATGAGGGGAATGGAAATCTCTATGGAAGTTACTGGAATGGACGAAACTTCTCCCTCCCAATCCGAATTACTTCGGATACCACCAATGAGGTCTTTCCGGACCTGGCAACCGATATTCGGGGAAGACCAATCCTCGTTTATCAGACGAATCGGGATGGGAACTGGGATATCTATTATTCTTATTATGAGAATGGCTCCTGGCGGATTGGTCAACCGGTTGAGCGGAATACAGGGGTTGATATTAACCCAAGGGTTTTAACCAGACAGGAGGAGTGCTGGGTAATCTGGCAGAATTTTACCAATAATAACTGGGAGATTTTTGCCAAAAGGCTGGAATTGGTGGGCGAAAGAGAAGAGAAAGAGAGAAGAAGATTTTTAAGAACAAACCCCTTTCTCCAAGTTCGGAACCGGGAATTATATGATATTAAAGGGGAGAGGGTCAGAAATCAGAAGATTGGGTCAGGTGTCTATTTTGAGAAGAGAGGGGGAGAAATCTTTAAGGTGATATTTGTAAGGTAAAGGAAGGCAATCTTCACTTGATTTTTCCCGGATAGTTCGCTAAGATAAAATTTATGGTAAAATTAAGAGAAGTTGACGAAGAGAAGTTGTCCCGACTGAAAGGGGAGACCGGTCTCCCCGAAGCGATTTTACGTTTCTTGCTTTTAAGGGGAATAGAAGATAAGGAGGAGATAAGGGTCTTTCTCTTTCCAACGAGAAGGGATTTCTATCCTTCTGCCCTTTTGCCGGATATTGGTCCGGCAATAGAGAGGATAAAAAAGGCAATTCGGGATAAGGAGCGGATTCTTATCTGGGGGCATGAGGATGTTGATGGGATTACCGCCACGGTTCTCTTAGAGTCGGTCCTCAAAGACTTAAGAGCGGAGGTATTCCATTTTATCCCCAAAAAGCATGAGTTTAAGTATGGAATCTATCCGCCGAAGGTCTTTTCAACTGAGGAGTGGGAGGGGGTAAGGCTTCTGATTGCGGTTGATTGTGGCACGACGAATCATTCCGAGGTAAAGGAATTGAAGAGCAAAGGGATTGAGACAATTATTATTGACCATCACGAAGCGGTGAAGGATTTGCCCGAGGCGGTGGCGGTTATTAACCCGAAGATTAATAAGAGTCTCTATCCGTTTCGGGAGTTAGCCGGGGTTGGGGTGGTTTTTAAGTTTTCCTCTGCCCTGATTGAAGAATTTTTGGGGGCGAAGATTGAAGAATGGACCGAGGCAAAACCCTGCGCCCTTCCCCTGGCTTATCTCGGCACAATCTCGGACCGCGTTCCCCTGATTCAAGAGAACCGGATAATTGCCCGAGAAGGAGCCAGGGATTTAAAGAAGAAGCAGGTAATTCCTGCCTGGCAGATGATGAGTAACTTAGAAGAGATAAATGGTATGCTCTCGCTTCTTTCCGCCATTGAGGGACAAACCGCCTGCGATTTCTTTCTGACGAAAAGCGAAGAGGTGGCAAGAGAAATCTTTGACCGGATGGTGGAGAGGCAGGAGGGATTAAAAAAGGAGATGGAGGAAGCCTTCCTTCTGGCAGAATCGGTGAAGAGCATCTTTCCGGGTCTGGTGGTGGTGAAAAGCCTCTTCCTTCCTCTCCGCTCCTTGAGTTACATCGCCAATCGGTTTAAGGAGAGGTATTCCCTGCCAGTGATTGTGATGGGGAAAAAGGAGAACGACCTCTGGGTAGCGGAATGCCGGGGAACAAAAGAGATTGACCTTTTAGACCTTTTGCAAGAATCCGCTCCGCTCTTTTTGGATTGGGGCGGGCATAAGAAAGCCTGCGGATTTTCCATTAAAGAGGAGAACCTTGAGGAGTTCATGAAAAGGGCAAGGGAATATGCGGAAAGGGAGTTTCTGCCCAAAATAAAAGAGATGACATCTAATCAAGAGGAGGTAATTTTCGTTGATGGTATTCTCACCCTTTCGGAAATTCCGAAGGAGGTATTTCTTCTTCCCCCCTTTGGTGAAGGGAATCCGCCTCCCCTCTTCTTTTCCCCAGATACCGAAGTGAAGGAGGAATGGCGCCAAGACCTCTTCCGGGAAGAGGCGAGCCGGATTATCCCCGGAAAAAGATACGACCTCCTCTGGACCGTGGAGGAGAAAGGAATTAAAATAAAATCGTTCTTACCGCGGGAAGAATAAGATAAAAATGGTTAAGGGAGAGGAGAAGGTTGTGGTGGTCAAAAGAAAGCCATCAAAGAAAAGACACTTCTGGTGCTATCGGGATGAGATTATTCAGGTGAAAGGTAATCCGCAAAAAGGGGATGTTGTTTCCGTATATGAGGGGGAGAAGTTTATTGGCAAAGGTTTCTGGAATCCCGCTTCTTCGGTTCGCCTGCGCATCTTTTCTCCCGAAGGCGAGGATTTTGATGTCCCATTTCTAAAAAAGAGGATTTTAACCGCTTACCAGCACCGAAAAGCATTGCTACCCGAGGAAGAGGATTTTCGTCTGGTTTACGGCGAGAGCGATTCTCTACCCGGAGTTGTGATTGACAAATACCAGAATTGTTTCGTCTTGCAGACCTATTCTTATGGGGCGGACTTACGGAAGGATAAGATTATTAAGGCATTGTGCGAAATCTTTCCGGTGCAGGGGGTATTTGAAAAGAACGATTTTTCCGGAAGGACAGTGGAAGGGCTGGAAAGAAAGGAGGGTCTATTATACGGTGAGATTCCCGAAGAGGTAATCATTAGTGAGAATGGGGCTAAGTTTTATGTTAACATCAAGGAGGGGCAGAAGACCGGTTATTATTTTGACCAGCGTCTCACCCGCCGGCGGGTGCGGGAGATGAGTGCCGGAAAAGAGGTTCTGGATGTCTTCACCTATACCGGCAGTTTTTCTATCAATGCCTGTCTGGGTGGAGCAAAGAGTTCCCTGGGGATTGATGGCTCTCAATGGGCACTAAATTTAGCGAGGAAGAATGCGGAGTTGAATAAGGTTAGCGACCGCTGTCAATTCCTTTTGGGCAATGCCTTCAATCTCCTGCGGGAGTTGTATCGGGCTCGGAGGCGATTTGATATCGTTGTCCTTGACCCGCCACCTTTTATCAAAACCCTGAAGGATAAGGAAGATGGCTTCCGGGGATATCGGGATATAAATCTACAAGCGATGCGCCTTTTGCGAAGCGGAGGAATTCTTTTCACTTCCACCTGCTCCCATTATTTCTTCTGGCAGGATTTCTTAGAATGTCTGGTGAGTGCTGCGGAGGATGCCCAGCGCGACTTTCGGATTATCGGCCGGCTCACCCAGGGACCCGACCATCCGATAATTTTGAGTATGCCGGAATCGGAATACCTTCGTTGTTTTATCTTAGAGGTTTATTAGGCGGTTATGAGAAGGGAAGAGGAGTACATCTTTGTGAAGGGGGCTCGGGAGCATAACCTGAAAAATATTGATGTGAAAATTCCCCGGAATCGTCTGGTGGTAATCACCGGAATTTCTGGTTCGGGAAAGTCGTCCCTTGCCTTTGATACAATCTATGCGGAGGGGAGAAGGCGATATATCGAATCCCTTTCCGCTTATGCCCGGCAATTTCTCGGCACAATTGAAAAACCCGCGGTTGAGAAGATTGAGGGACTCTCTCCCGCTATTGCCATTGAACAGAGAAGTGCGGCAAAGAATCCCCGCTCAATCGTTGGCACGGTGACCGAGATTTACGATTACCTCCGGGTTCTTTTTGCCCGAATTGGGAAACCTTACTGTCCAAATTGCGGAATTGAAATCACGCGGCAAACAACCGATATGATTTCGGAACAGATAATGAGCCAGCCAATCGGAACAAAGGTTGAAATCCTCGCCCCGGTGGTGAGGGGGAGGAAAGGGGAATATCGGGACCTATTCTTAAAGATTAAAAAGCGGGGATTTGTTCGGGTTCGGGTAAACGGGAAAGTCTATGATATCGATTCACCCCCCGAACTCCATAAATATAAAAAGCATAATATTGAAATCATCATTGACCGGATTATCTTAAAACCGGAGGCAAGGAAGAGATTGGCTGATTCCTTAGAACTGGCTCTCCGGGAAGGGGAGGGTTTGGTTCTGGTGATAATGGATGGTAAGGAGAGTATCTTTTCCACCCATTTTGCCTGTGTCCAGTGTGGTTTCAGTTACGAGGAGATTTCACCCCGCCTTTTTTCCTTTAACTCCCCTTATGGCGCCTGCCCTCTCTGTCATGGGCTTGGAACGAAGATGGAGATTGACCCGGAAAGGGTGGTGAGTAATCCCGACCTTTCCATAATGGAGGGAGCCTTAGAACCCTGGGGAGAACCAAAAGGGGCATGGTTTCTGGCTAATCTGAAAGCCCTGGCAAAACATTATGACTTCAGTCTAACCCAACCCTGGCGAACAATCCCCAAGAAGGCAAAAGAGGTCCTCCTCTATGGCACAGAGGAAGAGATTCTGGTGGAATACGAAAGATGGGATGGAACAAAATACCGGAATTACGAGAGGTTTGAGGGGCTTGTTCCCCATCTGGAGCGAATCTATAAAGAGACCGATTCGGATTCTACCCGGGAATGGGTGGAGAGATATATGGCAATTTTGCCCTGCCCGGAATGCGGTGGTGCCCGGTTGAAAAAGGAAAGCCTTTCGGTAAAGATTGGCGATAAATCAATCTATGATATCACCCGGATGACGATTAAGGGGACCTACCAGTTCTTTGAGGAGATTAAACTTTCCGAAAGGGAGAGATTGATTGCCGAGGAGATAATCGGCGAGATTAAAAAGAGGCTCTCATTTCTCATTGCGGTTGGCGTTGACTATCTAACCTTAGACCGAAGAACCGATACCCTGGGGGGTGGAGAAGAACAGAGGGTGAGGCTGGCGACCCAGATTGGTTCCGGTCTGGTGGGCGTAACTTATATCTTAGATGAGCCAAGCATCGGACTTCACGTCCGGGATAACCAGAAATTAATCGCCTCCCTCCTCCGCCTCCGGGACTTAGGAAATACCGTGATTGTTGTTGAGCACGACCGGGATATGATTATGGCGGCTGACCATATTATTGATTTAGGACCCGGAGCCGGAGAGGAAGGGGGATATTTAGTAGCGGAGGGAACTCCCAAAGAGATTATGAAGAATGGTAAATCTCTTACCGGCGCTTACCTCTCAGGGCAAAGAACCATTCCTTTACCGAAGATCCGCCGAATTCCAAAAGGTGACTTTCTGATTGTGAAAGGGGCAAGGGAGAATAACCTGAAAGGGATTGATGTGAAGATTCCTCTCGGTTTATTCGTTTGCCTGACCGGAGTCTCCGGTTCGGGTAAGAGCACCCTCCTTTCCGATATTCTCTATAAGGCACTGGCACAAATCTTTTACAACTCAAAGGAGAAGCCGGGAAGTCACGATGGGATTTTAAATGTTGAGAAGATTGATAAGGTGATAATGATTGACCAGTCACCAATCGGTCGGACCCCTCGCTCCAATCCTGCAACCTACACGAATGCCTTTGGACCAATTCGGGAACTATTCGCCCAAACGAAAGAGGCGCGGATGCGTGGTTATAAACCGGGAAGGTTCTCTTTCAATGTTCGGGGGGGAAGGTGTGAAGCCTGTGCCGGAGATGGGGTGAAGAAGATTGAGATGCATTTCCTCCCCGATGTCTATGTTCCCTGTGAGGTTTGTAAAGGAAAGCGATACAATCGGGAGACCTTAGAGGTGAGATATAAGGGGAAAAATATCTATGAGGTCTTAGAGATGACCGTGGCTGAGGCTTGCCAGTTTTTTGAGAACATCCCGCCGATTCGTCGGAAATTAGAACTCTTAAGGGATGTTGGTCTTTCCTATCTGAAATTGGGTCAGCCCGCCCCTACCTTATCCGGGGGCGAGGCGCAGAGAGTAAAACTGGCGAAGGAACTTTCTAAGGTAGCAACCGGCAGAACCCTCTATCTCTTAGATGAGCCAACAACCGGTCTCCATTTTGAGGATGTGAGGCTCCTCCTTAATGTCCTCAACCGGCTGGTTGATTTGGGGAATACGGTCGTCGTAATCGAACACAATATGGAAGTGATTAAGTGCGCGGATTGGATAATTGATTTAGGACCAGAAGGCGGGGATGGAGGTGGTTATATCGTTTGTGAGGGTCCGCCCGAAGTGATAATAAAAAACGAGCGGTCCTGGACCGCTAAATTCCTCCGCCCCTATTTGACAAACTCATCTTAAAATGAGCAAACAAGAAAAGATAATTTATCTCCTCTTCCCATTTTTAATCTTCCTCCCTTTTCTCTTTTGGCTCCGACGGTATTTAAATATTGACTTCTGGTATGATGAAGTTTTCACTCTCACCAATTATGTCTTCTGTCCGATTGCCAAGACATTGAGCGATTACTCCTTTCCGAATAATCACATCTTCGCCAATCTCTTAAATAATCTCTATTTAAGAATCCTGGGCATCAAAGATATCTACCAATTGCTGGCTACTCCCTATAAGATTCGGCTCTTAGAATTATTCTATACGGGCGTCGGTCTATTTTATCTTTACCGGATTGGGAAGGAATTTTTTGATGAGAACGTTGCCTTCCTTTCTCTTTCCGTCCTCACCACCACCGTCACCTATTATAATTTTGTCTTACAGGTGAGGGGATTTAGTTTGAGCCTAATGCTTGTGACAATTCTTCTGTTTTATATCTTAAAATATATTGAGGCTCCCAGACCCTTTTCGGCACTCATCATCATCCTTTCTACTGCCTTTCTTCTTTATGCCATTCCTTCCAATCTCTATCTCCTCTTAGGGGTCTTTGGATATTATTTTCTTTCCCTCCTTCGGGGTAAGAGGGAAAAGAGGAAGAAGAGAGAGGAAATGGTTAAGATTTCGTCCCGGGAGCGAAGGAATCAGATTTCTCTTCTTTTCCTTCTCTTTCTCGGCATTTTGCTAAGTGGTTTATTCTATTCCCCGGTCTTGCGGGATGTCGTGAGTAATCGGTTTGTTCGAAGTTATGGGCTCTTTTATCTGCCGACGCTTTTTTCCTCGCTTCCTTTCACCCTGGCTCATTTCTTTTCCGCCCGGTATCTCTTTTTGCCCTTAATCATTATCGGGCTATTTTCTTATGGGAGAAAGAAGGAAAGGATGAGTCTCGGTTTTCTCTTTTCGCTTCTCCTCCTCCCTTTTATTTTCAGTTTCGTTCGGGGAGACCGACCTTATCTTCGGATATTTGTAATTTTAACCCCAATCTTCGCTTTATCTATTTCCGTTCTATTAGCCGGCGCCCTTCATTTCATTAGCGGACATTTTAGACGGAAGGAAGTTTTCCCTTTTCTCCTTTTGGGGATAATACTTTACAACCAGATTACATTTGCTTTTCAAATACGAGAGATTGAGAGGAGATTGGCAAGAGATATTGAAGAGGGGGTCCAATCTCAGGACCTGAACTACAATTATTATCAGGCTCATTATCAACCCCTTTGTCTTTTGCGGGAATTCAAGGAGATATATGATGCCAAACCGCAAAAGGTATTTCTGGTTGAATACGACCGAGCCGCCCTTCCGGTTTATTTGGAGAAATTTGCCATCCCCTGGGAGCAATTTACTTCCTTAGAACAATTAAGGAAGGAGGTCTTAGAGCGGGGTGGTTGTTATGTCATCACCGCCCTTCCCAATAATTTTCTAAGAATCCTATCATATCTTTCGGAGTTTGAGGTTAAGAAAATCAATTCGGGTCTTGACTTTCACCGTATTTTTGAAATAAAGAAGAGGCAATAAATTTCTGATTGCGATTTCTGAACCATTTATTTCAAAGAAGGAGGGCTTATTCGTAAGGTCTTCAAGTTTTTGGTTTATCCCTTTAATTTTTCTTATAAGTTTGGCGGATTCCGTCATAGGAAGTTAATATCGAGCGAAAAGACGGAAGGGATTTTAGGAATCTCCGGTTAGTTTTCTAATTAATCCTCCTTAGGTTTTACCGGGGAGTAATAAAAGGCAGAATCGCCAACTTTTATTCCGAGCCTCTGGGCAACAACCGGGCATTTTGCCTTCAGGAGAAAGAAGCCGTCCCTTTCTTCGTCAACTAAGGATTCAAAGTTAGCGTGTCCCTTAGCGATGACAATTTCCGCATTTTCGTATTCTTCAAGAAATCTTTCGCTTGCCTCCAGGCGATTTACTCCCAGGAAGCCGGAACCGGTGGTGAAGACTTCCCCTAATTCCATAAGTCCAGCCTCTTTTGCTTCCTTTAATGTGGCATCGTTTAAGATTGGTTTTTCTTTTACCACCATCTTAATTTTCAGATTCAATTTTAATAGTTTCTCAATTAAAAGTTTGTCGAGATAGATTTCTCCGGCATTGTCTAATATGTATAAGAGATTTTCTCTTCCTCTCAATTTTTCCTTAAAGATTTGGTAATCGTCGTGGGCAAATGAGATTTCCCTTAATGTCTTCTCGAGGTCAAAGTCTTCTTGGGGTCCAAGGTCAATGATATTTCCGGCGCAGGCGAACTTGGCGGCGGTGTAGATTGGGTCAAAGGATTGGTCAATTATCTTTTTTACCCTTTCGGCGGTTCTTTTGCCCAATTCCTGCATATTCTTCTTCATCTCGGCAAAGGGGTCGGGATTATTGAGCAATTTGTAGACCTCAATGATAATTCGGGAGGTGAAGAGGCTGGGCGGTTCTTTTAATGAGAGGTTGCCAACTAAATCCAGTGCCAGTTCTGTCACCGCTCGGAATATCTTTTCATCCGCAGAAGTAAGGAGGGCGATTCTCTGACACTGGCGGATCACACAAGGAATACAGAGGGCTTCTGATTCCATATTTTCCCAGATTCCCCTCAATCGGAGTTATTCACTCCTACCTCCTCCTAATTTCCCTTAGGTCTTTAAGGGTTTTTTCTCAGCAGCAGGGAAGAGGACATTGTTAAGAATTAAACGATAGCCCGGTGAGTTTTTATGGAGTGAGAGATTGGTTGGTGGGTCACCAATCCGATGGGCGTAATCTTCTGGGTCGTGACCGCCCAAAAAGGTAAAGGTCCCTTTACCAAAATTCCCGTGGATATATTTCACCTCCTCGGTATTTGCCACTTCTCCTAAGATTAGAACCTTCTTTTTTATCTTATCCCTCCGGAAACCACAATTCTGTCCTAAGAATTCCTTTACTAAGGAGACATGATTTTGAACGAGCATGCAGGGAACTGGGTCATATTTGGCGGAGAAGTCAAAGAGGGAGAAATAGGTATCCGGACCACGGGCAGTTGCCTCCATATAGGTATCAATGTCGGAATGTTCGTAGACATAGGGGTCGGTTATTATGTTAAAATTCTCAAAGGCGAGGCAATTTTCGTAATTTAATTTTTCCCGATAGTTCGGGTCAATCCCATCACCATCAAACTCCTTCGGACAGATGTCGGTTGCTTCCGCGGCTAAGGCGATATCGGGCGTGTCGGTTGCCGAACACATCGCAAAGACCATCCCACCTTCCTGAATGTATCTTTTAATCTCTTTTACCACCGCCAGTTTTAGTTTTGAGACCTTCTTAAACCCTAATGCCTTTGCCATCAACTCATTCATCCTCACCTCTTCTTTATACCAGGCCTCGTTGGCATAACTGGCATAAAACTTTCCGTATTGACCGGTAAAATCTTCGTGGTGGAGATGGAGCCAGTCGTATTGGAACAGTTTTCCTTCCAGGACCTCTTTGTCCCATAATGTTTGGTAGGGGATTTCGGCATATTCTAAGGCTAAGCGAACCGCATCGTCCCACGGTTCGGCATTGGGCGGGACATAGACCCCAATCTTTGGTGCCTTTTCTAAGAGGATGGCGGACATATTATTATTCTGGATTGTCCTTCTAATCTCTGCCTCTTCCTGGGGGCTAATAATTTCATAATAAACTCCCTTCAGTCGGCATTCCTTCTCTCCCCAATCGGTATGAGGCATAAGAAAAGAACCGCCCCGATAATTAAGAAGCCATTCGACATTTATCTTCCTTAATAGTGCCCGATAAGCGATGCCATAGGCTTTGAGGTGGTCGGTTTGTTTTAGATCCATCGGGATGAGAATCCGCTGGGCAGAAACCCAATTGGGCAGAAGAGCAAAAAATAGGGCTATTAGCCATAGACTATTGACTAATGATGGAAGTCCTTTTCTCTCCATTTTCTAATCTTCGGGCACAATCCTTGTTCCCGCCTTACCCCTTAGGGCCTGGGAAATCTTTTCCGGGGAGGTGATGATAACTTCTTTCCCACCCCTTTCTAAGAATCTGATTGCGGACCTAATCTTTGGTCCCATACTTCCTTCGGGAAAATGTCCCTCTTTCAGGTATCTTTTGCAATCTTCTACGGTTAAGACCCTTAACCTTTTTCTATTGGGTTTTCCGTAGTTGAGGTAAACCGCATCAACCGCGGTTGAGATGATAAAAAGTTCGGCGCCGATGAGGGTAGCAAGGAGGCTGGTGGCTAAGTCCTTATCAATCACCGCCGCTATTCCCTTATAGAAGCCATTTTCCTTAACAACTGGAATCCCCCCTCCTCCGACCGCAATCACAATCTTCCCATCGGCGATTAGATTCCTTATTGCCTCTTTCTCTAAGATATCAATCGGTTCGGGTGAAGGGACGAGCCTTCGGAAACCCCTTCCGGCATCTTCCTTTAAGACCCAGTGATATTTCTTCTCTAATTCCACCGCTTCGCTTCGGGAATAAAAGGGTCCGATTGGTTTTGATGGTCTCCGAAAGGCTAACCCCTTTTGATTGACTAAAACCCGGGTGATGATGGCAACCACCTCCTTTTCTATCTTCTCTTCTCTCAGGATGTTGGTGAAGGCGGAAGTAATCATATAGCCAATCTCTCCCTGAGTCATGGCATTTCCTCCTTCCAGAGGGATTTCCGGAAGGATGTTGCGGGAGAAATGGGAACGGAGGAGGAGAAAGCCAACCTGGGGTCCATTCCCATGGGTGAGGGCAAGTTCGTAGCCGGCTTCGATTATCGGGATTAAGTGCCGACAGGTCTCCTTCACGGTCTCATACTGGTCATAAAAGGAAAGGTTATTCGGACCTTTAATCAAAGAGTTTCCGCCAATCGCACAGACGCATACTTTACCCATCATGAATTCTATCAAACGAATTCAAGGAGTCAAGTTTTAATCATTCAGGTTGAAAAGAAAGGTTATTTAATTGAAATTAAAAGGGCAAGGCTTTAGCGAAATTAGGGGTCAGGTTTTAAGGGGGTTCTCCGTTATATATAGAGAGACGTAATATGAATACTTGGAATGGTTTGGCTTTAATCCCTAAGGGTTCTATTAGCCAATTTCCTTTGGTTTTATTCCGGAGGTTAATAAGGGGTAAAAGATGGTAGAAAATAGAACCCGGAAGAAGTTCGGGTGGTAGAAAGGGAATTTTCCCCAAATTTTAAGGCAAATTTTTTCTCTTAAAATAAAAGAAGATAGGCTTGACGCTTGGGAATTTTTGACCTATACTTAGATATGTGGATGTTTATTTTGAATATGGACGAACGGGTCTTTTGCTTCGTTGATAATAGGAAAGGAAGGAGATGAATCTCCATTTCCTTAGAGACAGTTTGTCTCGAGAAGAGAGCAGGCAACCGCATCTTTCCAACTTAAAAGAAAAACAAGAGTACAACCTTTGGGTGATTTCCTTTTCTTCGGTTAAGGAACTGATAAGTGCCGGAGAAGTCCTTAAACAAGAAGGGATTGAGGTAGGGATAGAAAAATATGAAAGGGAATAAAATTGTAAAGGTTGATTGCCGTGGGTTAAGTTGTCCGGAACCGGTAATCCGAACCAAAAAGGCTATAGAGGCGATTAAAACCGGGAGTATTGTTGTCCCTGTCGACCGGGAAACTGCCAAAGAAAATATCGTTCGCCTCGCCAAAAATTTTGGGTGTGATGTTAGTTCAAAGGAGAAAGAAGGTATCTTTGAGATTAGAATCACAAAGGGCGGGGTTCGGAAAAGGATGGAGGAGGCGGGAACGGAGATATTGGTCTGTGGCACCTGCCTGGATTTCTCCGAGATGAAGGATAAATTAAAGGTCGGTCGGGTTTCCAATGTCTATGAGATAACCGAAATCCTTTTAGCCAGTGAGAAGGTTTTGCGGATATGAAGAAATTTCGCCTGCTTGATTTTGCGAAAGCCGCGGGCTGAGCCGCCAAGGTCTGTCAGGAGGACCTGGTTCAGGTCCTCAAGCAGTTGCCCGGATTTGAAGATAAAAACCGGCTCGTCGGCTGGGAGAATATGGACGATGCCGGGGTTTATGCCCTTGATAACAATTTGGCAATTGTCCAGACTATTGATGTCATCACACCAGTGAGTGATGACCCTTACATCTTTGGTCAGATTGTTGCCGCCAATTCGTTAAGCGACATCTACGCTATGGGCGCCAAACCGATAACCGCAATGGTCTTTCTCAGTTTCCCGGTAGAGAAGATTGAGAAGGAGATAATCGGAAAGATACTGAAAGGGTTAGCGGATAAGGTGAAAGAGGCAGAGGCGGTAATCCTCGGCGGGCATACCTTAAAGGATACCGAGGTGAAATGTGGCTTAGCGGTAACCGGGATTTGCGACCGGAATAAGGTCATCACCAATAGCAACGCCCGGATTGGCGACAAACTAATCCTCACCAAGCCACTCGGGATTGGGATAATAACGACCGCAATTAAGGCTGATTTGGTTCCCGAAGAAACAATAAGCGAGGCTCACTATTATATGTGCCAGTTGAATAAGACCGCAATGGAGAAGATGCTTTCAGTTGGGGTGAATTCGGCAACCGATATCACTGGATTCGGTCTACTGGGACACGCCCTGGAGATGGCAAAAGCAAGTCGGGTAGATTTTCATATCTACTGCCATAAGGTTCCGATGATTGAAGGGGCAATCCCGCTGGCAAAGGAAGGTCTATTTCCGGGTGGCTCGGTCAAAAATTTTCTTTACCTGAAAGAGAAGGTCTACTTTTCATCGGGTGTGAGTCAGGAATGGCAGATGCTCCTTTGCGATGCCCAGACCTCTGGTGGTCTTTTAATCGCGGTGAGCGATTCTAAGGCGGAAAGGCTCTTGAAAGGTCTTAAAGAGGCAGGCTTAAGGGCTTCGGCAATTATTGGCGAAGTAGCCGGAGAAGGTGGCGGGGTCAAAGTTCTCCCCTGAGAGAATTTTCCTCTCTCTTCATTCCCCTTGGGCAACTAACCCTTAAAAGGAGAAGGCGATAAATAAGTGGCATTCATCTTGACAAGAGTTTTTGTCTTGTTATAATGAATCGGATGATTAATCATGCCGATGGGGCTGGTTCTATTATTTATGGTTTTGATGGTAATATCTATGTTGCCGGAGTGAGTTTTGGTAGTAACACTTATAAAGATTTTACTGTTATCAGTCTGAATCCGTAAACCGGGATTGGGGAAGAAAAGGGAAGAGGCAAGAATCTCCGGTCAATATCTCCCTTTATAATACCGATGGGAGAAGAGACATCTCTGGAGAGTTCCGGGCAAAAAGGGAAGAAATTGGTACGAGAAGGACCTCCCTTTCCTCAGTTCTGGTGTTTATTTCCTGAGAGTTGAGGCTAAAGGGAGAGAGGCAAAAGGAAAATGCCTCCTTTTAAGATAATTAGACAAAGGTAAAGCCCTTGACAAATGGATTTATTGTTATCATTTTATTGTATGATAAAGAAGAATACCTGGACGCGCGTGCTTGAAAATGGGCTTCCGCCAGAGGTCAGACGGATAGATGCCCCGGTTCCTTTTCTTGATGTCAAGGTTGTAGATAGGAATAAGGCTTGGGTCTCCTGCGGTAATGGCTATGTGATGAGAAGCACAGACGGTGGAGTGAGTTGGTCATTAACACCAAGAAAACCGGTTCGCCCCGGTTATATGGGTTGGTTTTGAGTATCTTGATGCCTAATCGTGAAGAAGCCCGGGTCTTTTCCGAATCTAACCAACTGAGAGAAAGGTAAATTTTTTTGGTTCAAAAGGTTTATAATCCAGAGGGTTATAATAATTCTCCGGATATTCAATTCTCTTGACGGGCATTGAATAAGGGGTATAATCAATTGGATGAAATGGCGCAATCTTTTCTTAATCCTTTCTCTTTTGCTCGCCTCGGGAGAAGGAGAGGTAATTGAAAAGGTAGTGTTTCAGGGGAATAGAGGGATTAAGTCCCAAATTCTCTCCCAACTGATAATTAGCCAAAAAGGGAGGAGGTTTTCCGAGGAGGATTGGCAGGAGGATATAAATTCCCTTTCCGAATTTTATAAAAAGAACGGATTTTTTTCCGCCCGCATCTTTGGTAAAACAACAAAGGGAAGGAAGGGACTCGTTCTTACCTTCCTGATTGAAGAGGGTGTGAGATGTAGGATTGAGTCAATCGCCTTCTTAAAGCAAAAGGATAAAGGTGGGACGAAGATATTAGAGAAGAGTCGCCCTAAATTCTATTCCGAAGCGGAGATTGAGAAATTGGAAGAAAGGTTGCGGGATTATTACGTCAATCTCGGATATTACTATGTTGATGTATCAATTGAGACGACCTTTTTAAGTCCGGAGAAGATGAATCTCCTCGTTTCGGTCGCCGAAGGACCGCTCGCCTATTTGAAGGAGATAAGGTTTTTTGGTTTGCAAAGGGTCCGACTGAAAGATGCCCTCCGGACCACGGAATTGAAGCCCGGCGAGCGCTACTCGAAGAAAAGACTTTACGAAGCCGCTCGAAAACTCTACGGCACTAATCTTTTCGGTGGCATCTATTTTAAGGTCAGCCCCGTTGATGAGGAAAAGAAGAGGGAGAGTTTATTGGTGAGGTTCGATTGTCAAGAGTTGAAGGAGAGAATATTTGAATTTGGTCTTGGCTATGCCTCACCACCCCGAAGAACTTATCACTCCTTCACCTGGCAGCACCTCAATTTTTTTCGGAAAGCCCATAACCTGAAAATCTCTCTGGAATTGAATCCCGATTGGCGCGGGAGTTATAAGGCAGGATTGACTGGTGATTACCGAGTTCCCTATATCTCTTATACGAAGATAAATTTCTTTTTCCGACCTTATCTCTCCCTGGATGTTGATAAAAATCGGGAAGAGAGAATTTGGGAGTTGAAGGAGGAAGGCGGTTTTTATTACGATTTCACTCCCAATCTCGTTTCCCATCTTTTTAATAAGTACCGACGACTCTGGGGCGAAAGGGATTCGGTAAGAACAATTACCAATTCTCTGAATCTGAATCTCTTCTATGATACCCGAGACGACTTCTTCTCCCCGAATTCCGGAGTTTACTCCTTCTCCTCGGTGGAATATGCCGGAAGTTTTTTAGGTGGAACTTCTGATTTCTATCGTTTCTCCCAGGAGGTTCGTCTTTTTTGCCAATTTTTATTCACTCAGGGATTCCGCTTGGGCGTCGGTTTCATTAAACCTTATGGGCGAACAAAAGCGGTTCCGGATTACGAGAAGTTCTTTTTGGGAGGGATGACGACTCTTCGGGGATATGATGAGAAATCATTGTCAGGGGAGATGATGGTGCTTTTTAACTGGGAGATGAGATTTCCCATTAAAAAGATCTTGAGCGGAGTCTTATTTTTCGACTCGGGGGTGACGGAGATGTCTGACGGAAAGTTGGGCTATGATTTTGGGGTCGGCTTACGGGTTCTATCGCCTGTTGGACCTTTGCGCCTGGATTATGCGGTTGTGCCAAAAAGGTTTGCCCAAAAGAATTGGTGGAAGATAAATTTTGGACTCGGAAATATCTTTTAGATGAGAAGGATTAAACGGATTTTATTTCTTCTCTTTTCCGGATTTTTCATCCTCATTATTGCCCTTTTTCTCTGCCGTCGGGCAATCTTCCGCTGGGTAATTGGAAAATTGGCGCACCGCGCCGGGATTGAGGTTCAGTTTTCCAATATCAAAGGAAACATCTTTACTAATCTCACCGTCTCGGATTTAAGGGTATCTTTTCCGAATGGGCTTCTCTTCACCGCCCAATTACTTTCCGCCCGTTATCCACCATCCCTTCTCTGGCGAAAAGAAAAGGAGATTTATCTTCTTTCTCTGGAAGAGCCCGGATTATTCTTTCCTCCTTCAAAAGGCACACCGCCGGAAATAACTTCACCCCAAATTTCTCGTTCCCGGGTCTTTCCTTTTTCCTTAAAAATTCATAAGACCTTGATCCAAAAAGGAACACTCTTTCCCTTTTTCCGCCTGGGATTTTTTGATTTTGCTGGGGAGGTAATCTTTGATTCGGGACGGTTGGTTATCAGGCAAGGAAAATTGACCACAAGGCAAGGGGAGGTCAATTTCTATCTTGATTATGACCTCCAGTGGCAAAAAGGGGAGTTTGCTGTTGCCTCCCTCTCTTTTTTGATTAATGAAGAATTAAAGAATTGGGCAGGAAAGGGGTATTTAACGGGAAAAGGGACCTTCTCCCTTCGGGAGAGAGAACTCTTGGGGATTCCCAAAATTAATGGGGTTTTAACAATTTCCTTTGAATCTCTTCGATTTAAGGAGTACACCTTTGGACCTTGTAGCCTCGCTTTAAGTTTTCAAGAGAGAGCACTTTCTTACCGGGCAAAAATTCTCTCTTCCCGATTTGGCGCAATAAGAAGTGAGGGTTCTCTCTTTTCCGATACTACCTATAATCTTTATTTCTCCTTTCTCGATTTTGATTTGGGGAATTTTGGCGTCCCGGGGCAAAAACTTTCTCTTGAATTGGCGATTAGGGGGAAAGGGAGAAGGGAGGTTGGTTTTGCTACTTCCGGTCAAATTGCGGATTTAAATGGAAAGTCTTTTCAGGTTGCCGGGCGAATTGAGAACCCATTGGAAAGAGGAAAAAAAATAATAATAAAAGAAGGGAAAATTGGGGGAGGAGAGGGAAATATCTTTTTCACCGGTGAGATAGGAAAGAGGGAAATTGCGCTCTCTTTACGCGCAGAAAATTTCCAATTGCCGAAAGGGATAAGGATGAAAGGCTTCCTTAAAGAGTTTTCAACGAAGATTGATGGTTCGGTGATAATGAAAGGTAATTTTGACTCCTTAGCCCTTAAAGGCTCGGTATGGCTCACTTCTTTCTCCGGGGTGGGGTTAAAGGTCAATTCCTGCTCTCTTGCTTTTGACCTCTCCCATCTCCAGAAACTGGCAGGAGTGGGAAGAGCGAAAGGGAAGGGGATTTCTTGGGGAAAGATTGCCTTTGATTCCCTTTCGTTTTTCTGGAGAGAAAAAGAGATGAACTTATCGCTCTTTAAGGAAAAGGGAATTGCCCTTTTAGCTAATTTAATCTTAGAGAGATTTTCTCCTCCCAATTTTTCCCTCCTGGTTAATAAATTTTTCCTCCGTTTTGGTGCGGATTCCATTTTTAATCTCCGGGATTTTTTGATTGACCGGATGGGCGATTCCCTGTTTTTGAGGGGTTTGGAATTTAATCTCGCCGGCGGTAAACTAAAAGGGGATTTGGGCTTTCCCCGAGGAAAGAATCCATTCGGCCGGTTATTGATTACCGATTTACCCATCAATAAATTGATTAAAGATGATGAGGTAAGAGGCACCATTCAGGGTGCTTTGACTTTGGACACGGTTTTAACCCTAAGTTTGACGGCGGAGGAATTTGTCTTCCCCAAAGAGAAGATAGATATCAAAGAGTTTAAGAGCGAAATCGAATGGCACGGCGCGATATTCTATCCTGGGAAACCAAGCGAATTGGTAATTGAGGAACTATCCTTTACCAGACAAGGGAAAAGGTCTTGCCTTTCTGGATATCTCACCTTTTCGGATGGTAAGATAGAGAATTGGGATATCTCCGCTACCCTTAATAACCCGGGTCCCTGGGTCTTTTTCTTTCTGAGGAAGACCTTATCTCTGGAAGAGGGGGAGGTTTCGGGTAAGGTTCATTTGCAGGGTAACAACCGCCAACCAATTTTTACCGGTCGGGTCCGGGTTAATAAAGGGAAATTATTTCTTCCGGCCCTCGGAGTGACGATAAATGATTTCGCCGCCGAACTTTCTCTTTCGCAAAATGAGATTATTCTTCTGGAAGGAAGAGGAATGGTTGATAAAGGGGAGGTAAGAGGGAACGGTTTTCTTGCCCTCAAAGACCTTACCAAAATTGACACGCTTCATTATGAAGTTGAACTTGATGCGGTACCGATAAGTTTTCAACCGGGGGTTTTCGGAATCTTTGCCGGTAAAGTTCTAATTGATTGGACTCCCTCTTTACCCCTTTATCTTTCGGGGCATCTTTTGGTGAATGAGGGTTTAATAAATGTTCCCTTCGGAAGAAAAGTTTCCCGTGGGACAGGTGGAGAAGTAGATTTTGACTTCAAGATTGAGGGAAGCCGGGGGATATGGTTTAGAAATCAGAATGCGGATTTAGAGTTGGGAATCGACTTGAGGGCAAAGAAGGAAAAGAAGGAAATGATTTTGACGGGTGAATTCGTAACAAAAAGGGGACAACTTTATTACCTTGACCGCACCTTACAGATAAAAGAAGGAAGGATTATTTTTGATAACATCTCTGAGATTGACCCAAAACTTTCTTTTCGAGCCGAATTGGAAACGAAGCCGATAAAGGTTGGGGATAATCCTTCCCAAAGATTCCAGATAATCTTTTTATTGGAGGGGACCCTTTCGCAACCGGAGTTTAAATTACTTTCCGAACCACCCCTTTTGTCGGAAAATGATATTATTACCTATCTCACCTTGAACGTTTCACCCGCAGACTTAAAATCTATTTCGGAAAGGGAGTTTTTCTATTCGGTTCTTTCGGAGAGGATTCTTTCCTATTTTGAAAGGAGTGCAGCAAAGAAGATCCGGACTTATCTTTCCTTAGATTACCTCTCTTTTGATCAGGGCTTGCCGGAGAGAGGGGCGAAGATTACTGTGGGTAAATACCTCGCTCGGAATTTTTACCTCACCTATTCTGCCCTTATTGGAGAAAAGGAGCGGGATGAGTATAAGGCGGAGTATTATTTGACGCAAAAACACCTGATCAGTGCGGAAAAGACCGGAGATGGGAAATATATCGTAAAATATCAATTCCGGGTTAGATATTAGAAGATGCTTTATAAGGTGGCAATATTGGGATTGAGAATTCCACCTCTTACTTATTTCTCCCCCGACGAAATGAGACTCGGTTCCTTGGTGGCGGTGGAATTGCGGAAGGAGAAATGGCTGGGAATTGTCTGGGAAAAAGAAACGATGCCTCCGGAGCGGGAGGTTAAAACGATTAGTAGGATTCTTTTCCCGGAATTTTTTCCGGTTAAACTCTTGCAATTTTATAACTTTGTGAGTAAGTATTATTTTGTTTATCCGGGTGAAGTGTTGACCCTGGCTTTTCCCGGAATTAAAAGAATGAGACGCACGATTGAGAATTTGCTCGGAGAGAACCGTTCCGCCCAACCGGCAAAAACTCTCTGGTCGACTCCATCCGCGCCAAATTTTGCCGTTATCCTTCTGACGGGTAAAAATGAGGAAGAGAAGATGAGACTCATTACTCAGAAGGTGGCGAAGGGTGAAGGGTGCATTCTCTACCTCTTCCCGGAAATGATTTCGGCAGAAAGGGTGTTTGCTCGGTTAAAGGAAAAGATAGAAGGGATTGTATTTTACCATTCCAAACGGAAGAGAAGCGAGCTGGTAAGACTTTGGTCCGGAATAAAAAAGGGGGAATACCGAGTAGTAATCGGCACAAAGCAAGCGGTCTTCCTGCCAATTCCTGCTCTGAGAGAGATATTGGTTGAGGATGAGGCGAGTTCCCTTTATAAGGAAGAGAAAAGGCATTTTCATTATCAAGCCCGGGATTGCGCCCTGATGAGAGGAAGGTTCGAAAAGATTCCTGTTACTCTCTTTTCTTATACGCCGTCTCTTGAGTCTTTTTACTTTTGTCTGAGGGGAAGATATAAGTTTTATGGTGGATTTAGAAAGAAGGATGTGAAAATAATAATTGCCGATTTTGGAGAAGAAAACAGGGTTTTAACTAATCCCTTAAGGAAATTTCTTGCTCGGTACCGAGAAGGTGAGGTGTTTTATCTTCTCAATCAGCGCCAGGGGTTTTCCCGCTATATTATCTGTGCGGATTGCGGTTTTATCCCCCGGTGTGGGGAATGCGGTTTCCCCTTTTTCTATCACCAGAAGGAACTTCTCTTCTCCTGCCATATTTGCCAGAAGAAGGAGAGGGTTTTTGATGAATGTCCGAATTGTCAAGGGATTAATTTCCTCTTTAAGGGGATTGGCATCGAAAGGGTGGAGCGGGAATTGAAGATGAGTTTCCCCCGATTAGCAAAAATCGTGGATGAAAAGAAGGGTATCTTCTTGGGTTCCGCTTTCGGTTTGAATCGGTTTCCGGATGATGGGATAGACTTGGGGGCGATTATCTCTTTTGAGCAATTACTTTCTTTTCCCGATTTTCGCACCGAGGAACGAGCCTGGCAAATTATTCAGAAATTCATCGGCAAGATAAAGAAGGGTGGTTTTCTCATCATTCAAACTAAAACCCCCAGGCATCCGATTTTATCTAATCTCTTTAACCTGCCCCATTTTTTTCGCCGGTTGTTGAAGGAAAGGGAAGGGTTGGCTTTTCCCCCTTTTTTTTCTGTTGTTACTCTACGAATCTACGGAGGAGAGGAATTGGTAACGAAGAAATATGAGGAATTAAGGAAGAAAATTGCCCCTTACCGAGAGGAGGTAAAGATTTTTCCTCCAATCAAATCGTCCCAGAGAAAACGGGGAAGACATTTATCTACTATTGTTTTGAAATTGAAAGGAGGATTGAGGCTTTATCAGATATTGAAGAAAGAAGAACTATTCGGAAATGGGGAGGAGATAGAAGTGGATATTAATCCGAACACAATATTGACTCCCACAATTAAATAGGTATAATGCGAGGGATGCCAGAAAGAAAATCCGGCAAAGAAAAGTTTCTTTCTTTCCTTCCCATTTTCGTATTTTCCCTTCTCCTTTTTTCATTTTGCCTTCCGAAGAAGGCGCAGCAGGAAAAACCGGTTATCTTCTCTTTTAATATTCTCTATGGTGCCAATCTTTCTTATCGGGATTTACCCAAATTTCTCTATGCGAAAAGAAACTTAGAAAAGGAAGGACCATTAATTGCTATTTTAGATAGTAAAGTCTTTCGGGGTGATTTTCTCTATTTGGGGGAAGGGTCGTTTCTTTTTTCTCTCAGCAGAATTTTAAGTGGCATTGGGATTGACGGCGTGGTTGTGAAGGAAGACTTTTTGCCGATTTACCAAAAGGTGGGTCGGGAGATTTTTGATTCCAGCCAATTCTTTTTCCTCGCCTCTAATTTATTTAGAAGAGAAAAAGGAGGTGAGTTAAAGCGTGCCCTCTTCCATCCGGTTCTTAATAAGTCTCTCAACGGCAAAAGGATAACACTTTTGGCGAGCCTCCTCAAACTGACTGATCAATGGGATGATTATTATTGCGAAGAGAGAGAAATTTTTTTGAGGAAGTGGTCTTTCTTCTTGAAAGAGAAAACCCAATTAATCGGCTGTATTATTGATACTTTCTTCACTCTTCCTTATTCTCCTCCCGTTTTTTTTCTTGAGCACGCGAAAAGGGATTCGCTAATTTGCTATCGGGTATTCCTTGAGGACAATAATCTTCAGGTGAAACCAGAAGGTATTCCCCTCTCCTTAGAGGATGAAGAGTTGGCGGAGAGTATCTCCTCCTGGGAAAGGAGGGTAGAGGGTTTTCTTAACCGGGAAGGGGTAACGATTATGAGAGATCTTTCCCGAGAGAAGTTAGAGGATAATTTAGTTGAATTTCTTTGCCGGAAAGAGGGTGCGGAACTTTTTATTACCGAGAAGCCAATTTTCCTTAAAGGGTGGAAAAAGGGGCGATTAAGTCTTCGGGATATTTGGGAAGGTTTGGGAGAGAAAGGTTTTTTGGTTGCGGGGGAGGTGAGCCGGGAAGATATTGAAAGGCGGTTTAGGGACAAAAGGTATCTAATCTTTCCCAAAAAAGGGAAAGGGAAGAAGGGTTCTCAGCGGGTAATTATGACGGAGGATCTCTTTTGGCGAGAAGGCGGGGTTTGCAGGCGTGTTTCCTATTTACCTTATTCCCTTTTTGAGTTAACGTTGGCGTATCTAAGGGAGAAATAGAAGATGCCTGGTTTTACCCGGAATTTTAAGCCGGTAAGAGTCTTATGGTGTATTTTTCTCTTCATTTACTTCTATCATTTTCCGAAGAATTTTTTTACCGATGCCCTTCCCGAAAGGTCTGCAATTCCAATCTTTTTCTTCCAATCTTTTTCTTTCTGGTTGATAATTGAGTATTACTTTTCGTCCCCATTTTTCCAATCTGGGGTTCTTCCTTTTTCTTCTTTCTTCAAGAGTCTTTTTTCTTTATATTTTTATCCTTATCTGGTATTCTTAATTTTCGATTATGGTTGGTGGGGAAGGGGGCAGATTAAATTCCTTTATCCTTATATTAACTTCTTTGGTCTGGGTCTTTTCCTTTTTGGGATATTATTTCGCCTTCTTACTTTATTTCTATTTATCGCCTATCCGGTAGGCAGGTTAATAAAAAAGGGGTTGTTTAGATTTTCCAGACATCCCCGGTATCTGGCAACTGCAATCCAACTTGTTTCTTTGCCTTTGGTTTTTTCTTCATTTTTGGGGATTCTTCTTTTGTTGCCCGGCTTTTATTTGATAAAAAAAGAGGCAGAATTTGAGGATAGGGGGTTAAGGGAGTATCTGAAGAAGGACTACGAACGGTATCTGAAGGATGTTCCTCTTTTATACCCGGGTTGGCGGGTTTTAATAAAGAGATAAAAATTTGAATTTAAAAGGGGAAGGGTAGGATTGTTCAAATAAAAATTATTTATAATGTTTTTAAATTACGTAGATTAGAAACTTATAAGTTTAAAGATTTACAAAAATCGGTATTGACAAAGTTTTTTAATATTATAAATTTAGTGGATAAAAATGGATGATAATGTTAATAAAGGAATTAAAGTGGATGAAAAACGAAATTTTGTTGGGCGGTATTTTTTCCGGGTAGATGAAAAGTTCCGGGTGGCAGTCCCAAGTTCCTTCCGGAAAATCATCACCCAAGAATCAAACCATACCCTCTTTCTCTTTCCCGGTCCCTTTAAAATGATTTTCGTTTTCACCCAGTCCGGCTGGAGGGAATTTTGGGACTGCCTCCAAAGATTATACAACCCAACTCGCTCCCCTTTTAATTTTCAACTTATGCAATTAACCCAAAATACCTGGGATGTAAGTATGGATAGTTTAGGAAGAATCCTTATTAATGAACATCTGAGAGAATACACCGGGATAACGGTCGGAAGTGAAGTGGTGGTGATGGGTTTCAATGATTGTTTCGGCATTGCCACTAAAAAGGTTTTTGAGGAAAGCATCGCAAAATTTAGCGTTGAAAAAATCTGGCAGGATTTAGGAGTGGTAATTAAATTGCCCAGGGAGGAAAAGGATGGTGCCAGTAGTGGCGAAAACCCTTCCTAAACCGCAACCACTTAATAATAATCATTTCCTAGGTAAAAACGAAAAGGAGACCACCCACATTCCCGTAATGGTAAAAGAAGTCTTCGCTATTTTAATTGGGGAGAGAAAGATTAAAAAGGGAGTAGTTGTCGATTGCACCGTCGGGACCGGAGGGCATCTTTTCTATCTCTGGCAAAACTCCCCCCCAGATATCACCTTTTTAGGAATTGATATTGACCCCGATGCTGTTTACTTCTCTCAGAGTTTATTCCAGGGGAAAAGGAATGTAATCATTCGTCAAGGTGATTACACTCAACTCGTCGAGATTTTAAGTGATTTGAAGCTCCAGCCAATAATTGGAATTTTATTCGATTTTGGAGTTTCTAAACTCCAATTGACGTCCGCCGAAAGAGGATTTTCTTTTTCAAGGGAGGGGCCACTTGATATGCGGTTTTCCCAGGAAGGTAGAACCGCATTAGACCTTATAAGAAAAGTTAATCGCAAAGATTTGGAAAGAATCATTTTCACCTATGGTGAGGAGAGAAGCTACCGAAGAATTGCCCGAGCAATAATTGAAGAAAGGAAAAGAATTGAGACTACATCCGACTTAAAAAGAGTTATCATTCAGGCAGTAAAAAGAGAGGATAAGAAAAAATTAGCTCGGGTATTCCAAGCGCTACGAATCGCAGTTAATTCGGAGTTGGAGAACTTAGAAAGAGGGGTAACAAAAGCGATTCCTCTTTTAATTACGGGAGGGAGGATTGTGCTTATCACTTACCATTCTTTGGAAGACCGGATTGTAAAGAGAATCTTAAAAGAAAAGAAAGCCAAAAAAGAAATTCTCGTTCTCACTCCCAAGCCGCTGAGACCGACTCCGGCGGAAATTACGGAGAATCCATCCGCGCGGAGCGCCAAACTCCGGGCAGCGGAAAGATTACCCCTATGAAACGAGTAATCATCTTCTTTGGATTATTAGGAGCTGGGTTTTTCTACCTTTTTCTCGCTCTTATCAACCTCCGTCTGGAATCGGAAAATAATCAATTGCGCGAGAAAAAAATTCTCCTCGAGCGAGACCGAAAACTAATCATGTTAGAAATCTCCCAGCGCTCCTCGGTTAAAAACTTAGAACTGGCTTATCTGCCCTTTGGTGATTCGTTAAAGGACTTGCCCAATTTTTCAACCACCCAAGAGTTCGGGAACCGTTTGTTTAGTTTCTCAGGGAAAAAGATTCTATCGGTAATCAAGGAGAAAGAAACAAAATCAAGTTGGGGGTGGAATGAAACTTTCCCTTTTGTTTCTGTCTCGCAGAAGAATCGTTGATGCTCAGGTAATCATTCAGGTTTCGCCCGAAGAAAAGGACTTCGTCCCTGCGGGGCAGTCGGAGAAAAGATAATGATGGAAATTAAAGGGAGATTAGTTTGGATTTTTTACCTTTTTTTCTCTTGCTTTCTCTTTTTAATTTTTAATCTCTTTCATTTACAGATTACTCAAGGAAGAAAATATCGGGAGTTATCAGATAGAATATACCACCAACGAAAAGAAAAGTTATTGGCAGAGAGGGGAGCAATTTGGGATAGGAAAGGAACACTCCTCGCCTTTTCCGAAATCAGTAGTTTCCTTTGGGTCGATTGGAAGAATTTAAGAAGAGAAGGGGAGAAGCGGGTTGAAAGTCTCATTGACCAATACCTTCCCCAAATTGGGGAGAGTCTGGGAAATAATAAAGAAACCTCATGGAGAAGGTCTTTTCCTCCAATGAAGTATGAGTTGGGTAAGAATTTCGCCCAAGTGTTACGAAAAGAAAATCTTTCTCATATTATGAGGGTGGATAATGATTTTCGGCGTCATTATTCTTTTCCCTTTTTTACTAATATTCTGGGAGCATTTTCCGAAACTGAGAAGAAAGGTCTGTGGGGATTAGAAGCGGTGTGGGATAGATTTCTTAGGGGGCGAGACGGCTTTATTATCTACCAAAAGGATGCTTGGGGTCGAACTTTTCCTTACCCCTTCTATCCCCGAGCCGAGCCAGAGGGAGGGTGTGATATTTACCTAACTCTTGATAAAGATATTATGGAAATATCTTTTGAAGAATTAAAAAAAGGTGTAGAGGAGTTTAAGGCGAAGAAAGGCTCGGTTCTCGTTCTATCATGCGAAACCGGGGAAGTCCTGGCAATGGTGGATTATCCGCTTGTCGATGCGGAAGCTCGTTTTTTACGTCCTTACTCCCTTCTCTGGGAGTTTGAACCGGGTTCGGTTTTTAAATTTCTCATCGCCGCACTGGCTTTGGAATCAAAAGATTGTGACAGTTTTTTAATGCGAAAATATGATGTCTCCACTGGAGAGATTAAAATTGGGAAAGAAACAATTAGAGAATACCATAATAAAAAATTGGGGGTGCTTACTTTTTCAGATATATTTGCCTTTTCTTCTAATTGTGGGGTCGCCTTACTCACATCGCAATTACCTCTTCAGGATTATTACTCTCTCTTATTAAATTTTGGCTTCGGCTGTCTGACGGGAATTGAGTTGGAAGAAAGGCGAGGTTATATCCCAGCCTTAGAATTATTAAAAAAGGGTAGAAAGTGTTCCCCTCACCTCTATGCCTGTAATTCCTTCGGTCAGGGCTTGCGCGTAACTTTAATCCAATTGGCTTGCGCCTATTTAGCAATTGCCAATGATGGGCTTTTGCTCCGCCCGTACGTAATTAAAGAGGTAAAAAGGGGTGCAGATACTGTGCTTTTGAAAAATAGGCTGGTTGTCCGCCGGGTGATTTCGGAAAAAACGGCAAAATACCTAAAAGAGATTCTCGCTTCCGTTTGTGAGAAAGGGACGGGAAGGAATGCAAAGATTGAAGGCGTAAGTGTTTGTGGGAAAACGGGGACCGGAGAAAAGCCGTATTCCCAAGGTCGTGGTTATTCGGAGAAAGCTGTTACTACTTTTATTGGTTTTTTCCCCAAAGAGCGGCCAAAATATCTGGTGGCGGTAATGCTTGATGAGCCGATAGGACCGGCCGCAGAGAATTCGGCAGTTCTTTTTAGACGGATTGGGGAAAAGATTTTGTTTTTCTCTTCCCTTGCTGGATTTTGAGATGAAATTGGCTGATTTGTTGAAAGAGAAAAAAGGGATTAAAGTTTTTGGTTCCACCGATGTTTCGGTCAGGGGGGTGACAGCGGATTCCCGAGAGGTCGCTCCGGGTTATGTTTTTTTTGCCTATCCGGGACAAAAGGTTAATGGTCGGAGTTTTATATCGGAGGCGATAAAAAAAGGGGCAAAAGTAATAGTGACCGATTCCTGTCCGGAAAAATTGCTTCCCAATGTTAGTTACTGTATTACCCCGGAAGTAAAAAAGACCCTGGCAATTTTCACAAAGACCTTCTACAACAAGATTGATGAAAAGATGAAGATTATTGGTATTACCGGAACCCAAGGGAAAACAACAGTGGCATATTTGCTGCGGCATATCTTATTAACTGCTGGATATGATTCAGGGTTGATTTCAACGATTAAATACTACGACGGAAAGGATTGGATGAGGGCAGAAAACACCACTCCAGAAATTTATAAAATATTCTCGATTTTAGCCGGGTTATACGAAAAGGGAATCGACTACTGCGTAATGGAGGTTTCCTCCCATGCACTTTCCTTAGAAAGAGTTTTTGGTTTGAATTTTGCTGCTGCTGGTTTTACCAATCTTTCCGCAGAACACCTTGATTTTCATAAAAATTTGGAGGATTATAAGTTAGCAAAGATGAAACTTTTTCAAAATCTTACCGAAGAGAGTTTTGCCGTTTATAATTTAGATGACCCGATGGGAGTGGAAATTGAGCGGACGACGAAAGCAAAGAAGATTTCGTATGCGATAAAGAGTATGGGTTCAATTAGAGGGAAAGTCGGAAAAATTACATTGAGTGGGATGGAGTTTTACCTTAACACCGAAGATGGGGAAAGAAGAGGAAGAACCTTTCTCCTCGGGGAAATGAATTTATACAATATTCTTTGTGCTTATGGTCTTTCGCGGACATTAGGAATAAAGGGGGAGTTAATTATGAAAGGGATTGAAACATTCCGGGGAGTAAAGGGGCGATTAGAAAGAGTAGAAAATGACCGAGGATTTGAGGTGTTTATTGATTATGCCCACACTCCAAAGGCATTAGAAAATCTTCTCCAGACTGTGAAACCTTTGGCAAAGAGAGTAATATTAGTATTTGGTTGCGGTGGGGACCGAGATAGAACAAAACGTCCCGTTATGGGGAAGATTGCTACGGAACTTGCTGATTGGGTCATAATTACCTCCGATAACCCCCGTTCGGAAAATCCAGAAGAGATAATAGAGGAAATAATTAAAGGGATAGAGAGGAACAATTACGAAAAGGTTTTAAATCGGCGCGAAGCGATAAAGCGAGCGATTCATTTAGCGAAACGCGGTGATGCGGTAATTATCGCTGGGAAGGGGCATGAGGAATACCAAATCATTGGTAACCAACAGGTTAAATTTTCTGACCGAAAAGAAGCAGAACTTGCTTTAAGGGGAAAATAAAATGCTCTATCTTCTTCTCGCCCCCTTACGTCGATACTGGATTATCTTTAATCTCTTTCGGTATATCACATTTCGTTCCTTTCTGGCTGGGGCAACTGCGATAATACTGGTTTTAAGCCTCTACCGCCTTTTTGCCGAGTTTCTCAAAAGATTTGGAATTGGTCAAAAGGTGCGAGAGGATGTGTTACCGCACCACCGGAACAAAACGGGTATTCCAACAATGGGTGGTATTCTAATAAATCTCGCCATCTTGTTCTCACTTTTCCTCTTTGCCGATTTGAGTAATCGCTATATCCAACTTTCTCTTCTTATCCTTTTTTGGTTAGGGGCTTTGGGTTTTTTTGATGATTTTATTAAAGTAAAAAGAAATAAGCCAAGCGGATTAAGAAAGCGGACGAAATTTTTCTTCCAATTCCTTCTTGCTTTAATCGTTGCCCTTATCCTCTACTTCTTCCCAACGGCTGGACCATTAAGGTCCAAAACGAATTTTCTTCTCTTTAAGAATATTGTTATCGATTTTGGTATATTTTACATCCCCTTTGTTATGCTCTTTTTAGTAGGGATTACTAATGCGGTGAATTTCGCTGATGGATTAGATGGTCTCTCTTCGGGATTGTGCGGAATAACAGCTGGAGTTTATGCGATTCTCGGTTATATCACTGGTCACAGTAAGATGGCTGGTTACCTTAATCTCCTTCATATTCCAGACGCCGGTGAGGTATCGGTTGTTGCCCTATCGATTGTGGGTGCGGTTTTGGGTTTTCTTTGGTTTAATTCCTATCCCGCTGAGATTTTTATGGGCGATACGGGAAGTTTACCACTCGGTGGCCTTCTGGGGTTTTTAGCCATTGCCGCTAAGCAAGAGATACTTTTTCTCTTGGCGGGTGGCGTTTTCCTTTTAGAGATTGGAAGTGTGGTATTACAAGTGATCTATTTCCGCTTAACGAAAGGTAAAAGGATTTTCTTAATGACTCCTTTACACCATCATTTTGAAAAGAAAAATTGGCCGGAGCCGAAAATCGTTCAACGTTTTTACATAATTGCTATTCTTCTCGGTTTTTTGGCTTTAGCTACTTTGAAGATAAGATGAAAGAAAAAAGAAACTTTTTAATTTTGGGTTTAGGACGAGCCACTACGCCAATTGTGAAATTTTTATTAAAAAGAGGGGAAATGGTTTTTGGCTATGATTTGATTGAAGAGAAGAAAAATCAATTCTCTTCCAGCCCTAATTTCACTTTTATCTCATCAGAGATGATTTCCCAGTTGCCTCGTCCCATCGTCGCAATTGTTAGTCCAGGGATTGCCGAGAACAACCCCTTGGTCCTTTCTGCTCAAGAGATTGGCGAGGTAGTTTCTGATGTGGAATTTATCTATCAGGTTGTGCGGGAAGAGAGGAGACCCATGATTGTGGCAATTACGGGAACTAATGGGAAGTCTACTACTACAGCGCTCCTCGGTTCAATTCTAAAAATGGCTAAAAGAAAGGTTTTCTTCGGGGGGAACCTGGCACCGGGAAAGCCAGCAGGTTGTTGTCTCTTTGGAAAGGATGAGATACTGGTGTTTGAAGTTTCTTCTTTTCAGTTGGAAAAGATTAAGGAATTTAGACCAAGGGTGGCTATCCTTCTTAATATCCAAAAGGACCATTTAGACCGGTATTTGAGTTGGGAAGATTACTTTGGCGCAAAGAGAAATATCTTCCGAAATCAGACGGAGGATGATATTGCTATTCTTAACTACGATGACCCTGGCTCAAGGATGATGGCTAAGGAGATAAGGTCAAAAATCTTCTGGTTTTCTTCAAAAAGGAAGAAATTTCCCGGAATATATTGGCAAAATGGGAAGGGTTTGATTTCTCTTTCGGGTAAGAGGGAGATGACGTTGCGTCTTCCGCAAAAGGAATGGCTAAATTTAGAAAATATTCTGGCAGTGAGTTTGGCTGCCTCTCTCCTCGGCATTACCGAGAAAGAGATAATAAATGGGATAAAAAATTTTTCTGGACTTCCTCATCGTATGGAGTTTGTTCGGAAGGTTCGGGGGGTCTCGTTTGTTAATAATTCTATGGCCACAAATCCTTCTGCCTTTGCCTCCTCCCTAAATTCATTCTCCCGGCCGGTAATTCTTATCGCCGGAGGGAAAAATAAGGGTTTTTCTCTTAAGGAGTATTTGAAACCGATAGAGGAGCGGAGCAAATTTCTCATTCTCATTGGGGAAGTAAAAGAGAAACTTTATCAATCTTTGCCGAGTGCCGTTCGGAAAAGAACGTATCTTGCGAATTCTTTAAGAGAGGCAGTTAAAGAGGCATTTTTAAGAGCGCGAAGGAACGATATCGTGCTTTTTTCACCCGGTTTTTCCAGTTTCGATATGTTTCGGGATTTTATTGACCGGGGGAATTCTTTTAAAAAAATGGTTCGTTCTCTATGAAACCGAAGATTGATTTAATTTATCTCCAGGCGGTTATCCTTCTTTTGATTTTTGGCATCTTATCGCTTTACTCCACTACTTTTTACGAGAGAATACTCTCCCTACCCAATCCCCAAGGTGATTATTTTAAAAAGACACTAACATGGGTTGGAATCGGTTTATTGGTTTTGTTTCTTTCGATTATCTTTCCTACCTCCTTTTACCGGTCTCAGTTTCGACTCTTAGGTATATTTAAATTTCCCTTCACGGGTAGCTTCCTTTTGTGGATTATCTTTTTCAGTTGTCTCTTATTTAATGTCTCCCGAGTTTTGATTACGAAACAAGTGGCAAGAAGTACAGGTTTTTTTCAACCGCAAGAGTTTTTTAAATATGCCCATCTTTTTCTTTTGGCTAATTTAGCAGAGAAAGGAAAGAACGATTGGCGAATAATTGTTCTCTCACTTCTTGCCACATTGGCTCTATTCTTCCAGAGGGCAGTGGGGACAGCCGTTATCTTCTTTTTCTCCTGCCTTTTTATCTTCTTTATCATTCGGATGCGAATAACTTATATCCTACTTTATACGTTCATTATTGGTATTTCAATTGCCATCGGAATTTGGAAAATCCGTTATGCTCGGGAAAGATTTGAGCAATTCTGGGAGCGGAAAGAGAAAAGGAAAGATTTGATGCGAATTGATTGGCGAAATCTGACGCATCAGGAGAATGCTCGGATTGCTATTGCTTCGGGAGGCTGGTTCGGTCGGGGATTAGGTCGAGGGTTACAAAAATTTGGTTTTTTAGTCTTAGTTCACACGGATTTTCTATTTGCCAATATCTGCGAAGAGATGGGATTTGTTGGAGCAATGCTTATCCTTTCGCTCTTCTTCATTCTCTTCTGGCGCGGTCTACTGATTGCCAGTGCCGCGAGATCAGGCTTTGAATTTACGGTGGCCAGTGGTGTTTCAATAATCCTTTGTCTATATCTTTTCGTTCATGTTCTGGTTGGATTGGATATTCTTCCCTGCACTGGTCAACCCCTGCCTTTTCTTTCCTATGGAGGTTCGGCACTCATTTCTAATCTCTGGGCAGCAGGAACAGTTTTAAATATCTCTTATAGTGAGCGGAGATAGAATGACGCAACCGGAAAAGCCGATTTTTATTGTAAGCGCCGGAACCGGTGGTCATATCTTTCCGGGGATCGCTTTGGCGGAGGAGGCTAAAAAAAGGGGGAAAATGGTTTTCTTTCTGGGAAGAAGGGGTGGAATGGAAGAGAAGATAATAAAGGGATTTGGTTTTCCATTTTGGGGATACCACTTCTTCAAAAAACTAATTTCCTTTGGCCTTCTCCTCAGTATTATCCAGTGCCTCTCTTTTCTCTGGCGGGAGAAACCGAGAATGGTAATAGCCTGTGGTAGTTATGCCTCTCTTCCGCCAATTTTAGCCACCCTTATTCTTGGTTTTCCTCTTTATCTTATGGAGCAAAATATAATTCCCGGTAAAATAATAAAACTTTTCAGCCCTTTTGCTCGATGCACCTTCTTTGGATTCCCCCCGGCGGGAAGATTTAAGGGGAAATGGATTTGGACCGGGAATCCAATTCGAAGGATAATAAAGGAGATAAGAGAGAAAAGGGAGGAAAATATTCTCGTTTTGGGGGGAAGTCAAGGTGCTCGTTTTCTCTCCCTCTTTTTTAAAAAACTGGCTCTTGAACTGCCGAACGAGAAGTTTTTAATCCAGGTAAGAGAAGAGGACTTAGAAAAGGTAGCAGGTGAGAGACCAACAAATTGCTCCTTTTTTATTTTCACTCCGGATGTGGGGGAGATTTTTTCCAAAGTAAAATTAGTTATCAGCCGAGCAGGTGGTTCGACCATTTCCGAAATTCTTTACCTCGGTTTGCCCGCAATCTTGATTCCTTATCCTTATGCCACCCAGAATCATCAAGAAGCGAATGCCCGGTTTTTAGCTCGAAGAGGTGGCGCAGTAATGATAAAAGAAAGCTCACTGATTAATAATCCGGAAAAGGTTAAAGAAATTATCAAATCCCTCCTTTCGGATGAAAAAAGGAGAAATGAGATGGGAGAAAAAGCAAAGACTTTGGCCCGGGATGGAGCAGAATTAATTTTATCTTGGTTAGAATTGGGGAGGAGATATGAAAGAGATAACCACAAAGAATATCCGCGTGATTTGGAAGAGATTACAACCGGGTGATTATTTCAAGTATTCCCCCAACTTCTTGTGGACGGATATTGAATCTCGAGCCCGGGAATTTAACCTGGAAGTAAAAAATGCCGGTGGTTTTATCGGTATTGTCATTAAAAGGATTGAACGAAAAAAGAAGAAAGAAGAGATAAAATGCTTTCCCAGTTAAGAAGGTTTCATTTTACCGGGATCGGCGGTGCCGGGATGTCAGGTTTGGCTTTGATTCTTAAGAATTCTGGTTTTGAGGTTACGGGTTCGGACTTGCAAAGAAGCGAAACTACGATTAGTTTGGAAAAAGAGGGGATAAAGATCTTTTACGACCATAAAGAGGAGAATATTGGTGACTGTCAAGTTTTGGTTTATTCCTCGGCCTGCGCTTCTGATAATCCGGAGATTGTCGCAGCCCGCCGGAGCGGAAGGATTGTTCTAAGAAGAGCGGAGATGCTTCAGGAACTTACCCGGATGCGCTTTTCCATTGCGGTGGCGGGTAGTCACGGCAAAACGACCGTTACCTCTTTAATTGCTTTCCTTTTGGAAAAGGCGGGTCTTGACCCAACCGTGGTGATTGGAGGACGGATCAAAGGGTGGGAAAGCGGGGGAAAGTTAGGTAAATCTAACATTTTGGTTTGCGAGGCGGATGAATCCGATAAATCTTTCCTCTTCCTGACCCCTCATATCGCCTGCATTACAAATATTGATCGGGAACACCTTGACTATTATGGCCACTCTTTCCGTGCTCTGCGCAACGGATTTCACTCATTTCTTCTTTCGGTTCCACTAATTAATGGGGCTTGTGTCCTTTGTGAAGAAGACCAGGTAGTGAGAGCGTTAGCAAAGGTAATAAAGCGTCAGGTTTTAATTTATGGATTAGAAAAATCAAGAAAAAGAACCCAAGAACGAGAAACTCAGAGTTCCTTGCGCGCCCGAAATGTGAAACTCTATCCCTTCCGGGGGGAATACGAATTGATAAAAGACGGAGAGATTATGGGGCGAATCGAGATTTCTCTTCCCGGACTCCATAATGTTTTGAATTCCCTGGCTGCCTGTGCGGTTGCCTTTCTTCTGGATGTTCCCTTCTCGATCATCCAAGAGGGATTAAAAGCATTTTCCGGTGTGGAGCGCCGTTTGGAATTTAAGGGGGAAAAGAGGGGAATCAAAATCTACGACGACTATGCCCATCACCCCACAGAAATTAAAGCCACCCTTACCGCCTTAAGAAATGCTTACCCCGAAAGGAGAATAGTGGGAATATTTCAACCCCACCGCTATACTCGAACCGCTTACCTCTATAAGGAATTTGGTCGGGCTTTCTCTTTAATTGACCTCTTGATTCTCACGGAAATCTATCCGGCTTCAGAAAAACCGATACCTGGGGTTTCCGCTGAGTTAATCTATCGGGAGGCAAAGGAGGAGAAAGGAGAAAATGTGATTTTTATTCCCGACAAGGAAAAAATAGCACGAGACCTTCTCTCCCTTCTCAGAGAGGGGGATGTTCTCATCACCCTGGGAGCAGGAAATATATGGCAAGTGGGATTGGAGATTTTAGAACGACTATAGAAAGATTGGTGGGGATGGTAAAAGAATTCTTCCCTCTGGCAAAATTGACGACGGTTAAGGTCGGTGGGAAGGCACGTTTCTTCACAGAAGTTGGAGACGAAGAGACCTTAAAGAATCTGATAAAGGAATTGAAGAAAAGAGAAATAGAATATTTTATTCTGGGGAATGGGTCGAATGTTTTATTTTCGGAAAACACTTTCCCAGGATTGATTATTAAATTGGGGAAGGGATTTTCGTATGTGCGAGGAGGTGAGACCAACTGCCTCGCAGGGACGCTCTGCGGAGCAGGGACGAAGTCCAAGTCCTTTGATTACCTTGAAGTTGGAGCTGGAACTCCTCTGGGAACTCTTGTTCGAGAGTGTTTTGATAGAGAGTTAACGGGCACAGAATTCCTCTGGGGAATTCCGGGAACGGTCGGTGGTGCGATAGTTACTAATGCTGGAGCGTTTGGCTCCTCCTTTTCTGATATCTTAGAGAGAGTCCGAATTATTACTGATGATGGCGCGGTAAAGGAGTTGTCTAAGAAGGAAATCCAGTTTGGTTATCGGGAATGCACAATTAATCCCCCCTCTCACTCGCCCCTTTATCAAAAGAGAATTTCCGGCATCGTCCTCGCAGCAGTTCTCAGATTAGAAAGAGGCGCGAAGAGATTAACGGAAAAGAAGATAGCGAAATTTTTGCGATACCGAAAGAAGACCCAACCAACCGGACCATCCTTTGGGTGTTGTTTTAAGAATCCGCCGGGGATTTCCGCCGGGAAGTTAATTGATCTGGCCGGCTTAAAAGGTCGGCGGGTTGGCGGGGCTTATATTTCTAAGAAGCACGCTAATTTTCTCTTAAATGATGGCTCAGCAAGGTTTACTGATTTTTACCAATTGATAGAACTGATTAAATTTTACGTTGAGAAAAGAAGTGGCATCCTCTTAGAAGAGGAGGTGAGAATTGTTTACTAAGCAAAAGGAGGTCTTATGGCAAAAATCGATCGGGTCGGAGTGATTGATATTGGCTTCACCAAGATAAGAACTCTCGTTGCCGAAGAAGAGGTGCCCGGGCAGATTCGCATCATCGGTTTCTCGGAAGAAAAACCAAACGGATTTAAAAACGGCATTATTGTTCATCTGGAAGAAGCCTTATCGACCATGCGGGATGGTATCGAAAAGATAGAACGAATTGGCATCAAGTTCAAGAAACTTCCAATTTATGTTGGTATCCAGGGGAATTATTTGAAATATACCCGAACCCATACGGACATTCGTCGGAAGAACCAGCGAGAAAAAATTTCGGAAGCAGAGATAAAACAGGTAAAGAAGGAGGCACAGAGTATGAAGCCGCCTCCGGATGAACGTTTCCTCCATTTAGTGCCCCTTTCCTATTCCCTGGATGATATGAAGGGTATCCAAAATCCTAAGAATTTCCGCGATTGCCATCGCTTAGGAATTGAAGGATTAATCATTCATTATAAATCTTTAGTTCTGTCTAATTTAGAGCAATTGTTAGATAAGTTGGCGATTAAGAACTGGCGGTTTGTTTTTCAACCATTAGCCGCGGGATTACTGGTTGCCGAACCAGAAGAGAGGAATTTAGGATTCGCCTTGGTCGACCTCGGGGGCTGGACCGTATTAAGCATTTATAAAGATGGCGAACTCCAACATTTTTCCGTTGTGGAGATGGGGGGAGAGCAGTTGACCAACGATTTAAGTATCGGTTTAAGGATACCTAAGGATTTCGCCGAAGAGGTGAAGGAGAAATACGGGTCAATAAAATCTTTCCTTGAGAATAAAGAGGAAATGGTTCCTCTCCCAACCACTGCCTCGGAGGAAAAATACTGTCCGCGGCGAGTTATCGCCGAGATAATGGAACTCCGACTGGAGGAGATACTTCTCGCCTGTCGAGAAGAGATTGATAATCAAGGCTATACCCATAATCTACTTTCGGGAGTCATTCTCATTGGTGGCGGGGCGAAAATTCCCGGAATCGAAACCTTTGCCTCCCAGATTCTTGCTCTTCCGGTCCGGATTGGAATTCCCCGAGGAATGCCTGAAGAATTTAGCCAGCCCAACTTAGCCAGCACCCTCGGTTTAGTCCGGTTTGCTTTTTCCCGCCAGTATGAAAAGTATTCTCTGGTGGAAGAGGAAGGTTTCCTCCCAAACATCATCTTAAAAGCCAGGCAAGGTTTTGAGAAGTTTTTTCATATTGCTCATGAAGAGTAAATTGAGGAGGAAAGATGAATAATGTTTCGGAAAGGGCAGCAAGAAAAATCGGTATCTTAGGCGTTGGTAGTGGCGGCGGAAATATAATTAACCATATGATTGAAGATGGGATAAAAGGGGTGGATTTTTATGCGATAAACACTGACCGCCAGATGCTAAACCTCTCTCTGGCACCAAATAAAATCCAAATTGGCGCTTCTTTGACCGGCGGATTTGGTTCTGGTGATGACCCGGAAATCGGTCGGAAGGCTTGTGAGGAATCGGAGGCGGAATTAAAAGAGATTGCGACGGGAATTGACCTCGCTTTCCTTGTCGCCTGTTTGGGGGGCGGAACGGGCACGGGCGCTTCACCCCTCATTGCCAAAATCTTAAAAGAGTGTGGAGCACTGGTGGTAGCGATTGTCACAAAGCCGTTTAAGCACGAAGGGGAATTCCGGATGCGCCGGGCGCTAAAAGCACTGGCGACACTCCGCTCCAATATTGACGCTCGAATGGTTTTAAGCAACGATAAAATCGTTGAGCATTTTGGCGACCACCTTTTCTTTACCGCCTTTCGGAATATTGACAGTTTGATCGGGGAGGCGGTAAAGGGCGTGATTGATATGCTCAATCGGTCCCAGATGGGAAATATCGATTTTGCTGACTTTCGTTCCGTTTTAGCCGAGCGGGGTTTAAGTGGAGTGAGTGTCGGAATTGGCTGGGGAGAAAATCGGGCAAAGGAAGCAGCGGAAAATGCCTTGAATTCCCCATTCTTTGAGCTGGGAGATTTGCGGAGTTGCCGAAAGATGTTGATTAATGTGACGGGTGATGAGCGAATGACAATGAAAGAGGTCCAGATTGCCTGTCAGACAATTACCGAAAATGTTTCCGAGAAAACCCTGATCCGGTGCGGCTACGGTAAGGATAAGGGATTGAAGGGGAGGATAAAGGTTACGATTGTTGCCAGTGGGATGGAGGAGAAGTTAGAAAATTATCTCGATTACGATGGGATAATAAGGGATTTGAGAAATGTGATGCCAATTTATCGGGAAGGGAGAATTGACCTGAAAAATCGGGAAATCCCCACGTTTTTACGGGTTCGTCAGAAGGTTGATTAATAGGCTCTAATATACCGATTTCCGGGAAGTTGCTTGACAATTCCCATTATTTCCAGATGGAAAAGTTGGATGAGAACCTCGGAGACCGGTTTTTCTAATCTCTCAACAATTTCGTCAACATAAAGGGGTGCCTCAGAAATTAGGGCTAAGACCTTCTCTTCCTCCGCGGAGAGTTCAAGTTTCCTCCCTTCTTTTTTGCTTGGAATAATCTTTAGGTTCTCTAAGATTTCGGCAGGCGAAGTCACCATCGTCGCCCCATCCTTTATGAGGCGGTTAGTTCCTTCCGATCTCTTAGAGGTAATTGGTCCGGGAATTGCAAAGACTTCTTTCCCCTGTTCGGAAGCCCACCAGGCGGTGATTAAAACGCCGCTCTTTTCCGGTGCTTCTACCGCTAAGACCGCAAGGGCAAGACCAGAAATTATCCGATTTCTTCGGGGGAAGTTGAAGCGGTCGGGTGGCGTCCCGAGATTGAATTCGGAGATGATTGCGCCACGTTCGACAATTTTCTCCCGGAGATTCTTATTCTCCACTGGATAAGGAATATCAATTCCACAACCGAGAACCGCAATGGTTCGACCTCCAGCCGCTAAGGCTCCTTGGTGCGCCAGGGTATCAATCCCCCGTGCCAGACCACTGATGATTGTCAGTCCATTTTCTGCCAATTCAAAAGAAAATCTTTCCGCCACATCCCTTCCATAAACGGACGGATTCCTCGTGCCAACAATCGCAATGCTTTTCTCATCCTCCTTCTTTATTTCGCCCTGGAGAAAGAGGACCGGGGGAAAGAATTTTATGTTCAACAATCCCTGGGGGTATTCCTCATCTAAAAAGGAGATGATTTTTACCTTTAGTTCCTGAGCCCTCTTTATTTTCTCCTGGCAGTCTTTTATCTTAAACCTTAAGATATTAGAAATCGTCTCCTCATCTATCCCATCAATTGTTGCCAGTTCCTCTCTCTTCGCCTTAAAGATTTTCTCGGGGTCGCGGAAATGGGTAAGAAGATTTTTAACCTTTCTCGGCGTAATCTTCGGGAGATCAAGGAGGGCAATGAAGAAGGGGTTTATTTCCATAAGTAATTATCCCGAAGATTTGAGCAAATCCATTAGATAGGAGGCCAACTCATTAATGCCATCTCCTTTTAGAGCCGAGATGAAAAAAGTGGGAAGGGGAAGAGAAAAGGAAGGGACGCTCTGGGGAGGAAGGAGATCAATCTTATTAAAGGCTAAAACTTGCTTCTTCCTTAGAATCTCTTCGTTAAAACTGGCAATTTCTTCTCGCAACACTTCAAAATCTCTTATTGGGTCCAAAGCGGTGATGTCAACTAAATAGAGGAGGAGGCGAGTCCGCTCAATGTGCCGAAGGAAACGGAGTCCCAATCCTTTTCCTTTATGGGCATCTTTGATTATTCCCGGCATATCCGCAACCGTGATTATTATATCGTCTCCCCTTAATACTCCGAGGTTTGGGGTTAAGGTGGTAAAAGGATAGGGGGCAATTTTGGGGCGGGCTTTTGTCAAACGGGAAAGAAGGGTTGACTTTCCGGCATTGGGCAGACCGACGATACCGATGTCCGCCAGAAGTCGCAGGATAATCTTTATTTCTCTTTCCTCTCCTTTCTCTCCTTTCTCCCGGATTCTTGGGGCTTGATTGGTTGGACTCTTAAAATGGGTATTACCGCGCCCACCTTTTCCACCCTTTGCCACCAAAAGTGTCTCCTTATCCTTTAAGATTGAACCGAGATATTCATTGGTCAGGAAATCATAGACATCGCTACCCAAGGGAACCGGGATATAGAGGTCCTTTCCTTTTTTGCCGTGACAATTCTTACCTTTACCGTGTTCACCTTTTCCCGCCTTAAAAGTCCTTGGATAAGTTAAATCCGCCAAGGAATGGATTTGGGCATTGCCGATAAGATAACAGGAGCCACCGTCGCCGCCATCGCCACCATCTGGTCCACCTTTTGGTATGAATCTTTCCCGGCGGAAGGAGATACAACCATCACCTCCCTTTCCGGCAATTACTTTGATTACCGCCTCGTCAACAAATTTCATTCTTTCTCGGGCTTCGGGAATTTTTTTCGGAGTGCTTCGGCTACTGGCTGGGGGACAAAGTTCTTGACACAGCCGCCCATTTTGGCAATCTCTTTCACCAAACTGGCCGAGAGGAAGATGAATTCCTGAGAAGGGAGCAAAAATATGGTTTCAATCTCCGGGGCGATCTTCCGATTGGTGAGTGCCATCTGGAATTCGTAATCAAAATCGGCAACCGCCCTTATCCCCCGAATTATAGCAATCGCCTTCTTCTCGCGGACGAAATCAACCAATAAAGAGGAGAAGGGATAGACTTCAACATTATCCCAATCCTTTACCACTTCCTTCACCAGGTCAACCCTTTCTTTGAGCGAAAAGAGCGGTCTCTTTTCCTCCCGTTCCGCTACGCCAATGATTACGAGATCAAATAATTGCCGAGCCCGTCTTATGATATCAAGATGGCCATTGGTGATTGGGTCAAAACTTCCCGGATAGACTACCCTTTTCATTTCCTCTCCTTTTTTAAGAAGGTGATTTCGGTTTCACCATACACCTTATTTTTTGCGATTTTCAATGCGAGTGGTAATTTCATCTCTTCCTTTTTGTGGTGTTCGGCAACGATTATTCCCTCATCCGTCAGAAGGTCAAGTCGGACAATATTTTCAATCACCCTTTCAACGATTCCCTGACAGTAAGGTGGGTCTAAAAAGATTAGGTCAAACTTCTCTCCCTTCAGGCTCGGAAGGGCTTTGAAGACATCTCTCCTTATCGGCTGACAACCCTTTAACCCTTTAATGTTTTCTAAGAGACAGGAGAAGTTTCTTTTGTCCGACTCAACAAAATAAACTTCCTGAGCGCCCCGGGATAAGGCTTCAATGCCCATAGCTCCGGGACCGGAAAAGAGGTCTAATACCCTGCTTCCTTTCACCTTTTCTCCCAGGGCGGAGAAGATTGCCAGTTTGACCATCCTTTCGGTTGGTCGGATTTTCCCTTTTGGGTATTTCAACCTCTTGCCTTTTAATTCGCCACCCGTGATAAACATCTTATAAAATAAGAGAAGAAAAATATAAGTCAATACCAGGAGATTTTTAAAGGCAGGATTTCTTATTCTTCCCCTTAAATCACTCAGTTTTTCCTCGCTTTCTCCGTTATCTATATGTGAGAGGTATTTATGGTGAAGACTGGTTTAATGCTTATCCTTTTCTTCGGCTCAAAGTTTTCCTTTTCCTCCTTTGGCAACTTAACTTAAAAAGAAGGGAAAAAAGGCATTTCTTCTGGAGGTGATTAGGGAGCAGAAAAAATCTTAGATAGGACCTTGGAGGAAGTTCCGGGTAGGAAAAAGAGAGTTGAGGGGGATGGTCTCTTTTTAAAATGCCATAGGGGATATCCCCCAGAAGCGTCTGGGAATGGGCATCGGGATATACCAAAAAAGATAAGGAGACACTTTTTCCCTCCTTTTCTCTGGCGAAAAATTTTTAATAATTGCGATATATTTCGCCTCTTCGAATCCGAAGTTAGCCCGGTAATCTTCCTCTTTTCTCATTTAACTTATGGTAAGAAAGATGAGTCGGGTTAAGGGTCAGTAGTTTCCGGGATTATCAAGGCGTCCGGGGTTGTAATTCTATATTTTTCAAGAGGAGATATTGGATAAGAAGGAGACCCTAACTGAGGCACTCCCCAATGGTACAAATACCGGAAGATAAAAAATCACACCGCCTTTTGGCTGGGGATAGATATTTAGCGATGCATCGGGCATAAGGCGAGGAATTTAGCGGTTTATGTGCCGGAATATTTGAAGGATGAGGTTTTAGAGACTTTCGGCGATTGTCTATACGAAAGGAGGTTGAGCAATGGCGGTTTTAGTGATTATTTGACAGAGACGTAATGCTTACATATAAAGAAGAGAATTTCTACAAATCTCGGGAGACCACCGCCCGCCAATTTCAAATGCCCTTTTACCCTTGGAAGGATTGCCATATTCTTTTGGCCAAAGGCATCGCTTTCTGATGTTATCTTCTATTCCGGAACTCCAATTTCTTGCCCGGACTTTCTTCTTGCGAAACCTTCTGATATAAAAAGAAGAGTTTTTCGGCAACGGATTGCCAGAGAAAATGCCTTTTTATGTGTTCCCTTAAATCGTCGGTTTTTCTCTTATTTAAGGCGGTAATTATCCCTTGCTCAATGCTCTTTTCCGAATAGGGGTTAACATAGGTGGCATAATCTTTATAATATTCCTCGGTCCCGCCGTATCTGGTAATGACAATCTTCGCTCCGGCTAATCCCGCCTCTAAGGCAGAAAGACCCGGAGTTTCATATAAAGAAGGAAGGACGAAGACCGAAGATGCCGCATAAGCGGATTCTAATAAAGGAGAGGAATGGGGAAGATGGTCAATGATTTTTATCCAGGGAGAATCTTCGACGATTGCCAGGCATTTCTTTCCGTATTCGGTCTGGATAACCTTACCAATCAAAACCGCCGGATATCTTAATCTTCTGAGAACCTTTAAGAGCCGGAGGAGATTCTTTCTCCCCCAACCGATATGACCGGTATAAAGGATGAAGTCTTTTAATTTGTAGGTTTGGGAGAAGAGGTCGGGTTGGGCATAGTAGAATCTCTCTTCCACACCATTGGGGATGACCGTAATCCTCTCGCCTTTTATCCCCAAGCCTCTGACTAAAAGTTCTTTCTCCTTCTCGGTATTTGGGGCGACCCAATCGGAGAGGAGGCATAACTCTTTCACATAGGTGTGTTCGGTCCAGATACCAAAGAATCGTCGGAGAAAGAAGACCGGAGCGGTCAAAAGGCGAAGGGAGAATGGGGAGTGCCGGGAATAGAAGATTGGGGAGAGGATAAATCGCAAGCCCAAACCTTTTAACACCCGAGCGAGATGATAGGTTCCGCCTTCCGCCGAAAAGAGATGGAAGAGCTGGAAATCTCTCAGATTGTAATCCTCAAATTCCCGAAAAAGGGTGACCTCTACTCCAAAATCTTTTAGATATTTTTTCAACATCAAAAGTTGGATCTTAGTTCCGCCTTCCATCAGGTTTAATCCGGAAAGGGAAGCAAAGAGGATTTTCATTTTGTTCTCCCTTTAAGGTATTTATTTATTTGCCAGAATAAAACCCTGGCTTTGAAATTTATCTTTTGACTTATCTCGGACCGCATCGCCTTAATTTTAGCCCGATTGAAAGGAAAGTAAAATGTCTTCCGGGTAAGAGTTCTCCCTTCGCTAAAAGATTCACGGTCCGCTTTAATCGTATGGAGAAAGGCGCCTTCTCCTCCTCTTTCCCTTTCTTTCCACCATTGGGCAAATTCCGCCATAGTTGTCAGCCAGATACCTTCTTTGCTTTTGGCATAATTGATTATCTTTTGGAACAATTCGGGAAATTGAGACACCCGATGGGGATGGTCATAAAGAAATATGGGGAGAAAGTTATTATAACGCCAGTCAATATAGTTTTGGTAATATTCCAGAATCTCTTTTATCTCAAATTTCGCCTCCAGGAGGCGACCGAAACAGATGGGATGGATGGGAATCTGAAGGACCGGAAATTCCTTCCCTTTAATCCTGGGATAAAAGGGGAAGTCGTCATAAGAGAGCCCAAATTCCGAAGAGAAGGAGAAGTCTAAATCGGTAAGAACCGAATAGAGGGATTGATTGAAGAAGCCAAAGGGTGAGGCAAAGCCTTTTACTTCTATTCCGCCTTTCTCCAGAATCTCCTTTCCTTTTTTGATGTTTTCGTAATTCCTCTGATAATCCGGAAAGAGATTATGGACAAAGCAGTGGAGTTGGATATCTTCGCCCTCCTTTTTTAATTCGGCAAAGAAGGGGATGAGGTCTTTATGTTCTTTGGCATTGATGAACCAGGTGGCATTGATTTTTGTCTCCTTCAATATTTGATAGGTCTTTTCTATCTCCTTCGCTTTTGCGAAATCGGTATCCAAACGAAAGATGAAGGCGGAATAAAATCCCTTTGGGTAATACCAGATGTGCTGGTATTCTATCCCCTGCCAGAAGTAAATCTCTCTTAAAGCATTAAAGAATAACTTCCGAATTTCCCCTTTTGAAACCGAAGAGACAAACTCATAAGGGAATCTTTTCGGATGATAGTAAAAGTATCTCGGGCGAATTTCGGTATCCAGGAGGGCTTCCGTTAAGGAGAAGGGGAGGATGATTTTCTTCTCTTCTCTATTCTCATAGATTCCTTCTGGGAATAAAAATCCTCTCTTCGCCAAATCAATGATTCCGACCCCAGCGAAGATTTCCCGCTTTTGGGGTAAAAGGAAACTTATCTTCCCTCTCTTTGCCTTGATTGGAAAGACGGAATCAAAGTCAAAGATGAAATCATCAATCGGGATGGGGTTAATAAGCCCCTCGGTTTTTAATAGGTCAGAAAAGATTTGGTTCATAACTCCCGTCGGGTTAAAAACCTTATCTCGTCTCTGGTGAGGATGGGGATGAGTGATTTTTTCAAAGAGAAGCGAATCTTCCTTCGGACGGCGATGAGGTTGAAGGTCAAAATTATCAATTCGCCACTGACAAGACCCAGGGCAATTCCCCGAGACCCTAAAGAAAAATAAAGGATTGGGCTTGAAGCGATATTAAACAATGTGCCAATCAGGGTATTGAGGAGGAGAGTTTTTTCCCTCTTTTGGGCTAAAAGGCCGGTGCCGTAGAGAGTAGAAAGGGTGGTGAGGGGAAGAAAGAAGATGAGAATCCGAAGGAGAGAGATACCGGCAAGGTAATTCCGACCGAGGAAGAAAGAGATGAGGGGTTGAGAAAAGATAAGGCAGATTATCACCACCGGGAGGGTGAAAAATAAGACAACCCGGTTGAGGATTTCAAAAACCTTTGGGAGATTGTTAAATTCGCTTTGATAAAAGGATGTGATTAGGGGGAGAAAGAGAAAACTGGCGACAAAATCAATGATTAGTGTGGTTAAGAGTAATCGGTGCATGGCACTATAAATACCCAACTCTTCTCCTTGCCCAATGAACCCCAAAAGGATAATGCCGAAATAGGTATAAAGAATCTGGAGGATATTGATTGTGCCTAAGGGAAGGGCAGAGAGGAACAGACGCTTAAAGATTTTCGGGCTGAAGATTAATGAAATCTCACCCTTTTCTTTCTTATAGACCAGGAGAAGAAAAATAGCACCAACTACCTGACCGAAGAGAAAGGCAAAGGGAACCCTTTGGTAATCTAACTCTTTCCGGACCAGGAGGAAGAGGAGGAGGAGATAACCAAAGGAGATGAGAATCCGATTTATTCCGACATAGTCCATCCGTTCCTTTGCCTGAAAGAACCATTCCAGAGAAAGGGAGTTGGCAAAGAGAAAAAGGGAATAAAAGATGATGAGTTTCTTCACCGCGGGTGGCTTGTTCAATTTTTGGGAGAGGATAAAGAGAAGGGAGAAGACAATTAGAGCTAAAAGGAGGCGGAGGCTTATCAACTCCTGGGGGAATCTTTTCTCTTCGGGCGATTGAACCATTTTTCTTACGCCAAAGGTTAAAAGACCAAAGTCGGTTAGAATTAATCCATAAGAGACAAGGGAAAGGGAAAATGTGAGCCAGCCGAAGTTTAAAACCCCAACCCTTTGCGCACAATAGACCGTGCTCAGGAAACCAAAGAGGGCGGAGAGAATCCGACCGGTAAAGAGATAGACCGCATTCCAAAATGGGCTCTTGCCTTTATTCACCGGATGAGTTGGGAGTAGAGAGCGGATATTTCCTCAATCCTTTTTTGGAAGGGAAATTTTTTGATGAATTCCTTACCCTTTTCTCCCATCTCCTTTCGCCGATTGGGATTTTCAAGTAAAAGGGCGAGTTTTTCCTCAATCCCCTTGGTATCTTTCTCTTTCACTAAAAAGGCAGTTTCTCCATCCCGGGTAATCTCCGGAATTCCGGAATGATAGGTAGAGATGACGGGTAGACCAATCCCCTGGGCTTCAAGAATGGTGTAAGGCGTTCCCTCCTGATTCCCATCCTTTGTCTTGTAACTCGGCAGAACAAAGATATCCGCCTTTGCCATCTCGTTTAAGGCCTCCTGATGGGGAAGAGCCCCTTTCCAGGTGATTCGTTCTTTTAACCCTTCTTTTCTAATCTTTTCCAATACCTTCTTTCGCAATTCCCCATCACCAACAATTGTCAGGTGGCAATTGGGATACTTCTCCGCAATCCTTTTATAGGCAGTAAGTAAAAAGAGAATCCCCTTCTTTTCCGTTAAGCGACCGACGAAGATGATATTCACCATTTTACCGAAATAATCGCTCTTCTTTGGTAGGGATTCGGCGTCAATCCCTAAATAAATGGTTCTCACCTTTTCGGGTGGGTAGCCAAGAGAGATTAAGTCCTGACGGGTTGCGGAACTGACACAAAGAAATATATCTCCCTGGGAGGCTAATTCTTGATAATGGTGGCAATAATTATAGAATGTGGGATTTTTGTATCTCTTCCGGAAGGGGACAAAGAACTCAAAGCCGTGAAAGGAGACGACCAAGGGAAGAGCGAATTTCTTCTTGTAATACAAACCATAAATCCCTTCTACTCCCAAATGGCAGTGAAGTAATTTTATCTCCTTTTGCTTTAAGAGTGTTTCTAAGGTTCGGGAACGAAAGGAGAGGCGATAGAAAAGACCTTCAAAAAGGTTGGGCTGGTAGATATTCGGGAAAGGGAAGAGGTGAGGGTTTAATCTTTTCAGGCAGAAGAGGTTGTTTTTGAAATCCTTTAACCCGGTAATATCTTTATAGATGAATGTCTCGGAGATGGGCAAGAAATGGTGTCGGATGTGAAGGACTTCTTCCAATCGTGCGTTCCGCACAGCTTCGCTAAGAGTTTAGAGAAAATAAAGGAAGCGATGGGGGCAAAAATAGGGATTGGTATTTGAAAGGATATTCGGTTAAGAAGTTTTGATAACCGCAGGGTGGATTTTTCGGTTCGGGACAGAAGCGGAGGCAATCACCGTGGCAGGGGATGGGTTGGAATTTGCCTGAAGAGTTCCTGATGGAAACGAAGATATTTTTTGCCCCTTCGCAGGAAGGAATCCCTTGTGAATCGTATTCCTTAGGCAATTCCTGGCAGACCGCATAGGTCATATTTCTCTTCTCCACCTCTTTTCTTAACCAGGTATGGAAACGAATCCTCATCGGGAGAGAGACGGTGAATCTTTTTCTTTCGGAATACGTCGAAATCCTTTCGGGATTAAAACGGTAATAACGGAAGAAGGATTTCAGGCGAGAAGCGAAGGGGGAGTTTTTTATCGCCTTTGCTACCCTTAAAATTGAGGTTTTATTGAAATAGCCGGTTGAGCCAATAATATGGGGCGAACCAGATTCCCAAGCCTTATCTAAGAGGTAGGTTAAATCTTCTTTATCCATTATCCCCAGGATGGTTGGGTCAATTCGAACAATTGCGGGAATTTTCAGCCGGTGATTGAAATAGGATATTGTCCGAAAGCGCTTCGGAATCGGGGAGGCGAAAGGACTTGTGACCACTTGCTTTTCGGGTGTTGCCTCAATAGTTATCGTTAAGAACCAGTAGGGATATTCTTTTAATTTCGGCAAATCCCTTAGTAAAGCAAGGGGACCATCGGCACTTTTTGTTACAATACCGAAACTGAGATTATACTCCATTAATAAAGAGACGACGGCTCTTGTCAGTTCCCTTATCTCTTTCAGAGGTTGTAATGGGTCGGTCACCTGACTTAAATAGATGGGAAAGAGTCGGTAAGCCTTTCCGATTTCTCTTCTCAGTTTTTCAATCAAATTGTTGTAGATAATTATTTCGGCATCTTTTGACCAGGGGTAAGCCCGAGCATAACAGATTGGACAGCGAAAAAGGCAACCGCCGGATTCGGTGGCGGAGATGAGGATTGAATGGGGACACTTTCGCCTTCCCCGGGGATAGGGAAAATCGTGGAGGCAATTACCTTTCAGTTCTCTCCTCTCAATTTTCATCCCTTCTTTCTTCCCGGCTCATCTCTTCTTCTCTCCTTGCCTCCGGAAGTTGGTTTAAGACCGCAAGGCAGACCTTAGCGGTATTGGTATGGATTTCTACGGTATCTTCAACCTTTCGGGCATAACCACCAGCCAAAACAATTGCGACCGGAATCTCTCTTTTATAGGCTTCATCAATCACAATCTCATCCCGCATCTTTAGTCCTTCTTTGGTCAATTGGAGAAGACCCAACTGGTCGTCATAATAAGGGTCAGCCCCGGCATTATAGATTACTAATTCCGGCTGATGGGAATCGTAAATCTGTGGTACTGCCTCCCGCAAATGGTTAAGATAGACATCATCTCCGGTGAAATCAAGGAGACCGATGTCCCAATCGCTCCTCTCTTTTATCGGATAGAGATTCTCCTGATGAATCGAGAAGGTGAAGACCGATGGGTCATCCTGAAAGATACGGGCGGTTCCGTTTCCCTGGTGTAAGTCGCAGTCAATCACCGCTGCCTTTTTAATCCTCTCTTCCTTCTGGAGTTTTTTGATGGCAATGGCGATATCATTGACATAACAAAAGCCTTCGCCGTGATTGGGGAAGGCGTGGTGGAAACCGCCCCCAATATGGAAACCAATCTTCTCCTCCAGAGCCAAACGACAGGTGAGGATTGTGCCGGAGGCGGCTAAAAAGTAGAACTGGATAATCTCCCAGGTTAAGGGCAGTTCGGACCGAATGGTTCGGGATGTCCAGCGGAGATTGAGCATGTCCTGAATGTATTCTTCGGTGTGGACCAGACGAATGTCATCTAAGGAAACTTCGGGCGGTTCAAGAAAATCATCCTCCTTTGCCAGTCCTTCGGCAAGGAGCCTTTCCTTGATCAATTTATACTTCTCGGTTGGGAAGACATGGGGTCCAAAGTTAACGCGATACCTTTCCGAATAAACAAACTTCATCTAATCCCTCCTCAGGAGACTTTTTAATTGGTCAATGACAATTGGGTCGGTCTCTTCTTCCAATTTTTCCTTTAAGATGCCTTTTGTGTATTCGTCCTTAAAATTTGATAGGGCGGAGATTGTGACCAGACGAATCTCCCTTTCCGGAGAAGAGAGGAAAGGAAGGAGAGCCTTTCTCACTCTCTTCTTCTCCTCCTCACCCATAAGACTCACCCGCTTACCCAGGCAGGCAATTAAACCCCGAAGGAGATAATTCCTTTCTTGGGATTTTCCCTTCGTCAGGGTTAAGTGGGGAAGTAAGTTAATCTTGAGGTCTTTTCTTTTCAATAATTCGTTGAGGGCATTTTCTGCGGCCTGCCGGGCGGTGAAGACTGGGTCGCACAGTCCTTCTAAGAGATAAGGGAGTGTCTTCTCATCTTTTATCTTCCCCAGGGCAACTATGGCGGTAATTCGGGTTGGTTCATATCTATCCTTTATATATTTTAAGATTACCGGAGTAATCTTCTTTCGGATAAGGGAGTCCTCTTCGGGCAGGATTGAATCAATCTTGGCGATATCACCCAGGGCGGAGATAATCCAGCGCGGACGGTTATGGATGATCCGGCCATTTGGTAGGCGGCGGTCCTTTAGAGCGGAAATTAGCGAATCAACCCCTTCTTTTACCTTTAATTTTCCGAGAAGATAAATCACATTTGCCCTTGCTTCTTTCCTCTCGTCCGAGAGGTATCGGAAGAGGTAGGGTTTTACCTTTTCCGGTAGAGATTCGCAAAACTCCTCAATTGCCCTCAATTCCAGACTATTCCTTGTGGCAATCTTTTCTTTGAAGATGTAGTTAAGGGAGATGGTATCTCTTTTGATTAACTCCTTTCGGTATTGTCTTACCCTTTTTTTCGCACTCCCGACCTCCCATTCGCTTGCCCCTTTGAATATCTCATCAATTTTCTTACTGGCCAGGGTTTCTTCTGGTATCTCTTCTTCCGCTTCTTTTTCTTCCTTCTTCTCTTTTTTGTTAACTCCGGCGCCGTAAAATCCCTTAAAGGAGTAGGTGATTTCATCTAATTCCGATTCTTTTGGATACCGGTCATCGCCAGCCAGGTCTAAGAAGATACCGATGCCGCCGAAGTCGCGGGAGGGGTTTGCCCAGCCCTGACCGAATTCCTTTTCCCGGGTGAGATAGGTATCGTCACCCTGGTAATCAATAAATAGACCGAAGGAGTTAGTCAGACCAATTCCCTGACCGCCGGAGGTGTAATAGTGGTCATCGCCCTCTTTATCAATGAGAATGCCAACCGAGAAATCGTGTCCTTCGCCCTGGGCTGGTCCGAGCCGAGAATAGTAATTATCATCCCCTTTCCGGTCAATCAGGATTCCCGAAGCCAGATGGATTCCCGCTCCCTGGGCATATTCGGTTGCCAGATACTTATCCTGCCCCTCTTCATCAAAGAGCATACCAAGGGAATACCAATAACTTGTTCCCTGGGCAAAGACATCGCCATTATAAAAGTCATTTCCCTTCTTATCATAGAGAAGACCGATACCACCTGAGGCATCGGGTCGGAAACCCATGGCAAAGCCCTGGGCAAAACTGCGAAAGTCTTCGGGAAGAAGTGGCTCGTGATAAAATTTACCACCAGCATAATAGAGCTCATTCCCGGAGAGGTCAAAGAGACCACCATAACCAAAGGTGGAACCGAAACCCTGGGCAAAGTTATAAGCCCGATAGGTATCGTTTCCTTCTAAATCAAGAAGTAAACCTAAGCCATAAAAGCCCGAGCCCTGGGTAAATGTCCTGCCTTCATAAAAGTCATTCCCCTTGAAATCCAGAAGAATTCCCAGACCAAAGAGGGCACTACCTAAGGAGTATTCCTGTGCCCGATATATATCATCGCCGCCAAAATCCAGAAGGAGGCTTGTGCCAAAGATACTCCCGGCAAAGGAGAAAGGTCTATTTGCGGAATACAGGTCATTACCACTTAAATCAATAATGGCGGAGAAAGGATGGGAAAAGAAGCCAATCGCACCGTTGGGTGAAGAGTAGATGTCGTTGCCACCGAGGTCAATAATAATGGCAAAATCACCGAGATAAATATTATCCTCTTCTGAGCCAATCACTACCTTACCCAATTCGCTCTCGCCGTAATAGTAAACCTTTCCTCTAACATCCGGGCAATCAACCTTTTCTCTCTTCCACTCCAATCCTTTGAGGAAAAGGGAGAACCTTCTCAGGCGAGAAAGGGATTGGGCGAAAAACTCTTCGTAATTGAGTTTCCTGGCGACGGCAAAGAAACTGTCCGAAGGCAATTTGATTGAATCAAACTTTATTGGTTGGTTAAACTCCTGATGAAGAAATCCCTTTAAGTAATCATCGGTTGTATCCTCCTCATCGGAAAAGAGATACGGGGCGAAGTAAAGGATGTAGTCAATTTCTTCCCGGGACAATTCCTTTCTCTCCTTTTGCTTAAAAACCGGTGCCAGTTCTTTTCCAAAGGCATCGGCAAGGTGAATTAGGTCATCGGTCAATTGGGGGAGGGAAGAGATATCAGGGGGGTAGGAGGAAAGATTTTTTATTAAACTATCAGTGCGATAAACGGTTGAATCCAGATAAGATGGTAGCCAGAGCGGTTCATCAAGGGATTTTGCCACCCTTTTCAAGATGAAGGTAGAATCAACCGCCCATTTCTTCTCAAAACCAAGTTCAGAGATTGATACCTGATAAGAAGCGAGGCAGGTCTTAATCTGGCTAATCGCCAGAGAATCTAAGGAAGGAGAAAGCGACAATAAGAGACAGATTATAAACATCAGAGATTATAATCTCTCTTAACGGAAAAGTCAACACCGGATTAAGAAGGAAATGAAACAAAGGTTGACCAAATCCCCGCCTATTTTGAGAGAATGGACGATATTTCTAAAGATTATTCTGAACCCCTTAGAGAATAGACAGGTTGATTATTTAATAACGAGTTTTTCGGTGAATTCTTTATCTTCGGTTTTTATCTTTAAGAGGTAGACACCACTTTTTATTCCCTTTAATGATATCTTTGGCTCGCTGGCAGAAGAGAAGGTAATTTCTTTTATCAACTTTCCGGAAACATCAAAGATTTCAATCTCTTTTACGGGCAACGAAGAACGGATAACGAAAAACGATTTTGTCGGATTGGGATAGATTTCTGAAGTGAAAGGTTTAACATCGGGCAAAAAGTATTCTTCAATTCCCGTTACATCCCGAATGACCGAGATAGTGGAAGAACCGAAATTTGCCACATAGGTTCGGTTCTCGATTGAATTTCAGGCAAAGGCACGAGGAGCACTTCCCACCGGAATTGTTGTAATTACCTGATTTGTTGCCCCATCAATCACCGTAACACTGTCACTTCCCGAATTGGCGCAATAGACCTTATTATTCGTTGAGTTCCAAACCAAAGCACAAGGACCATCTCCCACTTGGATTGTTGTCTCAAGCCACTGGCTAAATAAGAGAGCAGGGAGGAGAAAGCAGAGAAGAGGAAGGAGAATAAACCGCCGACCATTTTCCGCCTTTCTCTTTCCTGAAAGCCAATAAATCTTTTTGGTAAAAGCGGAAACCTTACCTTTTTGGCTAAAGTTTAAAAGTTTCATTTTTACCTCCTTCGGATTGTTTTGAGACACAACCCAAAAATAGACACAAAAATCCAAGGATTTTTCTACCCATTTCCATCTCTGATTTCACTTCCTTAATTATAATCCAATCTTTATTTTTGTCAATACCCTCAAATTTTTAACCCTAACTTTCTGGATAATCAGGGCAAAAAGTCATTTTCTCTCCTGATTTCATTTTGATGAGTTTCTATTTTTCAATAACTTATAAAAATGACCATTCTTGAACTAAATTCTTCTGCTTGGCGGAAAATGTTAGTGACACTAACATTTTTTCTCCCCTGATTTTTCCTCTAAGTTCTTATTTTACAATAACTTAGCCCCTTTTTCTTAATTTTATCCCCCTTTGCTCCCTGAGTCCTATACTAAGCCCCTTATTAAGCCAATTTTTAAGCCCTTTACTTGGTCTCTTTCCTTCTCTCTCTTTATAGCCTTTTCTTTCCCTTTTTCCTTCTCTCCTTCCTTTCCTTTTCTCCTTTCTCCTTCTTAATCTCCTCTCCCATCTCTCTTCCTGTTTCCTCACGGGTCTCTCTTTCAATCTCCTGCTCCACCCCCTTATGAAGCCCTTCTTCTCCTTAATTTTTCTTTTTAACGAAAAGTCCGAAAAATCCTTTCGGCTGATATTTGGTAAATAGAGTTAGACCTTTTACCGGATAACGAGTTTTTGGGTGAATTCTTTATTTTCGGTTTTTTATCCCCTTTAATGAGATTTTTGGCTTGCGGGAAGAAGAGAAGGCAATCTCTTTTCCAGGCAACGGAGAAAAGAGGCATCGAAAAGGATTAAGGAAATTTTCCGGTTTAAGGTTTAGGCAATGGTTGACATTTTTAATTTTTTCTGTATATTAAATGTTTTATGCTGGAACTTTATCTTTTAATTTTGGCGATGCTGGCGAGCGCCCTGGTGGCGGTGGAGACGAAGGACCTTTTAGCCTCAGCGATTTCTATGGGCTTGGTCGGCTTTGCGGTAGCGATTATGTTTGTTTTAGTTCAAGCCCCGGATTTGGCAATCGTTCAGATTGTCGTTGAGATTTTATCCGTCATCTTCTTCGCCGCGGTGATCTTCCGCACCACCCATTTTGATACGACAGTCGGTAAAGGGATTGACCGCGAGGTAGTTTTTCCGGCGGTCAGTTTCTTTATCTTCGGAACTCTCTTCTTCATCCTTTCTCTTTATGCCTTAAATGATTTGCCCCGGTTCGGCGAACCAATAATGAAGGTGGCAAATACCTATATCCGAGAGGGTCTGGAGAGAACCGGAGCGGCAAATGTCGTCGCCGCAATAATCCTTGACTATCGCGGTTATGATACCCTGGGAGAAGCAACGGTGCTCTTCACCGCAGTTTTAGGGGTATTGGTTGTGTTAAGAAAGGTTGGGAGGAGATAATGGGAAAAGGGATGACAGTAATTGTTAAGACGATTGCCCGATTGATTGCCGGGTTTATTTTCCTTTATGGTCTTTATATCGTCTTACACGGTCATCTCACCCCGGGTGGGGGTTTTGCTGGTGGGGTGATAATTGCCGGTTCCTTCATCCTTTTGATTTTAGCCTTCGGTGCCCAAGAGATGGGCGAAAAGATGCTCTATCGGTTTACTGCGGTTTTTGAAAGCCTTGGCGCCCTCTCCTTCCTTTTGCTTGCCCTTTTAGGCTTAATCGCCGGTTTCTATTTCTTTCTCAACCTCTTTCCTAAGGGGACTCCTTTGCATCTAATCTCATCGGGCATAATTCTGCCGGCTAATATCGCCATTGGGGTGAAGGTTGGAGCAGGGCTTTTGGCGGTCTTTTTAGCCCTTGCGGCAACGAAGTTCCTGATGGAGGAGTGATGGTTCTCTTTCTGGCTTGCATTCTCCTCTTTCTCATCGGGCTTTACGCCATTGTGACAAAAAGGAATCTGATAAAGATTGCGATTGGCTTCTGTATGATGGAATATGCGGTCAATCTTCTTTTTGCCTTCATCGGTTTTAAGAAGGATGCCTTAGCACCGATAATCATCCGAGTTTCCCAGGAAAGAAACTTTGTTGACCCAATTCCTCAGGCACTGGTTCTCACTTCAATCGTCATTGGTTTAGCCACGACCGCCCTCTTACTTTCTTTGGTTATCCGGCTTTACGAGCGGTATAAGACCTTTGATATTAAGGAGATTAGAAAATTGCGGGGATAGATGAAGAGATTTACTTATTTTATATTTAGTTTTGTCCTTTATCTTCTCTTGGTCTGGAATCTTTCCTACCAGGAGATTCTCGCCGGAATTATCGTTGCCTTTCTTGCGGCGGTTCTCTTCGGTGGCTATTTCACCTATGAGCCGAAGCGGTTTCTCCAAATTCACCGCTGGGTCTGGTTCCTGCTTTATATTCCATTTTTCATCTGGGCGTGTATTCGGGCGAATTTAGATGTTGCCTTTCGGGTTATCCATCCGGAAAGACCCTTAAATCCGGGGATTGTGAAGATAAAGACCAACTTGCGTTCGGAGATTGCCCGGACATTTCTGGCAAATTCAATCACCCTCACTCCGGGGACGATGAGTGTCGAGATTGAAGATGATATCCTTTACATCCACTGGATTGATGTTCGGGCAAAGGATTTAGAAAAGGCATCATTAATCATTGCTCGACCGTTTGAACGGTTTTTAGCCAGGATTTTTGATTAGGGAGGAAGTATGGAGATTCTTTTGACCTTACTTTCCATCTGCGCCTTCTTCGCCCTTTACCGGGCATTGCAGGGACCTTCAATCTCCGACCGGGTGATTGCGGTTGATATTATGGGCATTCTCTTTACCGGCATTACGGCGCTCGTCGGTTTGAAATTTAATCTCTCCTACCTTTTAGACCTTTCCCTGGTGATTGCCATCCTCAGTTTTTTGGGAACTTTGGCATTAGCCAAATACTTAGAAGGAAGGAGTTTGGATGATTGAGACAATTGCCTGGATTATTATTGTGGTTGGTGTGCTCTTTGACCTTTTAGGAAGTTTAGGATTGGTTCGCTTTCCTGATTTATACAATCGGATGCAGGCGGCGACAAAATGCGTGACCTTGGGGACATGTGGTATTATGCTTGGGGTTTTTCTCTTGACCGGTTTTTCTGCAATGGGAATAAAGGCACTGCTCTGCGCCCTCTTCATCCTTTTTACGATGCCAGTTGCCGCTCACGCCCTTTCTCGTTCCTCCTTAACCTTTGGTATCAAGATGTGGAAGGGAAGTGTTGTTGACCAATTGGGTGAGGATAAGAAGGGCAAACCCCAGATTGAAGAAGATGAGAAAGCCTAAATTAAGAGAGCTAAAAGAAGCGATAAGGGCTTTATTGAGAGGACCCTACACCGTTAAGTTTCCCAAAGAGCCGGCAAAGGTATTTCCGAATTACCGGGGAAGGATTGTTTTCAATAAAGAGAAATGTGTCGGTTGTGGGGCATGCGTGGAGGTCTGTCCCTCAAAAGCCCGGGCAATAGAGGATGATAAAGAGAGGAGGATAAGGAAAATCATCCACTACCAGGAGAAATGCATTTATTGTGGACAATGCGTCCGCTATTGCATCACCCAGGAAGGAATAAAACATACCCCTGATTTTGAACTCTCCTCCTTGACGAAGGAAGGCTACGAGAATTATATTGAGAAGGAGTTGGTGCTTTGTGAGTTGTGTGGGGAAGTGATTGGTTGTCAGGACCACCTTCTGTGGCTCTCCCGAAGGCTTGGGGAATCCGCTTATCAGAATCCTACCATCTTTTTAGTTCACCAGAAGAAATTGGGATTAGCCAGAGGTAATCCCCCAGAAGACCTTCCTTATCGGTCAGGGCATCTCCGGATTTTGTGTCCGGATTGCCGACGGAAAGTCTACCTTCAGGAAATTTGGGGATATTAAGATTTCCACCGGCGCAAATAAATAATCCCCAAAATAGAGATAAAAAGAATAGAGAGGCCAGAAAGAAAAAGCATCGCCTTACAGGAGGTAAGGTCAGCCAAAAGACCAATTGGAAATACCGTCAAGATGAAACCTAAATTATTGAGAAACTCTTTGGTGGCAAATATCCTCCCTCTGATATATTCGGGCACTTCTTCGTGCAGAATTGTATTCTGACAGATGGTAATTATCGAAAAAAGAATTCCAGCAACAATTCCCACTAAAACCATAAACCAGATTTTGATTAAAAAACTGCCGATAAGAAATAAGAAAGAGAAGGGGATAAGGGAATAAAGGATAAGAAGTTTTTTGTTGATCTCTGGTTTGATAAGACTTAAAAGGAAACTGCCGGTAATCATTCCCACCGCTAAAATTCCAGCAAAAATCCCAACCCCACTCGTTCCCAATCTTAGAATCTGTTGGATAAGGAAAATAAGAACCGCATAAGAGAAACTGGCAATAGCGGCTAAAAGGAAGATGGAGGAGATAACAAATAAGACAATCTTCTCTTTGAATAGATAAAGTAAGAGTTCTCTAATCTTTACCAAAAATTCTCGGAAACCGAAGAGGAGTTCTTCTTTTAGGGGTCTTTTGATTGGCGCGGAAGCGGAAGGAATCGGCGGGAGTTTCATTCCGAGGATGAGACTACCAGCGGTGAAATGGGTTAAGGCATTGATGAAGAATCCCAGACGCCAGCCTGCCCATTTAATTAAAAACCCACCAATCACCATTCCGAAAACGGTCGCCATCCGGGTAAAGGTTGTATCCAGGGAGTTGGCTAATAATAGTTTCCGTTTTGCCACGACCACCGGAATGAGAGAAGGTTTGGCAGTATTATTGAATAAGTCAATGCCGAAGAAGAGAAAGAGGACAAAAAAAACCGGTAGGAAACTTTTTGTTAAGTAAATCAAGAATGGGGTGAAGAAGAGGATGAATGCCTGAAGATAATGGGCTTTAATCATTATTCCTTTCTTTTCCCAGCGGTCAACTAAGACACCAACAAATGGGGCTAAAAGAAGATTGGGCAGGGTGAAGGTAATTGATGCTTGGGAATAGGCAAAACTACTTCTTGGCCGATAACTTTCAATCAGAGTAATTAAGAGCATATGGGTAAAGCGATCACCGAGCTGGGAGACCGCACCCGAGAGAGAAAGAAAAACGAAGTTTCTTATCCGGAGAACCGAAGCGAAGGAGAGTTTTTTTGCTCCTTGCGGTTTTGGGGAATTGACTTCGGTCATTTTCTCATTAAAATCGTTGGTCGGCGCCATCGTCTAGGCTGGTCAAGGACACAAGGTTCTCAACCTTGCGACCGGGGTTCAAATCCCCGTGGCGCCATTATCCTCTCGGCAAAAAGGTCATAAGCGGTGGCAGAAGTGATTCTCATCGGATAAATTTGCGCCATGGCTAAATCCTCACCGGAGATAAAGACGAGACCATCGATTTCCGGGGCGTCCCGATAGGTCCGGCCGAAATAATGATATTTTCCCTTATCGACCATTCCGTCAACCATTACCGCCATCTCGCTTCCGATAAGAGACCTTAATTTCTCCGCCGAGATTTTCTTTTGGCATTCTAAGAGTATTTTTCTCCTCTCTTTTTTTACTTTGTAGGGGAGAGAAGGGGAGAGGTAATAAGCCGGGGTAGATTTTTCCCGACTGTAAAGGAAACAACCGATATGGTCAAACCTTCGCTTCCGAATGAAATCAACCAACTCCTGAAAGTCTCTTTCGCTCTCATTAGGAAATCCGATAATAAAGGTCGTTCTTATTACCATATTGGGGATGGATTGGAGTTGGTCAATGACCTTTTCCACATCCCTTCTTAAATAACCCCGACCCATTAACGAGAGGATTTTATCCGAGATATGCTGGAGAGGGAGGTCGATGTATTTTAGGACTTTCTCTTCGTTGCGGATAACCGCCAAAAGTTCGGAATAGATGTGGGCGGGATGGGTGTAAAGGAGGCGCAACCATTCAATGCCTTTAATCTTTGCTAATTTTTTTAAGAGGATATGTAGTTTCGGTGAATGGTAGAGGTCAATGCCGTAAAGGGTTGAGTCCTGAGAGACCAAGATTACCTCTTTAATGCCGGTTTTGGCAATTGCCTCTGCCTCTCTTAGAATCTCAGGCATTGGTCGGGAGCGATAATTTCCCCGGAGGAAAGGGATTCGGCAGTAGGAACAGAAATTGGCACATCCCTCCGAAATTTTGAGGTAAGCATAGGAAATGGTTTGGCGATATCGGGGAAAAGAGAGGAAAGATGGGTTCTTTTCATAAATTATTCTCCTTTGGCTTTCTATTATCTCCGGGACCTTTGGGAGATAGTCAAGTCCAACGAAGTGGTCAACTGCCGGGAATCTTCTTAAGAGTTTCTCTTTCTCCTGTTGAACGAGACAACCAAAAACGAGTATCCTTTTTAACTTTCCCTTCTCTTTTAATTTGATTAGTTCCCGGATTTTCTCGTATGTTTCCCTTCGGGCACTCCGGATGAAGGCACAAGTTGTGAGGAGGGCGATATCCGACCTTTCTGGTTCGGTGACAAAGGTGTAGCCGGCTTGTTTCAGGACCGCTAATAACGATTCGGTGTCAACGAAATTTTTGGGACAGCCGAGAAAGATAACCGTTATCCTTTTCACTAAAAGACCATCTTCCCTTCGGCGAAGGCAACTAAGTCTCCCTTTTCGTTTTTCATCTCACTGCGACAGATGAGGACATTCCGTTTCTTCTCTAAGATTTTCCCGGTGATTTCCACGGTCTCTCCGACTCTCACCGGTTGTTTGAGTCGAACCTTTAGTTCTCCCGTTAAGGCCTGATAGCCATTTTTTCGGCAGACCCAGGCACACATCTCATCCAAAAGGGTGGCGATAATGCCACCGTGGGCAATATTGGAATAACCTTCATATTCCTTCCTCATCGTGAAGGTTGTCTTTACTAAATCTCCCTCTTCTTTTATTTCTAAATGAAAACCAATTGGATTCTTCTTACCGCAAGCAAAACAGTAATCACTTGACTTTACCAATTCCTTTTTTGCCATTAGGGTTTAATCTTAAATAAATTTCGGGATAATTTTTGGTTGAGAGCCAATTTGAAGAATGAGATTTCCGTTTTATTCCCTTCCCAATCAGTAAATTTAATCTCTTCAATCAGGAGATTCTTTGGATTGACACTGAGGGAGATGGAATAATAGGATGTATCAACCGGTGTGAGAAGAATGGATATCTGATTTTTCTCTCTTGTCACTTTGATATTAAAGGAATCTTTAAGCAGTTCAAAGAAGAGGAGAAAAGGCGGGGTTTCTTTAATTGGCGTTTTGCTTATTGGCTTTTTCTCAATAAAAACGGAAAGGGACTCGCCATCCGAGAGAATCAACTGGTTTTTGGGTTTTTCTACTTCAATTCGGAGGAGATTTGGTTTTAGGGCAAAGAAGCGACCGGAGAACTCTTCGCAACTGCCTTCGGTCTCGGAGCATACCCTCTGGATAAAATTACCCTGAATGGAGTTAATTTTTTTATAGCGCTCCTTCACTTTCCGCCAGAGAAGGTGCTCATCTCCGGCGAAGGAAGAAGAGATTAATAAGACGAGAAATAAATGAAAAATAAACATCATGTAGTCTATGCCATTTTTGGGGATAAGTCAATACCCAATTCGGTTGAGATCTGCCACTTGAAAAAGATTGGAATTCCTTTATCATTTTTTATGAAAAGAATATCTCTTTTTTTACTGGTTTTAGGTTTAGGATTTACCTTTGCGGAGAATAAGGAGTGGTGTGGAACCCAGGAGGCAGTGCGTCTTTTTAAGTCAGGGATTAAATTAGCCCGACCAATCCTTTCCGGTCCGGTATCTTACGTTGAGAGGACAAACTTTCGGGTTCACTACACGACATCGGGGAGCGATGCGACGACACCGGCTTATGCCGAGTCAACCGCCAATTATATTGAATACTCTTGGCGAAAACAGGTTGATACCTTAGGTTGGATTGCGCCACCACCGGATGGTGGAGAGGGTGGCGACGACCGGTATGATATCTATATCCAGGGACTACAAGAAGGGATTATGGGCTATTGCGCCCCGGAATTCTATTATTCCAATCCTTATCCGGATGGAGCGACAAGTTATATCGGGATTGACAATAACCTCTCTTTTCGGGATTTGCGCATTGTCTGTGCCCATGAGTTTAATCACGCCTCCCAGAATCGTTATAGTTACCTGGAAGGAAACTGGTGGCAGGAGAATTGCGCCACCTGGATGGAGGATGTCTGTTACGACGGAATAAATCAATATCTGGATTACTTCAATTGGTCAATTGACCCGTTGGATTCTCCCCATAAGCCGATAACCTGTGATGAAGACCTTTACGAATATGCTGGTTGCCTCTGGCCAATGTTTCTTGCCGAGCGCTATGGGATAAATTGTCCAAGAATTGCCTGGGTGAAGATGGGGGAGATTTCCGGGGAGAATACCCTTTCTGGAATCAATTCCGCTCTTGCGAATTTTTCTGCTAATTTGACCAATGCCTTAAAGGAATATGGTGTCTGGCGGTATTTTACGGGCAGTCGGGCTGACCCGACCTACCATTTTTCTGAGTCTAACCTTATGCCCACCTCTCGCATTTTGCGGAGTCACAGTTCTTATCCGGCTTTCGGGGACCAAGGGAGTTATGCCCCTTCTGGTCCGGGTGGGACAAACTATATTCAGTTTTCTTCGGGTGGGACAAATTACCTAAGGACGATTTTTGATGGTCAGGACAGTTATCTTTGGTCGGCGAGCGCAATTGGTTATAAGGCACCGCCTTCGGATACCTATGAATTTATATTGAATTATCCTCAGGCTCGGGGTTTCCGGACGGTTCCTTTTTCTACTCATTCTCACATCGCTTTGGTGACAACCGTTTCCCAATGGGAGAGTCCAGCAAATAATCTAAACTTTGCCTACAATTGCAGTTTAAAGACAATGGTTTACAATCGGGATGTCGGTATTGCTGCGATTTTATCGCCACCAGAAAGGGTGAAAAGGGATAGCCAATTTTCGCCCCGAGTTTTGGTTGAGAATTATGGTCAGACTTCTGCCTCTTTCCTGGTCAAGTTTGCGATTTTCCACCCGTCAGCCGAGACCATCTATCAGGACTCGGCTTCGGTTAATAATCTGCCCAGGGATGGCTGGCAGGAGGTTCAGTTTCGTCCCACTAATATCTCCCAGATTGGTTCTTATTCGGTTATTGCTCAAACAAAATTCAACGATGATGAATATCCCAATAATGACCAATTGACAAAAAGTCTCAATATTTACTCCCCAATCACCGGTTGGGAAAGGATTGCGGAGGTGCCCCTCTCTCCGGATGGGAAAAGAGTGAAAAGTGGTGGAGGGATGGCAATAATTGATGACACAACGATTTTTATCCTGAAGGGAAATAACCAACCGAGTCTCTATCGTTTTAATCCCCGGAATAATAGTATCACTTTCATCGGCACTCTTCGTTACGGAGGAGAGGACTTGAAGGTAAAGAGAGGTGGGTTCCTCTTAGCGGGTGGCGACTATCTTTTCTTTGTTCCGGGTGGGAATAAAAATTTCTTCTATCGCTCACTAAAGACTGCGCCTTTAAGTTTAACCGCACTCAATCAAATTCCCGGTGTTGGATTAAAAGGGGGCACCGGAATGGTCTATTGTGAGAAAGGAGGAGATGGTTATATCTATCTCTTAAAGGGCTCAAAGAGTAGGGATTTCTATCTTTATGATGTAAAAAATGGCAATTGGCAGGTTAAACAACCAGCTCCGGTCTATGCCTCACCAGATAAAGGCTATCCGATTGGTAGCGGGATTACCTTTGATGGCAACCGGACAATTTATTGTCTGCGAGCGAAATATAATGAACTCTATAAATACGACATTGTTGGCGATACCTGGTATAGCCGATTCATCCAGATTCTGCCTTTTATCCATCCAGCGGTTGGCCGGAAGAAGTATGTGAAGGAGGGCGGAGCGATTGCCTACGGTTCGGATAAGGTCTATTTCTTTAAGGGCGGTAATAGCAATGAGTTCTGGGCTTTTGATATCGTTAATAATTCTTGGCTTCCCCTTCAATTCTTACCCTCAGGTAGTGAAAATAAAGGGGTGAAAGGCGGTGGCTTTTTAATCTATCATAAAGGTTATCTCTTTGCTCTGAAGGGAAACAACACTTCGGGGATATGGTGCTATACAGGAGAAGAATTATTGGCAAGGGGGTCAATCTTTTTGGATGAACTACCGATAAAAAGAAAGGAGGAAAAAGGGAGGTTTAATTTGTTTTCGGGAGAGATAAAAATTTATGACTCGAGTGGTCGGTTGATTAATCTCTCTAATAAACTGGCACCCGGAATTTACATCATTGAGAGGAGCCAAGGGGGGAAAGAGAGGAAAAAGGTCGTCGTCGTTAGGTAAGAGGTGGCAAAACCTTAAGAAATTTTCTTGGTCCAACTCGGATAATCTTTTCTTTGTCAATAGAGAGGATGTGATTTATATCTCTAATCTTTTCGCCATCAACATAGACTCCGCCTTCGGAAATTTTTCGTCGCGCCTCACTTTTGGAAGGGAGAAGTTTAGCAGTGAATAAAAGTTCCACCAAAGAGATTACTTCTTTTGGTGAGCGGTAGGTTGGAATAATTTCGGGTAATTCTTTATATTTAAAGATTCGGTCAAATTCTGAAGCGGCCTTTTCCGCTGCCTCGGCGGAGTGGTAAATGGTGACGATATCTTTGGCTAAGAGTGATTTTATCTCCCTCGGATTTTCTCCGGCTTTTAACCGCTCACTGATTTCTTTTATCTCCGAGGGCGAGCGGTTGGTGGCGAGGGAAAAATAGCGGAGAATCATTGTATCCGGAATGGACATTATCTTCCCAAACATCTCGAATGGCGGTTCGGTGATACCGACATAGTTGTTGTAAGATTTACTCATCTTTAATTTACCATCCAGACCTTCTAAGAGCGGGACGGTCATAATCACCTGGGGCGGAAGATTGTATTCCCGCATCAATTCCCGACCGACGAGAAGGTTCCAAAACTGGTCCTCACCCCCCAACTCCACATCCGCTTTAATTGCTACGGAATCATAACCTTGAAAGAGGGGGTAGAGGATTTCGTGGAGATACACGGGGTTTCCTTCCTTTAATCTTTTGGAAAAATCCTCTCTCTCTAAGATACGGGCTAAGGTATACTTAGAAGTTAAATTAATTATCTCCTCAGAAGTTAAAGCCCCGTTCCATTCGGAATTGTAGCGGAACTCAGTCTTTTCGGGAATAAGGATTTTGAAGATTTGCTCTTGATAACGTGCCATATTTTTTTCAATCTCCTCTCTGGTTAACTGAGGACGGGTTTTAGAGCGACCAGAGGGGTCGCCAATCTGCCCGGTAAAGTCGCCAACAATTAAAACCGCAATATGTCCCAGTTCCTGGAAACGGCGCAACTTCCGTAAAACAACGGCAAACCCTAAATGGATCTCTGGACCAGAGGCATCAATTCCTAACTTTACCCGGAGGGGTTGAGAATGAAGAAGAGATCTTTTCAACCGCTCGGCTAATTCTTCCTCAGTTACTAACTCCTGAGAAGGGACTGGTTCCGATTTGAGAATTTCCAATTGGCTCTTTACTTCTTTTTCGATATCCTTCACCTGTTCCGAAAAGGTTTGCGGATTTTATTTAGAGAGGGAAATTCCCTAAGTCTTCAGGGTCGGTCTCCCTCAACCAATCTTCAATCTCTTTAATCCGGTCCTCGTTCGTTTCCGGGATAACGATACCGCAGGTTTCCATCACCTCTTCTTCGCAGTAAATGGGGCAATTGATCTTCAATGCCAGACCAACAGAGTCCGAAGGTCGGGCATCAATTACAATTTTATCCCCATCCTTTTCCAGGATTATCTCCGCAAAGAAGGTGTTATCCCTAATTGCGGTGATGACCACTCTTTGAATTTTGCCACCCAGTCCTTCCACCAGCCTTTTCATTAGGTCAAGGGTTAAAGGGCGAGCGAACTTCACATTTTCTAAGGCATACATAATGGCGGTTGCCTCGGCCGGTCCGATAAATATCGGAAGGATACGATTCCCATTCACTTCTTTTAAGAAGACAACGGGTGAGCGACTCTTCTCATCAAATCTCACACCGGCAACTTTCACCTCAATCACTTCTCCTCCTTTAAGACCCATAATTTTAATATGGTCTTAATCTCCGGGTCTAACTTAATTGGAATATCGTAAACTCCCGGGGATTTGATTGGTTCTTCTAAGGCGATACACTTTTTGTCAACAATAATCCCTTCACCTTTGAGGAGGTCGGCAATCTCTCCAGCTGTGATTCTCCCGAAACTTCCTTCTTCCCCAATTCGCAGTTGGGTTTTTAAGATTAGGCTTTCAATCTTTTTCGCATATTCTTTTGCCCTTTCTTTCATTCGGATCAATTTCGCTTCTTTTTGCCGGCGGATTTCCTCGAGGTGTTTCAATTGGTCAGCCGTTGCTTCCACGGCGAAACCTCGGGGGATTAGGTAATTTCGGGCAAATCCGTCCCGAACATTAACCAGATCCCCTTCCTTTCCTAATTTGGGGACTTCCTTTCGTAAAATCACCTTCATCTCACTTCACCACGTAGGGCAAGAGGGCAAGATTCCTTGCTCGCTTTATTGCCTTACTCAGGGCGCGCTGATGCTTACTGCAGACACCCGTCACCTTCGCGGGTAGAATCTTTCCTCTTTCCGTCAGAAAGTTTCGTAAAGTTGGATCCTTATAGTCAATAACCTTTACAGCCCGCTCACAAAATACACAGCCCTTTCTCATAAAAGAAATGATATAGAAAATTTAAGAGAAGTCAAGGGATAGAGTCGGTCTAATAAGGTGGCAAGATTGAGCATTCGGTTAGAGAAGATTCTTTTCGGAAAATTTTAGCCTCGAGATTAACCTATTTTTCCTCAGATTATCCCCCTCTGCTCTACCTCTTTTTTCTAATTAGATTTGACATCACCGATTTTTTGGCTAAAATAAATTAGTGAATGATTTAATTTGCCGCCTTTCCGCAATCTCAATAATTTGCCCACCTTCTAATTCACCTCCTACTTGCGGGGGGCGGCAAAAGAATGAAAGGCGGCGTAGCTCAGTTGGTAGAGCAGGAGAATCATAATCTCTTGGTCAGGGGTTCGAGTCCCTTCGCCGCCACTGAAAATAATATGCCGATTGAAAAGGCAAAGTTCATCTGGATGGATGGAAAATTAGTCCCCTGGGATGAAGCGAAGATTCATATTCTTTCTCATGTGATTCATTACGGAACCGGAGTTTTTGAAGGTTTGCGGTGTTATAAGACCAAAAAAGGTCCGGCCATTTTCCGTCTTAAAGACCACACCGAAAGGTTATTCAATTCGGCGAAGATTTATCGGATGGAAATCCCCTTCACCCAAGAGGAGATTAATCAAGCCTGTATTGAGACAATCAAAGCCAATGGTCAGGAGGAGTGTTACATTCGTCCGATTGTCTATCGTGGATATAACGAATTGGGGGTAAATCCCTTTTCTTGCCCGGTCTGTGTGGCAATTGCCACCTTTTATTGGGGGAAATATCTGGGTAAAGAAGCAACCGAAGAGGGGGTAGATGTGATGGTCTCATCCTGGAACCGAATGGCTCCCAATACCTTTCCAGCAATGGCGAAGGTCTGTGCTAATTATATGAACTCCCAACTGATTAAAATGGAGGCATTGGTCTACGGTTATGCGGAAGGGATTGCTCTGGACATCTTCGGTTTTGTCAGCGAAGGTTCGGGTGAGAATATCTTCCTGGTCAAAAAGGGGAAATTATATACTCCGCCGCTCCATGCGACAATCCTTCCGGGTATTACGCGGGATACCGTAATCACAATTGCCAGGGATTTAGGGATTGAAGTGATTGAAGAGATGATTCTGCGGGAATTTCTCTATTTAGCGGACGAGGTCTTCTTTACGGGGAGCGCAGCGGAAATTACACCCATCCGCTCCATTGATAAGATTAAGATCGGGAACGGGAAGGTTGGGGAGATAACGAGGAGATTGCAGAAAGAGTTCTTTGCCCTCCTGAGTGGGGAGAAAGAAGATAAATATAATTGGCTTACTTATCTTTGAGTTAATTTCTAAATGAAAATTGGAATTGCCTCCGACCACCGGGGATTCCGGTTAAAAGAGATTTTAAAAGCAAGTCTCCCAAAGATTAAGTTTAAGGACTTTGGAACTTTTAGTGAGGAACCGGCTGACTATCCCGATTATGCCTTCCTGTTGACCGAAGAGATCCAAAAACGAAGGTTGAGCCGGGGAGTTTTAATCTGTGGCTCAGGGTTGGGAATGTCAATTGCCGCTAATAAGGCAAAGGGGATTAGAGCAGCACTCTGTTTGAATAAAGAGATGGCGAAGATGGCTCGAAATCACAATAACGCCAATGTTTTAGTTCTACCAGCAAATTTTATTAAAGAGGAGGAGGCAAAAGAAATCCTTATCACTTTCCTCCAAGAAAGGTTTGAAGGAGGGAGACATAAGCGAAGAATTGACAAGATTACCAAATACGAATCCCGAAATTAAAGATAGGGAATGAAGGTAATCCCGGTTGCCAGCGAGAGCCTCGGAGTGCGGAGTATGGCAACCGTGGTGAAAACGGAAAGGGTCTCAATCTTTATTGACCCCGGAGTCGCGCTCTCCCCATCTCGATTTAATCTCCCGCCCCATCCCTTAGAATTGAAACGGAAGGAAGAGAAGTGGCATGAGATTGTCAATTGGGTGAAAGGATGCGAGGTGATAATCGTAACCCATTACCATTATGACCATCACAATCCCGAAGTGCCGGAAATCTATCAGGGAAAGGTTTGCTTCTTAAAGGACCCCTGGCAAAATATTAATGAAAGCCAGAAAAAACGGGCAGGAGTCTTTTTGGAAAGGATTCGTCCCCTTGTTGCCCAATGGGAAATTGCGGATGGACAGGAGTTTTTTATTAAAGATGTTCGGATTAAATTCTCGCCCCCGGTATTTCACGGGCGGTCGGAACATCTGGGGTTTGTAACCGAAGTTCTGATTGAGGAAGAAAAGAGATTTCTTTTCACCTCTGATGTTCAAGGTCCGGTTCGGAAGGAGGCGGTCGACTTTATTTTAGCGAATAAGCCGGATATAATCTTTGCGGATGGACCAATGACCTATCTCTTACATTACCGCTATTCGCCGGATGACTTAGAAAGAGCTCGGGGAAATATCATTCAGATTTTAAAAGGGAATCCCCAAACGATTCTCATCTTAGACCACCATTTAACCCGAGATGAAAATTACAAGTCCTACCTTCCAGAGGAATTTATCGGGAGGCAGATATTTACCGCCGCAGAATTTTTAGGGGAAGAAGAAGAACTCTTAGAAGCCAAAAGACGGGATTTATATCAGCGGGCAAGGATGAGATAGGCGATAGAACCGGCAAAAGGCGTGAGGGCAGTAAGAACTGTAATGTAATCCTGCCACCACTTGAATGAGATGCGGGGAATGAATATCTTGTCCCCGGGTTCAACAATTGGATCATTTTTTAAAGAGATCTTTTTATCCCCACGCTGGATATAACCTTTTTTCTGGTTGGCAAAAATGGTATATCCTCCAGCCTTCCCAATATAATCGGAGGCGCGGTTATTTGGGTAAAAGAGATAACTTCCGGGGGAGTTTACCTCGCCTTGAACATAAACCTCCGACTTGATTGAAGGGATGATAATCGCATCGCCATCCCATAATTCAATATTCTCGGGGGTGTTGGGGTCTTTGAGAATTTTGGATAATTTAATTGGTATCTTCACCTTTTCGCCGGTTATCTTATCAGTTCTTTCTAAATAACTGGCTTCTAAGTCTGCCCAGGGAGCAACCCCACCCGCCCTTTCAATGAGTTGAGAGATTCTTTCTCCCGGGGCAAGTTCGTAGAGGCCCTCACTGATTCTTTCTCTTTCCGCGGTTAAGACCGCATATCGGATGCGGTATTCGCCCCGACCAAAAACCGCACCCTTGACAATGACCGAACCAAAGCGAGGAGGAACATAAATGCGGTCCCCGGATTCTAAGAATGGGTTAACGGTAATATCGCCCTTTGTTTCAAATCGCTCCAAATCAACCGGAATGATTAAGGTATCGTGGCGAATTAGTTTAATATTCCTTTTTGAACCCAAAGGGGTCAGATTACCAGCCCGGGTGATAACATGGGAAACCCTTTCAACGGGTGAAGCGTTATAAGCACCAGGATTTTGCACTTCACCAGTTACAAAAACGACGATGGGGCGAAGACTAATTAAAGTTAATTTTACTTCTACTTTTTTGAAATACCGAGAAAAAACCCGAGTTAACGAATCTTCCGCTTCTTTTAAGGTCAACCCGTGGATATTAACAACATCAACAATCTCCTTCGGTTCGGGGAGGGAAATAGGGACCTTACCTTCATAAGTAATTAGGGCATTATAAGAATATGTTATCCCACCAATAACAGTAATTAAAACACCGTCGCCGGGCATTAAGGTATATTTTTCAGAAATGATTGGTGTCTCAATCCCTAAAACCCCCTGGGTAGCGGAGGCGGAAACCGAAGAGGGAAGAGATAATTCTGCCTGAAAGAAAATGAAGAAATTTACCCAAAGATTAAAAAGCATAGGCAATTTTAAGGTAAGATTTTCTATTGTCAATATGAATGTTTGACCAATTTTGCGGAGTGGTTATAATAGAAGGATGCCCGAGTTACCAGAAGTGGAAACGATTAAGAGAGAACTCGCTCCCCATCTCAAAGGGGAGATAATTAGAGAAGTCGTCATCCGAAGAAAGGAGATTGTCGGTTTCCCGAAAATTCAATTATTTAAGCAAAAGGTAATCGGGAAAAGGATAAAGGAGGTGGAAAGAAGGGGGAAGTATCTCATCCTAAGATTATCCGATGGGAGCAGATTAATCTTCCATCTGAAACTTTCGGGAAGGCTATTCCTGATTGACGGAGAAGAAAGTCCAAAACACGAGAGGATTCGGTTTCTTTTGAATCAAAGGAACCTATCTTTCGTTGAGCCGAGAATGTTTGGTCGGGTATTTTTAGTCGAGGGAGAAGTTCCCCGGGTTTTAAAAGGATGGCGGGAGTTAGGTCCGGAACCCCTGAGTCGGGCTTTTAACCAGAGTTTTCTGAGAGAGAAATTAAGGGGAAGAAAAGGGAAGATAAAATCTCTCCTTTTAGACCAGAGGATTGGTTGCGGTATCGGAAATATCTATGCGGATGAATCCCTCTTTCTCGCTCGGATCAATCCGGAAAGGACCGGTGGTTCTCTCACCCAAGAAGAGATTGTCCGTTTGGTTCGGGCAATAAAAAAGGTGTTGCGGAAGGCAATAAGGCATAAAGGGACAACATTATCCGACTATTTCCGACCAGATGGGAAGGAGGGAGGATTCCAGTCGCTTTTGCGAGTTAAGGACCGAGAAGGAGAGCCCTGTTTAGTGTGTGGGGAATTGATTCAAAGGATAAGGATTGGTAATCGGAGCACACACCTTTGTCCAAGATGCCAGAGGTAATTATTCCCCTTCAATCGCCTGGCTGGTTAGGTTTTGAATCTTTTCAATTTCTTCTAAGATTAACCTTGCCTTTGCCAAGAAATCTTTCTTATCCTTTGGTGGCGGGAAATCAGTTAAAAGTTCTTTCAGGGTTAATTTTAAATCCTCAAGGTTTATCGGGCGACCGAGGAAAAGGTCGGTTAATAAATCTTTTGCTTCCCGGTGTGCCTCTTCAAAGGTCCTTTTTTCAATCGTAATGACTGCTTCCCCTTTTGACTCTTTGATTGGGCAGAGATGAGTGACCTTTATCTTCCCTTTTCCCGCCTTTTTCAATTTCACTGTGATAATCTTTCGGAATCTGCCGGGGCTGATTGATTCCCATTCACCGACCGAGACCGGAAGAAGATTTTCGTAGGTGATTTCCACAGTCTTAATCCCTACAAGACAGGGGAGATGTTGGTAACGGGCTTCCAATTGGAAGGTGCGTTTTTCTCCGACTTTCCCCTTTCCCTCCGGCGGGGAAAAGGAGAAGGTGGTCGCAAAAACTAAATTAAAAATGAGGAAAAGGAGATAGATTTTTTTCATCGCATCACCTCCCTTTTGCCAAAATCCCGGTTGAGGCGAAATTCATCCAGCGGGATAGAACTTTTCCCCCTGGTTATCATTTCCGAAAACAGTTTACCAATCCCCGGGGCAAGCATAAAACCGTGGCCACACATTCCGGCAACGACATAGAAACCTTCAATTTCCGTTCCGGAGACGATTGGATTACCATCCGGGGTCATCTCATAACTTCCTGCCCACTGTCGAAGAATCTTCACTTCTTTCAATTGGGGAATTAACCTTTGCATCCGCCGGGGCATCTCAGTTAAAAACAGAAATGTGGAACTTATATCTGGACCATAAACCGGAGGGATTGGGGTATAACAGCCAATAATATGACGAGTAGAATGGAATTGGAAAAAGTAACAGCCATCGGGTCGATAATCAACAATCATTGGGTCAAAAAGATGGGGAGTCTCTTCGGTGACCAACCCCTCGTGACGTTCGGGATAAATCGGGATATTAAGATTAAGAAGTTTACCAACTTCTCCGGCCCAGGGACCGGCACAATTCACAACAATCGGGGCAGAAAATTTCTCCCCTTTTCTGGTCCGGACGAGAAAATTCTTCCCCTCCCTTTTTATTTCTGTCACCTCCGTCCTTAAAAATACTTTCCCGCCTTTTCTTTTCAGACCTTCCAAATAACCGTAGGTTACCTTAAAAGGATTGGCATGACCATCGGTTGGGCAATAAGCACCACCTAAAAGGTTTTCCGGATTAAGGAAGGGGACAATTTCCTGGCATTCCTGCGGGCTGAGAAATCTTACCGGCAGGTTGAATCCCTTTTGGATGGCAATTGCCTTTAAGTAATTCTCCTTCATCTCCGGGCTGTGGGCTAAAAAGAGATAACCACCGGGGTACCACTCAATATCAATCCCTAATTCTTCGGAAAGAGAGGAAAAGATTTTGACACTTTCAATCATAATCTGGATGGTGAGGTGGTGAGAGAATTGCTGTCGAATACCACCAATTGCTTTTCCCGTAGAACCCGCGGTTGGGTAATTCTTCTCTAAGAGATAGACCTTCATCTTTTCTTTGGCTAAATAATAACCAACACTGGCGCCAATTACCCCGCCACCAATGATGAGACAATCAGGATTCTTCATCACGGAAATTTGCTAAGATTTTTATCGGCACCGGCTTTAACGGTGGCCGACGTTTTGGCAATTGAATCTCACTTACCGGTATCTTAGTTTCCCGGTGAATCAATCGCAAAAGGAGGGAGAGGCAGGTTCTTCCCTGGCAGTGTCCCATCCCGATGCGGAGAATCCTTTTTAACTCTTCGGGTGTCCGATAGCCCCTTTTTATCCATTTGATTACCTCTTCCTCTTCAACCTCTTCACAACGGCAAAGAATCCTTTTTGCCTCTCTCACCATAACCGGAAGGGACTTAACGGTGGATAGTGGACAATCTCGCAATCGGTTAAGTTGTATTTCTCTTGTAAATAATGGATTAGATCAATCAGACCACCGATTTTATCAATCAGCCGTAATTCCCGGGCGCTTTTCCCGCTCCAGATTCTTCCTTGACCTAAGGAATCAACCTTTTCCTTCGGTAGATTTCTTCCGGTTGCCACCTTGCTCTTGAATTGGTCGTAGAAGTTCTCAATCACCTTTTTGAATTGTTCCCTTTCCTCGGGAGTGAAATGGCGGTGGGAGGATAAGAAGTCCGCTTTTTCCCCTCTTTTCAGAATCTCTTCGTTAACTCCGGCTTTCTCCATCAGTCCCTTAGTGACGAATTTTATTCCGAAGACACCGATTGAACCGGTGATGGTGGAATTGTTGGCGAAGATTTCTTTTCCGGTGCTGGCGCAATAATAGCCACCGGAGGCGGCTAAGGAAGACATCGAGACATAAACCGGTTTTTTCCTTTTAAGATTTTCCACCTCCCGCCAGATGATGTCGGAAGCAAATGCGTCGCCACCAGGAGAATCAATCCGCAGGATGACCACCTTCACCATCGGGTTATCTTTTACCTTTCGAAGATAACGGGCAATAGTTTGGCAACCAGTATGGTATTCGCCGGTGAGGAAATCGGTATAGGATTCGCCATAATCAATTGAGCCGTTAATATAAATTATCGCCATCTTTTTCTTTTCTCCCCAGTAGTAATTGTAAGGTTTAATTTTTTGGAACTTCCTTTCTTTGATTCCCCCCTTTGCCTTTGTCTCTTTTCGGACGATGCTATCCAAATTGCCTTCGTAGGCGATGAGGTCAAAAATCTTCTTTTCCTTAGCCTCTTCGGGCAAAAAGATTCCCTGGTTGATGATGCTTTCTGCTGCCTCTCGGGTAAATCCCCTTTCCGCAAAGGCGGCGAGCAAAACTTGATAGAGGTCGTCAAGGAGTGCCTCTAATTGTTCCCGGTTCTCTTCGGTCAGTCTCTCTTCGGTGAATGTCTCGGGGGCGGATTTATACCTTCCGACCCTTTCCACTTCCACCTCAATCCCTAACTTTTTTAAGAGGTTAGCCAGAAAAATGGTTCGGAGGTAAATCCCTTTGATGGCGATATCCCCTAAGGGGTGAACGATTATCTTATCCGCGCTCGTTGCCAAAAAGAAGTTTATCGTATTGAGATTCGGGGTATAAATGAAGACCTTCTTCCCCTCTTTCTTAAAATTTACGAGACAACTTTTTAACTCCTCGGCTTGGGAAAGGGTTAAAGAGAAGTCCGGGGAGATTTTTAAGAGGAGAGCATTTATCTCCTCTCTTCTTTTTGCCTTCTCAATTGTGGCAAGGAGTTCGTAAAATACCCGTTTCCGGCGCGAGAAAAGAAGAGAAAAACCAGCGGGAAGATCGGCTATTTCCCCGGACAATTCAATCTCTAAGTATTTCTTTACCGGGGGCAAAATGGATGCTTTTTCCTCTTTGTGATAAGAGAGATAATAACTCTCACTACTCAGTCTCTCCTTTAACCCTGGGGTTCGGCTGAAGGAAAAACCCAATCCGGGTTGGCCAAAACCGAGCGAAAATCCCAAGGCGAAGTTCCGCTCTTCGTCCATCTTAAATTTTAACTCCAGCCCATTTTGTGGAATAACCTCTAAGCCAAAGAAGTGGTGGGAACCGGTGGGCAGACGATAAATCATTCCCTCATAGTAAAGGGATATCTCTTTAATCGGCTTTAAGGCAATCCCCGGAATTATTGGATTTTCCTTTTTCCAACCGGTTAAGACCATTCCGAGGGAAAGGAGATTCCGGTAGCGATAGGCGAGGCCAAAGTCCCAGGAAGAAAATCTGGTATATTCGTAACGGAGACCGATAGATAAATTGGAAATTTTAAACCCGCCACCGAAATAATAGGTTCTGGGTTTATCCTGATAGAAGAAACCGAGATTACCAAATTGGCTGGCAAAGGAGAAAAATCGCTCGGAGATGGTCTCCGGTCTTGGAGTAATGAGGGAGAAGTGGTTAAAAAAGAGATAAAAGTTTAAATCCCTTCCCGGAGCGAGAAGGGCAGGATTCTGAATGATGGCTAAGGCATCATCGGTTGTCGCCACGGAGAGCGGATAAGAAAAAAGAAGGAGGGTGTTTGGCAGGAATAAAAGTAACCTTCTCATTTCCTCTCCTTTTTCTTAAATCCCCGAACTTCATTCCAATATCTCTTTGGCACCTTTATCTGAACGATGGCGCAATGGTCAAAAGAAGGTTTGCTGATGACCTTTTCAATCTCTCCCTCGCAGACCTCTTCCCCAGCACGATTCAAAGCAATAACCTCTTCTCCTTCCCGAAAATTGATTAAAAACTCATAAGGGATTGAGACCAGAGCGGAATCCCTGGTGTAGTTCTTATGAACGACAAAGATGCAAAGACCCGGGCATTTGGGAATACAGAGGAGGCAACCGATACAGCGGGAGAAATCAACCTTCGGAATTTCAATAATACTGCCTTCAATTTTAATTGCCTTCCTGGGACAGGCATAAACGCAAGGATTGCAGGGAATCTTCTCCACGCATTCCAGAATCACACACGGTCCTTTTTCCAGACGTTCTCTTGGTGGTAAAAGGGAGAGCCTTCTGAGTTCCTTTTCGGTAATAACTCCGGTTTTGCGGAAATTTGCGCTTTTAATCATCTGTTATAATAAATAAAAATTTTCCTCTGTCAATCTTCCTTAAAAATAAATTAGTTTACCAATCGGCAAAGGGGAGTGGTTGTATCATTTTTGAGATCGGTTGCTTTTAAATCTAAGAAATGGGAAAATTCCCTTGACAAACTCCTTTTATTCTTTATAATAATTATGTAAGGACTGGATTTTATGAAAGTAAAGGTTAAGATTAAAAAGAGAGAAATGGGAAAAATCTTCCTTGACTTTTTTCAAAATCTTTTTAAAATATTAAGTATGAATTTGGAAGATTACAGGGGGTTGACAGATGGATTTTTCTTTTTATAATAAAAGATATAAACCGCTTCGTCCTTGGTGGAGGGACGAAGATAGAAAAATTTCCACCGAATATAAAACCTTAGGAGGGTTTATGGGTAGAGTTTTTAAAAGAGGCTTGAGAGGACTTATTTTAGTTCTCCTTCCGCTTCTTCTCCTGGCGAGCGCGGAATTTTCTCCTCCGGCCGGCGGCGAATGGGCTTATCCTCGGAAGGTAGAAGAGAAAAACCCACCGCCAACCGTTCTTTGGGGTCCTTTCCAGATGCGGGATTACGGGGGCGGAGCGTTTCCCCAGTGGGGTCTTTACGGTCTAACCTACCACGCCTTAAAGGATACTCTATACGGTGTCTATTTCTGGCACAATAATATCAAGCGGTGGCGCTCACTGGATAAGACAAACCCCCTTTCTCCGGAAACGGTTCCGGTCTCTTATATCTCGGCACCGGTTGGTGATTCCTTTCAGGATTTATACTACTGCCGGTATGACAACACAATCTGGCTCCATTCCAGTAAGTATAAGCGGGTCTATAAACTGGACGGTAATACCGGGCAGACGATACGTTCCTTTAACAGTCCGGCTTATCGCTATCCAACCGGAATCGCCTTTAACGAGCGGGAGAAGACCTTATATCTTATTGACCGAATGGATGAAGGGGTCTGGCCCTGTTCGCTTTATATCACCGATACCTTAGGGACCGTCCTTTCCCGTCTTCCTTTCCCCAATCCCAGTCAGTGTGGTTACAGTTATGCCGGTGCCCGGTGTCTTGATTTTGACTACACGAACTCCAATCCGAACTGGCCGACTCTAATCCATATCTATTCCTTCTTTTCCGGTTCTGGTTGGCTTGATTCCTGTGTTCTTTTTGAATGCGACCGATTTACCGGCAATGTGATTAACCGGCAGAGGCTACCGGATTTATCGGGTTATATTAATAATGTTCGGGGTGTTGCCTGGGACCCGCGGAGTGGGGATTACTGGATCGGGATAATGCAGCATCCGGATAATTATGTCTATAAGATGGATGGTTGGTATACTCCCTATAACATTGATGTTGGCGTGACGACGATTATTGCCCCGCGTGGCGTCTGCTCGCTTGGCGTCAATATCACACCAAGGGCGATGGTGCAAAATTATGGGAATGCAACGGTTACCTTTCCCGTGCGGATGAAGATTGGCACAACCTATAACCAGGTGCAAAATATTACCCTTCCCGCAGGTAGGGAAACAACGGTGGTCTTTCCTAACTGGTCGGCTTATCCCCTCGGTTATCTGACCGTGAAATGCACAACCGAACTCTCCGGCGATATGTTCCAGGGGAACAATTCCTGGACCGAACAGATTCAGGTGGTTGGGACCGAATATCACGATGTTGGGGCGGTGGCAATCACTTCACCCCCAGGTTTCGTTGATTCCGGTTCTACGGTTGCGGTGCAATGTTCGGTTAGAAACTACGGGAATGTTCCGGCAACATTTGATGTCTACTTCCATATTGGAACCTTCTACACCCAGGTTCGCTCTAAGACCTTAGACCCGGGCTTGACCGATACCGTCAACTTCCCGAACTGGCAAGTTTTCCAACCAAGGGGTTCTTATGGGATAACCTGCTCAACCCACTATTCCTTAGATGAAAACCCGGCGAATAATTCCCAGAGTGGCAATGTGACGATTCAGGTTCCGGATGTCGGTTGCACCAAGATTGAGGCACCAACCGGAACAATTGATTCCGGTTCGGTTATTACCCCAGCATGCTCGGTTTATAATTACGGCAGTTCTAATGCGACTTATCTCGTGCGGGCAAAGATTGGTGATTTCTACAACCAGACCGCCCAGGTGACTGCCCATATTCCGGGAACCTATTTGTATGTCACATTCCCTAACTGGATTGCGAACGAAAGGGGAACTCATACGGTATCCTGTTCCACCGAACTGGTTAATGATTGTCACCCGAGTAATGATAAACAGACAACCGAGGTTACGGTGGTGGTTAAGGATGTTGGTCCAACAGTAATCATCGCCCCGACCGGAACGATTGATTCCGGTTCGGTTGTCACCCCGGCCTGCTCGGTTTATAACTACGGTAGTTCTCCGGTGAGTTACGAGGTGCGGATGAGAATTGGTAATTTTTACAATCAGACCGCGCAGGTAACCGGACATAATCCCGGAACCTATCGGTATGTCACATTCCCGCCCTATTCTTCCTGGCCCAGAGGGACTCATGTGGTTTCTTGTTCTACGGAACTTTCTGGCGATGTCTATCCGGCGAACGATAAGATTGAGACCTCAATTACGGTTCAGGTGAAGGATGTCGGAGTTTCGCAGATTGTCGCTCCACCCGGAGTTATTCTGCCCGGAACTTATACCCCGAAGAGTGAGGTTAGAAATTATGGAACAACCAATGCGGAAAACTTCCGGGTTATCTATCATATGAGAAAAGGGACGGAACTGGTCTATGCGGACACCGCCTTTATCTCGCTCAATGTTGGCGAGGTTGATACCCTGGAGTTCTCTCCCTGGACAGTGACCGATACTGGAAGATATACCGCCTTATCAAGGACGGAGTTGATTGATGATGTCAATCCAGGTAATGACGAAGCGAGCCGAGAGATTTGGGTCCGTTCTCCAACTCATGATGTCGGTGTCTCGGCGATTTATCACCCGGTTGGTGAGATTCCTTCTGGACCAACAACACCTGAGGTCTTTGTCAAAAACTACGGCACCTATCCGGAGACAGAATTTGACTGCGTCTTCTGGATTGAATATCTGAGGGAAGAGATTTATGCGGAAACGGTTCGGGTGACGGATGTAATCCAACCCGGGGAATCAACCTTGGTTTCCTTCCCGGATTGGAATGCCCTTCCGGGGGCTTATCGGGCAATCTCCTGGTCTTTGCTTGCTAATGATGCTGACCCAGGAAATGATACCGCAACTGCGACCTTTGAGGTTATTGCTCATGATGTTGGTGTTTCCGCAATCCTTGCCCCAACCGGTGAGATTGGGATTAATTTCCCAATCACCCCGAAGGCTGAGGTCGTAAACTACGGGAATACCAACGAGAACTTCCCGGTGGTCTTTCAGATTTATAACGGTGGTTTGGTCTATGCGGATACCCAGAATGTGAGCCTCGGGGCTGGGAGAACCGATACCGTGGCATTTGACAACTGGACACCAACCGCAACTGGAACCTATCAGATAATCTCCTGGAGTAAACTCGCTACTGACCAGAATCCGAGTAATGATACCGCAACCGGTAGTTGTGAGGTTGTCTCAGAGATTGTGCGGGATGTTGGCGTCGTCTCAATTCTCTATCCGGTTGGTAATGTGCCACCGGGTAATATCCGACCGCGCGTGAGGGTGAAAAACTACGGTAATGTCCAGGAGGCAAGTTTTAAGTCCTTCTTCAAGATATTCACGGCAATTGACCAGTTATACTCCGATTCCCTTGAGATAGAGAACTTAGGTCCGCGTGAGGAGAGGGAGATTACCTTCCGCTCCTGGCTCGGTGTGCCGGGAAATTATACCGACCGTTGCTCCACCTATCTGGCGGAAGACCAGAATCCGGAGAACGATACCGCCAGTGCTACCTTTACCATTTCCCATTTTGCTAAGGATGTCGGTCTTGTGGAAATCCTTGCCCCAACCGGCACTATTCAACCCGGAAGTTATGTTGAACCAAAGGTTAGGGTTCATAACTTTGGTGACAATTCCGAGACCTTTAAGACCTATTTCCGCATCTTTGCCGGGAATAACCAAATCTATCTTGATTCGGTTTTGGTTGAGAATTTGGCGCCGAATACCACCCGCGAGTTGACCTTTACCTCCTGGCTTGCCCGGAGCGGCTCTTATAACGGGGTTTCTAACACCGCCCTCCCTGGTGATGAGAATCCGGGAAACGATACGATGAGCGAACCATTCACAGTTCTCCGCTATAATTACGATGTCGGTCCAATTCGGATTGTTTCGCCCGTAGGCATAATTCAACCCGGAGATGTGGCGCCTTCCTGCTCGGTTTATAACTTTGGTAATCGGCTCGCTACCTTTAAGGTCTTCTTCCGGATCAATTCAACCTCAGGACCGGTTTATTTTGATTCCGCTCTGGTTAGCGATTTGCCATCCGACCGGGCGCAGTTTGTGAGATTCAGCAATTGGTCCGCAACCATTGGTGATTACACAACCACAACTTATACCGCCCTGACCGGTGACGAGAATCCAGGGAATGATACCCTGCGCGGAACATTCCAGGTTCAATCGCCATTTGTTGGCTGGCAACTGGTGGCTAATCTGCCGATGCTCCCAGATAATAAGCGAATTAAATCCGGTGGCGGAATGACCCAATGCGGAAATAAACTCTATATCCTGAAAGGAAATAATACGAGAAGTATGTATCGCTATCTACCCGGTTCTTCGCTCGCCGAATTCGAGGATACAGTTCCGGCTGGACCTTCGGGAAAGAAGGTGAAGAAAGGTTCAGGCATAACCTCAGATGGCGAAAGATACCTCTACATCTTAAAGGGTGCTAATACCAGTGAATTTTATCGTTACGATACCCAGAGAGGCGAGAGTCTCTGGGTGACATTAGAGGAAGTCCCACCAGGTGGCGGTAAGAAACTGAAGGGTGGAACCGGTGTCTGTTATCTTCCGGGTTATATCTATCTCTTAAAGGGTTCTAACACTAATGAGTTCTATCGCTTCAATATCAGTGAAGGTCACTGGGAGCCGCTCGCTTCACCACCAAGAGCCAAAGGATTTAAGGATGGTTCCTGTCTTGTGGCTTATAACAACCAGATTTATCTCTTAGGGAATACCTACAATAACTTCTACCGTTATTCGCCCGATGCCAACTCCTGGGATTCACTCAAACCGATGCCACTTTATCATCCGCAGTTGAATCGGAAGAAGAAGGTGAAAGAGGGTGCGGCAATGACGGTTCTTGATAATAAAATCTATGCCTTCAAGGGTGGCAATACCGGAGAGTTCTGGATGTATAGTCCAGCAGAGGATTCCTGGTATGGGAAGGATACCATTCCTCGAGCGGACGAGAGGAAACGGGTTAAGGGCGGTGCTTCCCTTGCGACTCTGGGCGGATACATCTGGGCATTAAAGGGAAATAATACGACCTCAATCTGGCGATACAGTGAAGGCGACCTTTTGACTCTTCCGACCATTTTGGAGAAGAGCGTGAGTTTGGATTTGAGCCAGAAGAGATTTACTCTCCGGATTAACTCCCCGACCCGAATGCCAGTTAATATCTCTTATACCTTACCGGAGAAGACGAGCGCAACCCTTATGATTTACAACTCTCTCGGCGAACTGGTCTATTCCGCAACAAGCGACAAAGGTCTATTTACGATTAAGGAACTGCCTACCGGAATCTATCTCTTGCGGTTTTCCGCAAAGGGCTACAGAGTTGAGAAGAAGTTAATCGTGGTGAAGTAGCCCGAGGGATAAGAGGAGACGCCCCCGGAAAAATTCCGGGGGCGTTTTTTTTGTAAAATCTGTAGTGTCATTTGACTTTTGGTAAAATTTCTTATAACTTTATAAAGTGAGAAGAAGTCTGTCGATTCTTTTGTCCGATGCCGGGTGGCATTTGCGTGAAATGGAGGGTAATATGTTTAAACGAATCACTTTCTTTATGGCATTCGCCTTTTTCCTGGCGAATGCCCTTGCGCTTACTGGGGAGCAAAAATCTTTGTCGTCCTATCTCATACCGATCGAGAAAAAAGGGATAGAAACTACCAAAGAAGGCTATATCCAACTTAGGGGTTTTGCCTTTCAACCATACCGGTTAAAATTCTCCTTTTATATTGAGAACTTACCCGAAGAATCGGGTGGTTTATTAAAGATTGAGGTTAAAGGTGAGAATAAACCGGTTCGTTTCCGAATATTAGCCCTCGGGAAAGATGGCTATTATTACCACCAGATTTGGGAAAAGAAGGTCAGGAAAAATGGGAAAGTCATCACTTTCAATCTGAGGGAAGGGGAAAGGATTTACAGCGACGCCTACCCTTACTCTTTGGTGCCCGAGAAAAAGCCTGACCTCTTCCTGTTTATTGAGAATGGGTCTAAGGGGAGATTTTCGCTCCGTATTACCAGATTAATTCTGGAGGAAAGATGAGCAAGGTCAAAGTTCTTTCTCTCTTTTTAATCTCCTTCTTGTCCATAATTTATGCTGACCCGCCATTTATCCCAAATATCCGGGCGGTAAATTCCGCCGATACGATAAATGAAGGCGAATCCTGTCTTGCTCTGTTTGGGGATAATATCTATCTGATATGCAATGTGAATGAGCGGAATCGGATTCCAATCATTCCCTTTGGCAAATCGACGAATCAGGGGCTTTCCTGGTCTCCAACCTTTCCTTTTCGGGATAACTCCGTGGGCATTGTTTGGCATACCGATCCGGTTCTCTTAACCGATACCTTAGGTTATCTCCATATGTTTATTCAGTATTCAACCACAGTTATCCGGCATTATTTATCTACGGATGGCGGAAATACCTGGTCGGAGACAAGCGAGGTTTCGGACCGTTCAACTGGCGGGAGTGTTGATAAGCCTTGGTTTGTCTATTATCGGGGGAATATCTATGGTTGCTGGCAGGAATTTGGCGGGAGTGCCTCAGGGATTCGGTTCGTAAAATCAACCGATGGCGGACGGATCTGGATAAGGAGTCGTGCCGACCCATCAAGAACAGGAATAACCGCCCTTTCTGTTGATAAGTCCGGGAGGCTTTATTTAGCCAATGTCTCCGGTTCCAGTCTCTACTTTCAAAAGTCAACCGATGGCGGGAATACCTGGACATCACCACGTTATCTTTCCGATGTTTCCTATTCCTCAGGTTATGGCGATAGAGCGCCCCTGCCTTCTATTGCTGCCTTAGAGAATGGGACAATCTTACTCATCTGGGTTGACAGTCGTTCGGGGAACTGGGATATTCTGGCAAAAAGGTCAACAGACCGCGGGGAGAACTGGAGCGCAACCTTCACCCTTAACGATTCAACCGCGGGCGGGCAGTGTAAAGGATGGGTCACAACCGACCCCTATGATAACTTCCACATTTTCTACTATCATACCCCTTCCTGGCCAACCTCATCTTCCAGTAGATGGTCAATCCGTTATACCTATTCTACGGATGGCGGGAATACCTTTGCGCCGAGTATAAGGATTACTGATACCACATTTACCTCGCCCGTAAGTTTTCTTGGTGATTATCACACAATCGTGGCTGATAGCCATAAGATTTATGCGGCCTGGGCTGATGGGCGGGATGGAAACCTGAACCTTTATTTCTCCTCAGCCGACTTGAGTCACTTAGGAATATCGGGTAAAGAAGTCTCCGCCTTAAAGATGAGACCGTTTCCTTCTTTTCTCCGAAAAGGCGAAATAGAATTTTCCCCAGAATTGCTTCAGGGTAACACGATTGAAGTCTTTGAGGTAAATGGTCGGATGATTGGAAGAATAAAGATTGAGGGTGAAAAGAAGATAAAAATTCAGACAAAAGCCCGTATCCTCTTCTTCCGCATCGGGGATAAGGTCTTTAAGGTTATAAATATAAATTAAAAGAGTAAGGAAAGTTCTGGTCTTGGGTAATGCCTCAGGGATGGAGATGAAATCTCTTTCGGAATAATACCCTTTAAGGATTATTCGGGAAGCAGTCCCAGTCCTATCCTTTATTTTTCTCTCTTTTATTGGTTTTAATTTTTCTGGTATATTTCCTTCTCTTTTTTGGGTGGTCCTTATGTCCATCCCCAGACCCTTCGGAGAGATATCCCCTATGCCATTTTGAAAAGAAACCATCCCCCTTATCCTGGTTTTTTAACCCGAAACTTCTTCCGGGTCCTATCTTCTATTATCTTTTAACCCTTACCCACCTCCGAAATAAAAGCGGTTGAGTTTAAGGCAAAGAAAGAGAAGAAAAGAAAGAAAGGGAGAGGAATTGAATTAAAGCCTTTCCGGGTGTCCATATTACGTCTATCTATATATAACGGAGAAACTACCGAAAACCTGACAGTTAGTTCCCTCTAATTTCTCCTCTACTTTTCAATAACTTGAGAATTATCGGAAACCCTTTAATCCTTTTCGGATGGGGATTTTAAGGGGAGATAACTCTTCATTCGTAAAATCTCTTCCCTTTTTGTCAGGTAGAGGAAGGCGGTGTTGTTATGATATAAAGGGTCAATCTCTTCCCCAAAACCCAGTTTTTTATATTCTTCGGTTCCGGGAATGGGCGAATACTCTGCCAGATGACATTTAATCCCTAAGGAGCGAACGAAATCAATGCTTTCCTTAATATCTTCTGGTGTCTGTTGGGGCAAGCCGAAAATCAGATAGGCGTGGATCTCTTTCTCAAATCCCGCCCGACGTAAGAAGTTGACAGCCCGGAGGAATTCTTCGGTTTTTACCTTCCCACCGGTCTCTTTTTGAATGCGGGGAGAGGTAGTCTCTAAACTTAAATAGATTGTTCGGAAATTGGCACGGAATAAAAGGTGGGCGGTCTCTTCATCAATCAATCGGGGATGGAGACCATTTGGGGTGTGAAAATTTACTGACCATCTCTTCTCACTTAATATCCGCAAAATGGATTTAATCTCCGGATGGCACAATAAGGCATCATCGGAAAAGGCGATATTTTTAATTCCTAACCCCTGATAATAATCAATCTCGGCAATTATCTTCTCCTTTTCTCGAAATGTAAACCCGGGGAAAAGTTTTGGCACCGCACAATAGGAACAAGAGAAGGGACAACCACGCGAGGTTAAAAGGCAAACGTAATCAAGTTTCTGATAGAGGTCATAAGCCGGGAAGGGAAGTTCAGAAAAAGGGGTTGGTTTTAATCCCGGAAGATAGCGGGGAAGTTCGGTCTCAAATGGACCAGAAACAACTAAATCCGCACCGGAATGTCTTCGGGCATGGTTCTGGCAAAGGGTGGCATAAATCCCGCCCAGGATGATTGGCGTCTTAGGGAAGTAGCGCCGGAGGATTCTGATTACCGCTTGCACCCCAGGATACCAATAGGTCATGCCGGAGGTGAGAAAGATATAGTCAGGGCTTGACATTTCTCCAATAATCTTCTCAAAATATTCTTCGGGTATTCCATACCTTTTGTAGCGCCTCGGAATCTGCTGGTAGATTTTCGGCTTCTCAATGAAAGTGGCAAGGAATTTTCCCCGACCAAAACTATCAACCTTTGGTTTTTTAATCTCTTTTAATACCGGGTGGTAACGGTCGAGACAATCAAGAAAGGAGATGAGAAAGCCAGACTTTCTTAAATAGGAGGCAAGATATAAAAGCCCGAGCGGCTTTAACCAGAAATCAAATGCCTTGAAGTCATAAATCCAGGGGTTGATGAGTAAAGCGTGAGGCACTACTTTCTCTTTCCCTTCCGAAGAAGGGCGGTGAGGAAGGAAAAGAGGAAAAGGCGGCGATTTAGGTTATATTCTAAATCGGATTGGAGATGAAGAAGGAAATCAATCCGGGCGATTAGTTCCTCGGTTGTGAATCCTTCGGGATAAGATGTTTCGTAATCCTTTAGACCGAACCTCTTTAAGAGCTGGGAATGGAAGAGCAGGATGAGGTTTTCCACTGTCTCGGCCCAATCCGTGAGGCGAAGTTCATCAATCAGCGTCAGAAGAGAAGGGATGGAAGGAGAGAAGGCAAGAGAAAGGACCTCTTCGGGAATAGGGAAGGGGTTATTCATAAAATCTAAGGCGCGACGCAGACTACCATAAGCAAAGGATAGTGCTCGCTTTACCGCCATTTCGTCATAGCCAATTTTATAAAGGTATTTTGCAATCATCTCATCGGTGAGGGGTGGGAAATAGACTGGTAGACAACGGGAGCGGATGGTAGCGGGAAGAAAGGAGAAGCGAGAGGTGAGAAGGATAAACACGGTATCCGGCTGTGGTTCTTCCAGGGTTTTGAGTAAGGCATTAGATGCTTCCTGTCTCATCCTTTCCGCATCAATAATTAAAACAACCCTTTTCTTGCCACTGAGGGGCTTAAACCGCATCTCGGAGGTGAGGTCGTGAATATCTTCAAGATGGATAAGGTAATTTTTCGGAATGAGGGGTCGGGTTGCCCCAAGAGCATACTTTTGGCGCAGGCGCCAGATTGTTTCTAAATCACGTTCCTTTTCATTATTCGGTCTCGGTGGGAGGGGGAAGATAATTCTTAAATCCGGATGAGTGAGTTGGGAAACTTCCTGGCAGAAGCGGCAGAGACCACAACCGTCTCCTTTCGGACAGAGCAAAATCTGGGCGAAGGTAAGAGCGGTTGTTCGTTTGCCAATTCCGGGTCTTCCCCAGAAGAGTAAAGGAGGGAAGGCGGATTTTGTCCGGAAGCGATTTAATTGCTCGAATACCTTTTCGTTGCCTAAGATATTTTCAAAACCCATTTATCTTCCCAACCATTCTAAGGGGTTGACTGGTTTCCCTTCTTTTCGGATTTCAAAATGGAGATTTTCCCCGGTTCGCCCCAGAACATCTCCCTTCTCTACCTCTTGCCCGACGGTGGCGATGATTTCGGAAAGGTCGGAATAGATGGTGTAATAACCTTCCCGGTGGTCAACAATCACCATATTTCCATAACCCATAAATCGGTCGGCATAAACGACCCTTCCTTTGCCAATTGCCTTTACCAGGGTGCCCGCCGGACAGGCGATGTCAATCCCAGTATTTTTGGTTCTGGTTTTATATTTCGGATGAAACTGACTGCCGAATTCGGAGACGACCTTTCCCTTGCAGGGCCAAGGTAAATTCCCCTTCATAATTTCAAAGTAATGGGTGCCGGGGGCTAGGCGCCTTGCCTGACGTCGTTTCTCCAATTCCGCAATCAATTTCTCTAATTGCTCTTTGGCCGCACGTAAATCCTTCTCCATCTTTGCCTGATTTTCCTTTTCGGTTCGTACCCGAAAGAGAACCTTTTTTTCCAATTCCTTTGTCTCTTTTAGAGATTTCTCTTCGGTTGACTTTTCTTCGCGCATCTTTGCCAATTCCTGATAAGCGGTGCGGAGTTGCTTCTCCTTTGCCTCCAATTCTTTCTTCAACTGAGAAAAGGTCTCAATGTTCCTTTTGCTCTCCCTTCCGAGATATTTTAAGTTGAGCACCTTCCGATAGACTGCGGGCAAGGTTTTTCCCTCGAGATAAAACTCCAAGGGGAGAAACCGATTAATTTTATAAAAGACGAAGAGAAGATTAGATAGGTCTTCTTTTGTCCGGGTAATCTTTTTCTGGGTAGCGACGATTTCCTTTTTTACCCCTTCAATTTCCTTCTCTTTTAAGGCGATTAAATTTACTAATTGCTGAATATATTTCCGCGTGACCGATATCTTCTCATCAATCACCTCAATCCTTTTTAACACGCCTTTCTCTTCTTTTTCTAAGGCCTTAACCTTCGCTTCCACTTCGGCTAATTTCTTTTTTGTCGCCTCCAGTTCTTTCTTCTGTTTTTCAAATTCATCAACCTCTTGGGCTAATGAGAGGGAAAGGAGGAGAAGAAGGAGGAATCCTTTCGGTCTCATTTCTCGGTCTCTTTAATTCGGGAGAGAGCAACATAAGAACCCGAAATACCTAAAACGGCACCAACCGTTAAGGAGAGGAGGAAAAAGGGAAGGCTCGGGAAAGAAAAAGAGATAAGAGTGGCAGAAACAAAATAGGCAAGGAGACTAACTCCCAGGAAAGCGAAAATTCCCCCGATGATTCCCTGGAGAAGACCCTGGAAATAGAATGGAGCAGAAACGAGGTATTCCGTAGCCCCAACCAGACGCATTATCTCTATCTCGCGCCGACGTTGAAAGGTTGAGGCTTCAATATTTTGGAGGACGATAAAGATTACCGAAATGCCGACGATGATTAGAATGCCGATGTCGGAGAAGATAATGACCCTTAGTAATTTCTCCAGTTTTCCTAAAACTTCTCTTCCGGACCAAACCTCCCTGATGCCGGGAATATTAGTTAATTTCTTCTCAATCTCTTTGAGGGCAGAAGCGGAATGATAATTTGGTTCTAATTTGATCCGAATCGTATTGGGCAGGGGGTTTTTATCCAGACCCGATAAGAGGGAAGCATCTTCTCCCAAATCTTCTTTTAACTCTTCTAATGCCTCATCCTTTGAGACGTAACGAATCTCTTTTACTCCGGCGATTAAAAATATCTTATCCGCGACCTCAGGATAGGGGACATTTTCTTCCAGAAAGGCATAGATCTCAATCCGGTTGTAGGTCTCCTTAATTAAAGAGAAGAGGTTAAAGGTAATGGTGAGGAAGATGAGAAGGAGGAGAAGAGAGAGTGCCTGAACCAAAGCGGATAAAAAGAAATTGAGGAGAGAGAATTTTATTGTTCGGATTGTTTCCCGCCAAATAAACTTCAATCCCATATCCTAACCCGCCGGCCGGTCTTCCACGATTTTCCCGGCTAAGAGTTTTACGGTTCTTTTCTTTAAGGCTTTGGGCCATTCAATATTATGGGTGGCCATAATTACGGTTTTCCCTTGGTTCGACAGGGAGATGAGGATTTTGATAATCTCTTCGGCGGAATCCGGGTCAATATTGCCGGTTGGCTCATCAGCAAGGATTATTTCCGGATTTTTAATCAGAGCCCGAGCAATCGCCACTTTCTGCTGTTCTCCGCCGGAGAGTTGATGGGGGTAATTTTCCAATTTGTTCAGGATGCCAAGACGGGAGACAGTTTCAATAATCGCACTTTCCATTTTTGACCAGGGGAAATTGATTGCCGCTAAGGCGAACTCTAAGTTTTCATAAACCGTCCGGTCAGAAAGCAATTTGAAGTCTTGAAAGACAATGCCGATGTGGCGCCGGAGGTTGGCAATTTCCTTTTGGGAAAGGGTCTTTAAATTTCTTTCCGAAATTGTTATCTCCCCCTGGGTCGGCAGTTCTTCCCGGTAGATGAGTTTAAGGAGAGTGGTCTTTCCGGCACCGGTTGGACCCTGAATAAAGACGAACTCTCCCTGATTGATTTGGAGGTTAATATCTTTCAGCGCAACCCAGGAATTACCATAAACCTTACTTACATTTTGAAAAGAAATCATCTCTTCATTTTATTAAATCCCAGGGATAAGTCAACATTTAATTCCGATGAAGATGTTGACTTCTCTTTTTACTTTTTTATAATTTTAATGGAACAATAAGGAACTTTTAGTGGAGGGAAAATGAAACACTTATTTTCTATTTTCTTAATTTCCGTTGCCTTTCTTTTTGCCTGGACCACTCCGGAAAGGCTAACCCATCTTGCCTATCCCTCAGAACTTTCGGAAAATACTGCCCGAAATATTGTCGTTGACCGGGCGAAAAGAATTCATATCGTTTGGGCGTCTTATCATCCGGTTCCGGGATTTTCCAATCTCCCCCAGGTTTGGTATAAGCGATACGAACCGAATGTTGGCTGGACAAAAGATACCTGTCTTGCGGATGTGCCGGAGGAGGTGAGTGAATTTCCTTCGCTTTGTGTTGATTCAGCGGGTAATCTCCATCTTGTCTATTTGGCTTATACCCTGCTCTCTCACATTCGGTATAAAACCTGGAGTCCTGCTACGGGCTGGCAACCTTCGGTAATCATTTCAACCGGTACCGGGGATAAGCAAAACCCGCCTTCTTGTGCGGCAACTCCGGATGGTCATATCCATGTGGTTTGGGATGAACTTTACAATGGCCATTACGAGATTTTTTACCGAGAGAAGATCTCTGGTGTCTGGCAACCACCAATAAAGATTAGCGATACGACTAATATGACCGACAAAGGAGCCGCGACCATCGCTGGTGGGCGAGACAATAGTATTTATTGTGCCTGGAAAGGTGAGCATCCGGTCTTAGGTTGGACCCATATCTATTACCGCCACCGGATTGGTGGTGTTTGGCAGGCGAGTCCGACCGATGTGAGCAGTGGTCTCTATTCTGACCAATGTGATTATGTTGGTGACCCTTATGGGCCTTCCATCGCAGTTGATAATTCTAATGTTGTTCATATCGTCTGGTATGGCGGTGAGCAGGCGGATAATTATTATTATCGGGTCTATTACCGGAGAAGACATCCAACTTCTGGTTGGTTGGCAATTGATACCATTGCCGGGGCTAACCAACCGGATGATTTTGACCGCTTTGCGCCCCAGATTACAATCGACCGGCAACAGAATGCCCGGGTTGTTTGGTTCGGTGAGGATTACTGGACCGACGGCTGGCTTCACCTCTGGCATAAGAAGCGAACACCAGCCGGATGGCTGGCAACCGAAGAATTATCCGGTGAATATCCGGAAGGTGATTTATATAATCCCCATATTGCCAATGATAGTCTCGGTCTCCATCTTATCTGGTTTGATGACCGTTATGAGGATGAGGAAATCTTCCGGATGGTCAGTTATCCGCGGGATATCGAAATAAAATCAATTGTTTCGCCACCGGTCTTTTGTTCTTTAGCAAGATATGCCCCAAAGGCGATTGTGAGAAATTCGGGTGAGGAAGAGATTCTTACTAATTTTGATGTGAAGATGAGAATTGACCCCCAGGGTTACGAAAATAACCAGACGGTTTTTGGTTTAGGAGTAGGTGAAGAAGAGACATTGGCTTTTAGTCTCTGGCAGGCAAATACCCCCAACCTTTACTCCGTAAGATGCAGTCTTTTATTTTCCGATATGTTCCCCTTAAATAATACCCGAAGGAATTACTGTGGTATTCCAAACTTTCTTGAAGACTTTGAGGTTACAAATGGTGGATTTGCCTCGGAACCAGCGAGTAATGCCTGGGAATGGGGAACCCCTTCGGGGATTGGCGCTCCTGTTCCTTATTCTGGGACGAAATGTTTTGGGACAAAGATTGATGGCAATTATGCCAATAATGCGAATTGGAAGTTGAATTCTTTATGGTATATTGCGACCCGAGATACGCCGGCGCTTGGTTTCTATCACTGGTATAATCTTGATATGGAGCATAAAGATGGCGGAAATGTTAAATTCACCAAAGATTTGGTTAACTATACCATTCTTTCACCAATTGGCGAGGGATACGACCGGAGATTGACTCAGGAGAATGCCGGTATCCCTCAGGAATCCGCTTATGCGATGGGAAGGCCAACCGGTTGGAAACCAGCACTTTTTTTAATTCCAGTCCAAACCGGCGACACCTTCCAGATTCGGTGGCAATTTGGTTCTAACGGCACGATTAACGATTTGGGTTGGTATATTGACTATGAAGGGGGAATTGGGTTTGAGAAGATTTGGGATGATGTTGGCGTTTTGGCCATAATCGCACCTTCGGACACAGTCGATTCATCTGTTCCAATAAATCCGCGAGCCCGGATCAAAAACTTTGGGGGTCGGAATGTTCTTACCCTTGCGGTGATGCGAATTGGTTCTTATACCGATGCGGAAACAGTCCTTTTATCCCCGAATCAGGAATCGACCATTACCTTCAACTCCTGGACACCGAGGACCCGAAATCTTACTTTTGCCCGGTGTTCACTTTATTTAGCAAACGACCGAAATCGGGCAAACGATACCTTGACGAAATCTTTCTTCGTTCGGGTGAGAGATGTTGGGGTTTTAGATATGGTGGAAGGTTCCTTTACTCGGATAAAAAAGGAGAATTTGAGCGAAAAAGGGGATAACGGGCGGAATAGATTTCAGAACGAGGAGATTCTTTCCCAGCGATATCCGATTAATCTTGCTTTTACTAATTCCTTTACCTTTTTCCCGGATACGATTGATTCGGGTGATGTTTATATCCCGCGGGCGCGGATTAAAAATTTTGGGAATACCACCGCCACCTTCTGGGCAAAATACTCATTTGGCTCGCTTCACGCCGAAAGTTTGGAAAAGACACTACTTCCGGACAGCGAAATCAGTTTTAACTTCAGACCTTTCTCCGTGGAAGGGAGAGGGCTTGTAATTAGAACCTGCACCACAAACTATCCAGGTGATTTGGTATCAGAAAATAACTATAAGAGGGAATCAACCTTCATTCGGGTAAGAGATGTTGGCGTGGCAAAGATTTGCGCGCCGACCGGCGTTTTAGATTCGGGAGCAATTGTTACTCCATCTTGTTCGGTCTATAACTATGGGAATACAACGGAAAGTTATTCGGTGCGGATGAAGATTGGGACATTTTACAATCAAACCGCAATGGTGAGCAATCATCTTCCGGAGACATATGTTTATATTACCTTCCCGACCTGGACCGCAAATCAAACTGGAACTCATCTCGTTTCCTGTTCGACCGAACTTACCACCGACCGGCAGAGATTAAATGACCGGAAGACCGATTCGGTAATTGTTCGCCCACCTTTCTTCCGGGATGTTGGTTGCCTGCGAATTATTCAACCGACCGGAGTGGTTGACTCTGGAGAGGTTCTGACACCGACCTGCTCGGTTTATAATTATGGAACGACAACGGAAAGTTATTCGGTGCGGATGAAGATTGGCACATTCTACAATCAAACCGCATTTATTCAAAATCATAATCCCGGGACTGCTCGGTATTTGAGATTTCCGGATTGGACGCCAAGGATTCGCGGGTCCTTCCCGGTCTCCTGTTCAACCGAACTTTTGGGTGATATGAATACTGGAAATGACCGAAGCCAGGATTCGGTATTTGTTCGGGTCTTGGATATGGCGGGAATTGATATACTTATCCCGGGCGATAGCGTCCGAGTCGATTCGGTATTCACTCCTACCGCTCGGGCGCAAAATCTGGGAAATACTACCGTCACCCTGCCAACCTATTTCGTAATCACCTCGGGAATTGATACCGTTTATAAAAAGATGGTAAATATTACTGTTTGGCCGGATAGTATAAAAACGGTTGCCTTCCCCGATACCTTTATTGGTATTACTGGCTGGTATCAGATGCGGTTTTGGACCGAATTATCGGGCGACCAACATCCGGAGAACGATTTGGTGAGTGATAGTTTTGAGGTCTATCAGTTTGTAGGGATTGGAGAAAAAGAAGGGAAGTTTGGGGTGGAATATTTCGATTTCCCGATTAAGTCTAATCCCGCATCAGGACCGATTGCCTTACGCTTTTTGCTTTCCTCAGGGGAACCAGTTCAGATATCTATTTATAATCCTTCGGGAAGAATTATTTATAAAGGAACGGGAATGAATCGGCGAAGAGAACCAAGTTTTGTGGAATTTCGGATTGGTAAACTTTCTCCGGGAGTATACTTATTGCAATTAGAAAGAGGGGCTTTTAAGAGAACGGAGAAGTTAGTTGTTTTGAAGTAAAAGATTAGTTAATTAACCTCTTTAATCGGAAGTCATTCCAGTATTTTCCTTTTAAGGCATTTTTAACCTAAGGTAAGAAGGTTTCTATCATAGAAAGAACTTTTGGCTTTCTCTGCCGAAGAAGAGATTCCCCAGGAGATTGGGTGAGAGATGGGAAAAGAGACTTCGGGGAAGACCAAGGAAGAGAATGGGCGAGAAGTTTAGAATTAGAAAGAGGAGAAAGGAAAGGGGGAAATGGACCACGGAAGGGGATTAAAAATCGTCTTAATAAGGAACCTGGTAATAGGGTAGAGGAAGCAAAGGGGGATAAAACTAAGAAAAAGGGGCTAAGTTATTGAAAAATAAGGGTTTATGGGCAAAAATCCATAAAGAGCCGATATTGGTGGCACGACCTGAGAAATGATATATTGACTTTTTCCCTTTTTTTGTTATAATAATATAAAAAAAGGAGAGATGAATAAAAGATGGAGGGAAACATGAAATTTTTTAAGTTGCTCACTTTTTTAATGGTTTTTGCCTCCTCACTTTTGGCGGTAGAGGAGAAGTGGCTTTATAGCCACGAGCCGACCGTTTCCGGAAACTACAGTGCGAAAAGGGTCCTCTTTCGGGATTCTCTTCTCTACTGCGTTGGCATCTACGCCCCATCGCATTCTCCCCAAAATGTGAATATGGTTCTTTTAAGGCTTGACCCCTTAGAGGGAACAAAGGTGTGGGAGATAACTTATGATGCCTTAGGGGGGAGAGATACGGTAAGGGATGCTTTTATTGATTCCGAAGGCAATGTTTACATTCTTCTTAGCAGTCAGGATGCCACTGGCAAATATTATTCCACAGTTCTTAAATACTCTCCCACCGGTGAATCGTTGGCGGGCAATATCTTTAATCTTGGTGGTGAAGCCAAGCCGAAGGCATTCCGGCAAAGTAAAGAGGGTTTTATCTATGTCGCCGGAGAAGGTTATCGTTCTACTTCTGATGATTGGGACATCTTTTTACTCAAATACTCTCCAGGACTGGAGACAATTTGGACGCGAACCCTTCCCCGAGAAGAAGGGAACGATGCCGCGATTGGTATCGCGGTCGATTCTTTAGAGAATGCTTATATCTTTGGCGGCATCTGGCAGGATAGCCAGAGTTGTTATGGTTTCACAACGATTAAGTATTCTTCCCTGGGTGAGTTGGCATGGGTAAAAATCTTTGAGCCACCAAATGATACTAATTACGAATGGGATTTTGCCTGTCGAGGTGAAGTTGGTCCAGATGGCAACATTTATGTCTTAGGATGGGCATCAGGTGAGCGTAAAAAATATGATATCATCTTGGCAAAATATAGTCCAGAAGGAGAATCCCTCTTCCTTTATCGTCTGGACAATGCCCAAGGTGAAGATTTCGGGGTAGACATCGCCGTCTATAAAGATGGAAGCATCTATCTTGGTGGCCAAGTTGAGGACCAGGAGGGGGACATTATTTACTTAGCCGCCCGGTTTTATGATGACGGCCGTCTTATCTGGAAAAGGACCTATCAGAGTATCCCTTATGAGTGGGATTATCTGTATGATATTGATTTGGATAAGTATGGTAATCTTTATGTGACAGGTTTTCACGAGGGTTTTATTACGGATAATGAGTTTGCGACTGTGAAATATGCGAAGAATGGCACAAGAATCTGGGCTGACCGTTACTCAATCCCGAACGAAAATGTTGAGGCTTATTCTCTTGCCCTTGACCAGGATGGTAATATCTATGTCGCCGGGCAACTCTATGACCAGGCGCTGGGTGTTTTGAAGTATACGGAATGGGATATCGGGGCAAAGGAGATTTTATCACCCAAGGACACATTTCTTTTAGGTGCCAAGGGATGCCCGAAAGCAAAAATAAAGAGTTATTACGGCAATGACCTGATTAATTTTTCTACACGTTTTGAAATTGGTAATTTCTATACTGATGAAGGTTTTGGAACGGTAGAGCCTTATGGCGAAACGACGGTCGTTTTTGATTCGGTTCTTTTCCGAGATATCGGAATCTGGCAAACAAGGGCTTATACCCTTCTTTCGGCTGATGAAGATGTGGCTAATGATACCGCCTATGGCCAGGTTGTAATTCTTCCGGCCTGGATGCCTTTACCTAATCTCCCACCCGGACCACGGAATAAGATGGTAAAGGATGGAGGCGCTTTGGTAGCAGTCGGCGATTCTCTAATCTATGCCTTGAAAGGGAATAATACCGTTGAATTTTACTGTTATTCCCTAAGGGATAAGAACTGGGTGATGAAGGAATCGATACCGCTTGGTCCATCTGGGAAAAAGATAAAAAAGGGTTCGGCTCTCTGTTATAATGGCGATTCTTTAATCTATGCGCTGAAAGGTAATAACACCTTAGAATTTTATGCCTATAATATAAATCGGAATCGTTGGGAAGCAAAGCGGGAAATTCCATTTGGCGGTGGTAGAAATGTAAAACAAGGTGGATGTCTCGCTTTTCTTGGGGGCAGGGTCTATGCCTTAAAAGGTAGTTCAACCCAGGAATTTTATTCTTACATTCCCAACCGAGACACTTGGGCGACCTTAACCCCAATTCCCTTAGGGCTTAAAAATAAGAAACCAAAAGATGGCACCTCCCTAGCATCCGACGGGGCGAGTTATATCTATGCGATTAAGGGTGGTTGCGGTGAACTCTGGTGTTATTCTATCAGTGGCGACTCCTGGCGAGAAAGAAAACCCTGTCCTTTTTCCCAGAGGACGCAAAGAAGGAGATATTTTAAGAGCGGTGCCAGTCTAATTAGAGGAGAAGGTGAAAGGTTCTTTGCCTTCAAAGGTGGTAATACCCAGGAGTTTTGGACCTATTTACCGCTTTCGGACAGTTGGCAGGAATTGGAAACTCTCCCCTTAGGTGATTCCCGGAAAAAGATTAAAGGTGGCGGCGCTTTAACCTTTGCCAATGGTAAGGTCTATGCCCTAAAAGGAAACAATACCCTGGAATTCTGGCTCTATCACGCAAATCTGCCATCCGGTGGCGGAACAATCTTCCTTGCACCCAAAGGGATAATGGCTGATTTTAATCGGAGAAGGCTCTTCCGATTGGAACAAGCCCGCATCTTTAATCAAAACCTTAACCTGAAATTAATTGTCCCAATGGAGGGTGAAATCATCTTGTCCTTCTACAATACCTTAGGACAGAAGGCAAAGGAGTTTCGCTTAGGAAAGAAAAAACCAGGAGTTTATTACCAGAATTTCTATTTAGCCTTGCCCACCGGAATTTATTTCCTGCGGGCAGAGTTAAGGACAAAAGAGAAGACCGAAAGCGTAAAAGAGAAGTTGCTCTTGATTAAATAATTGAGGAGGGAAAGATGAGAAACCTCTTCCTTCTTTTAAGTATCTTATCTTCCTTTGTCCTTTTTGCTTGGACAACACCGGAGAGATTAACCTATCTTAACCATTATACCGAACTTTCCGGAAATGGAGCAAGAAATATCGCCATTGACCAGCAGGGTCGGATTCATATCGTTTTCTATTCTGATGCCCCGGTTTCGGGATTTAACGCAACCCCTCAGGTTTGGTATAAGCGATACGAACCGAGTTCTGGTTGGACAAAGGATACCTGCATTGCGGATGTGCCCAGTGAAGCATCGGATATGCCTGCCCTCTGTCTTGACTCTTCTGGTAATTTACATATCGTCTATGTTGGTTATAATTTCTCTTCTTATAATTTGCGGTATAAAAGATGGCAAGTTTCAACCGGCTGGACCCAGAGCGAAATTATTTCCAACAATACCCGAGAGAAGGCTAATCCCTCAGTTGCCGCGACGACTAATGGGAATATCCATTGCGTGTGGAGCGAGATGAACCCAGACGGTTATTTTAAGATTTTCTACCGAGAGCGAGTTGGTAGCAGTTGGCCTTCACCACCCCAACAAATTAGTTCAACAAATGAGACCGATGAGGAGTTGCCATCGGTATCGGCGGGTAGAGGGGATAGTGTTTATGTTGTATGGCGGGGTGAAGACCAGTTTGACTATTATTACAATGTTTTTTACCGCGCCCGTCTTAGAGGGATTTGGGGAACCATCCTTCATGCCTGTAATTTTAATTCCGACCAATGCGATACAGATCCTTACGGACCGTCAATTATTCTGGATAATTCTAATGTTGGACACATTGCCTGGTATGGTTGGAACGGATGGGATGAGTATTACTATCGGGTGTTTTACCGACGGCGCTTAAGCACTGGTTTCTCAGCGATTGATACGGTTGCTGGTGCTAATCAACCGGATGATTTTGACCGCTTTGGTCCGCAAATGAGTCTTGACCGCCAACAGAATCTTCACCTTGTTTGGTTTGGCGAGGATTACTGGACGGATGGCTATTATCGGCTCTGGCATAAAAAGAGAACGAATACTGGTCAGTGGTTGACAACTGAGGAATTGGCGGCGGAATATCCAGAAGGTGATTTATATAATCCCCATATCGCTAATGATACTCTTGGTCTCCATCTTATCTGGTTTGATGACCGTTATGAAAGTGAAGAAATCTTCCGGATGGTTAGTTATCCGCAAGATGTGGAGATTAAGGAAATTATTTCGCCTCCGGTCTTCTGTTCCCTGGCTTCTTATCAACCGAAGGTGGTGATTAGAAATTCCGGAGAAGAAGAGCTATTAACGTCTTTTGGGGTAAAGGTTACCATAAATCCTGGAGGCTACGAGGATGTTTTTAATGTGCCTTATTTAGGAGTTGGGGCAGAGGAGACATTATCCTTTGGTCTCTGGACACCAAGCCAGGCGGATTTGTATTTGGTGAAGTGTAGTCTCCTTATCTCGGACCAATTTTCCTTAAATAATAAGAAATCCAGTTTCTGTTGTGCTGCGAACTTTATCGAAAGATTTGAACTTACTGATGGCGGATTCATCTCTAACCCACCGAGTAACGCCTGGGAATGGGGGACACCTTCTTTGGTTGGACCGCCCAGTGCCCACTCCGGAACGAAATGCTGGGGAACTAATATTGATGGCAATTACTTCAATAATGCCAACTGGCAGTTAAACTCGATCTGGTATGTGGCGACGCGCGACACCCCAATTCTTGGTTTTTATCACTGGTATCGCTTTCAGACCGGGTATGATGGTGGGAATGTTAAGTTTACAAAGGATGGAAGTAACTTTTTCCTTCTCCATCCAACCTTTACTGAGGGCTACGACCGGAAATTAAGTTCGGGGAATGGTGGCATTCCGCAGGAATCTGCCTATTCCCGAGGAGTATTTGATTCAATTGGCTGGCGGGCGGTTTTGATGTCGATACCGGTTTCAGCGGGCGACACCTTTTTCTTGCGGTGGCATTTTGGTTCGGATGCCAATTTTACCTATCCGGGTTGGTATCTGGATGATGTCGGTGGTATCGGTTTTGCTCCGCTTTTCCATGATGTTGGTGTTATGGAAATTGTCTCCCCGCCGGATACGGTTGACTCATCAATCTCTATCACCCCAACGGTTAGGGTGAAAAACTTCGGTCCCAAAGGGGAGACTTTTTCCGCGACGATGAAAATCGGTTCGGAGAGCGAGACAAAAATAATTGCCCTACCGGCGGGAAGAGAATCCCTTGTCACCTTCTTCTCCTGGACCCCGCTCGTTCGCGGAAATTCGCTTGTCCGCTGTTCCCTCTTTCTTCAATCCGATGAAAATCGGGTAAATGATACTCTGAGTAAATCCTTTTTCGTTCGGGTGAAAGATGTTGGGGTTCTCGCAATTGAGAATCACGAAATGAAAGTCCAGAAGGCGGAATTGGGCACGCAACTCCAAACCGAAAATCGAAGGGCGAAAGAGATTTTGCCAATGGCATGGCAAATTGCCAATCTTACAGACACACTTGATTCCGGTGATGTCTATATCCCACAGGCACGAATTAAGAATTTCGGCAATACCCCTGCTGAGTTTTGGGTTAGATTTTCCTTTGGCAATCTCCATTCAGAAAGCCTACCGCTTACTCTTTCTCCGGAGAGCGAGACGAGTTTAACCTTCTCTCCTCTTCCCATCTCCGGTCGGGGGAATCTGGTTAAGAAGTGCTCAACGCTCCTTTCTGGTGACTTGGTGCCGGATAACGATGCAAAAGAAGAGTCCGTTTTCGTTCGGGTTCGGGATATTGGAATCGTCCGTTTCCTTTCCCCAACACCTTATTTACCTCCGGGTGAGATCACACCCGAGGTTATCTTTTCTAACAATGGCAACGTGGAAAATTCCTTTACCGCTTATCTAAAAATAAGGGATTCGCTTGGTAATCTTCTTTATGCGGATGAGAGCACGGAGATTAATCTTCTGCCATCTTGCTCTTTATCCATTAAATTCCAGAACTGGCAAGCACCGATTGGTCAATATACCGCCTTTTGTTCCCTATCGGTTTTTGGTGATCGGGTTTTCTTAAATGACACCCTCTCCCTCCAATTCACTGTTAGTTCTTATCAGGGTTGGTTGAGAAAAGCAGACCTGACCGGAGCGAGAAAGAATGTGAAAAGTGGCGGTTGTATTACTGCTCAGGATTCCTTTGTCTATGCCCTGGTCGGCAATAATACCCGAGACTTTCTGCGCTATAGTATTGTAGGAAATTCCTGGCAGAGGATGGAAAGTATTCCTGCTGGTCCGAGAAATAAAAAGGTTAAGAAAGGTGCCTGCTTAACCAGTGACGGTGTTTATCTCTATGCCCTAAAAGGTGGTGGAACCAATGAGTTCTATCGTTATAATCCGGTGAATAACTCTTGGGAATCCCTGCCGTTCCCTTCTTTCATTAAAGGGGTAAAGGGTGGATTTATTACCTTTGTAGAAAAAGGGGGAGTTAAATATATTTATGCGGGGAGTGGTGCGAACAATAACGAATGGAAAAGATTCAATATCAACCTTGGTCTCTGGGAAGACCTGGCATTTCTCCCGAGAGAAAAGTTTAAAATCGGAAGCGGTCTTTGCTTTGATGGCGATTCTTTCCTATACCTCACGCAAGGCGGAAGCAAATATAATGCCTTCTTTAGACTCAATCTTAATTCTCTTACTCCAATTTGGGAATCTTTACCCAATCTTCCTCTGATTGGGTCCGGTGGTAAGAAAAAGAAGATAAAGGAAGGGGGTGCCCTGGTCTTTGCTTCGTCCAACGGGAAAATCTATGCGACGAAAGGAGGTAATACCTTAGAATTCTGGCGATTTGACCCAGCGAGTGATTCCTGGTATCAGGCGGAAGATGTTGGGAGCCCTCAGATTCCTTATAAACGGATAAAAGGTGGCGGGAGTCTTACCTATTCCTCTTTTGCTTATGGTATCTTTGCGACCATCGGCAATAATACTAACGAGTTCTGGTTTTACAACCCGGGAAAAGAGGCGAGTGAAGTCTTCTTTGCCAACAATCAGGTTAAAAACTCCAATCTCTCTCATAAGGCTTCAATGGCTTTCTCTTTTCCGATAACGGTTGAGGAATGGGGAGATGTTTGCGTTTATAACCTTTTAGGTGATGTTATTGGGAAGGTTCCGAAAGGGGAAAAGACCTTAGATTTTATCTCCCGGCTCCCTTCGGGAATCTATTTCTTAGAGATTAAAGCAAAAAATCGGAGGGAAACGAGGAAGGTAATTATCGCTCGTTAATAAGGGTTTGATACAAATTCTTTAATTGGGTAGTGATTCTTTCCCAGGAGAATTTTTCTTTAATAAAACGGTAGCCCGATTCGCCCAATTCTTTCCGGAGATTTTCGTTGCCCAGTAGTTCTATAATTGCCTTTCTTAATTCTTCAATTGATTTCTCCGGCACCAGAACTCCGGTTTGGTAATTTTTCACAATGTCCGGAATACCACCAACATTGGAGGCAATCACTGGTTTCTTATAACTCATTGCCTCTAATAGGACAACTCCTAACATTTCGGTATCACCATTTCGGTCAAAAATCGCCGGCAGGATAAAAAGGTCGCAAGTTTCATAGTACCTTTCTAAGTCGGGTGAGGAGACAAATCCGGTGAATCGGATTGACTCTCTAATTCCCAATTCTTTTGCTAAATTTTCCAATTTTTCTCTCTCCTTACCGTCGCCGACGATGATCAAAAAGGCGGGAATTTCCTTCCGCACTTCGGCGAATGCCCGAATTAGATAGTCCACCCCTTTCCTTTCGACCAATCGCCCAACAAATAGAATTTGGGGAATAGTTCTTTTACCTTCTTCCCACCTCTTTTCTTTAACTTCAATTGCCTGGGCAAAAGGGATAATCTTTATCTTGCTTTCCGCGCTTGGGGGAAGAATCTCCTTTATTAAGGAGGCGCTATAATTTGAGATGGTAGTTAGGGCATCGGATTTCATCAAAAGCCAGCGGAGAAAAATTTTCAGCAGAGGAAATTTTCTTACTAACTTGATTTCAGCACCATAGAAACTGGAGATTAATTTTGCGCCACAAGCCATTTTCCCGATATAACCAAACAAGGAATGGGGCAGGGGCCAGTGGCACTGAATAATCGCAAACTTTTCTTTCCGGCAGAGACGGTAAACTTCAATTGCTCCGAAGAAGAGATAGAAGAAGAGAAGAATCCAATAATGGAAGGAGCGGGTTAAACGGTCGGGGACGTTCTCCTCATGGGTTAAATCTTCCCATCTTTTGAAGAAATAACGGAATCGGTGGACTTCAATCTCCCAAATCCTTTGGCTTTTGAGTCCCTTGTAAGAAGAGGTGAAGACATCGGCTTTAATGCCTTCTTCCCTTAGTTTCTTAATACTTTTTACTAACCAGGGGGTGATGACATCATTGGGATGGCGGGGAAAGGCGGTGACGATGTGTAAAACTTTTAGCGGGAGATTTAAGCGAACCAAGGGTTTTGACCGGATTAAAAATTACTTCATCTCGGCAAGGGATTTGGCAAGTTTTGCCTTAAGGCGACCGGCTTTATTCTTATGAATAATTCCCCATTTTGCTGCCTTGTCAATGATACTCTGAACCTTAGGGAGCAGAGAAAGGGCAACATCCCGATTTCCCGCCAACTTAAATTCCTTTAATGCCTTCTTCAACTCCCTTTTCCTTGCCTTATTCCTTGCGGTCCTGACCCTACTCTTCCGAATGTTTTTTAAGACTGACTTTGACCTTTTTGCCAAGATTTCTTATGCCAGGGGGCGGAATCGAACCGCCGACTCCCGGATTTTCAGTCCGGAGCTCTACCTCTGAGCTACCCTGGCTAACCCCTTATTATACAAAAACATTCCTATCTGTCAATCCTTTAAGGGGGCAAAGGATTTGACAGGATTAGATTTTTTCCTATAATCCACTGATGAAGATTTTAGTTACGACTGCCTTACCTTATGCCAATGGCGATATCCATTTAGGGCATCTGGCGGGCTGTTATCTACCAGCGGACATCTACTGCCGTTATCAGCGGTCAAAGGGAAGGGAGGTAATTCATATTGGGGGCACGGACGAGCACGGGGTGCCGATTACCTTATTAGCCGAAAAAGAAAAGAAGCATCCCCAGGAGATTGTTGACTTCTATCATCAAAGGATAAAGGATGCTTTTGAGCGATTTGGTATCCAATTTGATAATTTCTCTCGCACCTCCCTTCCTTTACACCATAAGATATCTCAAGAATTCTTCTTAAATGTTTATAGGAAAGGATACATTTATCCCAAAAAAGTAAAACAGTTTTTCTGTAGCAATTGTCAGATATTTCTTGCTGATCGTTATATCGAAGGTATCTGCCCCCATTGTCAAAATCCAAAGGCAAGAGGAGACCAGTGTGAAAAATGCGGTCGCTGGCTTGAACCATTTAATCTCTTAGAACCGAGATGTAAAATCTGTGGCACAACTCCCCAGGAACGAGAGACGGAACACTACTTCTTTGCCCTCTCCCGTTTTCAAAAACAATTAGAAGAGTGGCTCAGAGAAAAGAGTCATTGGAAGGATAATGTGAAGCGATTTTGTGAAGGTTGGTTTAAGGTTGGTTTGGAAGATAGGCCAATCACCCGCGATTTACCCTGGGGAGTAAAGGTTCCTTTGCCGGAGGTAAAGGATAAGGTTTTATATGTCTGGTTTGATGCCCCGATTGGTTATATCTCATCAACTGTGGAATGGGCGGAAAAGATTGGGAAGAAGGATTTGTGGCAAGAGTACTGGCTTTCCCCCAAAACAAAACTCGTTCATTTTATCGGTAAGGATAATATCGTCTTCCATGCGATTGTCTGGCCAGCAATGCTTATGGCACACGGTGACTTTATCCTGCCCGCGGAAATCCCAGCGAACGAATTTCTTAATCTGGAAGGGAGAAAGATTTCTACCTCCGAGAATTGGGCAGTCTGGCTTCCCGAATATTTGGAAAAATTCCCCCCTGACCCTTTACGTTACGCCTTAGCCAATAACCTCCCGGAAAATCGAGATGTTGATTTTACCTATAAGGATTTCCAAGCAAGGAATAATAACGAATTAGCCGATATTTACGGAAATTTTGTCAATCGGGTTTTGCTTTTTATCAGAAGGAATCGGAGCGAGGCGCCAAAAGGGGAAATTGATCCGGAAGTTTGGGGAAATATCCAGGGGGTAAAGAAAGAGGTGGAGAAATTAATTGAAGAATTTCGGATTCGGGATGGCTTAAAGACCTTGATGGAACTGCCTTCTTATGGGAACCGCTACTTTGACCGCAACGAACCCTGGCGCACTGTCAAGACCAACAAAAAGGAGTGCGATCGGACAATCTTTAATTGTCTGAAATTAATTGAAGCCTGTGAGATTCTCTTTCGTCCTTATCTCCCTTTTACCAGTGCGAAAATTCGGCAGATGCTCAACATCGAAGAAAGTAATTGGGATGAAATAGAAAGCAAATCTTTTCTGGAGAGAAGAGTGAATCTGGGAGAGATTACCGTGCTCTTTAATAAAATTCCGGACGAGGAGATTGAAATTGAACTGAAAAAACTAAAAGGAGAGCATATGGAAATAACCATTGAAGAATTTAAAAGGGTTGATCTGCGGATTGGCCGGGTGATTAATGCCGAAAGGGTGAGCGGTTCGGATAAACTTTTGAAACTGGAAGTGAACCTCGGCTCAGAGTTGCGCCAGATTGTCGCCGGAATTGGCGAGGTTTACCAACCAGAGGAATTAATCGGGAAGAATGTCTGCGTGGTGGCAAACCTGAAAAAGGCGAAAATTCGGGGTGTAGAATCTAACGGGATGATTCTCGCTGCGGAAGATGGTGCGGTTATCTCTCTTCTGGTAACGGATAAAGAGGTGAAACCCGGAAGCCCGGTCCTTTAATCAATCTTTATTTTATCCTTGAGCCGCGCAAATTTCTTTCGGCCAATCCCCTTCACCTTCATTATCTCCTCTATCCTTTTAAATCCGCCCGATTGTTTCCGATACTCAATAATCCTTTCGGCTAAAACTGGACCGATACCAGGCAAAGTGATAAGTTCTTCAAGAGTTGCCCGGTTAATATTTATCTTCTCATCTTTCTTTTGCTCTTTAACCGGCCGCCCTTTTATCGTTTCGCTTTTCTCTCCTAATGTCTCTTCCATTGGCAAAATCTTCATTATCGCCTTACTTGTCTGGTAGTGCTTAAGGAAATTGAGGATTAAAGCGGTTCCGAAGGCAACGATGAGGAAGATAAGAATTGTCTTCTCCTTTTCGTTCATTTTTATTTCAAGCGCCAGAAGAAAAGGGTCCGGAGGGCAACAAACCCATCCTTGGCTTTTATCTTCTTCCCCTCTTTTCTTCCCGAATAACTGATTGGCACCTCATAAATTTTAATCCCTTTCTTTAATAATTTTGCGGTTATCTCCGGTTCAATTTCAAATCGCTTTGCCTTTAGTTTTAGGTCCTGAAAGACCTCCCTTCTAATCATCTTATAGCAGGTTTCCATATCGGTTATTCTCTCATTAAAAAGAAGGGAGGTCAAGAAACTTAAAAAAAGATTTGCCAGTTTACTCCGACGAAGGAACCTCCCCTTTCCTTTAAATCTTGAGCCGTAAACTGCCTTCACTTCGGGTTGGGAGAATAATTTGAGCATCTTCAAATAGTCATAAGGGTTATACTCTAAGTCAGCATCCTGAATCACAATAATCTCACCCTTTGCTTCTGCGATACCCGTTCGAATGGCGCTCCCCTTACCCGCATTCTGGCTGTGATAGAGAATTTTTAGGTTTTCCTTTCCTTCCCATTTTTTTAATATTTCTCTTGTCCCATCGTTTGAGAAATCGTCAACGACAATTATCTCCTTATCAATTGGCACCATTTCCACCAAAGAGATGATTTTTTCTAATGTGTTTTTTTCATTATACACCGGAATAATGACCGAGAGTTTCATCTCTTTATCTGATAGACAATCATCTGGGGATAATCAGTTGAGTAAATCGGTTCAAAGCGGTTGGAGAATTCGTTAAGAAGCGGGGTGAGATAACGACTTGATGTTTGGGTCCAGAAGAATTGGTCAAAGAGGAGATGAGTGGCTTCTCTCTCTTCAATCTTCGCCATTATCTTTTTGGGGTCGGTGGTGAATGGATAAAGAAAACTTTTCCTCTCGGTTAAAAAATAGACGAATTCCGGTTTGCGGGCAACAATCACCGCATCCCTTTCGGTATGCTCTTTAATCCATTCGCAGGCCTGAAAATACCGCACCCAATCTAAGGGATAACCAGCATAACGGTCACCTTTTAGTCGGGAAAGATTTATCCCGATGTTTTCACCCACTCCTTGAAAATCCTTTATTAGATAGCCAAGAGCGATGATGCCAAAAAAGAGATAGAGGAGCGAACCTCTCTTTGGGAAAAGAGAATCGAACCCCAAAAAGAGATAGTAGAGAAGGAAAGGGAAGAGGGGTAAAAGGAATCGGTCACCGGTCCAAACCTCCGGCCAAGAAAAAAGGATGAAAAAAGAGAAGAAAAGATAAAAGGGATAGAGAGAATCCTTTGCCTTTAACCTCTTTCTAAAACTAATGATAAGGAGAAGAAGAGAAAAGAGACCAACGAGAAACTGGAAAGGAGAAGGGAGGGTGAAGGGGAAGAGCGTTTGGGGAAAGACAAAAAATGAATAGAGATAAAAGTTTTTTCCAAAACGAGAGAGATACGTCGTAAGACTAATCTTCCCTTCCTCCGGGTTATAAGGATTCTTATAGGTAAATAGTTCTAAATAACCACTCCCTCTCCCGAGATGGCGATTGTAGAGAAAATAAGGGAGAAAGAATAAAAGGAAAAGGATGAGAAGGGTTATTAGTTCTCTATATCTCTTTTTAAGTAAAAGGTAAAGGGAAAAAGCCGGGAGGATACCAATCCCCGCGGTCCGAATAAAGAGCGAAAAGGTAAGAGAAAGAAAGGAGGCGATTAAAAGAAAAGGGGACTTTTTTTTCTCGGATTGCGAAAAGAGATAAAAGGTAAGAAGGGTGAAAAAGAGAAAAGGGATCTCGGAAAGAAGGGTGTGGGAATAGAGGAGAAAGATGGGGGAGGTGCCAAGAAGAGAGAAGGAGATAAGTCTCAGTTCTTCTTTTTCGCTCGCTCCTTTAAGGATGAGGAAAAAGAGGAAGAGGGAGAAGAGGGCAAGGATTAAAGGTAATAGATTCAAAAGCGGATAGGAAAGACCAAAAAGAAGAAGAAAGGGAATGAGGAGGAGGGGGAAACCAGGAGGATAAGTAGTATGAGGGGGAGAGGAAGGCTCATTAATGTCTCGATAACCCTGTCCGGAGATAATTGATTTGGCTAAAATGATATAGCGGATATTATCGCCGCCGAGATAATAGCGGGTATCAAAACTTAATAAAGTAAGAATGGCAATAAAGAGAAAAGAGAGGAGAAAAATCCTCTTTGTTTTAATTGGTTTGTGAATAGCGACTCTCCCTTCTTTTTTCTTAGAACCTTTTCTTCGCAATTTATCCGAAAGAGTTATTTATAGTCCCAATTCCTTTTTGAACCATTCAATCGTTCTCTCCAAACCTTCCGGGAGTTTTACCTTTGGTTCCCAGCCCAGAAGATTTTTCGCCTTCGTGATATCCGGTTTTCGCCTTTCCGGGTCGTCGGGCAAAAGGGGGAGGTGAACGATTGGATTATTCCGGCCGGTTAGTTTCAGAACCAGATGAGCAAATTCCAGAATGGTAAACTCTTCGGGGTTTCCTAAGTTTATCGGTTGAAAAATCTCGGTCCGAAAAAGTCTTAAGAGTCCTTCAATCATATCGGTAATGAAACAGAAACTTCTCGTTTGTTTTCCCTCACCATAAATCGTTAATGGCTCTCCTTTTAATGCCTGGGTAATAAGATTGGGGACTACCCGCCCATCATCAATCCTCATTCTTGGTCCATAGGTATTAAAGATCCGGGCGATTCGGATTGGGATTTGATATTGGCGGTGATAGGTCATAACCATTGCTTCCGAAAAACGTTTCGCCTCGTCATAAACTGCCCTCTTACCAACCGGGTTCACATTACCCCAATATTCCTCCTTCTGGGGATGAGAGAGGGGGTCACCATAGACTTCCGAGGTGGAAGCAAAGAAGAAAAGCGAATTATTTTTCCTGGCTAGTTCCAGGAGATGATAGGTAGCAAAAGAACCAACTCGCATCGTCTCAATTGGATAGCGAAAATAATCTTTGGGACTGGCGGGCGAGGCAAAGTGAAAGATGGCATCAACTCTCTCCAAACCAAGAGACTGGATTCCTTCGGAAACATCCCATTCATAAAATCGGAAGTTTTTCTGATTGAGGAGATGGGCGATGTTTGCCATCCGTCCAGTGATGAGATTATCAACACAGATTACCTCGTTCCCTTCCGCTAAGAGTGCCTCCGCCAGATGGGAACCAATGAAACCAGCCCCCCCGGTTAAGAGGATTTTCATTTAATATCCCCTGCCGACTCCCCGATAAATGAATCCGAGATTGCGCATCACCTCGGGGTCAAATATATTCCGGCCATCAATAATGATTGGTAATCTTAAAAGTTCCTTAACTCGTTTCAAATCTAAGTTCTTGAATTCCTCCCATTCGGTGAGGATGAGAAGGCATTCGGAATCGGCACAGACCTCATAAGGTGAAGAGCAATAGATTACCGGCGGCAAAACCTTTTTGGCATTTTCCATCGCCTTCGGGTCATAGACTTTAATCACCGCCCCTTCTTTTGCTAAGCGGTCAATAATCGTAATCGCTGGAGCGAAACGCATATCATCGGTGTTGGGCTTGAAGGCAAGCCCTAAGACACCAATCTTCTTATCCCTCAGATTCCAGAGAAGGTCCTTTACCTTCCGAACGAAACGTTCCCGCATATCATCGTTTATCTTCTTCACTTCCCTTAAAAGTTGGAAATCATAACCCAATTCCTCGGCAATCTTCACAAAGGCATCAAGGTCTTTAGGAAAACAAAAACCACCATAACCGATGCCGGGATTTAGAAAATCTCTTCCGATTCGTTTATCAAGACCGATACCGGTTGCCACTTCTTTCACATCAACCCCAGCCAGTTCGCAGATACAGGCAATGGCATTGATAAAAGAAATCTTCATCGCCAGAAAGGCGTTGGCGGCGTGTTTGATTAATTCCGCACTCTCCAAACTGGTAACCAGAATCTCCGGTCTTTTCCCTTCGGGACTGAAAGCGACAACCGGCTGATAAATCTGAAGTAAAATCTCTTTTGCCCTTTCCGATTCGCAGCCGATGACAATCCGGTCGGGATAGAGAAAGTCATCCACCGCTTGACCTTCCCGTAAGAATTCGGGATTGGAGGCGACATCAAAAGGGACCTTTCTTCGGTTATAACGTTCAATTGTCGTTTTCACCCATTTTCCGGTCTTGACCGGAACCGTACTCTTCTCCACAATCACCCGGTAGTCATCCATATTTTCCCCAATCTCCCGGGCGACATTCTCAACATAGGACAAATCCGGTTCTCCGGTCTCTTTCGGCGGAGTGCCGACCGCAATAAAACAGACCTGAGCGTTTTTGACCCCCTCCGCAATTTCGGTGGTAAAAGAGAGGCGACCTTCGCGCATCCCCTCTTTAACAATCTCTTCCAACTTTGGCTCGTAGATTGGAATCTTTCCTTCTTTTAGTAAAGCAATCTTTCGCTGGTCATTGTCCACACAGATAACTTGATGGCCAACCTTTGCTAAACAAGCCCCCGTGGTTAATCCCACATAGCCAGTGCCAATAATTGATAACTTCATATCTAACTATAACTTATTTTTTAAGTGATGTCAAACTAATCTTCCGCTTTTCGGACTTCCGCAATTAAGACTTGCTGGTCGCTACTTTCCCATAAGCGCTTAAATTTATAATGACCGGCGACGAAATATGGAGATTTTTCCAGATAACGGAAAACCTCCAGATGGGGGCGAGGGTCGCCAACTATCCAAAAAAGAAGGGAAGGCAGATAATCATCAAGAGTCTTTTGACCGGTCATCACCGCCATTGTTATCTCCCGAAAGTCGGTCAATCTTTCTTTGATTTTCCAGTTTTCCGGAGGTAAATCCTTAAAAGGTAAAACGATTGTTCGGTATTGACGAATGATTTCTTCACTCCCTTGAGAGAAAAGAGAATCAAGCATCCCTTTCAATGCGGATTGAGGAAAAGGAGGAATGGCGAGTGGTTTTATTCTCTCCTTATCGCCTAAATAGTATTTTCGATTCGGATACAAAATAGTGAGTGCGGAATTTAGGATGCCATAGTCCTTCGCATAAATCACCTCTCCCGTTAAATCCAGAGGATTGGCATTGAAGACATCCCCCAATTCCGCACAGAAGATGAGGGCATTCTTTATCTTCTCTTTTCTTACCATTTCTAAGAGATTATGGTCAACCCCCCAATAACGCCAATACAGCCGAAAAAGGGGCGGAAGACCAATTGTTAACATTAAGACGAAAAGAAGACCAAAAAACCGAATGGTAAAGCGCTGAACAGTGAAATCGGAAATTTTAATGGAGAAGAAACGGCGGAGCAAAAATGGAAGATTTTGAAATCCCCGAATTGAGAGAATGATTAGAATTGGCAATGACTCATATAAGAAGCGGGCACCAAAAGCAATACCGTGAAACCAGTAAAAGAAATGACCAAACCAAAGAGAGAGGAAGGTGAAAAATAAAAGCCAATCCCTTTTATCTTTCGTCCCGGAAATAAAGGGGAGAAGAATTAAGAAGAGTGAGGGAAGTGGAGTTTCAAAGAGGAATTTATTTAAGAGATTCAAATCGTGACCAATATTTATCAGGCCGCGGAGTGGGGTATGCTTTACTCCCCAACCACTTTTACCAAAACCGATGGTATGACCCGGACCCCAGCGAACAGTGTAACCAAAAAGAAATGGGTTGCCATTGGTAAGATAGTTATAAAGAAGATTGAGAGAACTAACTCCAAGAAAAGAAAAAATCATTACGAGAAAGATTAAAAGGTTTCCCTTTCTCTCTCTTATCCGCTGAATACCGGAAAAGAAAAAAGGAAGTCCAATCAGGACCGCGGTATAGACCCGACAGTTGGCAACCAATCCTAAGGAGATGCCAGCAATTATCCCCTGGTGAATCTTCCTTTCCTTAAAGGCACGAAAGAAAAAGAGAAGGAAGATTGTGGTAAAAAGAAGCGAAGTGGCATGATTCATATATTCCGCGGACATCATAAAGATAACCGGATTAAAACTGGCAAAGAGAGCAGAAAGCCGACCGGTCTTTTCATCATAAACCTCTCTCCCTAAAAGATAGACGAAGGGAATGGTAAAGCCACCCAAAAGGGGATTGATTATCCAGGGGATTTTGAGAAGGACACCAAACATTAAAAAGAAGGGATGGAGAAATTGATACTGGGAATACCACCGGCCATTATTGATAATATGTCCGTAGTCAAAGAAGTCAGGAAATTTAGGTGAGGGAAGATACAGCCGACCCGTAGCGAAGATCCGGGCCTGAAATAATTGGGCAATGGAATCAGAAATGTGAGGGATGTGACAAAAGATAAAATAAGAGGCAAGATTAGCAATCGTGAAGAGAAGAAGAGAGGTGAAGAGAAGAAAGGCTTTTTGATTAAGTTCCATCAGCCATCGGAATAATTTGCTTATTGGCTTATCCAGGAAGGTTAACTTCGGGTAAAATCCGATGAGGAAGAAAATCAAACCAGTTGTCCCGGAAATAAGATAGATAATAAGACTGGATTTATTCGGTCTGACCCAGGAATATTCCCAGGGGAAAAGGGAAAAGAGGAGGAGAAAAAGAAAAAAGGGAGACCCTGGGGGAAGATTTGAGCGCAGGAGCCAAATCGTCCGCCGGAAGATTGGAAAACGGAGTCCGTAAAAGAAAGTGAAGAGGGGTAAGCCAATAATTAACCACCAGACAGAAAAAGAAAGTTCTTCGCCCATTCCCGGGAGACGAAAGAAGACCCGCCAACCAGCCCCGTAAAAATAAAGGGATAATCTTTCCGCGAGATTTGAAAAATTCGCCGAATAATTAATGAGGGCGGAAAGGAAAAGAAGGAGTAAGCCGGTACCACCGATTACCCTTTGCTCTTTCAATGGGAGGTATTTCACTTCGGGCTTCTCTTTCACCAGGAAATATAATAATCAGGATGACTTTTTCAAGGGATGCCAAATTTTGGTTAGATTCCTTTAAGGAAAAGAACTCCCACTAAAAATTATTCAGCGGTTGAATAAGTTATTGAAAAATTGAGGCTTGTTAGAGGGAATTGGCTGTCAGGTTTTTGGTGGTTTCTCCGTTATATATAGAGATGCGTAATATGGAGACCTGGAAAGGCTTTAAGTTAATTCGTAATTTATTATCTTTCCCTTTCTTCCTTTTCTCCTCTTTCTTTGCCTTAAACTCAATCACTTTTATTTCGGAGGTGAGCGAGGGTTAAAAGAGGATAGAAGATAGGACCCGGAAGAAGTTTCGGGTTAAAAAATCAAGATAAGGGGGATGGTTTCTTTTCAAAATGGCATAGGGGATATCCCTCGGAAGGGTTGGGGGATGGACACCGGGATATACCAAAAAGGGCAGAAGAATATATCAATCTTTGACCCGTTTGCCTTCTCATCTTTAAGAAAAAACCTGCTCTCCACTTGACAAAGGTTTCTTTTTCCTGTATAATGTAAAGTAATGAGGGAATAATGAGAGTGTTTTCTGCGGGTCTTCTTGGTTGGTCAATAGGTTCATTTAGCGGAAGTCCCAATCCAGGCAAATTATGACACATCTTAATAGGAGAGTTAGATTAATACCTATTACATACATCTTAGCATCGGGTGGAGTCCTTGCTTACAGTTGGGTTCTGATGCCGGGAGGAGTTCCTGTTCGGAATAATAACCCAAGTAAGATGGCGGAGCATTGTTCCTCATTTCTTTCGGGGAGAGCCCGGAGGGATTCGCCCGAGAATGATGAATAAAAGGAAGGCTATTTTAACTTCCATCTTTTTATTATTCTCATTCGGACAGGCTACTTTCTATGAGGGAAATATCTCTCTACCCGAGGATAGTCCGGGATTAATGGCATTAAATAATATCGTTTACAATTGGGTTAATAACAAACTCTATCTCAGCACCTGGGATAATGGTATGGCAATCCTTGACGGGCAAACCTTAAAAACAATAAAAAGGATAGATTTAATGGTGGAAGCAGGCGGCTTAGTTTGGCTTCCCCAGACTAATCGGCTGTATTTCCCAGTTGAGATTCCGGCGAGTATTGTTGTCGGTAAAAGGTTTCTTGTTATGGATGGAGAAAGTGACAGTATAATCGATACCCTCCCCTTTGATAGAAATCGAAATGGTGGTCAACTGCTCTATAATGAGAATAACGGTCTTTTGTATGCGATTGAGTATTTTTCTGACCCCAACCCAAATGGACAGATAGTTGTGTTTGATGGTATAACCAATCATCGGCTTGATACGATAAGGACGGTTGGAATTCCATGTTATCTCACACTTTCTCTCCTTAATAATCACCTATATGTTGCCTCCCGCTCCCCTTTTTCCTATCCTGACTCTCACTATTTTCGCCTTAATATCATTGACTGCCGAGCCAATCAAATTATTGATACAACAATCAAAGGGATGCTACTTGGGCCAACGAATTCAATCACTTGGCTCCTTTATAACCAAAACTTAAATAAACTTTACTTTAATGCCTATTCGGAAATCTTAGTAATTGACTGCCAAAATGACAGCGTAGTCAAACGTCTGGAGATAAGGGGATGCGAAGACTTGTTATTTAATTACAGAAACAATAAAATCTATATTCCTAACTCTTCTTCTATAAAAGTTATTAACTGCCTTTCCGATAGCGTGTTTGAGATTATGCCTCATCGGACCTCTTGGTATGGGGCTTACAATTCAAGAGAGAACAAGGTATATTTTATTACCCCAATTGATACAATTAGAACTGCGATTGTAATAATTGATGGTGAGAGTGATAGTATTATTACGGAATTACCTATGGAGAGACACTGTTACAAACTGTATTACGATTCAGTAAACAATCGGGTTTATACTTTCCGTGATGAGCCTCGTCCCGAATTATTGGTGATTGATGGGGTAAATAATCAGATTACGGATACAATCGTTTGCGGGGAGTTCCTCACCAGTGGAGGGATCTGGAATCCTATAAATAATCGGTTATATGTTGGTGTTGTAAGAAACTACTGGTTCAATCCGGCTATTTTAGTGATTGATGGCGAGACCCATCATTTCCTCAAATACATTCCGGTTGATTTTGATGAACTTTGCTATTTCACTATCAATTCAAGAAGGAATAAGGTTTACGCTTCTGGTTGGGCTGATGGGGTAGTGCTTGTCATATCCGGAGAAAGGGATACGCTTCTTAATGTGATTAATCTTGGTTCCTCTGCTGGAGCCCTCGCTTACAATCCGGTTAATGATAAGATTTATTGTGCAAATTATGAAAACGGAGTAGCAGTGATTGACGGTCTTGGTGATACCCTGTTAGCCTCGATTTGGGTGCCTTTTCTTCCCTTTTATGGTATCATCTGGTGTCCGGGTTTGAATAAGGTCTATTTTGGAGCACCGGGTTGGTTGGGAGTGATAGATGGTGAGACGAACCGACTTTTAAGGACTGTTCGGGGACCAAACTCTATTCCCCGCAAATTCGTTTATAACCGGTGGAATAATAAATTGTATATCGCTTACGCCGATCGGTGGGGTTTAGGTGGGGGATTGGGAATCTTTGATTGTCTTTCTGACACCTTCACCAAATTTATCTTTGATTCCCATGGTATCTATGGGGTTGCGCTTAGTGAGGAAGAGAATAAGGTCTATTTTTCCTACATTACGAATATTGGGGTTCTTGATGTTGAAACTGAGTCAATTATTCGCATTATTTCCCCCCAACCCTATCCCCGTTACTTCGGGGGGATGATTTGGTATCCAGAAGGCAATAAAATCTTTTGCAATGCCACCGGGGGATTTTGTATCGTTGATTGCGAGACCGATAGTATTCTGGAAATCACTGCCCTCCGGAGAGAGAATCAGGGTATCATTCTCAATCAGAAAAATGACCGGTTGTATCTCCTCGCCGAGGAGAGGAGCCGGATTTTGGTCTTTAGAGGGGAAGAGAGTGGGATAAAAGAAAAGACCCATTCGGGGATAAAACCAAATCTAAGGGTTTCCCCCAATCCAGCAAAGGGATTTATCAATATCTCAAAAAAGGGGGAGAAGGGAAGGATTAAAATCTTTGATGCCCTGGGGAGAATGGTGAAGGAGTTATCCCTGCCCGAAGGTGGAGAGAATATTATCCAGTGGAATGGTGATTCTAACTCAGGGAGAAGGATTAGTCCCGGGATTTACTTCCTGCGCCTTGAGAGAAAGAGAAAGATTTATACCCAAAAAATCATCTGGCAGGAGTAGCCTTTCCAGGAGATTATTACGAAAGAAGGATGCGAATCCTTCTAATAAAAAGTTGTGCCCGTTGACTTTTTCCAATAAGAAGGTAAAATCGGTTATGGACCTATTTGCCAAGTGTTACGAATATTATCCAATCGTGGAACGAGCAAAAAGGACTGGCTTCTATCCCTATTTCCGACCAATCCAGTCCGAACCCGACCGGGAGGTAATTATTGAGGGCAAAAGACTTCTGATGCTGGGCTCAAATAATTATTTGGGCTTGACCACCCATCCAAAATTAAAAGAGATGGCAATCAAGGCGATTGAGAAATACGGCACCGGTTGCACCGGTTCCCGCTTCCTAAACGGCACCCTTGATTTACACGAAGAGTTGGAGAGAAGATTGGCAGAATTTTTTAATAAGGAAGATTGTATTGTCTTTTCCACTGGTTTTCAGACCAATCTCGGTGTCATCTCCGCTCTGGTGCGGAAAGGGGACTGCGCCATTACCGATAAATTAGACCACGCCTCAATTGTTGATGGCTGTCAACTTTCTTTTGGTGAGGTGAAACGATTTGTTCATAATGATATGGAAGATTTGGAGAAGGTTCTTAGGGGAATCCCGAAGGATAAAGGGAAGTTGATTATTGTTGACGGGGTTTTTAGTATGGAGGGGGATATTGCCAACTTACCGGAAATTTGTCGGCTGGCAAAGAAATACGGCTGTCGGGTGATGGTTGACGACGCCCATGCGGTTGGGGTTTTGGGAAAGAATGGACGCGGAACTGCGGAGTATTTCAATTTGGAAAAAGAGGTGGACTTAATTATGGGGACATTCTCCAAATCCTTTGCGACAATTGGCGGGTTTGTCGTTGGGGAGAAGAAGGTGATAACTTATATTCGCCATCAAGCCCGTTCCCTCATCTTTTCCGCCAGCATCCCGCCCCCAGCGGTGGCAACAGTTCTCGCCGCTCTTGAGATAATAAAGAACGAACCGGAGAGAAGGGAAAGGTTATGGCAAAATACCAATAAGATGCTTAAAGGGTTAAAAGAGATGGGATATAATACCGGCAACAGTTGCACCCCAATTATTCCGATTATTATTGGCGATGATAATAAGACAATTCAATTCTGGCATAACCTTTATGAAGCCGGACTTTTTACCAATCCGGTTATCCCACCAGCCGTGCCACCGGGTCGTTCTTTAATCCGCACGAGTTATATGGCAACGCATACCGAGGAGGAATTAGACCGAGCACTGGGAATATTTGAAGAAGTTGGGAGGAGAAGCGGTATAATTCCGTGATTCGGGTTAAAAGGGTTGAGACAAAGAAGGAATTAAAGGAGTTTATTCTTCTCCCTTTTCGCCTCTATAAAGGAGATAGAAATTGGGTTCCGCCTTTGATTTCGGATGTGGCGGAGACCCTTGACCCAAAGAGAAATCCCTTTTTTTCCCATGCGGAAAGGGAACTTTTCCTGGCGGAGAAAGATGGGCGGATTTTAGGTCGGGTTGCCCTGATTATTGATTATAATTATAATAACTACCATAAGAAGAATATTGGCTACTTTGGCTTTTTTGAGGCATTTCCGGATTACGAAGTTGCCCGGGCGCTCTTTGACCAGGTAAGAGAAGGGTTGAAAAAGAAAGGGATGAGAAAGATGCTCGGTCCAGCCAATCCCGGACTTTATGACGAATGCGGATTCCTCTTTGAAGGTTTTGACTCGCCCCCGGTTTTGAAGATGTCTTATAATCCACCTTACTATATTGAATTCTGTGAGAGATACGGAATGAAAAAGGAGAAAGACTTCTATGCCTATTCCATCCGAACCGACCAGGAAGTTCCGGAGAAGTTGAAACGGGTATTGGGTTATTTACAGGGGAAGAAGAATATTCGGGTGCGTCGGATTGATTTGAAGCGATTGGATAAAGAAATCCTTTTAATCAAAGAGATTTACAACGACGCCTGGTCGGAGAACTGGGATTTTGCTCCGCTCACGGATGCGGAGTTTGATTATTTGGGAAAGAAGTTGAAGCCGATTGCGGTTAGGGAATTACTGCCGATTGTTGAGATTGATGGCGAACCAGCCGGTGTTAGTTTAGCCCTTCCCGATTACAATCAGGTGTTAAAGCGATTAAATGGCCGCCTCTTTCCTTTTGGTATCTTTAAGTTTTTAATCTATAAGAATAAGATTGATGCTGCCCGTCTCTGGGCACTGGGCGTGAAGAAAAAATTCCATAATTTGGGAATTGATGCCTTATTATATTACGAGACATTTACCGGGGCAAAAAAATTGGGATACAAATGGGGCGAGGTCTCCCAGATCTTAGAGGATAATATCGCCATCATCCGACCGATTGAGATGTGGGGCTGTAAATTATATAAGAAAACCCGAATCTATGGAATGGAGATATAACTCTTACAATCGCCCCTTAAAAATTTCTTAGACGTTAATTTGACAAAATAAAAAAATTGTTATAATATAACTAAAATTAATTAGGAGGAGTTATGAGATACACTAAAATAGCTATTGTGGTATCATTACTTGTTTTATCACCTCTTTCCTTGTTTGGACAACCTTTACCTTGTAAGACCTACGGTGGAATCCAAAGCGAGCGATGCTTCGCCTTAGTTCCCGCTGATACCGGATACTGCCTGGCCGGTTGGACAAAGAGTTTTGGCCCGGGCACACCGCAATTCACCAATGTCTTGATTGTCAAGACAAACCAACTGGGCATTCCCCAATGGGCGAAGATGTCAATTGGTCTACAAGATGACGAGGCCTATTCAATGGTAAGAACCTTTGATGGTGGATATGCCCTAACCGGCTGGACAAAAAGTTATGGCGTAGGAGCGCCGAATTTCTCCAACATCTTTGTTCTAAAACTGAATAGTATCGGGATTTTCCAATGGGGAAAGGTCTTCGGGGGCGATTCTAATGACCAAGCGTACTCAATTATTCAAACCAATGATAGCGGTTATGCCGTAGCCGGCTGGACGAGAAGTTTCGGTCCGCCGCCGATGCCGAACATCATTGTTTTGAAGTTAGACAAAAATGGTAATCTTCAGTGGGCAAATATCTATTGGCAGGCACTTGCAGCAGCCGAAGAAGAGGGTTACGGAATAACTGAATTAAAAGGAGCACCCCTACCTTTCCGATATGCGGTCTGTGGCCGGTTCCGCCTTTCCGGCCAGCTCAACTGGAATGCCTTCGTTATGGCGTTAGATACGATGGGCAATGTGCTATGGGTTAGGGATATCCTTCCGGAGTTACACGATAACGAGGCATACTCGGTGGTTTGGGACAGTGTGAGCGGCACAATCGGGGTTGCTGGTTGGACAAATAACTTTGGACCGAATGCTCCGCCTTTTGCCAATCTTTTTGTCTGGCGCTTAACCTTCTTCGGCGGTTATGTCTGGGGAAAGGTTTACGGTTGGGCCGAAGATGACGAAAAGGTGATGGATGACCGGTCTTTAATTGTCACAAGCGATGGAGGTTATGCGGTAGCCGGCTGGACGAAAAGCAAAGGACCAAGTGCTCCACCCAATCCCAACTTCTTAATCTTAAAATTGAACCCGATGGGCACAATCCAGTGGTCAAGGGTTCATCCCAGTATGCCCGGAGCAAACTTTGAAGAAGCGAACCCTATGATTCAGACCATTAACGGTTATGCGATTGCCGGTTGGACAAGTAGTTTCGGCTTAGGAGGAGACGATTTCCATTTTCTAACATTGGATCCGAATGGCAACCGGCCAGCGTGTGTCTTAGACAGTGTGCCAATGACCGATTCCTTTTGGCAGATTAATGATAGTATGATTTATTACTACGCCCGGTTTCCTGTAGACTCAATGGTTTTACGGGATACAATCGTCCGCTACACCGACGTTTGCACCACCGGAGTAAAAATCAACGAAGCCCCGGGCAAAATAGGGGAACTTTCGTTTTGGGCCTTTACCAACGAGATAAGATTTAATTTATCAGAAGACGGCAATTTCCAATTTTCGCTCTACGATGTCAATGGTCGGCAGGTATTAATTCTGGCAAAGGGATTTTTCAAAGCCGGAGAATATACCTTGACTTTACCTCATCGACTCCGTGGTCTTTATTTCTTAGAATTAAATGGAGAGAGTAAGCGAAAAACCATCAAGGTTTTAAAGTTCTAAATTCTTGGGAAGGGGAGAAGAACCAGCAGGAGAAAAGGTAGAGAGGATTACGGAAAGTTGTAAGAGATTAGGGAGTTTCTTTTTACCCGGATTGTATAATGTGCCGTCGATTAAATAAAATCTTCCCTGGTAATTTAAGGCATAGGCGACAAATGGTCCACCAATTATTTCTTTATCATTCTGCCAGACTCCTTGTAATTTAATCGCCGGCACACCACCGAATTGGGTCTCTTGATAATTGGTATATTTTCGCGCGACATAGTCGCCATCATAATAGAGATAAGTGAGGCTATCCCGAAGAGTGATTATCGCCTCGGGATTTAATTCCCTCTCGCCATCTCGCCAGTAGATGAAAATACTCCGATCGGGATAATGGGCAAAGAGATAGATGAAGTTGCCCGAAACATATTTCTCAGAGATTTGGAATCCCTTAGGAATCTTTAAGGAAAATGGATACTTCTTTATCCTTTCCTCTGCTTTTAGATTCTCTCCTTGAGAATAGGTGAGATGATAAATCCGTTCGGAAAGGTGATTTTCTAAGGAATATCTTATTCGCTCTTTATATCTTCTCAATCCGCGCGCGAGGTCTTCTCTATCCTTTGCCACAAAGATAAAAAATTGGGATGGGCTTCCGCTCTTTTTTATCTCTAATTTTGTGATAAAGAAGGCAAAGGTCTCTCTTTCCACAACCTCTCTTTTTAGCCCGATCAGGTCTTTAAGAATTGTATCCGAAATTGTGCCCACCAGAAAAAGATTAGGGAACTGGCTATAAACCGAGATTTGGGAGAGAGGGCGAAACCGCAAACGAAACATCTTCTCCGGCTGGGGGGTTAAAATCTCCTCTTCTAAGAGAGAAGAAAGGGTATCTTTTATCGCCTCCGGATAATTGGTTAAGACATAGACATCAAACAACCGACCAATCACCTCAGGCAAAGGGGTGCAGGAGAAGAAGAGAAGGGATAGGATAAAAAAAAGGAAGTAAGGCGGGTTTCTCATCAGATTACTTTTAATAAATCCTCCCGCTCCTTAAATCTCTTCGGAATGTTCTCCTTGATTACCCGATTCTCCTCCTTTGCTAAATTTGGGTCTTCTTTAATAATGGCAAAGGCATCCTCTCGGGCCTGGAAGAGAATTGCCTTCTCTTTCAGAGGGTCGCCAATCTTAAAATCCGGAAGACCGTGCTGGCGAAAACCGAAGAACTGTCCCGGTCCTCTGAACTCTAAGTCCTTCTCCGCAAGAAGAAAACCATCATCGGACTTCTCAAAGTGGCTAAGCCGTTCTTTTGCCTCTTCACCGATATCTTCTGGGGCAATCAAAATACAATAGGAGACCTCTTCCCCCCGACCAACCCGACCCCGCAACTGGTGGAGTTGGGCAAGACCAAATCTCTCCGGATGTTCAATTAGGATAACCGTAGCATTAGGCACATCAACGCCAACCTCAATCACGGTTGTTGTCACCAAGATTTGAATCAATCCCTTTCGGAAATCCTCCATCGTCTTTATCCGCTCCTCACTTCTCATCCGCCCGTGAAGCAGGGCAACAGAAAAACCAGAAAAGATAAGTTTTATTTCTTCATAGGTCTTTTTGGCCGAGGCTAAATCCAATCGCTCTGATTCCTCAATCAAAGGGCAGAGGATATAAACCTGCCTCCCTTCCTTTAATTTATTCCGGATAAATTCGTAGACCTTCGGTCGGTTTCTTTCGGTTGTCAGTCGGGTGATAATCTTCTTTCTGCCCGGTGGCTTCTCTTTCAAAGTTGAGACATCCAGGTCACCGTAAAGGGTCAGACTTAAAGTGCGGGGGATGGGGGTGGCGGTCATCACTAAGAAATGGGGCGATTTTCCTTTGGTTAATAACTTCGCCCTCTGCATCACCCCGAACCGGTGCTGTTCGTCAACCACAACTAATGAGAGGTTCTTAAACTGGCACTCCTCTTCAATCAAAGCGTGGGTGCCAAAAATAATCCCAATCTCACCTTCAATCAGTTCTTTATAGATTCTCTCTTTCTCCTTCTTCTTGATGCTACTGGTAAGCAAGGCACTTTTTATGCCGAGATTACTTAAACGATTATGCCAGTTAAGAAAGTGTTGCTCGGCTAAGATTTCGGTCGGCGCCATAAGACAGGCTTGGGTCTGATTCTCACAAGCCAGGACCATCGCATAAAGGGCGATGACGGTTTTACCCGAACCGACATCACCCTGGAGGAGCCGGGTCATACTCCTTCCCTTGGTCAGGTCTTCCTCAATCTCTTTAATCACCTCTTTCTGGGATTGGGTGAGGGAGAAGGGAAGGGTAGCGAGGAATTTCTCCGTCAGGTCATTTCGGTTAAGAAGGATTGGAGCGTCATCGCGCTTTCGGATTTTATTTAAGGCTAAAAGGCATTCAAAATAGAAGAACTCCTCATAGACCAATCTTTTCTGGGCAACTATGGCGGATTCAATCGTTTCCGGAAAATGGAGGGAATTTAGAGCGGAAGGCAGGTCAGGAAAGGAATATTTCTCCAGTATCTTTTTTGGTAGGGTTTCTTTCAATAACGGCTGGGCAAATTTCAGGGCTTGACGCATTGTTCGACGGACATCCCACAAAGAGAGGTTTTCGGTTAAGGGATAGATTGGGATAATCGTTCCCGAGTAGATGTAATCTTCTTTTCCTTCTTCAATCAATTCGTAATAGGGATTAACCATTGACTTGCCCCGGAAATAAGAGACAGTTCCGGAAAGGATGACCTCTTGATTAACACGGAAGGTTTTTTTCAGGTCGGGTCGATTGAACCAGGTGACATTAATGATGCCGGTATTATCGCCGACGACAATTCGGACGACTTCACCTTTTGTCTGGGTCTTTTGGGTTCCGGCAACTAAAATCTTGCCGATGAAAGTCCCTTCTTCGCCAACCTTCAAATCACGGATTGGGGTGAGATTCTTTCGGTCGAGATACCTTCTTGGGACAAGAAAGATTAGGTCTTTAATTGTCTCCACACCGATTCTTCGAAAATAGTATGCCTTCTTTGGTCCAACCCCTTTTAGGTATTGAACCGGGGAATTAAGGTTGGTTTCCCTTCCTGGCTGATAAAATGACTTCCTCTTAAAGAAAGAGACCCCACTCGGTTGGGAAGGGCTTTCCGCCATCAGTTATTATAAAATCAGATCCCAATAAATCAAGCCAACTTCGTTCAGTTTCAAGCAAAAGAAAATCCTGCCTTTTTGTTATTTGAATAATAAATTCGCTTCTCTTAAAATTAGCCCGTCGTTTATTAAATTAGATTGCCAAAAAGTTTTTAAAGTTTCCTTCTCTTCTTATTTTGGTTTATTCCAAGACGAAGATGTTTCTTTTCCGGCACATATCTTTTAGGATTTTCGGCCAGACCGTAACACTTACTTCGCCAAGATGTGCCTTTCTTAAAAGAAGCATATAGGTGCGGGATTGGCCAATCCCTCCACCAATGGAGAGGGGGACTTCATTTTTCAAAATCGCCTGGTGATAGGGAGAAGAGAGGATGTGTTCCTGGTGGCATAGTTCAGCTTGTTTTCTTAAAGTCTCCGCATTGACCCGAATGCCCATTGAGGTCAATTCGTGGCGGCGCCGGGTAACGGGATTCCAGACCAGAATGTCACCATTTAATCCGTGCATCGGGCGACCATCTTCCGAGACTGTTTCCGTAATCCAATCGTCGTAATCAACCGCCCGCATCTCATGGGGATAGCCATCTTTGAGAGGATAACCAACTCCAATAATAAAAATCGCCGGGTATTCTTGAAGGATAGCGGTTTCTCGCGCCTTACGCGGTAAATTTGGGTATCGGTCAAGAATATCTTCAGCGTGGAGGAAGACTAACTCGTCGGGTAAGTTTGGATATTTATCCGTCTTTAACTGGGGAAAGAGTTCCTGAATGTAAGTTTCCGCTCCCTTGATTACCTTCCAGATTTTTTTCACTATCTCCTTTAAGAATTGGAGGTTTCTCTGTTCTTCGGTTATCACCAACTCCCAATCCCATTGGTCAACATAGGCGGAGTGGTCGTGGTCTAAGAAGTAGTCTTTGCGGACCGCGCGCATATCGGTGCAGATTCCCTCTCCCACCTGACAACCGAATTGCTTTAATGCTAACCTCTTCCACTTGGTTGCCGCCTGAACAATCTGGGCATCAACCGGATTTTTGTCGTAATCGTTGGAGATGTGGAATTGAATTGGGGTCCGAGAGCCATCCCGGTCAAGGGTGTCATTCACACCGCTTTCCGCATCAACAATCAATGGAACAGTGACCATCATCAGATTTAATTCCCGGCAAAGGTTCTCTTCAATGTACCGCTTTACCGCAAAGATCGCCTTCTGAGTCTCCCGGGGGTTTAGGATCGGGTAGTAGTCGTTAGGCAAAATCTTTTCTAATTCTTCATAACTGCCAATTCCTGGACCAGCTAAATCAGCTCTTTTATCTGCCATAGTTTTCTCCTTATATTTTATTCTTTTCTTTTATTCTAATCCCCTTTTCCTTTTTGTCAATCCCTTTTGCTGATGTTAAAAGGAGAACCCTTCAGCCCTATTATACCTCTGGGTTAGAAGCCATTTGAAATTGTTATCTTGACGAAAAGGGATAATCGGGTATCATTTGGTATGGAAAAAGAAGATGAAAAGAAATCGGTCTTCCTCCTTGATGGTCATTCTCTTATCTATCGCTCTTATTATGCCTTCATCCGGAACCCATTGAAGACATCCAAGGGTTTGAATACCTCTGCGGTTTTTGGTTTCGTTAATACTTTGAGAAGATTGTTTGAGAAGTTTAAGCCGGAGTTTATTGCTTGTGCCTTTGATTCTGGTGGTGAAACATTCCGCCATAAAGAGTTTAAGGAGTATAAAGGGGAGAGGCCCGAAAGTCCTAAGGATTTGGAATGGCAGACACCGGTAATTAAAAGATTGTGCACCGCTTATGGCTTGAAGATATTTGAGATGCCCGGATATGAGGCGGATGATATTATTGCCAGTCTTGTGGTTCGGATGCAGGAGAAGGGTTTCCGAGTGTTTATCGTCTCTTCGGATAAAGACCTCCTCCAATTGGTGTCCGACGAAGTCTTTATGTATGACCCCTATAAAGATATAGTCTATGACCAGGAAAAAGTGGAAGAGAGGTTCGGCGTGCCGCCCGAGAAGATTCCGGCAATTCTTGCCTTAGCCGGAGATAAGATTGACAATGTGCCCGGGGTGAAGGGGATTGGCGAGAAGAGGGCACAGGAGATAATTTTACAGTATGGCACTCTGGAAGAGGCAATGAAAAGGGATAAACGGTTGGTCGGACATGAAGAAGAGATTCTACTCTCCCAAAACCTCGTTAAATTAAAGACCGATTTGTTCCCAACGATTGCCGAAGAGGAATTGCGATTGAAGGAAAGGGATGAGAAGACAATCAGAGAAATCTTTTCCGAATTGGAGTTTTTTAATTATCTAAGAGAATGGCAGGGAAAGGAATCCGGATTAGAAGAAGAGGTCCAGTTACAAGAGGGATTACCGGAAATAACCGGACCGACTGCTTTTTTTCTTTCCGGTGACTTTCTCTATTTAACTAATGATGGGAAGAGAATCTTCCGGGTGAATAAAGAGAAGGGGAAGCCTCTCTTAGGAGGTGATAAGTTCTTAAAGGTCTTTTATGACCTGAAGGGATTGCTTCATCAAGGGATTAAGGTTTTGCCACCGGTCTTTGATATTAAGATTGCCTATTATTTGCTTGAGCCAACACGGAAAAGGTATGAGATTGCGGATTTGGTTCTCGCTCGAAAGAAAAGGATTGTGGAACACCTGAAACCGGAGGAGATGGCGGGAATTATTTTTAACCTTTATAAGGATTTAGAACCGGAGATTTCGGTTCGGGGACTTGATGAGTTATTCTATACAATTGAGATGCCTTTAATTTTTTGCCTCTATAAGACGGAGCGAAGGGGAATTAAGGTTGATGTTGATTATTTTCAAGAAATCACCAAGATGGCGGAAAAAGAGATGAAATCTTTGGCGAAGGAGATTTATCAATTAGCCGGAATAAGATTTAATATCAATTCCCCTTCCCAATTATCTTATGTTCTCTTTGAGAAGTTGAAACTGCCCCCAAAGAAGATGGGGAAAAAATTGCCTTCTACGGATTATTCGGTTCTCTCCGATTTATTGGGTAAACATCCGATTGTGGAGAAGTTGTTAAAGTATCGGGAGTTGAATAAGATGCGAAGCACTTATCTGCTTCCGATGGCAAATTTGGTTAACAAAGAAACCGGTCGTCTTCACACTTCATTTAATCAGACCGGAACCGCTACGGGCCGGCTTTCTTCCTTCGAACCAAATTTGCAGAATATTCCGATAAGGGGAGAATGGGGGAAGAGGATAAGGAAAGGTTTTATTGCGGAAGACGGTTTCCTCTTTCTCTCCGCGGACTATTCCCAGATTGAACTGCGCATTTTAGCCTATCTTGCCCAGGAGGAGAATCTAATTCAGGCATTTGAAAAGGGGGAGGATATTCATATGAATACCGCCAAGGCACTCTTTAAGACCGAGGTGGTGGATGAGAATTTAAGGAGGATGGCAAAGGCAGTGAATTATGGAATAATCTATGGAATGAGTGAGTTTGGTTTAGCGGAAGGGATGCGGATTTCCCGGGAAGAGGCGAAAAGGTTTATGACCGAATACTTCAATCTTTATCCGAAGGTAAAGGAGTGGCGGGAACGGATAATCACCGAGACAAGGGAAAGGGGGTATACGAGAACAATCTTCGGTCGGATTAGACCGATTCCGGAAATTCTTTCTAATAATAAGACCGAACAAGAACTGGGACAGAGGTTGGCAATCAATACCACGGTTCAAGGGTCAGCCGCGGATATCATTAAAAAGGCAATGGTTGAGATTGATGCGGAATTAGAGCGAAAGGGATTCAAGGGTGGAATTTTGGTTCAGGTTCACGATGAACTCTTATTGGAGATCGAAGAAGAGAGGGTGGAAGAGGCAAGGAGAATAATTCAAGAGAAGATGAGCGGGGTTGTTTCCTTCGGTTTTCCCCTGGCAGTTAATATCGGGATTGGAAGGAATTGGGATTGTCATCCTTAATTCTTGACGAGGGGCATTTTTCTCATAGAATGATAAATGGCTAATTTTCTTTTAGAAATTGGCACCGAAGAGATTCCGGCGAGTTATCTACATCCGGCAACCGAATTTCTGGTGAATTCCTTTAAAAAGGTTTTGGCGGATAATAAGATTCCATATAAAGAGATTAAATCCTTCTTCACTCCCCGGCGCATCGCCATTCTGGTGAAAGGGATAAAAGAAAGACAGGAAGTTTGGGAGGAGGAGGTTATTGGACCAGCGAAGAAGGTTGCCTTGAATGAGGATGGTTCTCTCACACCCCAGGGAAAGGGGTTTCTTGCTGCAAATAAGGCAAAGGACTTTTCCATTAAAGAGACGTCCAAAGGAGAGTATCTCTTCATCAAGAAGAAGAGAGGCGGAGAAAAAACGGTTTCAATTTTGAAAAGGTTTTTACCTTCGCTCATTCGCGAGATACCTTTTCCGAAAAGGATGCGCTGGATGAAAAACGGTATTACTTTTGCCCGACCAATCCGCTGGCTTCTTTCCCTTTTTGGCGAGAGAATTTTAAGATTTCCTTTTCCGACTATCAGGGTTGGGAATTGGACCTTTGGTAATACCTATTTTAAGAAGAGGATTATTCTTAAATCCGCGGTTGATTACGAAAGGGTATTAAAAGAATATAAGGTTATACCCTCTTTTTCCGAGCGACGGGAAAGGATAAGAAAAGAGGCTTCTCTTTTGGCAAAGAGGGCTGGGGGAGAGGTTCTCTTTGATGAGGAGCTTCTTGATGAGATCACCAATACCTTAGAATTTCCCAGAGGGATCTTAGTTAAATTCTCCCAGGAATACCTTAACCTGCCAAAACCAGTAATTACTCTTGTCTTAAAGAAACACCTGCGAGCGATGGCGGTCGGGAGGGATAATAACCTCTTGCCTTATTTTATCGTTTTCGCTAATAACCCTTTTCTTGATAAAAAGAAGGTAAAAGAGTGGTATGAGAATAGCGCGGAGAGTCGCTTGGCCGATGCCAACTTCTTTTACCAAGAAGATTTAAAAAAAGGTTTGGAAAGTCTCTTAGAGGAAGAGAAGAAGGTGATCTGGATTGAGGGTTTGGGAACTCTTTATGATAAGACAGAAAGGATTAAAAAACTGGTTGAGCGGTATTGTGATGATTGTCCGGATATTGACCGAGAGGGACTTTTGAGAGCGGTCCTCCTTGCCAAAACTGACCTCTTGACTAATATCGTTCGGGAGAAGGAGTTAACTTCTCTGCAAGGGATTATGGGTGGTCTATACGCCCAAATTTTGGGAGAAAAGGAGACAGTCTTTCGGGCGATTGGGGAACAGTATCTTCCGGTGCCGAAGACAAAGGAAGGGGCTCTTCTTGCCTTAGCGGACCGTTTCTGTAATATCGTTGGCTCCTTTCTGAAAGGAGAAATACCAAGTGGCTCTTATGACCCATTCGGGTTAAAGCGGATGGCGGATACGATTATTGAAATTCTCTCTTTCCATAATCTTTTTCTTGTCGTTGATTCAAGTGTTGACTTTCTCCTCTCGGAATTTTCTCCTTCGGATGTCTCTCTGCGGGAAAAAATCCTGCGCTTCTTCGCCGAAAGGATGAAACTCTTTCTCTTAAATAAGGGTTATCGTTACGATGTCGCGGACTCTTTAGTTTATCTTTCACCACTGATTCCGAGAGATTTGGAGATGAGGGCATCCGCCTTGCAAAAATTCCGAGAGGAAAGGGGAGAGGAATTCCGTGCCTTAGTGATTGGGCAAAAGAGGGCAAAGAATATTTTGCGGGAAGCGGAAAGAAAAGGAATTCCTTACTCCTCAGCGGTTGACCCATCACTCCTTTGTGAGGAACCGGAAAAGGAACTTTATGAGGCGGCAAGGAACTTAGAGCCCAAAATTGCTGAATCTCTGAGGGGAAGAGAGTATGAAGAGACATTGAGTCTCCTTTTATCTTTAAGGGGGGCGATTGATAAAGTCTTTGATGAGGTTTTGGTAATGACTGAGGACGTAAACCTGCGAAGAAATCGTTTGGCTCTCTTCTCTTATATCAAGTCCCTTTTCTACTCCTTTTGTGATTTCTCCCTCCTGGTTCTGGAAGGGGAGGAGCGATGAGAACTAAACTTTTTCTCTTCTCTTTCTTTTTCTTTTTCTCCTGTGGTTCAAGGGGAGAAGGTCCAAAAGGTGAAAAAAAGGAGTTTACAACCATTTTAATAAGAGGGGTAAAAGTGAGAGCAGAATTAGCCCGAAACGAAGAAGAACGGGTCTTAGGTCTAAAATATCGTGATTCCCTCCCGAAGGGGACCGGAATGTTATTTCTCTTCGAAGAGGAAGGGATTTATCCTTTCTGGATGGTTGATACCAAAATTCCCTTAGATATCGCCTTTATTGACCGGCGAGGGATAATAATTGATATTCAATCGATGGAACCATTTTCCCCTATCCTCCATCAACCAGATTTACCTTTTCTTTATGCCCTGGAGATGGAGAGAGGGTTTTTCCAGGAGAAAGGGATAAAGAAAGGGGATACGGTTGTTTTTCTCAATCGGGATGAGAAATAAGTTGGTTTCTCTTTATCTCCTGCCAATTCTCCTCTACTCCCTTCCTTCCTTAAAGGATACGATAATCCCCGATACCTGGTATTATTTGGGTCCTTTTCCGGTCGCTCCCCGAGAAGGAATAACCGGAATAACAGAGGAGGAGATTAAATATTTTTGTGATACAACTAAAATCTACCGTTCGATCTTCCCCGACAGTGGGATTATTAGATGGCAAAAAGTAGAAAAGGATTCGCTCAATTGGGTGAAGGTGGATTACGAAGATATCCTTTGGGACACTTTGATTGACTTCTATGGTTTTGCTTTAATTCAATCCCTCACTTATTTCTATACCGAGGTTTTCATCCCCGAAGAATGTCGGGCTTTGGTAATGGCGGAAAGGGCGTCATTTTTCCTTAATGGTATTAGTTATCCTGGCGACCCCTATGGTCATAATTTTGTTCGGATTCCGGTAGTTTTAAAGAAAGGGAAAAATTCAATTCTTTTGAAGGTCTCGGGTTTTCCGCCCCATCGTTTTCAATTTGCCCTCCTTCCGGCAAAAGAGCCCGTTTTAATTATAAAAGATGACATTACCGCTCCAACCTTGGTTCCGGGGGAAAATCGGGTTTTAATTGGTTTTCCCATTTTGAATACCGAAGAGAGAAGTCTTTGGGTGAGATTACGGGTAGCGGGAAAGGGGGTAGAAGAGAAAGAGATTTCTCTTTTCCTTTATCCTCAGATGGTGAAGAAGGTTCCAATCGAATTTAAAGCCGATGTTTCTCCGGCCGAAAGTCTATTTCCCGTTTATTGGCATTTAACTGGGGAGGGCTTCTCTTCTCTTGATAGTTTAACCTTATTGGTAAAAAAGGCAGAAGATGTTCAGAAGATAACATTTATCTCACGGATTGATTCTTCGGTCCAATATTTTGCCTTACGTTTCCCTAAGAATTACCAAAAAGATAGGGAATACTCCTTAATCGTCAGTTTGCATGGGGCTGGAGTTGAGGCAGTTAATCAGGCCGAAAGTTATTTGCCTAAGGACTGGGCATTTATTGCCTGTCCCACGAATCGGCGTCCCTTTGGGTTTGATTGGCAAGATTGGGGAAGGATTGATGCCTTAGAGGTGATTGAATATCTAAAAAGAAAGTATCCGATTGATACTAACCGGATATATCTCACCGGTCATTCAATGGGGGGGCATGGTGTTTGGCATATTGGGTTACTTTATCCGTCACTTTTTGCCGCCATTGCTCCGGGTGCGGGTTGGCCCTCTCACCAATTGTATGTCCCCTGGACCTTCCAGCGGTCGGAGGTTTTTGCTTCTTCTCAGGTTTTGGCAATTAGAAATCGGGTCTTAAAGATTGATCAAACACTGCCTTTCTTAGAAAATGCCTTGAATCTACCAATTTTTATCTTTCATGGCTCCCGAGATGATAATGTTCCTCCGTTATTCGCTCGAATGTTTGCTTCTTATTTGGCAGACCTCGGTTATCGATATTTTTATAAAGAGGTTCCCCAGAAAAGACACTGGTATTATTTAGACGAAGGGACGGTTTGTGTTGACGACCCGGAGATAATGGAATTTTTCCAAAAAGAGAAAAGGGACCCGTTTCCGAAAAGAATTATCTTCCAGACATCAGATTTAGATATCGCCTCTCAAGCCTACTGGTTAAAAATCACGGAATTAGAAAAGGACCAAGAAGTCGGAAGGATTGAAGGGGAAGTGAGAGGTGAAACAATAGAGATAAAAAGCAAAAATGTCAGAGGATTAAAGTTGGAATTGCCCAAAGATTTTACCTCCTCCGGTTTTCTTACTTTACTCATTAACGGCAAACGGCAAAGGATAAAATCGAAGCCAAGTTTGATTCTTTACCGGAGAGGGGAGCAGTTTTATTTGGCTGATACCTTTAAGCCCGAATTACGGGGTCCGATGCGGAAGGCTTACTTTTCTCCTTTCCTCTTAGTTTACGGAACAAAATCAGACTCTCTTTCGGTAATCACCTATCAGCAGGCGAAAAGGGAAGCTTTTCTCTGGTGGCGGATTGGGAATGGGCGGTGCGACCTCTTACCCGATACCCTTGTTGGTGAGGAAGAGATGAAAAGGTATAATTTAATAATCTTTGGTGGTCCGAGCGCCAATTATCTTTCCGAGAGATTGGCAGGGGGTTTACCAATTAAAGAAGATAAAGGAGAGTTACTTTTCTTTAATAAGAGGCTATCTGGGGAATTGGCTTATCGTTACATTTATCCAAACCCCCGGGGAAAAGAGAAGTTCGTTTTAATTGCCGGAGGAACCAACCAGAAGGTTTTAAAACTTTCTACCTTTTTTTCTACCCTTTATTCTTCGGCTGGTTTACCTGATTTTATTATCTTCTCACCCGAGGTGGAAAAGAAAGGTTGGGGTGGGATAAGGGCTTGTGGTTTCTTTAATAGAAACTGGGGTTTGACACCCGGAGATTATTTCCTCCAAGAATGAGTAAAATTTCTCTTCTCTCACCCGCCAAGTTAAATCTCGGGCTCCGGGTTCTCGGGAGAAGACCGGATGGTTATCATAATATCGAAACGATTTTTGTTGCCGTGAATCTCTTTGACCGGATTAATATAAATCTGAAAGGGAGAGGGATAAGAGTTTTTTCTGATAATCCCAATATCCCGAGGGGGGAAGAGAATCTGGTTTATCGGGCAACCGTTCTCTTTTACCAAAATCTTGGGAAAAGTTATGGAACGGAGATTTTTATTGAAAAAAGAATTCCGCCGGGAAGAGGATTGGGGGGAGCTTCTTCTAATGCGGCTACGACCCTTATTGGCTTAAACCTCCTGTTTGGAAAAAGGTTTAATAAGAGAAAACTCTGGACAATAGCCAAAGAAATTGGCAGCGATTGCCCCTTTTTCCTTTACGGCGGTGCTTGTTATGCCCAAGGGCGGGGAGAGATATTAGAGCCAATCAGGATTCCGAAGATGAGTTTCTTCCTTTACATCCCGAAGATAGAGATTCCCACCGCTTGGGTTTATTCATTAATTGACCAGCATTTGACAAGGAGCGATTTTTCCCTTATAGTTCTTAGAAGAAAATTAGAGAAGGGTGTAACGGATAATATTCGCCCCTATCTCGTAAACGATTTGGAAAGAGTGGTATTGGTGCGATATAAAGCCCTTTCGCGGATTAAAAAAAAGATTGCCCGCTATACCCTCGGAGCTCAGATGAGTGGAAGTGGTAGTAGCATATTTGGGATTATGAGAAAGGGGGAAGAAGAAAAGACCCTGCATAATTTGAGAGAAGAGGGGATTGAAGGGATTTGGGTAGAAAATTTGGGGCGTCGTCTAATGGGCAGGACACAGGATTTTGGATCCTTAAATGGAGGTTCGAATCCTCCCGCCCCAGAATAATCATATGCCACTGAAGGTAATTGCCGGGCGAAGAGGGATTACTTTGGCAAAGAAGATCTGTCGGATATTAAATCTTCCGATTTGCGAAACCGAAATTAGAAATTTCGCTGACGGTGAGATTTTCGTGCGGATTAAAGAGAGTGTGCGGGGAAGCGATGTCTTTGTTATCCAATCAACCCCACCACCCGCGGATAATATCTGGGAGTTGCTGCTGATTATTGATGCCTTAAAAAGGGCTTCGGCGGAACGGATCACTGCGGTTATTCCTTATTTTGGCTACGCCCGTCAGGACCGAAAGGATGAGCCGAGGGTGCCAATTTCGGCAAAACTTCACGCTGATCTCTTAGAAAAAGCCGGTGCCAGTCGGATTCTAACAATGGAACTCCACGCGGAACAAATCCAGGGTTTCTTTAATATTCCGGTTGACCACCTTTATTCCGCCAATGTCTTCGTGGAATATTTTAAGAATAGAAACCTTAATAATTATGTCGTCGTCTCGCCGGATACCGGGGGAGTGAAAAGGACGCGGGCTTTTGCCCAGCGCTTGAGAAAGAAGATACCGATGGCGATAATTGACAAAAGACGGGAAAAGGTTACAAGGAAGAAAGGGAAAGAAGAGACAGTGGAGGTTATGAATCTAATCGGCGATGTTAATAAAAAGTCCTGTATCATCTTTGACGACATCATTTCCACCGGGGAAACATTGATTAAAGCGGCTAACTTTCTTAAAGATAATGGAGCAGAAGAGATTATCGCCTGCGCCGCTCACGCCCTTCTTGCCGAAAACTGTCCGGAAAGGCTACTCGGTTCGCCTTTGAGTGAGATTTTAGTTTCCGATACCATTGATTTGCCAAAAGAGAAACTTAATGAGAAGATAAAGGTTCTTTCGGTGGCACCACTTTTTGCCGAAGCAATTAGAAGGATTCACAAAGGGATGTCGGTTGCATCCCTTTTTAGTTGAGGGGGAGAAAATGGAACTTGTCGCTTATATTAGAGAAAAGAAAGGGAAAGAGATAACAAAGAAACTTTTGCGCGAAGGGAAAATCCCCGCAATTCTCTATGGTCGGAGAGAAGAACCGGTAAAATTATATGTGGTAGAAAAAGAATTTCTTTCGGTCTTAGAAGAACTAAAAGGGAAAGCACCAATTCTTACGCTCTCTCTGGGAGGGAAAAGTGAACGATGTATAATGAAGGCAATCCAAAAGGACCCGATTAAAAATCGTATCATTCACATTGACTTTCAGAAGGTTCATCCGGAGGAAGAGATTGTCGTTAAATGTCCAATTATCATTATCGGCACCGCCCCCGGGGTAAAAGCCGGAGGGATTCTTGACCACCATTTGAGAGAAGTGCCAGTAAAAGGTAAGATTGATGTCATTCCCCAAAGAATTGAAGTGGATGTCTCGGGATTGAGATTGGGGCATAGCATCCATCTTTCTGATATAAAGATTAGTGGTGGTCATTTCCTTTTGCCTCCCGAAACTCCGGTCGTTTCGGTTCTGGTTCCCAAAAAGATAGAAGAGGTAAAACCGGCGGAAGTTGCGCCAGTCGCCCCAGAACCAGAGGCGGTCGAAAAGGAGAAAAAGGAGGTAAAGGAAGAAAAGACCGAGGAGAAGGGAGATTGACTTTTCTTAAAAGGGGAGTAAGATTGAAGGTTGTTAATTGGAGGAGATTATGAAGTATCTTTACTTTTTTATTCTTTCCTCCTTCCTCTTTTTCTCCTTCCTTTATGCCGAGAAAAAGATGGAGGCAAGAATTTATTTCCAGACCGCAGAAGAAATCTTCCAAAAGTTGGGCGATTTCTTCTCGGAACTGGATGTAGCGACCGGCGGCGAAACCGAGACGGGTGAGTCCTATATCGTCATCATCACAACCGAAGAACAACTCCAAAGGATAAAAGAGAGAGGCTTAAAAACCGAGATTACCTATCCAGATATAAAAGAGAAGTTTCGTCTGATGACCGGGGTTGACCCGGATAAACCCGAACCTTTCCGAGATTTTGGCTATTTCTTCACCTATTGGGAGATGATTGATACCCTCAATCGGATGAAGGCGAATTACCCGGCAATCTGCACGATTATCAACATCGGAAATTCTCATCAGGGCAGACCCCTCTGGACCTTAAAGATTTCCGATAATCCAACCGTTGATGAGGCAGAACCGGCGGTTTATTTTAACGGGGCAACCCATGCCCGAGAACCCGGAGGAACTCATTGCTGTATCGATTTTGCCGGCTGGCTTTTAGTGAATTATGGTCGGGATAGCCTCGTCACCTGGCTGGTCAACAATCGGGAGATTTATTTCACACCGGTGATGAATCCAGACGGCTATGTCTATAATTCCGATTCCGGTGGTGCGAGTGCTAACTGGCGAAAGAATCGGCGGGTTATCCAATCACCTTATGTCGGTGTTGACTTGAACCGGAACTACGGTTATAAATGGGCTTACGATAACACTGGTTCCAGTGGTAATCCTTCTTCTGAGACCTATCGGGGACCAGACCGTTTTTCGGAACCGGAAACACGCGTGGCAAGAGATTTTATGCTCGGTCAAAAGATTAGGACCCAACTTGACTATCATACTTATGGAAGATACAATATGTATTCTTGGGGATATGCCACAGTCACACCACCTGACCGGGCAACGTTGCAAGAGGTTGTTGATACCTTCCGGATGAATAATGGTTATCCCCAAAGTCAGACCGGTCAGATTTCTCAGGTTTTATATCTGGCGAATGGTGTCTCAACCGATTGGGAATATGCGGACACATTACACGAAGGTGTCAGAAAATTTGTGACCTATGCCTTCACCATTGAATGGGGAATTAATGACTTCTGGTATGGAGCCAATAATCCATCTTTTGTTGATAATGAGAACCGATTGAATCGTCCGAATAATCTATATCTGACAAAGGTTGGTGGTGTCTTCTTTGAGCCAAGAGGTGTTTTCATTAATGATACCCTCCAGGGAAATAGAAGCGGTCAGTTAGATCCGGGAGAGAATGCTTATGTTTGGTTCAAGTTAGTAAATCGGGCAATTAATCCGGCGGATTCCGCTTATTCTATTTCGGGAGTGGTTCGCTCTTCCGATCCCCGAGTTAGTTTGATTGACAGCACCTTTACCTTACCAGTTGTCCGAAGGAAAGATACGACAAATACCCGGAATGCGATGTTAAGAATTTCGGCATCTTCCAGTATTCCCCCTAATACGATTGTCAAATTGCGAGTAATGCTTTCTTATCTTAACGATGGTTTTCCGATAACTCAACCGGTGGATTACTCAATCACTATTGGCTCCCAGACCGCCTTAAAAGAGGAGGGCGCCAAAGCACTCTTATGTCGTCTGCCAACGATTATTCGTAAAGGTCTCCAGATACCGATTAACTTTAAGGAAGAAGGTCTCAGTTTCAAATTGATTACTCCTCTTGGTCGCATAATCAAAGAGGAGGGTGAGATAAAGGCTTATAAAGAAGGCGTTTACTTCCTGGAAATAGATAGAGGAAAAGAAAGGGAGATAAAGAAGATAGTTATCCTTAAGTAAAAATTAACGACAAAAAAGAGAAGTTAAACTAAACTACTACTTCACCAAAGCGAAGGTTGCTTCGCCAACTCTCTGGAAGGTATCCTTTCGCTGGATGAGTAAGTTGTAAAGAACATCCTTTGGGGATTTTGCGGTAGACCGGAAGCCTTTCTTTTCCACCTTTTCTAAGATTTCCTTTATATGGAGTGGTCTCTTGGCGCGCTTGAGGACTTCAATCGCTAAGACTCTCAGGCTCTTTCCCGTTCTTTTTCGGGTGGGAGCCTTTGTCCGCTTTGCGGTCGGGGTTAGTTTCCTTCCTTCCAATTTCGCAATCGCTCCTTCCACCGTCTGAAGTTCCTTTTGCAACCTTTTCGCCTGTTCCTTTAATATCTGTAGTTTAACCTCTCGCTCTAATACATCATATATCGCTTTTGCTGTTTTCATAATTTTATTATATCTCCTTTTTGGGGAAAATCAAGTATTTTCAATAGAGAAGTTATTCAACCACCACTAATTTCCCGGTTGCTTGGTTTTCGCCTTGTCTTAGATGATAGAAATATATCCCGGGTTTTACTTTTAATCCGTTTTCATCGGTTCGGTTCCAGATGAGGGTTGATGACCTTCCGCTCAATTGTCTCACTACTCTTCCTTCACTATTATAAATCGTTAGGGTCTTTAATAATCCTTTTTCGTTTGGCAGGAGGAAGATAGCCGAGGAGGTAACCGGGTTAGGATAGACAAATGGGGTAATTTGGGTGTGGTGGTTTTCGGTAATGGCGGTGAATTCTCTTATTTTCTTCTTTGCTCCCTGATAGACGAACTTATTGGAGTCTGGTTGCATATAGTCATCCTGGATGAAGACAATGACTTCGCACCGGTCAGGATTCCAGTCGGTTGAGAGGGTATAGTCGCGGTATCGGGTTATCGTTTGTCCTCCGGGAATGGTAACGACTTCACCATTCCAGTCCGGGAGATAGTCTCTTGCCACGTGGTTATGCCAGGCATCGCCATTTGGTCCCACATAGTAGAGGCTATCTTCCACGATCACGAATTGGATTCGGCCGGTGATTGGAGAAAGTCGCTCATTGGTGAAATCGGCAGTAATCCTTCCGGAACGGGTTTGGGGATTATAGGTGCCATTAACGACAATCATTAGGTCAGCACTGGCATACATTCGGGCTTCAATTGTTCCGCGCCAAGTGTTGTAGTTCCAGCCGGCTCTCGTTCCGTCCGCCCAAAGATAGGGAGTAACATAATACCACTGACCGCCGGAATAATAAGGCGGAGGATAGTAATACATCCTTTGTCTTGCCTCATAACAATAGAGGGGATAGGAGGAACTGATATGCATTTCAATGGCGGCAACCCGGGTTGGATAATCCGCAACAATCTGGTCCAGCACACTGCTGGCCGGAGCGCAGGAAGCTCAGCCTTCCTGATAAAGTTCCTCAGCCACTACTATCCTTTCTGCCCCAAAACTGAGGAGGGGCAAAAAGAGGATTAAAGAGAGTGTAAGGTATTTCATAACTCCTCCTTAACATAAAGTATAACCATAAATTACGAAAAGTCAATGGAGGCGGCGGGAATCGAACCCGCGTCCGGAGAGTTTGAGGCTTAAGTTCTACATAGTTAGTCGGTTTATCTCATCTCGTCAACCTTCTCGCCAACCGACAGGCAAAGGTTGACCAGTCTCAGAGTCTCTTAGGTCATTGTCCCTGAGACGCAGACAACGACCGCATCACCCAGTCTCTCACCCTTTCCTGCCTCGGGTGAAAAGGCAGGAAGAGTTGGCGGTCTTATTATGCCGCCAGTGCGTAGCTGCTGTTGGCAGCTGTTTTTTCTCTATCAATCTTTAACGAGGCGATAGAGAGCCTCGCTATGCCCTTAAGCCTCGCAATCACCCCGTCGAGCCCATTCGCCCCCACACATAATTATAATACCAATTAAAAGAAAAAAGTCAACATCTTTTTTCATTCGTGGAAATTTAGTTCCTTACCGCAAACTGGACATCTCCCTTTTGGGACAACCCCTTTCCCATTTTCCCATACCCCACAGTCTAAAAGCACCCTTTTCCGAGCCACATCAATTACACACTTACCATAAAGTTTATGAAATCCCTCAAATGTCTGACAGCCATCTGATTTCCGACCGCATTTCTCACAGATAAAGAGAGGTGAGACCAGGATGCCGCTTTTTCGGAAATAGCCCTTAAATCTTACTCTACCACCGCATTGAATACACCGGCTTTTATCTAAACGAGAAAAGTTTATCCTTTCCCGAAACTGGACGTTCCAATTTTCCCATTCCGCGGCATAAGGATTTTTTAACATCGGGAAGGGGAGATCAATGAGGTCAGCGAGATAATAAATCTTGGGCAAAATATCCAAGATTTTGTTCCCCAATTTTGCTTCCCCAACCGAAAGCGGGGAGAAAAAGGTGAGGATGATAAGGAAGGCAAGGGAAGCACCAATCCCTAAGAAGAAACCAGAAATTGCCCCGCCAATTCGGTTAATAATTGAGAGCCTCCCCTTTTCCCTTCTCCGGAAAAGAAGGGAAATTAAAAGAAGAACTCCTAAAGCGGAAACTAAAAAGGCAAAAAGTCCCAAACTAAAAGAGCGGGATAAAAGAAAAGTTATTTTGTAGGTAATCATTCCAATAATGATACTACTTAAAGCGGTAAGGAGATCTCTTAGGGCACTAAGGGAGCCTTCATTTGCCTCTAAGAAAACGGCGAGGATGATAATAAAGATAACGAGAAAATCTACCTCCATCACTTCAAGGAAAGGAAGAAAATTGCCAGAAGGGAGAAGATGATGCCCAAGAGATGATTCTTACCTAATGGTTCTTTTAAGAAGATGGTGCTCAAAATAACTGGGATTAAGATATAAAGGGAGGTGAAAGGAAGAACGACATTGGCTGGACCTTTGGTTAAGGAATAATAAAATAATGCGGTACCAACCCCGCTAATGATGCCAACCGGTATAGCATATAATAAATTTGGCTGGTAATTAAAAGAATGGGTGAAAAGGGTAAAGAAAAACAGTGGGATAAGAAGGGCAAGATAAGTGACAAAAGAGAGAAGAGCCGGATTGAGAGAACGAGTTAAAAGTTTCGTAAAATATGCCCAAATACCCCAGAGGAGAAAGGCAAGGAAGGCAGAGAGACGATAATCCACTTTTCAGCTGGGGGACAGGGATTCGAACCCCGACTATCTGATCCAGAGTCAGACGTCCTGCCAGTTAGACGATCCCCCAATCTATTTAATTATAAATATAAAAGACACTTTTTCAAGTCAATTCCTAAAATCTAAAAACAGCCGCTTCTCCTTAAAGTTAAGGTTTCCTCCCTTGACAGAGAGATTAATTTTGCTATAATTAAAAGTTACTGGAGGATATTATGAAAAAGATATTATTCCTTTTTGTTTTCTGCTCACTTCTTTTCCTCTTTTGTGGGAAAGAGGAAGAGAAGGACTATTTCCCGATGGGTCTCGGGAGCATTTGGCGGTATAGCGGAGATGTTGTTCTAATAACAAGTAGTTCCACCGACACCCTGCAAAAGATGGTTATTGAGATGAAGGCAGTGAAAAAGGATAACCTAACAAGCGGCTTAGAGGTTACAGAATTCGTCATGACGGATACGATAAAATCAAAGTGGCCAATGGAAACAACCTATGTGGAGATTGAGACAACCTATTTCCGGGAAAGCGATAACTACATCCTCTCTTATGATTCTAAGGATGACCCTGAACCGGACACGTTTCTCTCTTTGCCCCTGGAAAAGGATAAAACCTGGCGGGTTAATTCTTCCACTACCGCTAAGGTTCTTAACGAAGAAGAGGTGAGGGTTCCAGCCGGAATCTTCAAAGCCTGGAAGATTGAAGAGACCGAAGATACGACTCCTACCTATTATTGGCTCTCCGCCGGAACCGGAATGGTGAAAATGTATGAAGAAGAGGTGACTTCAGAATATCGAGTAGTGATAAATATTGAACTGACCTCAGCAAATATCAAATAAAAATCGTAAGGAATTCGGGGCAGAGAGGAATCTCTGCCCTTTTTTATTTTAATCATTTGACATCGGTGAATAAAATCTTATACTAAACTTGTGCCGAAGAGAAAAAGGGAAGACTTTTTGGCGGTATTAGAAAAAGAGGGGATTGAGATTCTTTCCGTCTATAAAGAGCCATTTTCCAATCAGGAGCAAATTCTGGCACTTGTGCCCATAAGACTCTGTCAGCCCACCCCATTTCAAAGAGAAGTCTCTCCGGCTCATTTAACCCGCCTGAAATACTCAATTGAAAAGATTGGTCGGTTTTTAGACCCCATCATCCTCGTCCGTTCCAAGGAAGGGAAATACTGGACACCAAACGGTAGCCACCGATTGGCGGCAATGAAGGCTCTGGGGAAGGAAAAGATTACTGCGATTATTGTTCCGGATGAAAAAGTGCTCGGTCAAATCCTGGCTCTTAATATTGAGAAGCCCCACAACATTAAAGAGAAGTCATTAGAGGTGATAAAGATGTATCGCCATTTTTTGGCGACCGGCGGCGATATTCCGGAGTCCGAATTTGCCTTCCAGTTTGAGGAGCCATATTTTGCTACCCTGGGGGTGATTTACGAGAAGAGAGAAAGATTTTCCGGTGCGGCTTATGTCCCCCTCTTAAAAAGAATTGACCAGTTTCTCTCCCAACCCCTTTCCGAAGCAATCAAAGAGCGGGAGAGGCGGGCAAAACGAGTTGAAGAAGAGGTGGAACCGAAGGTCTTGAGGTTAATGAAGGAATTAGAAGAAAAGAAGTTTACCTTTCCTTTCCTTAAACAACTCATCATCTCCCAGAATAATCCGGTTCGGGGAAGAAAAAAGGAGAGATTAGAGTTTGATGAAGGGATAGAACAATTTATGAATAACCTTGCCCGTTTTGACCTGGCAAAGATGCGAAAGGCTAAGATACCGGAGGAATTTTCGGCGGAATGAAAACTGCCCAGAATTTTGGTTCCAGCGACGGACAATTTCGCACCCAGGAGCAACCGATCAAGAAGATATCTTTCGCTTCCTATCAGAAAGGGGATAAAAGTTATTCATCTTGACAGAAAATCCGGAGGGTATTGATATTGTGAGTGATATTAATGATTCCTCCCTTCCCCCTTATAATTTTATATTTCTGACCAATCTCTTAGAGTGGGTGGAAACCCCGAAAAGAGAGCAAACCAGATTTCAGGTCTTTTCAAAATTGGTGGTTATCTCTTTGGGAGGGTTTTGGGATTTTATCGTTGCCACCCGAAGCCAATTGCTACCGGATTTCGTCCGAATATTACAAAAGGGAGATGGTTGACTTTTTCGTAAATCTTGTTATAATTATTTTGTGGAGAGGAAAATGGTAAAAAAGTGCTTCTTTTTTTTCTCTTTCTTGTTTAGTCTTACTTTTGGCCAAAGGGTCATCTTTGGAGATGATATGAGCAATCTCCCTGGCTCCTGGACGCTCGGCGGCACCCCGGGTAATTACTGGACGCAAAAGTCAAACCGCTGGTTCTCCCATTCCCACTCGGTAAAATGCACCCCCTACGATAATTATAACAACAGTGTTGATGTCTGGATGATGCGGTCGGTAAACATCTCGGGTTATAATTTAGGGGTTTTAACCTTCTGGGTCTGGCAGAAGACCGAAGGAAATGATTTCTGCCAATGCCAGTATTCCACTGATGGCGGGACGAATTGGGTAACCCTCTGGCAAAGGGCGGGCGATTATTCCTCCTGGCAGGCAATTACTCTTACCAATCTTCCCAATAATGCCAATCGGATTCGTTTCCGATTTTATAGTGATGGCAGTGGCAACGATGAAGGAGTCTATATTGATGATGTTATCCTTTACGGAGTGAATCGGACCACAACCCGCATCTTCTTAGAAAATGGGAATTACTTCCCCGAAGGGTGGACCTTAGGAGGGAATTACAACTGGACAAAGGTTACTTACCGATATAAAAGCTCTCCGAACAGCGTGAAATGTTCGCCGATTAATGGCTATGGCTACTACAACAATCAGGACAACTGGATTGACCGCTATTTCAGCCTGACAAATTATGATTACGGTCTTCTCCAATTCTGGATTTATTACGATACCCAAAATCCCCAGGATTCTCTTCTTATTCAATATCGTTCGGGTGGTAACTGGTTCACATTTGCTACCTTCTCGGGATACGCCAACTGGACCAATTATTCTTACAACATCCCGAATACCGCGGATGGTTTAAGATTCCGCTTTATAAGTGATGGGACAACGACCTATGATGGCGTCTATCTTGATGATATAACCTTTGATGGTGTGAGCACCCCCTGGATTGACTTAACAACCCTCTCAATAGACTCACCACCCGGTCTTGTGGAATTTAATGATACGGTTTCGGTTTCGGCAACGGTTGCCAATTTTAGTCCCTATGTCATTGGCACACCGGTTTATTATCGGATTGGTAATTTCTACAATGCCCTGCGAATCGTTGACCCGGTGCAACCCTATACGACTGTTTCCGTCAACTTTCCGGATTGGATTGTAACCCAACCACCCGGAACCTATCTGAAAAGATGCTCAACCGCTTATTATCGCGATTCTATTCCTAATAATAATTCATTAACCGGAACAGTTACGGTTGTCGGAAATTTTGATGTCGGAACAATCCAGATCATTTCCCCGACGGGCACGATTGATTCCGGTCAGACCGTTAACCCTTCGGCTAAGGTAAAAAATTTCGGCGAAGGAACGGTTGACTTTAATGTGAAACTGACGATTGGCTCTTATTCTAACACCCAGCCGGTAAGCCAACTGGCGCCCAACGAAGAGAGGGTAATAAACTTTGACCCCTGGACCGCCCAGTCAAGGGGGAATATCACCGTAAAATGTTCAACCCAACTGACTAATGATATTAATCCGGGGAATGATAAGATGGAGGGTTCGGTATTTGTCCGAGTATTGGACGTGGGCACAATCGCTATCATCTCTCCGACCGGCACAATTGATTCCGGAATAATCATTCCGAAAGCAAAAGTGAAAAACTTCGGCAATACCAACGTCGATTTTAATGCAAAGTTTACAATTGGCTCTTATTCCGATGTCCAACCGGTCACTCAACTCGCTCCTAATGAAGAGAGAATCGTAAACTTTTCTCCCTGGGTCGGTTCAAGGGGAAATTATACTGCCCAGTGTTCCACCGAATTATCTGGTGATATGAATTCCGGTAATGATAAGGCAAGCGGAGGTTTTTCGGTTCGGGTGAGAGATTGTGGGATTGTCTCATTTGTCATCCCTTATGATAATATGCCGGTTGGCGAATATAATCCGAGGGTCAGGTTTACAAACTTTGGAACCGAGATTGCTAACTTTACTGCCCGGATAAGGATTGGTGATTATGTCGGGAATGCGACAATCAATAACCTCTATC
>Ga0207433_10000103_pt1 | contig 195567 bp, 156 predicted proteins | sample YelNatPaOPGAMG01_FD_187559 | JGI IMG/M metagenome (GOLD analysis project Ga0207433, IMG submission 187559) | Hot spring thermophilic microbial communities from Obsidian Pool, Yellowstone National Park, USA - OP-RAMG-01 (SPAdes) (version 3) | ecosystem: Environmental > Aquatic > Thermal...
TAAAAAAGTTGCTCTTCTCAATCTTATTGGCAATTGCTTTTTTCATCAAGGTAATTTAGACCAAGCCCTCGGACATTATAAAGAATCTCTGGATTTGGCGAGGGAGATTAATGATAAAGAGGGTGAAGCGGCAAACCTTGGCAACATTGGTTTAATTTACAGGACAAGAGGCGAATTAGACAAGGCACTGGAATATTTTGAAGAGGGGTTAAAGATTGACAGAGAAATGAACAGAAAAGAAGGGATTGCTGCTACACTTGGCAACATTGGTTTAATTTACCAGACAAGAGGCGAATTAGACAAGGCACTAAAATATCATGAAGAGGCATTAAGGGTTTCAAAAGAGATTGGTTATAAAGAGGGTGAAGCGGCAAACCTTGGCAACATTGGTTTAATTTATGCCAAAAAAGGTGAGAAGGAGAAAGCCCTTTTTTATTTTAACCGAGCCCTTGAAATCTTTAAGCAAATCGGCGCCCAGAGAGAAATTGTAATCACTGAAAATAATATCCGAAAACTTCAAAAAGAGAAATAACCCAAAACCCGCTTAATTCATCACAGGTATGGTTGACATTTCTCCCCTCTTTTTTATAATAAAAGGCTATGCCTTTTCTCGGTTTGACCTTATTTCTGTTTCTGGCGGAAGAGACGACTCTTCTCGTTCCGCCTTTTTCCCACACATTAGGGATTAATCGGGTCTCCCCTTTTTATCTAAATCTCTATTTCGGCAATTTTCGGATTGATGACCCGCAAGGGATTGTGGCAATAAAGTTTAGAGATGACGACGACACAACGACAACCAGAGATGACCATATTCTGACAATTCTGGCAGTTAATTCTGGGGAAGGGCAGATTGTTTATAATCAGGGTCTTTCCGGAATTGAGATTTTCGGAAGAAAAGGCACCGGAGTTGGCGAGTTTCTCTTCCCCAAGGGAATCACCGCTCATCGCGATAACCTGGTCTTTGTCGCGGATTGGGGAAATGACCGAATCGTCCAATTGCGCTATAAAGGGAAAAAACTTTACTGGGATAAAGTCTTCTTCTCACCCGTAAGTAAACCCTATGGGGTGGCGGTAGATTCAAAAAAGAATGTCTATTTTACCGAACCAGAGAGTTCAAGAATCTGGGTCTGCGATAGTTCGGGACAGGTCATCCGCATGATAAAAGAAGATTTATTAAATCCAACCGCCATTGCGGTGATTGATAAAGATGACCCCTATAATTATTACGGCGAGGATTTTCTGGCGGTGGTCGACTTCAAAAATAAACGACTCCAGAAGTTCACCCTCTCCGGTCGGCTCTTAGAATACACCGATGTTCGGGGAATTGGGATGAGAGAAGCAGAATTCTCTTATATCGCTATTGATTATTACGGAAATATCTTCGCCACCGATACCGTTTTAAGTTGTATCCATAAGTTTGACCGATTTCTCAATTATCTCACCTCTTTTGGCAAAGAAGGGAGCGGAAAAGGAGAGTTTTATAAACCGAGAGGGATAACGATTGGCCGGAAATACGGGCAAGTCTTCATTACCGAAAAGACCGGCGGTCAATACTATTGGACCGGATTAGATTCCTACCTTCTCGGATTTTTCCCCGATTCTTTTACCAGGGAAAAGCCCGGAACAACCATCGCCTTATATCTTACCGATATTAGTGAGGTTTCCTTCTCAATTTATGATGAGGAGGGAAACATAGTAAGGGAAATTCTGCCTTTTACTACTACCCGCGCTGGCGAAGTTCTTATCACCTGGGATGGAAGGGATAAGAATGGAGAGATTGTTAAGCCCGGTAAATACCGGTTGCAAATTATTTGCCGCCTGCCTTATGGAGGCGGAAAGAGATTCAAAAAGGAGATGGAAGGTTATGTCTACGCCCAGTAGATTCTTCGTCCTCTGTTTATTAGTAACCGCCTTGCTCAGTTATACCGGCGATTTTGAGGAGTTGGGCTCTTCTGCCCGAGCAATGGGGAAAGGGAGCGCTGTGGTCAGTTCCCTTTTGGATGCCTCAACCATCTATTATAATCCCGCCTTCACCTCCCTCTTTTCCCAGCGGGAGATAACCTTTCTCCACTCGGAGAATTTCGGCGGACTCTTCCGAAACGATTATCTTGGCTTCGTCTATCCTTTTGCTAACTATTCCCTTGGTCTCGGCATCTATGCCATTTTTGTTCCCGGAGTAAAGATTACGAAACTCCTTAATGAGACCTTGCCCCCTTCCCCAGAAAATCCGGTGGTTGTTGAGCGAATTGTGACAACTTATGATGGTATATTTTATTTAAATTATTCCCAATCAATTCTTAAAGGTCCAACCAATTTAACCCTCGGGATAAATGGGAAAGTCTTCTATCGTTCCTTAGGGGTTAATGACGCCTTTGGCTTTGGCGGTGATTTGGGGTTGGGGTTTAAAAGTGGTCTTGTTTCCTTGGGTCTGCGCCTCCGAAACCTTTTCGCCTCTCCCCTCCTCTGGTCGGATACGACGGAATACATCAAGATGAGGGGAGCAGTTGGTATTACGAAAATCTTCCATCTCTTAGGCGGTGATTTCGGTTTAAGTTACGAAATTGAGGGAAATATGGAAGACTTGCCCTTTTATTCCAATCTCGGTCTGGAATACAATTGGCGCTTCTTGAGTTTTCGCTTCGGGCTTCTCCGCCGCTGTCCAACCTTTGGCTTCGGAATTGTTTACAAGAACTTCTATTGTGATTATGCCTACGAGAGTAGCCACTATCCTGAACCGGAAAGTCGAGAATTACCCTCATCCCCAATTAAAATATCCGGAGGTGTCCGATTTTGAGCCCGGAGATTGGTCGGAAACTTGTTCACCTTTTGGCTCTCCTCATTCCCATCCTCTATTATTTCCTTCCCCGTGGCCTCTCCATTTTCCTTCTCCTTCTGGCTACGGGTATATTTTTAACCGTTGATTTTCTCCGATTGCACATCAATTTCTTCAAGGCGCTATTCATCATCATCTTCGGTTCTCTTCTCCGCCGAAAGGAATTCCATTCCTTAACTGGAGGGAGTTATTTAATGATTGCTGCCAGCCTGGCGATATTTATCTTTGAGGATCGGGGAGTATTTATGGCGGCAATTAGTTTCTTAGCGATTGGCGATACGGTTGCCGCCATCTTTGGTCTAACCCACGGGAAGACGCACCTTTTTGGGCGGAAAACGCTTGAAGGGACAATTGCTTGCTTTATTTCCTGCCTGGCGGTCGTTTACATCTTGACGAAATTACCCGACCTCTCTTTTCTATTCTGGGTTGGATTCTGGGGCGCAGTTACTGCCACATTAGTGGAGGCATTGCCCATTGAAGTAAATGATAACGTTGTAATCCCGATTGCCTCGGGTATTGCGATGCAGATCAGTAAGATTTTTATCCGATAAAATATGGAGGTGAGTATGAAGATACTTTATCCCTTACTCATTCTCATCTTCTCTCTGGGCGGCGGAGAGAAGATTGAGGACATAAGGAAACTCTATCTCACAAAAGATTACGATGCCGCCATCAGTGCCTTAGAAAAAGAGTATCTTTCCGCTCCGGAAGCCGAAAAGCCTTATATCCAACTGGAACTGGCGGATATCTATTTTGATAAAAAGCGGAACTTCGAAAAGGCAGAAGAAATCTATAATTCCCTTCTCAAAACCTACCCCAATTTACCGGAAACTCCGGATATCCTTTACCGTTTAGCCCTGCTCAACGAACGCAAGGAAAATTTTATCGAAGCGGCTTCCCTCTACGAAAAGATTGCCACCCAATACCTCAAATACGAAAAACGCTATCGTTTTCCCTTCAAGGTCGAACGGATTGAAAAGAAACCGAAGTATATGGATGATGCCCTGGATGCGATTGAGCGGACATTTAAGAAAAACTACCAGGAGAGGGTCGCTTATGTTGATGGCTATCCTTTCACGCGGGTTGAGCTGGATGAACGAACACTTCGCTCCCCAACCGGTGGAGCAACATTTGAGGAGAAGAAGAAAGAGTTAGACCAAATGATTGAAGACCGTCTCCTCTACCAAGAGGCATTACGGCTGAAATTTGACCAAACCGAAGAGTTTAAGAACTCGCTTAATGATGTCCGCCGAAGACTCCTCTTCCAGGAATGGTATAATCAGGAAGTAGTGAACCCAGCACAGGTTGCAGAAAAAGAAAAGAAAAATTATTATAAAACACACGAGAAGGATTATATAACCGAGGAACAGGTGAAGGCAAGAGAAATTTTGGTAAAAGACCAAAATGAGGCGATTTCTCTTCGGACGAAAATTGTGAGTGAAAGCCTTCCCTTTGATTCCGCGGCTAAAGTCTTCTCCCTGGCTCCAACGAAGGATAAGGGCGGTGAACTCGGCTGGATAAAGCGGAAGACCTACCCAAAAGATATTGAAAAGATTCTCTTTCAACTAAAACCAAAAGAAATCTCCCAGCCGATAAAGACAAAAGATGGGTATCTAATCCTTTTGGTGGAAGAGAAAAGAGAGTATCAGAAAAAGCGGTATCAGGATGTTGCTGCGGAGATTGAAGCGCGCCTCCGGCAAGAAAAGATGCAAAAAGGGTTAGAAGAGAGGTTGAAATCTCTAAAGGAGAGAGGAAATTTAAGGATTGACACCGGAGCGGTAAAGGAGAACCGAGAGACACTCGGATATATCTTTTCGGTGCCAATTACCAAGACCGCTTTTGAAGAACGAGTTGCGCAAATCCCGGCATTTTTCCGGAGCGATTTGGAAACACCCGAGGGAAAACTCCGCTTCTTAGGAAATTTTGCCGAAGAGTATGCGGTTCTTTACGATTGTGAAAACAAAAAATACTGGCTAAAAAATTCCGTCTTTGGCCAACTCTTAGAAGAGGAGAAGCGGATATTGATTAATCAACTCCGAAAAAAAATGGTTTCGGACAAAGCCACCGTGACCGAAGAAGAGGCAAAAAAGGAATATAAGAAATCCCAAAAGGAATTTTATGTTCCAGACCAGGTGAAGGCAAGGGAAATTATCTTGCGGTCAAGGGAGAAGGCATTAGAAGTGAAACGGCGTCTCCAGCAGGAAAAGGTAAGTTTTGACTCCTTAGTGAAGGAATACTCTGTTGCTCCTTCCAAATGGCTTGGCGGCGATTTGGGCTATTTCTCCAAAGACGACACCCTAAAGCCCAAACCGGTCCGGGAATTTGCTTTCCGGGCAAAACCAGGAAAGGTGAGCGATGTGATCAAAATTAATGATACGACATTTGCAATTATCAAATTGGAGGAATTCAAAAAGGCTTACACCCGGCCCTTCTCCGAAGTGAAGGCGAAGATTGAACGGAGACTAAAGCAACAGAAGGAGGATTCTCTTTATAAGGCACTGCGGGCTGATTTAGAAAAGAAGGCAAAGATTGAAATCCTTCTAAAACCTGAGGAAGAGAAACCCGAAGAAAAGGAAGAAAAGTAGGAAGTGCGTTCCGTCACGGATGGCAGTAAAAAGATTACTCTAAGAGATATTGAAAAGGACGAAGAGGTCTTAGAGTTTTTAAGGGAGGCGGATAAACAACTGGCGGCAATTGGCTATACCGAACACGGTCTCCGCCACTCCCAATTGGTGGCAAAACGGGCGAAAGAGATTCTTTTGGCCTTAAAATTCCCGAAGCGCAAAGCAGAATTAGCCGCTATTGCCGGATTCTTACACGATATTGGTAATCTCATCAATCGGGAACGACACGAAGAGAACGGTGCCCTTATTGCCTTAAATATCCTGAAGAGATTAGGAATGCCTTTATCCGAAATCAGCCAAATTGTTTCTGCCCTGGGTAATCATCACGAAGAGACCGGAAATGTTACTTCGCCAATTGCCGCCGCATTGATCTTAGCTGACAAATCGGATGTCCACTCCTCCCGAGTCCGAAATCCCGATTATATCAAGTTTGACATCCACGACCGGGTAAATTATGCGGTAAAGGAAAGTAAACTGAAAGTTGACGGTCGAGGGAAACGAATAACTTTAAGTCTAACGATTGATACGAAGATTGCCCCAATTATGGAATACTTTGAAATCTTCCTCTCCCGAATGTTGATTTCTCGCCGGGCGGCTGATTTCTTAGGCTGTCAGTTTGAACTTTTTATCAATCAGATAAAATTGATATGAAGGAATTGGAAATTGATATTGAAAAATTAGCCAGATTGGCTCATATTGCCCTCTCACCAGAAGAAAAGAAAAGGCTTAAAACTTCCCTTTTGAAGATTGTTGAATACTTTCAAACGATAAGACCTCTCGCCACTGGGTCAGGGGAGAAAACCTTAACTTCCGCCGAAGGAGAATCTCTCCCTCCCCTCCATTGTCCCCGGCGAAAGGAAGAGGAACCAATCCATCTTTCTTTAAGAATTGAACCAGAATATCTTAAAACCCTTCCCAACTATCAAGATGGTTATTTCCAAGTGCCCAGAATAATGGAATGAAGCCAATTTTTGAACTCTCAATCCGGGAACTACAGGAAGAGGTAAGAAAAGGAAATTTAACCTATCAGGAGATCTTAGCCCAGACGATTGAAAGGATTTTAGCCGAAAAAGAGATAAATGGCTACATATCCCTTTTCTTAGAAGAGGCGGAAGAAAGGGCAAAAGCCGCGGATAAAATTCGGAGTTCGGAATCCGGAATCCGGAATTTCTTATTTGGTATCCCGATTGCTATCAAAGATAATATTGCCGTTAAGGGTAAACTTTTAACCTGTGGTTCAAAGATTCTCTCTAATTTTGTTTCCCCCTACGACGCCACGGTTGTCGAAAGATTAAGAGAAACTGGTTGTATCTTCATTGGTAAAACAAATCTGGATGAATTTGCGATGGGTTCTTCCAATGAAACCTCTTTTTTTGGTCCAGTAAAGAACCCTCTGGATAAGGGAAGGGTGCCCGGTGGTTCTTCCGGCGGAAGTGCGGCGGTTGTTCAGTATGGGGGAGCAGTAGCGGCACTCGGTTCGGATACCGGTGGTTCAATTCGTCAGCCCGCGGCTTTCTGCGGTCTTTATGGATTAAAACCAACCTACGGTCGGGTTTCAAGATTTGGTCTTGTCGCCTACGCCTCTTCCTTGGATACAATTGGACCGATTGCGAAAAGCACCGAGGATTGCGCCCTTTTATTGCAAACGATTGCCGGGTATGACCGGAAAGACTCAACGACAGTGAATATTCCAATTGATTGCTACTATCCTTTAACCGGAAACATTCACGAATTAAAAATTGGGATTTCCGAAGAGTTCTTTCCCCCGGAGTTAGATGAGCGAATAAAGGAAATTGTGGAAGAGGCAATAAGGGAATTAGGTAAGAAGGCAAAGAGGGTAAAAAAAGTTCGCCTGCCCCATCTCCCTTATTCCGTGGCTTCTTATTATCTGATTGCCATGGCGGAAGCGTCCTCAAACTTAGCCCGGTATGATGGTATTCGATATGGCAACAAATTCGAGACATTAGAACTTCCCTTTCTCTACGAAAAAACCCGAGGCGAAGGATTTGGGGAAGAAGTAAAGAGGAGGATAATGCTTGGAACATTTGCCCTCTCTAAAGGATATTACGAAGAATATTATGGGGTGGCAGTGCAAGTTCGGAATCGGATAAGGGAAGATTTTCTTTTAGCCTTTCAGGAAGTTGATGTGATTATCGGACCGACTTATCCTCAACCTCCCTTTAAACTGGGTGAGATTCAAGAACCACTACTGATGTATCTTTCCGATATCTTCACTACACCGGTTAACCTTGCTGGCTTACCCGCTATCTCGGTTCCGGCAAAAAGAAAAGTTAACAATCTACCGATTGGCTTTCAAATCATTGGTCCGCCTTTTGCGGAAAGGATAATCTTAGAAACTTCTTATGCCTATGAAAATCTGTAGTGATTACGAAACGGTCATCGGGCTGGAGGTTCATATTCAGTTAAATACCAAGACGAAACTTTTTTGCTCCTGTTCGGTGGAGTTTGGTGAGAAACCAAATACCAATGTTTGTCCGGTCTGTCTGGGCTTCCCCGGAGTTTTACCGGTCTTAAACGATAATGCGGTTCATTTAGCGATTAAGGCGGCTTTGGCTCTCAATTGCTCAATCCAGTCAATTTCCACTTTTGCTCGAAAGCACTACTTTTACCCAGATTTACCCAAAGGCTATCAAATCACTCAATACGAAAAACCTTTAGCCAAAAATGGCTTCCTGATGGTCGGTGACAAGAAGATAAGAATTCGCCGACTCCACTTGGAGGAGGATGCAGGAAAATTACTCCACACTCCGAATGCCACTTTGATTGATTTCAACCGCTGTGGTGTTCCATTGGTGGAAGTAGTCACCGAACCCGATATTTCCAGTCCCGAAGAAGCCGTTGCCTTCCTTTCGGAATTACGTAATATCCTTCGCTACCTCGAAGTTTCTTCGGGTGATATGGAAAAAGGTCATCTCCGCTGCGAACCAAACATTTCTCTAAAAAAAGGGAACATCCTGGGAACGCGGCGCGAGATAAAAAACTTAAACTCCTTGAAAAGCGTCCGGGAAGCACTGAATTATGAAATTGCCACCCAGAGGGCAATCTTAGAATCGGGCGGAAAGATAGTCCAGAAGACACTTCTCTGGGATGAAGCCGAAAAGAAAACCCTTCCAATGCGAGAAAAAGAGGAAGCAGAAGATTACCGCTATTTTCCGGAACCCGACTTACCACCGTTGGTAATTAGAGAAGAAGAGATCGAGGAAATTAAAAAGACCATCCCGGAATTACCCGGAGAAAAGAAGAAGCGATTTGTTGCCTCTTATTCCCTTTCCGAAAAAGAGGCTGAGATTTTGATTCGGGAAAAGGCTCTGGCTGATTATTATGAAGAGGTAATTGCCCACGGGGAAAAACCGACCACCGAATTTTATAAACTTTCTGCCTCTTGGATTATCAACGAGGTAGGAAGAATCTTAAATGAAGAGAATATTCCTATTACTCAATTTAAGATTTCTCCCCCCCAACTCGCTCAACTCCTTAACTTCTTAAAGGAAGGTAAAATCACCCAGCGAGCGGCAAAGGATGTTTTCTTTAAGATGGCACGGGAGGGGAAAAGTGCAAAGGAGATTATTGAGAGAGAAGGGTTGGAAAAGAAAGTAGACGAGCAAGAATTAGAAATTACAGTTAAAGAAGTATTAAAAGAAAACCCGGAGGTCATTTCCAGTTATAAAAAAGGGAAAACCACGGTCATAGAATTTCTTTTGGGACAAGTAATGAAAAAGACTAAAGGTCGTTTTCCCCCGAATCAGGTTCGGGAGAAGATCTTAGAAAATCTCAAATCGCATACGGAATGCTAAATGCCGGAGCAAAAACAAACCTGAACTTTCTTCTCTCATTTTTCATCCTCCTTTTACTCTCCTCCCTTTCCCGGGGAGCGATAGTTAGGGGGTTCGTCTGGGAGAAAGGAACAAAAGAGCCTCTGATTGGTTGTAATGTCTACTTAGAAGGAACCGGTTTCGGTAGTGCCACCAACAAAGAAGGTTATTATGTCATCTCCGGTGTTAAAGAAGGAACGTATAAGATTGTATTCAGTTATGTGGGGTATAAAGAGATAAGCAAAATATTATCTTTCTTAAAGGATACTTTAATCACATTGAATGTGGAATTGGAGCGGGAGATAATAAAATTACCCGAGATAAAGATTTCAGCACGGCGGAGTGAATTTAAGGAAGAGGTGAAAGGAAGTGCAATTAAGATTACACCGCCCGAGTTTAAGTCATTCCCCCATTTCTTAGAGGCAGATATTATCCGCTCCTTACAATCTCTGCCCGGGGTGATTACAGCAAATGACTTCTCTGCTGCCCTTTATGTCCGAGGGGGTGCGGCGGATCAGAATCTAATCCTTTTAGACGGGGTTAATGTCTATAATCCATTTCATATTGGCGGTCTCTTTTCCGTCTTTGATTTATCCGCATTAAAGTCTGCCCTATTCCTCACTGGTGGCTTTCCTGCTGAATACGGTGGGAGACTCTCTTCCGTGCTGGATATTGATGTGAAGGAAGGGAATAAGGAAAGATATCAGGGAGAGCTCGGTCTCTCTCTCCTTGCGAGCAAATTTCTCACCGAAGGACCAATCCCAATGCTCAAAAAGAAAAATTCTTCCTTTCTCTTCTCTTTTCGACGAACCTACTTTGATAAACTTCTCCCGCTTTTTAAGATTAACTTTCCCTACTATTTTTATGATGGGCATCTAAAGACAAACGTTGAGATTTCTCCAAAAACGAAAATCTTTTTTTCTGGCTTTTTCAATTTTGATGTCTTTGACTACGGATTCCATAAAACCAGAATCTATTTTGACTGGGGAAATCGGACGGGGAGTATCTTCTTCCGTCATCTCTTCACTCCTCAACTCTTCACTAAAACCTATTTAACATTTAGCCGTTACTTCTATAACATCGACATTGCCGAAGGGCTAATCTGGGTGAAAGATTGGGTAAATGAGTTATCTTTAAAAGGAGAAGGAATTTACTATCTTCGTCCCAACAATGAGCTGAAATTCGGGTTGGAAGGGAGAATGAACCAGTTTACTTATGATGCCAATATCCAAGGTTTCTCTTTTGACATTAAGGGAAAGCCCGAATATTTCAGCCTCTATCTTGCCAATAAATGGAAATTAAACAAATTTCTTCTTCAACCGGGTTTGAGAATGGACAATTCCTTTGTTTCTTATAAAGGGCAAGTCTCTTATTATCAATTGAATCCGGTCATTGGGATTAAATATTTCCTGAAAGAAGACTTAGCCGGAAAAGTTTCCTTAGGGAGATATTCCCAGTTCATTACCGCCCTCCTTCCGGAGTTTCAACCGGTTCCTTTCCTTTATGTTTGGGTGCCAACATTTGGTCCCTACGAACCTCAGATTGCTTATCATTTCATCCTCGGCTTAGAGAAATTTTTGGGAGAGGAAATCTTTTCCAGTATTGAGTGGTACTACAAAAGTTACGAAAGGCTTTATGAAATGAACGAGAGAGCCGACCCTCTCCTTATTGAAGAAACAATCTTAAAAGAAGGGAAAGGAAAGAGTTTTGGTTTTGACTTCTTATTCCGAAAGGACTTGGGTAATTTAACCGGCTGGTTCTCCTATTCCTTCTCCTGGGTTAAGGTCAAATTTGGGAATAAGAGTTATTTTCCATTTTATGACCGGAGGCACAACCTTAATCTACTCGGAGGGTATTCTTTCCCTCGGGGGTTTCGACTCTCCGGACGTGTCGCCTTTTATTCGGGAAATCCCTATACCCAACCCATCGGTCGTTATCGCTACTGGTATTGGCGTTATCGCTACGAAAAGTGGCATTTTTTCTGGTCGGAAATCCCCGGAGAAAAGAATAATGCCCGATATCCACCTTACCTCCGCATTGATTTGGGATTAGAAAAGGAGTGGAAGGTAAAAAATACGAACCTTATTACTCGTCTGGAAATAATAAATCTTCTCAATCGGAAGAACTTGCTCTTTTACTACTACGATTACGAAAAAGATCCACCAGTTAAAAAAGGTTTTTATATGTTGCCAATCTTCCCTTCGCTAAGTTTTGAATGGCACTTTTAAAGATGGGTAGAAATAAAATCCTCTATCTTATATGCCTTCTCTTTCTTGCTTGCCGGGAGGAGAAACAGGAAAAGAGAAGCCTCACCTTTGCCTATTGTATTTTGAACCCAAGATTCAAACATCAGGAGGTCATTGTTGATAGCCTTTATGGATTTGAATCTGAGATTAATGATACATCAGGTATTTCTGGGGCAAAGGTCTTTCTCTTAGAGGTGGAAACCGGCGAGACGATAAATTTTGTTGAAACAGAAAAGAAGGGAATTTATCGTGATACGATGAGAGAAAATTGGGTTAAACCGTTATTCACTTATGATTTATTTGTCGCTTTCCAAAGAGATACCCTTTGGGGAAGGACAAAAGTCCCGGATACATTTCGCATCACTTTCCCGAATAATTTTGATACCATTCCTCTTAACGATTTTGATTCTATTATTTGGCGAAGGAGTTTAGGGAGAAAGGTCTATTTCCTTGCAGTTATTCCCCCCGACACAGCCAAGCCTTTAATCCCGATCGTCACTGAAGACACTTTTGTCAGTTTAGCTCCCTTCCGGAATTTCTACTTTGATACAACCGCTTTTTACACAATAAAGGTATGCGCCTGGGATGAAAATCGGTATCGTTATATGGTAATGAAAAATCTTGAACCCGACACCTTGGGAGACGGTTTGGGGCACTTCGCTTCCCAAACCGAGGATACGATTTCGGTTTTCGTCCGCCGATAGAATTAGCTCTTCGGAAAAGCGGAGAGATGAATGAGGGAATCTTGAAATACTAATCCCCGACCAGTCAGTTCGTCGGTCTCAAACCTTATCTCCTCCCCTAAGGAAAAAGAAGGGAAGGTTCTCATCTCTCCCTCTTTTATTCCAATCAACAGTCTTTTTATTCGGTTGATTCCCGGTGGAGAGGAACTTTCCCCTTCCAGAGCATCAAGGGCATAACTGGTAATCAGTTGCTCTTTTAATTTATTGAATAAACTTTTGCTGCCGAAGAGATCGAGACAAAGAAGCCTTTCGCCACAAAAGACAAAGAGACCGTTAAGATTTTTTAAGGATTTTATTCCCTCCTTATAACTTGCCAAATATTTTTGCCGAGAGGAATAGAGGTCGTGGATGGAAGAAGTGCGAGAATTGACTTTAAATCTTTCCATCTTCTTTTTAATACTATCCCAGATTTGATTCTGGTTAGAGGTAAATTTTTTCGTCCGATAAAGGGAGGAGGTGACCGAAGAACAGATAATTGCCCGCAAAGAAGGGTAGGAAATTGCTCGCTGGCTGAAAAACTCTTCTCCACCGCTCCAGCGCCCGGCTTCTACACAACTAACTGGAATTTCTACTTCAGTCTTTTCCGCAATTAAAGCGGAAGAATTTATCACTCGGTCTTGGAGAGCACCTTGGATTCCTTCGCCATCAAGGGCAAAGATGCGCTTCGGTGAGTTATTCTTTATTAAAACGGTGTCAATCTTTGGTGTCTCCAGTTCTCTAATCTCCACAAGTTTTTTCCCTTTTGCCTCCGAAAGGATTTCAATTCGGGTAAAATCTTTCCCACCATTCGTCAAAGGGAAAAGCGTAAGATTTCTTAGAAAAAGGGGTTCACCAACTTCAATTCCTGTAATTAAGTTCAGATTATTTTTCATTGCTCTATTTTACCAAATAAAATCCTAAACGTCAATAATAGGCTCAAGGTGATTTAATCAATCGTCCGAAATAGCAAGAATTGCCCTGGATAATCCGATAGAAATAAATCCCGGGTGGTAAAAAGCGAGAAAATTTATTCTCCCCACGCCAGACGCCCTTAAACGGTTCTTCTTGGTAGATGATTCGTCCAAAGATGTCGGTGATTTCAATCCGAGAGTTGTTAGAAACTTTTGTCCAGGAGAATTTAACCTCATTCCGGAAAGGATTGGGAATTGCCAATTGAGAAAGTGGAGAGTTGAAGAAAAACTGGGAAATACTAACTGATTGTTGGGTTCGCGGATAGTGGTATCCCATATCTAATACCGAACCATCCGGCACCGAATCAGTGCGTGTCGTCCAAGAACGGAGAAGGGAATCAAGGTTTAACGGATTGGTAAACAATAAAGTGTCTCCCGCATCAACACAAGGGCTGTTGACCGGTTGACCAGCAGCGGTCTGACTGAGATAGTAGAGCCCACGCGGACCAGGAACAAAAATTGGGTCCGAAGAGATTTCACCTGTTCCGGGAGAGCAGTTATAATAATTCCCGCCAGGATTATTCCAGATATCATTGTATTGGTTAAAAACCACTCCAGCATTGTAAATTCCCGAACCGCTGTGAGAACTATTCTGGACGATGATATTATTCTTAATTATTGAAGTGTCTCCACCGATATAGATACCCGCTCCGTATGCCCAATAACCACCCGAGCAGATATTTCCGGAGATTGTATTATTGATAATCTTTGCTTTACCGTCGACCTTAATTCCTCCCCCGTAATTCCAGTATTCACTGGTATTCCGGTTATTAACAATAAGATTGGAAAAGATAATTGCCTCTCCCTGGCTACCAACATAAATTCCGGCTCCGTGTCCCCGGTCACCAAGGGTATTAATATTTTCCTTAATTTCGTTTTGATAGATAAGAGAATAAGAGCGGATTCCAGCGTAAATACCGGCGCCGTAGTTCCAGTATCCGCGGGAACAGACATTTCGGGCGATGAGATTATAACAGATTTCCGGGGTGGAGTTCATATCAACATAAATCCCCCCACCGTAATTCCAAGTGGCGGTATCCGAACAGATATTTTCGGTAATCTCGTTGCCAATGATTAAAGGGGAAGTGCCTGAGCCACAGAAAATCCCACCGCCATAGTCTCTTCCTCCGGAACAGACATTAAAGGAAATTTTATTACCAGCAATGGTTGGCGAACCAGCACTGTAAATGCCCGCCCCGGAGTTAGCTTTCCCTCCGGTAATTTTAAAACCCCGAATTTCTGTTGCTCGAGTGATTCCGGAAGGAAAGTAAATCACCCGTCCATTACTCCCACCATTAATTATCGTGGAGTCCGGACCCAAAAAAGAGTAAAGTTTAATCCCATCTCGGTGAGGCCAGGTGAGATTTTCCCGATATTCTCCGGGCCTTGTCAAAACTGTATCACCGGAGGAGGCAAGGTTTAATCCACCCTGAATCGTGGGAGCCGAATCCGGAACGATGATAATTCGCGAGAAACCGATTTCAATTAAGATTAGCAAAAGCACCCAAGTTCTCATTTTTCCTCCTTACCTTTTATTTTAACTTTTCCTAATTGAAAGTCAACCACCACACACACCACATCATTGACATTTCACAAAAATTTCTTATAATTCAAAGTTAGGAGGAGTTTATGCGATACCTAATTATCTTTTCCTTCATCCTCTCATTCTCCTTATGGGGAATTGAGAGAAGTGAGTTAGTGGTAAAAAACATTTTGCCGGATGACAGCCGAATACCGGAAAATCCCGCGGTCTATTACCCCCCATCTCGACCGGTTAATTTCGCCCTTGTCGGCACGGTTGACACCGTCGGTGGCACGGTTTATGACTGGCAATTCAATGGACCGGTCTACCATATGATTGCCAACGACCCGAATTTCGGTGTCCATGTCCTTTGGATGTATTCCCCGGACGCTGCCTCGGGTTGGCCAAACCGGAATATGCGGTATAACTTCTATGACTTCTCTACCCGCACCTGGACCTTCTTAGAGCCACCCTATATCAACTATGGCACGAATGCCTTCCAGTTAAGAACCGGTTTTGGAGGCTTCCATATCCTGCCAACCGGAGAAGCGGTTGTTTGTGCTCACGGTGTGCCTTCGGGGAACACCCAGCTCACGCCAATCTGTGTGAAGGATGCCTCACCGGGTGCCGGACTATTCCCGGAGGTTGCCAATGGTCCCGAAGGTTATCAGTGGCCCCCGATTTCTGTTACTCGGAACGGCTGGATTCATTGCCTAATGATTGACGCTCAAACCCAAGATAATCTCTACTACACCAAAATTCGGGAATGGCCAAATTGGACCGACCCAGTTCCCATCGGTCCGGTTGCTGGTGAGCCAATCGCTAATGCTGGACCTTCTCACAATATCAACTCTTCTTTAAGGTCCAACAATGTGATGGTGATGTGGACCCAGTGGGACCATCCTAATGCGAGTGTTGACAGTGCTGCTTTCCGGCTTTCACCCGATGGTGGTGAAACCTGGAGTGATGTGATTCCTTTACCTTTCCCACCTGCCTTCACCCCGGGTTCTGAGACTTTAGCCAGTTTTCACATTGCCTCCCTTTACGGCTTCTTTGATATCCATGAAACTCCTCATTTCGTCGCTACTTTGATACCGGTGATTCGGGATACCGCCTGGGTAATTCCATGCGAACTTTGGCATTACTGCCCAACTAATACCCCAAACTGGTCAAGGATAAGAAGAGCCGAGCCAGAATCAATCGTTGCCTCGGTTGGTTATAATGCCGTCTTTATGAACCGAGCAACAATCGGTCAAAATCCTATAGATGGGACTCTAATTTGTGTTTGGGAGGAATTTGTTGCCTCAAATGCTGAGCCAACAACCCAACGTCTCAGAGGAGCAATCTGGGGCGCTGCCTCCCGTGATAACGGACTAACCTGGCTACCACCAGTTCTTCTAACTGATACCACGACGACCGTCTCCTTCCGCTTCCCTTCGGTTGCCGAAATCGTTGACGATACCGTCTGGATTACCTACATGGGCGATTTGCAGGCGGGCTTCTATGTTCAGGGAGAAGGACAACCCACCGAAAACCCCATCTTTGTTCATAAGGTTCCCCTTTCCGCATTCATTGGTATTAGTGAGAGTAAAAGAGAGACCCCGCTCAAAATTACCTGCTCTCCCAACCCATTCTCTAAATCAACCAAACTCTCCCTTAGCCTTCCAGAGAATTCTGGCAATTTACTAATCTATGATGCAAGCGGCAAAGTAGTTAAAGTGTTTAATCGCCTCACTCCAACCCTTATCTGGAACGGAAAAGACGAAACCGGAAAGCCCTTACCAAAAGGAGTCTACTTCCTGAAATTGAACGTCGGCAATTCCTCACTTGTTGAGAAGGTAATCCTCACCGACTAAGGAAGATAGAGTAAAGGGCGTCCCGGGTTTTCCGAGGCGCCCTTTTTCTTTTTACCAAAAATCCGCCGGTTACTAACTAAAAATTCTTTCCGCCTGATAAGAACTTCGAACCAGAGGTCCGGCAAAAAACCTTAAAAAACCAATCCTTTCCCCAGCCTCTTTTAATTCCTTAAACTCCTTTTCGGTATAAAATCTTTTTACTTGCGGACTCTTCTTATTGGATGGAAGATACTGTCCAACCGTAACGATATCTACCCCGACACTGGATAAATCCTTTAAGGTCAAAATAATCTCCTCCCAAGACTCACCCAAACCAATCATCAATCCACTCTTCGTTTTAATCCTGCTCCTTTCTTTAATGAAACGAAGGAGAAAAAGCGATCGGTCATAATCTGCCTTTTTATCCCGAATTATTTTACTCAATGACTTTGTCGTCTCCAGATTATGGGCAATCACGTCTGGTTTAACCGCCATCACTTTAAGCAGACTCTCCTCTTTCCCAAGGAAATCGGGAATGAGTAATTCAATCCGACAGTCTTTATTATTTTCCCGAATTCTTCGGACCGTTTCGGCAAAATGTTCCGCCCCGCCATCCGGTAAATCATCCCTTGTCACCGATGTGATCACTACATATTTCAAATTTAGTAGCCGAACCGCCTCTGCTATTCTGGTCGGCTCTTCCCGATCAACCTTTTCCGGTCTTCCCGATTCAACCGAGCAGAATTGACAGTGGCGCGTGCAGACCTTCCCCAGTATCATAAAAGTAGCGGTCTTTTGACCAAAACATTCCCCTAAGTTTGGACAATGCGCCTCTCGGCAAACGGTATTGAGATTTAAATCCTTAAGTATTTTTACCAATTGGGAATAACCTTCACCACCAGGAAGGTTAGTCTTAAGCCAAGATGGTTTCATCTTATCCCCACTTAACCTTTATCGCCCTTTTCGGACACCGAAGATAACACTCCAAACACCGGATACATTCGGTATTCTCGGGTATCTTTGACCAGGGGATTGCGGTTGGACAAACCTTTTCGCAGACTCCACAACCTGTGCAAATCTCCTTCTCGTTTCCCAGATGGAAGAGGCTCAGACGATTGGTCAAAGAATAAATTGCTCCGATGGGACAAACCGCCCGACAGAAAGGTCTCTTTATCGCTATGAAATTAATCAAAAGAAACCCTAAGATGAAAATCTTAAAATAGAAGAAGAAGCCAACCATTGATTTTAAGTAATTCTCCGGGTCCCAGAGAACCAAAGGGATTCCCGCCTCCAAAGTCCCGGCTGGACAAATCTTACAAAACCAGGGTTCCGCTCGGAAATAAGCAAAGAGGATAGCAAAGATTAAAAGAAAGAGGTATTTCAAATAATTCATTGGCATCCTTACCTTTTTTATCTTAGGAATTAGATTAAAAGTTAGACCGAAAAAGATTGCCAGGGGGAGTCCAGTATAAATACCTAATTCAAAACCACCCCGAGCAAAGATATAACCAATAACGATTCCCAAGATTATCCCTGGGATATTAATAAAATCGGGCAAACGCCACTTCCAAATCTTAATCTTATATAATAAGTCCTGCAAAAAACCAAAGGGACAAACCCAACCACAAGGCATCCGGCCAATAAAAGCGGAAATCAGAATAAGAAAACCTAAGGGATAAAGGGGAAGGAGATGAATCGTAATAAAATGCTGAAAGGCACCAAGCGGACAGGAGAATAAAGCGGTGGGCGCTGACCAACAATGAAGAATCGGCGCAAGAAAGGCTTTAAGCGGACCGGTATAGATTAGTTCCTTCTGGAAAAAGCCAAAGATATAAAGATTCAAAAGAATTAAGGATATTATCTGTCCCCAACGATAGGGTCTCATTGCAAACCCATACAGGAAAGGCAGAGAATAACCCCTGTCTTAAATGTCTCCAAAAAAGCGGAGAGATATACACCGATAAATAAAAGCAAGGCACCAAAAAGAAAAAGGAGAATAAAGGTGAGCCATCTCATAACTAAAACCTTGCTACCAGAACTCCCTTGATTCCGGAAAATGGTGGCTCATAGCGACAGACCCCACCCGAACAGACCAAACCACCTTTTTCCCGACCAACCCGGAATCTTAGAGAGAGATTGGTCATTAAAGATAAACTACATTCAACCAATAACCACTGCCTCTCATAATCATACCTTTTCACTGCCTTTGTTGCCATTTCGTAATTTAGGGTCAAGGTGATATCGGGGAAAAGATCCGCAGAAAGGGAAACTCCCCTTTCCTGGTAAGAGGTCTCTCCTTCCTTCACCCAATTAAAACTACCGCCCAGGGTAAAATTCCTTTCCAAAGAGTAAAGCCTAATCTCCAATCCTGGCTTTATCTCTTCCCGGAAAGGAATTCCCGCTTCAATGCCCGTCGTCTTCAAGTATTCCCCGGTAAAAACCGGGATAAAACCTTCTGATAATTCAAACTCAAACTTACTATTCACCTCTCTTATCCCTTTCTCCTTTTTGTGAGTATAAAACCAGGCGTAATTTCCTTCCCATTTCATCTTATTCAACGAGAGCGAGCCAGTAATCCCAAAGCCTCTTTCGTCCACTCCGCGGTTCACCGAAATTCCTTTCTTAATCGGTGTTGGTGGGTCATTATAGCGGAATCCGACACCGCCCAAATCAATAGAATCATAATCCTCATACTCCAAAAGAATACCCAAAAGAGAAGATGAGAAGGAGAGATTAAAATAATGCCCATCTCCCTTCTTCCTTCCCCCAATCACCTCCCGGGTCTGAAGTTTATGGGCATATTCATAATAGACCTCAAAAGATTTATAATTAAAGGCAATTCCTGGACCAAAGACCTCGGTAAATGCCTGAGGAGTTAAATCACTCTCCCGATTTAAGCGGAGATAACGACCACTCAACTCAAGGTTCGGAATTAAGAAGGAATTGAACTCTACCGCTCGGATTATATCGTTGGTATCATTCTCAAACCGGTAGGCATTCTCCGAGAAAAAGATATTTCTTGGTCGGGCGGAAAGGAGGCGAATCTCATCATGCCAAAACTCAGCCCGACCTTGAACGCCAAATAGCCTCTTATCGTAACGAAAGTTCTCATCATAATAAGAGCGAAGGACTAAACCCCTTCCGTATAAGGCATAAAAATCACCAAAACTTGCCTCCAGAGAAGGAGTCCGATATTCCAGAGACCCGCTGATTAAACGGAGTGGTTTCTTTGGTCGGGATGGCTCATAGAGAAAGAGATTTCCGGTTAAAAAAAACTGCTCGTAATTCAAGAGAAACGAGGTATTAGTCTCAAAATGTTCGGTCTTGCGGATTAAAGAATCATCTCCCAAAAAGAGCCAGTATTCGGTCTTACTGGAACCAGAAAGGATAATCCCTGTTTCCGGCTCTTCAATCGCTAACGAATCACTCTCCTGGGGAAAAAGGAAATAGGGCAAAAGAAGAACAAGAAGGAATTTATTCCCTACATTCATAAAAACCTTCTATCTCTTCTTCTCCTCTTCTTTCCTTATTAATAGACCTCTTATCTCTTCCCGAATCTTCTTTTCGTCTCCCTTCTTATAACCGGTATGCTGATAGATAATATTTCCCTTCGGGTCAATTAAGAAACTGGTCGGCATCGCCTTTACCCCGTATAACTCCTTCGCCTTATTATCCGGGTCTAAAAGGACGCAATAGCGCCACTTCCGACTCTTAACGAAAGGCTTAACCTTTCCCTGGGCTTGGGGACCATCTTCGGAAATCGCCAGAACCTGTAAACCGAGGGTCTCAAACTCATCATAGGTCTTCATTAAGGCGTCCAGTTCCTGAATGCAAGCCTTACACCACAAAGCCCAGAAAGAGATAAAGACCGGACCTTTCTTTAAGCAGGAATCAAGAGAGACCTTCTCCTTATTTAGATTCAGCAAAGCAAAACTCTTTGCCTTTTTCGTCTCAATCCTCTGGGCAAAAATAAGGCTCAGGCTTAAAAAGATAAAGAAAAGAACCTTTCTTTTTCTCATCGCCCATTATAAAAAATCTTTTTAATTCGTCAAGGGAAAGTTCTAATGGTAATTAAAAAAGTAAAAATCTACAAGCCTCTTTGCCAGACGAACTTTTTGGTGACGTTTTCTTTTCTTGTCTCAAACCGCAAAAAATAGACCCCGGGGCTAATTCTGAATTCTCTATTTCCATTTAAATGGAGAATATAAACTCCACTTCCTCTCAGGGGCGATACTTTCTTTAACAATCTCCCGGCGCAATCATAAATTTCAAGTTTACCTTCTTCCCCTTCCGGCAAAGAATAGAAGACATTTAACAGAGACCTCGCTGGATTGGGGTAAAGCCGTAACCAATCTTTTCTCTTTTCGCTCGGTTCGGTTAAAATTCCCAATGAATCTCCCCGAAAGACAAAAACCCGGCTGGCATCTTCGGAGGCAAGGTATATCCGGCGATTATCTAAGTTTAAGGCTAATGGCTGGTATCCCCAATTATAATGGCTTAAATTGCTAACCTCTAAGATACTGTCTGTCTCACAATCAATCACAGCAACTCCCCCCGGGGTTGAGGCGGCATAGATTTTATTATTGTAAGGATTCCAGAGCATATCGTAAAGATCAACATCGGTTTGGATGATACGAATTATTGAATCGGTCTCGCCATCAAGGACACCAAACCCCGTAGTATTTTGCTCCCAATAGGAGAAATAGATTTTATTTTCCCTTTCCGCCCAGGCAACTCCAACACATCCATCACGAAATTCGTAAAATCTAATGAAGGTATCAGAGAGGCAGTCAAAGATTCCTAATCCGCCTCCTGGACCAAACTCGGCATAAGTGATATAGAGTTTATTATCTCTTAAATTAAGGGCATACCTTACTTGGGAATAAGGTGGTCCAGGAACCACCTTTAATAGTTGATTAGTTGACCCATCAATAACCCCGACCAAATCTCCTTCTCCACAATAGACCTTATTGAGAGTCGGATGCCAAATCACATTACCCGGATAAAATGGCACCTGGACAAATGTGATGATTGTATCCGCCTGACCGTCAACCACTGCCACTCCGTTCAGAAAATTAGCACAATAAACCTTGTCGTTGGTTGAGTTATATGTTAATCCTCCAGGAAAATAGCCAAGATTAATTAAGGTCCTAATTGTATCCCGCTCGCCATCAATCACGGCTATCGCTCCATCCTCATCCACCCGATTATACAGAATACAATAGACCTTATTCCATCGGGTATTAACAGTAAATTCAGCTGGCGTCCAGTCAACCCCAATCTCCCTAATTACCCGATGGGTAGAGCCATCAATCACAACAATACTTCCCGGGCGAACGGGAATTGCGGAGTATTTGTAAGTTGTCAGATATAATTTATTATTTAAAGGATTCCAGATTGTCGTTCCCCCCAACCAGGTTCCAACAACTATCGTATCAAGAATCTGATTGCTCTCGCCGTCAATAACCAATATATATGGTAAACCTATGCTTTCCCAACTTGAATTCGGAGCACAATAAATCCGATTGTGGTTTCTATCATAGCACATCCCAAAGCCAAATTCCCGGGAAAAGAGAGGTATTTCCGCAACAATGCTATCACTCTCACCATCAATTATCGTTATATATTCTATATCGCCTCCGATTGACTCACTGGTAGTGGCGAGATAGACTTTATTATTTATTAGATTGTAAACCGCAAGGTCAAACCATTCCCAATAAAAATCCACCTTCCGGTTCCGAATAACCTTTATAATACTATCCCTTTCACAATCAACAATAAAAATGGCAGGAGAATCTCCATACCCTGATGATGTGTAAACTTTATTTTTCTGGAAGTTAAGTAAAAGTTGGCTATCCCCCAAGCCTTCAAACTCGGCAATCACACTGTCTTGGGAACAATCAATTACAAGAAGGCTGGTATGGGCGTCAAAATAAATCTTATTTGAGAGAGGATTATAAAGTAAATCACCATCGGGCCAATCCAAGGTGAACAGGTCTCCCTTTATTGTGGTATCAATTAGTTGATTGGTTTCGCAATCAAATATGTTAAGACAAAAATGTTCGTAACGTTGACCAAGACTCTCTTTTTGAACTAAGCAGGAAGCATAGAGATGGTTATTGACGGGATTCAAGGCAAGATAAAAAGGACTCCCAAAAGTTTCAAGGGTATCAAGGATTGTGTGGTTTCTTCCATCAGCAACAACTATATGCCCCTCCAATGGTGGCCGATATTCGTTAATATAAATGCGGTTGTTATTTGGATTATAAACCATCCTTTGCGGATAAAGACCCGAGACTTTAACCCAGAGGGTATCAAGTAAGTCTCCGTTTTCTCCATCAAAAACGAGGAAATACTCATCGTGAGAAGTAAAACTTAGAGATGATGGGATATATACCCGGTTATTTTCGGGAAACCAGAACATCACTCTGTTAGTCATCTCAGAGTTTAATGAGATTATCCTTCGGACACTAAGGTCTGTTCCATTCAAAAATGCTATTTCCCCCCAACAACCGCTTACATATAGGATATTATTAACCCAATTGTAAACTAACCTACCTACCTCCCCAACTCCAGGACTGTTTTCTGGCAATGGGATATAACCTTCAAAAAATTGTCCATTAGCAAGTAAAGATAGTAGAATTAAAAGGATATATTTCCTCATAATTCCATTTGAGACGGCGTGTCTAATCTATCCATCTTTTTATCATTTTACGACAACCTTTCTAAGGACTGTTGATTCCTCTGTGTTAAGCCGGAGGAAATAAATCCCGGGCGATGCCTTCTTACCTTCCTCATCCATTCTATCCCAAGAAAGAGAGTGATTTCCGCTTGGCAATTTGCCAGAGAATAGGGTTTTAATCTTCCTTCCGCCAGCATCGTAGATATTAAGATTTATCTCTTCATCTTTCGGAAGGGAGAAGGAAACCTTTGTTCCATAAGTCAAAGGGTTGGGTGAAATTCGGAACTCAAGGGAAACAGGATTTATATCCGATGCCTCTCCACCACCTTCCAAATCTCCTCTGGGTCGCTCATGGTCAACAAAGTGTCTTCTATTTCCACCGACCAGGGCAAAGATGCGGTATGTTTCGACGGGATTTGGTCCAATAGTAATTGCACCACCTTCCCAAACCGGAAAAGGAAGAGAACTGAAATCTTGTCTTGTCCAATCTCTCCCGAGGGCACGCCAATAACACTTATCAGTCATGTTTCCCTGAAGGAAATAGAGACGGTGGTCATAATGTGCATTTCTGGTTGATGTCATAGCACTTCCCCTACCAATCGTGTCGCGAAGGATTGGACCAGGGTTCCACCTTCCAGTAGAAACGGAATAAAGTGAATGATTTTTCTCGGTGGGATTGCAGTAGACTGTGTCCGAAATACCGCTAATTGTCGCATCCTCAACCGCAAGGCTCGCACCGTCCATGGCATTATAGGGTAAAATAGGTAAAGAATACCATTTCGGTAAAGCCCGTGGTTCAACTCCTAATGGCCATCCACCAGGTGGAGCAACTGGACCGAATTTATAAAAGGAACGCCGACCTCCACCAACTATCGCATATACCCAGTAGGTGTTTATCTCGTCCGAACCATAGGCAAGGGCTCCGCCAAAAGAAACCGGTTCCGGAATTGGTGGAAAGACCTTCCAGGTTCGTTCCCTTAAATCAAAGCACCAGAAATCCTGAGTATTACCGCCGCGTAATGCCCAGATATTTGTCGCCGATTTCATCATCCCATCCGCTCCCACATACCAGTTAGAAGTTAAAGCACCACCATAATAGACCGGTGCCGGAGCATTGGGTGCGGAAGTCCAGCGGTTAAGCCCGATATCGTAGCAATAAAAATAAGGCTTATTTCCGCCGCAAAAGGCATAAAGGGAATCATTATCTCCATAAACCAGCGCTCCTCCCCAACTCACCGGATAAGGAATCTCAGCCAATATTCGCCAGTCCCCGAAGACTATTCCAGGCGAAATTAAAAGAAAGAAAGCGTTTCATAGCGTCCTCCTTTGGGGAAAACCGTTGCCCTTCCCCTGAGGCAATTTAGGATAGATTAGACACGCCATCTTAATTACATTATAAGATAAAAATAGATTTTGTCAACTATCAAATACCTGAGAACCCTTATTCTTCTCACAAGCCTAATTTAAAAATTATCACACTCGGAAATGGATTAAAATAATATCCCCATCCTGAACGATATAATCCTTACCTTCAATCTTTGTCCTGCCCATCTCCCTCGCCTTATGAAAATCCTTACATTCCAATAAATCATTATAAGATAAAACCTCCGCCTTAATAAAACCAAGGGCAAAATCGGAATGAATCTTTCCTGCCGCCTCAATCACCTTTGTTCCCTTCGGAATTGACCAGGCACGGGTCTCCTCACCTTTAATCGTATAGAAACGAATCAAACCCAATTTATTAAAAGCCATCTCGACAATCCCCCAAATCCCTTCTTCTCTCAATCCCAAACTCCTGCGCATCTCCCTCTTCTCCTCTTCTGACCATTCCTTCATCTCCTCTTCCAAAGAGCAGGAGATGGGATAAAAATCTCCTTTGAGTTTTGGATATTGGGCAAGGTCAAAAACCTCTTCCGAATGATTTATCACGTAAATGAAATCTTTCACGGAGAATAAATTATATTCTTTAATCATCTCCTTTTCCGCTTGCTCTAAGGCAATAGGAAATTGTCCCTTTTCCAGCGCCAATTTTATCCTCTCCAATAATTCCCATCTCTTCTCCATCCCCTTTTCCTTTTTCAATTTGCTAATCTGCCTTTCTAAAATCACCAGGTCGGAAATCGCCAGTTCGCTCTCCACAATCTCCTTATCCCTTGCTGGGTCAATCGCACCGTAGATATGGGGAATTGTTTCGGAAACGAAGGTCCGGAGAAGGTGAATAATGAGGTCAACCTCCCGGATAAAAGAAAGAAACTTATTCCCTAACCCTTCACCCTCGCTTGCCCCTTTCACCAAACCAGCAATATCAACAAACTCAATCGTTGCTGGTGTCAGTTTGGCTGGTTTTAATAACTCGCCAATCCTTTTCAACCGCTCATCCGGAACCGAAACGACACCGATATTCTTATCAATGGTTGTGAAGGGATACAAATCAACCTTTGCCTGGGCGCTGGTCAGGAGATTAAAGAGGGAAGACTTGCCAACATTCGGCAGGCCAACAATCCCGACCTTCATCTCTCCTCCAGGAGATTCTTCCGATTAAACCGATTCATTGCCTTCTCAATCCCTTCCTTTAAGAAAAGGAGAAGTGCCTCCGAAATCCTTTCCAGGAGGCAAGGCAACTTTTCCTTCTCAATCTTTGTAAACTCGGAAAGGACGTATGCGGTATAAGACAGATTGGTTGGTCCGCCGATACCAATCCGCAAACGGGGAAATCTCTCAGTATTAAGATGATAAATAATATTCTTCAAGCCTTGATGACCACCATCACTTCCCTTCTTTCTAAACCGGATTTCGCCAAAAGGCAAATTTAAGTCATCGCAAATTACCAGAAAGGAATCGGACCTCTTTGTTAGATATTCCTTCACCACCACTCCGGAATTATTCATATAAAGCAAAGGTTTAACTAAAAATAGCCCTTCTTTTTCCGAATACGCCTCCGCATAATCGGGAAAAAAACGAAAACGACAACGAAAAATCCTTGCCAGGAAATCAAGGACCAGAAATCCGATATTATGTCGGGTCAACTGATACTCTCTTCCGGGATTCCCCAGGCCAAAAAAGACCATTTGCCATTTTAACCCCAAACCAGTAAAAGTCAACACCTCTCCCCTATTTAACCCGGAATTACTCTTTATCTTTTAGGAAGCGAAATCTCAGAAAAATAAAAATTATTTTATCAGGCAATTAAGTCGCATAATTACGAGACTTAGAAAAATCAAAATTGGAGAAATTATGTGTGTCAGGTTTTAGGTAGTTTCTCCGTTATCAATATGGAGGGCATTATGCTTAAAACAAATGGTTTATTAAACAAAGGGCTTTCTCCCAAAAGATGGTTGAATAACTCCTATTGGACAGGGCTTGGGAAAAATTTTAGGGTGATGATTGAGCAGGCATCAACCATTATTTCCGAAATAGGCGAATTAGAAGAATCGGCTAACACCACTCTTGATGAGGGATGCAACTTAGATACCAAATACCAATTTTCTCTCGCTTATACCCGGAAATTGTCCCTCTCACCAAAAAGATTTAGTAGCAATAAGTTCTTGAAAGGGATTAGAATTCTTAAGATGAAACCTTCCGCAAGGGAAATTGCCCAAAACCCTTATGGAAAGGATTCGGATTGCTCACTTATAAGGAGGCAATTATCGGATAAAAGATAGGTAAGATAATCATCGGGAGAAGTCCCGAGGTGAGAGAAAAAGAATATGGGGGATGGTCGCTTTTCAAAATGGCATAGGGGATATCCCCCCGAAGGGTCTGGGGATGGACGCCGGGATATACCAAAAACGACAAGAAACCATATTAAGCAAAAAGATAAAAACCTTATTACTTATTAAACCCAATTTTTAAAAAATCATCATTCCCATTTTAAGGCAAATCTTCCCCACTCTTCAAAAGATAAGAAAGATAATAGAACAAGAATTAAAAATGAGAAGGAAAAGTATTAATTTAAAAGTTGGAACGACACGCCCCTTGACAAAAACCTCATTTTCTGTTAATATTTTAGTTAAGGGGTTCTAATCCCCTGATATAAGGTAGGGTTGGAATTATTACCAACTCTACCCGGCGAATAGATTATCGCCCGAAAGGGCGATTTTTTATTTTAAGGAGGAGATATGAGTAGAAATAATTTAAAAGTAAAGAATGGTAGCGCGAAGAGAAAAATGGCGCCCCTTTCTCCGAGAAATTATGAAAAGAAAAGACCAAAAAAGGCAATCAAAAAAGAAATAGGAGGTAATATGCAAAATTTGAAAGAAGAATACCTTAATTTAAGTTATAGGTTAATTCGCCTCTTTGAGGTGAGAAAAAAGACCACGAAAGCCTTGTTCGATGAAGAATTTAGCAGAAGATGGAGCGAGGAAAAGAGCCCGGAAAGACAGAAACAGAATAAAAGAAGACTTGCCCAATTGAACAAAATGATTAAGGAGACTGAGAAGAGATTATCCGAAATCATTAAAAAGGCAGAGGAATCTAAAATTGCCCTCCCCTTTGAAGAGTTAACAAGGGAATACGCCTTACCCAAAGAGGCAAAATATATTCTGATGGCAATCTTCTTTTCCGAGATTGAGGCACGCTCCAAAAGGAAAATTGGCTTTTATTTACTCAACCTTTTGGGATATAAGCCGGCAGAGATAGTTAAGGGATGCGAATTGCTCCAGAATCTGATGAAAGAAGGCCTGATTATGCCTGCTGACCTCTACCTGCCAGCCGCAGCAACAATTTTAAGTATTGAGTATTCGCTCACGCCGAAAGCAATGCGAATTATTACCGACAGCCGGGCATCGCTATTCACCGACCCGCTTGATGAGATTTTGGGTGAAGAATTTCCCGGAAGGCGAAGGCGAGAGCGGGAAAATATCCTTATAATAAGAGAACCGCTCATCACCTTTGACCAGATTGTCTTAAAAGAAGAGAAAAGACAGGCGATTGAGAGGGCATGCTTCCAGATTGAAAAAGGGAATAGCCTCCTCACAGAATGGGGATTTGACCAGACGATTAAATACGGAAAAGGGATGATAATCCTATTCTATGGTCCGCCAGGAACTGGCAAGACAGCAACCAGCGAAGCAATTGCCCATAGATTGGGAAAGAAGATTGGGATGACCAGTTATGCCCGGATTTATGACAAATGGGTCGGCGATTCGGAAAAGAACCTTATCCGCATCTTTGAAGAGGCAAAAAGGGAAGATTGCCTCCTCCTCTTTGATGAAGCAGATGCCCTATTTGCCAAAAGGTTAAATGAGACCTACAGCACCGACCGGATGCATAACCTTATGACCAATATCTTAATGCAAGAGTTAGAGAGATTTGAAGGGGTCTGCATTTTAACGACAAATCGGGAAGTGGCGATGGATGAGGCATTTGGCCGACGTCTCCTACTGAAACTGAAATTTGATATACCGGAATCAGAGGAAAGGGCAAAAATCTGGCGGAAACTTATTCCGGAAAAGGCACCAATTGCCAGTGATGTTAACTTTGAAGAACTGGGAAGGAGATTTGAACTTACTGGTGGCGAGATAAAGAATGCGGTCTTAAATGCGGTTCAAGAATGTGCCTATCGGGGCGAAGAGAAAATCACGATGGCAATCTTAATCCAGTTTGCTGAAAAAGAGTTAGCGAATGCCGGAAGGGAAAAGAAAAATAAACTCGGCTTCACCGTCTGATGCTTAACAAAAGAGGGAGGAGGGAACCGACTTTCTTCCCTCCTCCCTTGAGAGAAATCTAAAATAAGTAATGGGATATCTAAAAGATAAAAAAACCCAAGAACATTATATTGTAAATAGAAAAGGTCAAAAGACAGCAGTAGTTCTTCCAATCGGTGTCCCTTGACATCCCAAAGAAAATGGATATAATAACTTATGCGGAAATTCAAACATAAAGAAAATATAAAAGGGAGGGAAAATGGCAGGTTTTAATATAACCCAAAGACCAAATCGGACAAAATTCACTTTGATTCCAATTCTCCCTTCGACGTCCCTTGACATCCCAAAGAAAATGGATATAATAACTTATGCGGGCAAGCGAAATGAAATCCACCCATGGCAAGATGTTTTTAAGAAGAGATAAGGAGAGAAAATGGCAGTATTTGTCCTAAAAAGCAGTAATTTCCATCGGTTTCACTTGACTTTGAAATGAAGTTTTAGTATATTAAAGGGATGAAACGAATCAGAGCCTCAAAATGACAAGGGAAGAGATAAAGAAGATTTTATTAGCCAACCGAGAAATCTTAAAGAAATACAAAGTAAAATCCATTGCGCTTTCTGGTTCTTATGGGCGAAGCGCACAAAGAGAGGATAGTGGCATTGAGCTTCTGGTTAAATTTGAGGAAGATACTTACGATAACTTTATCCATCTAATCTTTTCATTAGAAGAAATCTTTAAGAAGAAGGTGCAGGTTGTAACGGAAGTTGATTTAAGCCCCTATATCCGACCATACATATTAAAGGAGGCAGGAAAGAATTGAAACCGGATAAGGTTTTTATCAAGCATATCTAAGAGATGAGTTATTTGAAAATAAAGAAAAGGGAGGAAAAATATGAAAAGTTGGGATGAGTTAAATTTGGAAGAAAAGCGAGAAGAGTTAAGAGAAATGGCAGACTTACTTGAAAAAGGGTTGGACGCCAAGAAGGTGCTCTCAAAGGAAGGGGGAGAGAAGGTTCGTGAAATTACCCGACCTTTCTTTAAAGCCATCGAGAGAAATCTGAAAGAAAAAGGGATTGATGTTACCTTCGCCGGTGATTTTACCGAAGCTGAGAAGATACGCGACACTTTTGATTACTTCAATTACGAAGGTATAAGAGTTCATCTGGCTCTTAATGTAAAAGACGAAAGACACATAGCCCGGAAATCCCTCTGGTGGGGATATTGCGTTTGGGGTAGCAAAGAAGAGACTGAAGAAGAGAGAAAGTGGTTGGAGCAAAAGGGGTTAAAAGGGGAAGTTGTAGAAGTGGAAGGTTTCGGAGGACGGTATTTAATTCATATAAAAGGGTGGCGTTCTGCTGCTCAACTCAGAGAGGAAAAATCCCCAGATTCTCTCATAGAAGAGATTACGAATGACCTTATAGATTTACACCAGAAAATTTATGGAGAGGAACTAAGCGGAAAAGGAAATAGATGAAACGAATCAGAGCCTCAAAATGACAAGGGAAGAGATAAAGAAGATTTTATTAGCCAACCGAGAAATCTTAAAGAAATACAAAGTAAAATCCATTGCGCTTTCTGGTTCTTATGGGCGAAGCGCACAAAGAGAGGATAGTGGCATTGAGCTTCTGGTTAAATTTGAGGAAGATACTTACGATAACTTTATCCATCTAATCTTTTCATTAGAAGAAATCTTTAAGAAGAAGGTGCAGGTTGTAACGGAAGTTGATTTAAGCCCCTATATCCGACCATACATATTAAAGGAGGCAGGAAAGAATTGAAACCGGATAAGGTTTTTATCAAGCATATCTAAGAGATGAGTTATTTGAAAATAAAGAAAAGGGAGGAAAAATATGAAAAGTTGGGATGAGTTAAATTTGGAAGAAAAGCGAGAAGAGTTAAGAGAAATGGCAGACTTACTTGAAAAAGGGTTGGACGCCAAGAAGGTGCTCTCAAAGGAAGGGGGAGAGAAGGTTCGTGAAATTACCCGACCTTTCTTTAAAGCCATCGAGAGAAATCTGAAAGAAAAAGGGATTGATGTTACCTTCGCCGGTGATTTTACCGAAGCTGAGAAGATACGCGACACTTTTGATTACTTCAATTACGAAGGTATAAGAGTTCATCTGGCTCTTAATGTAAAAGACGAAAGACACATAGCCCGGAAATCCCTCTGGTGGGGATATTGCGTTTGGGGTAGCAAAGAAGAGACTGAAGAAGAGAGAAAGTGGTTGGAGCAAAAGGGGTTAAAAGGGGAAGTTGTAGAAGTGGAAGGTTTCGGAGGACGGTATTTAATTCATATAAAAGGGTGGCGTTCTGCTGCTCAACTCAGAGAGGAAAAATCCCCAGATTCTCTCATAGAAGAGATTACGAATGACCTTATAGATTTACACCAGAAAATTTATGGAGAGGAACTAAGCGGAAAAGGAAATAAAGGAGAAGACAACTTAAAACCAATTCTTAATGCCCTTAACACCAAACCCTTTATCATCCTTTCTGGCATCTCGGGGACTGGCAAGACCCAGATTGCCAGAATAATAAGTGCCGGGATGGTAAAAGAAGATTCTCCCACAGAAAGTGGTGAGAATAAATCAAGGGAGGGTAAATGAAAAGTGAGCGGATAATTAAAACATTAGAGGAAAAGGCAGGGTTAGACCCAAAAACCCTGATTTTTGAGCCAGAAAAAGCAGAAGCGTTTATTGAAGAAATTGAAAAAGAAAATAGAAACCGTATTGCCTTTCTACCGGTGAAACCGGACTGGAATGAGGCGAAGAAAGTCTTTGGTTATTATAACCCTTTAACCGGTCTCTTCTATCCAACTGACGGGCTTAATGTCCTTTTGAATGCCTTTTGTTCTTTAATGAGAGGCGAAAAGGATAAAAAATATTTTATCATCCTTGACGAGATGAATCTTGCCCGTGTTGAATACTACTTCTCCGATATTTTAAGTCTTATGGAAAATATGTGGAAGATAAAAGAAGGCAAAATTCAGCGAGGAGAAGTATCTCAAATCCATCCTATATTAGATGCTTGCCTTTTGTCTAAACCAAACTTTCCCCAAGACAAGGTTGACCAAAAGAGAGCCGAAAAGGTATGCTGGTTAGTTGAAAAAAAAGAAGAATGTTCAAATTGTGCTTATCATCCCCTCTTAACAGGAGAGAAGTTAGAGGTTGACAAAAAAGGGGACATTCCTGATGAAGTAAAAGAGTGTCAGCCAATTCCCCCAAAAATTGCCTATCCGGAAAACTTGGTAATTATCGGCACGGTGAATGTTGACGAAACAACCTTTTCTTTCGCCCCAAAAGTTTTAGACAGGGCATTTCAATTAGAGTTTACCGATGTTAAGTATAAGGAGTATTTAGCTACGAAAAACATAACAGAAGAAAATCCTTTTTATAAGTTCGTGGAAAGTCTCCAAACTATCCTAAAAACGAGAAATATGCACTTTGGTTATCGGGTGATTGACGAAATGTTAAAATATCTAAAAAATATTGGAAAGAGAGAAGATAAGGATTTTGACTTTCTCCTTAAAAGTAAAGTCCTCCCCAAATTTCACGGCACTGAAGAACAGATTGGGGATATTCTTATTAAACTCCTCGCTTTCTGCGCTGGGAAAGAAAATTATGAAGTAGAGTCAAAAGGCAAAGACAAGGATCAAAAATTTAAAGAGGAAATATTAAATGAGAAAGATAAGGAAGGTAATTGGTGGCAATTCTCTTTTGATAAGTACAAGTCCATATTTGAAAAATATTTTGAATCAGCTCAAAAACTCTGGCAGATGTATCAAAATATGAAGGCAACCGGCTACTGCAGTTATTTCTAATGGATGAAATAGTGCTTGAGAAAACCAAAACCAAAATAAGAAAACCTGAACCCTCTGACATTGGCTACATTCCATGTGGTGAGGTTGACTTTAAATTCAAAAAAAATGAAAAAGTGATAACTCTCAAAATAATTGCCAATGGCGTTGGCATAAAAGATGTGAGAGAAAAGAGCGGAAGCAGGAAAAACTATTTGAAAGTCGGACAAGAAGAAAGAGAGTATGAAGATTACTTGAAATGGATAAGAGATAGGTTTTGTCAAAATAAAGAGGATACGATAGAAAGCATTAAGAAGTATCTTGGAGAGGATTATGGAAAGGTAGAAATAGAAATTTATGAACCTCCCTTAAAATGGAAGAAAAGAGAAAATGACTATGAAATATATGAAGTAGATGTTGAGGATAAATGCCTGCAACTCCTTCCCGTAAAAGAGAAGTCAAAGTGGTATGAATTTCCAATCCGGCTTATGGAAAATGCCAGTTATGATGTAGAAATTGGGCCAACAGAGCAATACAGGTTAGGGATAACTGAAAGAAAAATGTGGGGAAGTGAATATGTCCAGCCATTTGGGAGGTCAAAGGATAAGTGTCATATCAATTTCCAAAACCTTCTCTTTTGCACCGAAATATGTGTCTTTGAAGAAAAAGAAGACGAAGGGAACGGAAAGCCAATCTTTAAAATTCCAATCCTTGTCTATCCGAAAAAACTTAAGGCAGAAGAGGCAGAGAAGATTATTAAGGAATTGTTAGAATGGCATTCAGAACTTCTCTATGATTTAGAACCAACCGGCTTAACTATCAAACCTGGTGAATACGGTAGGAAAAATCCAATCCAGAGATTGAATTTTATCCGATACCTTTTTAAGAAGAGAAATCTTAAAGGTATTTTGAATAGTATAATTGAAAATCCGCATAAAGTTCTGATAAAGGAAGAAGTCCTAAAAGAGATTCAGGATGTTGAGACTCCTGTCTGCCACCTTTTACCAGAACTTGCTACCGAAAGCACAGCGATTAGAAAGGTATCTTCTAATCCATACCATTTTGAAATTGGTGGTGAGAAATATCAGTTCGTGAAGGCATACGAGGAAGTCTCAAAAATTACCCATGATACTTATCCCAACCGATTTGTTAAGTTCTTCTTAAAACTTCTAAGGCAGGAATTGAGTAATATTGAAGAAGAGATAAATTCGTGGGAAAAAGAAGACAATGAGTATTATAAGAAATATTTTAAGTGGTTATTAAATGGACCAGAGCCATCGTTATCGTTAAATGAAATGAAAAGAGATGTAAATAGAATCCTCAATCATAATTTCTTTCAAGAAGTTTCTGACATCCGCTTCTTTTCTACCCCTTCCCAAACTTTACTAAAAGAATATCGCTACCAGCAGGTCTTTTCTGCCTATTTAGATTTGATAAAGGGGGTTAGGTTGCCTGATTGGTTGGATGAACTTTTGAAAGACCCAATCAAAAATATGCCTGAACTTTACGAATACTGGTGCTTTCTGAAATTATGGCAGATTTTAGAAGAAATAGACGGGAAAAAGGGGAAACCCAATATTAATTTCAAAGAGAAAGGGGTCGGTGCTGAATTGAAATATGGAAGTGAGGTCAAATTTGATAATAAGATAACCCTATCTTATAACATATACTACAGCGAAGATGGAGATTTTTACACCTACTCAGTTCCCTTAATGCCTGATTTTTCACTTAAAATCAACAACAATTTAATAATATTTGACGCTAAATACCGAGTAGAGTGGGTAGAAGAAGTTAAAGAGTGGGTAGAAGAAGTTAAAAAGATAAAAAAAGAGGAAGAAAAACGATTAGATGAAATAAAAACCGAGGAGAAGAGAGGAACTTTTGTGCTTGACGACCTTTATAAAATGCACACCTATCGTGAGGCAATTCTTCGCAAGGAAGGCAAAGATAGACCTTTATGGGTAATAGCCCTTTACCCCGGGGAGATCCCAATGTTATTTAGAGAAGATGGAAAAGAAGAAGAAAATATAAAAGAGATTAAATGCTTCTTAAAGGAGATAATAGATAATAAATTAAAAAAAGTTGGAGGCGTGGGAGCAATTCCCTTGAGGCCAGAAGAAGGTAAATAAAGAAGGTTTGAGAATTAGTTAAAAGAGGTTAAAAAATCAGAGTTTGTTCTAATTGATATAAGAGGCAGATGGGATATAATAAACCAGGAGATTTTTTCATTCCGCTAAGGGTGTTTGGTTTCAGGGAGATTATTTTGAGAAAGGCGCATACTTGACGGGTTAAATTATCAGAACTCCCCAATTTTCCTTCCCTTCTTAAAGAAGTCTTTGAAAAGGTAAAATATTTTGACTGGGATTGTTATTGGACATACAAAAGAATTTCAAGAGAGAAATTTGAAAGAGTAAGAGAAATCGCCTCTGAGGAATTTTCTAAGAAGATAAAAGATCGGAAGGATAAATAATCACCAAAAGTAAGAACCCCTTTCCTTTTATCACCCTTGACAAAGGCAAAAATCAAAGTAGAATAAATTATGTTTAATAAGAAAATAAGCAAAGGAGGGAAAATGGCAAGGGTTAAAAACTTTTTTCTCTCTTTACTTCTTTTATCTTCTTTCCTCTTCGCCCAGGAACTTTTGACCAATGGCGACTTTGAGCAACCCTTAGAAGTTGGCTGGACCGTTGATACCTCAGGTGGTTATATCACAATCAACCGCGACCCCAATCTCCAACCCGACCCGGATTACGAAGCCTTGGTCTATAAACTCTACACCGGTTATGCCTCAATCTACCAGATTGTTGATTTACCAAATCTCTCCTACGACTTCTCTTTTTATGCCCGTTTCCGAAAGAAGGAAGGCAGTTCTACCTGCTGGCCTGTTTCCGCAGTAATTATTGCTTATCTTGATGCCGGAAATAATCTCCTCGGCGAAACAAGGGTCTATTATCCGAGCCCTTATTGTAACTGGCAGGCTGGACCAACCCTTCACCTTGTCTTAGTCACCGACACACTCTGGAACTATTACTATTTCAATATCCGGGATGACATCGTCCACAATCTTCCGGGGGTTGATACCGCTCAGGTGCGGAAGGCAAAGGTCTCCCTTTACGCCTATAATAGCGGTGGTTGAGGAGCACCCTGGGCGGAGGTCTCCGCCGATGATATCTCAATTAAAAGGGCAACCCGTCCGAATATCTTCCTAACCCGAACCCAAATCACCAATGACCCAAACGGCAACGGTCGGCTTGACCCCGGCGAAACCGCTAATCTCATTACTTATCTCCGCAATCTAAGCCCAATACCCGCAACCAACCTAAGAGGCACTTTAAGAGAAAATGACCCCTATATCACACTCTCCGATTCTCTGGCAAATTTCGGTAATGTTCCTGGTTTTGACAGCACCAATAACCTTCTTCACCCATTTGTTTTAACTGCCTCACCAACAACCCCGCGCAACCATACTGCTAACCTCTCCCTCTATTTAGTCTGTAATGAGTCAGCCTGGACCAGAAATTTCACCCTGACCATCGGGGAATGGACAGTGATTGACCCAATTCCCGATGGACCAAGAACCCCACCCCGATACTGGGCTTATGATGATGTTGATACCATCTACCGAGAAAGACCAAGATTCAATTGGATTGAAATCCGCAATCGTGGAACCCGACTACCAATCACCCTGGATGACCAAACAATCCGGATTCCACTGCCTTTCGTCTTTAAGTATTACGGCATAAGATATACCGATTCCTTATCCATCTGTTCTAATGGCTGGATTTCACCAATCTGGACTACTTCTACCGTTTATAGCAATCAGCCGTTGCCCGACCCAACTTCAACTAATCCGAGCGCAATGATTTGTCCGAACTGGGATGACCTGTATCCAATCTATGGGAATGGCATCTGGTATCTTTATCAGCCTGATTCCCATCGTTTCATTATTGAATGGGATTCAGTTCACTATTACAGCCCAAATACCCAATGGGATAAGTTTCAGATTATTGTCTACGACACAACGGTTTCAACCTACACCGGGGATAACGAATTTATCTTCCAGTATCTCACCGCCAACAATTACATCTCCAATACCGTTGGGATTGAAGACGAGACAAATCTGATTGGTATCAACGCCCTATTCAATAACAGTTATCATCAAGCCTGCGCTCCCCTTGTTCCCGGAAGAGCGATAAAGTTCACAACTGATACGATGGCATTAGTCGGATTGAAAGAAGAGGTATATCGTCAAGCCCAAACTCCTCTTGCCACTATCAACCGAAAGAAGGTCAATCTCTCCCTCAAACTCTCTTCCGAACCGCTCGTCCTCTCCATTTATGACCTTAACGGTCGGGAGATAAGAAGATTTAAAATCCCACCTTCAACCCCAAACATCACCTGGGACGGACAGGATGAAAGAGGGAATCCGGTTCCGACCGGGATTTATCTCATCCGCATCTCCGGAGAAGGAAGAAAGGAAAAAGGGAAGATAATCTTCATCCGGTAGATAAAAACCTCCGATAAACTGTGGGACCGGGAAAAATCCCGGTCCCTTTTAATTTCTTTGAACCGAAGGGAGATAAGTCCGAGTCTAAAATTAGTATGAGACTCGAAAGATTTACCGAAAAGGCACAGGAAGGGTTGGCTAATGCCCAGGCGGTATTAGCCCGTTTTCGCCATCAAACCCTTGAGCCCGAACATATCCTCTATGGTATCTTAGAGGTTGAAGATGGCGTTGCCGCCCAAATCTTACAAAAATTAGGGATTCCTCCAAATCGGTTAAAAGAGCGAGTCGTATCCGAATTGAAAAGGTTTCCTGAGGTCTATGCCCAAAACATTTACATCTCCCCCTCCGCCCAAAGGGTATTGGAAAATTCCTTAGAAGAGGCAAAAAAGATGGGCGATGCCTTTGCTGGCCTTGAACATCTATTTTTAGCCCTCTTTGATGAATCTTCAACCCGAAGAATCCTTTCTGAGTTTAATCTAACCAAATCAAATGTCTCTCAGGTATTAAAAACCATTCGGGGCAATCATAAGATTACTGATGCGACAACCGATACTAATTATCAGGCACTGGCAAGATTTGGTCGAGACATCACCGAACTCGCCCGTCAGGGAAAACTTGACCCGGTAATCGGTCGGGACGATGAAATCCGAAGGGTAATCCAAATCCTCTCCCGACGGACAAAGAATAATCCGGTCTTAATCGGCGAGGCCGGTGTTGGTAAGACCGCAATCGTTGAAGGTTTAGCCCAGAGGATTGTCCGAGGCGATGTCCCGGAGAGTTTGAAGGAGAAGCGATTAATTGCCCTGGATATGGGTTCTTTAATCGCCGGCACAAAATATCGCGGTGATTTTGAAAATCGAATGAAGGCGGTCTTAAAGGAGATTGCCGAAAGCGAAGGTAATATCATCCTTTTCGTTGACGAACTCCACACCATCGTTGGTGCCGGTCAAGCCGAAGGAGCAATCGATGCCGGAAACTTATTGAAACCGATGCTCGCCAAAGGTGAACTCCGTTTAATTGGTGCCACGACCCTTGATGAATACCGAAAGTATATTGAAAAAGATAAGGCACTGGAAAGAAGATTCCAACCAGTCTTTGTTGACCAACCAACCGTAGAGGAAACAATCTCAATTTTAAGAGGGATAAAAGAAAAGTATGAGGTCCATCACGGCGTAAAGATTTCCGATTCCGCCTTAGTCGCTGCTGCGGTTCTTTCCAACCGGTATATCTCCGACCGATTCCTACCGGATAAGGCAATTGACTTGGTGGACGAAGCCGCCGCCAAATTAAAAATGGAGATAACTTCTAAACCGCTCCCAATTGATGAGATTGAAAGGAAGATAATGCAGTTGGAGATTGAAAGGCTCTCCTTAGAGAAAGAAGAAGATGAGGCAGCAGTAAAGAGAAGGGAAGAGATTGAGCGGGAGATTGCTAACCTGAAAGAAAAACTAAAAGAACTGAATCTTAGTTGGCAGAAAGAGAAAGAAGTGATTGAACGAATGAAAAAGATTAAAGAGGAGATTGACCGGGTAAATACGGAGATTGCCAAAGCGGAAAGGGTCTATGATTTAAACCGCGCCGCGGAGTTAAAATACGGAAAACTTGGTCAACTGAAAAAGGAACTGGAGAAATTAGAGAAGGAATTAACCAATCAGACCGGAATCCGTCTCCTTCGGGAACAGGTGGGCGAAGAAGATATCGCTGAGATTGTCTCCAAATGGACCGGTATTCCGGTAAAAAATCTCCTGGAATCAGAAAAGGAAAAATTGAAAAGATTAGAAGAGTATTTAAGGAAAAGGGTCGTTGGACAGGAGACCGCAATCACTGCGGTTGCTGATACCGTGCGAAGGGCAAGAACGGGCTTAAAAGACCCAAGAAGACCAATTGGTAGTTTCCTCTTCTTAGGACCAACCGGTGTTGGGAAAACCGAATTGGCGAAGACCTTAGCCTTTGTCCTCTTTGATTCCGAAGATGCCTTAATCCGAATTGATATGAGCGAATACCAGGAGAAGCACACCATCTCCCGATTGATTGGTGCGCCCCCGGGTTATGTCGGTTATGAGGAGGGTGGACAATTGACCGAAGCGGTAAGAAGAAGACCCTATCGGGTTATTCTCTTTGATGAGATTGAGAAAGCCCATCCGGATGTTTTCAACCTCCTTTTACAGATTCTGGATGATGGGCGATTGACCGATGGCCACGGAAGAACCGTTGATTTCAAAAATACAATCCTGATTATGACCTCAAACTTAGGAAGCGAACTCTTTTTAAGGGGACGATATGATAAGGAAGAGGTGATGAACCTCCTCCGACGGACATTTCGCCCGGAATTCTTAAACCGGATTGATGAGATCATCATTTTCAATCCTTTAACCAAAGAAGACCTGCGGCAAATTGTTGACATCCAGTTATCTTATCTCATTGAAAAACTAAGGGAGAAAGGAATTGAAATCTCCTTTACCCCGGAGGTGAAGGAATTCTTAGCAAAAGAGGGTTATAACCCGGAGTTTGGTGCCCGGCCCTTAAAGAGAACAATCCAGAGGCTCATTGAAAATCCCCTGGCTTCTTATCTCTTAGACAAAAAACCAGAAAGGATTTTAGTTACTTTGAAAGACGGTCGGGTTGAATTTACTGAATCTCCTCCAACTACCTCTTAACCCAAGGGATTACTCCCCAAATCCTTCAAAATCCTCAAATTCTTCGGTCTTACTTTCGGTTTTAATATTTATCCGACCGAATAACCTCTGGACATCTTTACTGCCACACTTTGGGCAGGAAGGAGTTAAACCCTTTTCGTATTCTTCAATTGTGGCATAGAGGTCAAACTTTTTTTTACATTTCCGACACCGATATTCATAAACCGGCATAACCACCTCCTTAACAAAATTCCTCTTTCATTTAAATCTTGCAAAATATTCGTCTATTTCTGGCCTTAATTCTATTCCCACTCTTTCAAAGCAATTAAGTAATTCAAAATAGGCTCCTTCACCTCCAAGGAAATCCCAGAATTCCTCTGCAACTTTTAATTCATTATCTAAATCTAACATCCCTTTTAATGTCCATCTTTCATAAGGTTTTGGCTCATAAGGATTATAAGGGATCGCAATATATGAATGAATTTTTGCATCTGGACATTTTGATAAATAGATTGCTACCCACTCCAATAGTGTCCTCTTAAAATCTTTGAAATTGCTGATATTAGGTTTAACTGTTTTTAAGTCAAATAAATGAATAGTTCCGTCTGTGCTCTTAATATATAGATCTACTTTTATTGTCTTTAATTTGTTCATCTTACCAGAAGTGGCAACTCTTCGTATTCTTTCAATTTCTTCTTTTTTATTCGGCTTTTTCCCTATTGTGAGTTCGTTCATAATATGTTGAATTTCAATCTGCGCCTGTTCACTTATTGTATTACCCACCACAAATTGCTTTTGTGCCACGGGAAATTTTAAACTCGCCAATGTTTCAGTTACTGGTTCAAAAATAGAAGTGCCAAAAGTAGTATTTAGAGATTGGATAAAAGAAAATAATGCCATTCTATCCTTACCAAGCAAGCGATAGTGGAATGGCATATTACTTGTTTCTGGTCTATATGTTAAAAATTTGTTCCTTAAATTTTCTCTAATGGTGTTTTCAATTTTTTTTATTTGTTCTTTCGTAAGTGTCATTTTTTATATCCCCTTTAAGTGAAATATACTTTCTGCATAAGGAGTGTTTCTATCTTTTTCTACCCGACATAAAACAGGCCGTTTAAACTCTTTAACAATTTTCATCCCAGCCAGTTCTGCAATCTTTGGATAAAGATTATATTTATCATTTGCTACTAAGAATACATCATAATTATCCTGAAGATACTTTTTACAATTTTTAAGGACTTCGGCTATATCATTAATATAAGATTTTCTTTGTTCTTCGCCCTGCCCTTTGGATAGGGGACCTATTTCTAACTCATCATTTCGTTCAAATCCAAATATTTCGTATGCATAGGCATGTTGTTCGTGATAATCAATGAGCCCAACATAAGGGGGACTTGAGAATATTCCCCTTATCTTCTGCTTTAATAAGATTTCTGCAAACTCTTTATTTATCTTTTTAATTTCTTCATAAATATCTATCGTTCTACTATCTCCTGTTAAACAGATTTGGAAAGTGTTTGTTTTTAATTTATCAAATTCTTTAAGACGATTTAGGGTATCCACTGTATAAAATTCCCACCACTTATTGATAGAAAATATTGGTTTACATATTTTCCCATGCTTTTTACAATAATAGGTAGTGGTAACTGGTTTTTTTAGAGTGGCTAAATCAGCATGGGTAGTTGCCCGACAAGAGCGAGCTGTTCTACTTAAGATGATAGTTAAAACATCCTTCACATCTTTATCATCTATTTCTCTTATTTCTTCCGCTAAAAAATCTATCTCTTTTCTTACTGGTTCTAAAAACCATTTATCTAAAAAGGTTTCATTTTTATCCTGTTTTATCTTAATTTGATATTTTTGTAGCAACTGATAATAAATAGGGATAAATTCTTTTTCTTTCTCTTTTGCATATTCTTCCTCATCAATTATTCCATTCCTCACTTTCCTTTTGTAATCAGGCGAAGGAAAATACTGATTATTAAATTTCGTGAGTTCTGATAGTAAATGTTCCTCAAAAACAATATTATTTCTATTCTTTTGAAAATCTTTTAATTTAGAAGTCAGTTTGTGAATCGTATTTTCTATTAAGGTTAGATTATGTTTTTTAATTTTTACATTAGAAATTAAGGCGTTGAAAAAAGAGATGTCTATTCCGATGGCGTGTATTCCTAATTCGTTTGCCTGAACTAATGTCGTTCCGCTTCCACAAAATGGATCTAATACTATGTCTCCTTTCTGAAAGTAAATTTCTCTTTTAAACTCATCGGTATGGGAATCAAGAAAATATTCTACTAATTGAGGAATAAATTTTCCTTTATAGGGATGGAGCCTATGAACATGTTTTGTTCTTTCTGATTCCTTGTATTGAGCGAAAGAGAGATGCCAATTAATATCCTTACCCAATTTCTTCCTCCATTCGTTTTCGTTAGGAAAAGCATCATAATACTTTTTCAATTCTTCTATATCCACAAAAGTATTTCCCCCAAATACGTATTTTCTTATTTTTCCATATTGGATTAAATATGAGATATTGGAGATGGTTATTCTTTTTTTAAGATAAGAGGAAGCCCAAAGGCTCACTTCTTTTAAATTCAGATATTTTTCTCCTTTAAATAAAGTCTCTTGTTTCATAATTTTCATCTTTTACGATTTAAAAATTTAGGTTCAAATTTACAATCTGACAATTTATGTCTGGTTCGCATCCGCTTGCTTTTGTTTCTCCAGATATTTCAAGGCGGTTAGTTTGGCTAATCTTCTGATTCGGGCGATATAACTTGTCCGCTCCGAGACCGAAATCGCACCCCGCGCCTCTAATAGATTAAACAGGTGTGATAGCTTTATGACGCAGTCATAGCCAGGATAAATAAGATTCTTTTCTAATAGCCTCTCCCCTTCCTTCTCATACCCGGCAAATGTCTTTAAGAGAAAATCAACATCCGCTTCTTCTAAATTATAAGTTGAGAACTCCTCCTCGTTCTGGTGATAAATATCTCCCCAGGTATAATCTTTATTCCATCTAATCTTAAAGATTGAATCTATCTTCTGGATAAACATCGCAATCCTTTCTAAACCATAAGTCAGTTCCACCGGAATCACTTTCAGGTCAATTCCACCCATCTGCTGGAAATAAGTGAATTGAGTTATCTCAATTCCATTCAATTCTACCTGCCAGCCCAAGCCCCAAGCACCAATCGTTGGTGATTCCCAATCATCCTCAATGAATCTTATATCGTTATCCTTTAAGGAAATACCGATTGCTTCCAGACTTTTGAGGTAAAGATTTTGGATTTCAGCCGGAGCCGGCTTCAGGATGACCTGAAATTGCCAGAACTGTTGGACCCTTAAAGGATTTTTTGCGTAACGACCATCCCTCGGTCGCTTTGAAGGTTCGAAATAACAGACCCGCCACGGTTTGTCATCCAAAACTCTTAAAAAGGTTGCCGGATTAAATGTTCCAGCACCAACCTCCGAATTATACGGCGAAAAGACTAAACAGCCTTGCTTTTGCCAAAAATTTGTCAGAGTAAGAATTATCTCTTGAAAGGTCTTTACTTTCATAACCCCAAATCCGGGGCAATCTCCTGCATTGCTTTGAGACAGATATCTACAAACTCCTCAAGAGAAATCCCCATTACTTCACAACTCTTGATCTGCTCCCGATTGGCACCCGCAGCAAACCGTTTCTCTTTAAACCGACGCAGGACAAAATTCTTATCAATACTATTTAACTTTTTATCCGGATGCATTAAAGCGGAGGCAACAATCAGTCCGGTCAAAGGGTCAACCGCATACAAAGCCTTCTCAATTAAACTTTCCGCTGGCTTATGGGAGTTATGAGCGAGAATCGCCAAAAGAATTTCTTCCCCCACCCCCTTCTCTCTTAACCATTCCACGGTTTTTAATCCGTGAACTTCTGGAGTCTTTGCGGTCTCGTCATAATCAAGGTCATGAAGTAAACCACAAGTTCCCCATTTCTCTTCATCTTCCTGAAAATGTCTGGCTAAACTTCTCATACAGGCTTCGGTTGCCAACATATGCTTGCGGAGATTTTCATTCTTTACCTTTTCCTTTATTAAGTTGAGCGCCTCATTTCTATCCATAACCCTCCTCCCGAATTTCTCTCTTTAGTTTTTCCTTTTCTTTCGCCCGATGGTATTTTTCCTTTTTCATCACCATCGTTGGTCGGGTAATTCTCCTTTTCGCAAATTCTTTAATGATATTAATCTTTGGTATCCGAAATCCTAAATTCTTGCCCTTAGCCATTACTAATTATAAGCTGGTTATTAAATTTTGTCAAACTCCCTTTCGTTGACTTTTCTTCGCTCCCTCATAAAATCGGTTATGTTTCTTCTTTATCTCCTCATCCTGGGGATGTCGGGTATTACTGCTCAGGTCGTCCTTCTCCGTTCTTTCCTAACTACTGCCCAAGGGAATGAGATGGCAATCGGTGTTATTTTCGGTATCTGGGTGATTGGCGAAAGTCTTGGGGCTTTTCTCCTGCGGAAATCTCCTTCAAAGAATCCCTGGACTCAATTTTTTCTTTTCAATTCCCTCTTTGCCATTTTATTCCCTTTCTCACTCCTCTTTTTGTTCTTCTCCCGGAAAATTTTTGGTTTTACCTTAGGAGAGGTTATCCTTTTGCCTCATCTCCTCCTCCTTTCCCTTTCTCTTATCTTCCCTTTGAGTTTCCTTCACGGCGCCTTATTTGTCATCTCCGCCCGGACCCTTTCTCTCCTTGACCCCGGGGAGTCAATCCGACCAATCAGTAAGACCTACATTCTGGAGAATGCCGGAACTATAATTGGCGGACTGCTTCTCTATTTTTTTCTCATTCCTCATCTCACCCCTTTTCAGATTAGTTTCCTTTTCGCCTCCTTAAATTTTCTTATCCTTTGTTTCTTAAAGTTAAGAATCCATTTCTCTCTCTTCTTTCTATTCTTCACGATTCTTTTCTCATTTGAAGGTAAACTCCGTCAACCAATCCTTTCCCTCTGGTGGGGAAAGGAGAGAATCTTCCTCTACGAAAATACCCAATACGGAAATATCACTGTTACGGAGCAGGAAGGAGAGTATACCCTATTTTATGATGGTTTCCCCTTTTCTATTCTGCCGAATCCGGAGGTGAGTTCGATTGAAGACTTGGCTCACTTCTCTCTCCTTGCTCACCCTCAGCCTAAAAATTGTCTTCTTATCGGTCAAGGTTTTGGTGGTTTAATCCGAGAGATTTTAAAGCACCCAATTGAAAATTTAGACTACTTAGAATTAGACCCCAAACTGATTGCTCTCTACCAGAGATTTCCTTTAAGTAAGGAAGAACTGGCCGAGAAAAGGGTTCGGGTCTTTTATGAAGATGGAAGAAGATTTCTTGCCTCTCATCCCGAAAAGAGATATGACATAATTATTATTAATCATTCCCTTCCTTTAACTCTAAATGCCAACCGTTATTTCACAAAAGAATTTTACTTAGAATGCCGAAAACGATTAAGAGACAATGGCGTCTTAATCACCCTTTCTCCTTCCTCCCTCACTTATTTCACTCCTCCTTTACAAAATCTCATCCGCATTCATCTCCACACCTTAAAGAATGTCTTCCCCTTTGTTTATTTCATTCCGGGTGAATTTAATATCTATATTGCTGAAAAGGAGAAAAAAGTATTTAATCCTGATACCCTTTCCTTCCGTTGGGAGAGGAGAGGAATTGAAACTAAAATCTTTTCTCCGGAATACCTGAGGATTCGTCTTAACCCTTACTATTTTGAAAGATTAGAAGAAATCGTCTCTTACTCTCCCCCAAAAGAAGTAATAAATGAGGATTTAAGCCCAAAGGGTTTTTTAAGAAGTCTTTCTTATTTAACGAGTCTCTCCTCGTTACGGCTATCAAAATTTTATCAGGGAATTGAAGATTCCCCGTTTCTCCTCTACCTTCTTTTCCCGACCCTTCTCTTTCTCTTTACCCTTATTTCGGGGTTTTCCCAAAGGAGAAGGTTTGTCCCCTTTATCCTTTTTGCTACTGGTTTCTGGGGAATGGGGCAGAGTATTCTTCTAATTTCTCTTTTTCAGATTCGCTTTGGTTACGTTTTCAATCGGATAACCCTTCTTTTAACTTTCTTTATGCTCGGTTCGGCAATTGGTGGCTTCGTCTCTCTTTTGACTCTAATAAAATTTCGGAAAAATTATCTTCTTTTGCTCATCAATGAATCCGCAATTCTCTTCTTTTCGCTCCTAATGATTATTCTCATCAAATTGCCCATTACCGGAATTAGTGGGGAAATTTTACTCTTTCTATCCTCTCTCCTTTCTGGTTTATTATTAGGCTTCCAATTTCCCATAAGTAATGCTCTTTACCAAAAAGAAGAGGGAGGGGTTGAGCCAGTTGGCGTCCTCTTCGCTGTGGATTTAATCGGTGGCGCTGTCGGGGCTTTTCTCACCTCTCTATTTTTAATTCCAGTTTTTGGCATTATTCCCCTTCAGACCTTTATCATTCTTATAAAATCTTTTAGTATGATCTTATCAATCCTTTTACTAACAACTGGAATCCGATAAGCAAAAGGAGAAGAAAGGAGAAAACTTGAACTATTCGAAATGATTTGTCATTAGCGGTTTTGGAAAGAAAAGGTTGGGAAAAGAAGGTGAGGAAAATCGGAAAAGAGATTTCACCCAAACCAAAAGCCAGACCCAACAGAAGTGAGTAAAAAACATTCTTCCCTTCTAAAATCACATAGGTTAAGACTGCCAAACTGGGAGGGCAGGGAAGAAATCCCAAAATTATTCCTAAGATTATAGCAAAAAGATATTTATTTTCCCATTTAAACCTCCTTGGGCAGAAGATAATTCCCCGCTGGGAAAACGACCAGATTCCAAGAAAGAAGATGAAAAGACCGGCAACGATAAACACGAGACTGCGGTATTGATGAAAAAAGGGAGAAAGGATTTTCCCAGAAAGAAAGGCAAGAAAAGAAAGGAGAAGGAAGGAGAGTAAGCGAGAAAAAAGGAAGAGAAAAATAAAATGCTTCCGCTGGGTAAAAATCAAAGGCACAATCAACGGAGTGCAAAGAAAGAGGCAGGGACCAAAAGAAGTAGTAAGACCGAGAAGAAAAAGATTTAATAAGCCAACCATCACTTTATCTTTAATCTGATCTTTACCTTCTCTTTCTTGGGAAAATTCCTTTTATTAAGATAATAACCCCTCTTCCCGGAGTTGCGGATAAATAACTTTTCAAAAGATTTCCTCTCCACCCCTAAAAAGGGACATCTTTCACAGGACGAATAAATACCTTCCAGAGCAAATTCGTCAAACTGCGGTGAACCTAAGAAAAGGAAATCCCCAACACTTAATTTCTCTTTCGTGAGAATCAGACTCTCGGCTGGAATTCCCTCAATAAATAAATCGATTCGCTCCTTACCCCCAACCCTCTGATAGAGACTATCCCAGAGGTAAAAATCAAGGGAAGCGAGACTTAATTGCAAATCCTTCAGCCGAACGGAACTAACAATGGCCGAATTTTCTTTTAGCCATTTGTAACCTTCAAGATAAATCAAATGCTGAACCCAACCGGTATCCTTTTCGATTCTCCCATTAAAAACCACCTCCCTTTTTAAGGAATCGATCTGGATCCCGGTCGATGATGTTTCCTTCTTTGACCGCAAACCTTTAATCTGAAAGAAAAAGAAAATAAAAAGGATAGAGATTAAAATTAAGGGGAAGAGGATCCGCAGGCGAAAATAGCCCATAAATTTAGTCGGTTCTGGCAGTCTACTCGTTTAATTTTGCAACAAACTCTTTAACAGGTGTGAGATATCTTCCCCTTTTTACTTCCTTTTCTCTAATCGCCAAAGTAGCCACCGGTATTTTTCCGCATAGGTCTGCCATCTTTGTTAATGTGCCTTCTCCCCCAGAACCTCTATAGGTAACAAAGAGAGCAATCTTTTTAAACCGCTCTTTATATTGGAAAATATAAGTTCGGATTGGCGTAGAGATATTAAAAAACCAGACGGGAGTGCCAATTATTATGAGGTCATAATCCGCTGGGTCTTTTTTTATCACTTGCAGGATAGTCAATCTCTCGCGCCAGGCATCCCTGCCCGCAGAAAGGTAACCGAAGAATCCTTTCCTTTCTTTTGTATCAAAAACCTCTTCCCAGTCACATTTAAGTTCCGAAGCAATCGCCTCGCCCACTTTCTTGGTTGTGCCAGTTCGGGAATAGAAAACAACCAGTATCCGCATCTAAAATCTTACGCAAAAGAAAGGAGGTGTCAACTTATCTGATTTTGCTCCTCTTTTGACACTTTCCTCATCCTTTAGCCTTGTTTCTTTCTTTTAACCTTTGCCTATTGACAAATTCTTTAAATTTTGTATAATATATTATATAATTATGTTTAAGGGAATCTTTGAATTTAAGAGTCGGGAAGGTTCTCTTTTTCCCTTTGGTTTAATACGGGTTCGGGTAACCCAATCTCATCTCTCCACCAATTCCATCCCACCTAAATCAACCCAGTCCTTAATACCCAACCCGTAGCCTTCCCGACTCTTATTTAATTTCCGAATTGACAATTAAAGAATTTTGGGGTATATTAAAAAGATGTCGGAAGAGTCTTTTCGAAAGGAAAAGTTGGAGAGACTTAGGGAAATGAAGGTTAACCCTTTCCCTTATTCTTTCCCCCGCACTCATACCGCCCAGAAGATAAAGGAAAATTTCCCTATGCTCACCGAATGGAAGGAAGAGGTTAAAGTCTCCGGTCGCATCATTACTCGCCGGGAACATGGTAAAACCACTTTCTGTCATATTCGGGATGGCAGCGGAGATATTCAGATCTACTTGCGCCAAGATATCCTAAAAGAGAAATATGATTTTCTCTCTTTTCTGGATATCGGAGACTTCATCGGCGTGATTGGTGAGGTCTTTAAGACGAAAACGGGTGAGATCACCATCTTGGTGAAGGACTTTTCTCTTCTTGCTAAATCCCTCCGTCCCTTGCCTGATAAGTGGCATGGTTTAAGAGATATTGAGAAAAGGTATCGCCTCCGTCACTTAGACCTCCTTGTCAATCCGGAAGTGAAAGAAATCTTTGTCAAGCGAATGAAGATTATCAATCTAATTCGGAATTTCCTTTTAGAGAAAGGCTTTATTGAAGTGGAGACACCCATCCTTCAACCGATCTACGGAGGTGCCTTTGCCCAACCATTCCAAACTTATTACTCCGCCTTGGAACAAGAAATGTTTTTAAGGATTTCCGATGAACTCTATCTCAAAAGATTGATCATTGGTGGTTTTGAAAAAGTATTTGAAATTGGTCCGGACTTCCGGAATGAGGGGATTGACCGCTTTCACAATCCGGAATTTACTCAGATTGAAATTTATGAAGCATATAGAGATTATAAAGATTTTATGGGTCTAACGGAAGAAATCTTTCGGCACATTGCTACCAATCTTTATGGGACAACCCGGATAAACTACCAGGGGACAGAGATTGATTTTGCCCTTCCTTTCCATAGAATCTCTTTTGTTCCGGCGTTGGCAAAGAAATTAGGGAAAGACCCTTTATCTCTTCCTATGGCGGAATTAATAAAAATCGCAAAGGATTTAGAGATTGAGGTCGGAGAAAGAATAACCCAAGCAAAAATACTTGATAAACTCTTTTCTACGCTTGTCCAATCCGAGATTAAGGAACCGACGTTTGTTTACGACCATCCTCGAATTACTACCCCATTAGCAAAGGTCCACCGAGAAAATCCAGAACTGGTGGAACGATTTGAACCAATCATCTGCGGAATAGAAGTTGGCAATGCCTTTTCCGAAGAAAACGACCCGGTTCGGGAAAGGGAACGTTTCTTAGAACTGATTCGGCAAAAAGAGGAATTCTGCGTTTTGGATGAAGATTTTCTTACCGCCTTAGAATACGGTATGCCTCCCACCGCTGGATTAGGCTTAGGAATTGACCGAATCGTTATGCTTTTTACCAACTCTTCCTCCATTCGTGATGTTATTCTCTTTCCGCAATTGCGAGAAAAGAAGGATTAGATTATGTTAGAACTATTTTTAGCCCGCCGCTATATAAAAGCAAAAAGGGGTATCTCTTTAATCGCCATTCTCGGGATAATGGTTGGGGTCGCCTCCATTACCATTGTCCTCTCGGTGATCAATGGTTTCCATCAGGAATTAAGAAAAAGGATTCTTGGTGCCACCCCTCATATCGTAATTACCCGGTATGGTTACGAACCGGTGGAAAACTTTCTGGAACTGGAACAAAAGATTAGAACTATCCCGGAAATTCTTCACACCGCTCCCTTCATTTATGCCAAGACTTTAATCAAGTCAGAATTTGCCTCGGATGGAATTGTTTTGCGCGGAATCCTCCCGGAAGCAGAAAAACAGATTACCGAAATTGATAAATCAATTATTGCTGGCCACTTTGACTTCTCAGAAAATGGAATCGTCTTAGGAATTGACCTGGCAAATAATCTAAGAGTCCGGGTAGGTGATAAACTGACCTTAATTTCACCAACCCATCGCATCAAAACCCCCTTAGGAGAACTCCCAGTTAGTCGGGAATACAAAGTAAATGGCATTTTTGATTGTGGGCTTTATGATTATAATGCCTCTTTTGTGTATCTTTCTTTGAAAGAAGCGCAGGAATTTTTAGATATTGGAGAGAAGGTCTCTGGGATTGAAATTAAGGTCAGAGACATTTATCGGGCAAAAGAGATCGGCAAAAAAATCAAAGAGATATTGGGAGTTGGCTTCCAATCCCTCGATTGGATCACCTTAAACAAAAACCTTTTTACCGCCCTCCGTTTGGAAAAGATAGTTACATTTATTATTTTAACCCTAATTATTCTGGTTGCTTGTTTTAATATTGTTGCCATCCTGACCCTGATGGTAATTCGTAAGACAAAAGAAATTGGTATCTTAAAAGCGATGGGAGCGAAGACCTCCCGGATCACCCGGACCTTTATTCTTTTCGGTCTCCTCTTAGGTACGATTGGTTCCACCTTGGGAATAATCTTAGGATTCGTCGTCTCTTTTCTCCTTTCTCGTTATCAATTCATCAAACTTCCTGGTGATGTTTATTTCATTAAGCGTCTTCCCACCCTAATTCAACCGTCGGATTTCCTTCTCACCTTTTCCAGCGCCATCTTAATTGCCCTTCTTGCTACTATCTATCCGGCAAGAAAAGCGGCAAAATTGATTCCGACCGAAGCCCTTCGTTATGAGTGAAGTTCTAATTCAAGGGATTAACATTAAGAAATCTTTTCCTTTAAAATCCGGAACCTTAGAAGTGTTAAAAGGAATTACCATTACAATCAAAAAAGGAGAGATGGTGGGCATATTTGGACCATCTGGTTCGGGAAAGTCAACCCTCCTCTATATTCTTTCCGGACTTGATCGACCAACCGAAGGAGAAGTTTTCTTCGCTGGTCAGAGTCTTTCCCTTTTAACCGAGGAGGAACTCTTCCTTTTCCGGAATCAAAAGATTGGTTTTCTCTTCCAATTCCACTACCTTTTACCAGAATTTACTGCCTTAGAGAATGTGATGCTTCCACTGTTAATTAGGGATGGCAAAATTCCGGAGATAAGGAGAAAGGCCGAAGCAATTCTTGTTGAAGTTGGAGTCAAAGAAAGGATGGAACATAAACCAGAAAAACTTTCCGGAGGAGAAAAGCAAAGGGTAAGCTTAGCCCGTGCTCTGATTACCGACCCCCTCTGTCTCTTTTTGGACGAACCGACCGGTAACCTTGACCGGGAGAGCAGTGAAAACCTCCTCTCCCTCCTTTCTCAATTGAACCAAAAGAAGGGGACGACGATGCTTTTGGTTAGTCATAACGAGCGGGTAAAGGAGATCGTTAATAAAATCTATTATTTAAGCGATGGGAAATTATATCATGAAAAAGTGTGACATTTGTAAAAAGCAAGCAGCAACGCATAAGGTACACAGGATTGATGAGAATGGACAGTGGACCGAATTAAATCTCTGTGAAGAATGTGCTCGAGCGAAAGGAATTCTGGGACCAAAGGAGATAAAAACTATCCTTCAAATTCTGGCGGAATTGAAAAAGAAGATCTTGGAGGAGGATAACAAATTGGTCTGTCCCAAATGCGGCATGAGTTTTGCTAATTTCAAAGCAATTGGTAAATTGGGTTGTGAAGAATGCTATACCGCCTTTCGCGAAAAACTCATTCCCATCCTCAAGGAACTCCACCATAGCACTCACCATACGGGCAAAACTCCGAAAGAAGAGACAAAAATAAAAAAACATCTTCTAATCAAAAAACTCCGAAAGGAATTAAAAGAAGCCATTGCCCAAGAAGATTACGAAAGGGCAGCGGCCATTCGAGACACCATAAAGAAATACGAGACGAAAGATGGGTAAAAACATCCTTCCCGAAGGCAATACCGTGGGTAAGTGGTTCTTACCGGAAGGACCGAATTCCGATATCGTTCTCTCATCCCGAATTCGTCTGGCACGCAATCTTGCCGGAATACCATTTTTACCTCGGGCCGAACCAAAAGACCAAGAAAAGGTCTTAGAGATGGTAAAGGAAGCCCTCAATGAGCAGAGGTTTTTGGAGGAAGGCTATTTCCTCACCGAAAATGAACTCTCCCCTCTGAAATTGGAATTCCTGAAAGAAAGACATCTCATTCCCTTAGACTTTGTTCGTTCTGAGCGGAAAAGGGGAATCTACATCAAGCGTGATGAAACGGAAAGTATCCTGATCAATGAGGAAGACCATCTCCGTTTACAGAGCCTTACATCAGGAATGGATTTATTTTCGGCCTACGAAAAGATTGAGAACTTGGACAACACCCTCTCGGAGGAACTACCTTATGCCTTCACACCGGAATTTGGTTACCTCACAACCTGCCCGACCAATGTTGGCACTGGACTTCGGGCTTCCCTTTTCCTTCACCTCCCGGGATTGGTCATTACCAAGGAGATCGAAAAGGTTTTACGGAGCCTTCTGGAAATGGGGTTAGTAGCCCGAGGCATTTACGGTGAAGGAAGCGAAACCAAAGGGAATCTTTTTCAGGTTTCCAATCAAATTACTTTGGGTCTCTCGGAGGAAGAAATTTTAGAAAAGGTGACGAAAGTCGGTGAGCAAATTGTTGAATATGAAAAGAAGGCAAGGGAATTTTTGATGAGAGACTTTCGTTTGGCAATTGAGGACAAAATCGCTCGTGCCTACGCAATTCTCAAAAATGCCCGGCTTCTTAATTCGGAAGAAGCAACCAATCTCCTCCTTTTAGTTCGCCTCGGGATTAACTTAAACCTAATTAAAGAGGTTGACTTGAAAACGATTAACATTCTTTTAATCCTAATCCGGCCGGCAAATCTTCAGATTTACTACAATCAGGAAATGGAGGAACGAGAACGAGACGAAAAAAGAGCTTCGCTTGTTCGTTCGGTTCTGAGCAATGGCTAACAAAAAGAACGAACTTTTAAGACAAATCCCCTCAGTTAATACTCTCCTTCAAAAAGAGGAGATAAGAAAACTTTTACTCCAATATCCCCGGGAATTGGTTCTTTTTTATCTCCGCGAGGAGTTAAAAAATCTGAGAGAAGGGATTGATGAGGGAAGAATAAAGGAGATAGTGGTTGAGAATATCCTGGAGAATATCAGGGAAAAGGTGTGGCCATCTCTCCGCCGCGCAATTCAGGGATTAGGCATTATTCTCCATACTGGACTTGGTCGTGCCCCTTTACCCAAAATAGCCCAGGAGGCACTTTTGGCGGTCACCGAGAATTTCTGCAATCTGGAGATTGACGAAAAAGGCCGAAGAGGTTCTCGTTATCGCCACATTGAAAAACTATTACAACTCCTCACTGGTGCGGAAAGTGGGATGATTGTCAATAATAATGCCGGAGCAACACTTTTGGTATTGAACACCTTCGCCGCTGGTAAAGAGGTCATCGTCTCCCGGGGGGAATTGATTGAAATTGGCGGTGCCTTCCGTTTACCCGATGTGATGGCAAGAAGTGGTGCGAAATTAGTGGAGGTAGGGACAACCAACCGCACCCACCTTCGGGATTATCGGGAGGCAATCAACCCGAACACCGCTTTAATCTTAAAGGTGCATAAGAGCAATTACGAAATCATTGGTTTCACCAAAGAGGTTGAATTAAAAGAACTAATTACCTTAGGAAGAGAGTTTAATCTATTGATTGTTCATGACTTAGGAAGCGGTGCTTTAATCGACCTCTCCCAATATGGATTACCGAAAGAGCCTGTAGTCAGAGAAAGCATTAAGGAAGGTGCTGACCTCTGCCTCTTTTCCGGTGACAAACTTTTGGGTGGACCGCAATCGGGAGTAATCGTTGGGAGGAAAGACTTACTTGATAAAATCAGAAAGAATCCCCTAACTCGTGCCCTCCGTTGTGATAAACTCACCTTTGCCGCAATGGAAGCAACTCTTCGTTTATTCTTAGATGAAGAGAAATTAAAAAAAGAACACCCCGTCTTAAACCTTTTGACCAAGGATCTGAAAACAATCGAAAAGGAAGCAAAGGAAGTAAAAAAGGCATTGGCGGAGTTAAAAGATTTAGAAGTTGAGATTATTGATACCTTCTCTTTAGTCGGAGGCGGTTCCTTAGCCACTGCGAAACTCCCAAGCAAGGCGCTCGCCATTAGGAGTAAGAAATATTCGGCGGAAAGATTAGCGGAAATTCTCCGTCGCCAACCAATCCCAATTTTCGGTCGGGTAGAAAACGAAAGGTATCTATTGGACTTCCGAACGATTAGGCAGGATGAAGTAAAAATCGTAAAGGATTCTCTTATTCGCCTCCTATCCTGATAAAGAAATTTTTTGAAAATATGTCCGAGATTCAGATTACCCGAATGACCGAAGAAGATTTGGACGAAGTGATGGCGATTGAACGAGAAAGTTTTAAATTTCCCTGGAAAAGAGAATTCTTCTGTTACGACCTCTCCCGAAAATCAGCCTATTGCCTTGTAGCGAAAAGGGCAGAAGAAGTCGTCGGTTATATTATAATCTTACAGGTATTAGATGAATTCCATCTGGCAAATATCGCAGTCAAAAAGGAATACCGACGTCAGGGAATTGGTAGCAGACTATTGGCGGAGATGTTAAAAATAGCAAAAGCAAACAAGATAAGAAATATCTTTTTGGAAGTCCGGCGGAGCAACCTCATCGCTCAGAGGTTATACGAAAAATTTGGCTTTCACTTTTCTTATGTCCGAAAGGCATATTACGAAGATGGCGAAGACGCCTTAGTCTATGAGAAGAGAATAAATAATAATGACCAATCAATTGCCTGATGTTCTAAAAATAATGAGCGCAAACTAAATGATAAAGTGAATTAAATAACACAATAATCTGACAAACAACTAATCCGGTACCCCCATTCCTAACGATAAGCAGTTTTTCTAAGTTGAAAAAGAACTTCCCAAAGAGATTGGGAAGAGATTATAGAGAAAACACCCGAGAAGAAATTGAGGAAGAGATTCATATTGCCGAAAAGCAAGACAGAAGAAAGGAATTAAAAATGGACTTAATAAGACACCAGATAAAAGGTAGAGGGAGCAAAGGGGATAAAATCAGGAAAAAGTATATAAGTTATTAAAAATAAAGAACTTATGAGAAAGGAGAGGCGAGAAATAATGTTAGTAATACTAACATTTCAGAGATATAGACCTAAATATGCTACTTTATGGTTGACAAATCTAAAAGAAAGGAGATGGAATTAAATCCTAGAATCGGACCAATGAGACATCCGAAGCAGAGGCTTTTGAATAGGAAGAATTGAAAAAGGACGGCTCTTGTTTTTAATTAAATATATCTCACTATCTCCGAAAGTGGCTTTCTCCCTCTTTCCGCTGGCACCTCATTTGGATAGCCGAGGGGGGTAAAAGCAATTGGCTTTTCTCCGGTTGGCAGATTTAATATTTTTTTCACCTCCTTCTCGTCATAGGCACCAATCCAACAGGTCCCCAAACCTTCCGCTGTTGCAGCTAGGATAATATGCTCTAAGGCGATGGCACAATCTACCGGGTAGGAAGCCCAATACCCACCCATCCTTCCCCAAGCATCCTTCTCCAAAGCAATAACACCGATGAGAATTGGGGCCTCAGCGATAAACCGTTGATTCCGCATCGCCGGGACTAATTCCTCAATCACCTTCTTATCCCGGATAACAAGAAAACGCCAAGGCTGAAGATTTTTCGCCGAAGGGGCAAGCCTTCCTGCCTCTAAGATTCTTTGTAGAACATCATCCGGAATTGGGTCGGATTTATAAGACCGAACACTTCTCCTCTTTTTAATTACTTCGTAAAAATCCATGTCTCCTCCTACTCAATCTCTAAACGATAAGATGGGTTTAAAAGATAGAAGCCATCTCCTTTTTGGATCGAATTCCTTGGATTCCAGATGAGTTTTAATTTCGTTATCTTATCTTCTGCAATATTAATGGTGGCGTGAAGTTTTATCCCGGTTTCAATTCCGGAAGGAACTTTTATTCGAAATAGACTATCATCCTGAACCAGATAACCACAGGAATCATTTGTCCCACCTAAAACTAAAGAGACCATCGTATACATCCCGGGTTTTAGATTTACCGACCAGAATATTTCCCCTTCCGAGGAAAGGGAAAGAAGGTCAAAGGTTGTATCCGGATAATATTCCTTTACTGCCCCAACCCCTTCTCCAATCTCGTGAACAGATATCTTTTTAAGATGGAGAAAGATATTGCTTATTATCCCCCCGGAAAGAAAATAAGGCTCTTTTGCCTGGTAAAATTCCAGTTTCCCATTTTTTTGACAGGAGATGAAAAGGAAGAGGAATAAAAGGAATGAAAATCTCATCTTCATAAATTAGAGAGCGCCTGACGCGATTTGAACGCGCGACCTGCGGATCCGGAGTCCGCCGCTCTATCCACTGAGCTACAGGCGCCTAATTAAAAAATATTAAAGTAATACGAGAAAAAGTCAATAAGAAGGATCAAAAGGATTCCACCGATTAACCCTCTCCGCCGCAAAAAGACGGGGTTAAGGAAAACTTGACATTTAGAAAATATGCTATTATAATTTATTATGAGAAAATTTTTACTTTTCTTTGTGCTTTTTCTCCTCGCCTGCGCACCACTCCAATTAGTGACACCTCCCACTTTCGTCATCAAACCCGTGGAAAAGGAATTACCGGTATCAACCGCTAAATTCATTGGGGAGTTCAAAGTAAGTTTTTACTGGATAGTGAAAGAAGAGGATTATTCCGGTAAAAGAACAACACCACTCTATCTCAACGATGGGAAACTTTTGGGTTATTTCCCTTACAAGTTTGTCCGAGACTTTAAAATTGAATCCTGCGCCCAACTGAAAGACGGTCGGCTAATCTCTTGGCTTAAAAACCAGGGCCGGGCAAAAATTGTTGACAAGTTTTTGGGACACGGTCATTTTCTCATTCCCCTAAAATCATTAGCCACCGACCCCACTGTCATCCCTTTGGGTACACGCGTCTTTCTCCCTTCGGCGTGCAAGGTGAAAATGGGGGAAAAGTTCCATTCTGGTATTTTCTACACCCACGACATCGGGTCAGAAATTATCGGCAAAAAGATTGACATCTTTTTGGGAGAAAAAGAGAACATTAGATACTTCTCCTCCACTAATATTAAGAGCGGACAAAAAGTTGACGTCTACCTTTTGGAGTAAAAAGATTAATTTAACGCCGAGCAGCGCGGAGGACATCACTTTTCATTTCTACCCTTTTAAATAACTCTTCTCGCTTTTTTTGGTCCGCAAGAAAGAGAATCTCTTTTAACCTCTCTTCCCACCATTTTCTTGTCATTTCACTCAAAGTGAGAAATTTAATATCATTTCTTAATTTTAAATAGGAAATCAGGATTTGAAAGTCTTTCAGGGAATAATCGGTAAAATATTTTGGCTCAGGAAGAATTCGATGAAAAAGAAGAATTGAGAAACGGTTTTTATTTAGATAATCTAATACCTTTTCTACTTTTGTTCCCTTTCGCACCTCTCGGGCTGGCAGACGATAGGGAGAAAAGAAATTAACTTCTCCCCAACCAACCGAACGCCCTAAGGAATAACCAGCATAGGGAAGTAACCGCAAAACCTCAGAATCATAACGACCATAGGGATAGATAAAACTCTTAATCTCTTGGGAAAAGAGAGATTCTAAAATCTTCTTGGAAGAGGAGAGTTCTTCCCAAAGAGAAAGGGAATCTAATTTGGTTAAATCTCGATGGCTTTGCGAGTGGCTGGCAATCTCACAACCCGAGGAAACCATCTCTTTGATTTCGGAAATAGTGAGATAGGAGTAAGGAGAAATATTCTTTCGAGAAAAAGAGAGGGTTTTGGTAATGACACCGAGGGTGAAAGGGATTCCTGCCTGAGAAAGGATGGGGTAAGCATATTTATAGACCGCATAATAACCATCATCGAAATTTATCGCCACATAATGAACTTCATTAGAAGCGAAGAGGAAAAAAGGAAGAATAATAATTGGAAAGAATAAATGACCTCTTGTTCGAGTCAAAAGGGGAGTTTTGCTTGTTTTAATTCTAAGAGATAAGAATAAGAAATGCGAATCTCACCAATCAATAATCGCCCCTTTCTCCCACCGTGACAATCCGAACCACCCGTAACCAGAAGATTTCTCTCTTTTGCCAGACTAAGAAAGTAATTCGTTTGGGTTGGGCTATGCTCGGGATGCCAAACCTCAATCCCCATAATCCCAGAGGCAATTGCCTGGGAAAGAACCATTTCCAAGGGATAAGTGCCAGGATGCGCTAAAACTGGAATCCCTTTGTATTTTTTAACCAGTTCTACCCCTTCTTTCAAACCAATCTCCATTTTGGGCACATAAGCCGGGCAGTGGTAGCCAATGAATTTCATAAATGCTTCGTTCGGGTCATTGGCATATCCTTCTTCGACCAAAATCTGGGCGATATGCGGTCTTCCCACACTCCCCCCACCAGCGGCCGCTAATACCTTCTCTACCTCAATCTTCACCCCTTGGGCTGATAATCGTCCGATAATCTTCTTTGCCCGTTCCACTCTCTTTTTTTGCACATCCGCTAAAAAGGCAAGAAGTTCCGGATTGCGGTAATCAATAAAATAAGCGAGAAGGTGAATATCGATATTTGCCAGAAGGCAGCTCAATTCCACACAAGGCACAACTTCAACCCCCAAGGTTTCTCCAACACTTTTTGCTGGCTCGATGGCTCCAACCGCATCGTGATCGGCGATGGCAATCGCTTTTAGATTCAACTCCCTCGCCTTCCTCACCACCTCCTCTGGGCTCAAAAGACCATCGGAATAAGTCGTATGAATATGTAAATCGCAATCCTCCATTATTCCCGCAGTCTTCTCAAAACAATCGCTTCTGCTTCCCTTTGCAAGATCTCGGCTCGGGATAAAAGGGCTTCTGCTTCCCTTGTCTTAGTTTCTTTATATTCCTCATCTTTTAATCCAGCTAAATTAACCGCAATATTAAGGTAAGCCCCTTTCGCCGCATTCAGGAGAAAATTAACACCGCAACCAGCGTCCGTAATGGAATTCTTATTACATTTTTCGGCATTCACCTTTCCTAATTCTAAGCCAACCACCGCCTTTTCTAACACTTCGTAGGGAACAGCAGAAGCACCTTTCAATGCCTCTTCGATTGCCTCTTCTCTCTCCTCCTTTCTCTCTTTTGGAATCTTGTAAGCATCCATCACCCGGTTAAATGCCTGACTATCCAAGTCGATAAGGTTATAGAAACGAGAGGAGAGAGATTCCAATTTATCCTTTAAATCCCGCATCTCTTTTTCCACTTTTTCGTATCCCTTCTTGCCAATTGTAAGGTTTGCGGTCATAATCAAAAGGGATGTCCCAATACAACCGGAAAGAGCGGAGGCGGCTCCCCCACCCGGGGTTGGTTGAGCCGAAGAGAGTTCCCCCAGAAAAGAGGCGAGGCTTTTCGTCTGCGGTAGGCGATACTCCAATATCTGGTCCAACTTGAAAGTATCCAATTGCAGATAGTAAATTGCCGAATCTAATAAAGCATTAATCGGACATAAGCCAACAATTTCTGATTCTTTTATCATCACCCCATATCTCTCTGCCTCACGCTTTACCATTTCAAATACCCGATAGAGTGGCGTTCCTTGATAATTGGTCATATTGATTGAGACCTGGACGCAATTCTTCTCCCTAATTTCAAAACCAAGTGCCTTCACGTAACGAAAACCACCATCCTTAAAACGAATCGCCTTGGCAATCTTCTTGGCGATATTCAGGTCGGTGGTATTCAGATTGATATTGTAGGCAATCAAAGGGAAGCGGGCGCCAACCACAGTTGCTCCGGCAGTTGGATGGATTTCGGGTTTACCAAAATCTGGTGCCCTTGCCGGATCCCTTCTTATCTCTTCGCGCAGACCTTCAAATTCCCCTTTTCGGATATTCCCTAAATCAACCCTCTCTGGTCGGGTAGCGGCTTGCTCGTAAAGGTAAACCGGAATTTTCAATTCGTCCGCAATCCTCTTCCCCAATCTTCGAGCCAATTCCACGCATTCCTCCATTGTCACCCCAGATATTGGGACAAAAGGAATAACATCTGTCGCTCCGATTCTGGGATGCTCCCCCTGGTGTTGATTTAAGTCAATCAACTCCGCCGCGGTTTTGGTCAAACGGAATGCCGCCTCCAGGCAGGCTTCGGGTTCGCCGATGAAGGTAATCACTGCTCGGTTATGATCTGGGTTCATCTCGGTATCTAAGAGAAAAACGCCCGGGACAGAAAGAACTGAGGCAGTAATTTTTTCTACCACCTCTCTCCTTCGTCCTTCACTCACATTAGGCACACATTCCACAATCTTTCGCATAGATATAAATATAGCAAAACTTAAATCCCTGTCAAATTGTTCAATCTCGAACGATTCCTCAGTAAGTCGCCTTGTAGTCAATTCGGATCCTAACTTCCGTTACCTTCCCTTTTTCCACCCGCACCGGAAATATGAAACCGTCACCATCAAAAAGATTGGCATAGAATAATCCCCTTTCTCGAACAAAAAGGGAATACTCCCCCGCGGGAAGGGAAAGGGAAAAATAGCCATCTCCATCACTCACTACCGAATCAATCAAACGGGAGTTGACGTTAGTGTAAAATGTTGAATTCCCTTCTTCTCTTTGACAGTCCCTTAAATTCGTCTTCTCAAAAACCAAAACCGTCTTCTTCCCATAATAAACCTTTCCTTTCCCTGGCGGCATAAAGTCCCCTTCCCAGATTTCTATCCTCCCTTTTATCCCTTCGCTCATCTCTTTCTTTACACCCTTCCCCCCACAGCCCAAAAAGAAAGAGAAGATGAAAAAGAAAAATAAAAACATAAACATAGATAAATATAACTCAAAAAAAACAGCAGTCAAATCAAATGTTAGACCAATTTTCCCTTGACAATTCCCAACCTTCAAGTATATTGAATGATGAGAAGATTATCCCTCTTATGGGATAAGATAGAAAAGGAAGGGCTTTCTTCCTTCCTTATTACGGACTTAATAAATATCCGCTATCTAACCGGTTTCACCGGTTCCTCTGCCTACCTTTTATTATCTAATGGAAAGAGTATTTTCTTTACCGATTTCCGCTATCAGGAAGCGGCAAAAAAGGAGGTTAAGGTTGATGAGATAAAAATAATAAAGAAGAATTTCTTTACCGAGCCACCTCGGGAATTAAAGGAATTAAAAAGATTAGCCTTTGAGGAGCATTCTTTAACCTATAAATCCTACTCTCTTCTCCGAGAGAAATTACCAAAAGTCCGATTAATCCCGATGCGGGATATTGTTTCAGAACTTCGGATGAAAAAAGACCCAGAAGAAATCAACTTGATTAAAGAGGCATCCGCAATCACTGATTATGTCTTTGCGACGATTCTTAAAGAGATAAAACCCGGAATGAGTGAAAAGGAGGTCGCCTTGCGGATTGATTTCCTAATTAAGGAGAGAGGGGATGTTGCTTTTCCGACAATTGTTGCCAGCGGTGAGAATTCTTCTCTCCCCCATGCTCAACCGACGCCGAAGAAAATAAAAGAAGGGGAGGCAATTATATTGGACCTGGGGGCCACCTTCCAGGGATACGCCTCGGATATGACCCGAACCATCTTTTTGGGGAAGGTGCCCCAAAGATTAAAAGAGATTTATCTGATTGTGAAAAAGGCACAGGAAAAAGCCATTTCCCAGATGCGTGCTGGCCAGAAAACAAAAGTAATCGATGCCATCGCCCGGAATTATATAAAAGAAAAAGGCTATGGAAAATACTTTGGCCATGGCTTAGGACATGGGGTTGGACTTGCCGTCCACGAAAAACCAACCATCTCCCCTCTGACTAACGAGAAACTATTACCAAACTTTATTGTCACGGTGGAACCGGGAATTTATCTTCCTGGTCTGGGAGGAGTAAGAATTGAAGATTTGGTCCGAATTAGCGAAGACGGCGTGGAAATTCTATCCAAAAGCGAAAAGGAGTTGATAGTCTTATGATTACACCTAATGACTTTCGCTTCGGCACAATCATTAGATTAGAAGGAGAAATTTACGAAGTGATCGGTTTCCAACACATTAAGATTGCCCAACGTCGGGCATTCGTTAAGACCAAATTGAAAAATCTCTTAACCGGGAGAGTAATTGAAAAGAACCTTGACTCCGAAGAACCGATTGAGGAACTGGAGGTTGAAAGGAGGAAAGGACAATTTCTTTATCGGGAAGAAGAAACCTTCTATTTTATGGATTTAGAAACCTATGAGACATTTAATTTGTCGAAAGAGGCACTGGGCGATAAAGTCCTTTATTTGAAAGAGAACTTAGAACTCAATCTTTTATTTGTCGAAGGTAAATTTATGGAGATTGAGTTACCTTTCTTCGTCGAATTGATGGTGGTGGAGACCGAACCAGATTTTAAGGGCGATACTGCCTCCGGTGGTGGTAAGCCTGCTAAGTTAGAGACCGGGTTAGTAATTGATGTCCCTTATTTCATTGTCCCGGGAAATGTGGTTCGAATTGACACCCGTTCCAATACCTACATTGAAAGGGTGAAGTAGATGTTTAAGAAGATGCTCATTGCCAATCGGGGAGAAATTGCGGTGCGGATTATTCGGGCTTGTCGGGATTTAGGAATTAAGACCTGTGTCGTCTATTCTGAGGCGGATCGAGACACTCTGGCGGTGAAGATTGCCGATGAAGCCATCTGCATTGGTAAACCCCATCCGAAAGAAAGTTACCTCTTGCTTTCCCGAATTCTCTCCGCCGTGGAGATTTCGGGAAGTGACGCCGTTCACCCCGGCTATGGATTTCTTGCCGAAAATGCCGATTTTGCCGAAGCCTGTATTGAAATGAAACTTACCTTCATCGGTCCCCCACCATCTTTCATTCGTCTCCTGGGAGATAAACTCCAGGCAAAGAAAACGATGGCGGAAGTAGGAATCCCGGTAATTCCGGGAAGCGATGTTTTAAGGGATGAAGAAGAGGCAAAGGCAAAGGCTAAGGCTATTGGCTACCCGGTGATTCTGAAAGCCTGTGCCGGTGGCGGCGGAAAAGGGATGAAGATTGTGAAAGAGGAGAAAGAGATGTCCTCCCTATTCCAAAAGGCAACCGCCGAAGCAAATTCGGCTTTCGGTGACTCCCGACTCTACTTAGAAAAATTATTCAGTCCCGTTCGGCACATTGAAATGCAAGTCTTGGTGGATAATTACGGCCACTGCCTCCTGTTTCCAGAACGAAACTGTTCTATCCAAAAATCATTTCAAAAGGTAATTGAAGAGACACCTTCTCCGGGCATGAAGCCCGAAAATCGGAAACTTCTCCAAGAATGGGTGAGGTTATTTGTTGTCAAGACAGGTTACAGGAATATCGGCACGATTGAATTCTTAGAAGCCGAAGGTAATTTTTATTTTCTGGAGGCAAACACCCGAATCCAGGTGGAACACCCAATAACCGAAGAGGCCACGGGAACTGATATTGTAAAAACCCAGATTTTAATTGCGGCGGGAGAGAAATTGGCCGATAAAACCTACGAACCTCTCTTCTGTTCAATTGAGTCCCGAGTTACTGGTCGGACAAATGGGAAGATAAATCTCCTTTCCCTGCCGGGAGGTCCATTTGTCCGGATTGATACCCACATCTATTCTGGATATCACTTTTCAAATCTTTACGACCCGCTCCTTTTGAAATTAATTACCCGCGGCGTGGACCGAGAATCCGCCCGTCGGAGAATGGTTTCTGCCCTGAAAGAACTGAGAATTGAAGAAATCGAAACAAACCAGGAGGATTTAATTAACATCATTGAGAGCGAAAGATTTATTAAAGGGAATTATCAGATTGAATACAATGATTCTTCATCTTTACAATAGTGTCCCAGAGATAAAAGATAGGGAGGTTTTACGGAATAAGACTGTCCTTTTCCTCGATGCCTTCCAATCTTCTCCTTTCTTTCTTTCGGCTCTCTCCCTGGGTGCGAAAACGATTATTCCGGTCCCAGATGTGGAAGTGGCGATTAAGGTGTTCAAAACCTCCTATTCCAATAAAGATGCTCTTCTGATTGGCGAAAAAGATTACGAGAAGATTGAAGGATTCCATTTCAGCGCAAACTTCTTCCAATTAACAAAAGAGACAATTGAGCGGAAGACAATCATTTACCACGAACCTTTCTCCTGCCATTCCCTTCTTTTTGCGGAAGGGGCGAAAGAAATTTATATTGGCTGCTTCCTGAACCGAACAAAAATCTGTGAGAAATTGAGGGATGCGGAAGAAATTCAAATCATAAGCGTGGGGATTGAGGGAAGGAGACCCGCTCTGGAGAATATTTTATTAGCGGGCAGTATCATCGAAAAACTTTCCTATAAGGGTTTAGAAATGAACGATTCCGCTCAAATCGCCTTTGCTACCTTCCGAAATCTCCGCCGGAAATTAAAGCCAACCCTCACCACTACCGAAAGGGCACTGGCTCTGATCGAAAAAGGGAGAAAAGAAGAAGTAGAGGGGAGTATTCAGATTGATGCCCTCCCCCTCTTGCCTTTATTTTCGGAAAATCGGATTCTTCTCGCCGAAGACTAAAAATTGGGTAGATTGCCAGAAAGGAAACAGAAATTAGAAAAACCATTAAAGGCTTTCGTCTTAATCCTGACGATTTCCCTTCCCCTAATCCTCTCCTCCTTCCTTTACTCTAATTACCAGACAACCGCCTCTTCCTTTGATGCCCTCTCTCATCTTTATATTGCAAAAAATGTCATTCACAACGGCGAAAAATCGGGAATCAGAAATTTGGGGACCGTTTGGCTCCCGCTCTATCACATTTGTCTTCTCCCCTTCGTTTTTTTTAACCAGTTATACTTTTCTGGCTTTGCCGGAACAATCTTAGGCGTCGCCCTTCTTTTCTTTTCCACACTTATAATTTTTCGTTTTCTCTCTTTTCCGGAAAATATCTTCTCTGCCTTCCTCTTTATCTCTCACCCCTATCTCCTCATCTCAGCCATCTCGCCGATGACCGAAATTCTCGCTATCTTCCTTTTCCTCTTTACCGCCTACCAATTCCACCGATTTTTGGAAAGAGGCAAGGGAATTGTCCCTCTAATCATCGGGGTTATTTTGGGCACTCTAACCCGTTATGAATTCTATCCTATTCCCTTCCTTCTCCTCCCTTTTTTAATCTCCCGGTTACGAAAAACGGGAAGTTGGTTGAGATTGTTAATCTTTTCTTTCCTTCCTTTCCTGGGCATCGTCTTCTGGTTTTTTTGGAATCATCTTCTCTTTTCCGACCCAATGTTCTTTTTTCATCACCCCGTAACCGAAGGAACCGTTGGGCGACTTCCTTATTCTTACTCCTGGAGGAAAGTATTGAGCCTTAATTTTGCTCTTCTTAAAGAACTATTCGGCATCATACCATTCTTCTCCTTATTCGGCATCTTTCTTCTCATCGGGAAAAAAAGAGTCGACCTTCTTTTTCCCTTTCTTTTCTTAATTGTCCCTTCCCTTACCCATCTCCTTCTGGCTTATCACAATATTAGCCTTCTTTATGCTCGTTTTTTCCTTCTCTCTTTCTCCGGCTTAATTCTTTTGGCATTCATTCCAATTAAAGAAATCTTTTCAAAAAAGCCCATTTTTTCTTATCTTTTTCCTTTGGTTATTCTTTTTCTTTACCTGCCGACGTTAATCGCCAACTATTCGATTATCCGAACGGGGAAAAATCATTACGGGGATAAAATTCCTATTCCGGACTTAGATATCGACTATCCAAAAGTTAGCAATCACTTAAAGATTCCCCAGAATTTCTTTTCGGATATGGAGATAAGTTCCGCTCGGATTTTAATCCCCTTCAATCAAGAATTCCAGTCTATCTCCTTTGCTCTCCATTTAACTCCCGAGCGAATTTTTGATCCCTATGATGATGACCTGATTCTGAGGATTATGGAGAAACCTCAGGACTTTTGCAATTTTCTTCTCCTTCCCACCGAACCCACCCCTTTCTGTATCCGATTCCGGGAGTATTATAAAGGGAAATATTTTGTTCTCTCCTTTTGGGAAGATGCAAAATACCACCGGATGGTTCTTACTAACTTTTCCTTGGTTAAAGAAAGTAAAGGCTTAAGGCTCTATAAGAAGAAAAGGTATCTCTTAAGTTTAAGCCGGTCTGCGCTTCTATGTCCCGAAGGTTAATCTCGATTCTCATTCTTGCCTTTTCGCTCCGTTTTCTCTTCTTTCTTTTCAATCGGAATTATACCTACACCTACCATTATGAAAAAGAGATTCCCGAAGAGGCGGAATATTTTAAGAAAATGATTCCTCCTTTTGACTCCCAGGAATTTTTGGCACTGGCGAAAAACCTTTCTGAACACCACCGATTTAGTTGGGCGCAATTGCCTAATACCTTCCGCACACCTCTTTATCCCATCTTCATTAGCCTTTTTGGTCGCTTTGCCTTTCATCCAATCTTCGCTAAACTTATAAAAAGCACTGGTGAAGGAGAGGAAGCGCGGACGCCTCTTTTTATTTTCCTCCAGATAATTCTCGGCACAGCCACTGTCTTTTTCCTTTTTTGTCTTGGCAAGCAACTTTTTGGCCAGCGGGCAGGTGAAATTTCCGCCTTCCTTCTGGCGATTGACATCCCAAACATTCTCTTCAATAACCTGATAATGAGTGAGACCCTCCTTCTTTTCTTTTTGGTTACGGGCACCTTTCTTTTATTTCGAAAGCAATTCTTTCTTTCTGGCATTATCTTTTCACTTTCGGCGCTCACCAAACCAATCGCTTTATATACCTTTCTACCAATCTTCTTCTTTTTATTATTTTCCCGGACAATAAAATCTGCCTTCTCTTTTCTCCTCGCCTTCTCCCTTCTCCCAACAATCTGGATGATAAGGAATTATCGCTATTATCACACATTTGCCTTCACCTCCATTGATGGCTATAATCTTCTTTATCACAATCTTCCGGCGCTGGAGATGGAACTAATGAATCTCCCCTTCTGTGATGCGAAAGAAGCAGTCTGGCGAAAGGTGAAGGAAGAGATGAAGGAAGACAATCCTTTTCTTCTCTCTCAGAAGGCTTTCCGCTACGCCCGAAAGAGAATTTGGGAAAACCTTCCCCGCTATCTTCTGATTCATCTTAAAGGTATGTTTCTCCCATTATTAGGGATTAAATCGGACGACTTATTTCTTCGCCTCCTTCGTTATCAAGAGAAAAATGGTAAGATTCGCCAGTCATTATTTGATACCACCTTGCCTCCTTTCTTCCGGGGACTCATAATTATCGCCAGTGGCTGGGAAATAGTTACGGTCCTTCTCTCTCTCCTTTTATTTATCCTTTCGCTTCGCTTCGCTTCAAACCGGTGGGCTCTTTCTCTTCTTTTCCTTTTGATGTTCTATTTTCTATTCCTCTCCTCTCCTCTTCCCGATGGTCGTTTTCGTCTTCCCTCCCTTCCTTTCCTTTACTTAGGCGGCTCTTCTTTCTTTCGGTTGCGGAGGAAATAGTTACTTTCTTCTGTCCAATCTCTTCTGGTGTTCCGAAAAGGTCTTAGAAAAGATGTGGCGCCCGTCCTCGGTGGCAAAGAAGAAGAGATAGTCGGTTTTTGCCGGTCCAAGAGCGGCAATCAATGACTTCTTCCCGGGATTGCAGATTGGAGTTGGTGGTAAACCATAATAACGATAGGTATTATAAGGGGAATCAACCGTCAAATCCAGGGTATTCAATCTTTCTTTATGAAGGGAAAGGGCATATTCAACCGTTGGGCAGGCTTCCAATTTCATTCCCCTTCGCAAACGATTCAAGAAAACCCCGGCGATTATCGGTCTCTCTTCATCAATTACCGCCTCCTTTTCGACGATTGAGGCTAAGATTATTACCAGAGAATCACTCAGAGAAGAAGGGATTGACTCTCTCAGGGCTCGGTAGACTTTAAAAAAATGAGTAACCATCTTTTCTATTACCAAATAGGGCGAGGACGGAATATAGAATTCATAGGTGTTGGGAAAGAGAAAGCCTTCTGCTTTGGGAAATGGTATGCCCAGTTTTTTTAAGAACGCTAAATCTTCGGTTGCCTGAATAAAGGAATCTTTTTTTACCACCCCTTCCTTCTCCAGAACCTCGCCAATTTTTTCGCAGGTCCAGCCCTCCGGAATGGTAATTGCCACTCTTTCTTTTCCGCCCATTTTTAAGATTCGGCAGGCGAAAAATTCGGAAATCTCTTCTGGCAGGAGATATTTGCCACCTCTTATCCTTTTTTCGGCGCCAAAAAGTTTTGTTGCGAGGAGAAAAAGGAAATTACTTTTGATAACCCCTTCTCGCTTGAGAATAGCCCCAATCTCTTTTGTTGGGGTATTATGAGGAATAATTACCGTCTTTAATTTGGAAGTGGAGGGGTAATCGGTAAGAAAGATGTAGTGGAAAATAAGAAAGAGAATGGAGAGAAGCGTGAGGAGGAAAAAGAATTTCTTCAGTTCCCTCACCGCGTGAGATCGCCGGTGACTTCTCCTTTTTCTTTAATCACCACTTGAGCGGAAACCAGGCGGGCAATTGGCACCAAAGGGGTATCACAACTAACATAAGTGAAGCCTGCTTTGTGACAAAATTCAATGCTTTTCGGGTCTCCTCCATGCTGACCGCAGATACCAATCTTAAAATCCCTTTTTACCTCCCGTGCCTCTTGAACTGCCATCCGAACGAGTCTTCCCAATCCCTCCACATCAATCGTGATAAATGGGTCATCGCGGAGAATTTTATTTTGGAAATAATAGGGGAGAAAACGAGGATAATCGTCCCGCGAAAATCCAAAAACGAATTGGGTCAAATCATTTGTTCCGAAGGAGAAAAAATCGGCAAATTGGGCAATGGTTTTTGCCGAAAGACAAGCCCGAGGAACTTCAATCATTGTGCCCACCTGATAATCAACGCGAACCTTTGTCTTCTTAAACACCTCCTCCGCCACTTTCTCAATAAGGGCGCGTTGATTTTTTATCTCCTCCTCGTTAATCGTAAGCGGTATCATAATCTCCGGCAAAACCGGAATCCCTCTTTTCTTTAATCGGCAGGCAGCAAGAAAGATTGCCCGGGCTTGCATCTCAGTTATTTCGGGATAGGCAATCCCTAAACGGCAACCCCGAAAACCCATCATCGGATTCTCCTCCTTCAATTCCTTAACCTTCTTCCAAATGATACTCGGTTTAACCCGAATCTCCTTTGCTAACTTTTTAATCCCCTTTCCCGAAGTCGGCAGGAATTCGTGGAGGGGTGGGTCAAGGGTTCTGATTGTCACCGGCTGACCCGCCATCGCCTTAAAAAGACCTTCAAAGTCCTTTCTCTGGAATGGTAGGAGTTTTTGAAGAAATCTCTTTCGCTGTTTGTTATCTTCGCTCAGTATCATCATCTGGAAGTATTTAATCCTTTTCGGGTGGAAAAACATATGCTCGGTTCGGGCTAAACCGATTCCTTCTGCTCCCCATCTTCTTGCCTTTAATGCCTCTTCCGGTTTATCCGCATTCGCCCGAACTTTAAGTTTCCGAAACTTATCGCAAAGGGATAGAAATTCTTCAAGTTCTCCGGTCATCTTCGGCTCAACCAGAGGGAGTTTTCCCAAGACGATATCTCCGTTAGACCCATTGAGTGAGAGGAAATCCCCTTCTTTTAACTGGTGAATCTTCTTCGGGTTATTTGGGTCGGGGATATAAATTCTTCTTTTCTTTTCGTCAATCTTAATTTCGCTTGCTCCGACAACGCAGGGTTTCCCCATTCCGCGCGCCACAACTGCGGCGTGGGAGGTTTTACCACCAGTGGTGGTCAGAAATCCCTTCGCCTTCTCCATTCCACTAATCTCATCCGCCTTGGTGAATTCCCGAACCAGAATCACATCTTTCCCTTCTTTTGCCCGGCTGATGGCTCTTTCCGAAGAGAGGACAATCTCACCAACCGCACATCCCGGAGAAGCGGGAATTCCCTTTGCCACGGGCTTATACTTCACTTTTGGGTCAAAGACCGGATTGAGGAGGGAAAGGAGGTCTTCTTCCGTCATTTTACTTATCACCTCTTCTTCGGAAACGAGACCTTCTTTAAGCATATCCATTGCCACCTTTAATTTCGCCTGTGGGCTCCTTTTTGCCGCTCTCGTTTGTAGGAAATAGAGGATGCCATCTTCAATTGTGAATTCAATATCCTGCATATCCCGGAATTCCCTTTCAATTCTTGCCACCTCCCTTTTCAGTTCTTCGTAAACCTCTGGGAGATGTTCTTGAAGTTTATTGATGGGTTCCGGGGTTCTGATGCCGGCGACCAGGTCTTCCCCTTGGGCTTTGAGGAGGAATTCACCGTAAATCTCCTTCTTTCCGGTTGCCGGGTCTCGGCTAAAAACTACGCCGGTTCCGGATTTCTCATTCAAATTACCGAAGACCATCGCCTGAATATTCACCGCCGTGCCCAGGTCATCGGGAATCTTATAGATTCGGCGATAGTCAATTGCTCGGGGATTGTTCCAGGACTTAAAAACTGCCGAAATTGCTAAAAAGAGGCAAGTCTCCGGGTCCGAAGGTAATCTTCCTCGTAAAATCTTTTTATAGCGGGCGATGGCTTCTTTTCCCGTTAGGTTCAAACTTAAAAATTCCTCCCTTTTTATTCCCAAAACAACATCGGAAAATATTTCAATAAATCTCTGATAGAGATGAAAAGCGAAATCTTCACCGAACCTCTTCGCCAAAATTAGAGCAATCTCATCATTTATTCCCAAATTAAGAATTGTATCCATCATTCCGGGCATAGAAAACTTTGCTCCGCTCCGAACCGAGAGAAGAAGTGGATTTTCCAAACCGCCGAACTTCTTATTCGTCTTCTCTTCTAAATACCTTATCCCGCTCTTAACCTCTTCTTCCAAACCATCCGGAAACCTTCCTTCTCGCAAATAGTAAACCGATGCCTCGGGTGCGATAATGAAAAAAGGCGGGACCCGGAAGTTAGATTTTGCCAGGAGGTAAAGTCCGGCTCCCTTTCCTCCCAATAAACTCCTTAACTCGTCGCCCCTTAAATTTAATTCGTCATCAAAAAAATAGACCCATCTTCTCATCTTCCACTCCTCATCCTTAAAATGAGATTTAAGATTATAGTTAAGAAAAGAGAAATAATGATTGAGGTGGCAAGAGGGAAATAAAAGACAAAATTCTTCCTCTTCAACAAGAAGTCACCCGGTAGACGAAAGAGACCGGTTCTTGGTAGAAGAAAAAGAAGAATACCAAAAAAAATGAAGAAGAGACCGATGGTGATTAAAATCTTCCCCAGGGAAGGAATAAAATTATTTATCATCTTTCTCTTTTTGGATAAAGAAATCTTTCAGGATCTCTTCTGCCTCGGGAAAGTCTTCCTCTGCCACCTGAATCTCACCCCATTCCGGCCGCATCACCATCGCTAAGCCATCATACCAGGGAATTTGATATGATTTAAGAAAGACCTTTATCCCTTTACTCTCTAAGAGATGTTTCAAAAGTAATGCTTCGCTTTCGTCCTTTGGCTTATAGAGAAGTTTCATCTTTCTTTCCCTCCCGATTCTTGCCGAGCCAGTTATTCTTTATCACCGCTTCCGCGATTAATACCGCATTAGTGGCCGCTCCCCGCCGGAGGTTATCTGCCACAATCCAGAGGGAAAGAGCCTTTGGATTATCCGGGTCAATCCGGACCCTTCCGATATGAACCAAATCCTTTCCTCGAACATCCGCTGGGGTTGGATAACCATCCCGGTGGAGAAAAAGATAAGGGCTCTTCTCTAAAGTAGAATAGACCTCTTCCATTTTTACCTCTTCGTCGAATTCGCAGTAAGCGGCGATTGAATGGCCAATTGTAATCGGCACTCGGACACAGGTGGCAAAGACCTTCAATTCCGGGAGGTTAAGAATCTTCTTTGTCTCCTCTCGCACCTTTCTCTCTTCCCGACTTATCCCTGCTTCGTCAAAATTCCCAATTTGGGGGATTAGATTATCCCCGATCAGGGTTGGAAAAGGTGAATCCGCCGCTCGCTCAATTCCTCGCCGCAGGGCTAAAAATTCGGTCTCGTAATAAAACTCCTCCAGGGCATCCCTTCCGGCCCCGGAAACCGATTGATAAGAAGAGATAATAACCCTTTTTAGATGATAAATCGGGATGAGGGGAAAGAGGGCAAGAACCAATTGAATAGTCGTGCAATTGGGGTTAGCGATAAGATTCTTATGCTCCTTTATCATCTCGGCATTTATCTCCGGAACAATCAGGGGAACATCTGGTTCTAAGCGAAAAGCCGGCGAGTTATCAATCACTAATGCCCTCTCCTTTAATTTTGGCACCAACTCCTTTGCCCTCTCCTCTTCTCCTAAGAAGAAGACAATCCCATCTTCGGCGCAGGAGAACGCCTTTTCACTACTTTGCACTTCGTATCTCTCATCCCGGAAGAAAATCCTCTCCCCTTCGCTTCTTTCGCTGGCAAAGAAAAAGAAGTTAGGGTTACCCGCCAGGGAAGGAAAATCCCTTTCCTCCATCACCTTCAAGAGTGTCTGTCCGACGAGTCCGGTTGCGCCGATTACCAGAACATTTTTTACCATCCGGTGATTATATAGAAATCCCCAAACTTTTCAACCCTCACTTTTTGTTGGGATGACCCGATACCCACCCCTCAACCCTCCGGAGGGATATCCCCTATGCCATTTTGAAAGAAAACCATCCTCCTCATCTTGAATTTTCCGGAACCCGGAACTTCTTCCGACCCTTATTCCTTTTCTCTTTTACCCTCTAAACACCTCCCGGTTAAAATCCGATATGGTAAATGCCTTACCTTTGAAAGTAAGAGATGGAGCGGAAGTCTTAAACTGTAGCCAGTTAAGCACCCAATTTCTCATAATCATATTTACCCTCACATATATATAACGGAAAAACCCCCTTAAACCTTCCACCTAATTTCCCGAGATTCTTAACCAATTAAGTCTTTAGTTTTCAATAACTTATAAGCAAGAAAAATAATTTTTCTAAACCGTTTGGGCAAAGCCTCTTAATTAAAATCCAAAAATCTTCGGTTCAAAGATAAAGGTTGACATCTTTCTGGATTTTGATAGAATGAAAAGTTGCCTAAAAAGCGAGAAGAGGAGTTATTATGCCGGTACCAAAGAGAAGGCATTCAAAGGCACGGGGGCGAAAACGACGAACCCATTGGAAGTTAGACCCCCCGAACTTAAGTGAATGTCCCCACTGCCATAAACCGAAACTTCCGCACCACATCTGCCCGCATTGTGGCTGGTATGCGGGAAAAGAGATGATGGTCGCAAAAAAGAAAGAGAAGGAGTGAGCCTTAAAGAAAGTGAGGAATGACGCAAGAAGGAACGGTCATTAAGGTAAGAATCGCTCTGGATGTAATGGGGAGTGATTCTGCCCCAGAACCAGAACTAAAGGGGAGTCTTTTCGCTCTGGAAGAGGATAAGAACTTAGAGTTAATCTTAGTGGGAAAGGAAGAAAGCCAGAGGCAATTTCCTGTAAACCACCCGCGAATTAAATTCTTTCCCGCCTCCGAAAGAATTACGATGTCCGACTCCCCAACCGAAGTCCTTTGGAAAAAACCCGACTCCTCATTAGCCAAAGCGGTCTCCCTTCTCCGAGAAGGGAAGGCAGATGCTGTGGTGAGTGCAGGTAATACGGGCGCTCTTATCGCCTACGCTTTATCAATCCTGGGCCGCATCCCCGGAGTTTTAAGACCAGCAGTTGCCATTTTAATACCACAGGTGAGTGGTTATTCCCTTCTCACCGATGTCGGAGCCCATCTCGTCCCAAAACCAATCCATCTCTTCCAGTTCGCAAAAATGGCTTCCATTGTCGCCTCCTATCTCCTTCATAAGCCCAATCCCCGTATTGGATTACTAAATGTTGGTAAAGAAGCGAACAAAGGAACCGAGTTGCTCCAGAAGACCTATCAGATGCTAAAGGAGTCGGATTTGAATTTCATCGGTAATGTTGAGGGTTGTGATCTCTTTAAGGATGTAGCAGATGTCATCGTCTCGGACGGTTTCGTCGGTAATATCCTTTTGAAATTTGGGGAAGGACTCTTGGAAATCTTAACCAAAGGGTTAAAAGACTACCTCTCCTCGGAGACGAAATACCGAATGCGACGGTGGTTAGCCAAACCGGTTTTGGAGGAATTTGTCTCCCGCCTTGATTACGAAGAGCAAGGCGGTGGACTCCTCTTAGGAGTTAATGGTGTCGTTGTTATCGCCCATGGTCGTTCCGGACCAAAGGCGATTAAAAATGCTCTCCTCACCGCCTCCCTCTTTTATAAGGAAAGGGTGGTTGAGCATCTGAAATCATCCTTCGTCCAGGAGAGGAGTTTAGAAACAGAATGAGGGATAAACACTGGCTAATTCTCTTTCTTTCCTCCCTTTTTCTCTTCTGTCAAAAATCACCGGTGGGCTTTGACGAGATGGAACGCGGGGAAGTGTCCCATTTTCAAGAAACCATCCTGCCCAAAGAAACCCTTTCCTTCGGAATCTTTTACCCCTGCGGTTCTGCCTCCTCTCTATTTCTGGGAAAGAACGAAAAGTATGAAAGCCGAATCCTTATCTCTTTTCCGTTGATTGATTCCCAGAGACAAAACATCACAAAAGTCATCCTTTGGCTTTATCCCAATGATACCTTTCATTACCATTTTCGGATTTATCCGCTCACGACTCAATGGTCAGGGGATGCGACCTGGCGAATGGCAAGTTCCGATGTCCAGTGGCTAAATCCCGGGGGCGACTTCCTTAATATCCTGATTGGTGAAGGGATGGTGCAAAAAGATTCTTTCCCCTTAGAGATTCCCATTAACCTCCTGGATACTATCCTCGGTTCGACCGGACTCATCCTCATTCCCGAAGTGAACCCGAAAATCCTCTCTTTTAAGAAAACTGCCCGGTTAACCTTTTTTTACGGCGATAAGGAACGAACCTTTTTGCCGCAACTATCAACCTCAATCATCAACTTCTTAGACACCATTCCACCAAACAGCTTTAACCTTGGCTCGGGCTATGTCTTCCGAACTTATCTCCTCTATCCTTTCCTTCTGGAAAAAGAGAAAAAGATTGCGGAAGGTGAACTCTTATTAAGTCTTGACCTGTCCGATTCCTATTATCTTCGGGATACCTTAGAGATTGCGGTCTTCCAATTGAAGGAAAACTTCTGGACAAGGCGGGAAAGGACGGCTTATGATGAAAGACCAATCGCCAAAAAGACTGTAATTCTTCCTAATGATACGATTTTTTCTATCCCGATAAAAAATCTCTTGGAGAATTGGCAGAAAGAACCGGAAAAAAACTTCGGCGTTTACCTCAGCCTCTATCCCCAATCCCAATTCCCCTCTTATCTCCGAATTAAAAACGATACCCTCTCCTTCCGAATCAGATTCACCTATATCCCAAAAGTTAGGGAACGCTTTCCGTGAGAAGATTTCTTCTCTTTTTCCTTCCCTTCTTTCTCACAAATAGTCAATCCTTTTTTTCAACTCGTGGCCTGGGTGAGGAAGTTTCTACTTTTGATGCCTACCAATCATCTTTGGGCAAAAACTATATCTTCTCCTACGAAAATCCGGCATTCCCATTAGAATTAAAAAACACCATCACCATTGGTAATATCAACCAACAATTCCTTTTTGCCCAAGAGAAAAAAGATAAAAGGTTACTTTACCAATTCTTGATTGACTATGTAAAGATTGTAATCCCGGGATTTTATCAAACGAATTTTGGTTTGGGTTTGCGGAGGCGATTCACGCAGGATTTTGACATCTATTCTGAGACTCTGGGCAATTACTTTTGGCACATCATCGGTCGGGGTGGGATAAATTCCTTATCCTTCTGTTTAGGAAAGAGAATCAAAGATTTTCTCTCTTTCGGTCTCTCCTATAACTATCTTTTTGGGGGCAGTGAAGAGATTTGGTCCTTCGAAACAGAAGAAAATATCTTAACCCAGGAAACAATCTTTGGCCAATACCGAGCCTCCTCCTATCAGGTATCAATCCTCGGAAAGGTTGGCAATCTCCAAATCGGTAGCAGTGGCGAAACATTTCTTCCCCTCCGCTATCAAGGCTATCTCTCACTTTCCTCCGAAACAACCAGGAAGGAGATTAAAATCCCTTTAGTTTTTAATCTCGGCTTTGCTTACAACCTAAATGAATACCGGAAATTTTTCTTCGGTTTCAACTTTAAAAACTGGCGGGCGATAAAGTTAGAAGGCAAGGAATCGCCGCTCTTTACTGATGGGTTCCTCATCTCCCTTGGGGCGAGTGATTACTGGAAAGAGAAGATTCCCTTCCGGATTGGGTATGCGGAAAACTTCTGGTATCTATTATCAAGAAGCGGAAGAAGGATTGGGGAAAGTTCTTTAACCTTCGGCACATCAATCAAAATTCCCAGGTTCGGTTTTTTTGACCTGAGTTTAGAAGCCCTGTATCGCCGAGGAGGAAAGTTAAGAGAAATTGCGACAAAATTCCTCTTCAGCCTGAGATTTGACGAAGCCTGGAAGATAAGGGAAAGACGCTGGGGCTATTAAAAAATTAAGATTTATTTTTCTAATTTCTTATGGCAAAGCCACCAGTCGAAACATTCAAACTCCCCGGCTTTGGCTCGTTCCCAACGCTCTCTTGCTGTCTTTAAATCTTTGGCTGGTGGAACAATTACGTGGTCTTTTATTATCTCGTTGTTTGGCCAGTTAGCCGGCATCGCTACCCCGTATCTATCCGAAATCTGGATCCCTTCCACGATTCTTAGGATTTCGTCAATATTTCGTCCCAATTCCTGAGGATAATAAAGAATGATGCGAACCTTCCCTTTATCATCGACGACAAATACTGCCCGGACAGTATTTGTGCCTTTACCGGGATGAATGAGACCAAGCCTTTCCGCCACTTCGCCGGTATCGGCAATTATCGGAAATTGAATCTCAACACCCAATCTTTCCTTTATCCACTCAATCCATTTTATATGAGAGAAGACCTGGTCAACGCTGAGACCAATCAGTTCGCAGTTTAAAGCCTTAAATTTTTCGTATCGTTTCTGAAAGGCAACAAACTCCGTGGTGCAGACCGGAGTGAAGTCAGCCGGATGACTAAAAAGAACGAACCACTTTCCCGCATACCGGTTGGGCAGTTGCAAAAGTCCGTGAGTCGTTTGGACCCTGACTTCGGGAAAGTCATCCCCTAAAAGGGGCATCCTTTTTTGATTAATCTGCTCCATATTTCCCTCCGTTAAATTATAATTATATTATTATTTTCCCTTTTTTCAAGAGATTTTACCATTTGACTTTTTTAAAGAGAAGAATAAAATGGATTATGGCAAGAATATTTTTTACCTCCGAATCAGTAACCGAAGGGCATCCGGATAAGATTTGCGACCAGATTTCTGATGCGGTTTTGGATAACATTCTTGAACAGGACCCCTACGGAAGGGTGGCTTGTGAGGCATTTGTCACTGTTGGCTTGGTGATTGTTGGTGGGGAAATTACTACCCACGGATGGGTTGACCTCCAAAAATTGGTTCGCTCCTTATTAAAAGAGATTGGTTATACTGATACCCGCTACGGATTATCCGCGGAGAACTGTGCGATTCTTAATGCCATCGGCACCCAGTCCCCGGATATTGCCATTGGCGTTGACCGGGGCGGAGCTGGGGACCAGGGATTAATGATTGGTTATGCCTGCCGTGAGACAAAGGAATTGATGCCCCTACCGATTACTTTAGCCCACAAACTGACCCGAAGATTAGCGGAAGTCCGCAAAAAGAAGATAATCCCCTACCTCGGTCCTGATGGCAAATCCCAGGTAACCGTTGAATACGAAAATGGCAGACCGATAAGGGTTGATAAGGTAGTAATTGCGGCTCAACATACCGAAGAGGCGTTAGACCGAACCGGAAGGAAAATCTCTAAGGCGGCAAAGGAAGAGATCATTGAAAAGGTAATAAAGGCAGTGATACCAAAAGAATTTTTGGACCAGAAGACAAAATATTATATTAACGAAACCGGAAGATTTATCATCGGTGGTCCCCAATCCGATACCGGAATGACCGGGCGAAAGATCATCGTTGACACCTATGGGGGAAAGGTCCGCCACGGAGGCGGTGCCTTCTCGGGTAAAGACCCAACCAAAGTTGACCGGAGTGCCTCTTATTTTGCTCGGTATGTGGCAAAAAATCTGGTTGCCGCGGGATTAGCGGAGGAATTGGAGTTGAGTTTGGCTTATGTTATTGGCCATCCCGAACCTCTCCACATCACCATCAATACCTTCGGCACGGGAAAGATTCCCGAGGCAGAAATCCTCCGGATTGTAAAAAAACTCTTCGATTTTACACCACGCGGAATTATTGAGAAATTAAACCTCCGCAGACCGATTTATCTCCCCACCGCCTGTTATGGCCATTTCGGCCGGGAAGAGGAAAACTTCACCTGGGAAAAATTAGATATGGTTGAGGAGATAAAGAAACTCGCCGGAATATAAAAGACCGGAGGCATTGTGGAATACGACATAAAGGATATAAAGTTAGCCGAAAAAGGGAAAAACCGGATTGAATGGGCGGAAAGGTTTATGCCGGTTTTGCGACTAATCCGCAAGCGATTTGCCAAAGAGAAGCCCTTAAAGGGAATAAAGATCTCAGCCTGTCTCCATATCACAACCGAAACCGCCAATCTCATCCGAACCCTAAGGGCTGGTGGCGCCCTTATCCGCCTTTGTGCTTCTAACCCCCTTTCCACTCAGGATGACTGTGCGGCGGCAATTGTGAAATACTGGAAGATTCCGGTCTTTGCCATTAAAGGCGAGGATAAAAAGACTTATTACCAACATATCCTTTCTGCTCTACATCACGAACCAGACATAACCATTGACGACGGAGCGGATTTGGTCTCAACCCTCCACCAAAAGAAAAAGGGAAACTTCCCTTGGGGCGGAACGGAAGAGACAACCACCGGGGTGATCCGTTTGCGAAATATGGAAAGAGAAGGCGTCTTACGTTATCCGATAATTGCGGTGAATGACTCTCTGACTAAATTTATGTTTGACAATCGTTACGGCACCGGGCAATCAACAATTGATGGGATTTTAAGGGCGACAAACTTTCTCTTTGCCGGTGCCACGGTTGTCGTCTGTGGCTACGGAATGTGTGGCAAAGGAATTGCCTCAAGGGCAAAGGGAATGGGGGCTTCGGTAATCGTCACCGAAGTTGACCCAATCCGTGCCTTAGAGGCAAAGATGGATGGCTTTGCCGTTATGCCTTTAAGCGAGGCAGCAAAGATTGGTGATATCTTCATAACTGCTACCGGGAATCTAAATGTAATAAGTGAACCCCATATCCGATTACTGAAGGACGGAGCAATCCTTTGTAATGCCGGACATTTTGATGTGGAGATTGACAAGAAAAGGCTCGCCCGCTTGAGTATCCGAAAGCGAGAGGTGAGAAGTTTTTGCGTAGAATACACCTTGCGAAACGGAAAGAGGATTTATCTTTTAGCCGAAGGACGTTTAGTAAATCTCTCAGCGGCTGAGGGGCATCCAGCAATGGTAATGGATATGTCATTCGCCAATCAAGCCCTTGCCTGCGAATACATTGCGAAGAATTATGAGAAATTAGAGAAGAAGGTCTATAAATTACCCTATGAGATTGATTGCGAAATCGCCCGACTGAAGTTGCAATCAATGGGTGTGGAATTTGACACCTTAACCCCCGAACAGAAGAGGTATATCTCTCTTTGGCAATTGGGAACCTAATTTAATCTGAATCAAATTCCTAATCTCGGGAAAGGAAAGATTGAGCAGATCTTAATCTTCTTCTTCGCCTTTTCCCTTCGGCTCCTTCACATCTTTTGGGCAAAAGTAAATGACCCCCTCTTTTTCCATCCGCAGATGGACCCATTGTATCACCACCAGATGGCAATTTCTATTTTAACCGGTGGCTGGTTAAGCGAAGGGTGTTTCTTCCGCGCCCCTCTTTATCCTTACTTCCTCGCTTTGCTTTATAAGATATTCGGGGTGAATCTTTTAATTCCCAGAATTGGGCAAGCGATAATCGGTTCCTTTTCTTGTCTTCTTGTCTATCATTTGGGAAAGAAGGTCTTTTCTAAAAAGGTTGGACTAATCGCAGGGTTGGTCTCTGCCTTCTACCCCTTGCTCATCTATTTCGATGGTGAACTTCTTTTAACCAATCTCTTAATCTTTCTTCTCCTGCTCGCCTTCTATCTTCTTCTCAATGGTCGGATGTTTCTCTCCGGTCTTTTCTTTGGTCTTTCCGCTATCACTCGTCCTAATATCTTGCTCTTTCTTTTCCTTTTCCTTCTGATAAACCTCCGAAACCGGAAAAAAGTGTTTCCCTTCTTCCTTGGGGTGATTCTCCCAATCATTCCCGTAGCACTTCGGAATTATATTAAAGGAAAGGATATTGTTTTAATCGCCTGGCAAGGTGGGATAAATTTTTACATTGGAAATAACCCGGAAAGTGACGGCATCACTGCCATCATCCCTAACACCCGGGGAAGTTGGTGGGGAGGATTTTACGATGCCCGAAGGATTGCCGAAGAAGAGATGAAAAGGGAATTAAAGCCATCCGAGATTGACCGGTTCTGGCTCAAGAAAGGGATAGAGTTCATTCTCAAAAACCCTAAAAAAGCCTTCCTTCTCTTCTTAAAAAAGACCTACCTTTTCTTCAATGGCTACGAGATTTCCAATAATCGGGACATTTACCTCTTTTCCCGTTTCACCTATCTCAAATATCTGATTCACAAATTACCCTTCTTTTTCTTTCCCTTCGGTCTCCTCTTCCCTCTTTCTCTGATTGGAATATACTTTAGCCAGCGAGAGAAGAAAAAAGAGGGGATTCTTTACCTCTTTCTTATCAGTTATTCTCTCTCTTTCATCCTCTTTTTCGTCACCGCCCGTTATCGGATGCCTTTAATCCCAATCCTTATCATCTTTGCTTCGTATGGAGGGATTAGATTATTTAAAGAGAGAAGTCAATCGATTCCTTTTGCCATCTTTTCTGTTGCCTACATTCTTTTTAACATCGACCCATTTCGAATCACCTCCCCCAATTTAGGACAATCCTATACAACCATTGCCCTGGCAAAGAAGGAGGCAGGTGATGATGAAGGAGCTTATCAATTAGCATTAAAGGCAATAAAGGAAGACTCCCTTTGGGTTGAGGCTTATAATCTCATCGGGGTAATTCTTACTGAGAAAAATCGGTTGGTGGAAGCGAAGAAGGTATTTGAGAAATCCCTGATAATTAATCCTTACCTTCCGGAAACCTATCACAACTTAGGAAATCTCTCCTATGCCGAAGGAGAAAGAGAGAAGGCAAAAGAATTTTACCGGACAGCAATCCGCCTTGACCCTTATGCCGCAAGAAGTTATAACAATCTTGGAAATATCTACCTGGAAGAAGGAAAGATGAAGGAGGCGCTGGAATTATACGAAAAGGCATATAACCTTGAGCCGTTATTTGACATCGCCCTCTTTCACTCTGGTCTGGTTTATTACTATCTTGGGGAGAAAAGTAAGGCCTTTTCTATCTGGAAAAAGGTATTAAAGATAAATCCTAAGAATAAGTTAGCCCGGTTGGCTCTTCAAGAATTAAAATGACTGAATACCCTTCTCCACCGAGGAAAAGGCTCTCGAAGGGATTGAGTAAGAAACTCAGCGGGAGAAAGAGATGGCGACTAAGGAGAGGAGTTAAAGATTGGCTTAATAAGGTTCTATTTTCCCCCAACGGAATGACGGAAGAAGAAACCAATGGACTTCCTTTTCTTTAAGGAAGGTGAATAATTCCTATTGAATCGGGTTTGGGGGGAATTAGTATAGGGCTCAGGGAGCAAAGGGGGATAAAATTACGAAAAAGGCTCTAAGTTATTGAAAGATAAGAACTTAGAGGTAAAAAGTGGTGAGAAAAAATGTTAGTGACACTAACATTTTGGCGAAAGACCCGGGATTTATACGAGTGATAAAATAAAAAAAAACGCCCCCGAATTTTCGGGGGCGCCTCCTCTTATTTCTCTGGTTTACTTCACAACGACCAGTTTCCTCTCTTCTTTGAAACCCTTTGCCTCAAACCGTAAGAGATAAATCCCAGCGGGTAGTTTCTTAATCGTAAAGAAACCATTGTCACCTTTTGCGGAATAGACAAGCGAACCAACTGAATTGTAGAGCCTTAAAGTTGCCTCCTCTTTCGTCGGAAGATTGTAATAGACCTTTGTGAGACCCTTTGTCGGATTCGGCATTATCCGAAGTCCAATCCTTTCCGATGCCAAATTCCCTATTGTTGCCGGTCCTAAACTTTTAGCCCGGAGGTCGGATGGGGTGTAGAACCAAAACTCATTAGTGTTATTCCCGATGAGGCAGAAGATACCCCCGGCAAAATCCGAGGCGGTTAAAGAGCGTCCGCATTTTATCCCTTTGGTTGTTGCGTCACCAACTTCGCCGATGTAGTGCCAGGAGTCGCCTTCCGGGAAGTAGACCCAGAACTCCTTCGTATTCCCACCTTTCACCGCATAGACCTTGCCCTCAAACCAATCAATCGCACCACCCTCTTTCACCTTCTTCTTCCTTCCGCCTGGTTTACTCAATGGTAAAGACTCAAGGTTTCTCCATTCGGGTGTTTCTTGTGATAGGTCGCAGTAATAGAAGTAATTCTTCTTACCGCCACTCCAGAGGAAATAAATCTTTGAAGTTCCATCATAAGTGAGACCGCTTCCGACCTTTGCCTTCTCCACCGGTAAGGTTGGAGGAATTGCTCCCTCCCAGTTTCCAGTTCCGATATTAAATCGCTTCCATTCGTTATTATTCGCTCCGCTTCCCGCATAGATGAAATTGCCATTATATCTCACATAACAGGCAAATCCACCCTTCATCCCCTTAATGAAACCGGGTTCGTTTAATCTTGACCAGGAGTTTAAGGATGGGTCATATTTATAGAATTCATTTGTCCCCCCGCCCTTAAAGAGATAGACTTCGTTCTCATCGTCTACGATGTAGGCACCTTTTTTCACCTTCTTATTTCTGTCGCCACCCGGAACCGAGCCGGCAGGAGACCAGGAGTTATTGCTGATATTATACTTCATAAAGTCAAGGGTGTTATTCCCAAGGATGAGATAGACATCTTCGCCCATTGCGGTAATCCCGCCCCCACCTTTCACCTTCTTATTACTTGGCTGTCCGGTAATATCTCCCATCTTCTGCCAGGGAACATAACCAGGTAGGGATGCCTCAATGATTGAGAAACCCCAATCACCACCAACATAAGCATAAGCACCTAAGGCAAAAATTGAAGAATATTCACCATACGCTGGCTTATAATAACCGAAGAGAGAAGGACTGGAAGAATTCGTCACATCAATCACCCGCAAACCCTGGTTACTGGTAACGAAGGCATACTCCTTTATCGGAATACCACCAGGAGTAACCGAAACATCTCTATACCAATAACCTGCTTCCTGAAGGTGACCAAGGAAACCTGGACTTCCCGGATTAGTTATATCGTAGATATAAAGACCCATATAACCAAAGGCAACATACAGGCGAGTTCCCAAGACCGCCAATCCAGTGGGATACCCTTCGGTAATCCGAACGAAACCTACATACTGTGGGGCATCAGGATTTCCGATGTTAATTATAAAGAAACCCTCCTCGCCTGTATTATAATCATAAGCGGTAATGTAAGAGTAATCGCCGGAAACAGCAATCTGATATAACCAGTAAGTTCCTGCGTCCCAGAAACCCCTTGGATTTGGGGCATTCGGATTGGTCACATCAAGAATCCTTAATCCATTTTCCGGATAACCTTGCACGAGATAGGCATAAGTCTGTGTGCCTTTAACATCAACCTTAACATCTCGGAAATTACCGTAATAAGTGGACTTTCGCACTGGCGACGAAGGGGCGGAAACATCAATGATGAATAATGAATCCCAACTGAGAACATAGGCATAGTTATTTCGGAAATCAAGAGCATGAGCGCCAGACCTAATGTAATATTTCCCAATACTCCGGGGACTATTTCTTGGAATAATCCTTAGACACTGAAGACCGGAATCAGAGGCAACATAAGCATTCATCCCGGAAACATAAACATCTTCAATTTCATTCCCCTCTTCAAAACTATATTCGCCCGCTAAGAAGACTCCACCGGTTTGGTCAGTTAAATCAATCACCTTAAAACCATCGCCTACGGTATAGCCATAAGGAAGAGCAACCCGAACATCCCGCGAACTGACACTGGCGATTCCAATCCGAGATGGACTTGAAGGGTTAGTAATGTCAATAATTTTCAAGCCACCGCTACTGGCGAGATAGGCATAATCTCCCTGCACGAAGATTGCACCGCCACCTTCCCGAAGGCTACCAAGAAGGGTTGGATTTCCCGGGTCTGAGACATTAATAATTCCGAATGCGCTTTTCCAATTTTCGTCATAACCAACCACATACGCTTTATCATTCACTACATAGACATCCACAAGAGACCAATTGGAGAACTGCCCAACGAGTTGTAAGTCGGAAACATTAAGAATCACCAAACCTCCATACCCTGCTACATAAACATACCCATCAGCCACAAATACCTTTCGGGCATTGATTCCATCATAAGAGCCAACTTCAAATGGAGCATTCGGATTTGAGACATCTATCTTCCGAAGACCACCATTGCCATCCGCAATATAAGCATGAGGGAAAGAAAGAAAAACTCCTTGTGCTTCTCCTGGAGTATCATACCCGCCGCAGATGTTTTGGTTAATAAGGTCAATTATCCTTAAACCGCTGGAATAGTCCGCAACATAGCCGTAATTACCGGACACCACAACATCCTGTGGATAATCTAGGCCAAGAGACCAGATTTCAGTTGGATTTTGGGGAGTAGAGATATTAATCGCATGGAATTCTCCTGGCCAGGAGGAAACCGCATAGGCAAAATTATCTTGAATGTCTACTCCGATCCCATACCAATCACCGCAACTCCCAATTACCGGTGGTCCAAAATCATGAGCATCATAAACTAAAACCTTATTCTCATCATAAGGGAGGTAAATCATCCGGTTCTCAACCGAAAGACCATCCCCTTCTTCTAATATCTCTCCGCCTTCAAAATGACAAACTAATTTCGGATCTTCTGGCTCGGAGATACTAACGATAAAAACATCCTCTCCCCCGCCAAGATAGGCATAATCTCCCTCAATCTCCATCGTCATCCCCCAGACATCCGTCAACTGGGTAACAACCGAAGGACTTGTTGGGTCAGAGATATCAATCACAAATAGCCCCTCTTCACCGCAGACGAAGGCATAATTTCTCGAAACCGCACAGTCCCAGATATCAAAAAGCGGAAGCCGAGCCACTTCCCAGGGATTGCTCGGATTAGATATGTCAATCACAACAAAGTCTCTCCACTCCTCAATCACATAGGCATAGGAACCAGAGACCGTTAGATTCCAGCAATCGTTACCATAATCAATATAGCCGACCGTCGTTGGTGGTCGGGTTGTGATATCAACAACCCGAAATCCTCTGCTGTCACCGATATAGGCATAGTTTCCCTGAACAACAACATCGTATAAGGTTAGTGTGGGTATAGAAAGTGAGGTAAGAACTCTTGGATTTTCCGGATTAGAGACATCACAAACCAATAATATCCCGCCTTCCTCACCTTCACCAACCGCATAAAGAATATCTCCGACCTTATCAAAACTCGGTAGCCAGTAGGCATCGGTTATCAAATAGCCTTTCATCTCAATCTCTGACGGAATATTTGTTTTAAGGATTGGAATCAATCCCAGTTCACTCATGCCTCCAACATAGGTATAGGGACTGTCGGTTAATACGGTCGATATAACCTCTATATACTCGCCCGGGAAATATTCCAATTTTCCTAACAGTCGGCAATTGAGGGATTCTGCGGAGGAAAAGGCAGGATTAACTGGCATCCCTGGGGTTTTCCCAAGCATCCGGTTTCTCATCCTCTTTTCTCTAATCCGCCGGAATTTCTCTCCCCTTTCCCCTTTCCGCATCATCTCCTTCCATTCCGCCAATCTCTTCCTCCACTCTTCTTTTTGGAAACTCGTTGGGGCGGTTTTCTGGGTTCTGAACGCGAAGCGGGATGCTAATCCAGTTTGGTCTTCCCTTAAAGACAAATTTGGAAGACCAAAACTAATAAAAGTGAGGACGATGATTGAAAGTAAAGAAATAATGATGTGCCGTTTCATAAATCACCTCCTTAATTTATTTAACTTTTGTCTCATTTCTCCCCTTTGGAGAAAAAGAAAAAGATGGGGTCAGGTCAATTTCCGAATACCTGCTACCACCTACCCGGAAACTTGACCGGTTTATAAATTGATTCGCTTCTCTTTTTCCCATTTCACTCTCTTCAATCTCTCCCCGTCATTTTTTAATTATTATACAAAAAGATTTATAAAAGTCAAGGGTTGACTTAATTTCGTTCCGTTTTATAATTTAATTGAGGGTATATGAAGTTTAAACTGAAGGCACCGTTTAAGCCAACCGGTGACCAGCCAGAAGCGATTGAAAAGTTAGTTGCCGGGATAAAGGCCGGAAAAAGATTTCAGACCCTTCTTGGTGTTACCGGTTCCGGAAAGACCTTCACCATTGCCAATGTGATTGAAAGGGTGCAAAAACCGGTAATCGTCATCTCCCACAATAAGACCCTCGCCGCCCAACTCTACGGCGAATTTAAGCAGTTCTTTCCGGAAAATGCGGTTGAGTATTTCATCTCTTACTATGACTATTACCAGCCCGAAGCCTATGTCCCGGAGATTGACCTCTATATTGAAAAGGACGCCTCAATCAACGAAGAGATTGAAAAACTCCGACTTTGTGCTACTTCCTCTTTGATTGAAAGGCGGGATGTTATCATCGTTGCTTCGGTCTCTTGTATTTACAATTTGGGTGAACCGTGGGAATTCAAGGAAAGCCTATTCCCCATTGACCTGACAAAAAATCTCACAAGGGAGGAAATCCTCCAAAAACTGGTTGACCTCCAATACACCCGAAATGATTTAGAGTTGAAACGTTCCACATTTCGGGTCAGGGGGGAGATAATTGAAATCCATCCCTCCCATCGCGATTATGGCATAAGAATCTATTTCTCCGGAGAAGAGGTTTCAGCGATTAAAATCTTTGACATTCTCAATGGTGATGTATTAGAAAATAAAGAAAGAGTTGTCATTTATCCGGCAAAATACTTTGTGACCAATAAATCCCGTTTGGAGATGGCGATTGAATCGATTGAAGGAGAACTTGCCGAAAGGGTGAAAGAATTAAAAAGGCAAGGAAAACTCTTAGAAGCTCAAAGGCTTGAACAAAGAACCAGATTTGATATTGAGATGCTAAGAGAGTTCGGCTACTGTCCCGGGATTGAAAACTACTCCCGACACCTTTCGGGAAGAAAGCCCGGAGAGAGACCCTATTGCCTTTTGGATTACTTCCCAAAGGATTATCTAATGGTGATTGATGAATCCCATGTAACCATCCCCCAGATTTATGGAATGTATCGAGGAGATCGCGCTCGGAAAGAAGTCCTCGTTGAATACGGTTTTCGCCTCCCCTCTTGTCTGGATAATCGGCCATTAAAATTTGAAGAGTTTGAATCATTAATCAACCAGGTGATATTCACCTCCGCCACTCCGGGTGATTACGAATTTGAAAAATGTAATGGTGAATTTGTTGAGCAGATTGTCCGACCAACCGGTCTTGTTGACCCAAAAATGATTATTCGACCAACCACGGGTCAGATTGACGACTTATTAAACGAGATAAGAAAAAGGGTAGAGAGAAAAGAAAGGGTATTAGTCACCACTTTGACCAAAAGATTAGCCGAAGATACCGCCGAGTATCTTTCCGAAATGGGGATTAGAGTGAAATACCTCCATTCTGAGATCGCCCCAATTGACCGGGTTGAGATTTTAAGAGAATTGCGTCTTGGTAAGTTTGACTGCTTGGTGGGAATCAATCTCCTGCGCGAAGGATTGGATTTACCCGAAGTCTCACTCGTAGCGATTCTGGATGGTGATAAAGAAGGATTTTTAAGAGATGCCCGTTCCTTAATCCAAACCGCCGGTCGGGCAGCACGGAATGTCCGAGGCGAAGTAATCATCTATGCCGATAATATCACCACCTCAATCAAAAAGGCACTGGAAGAAACCGAGAGACGCCGCCAGAAACAGATTGAATATAACCGAAAACATAATATCATCCCCAGAAGTATTGAAAAGTCTCAGGAGCAGGTCTTAAAAACAACCGTCGTGGCCGATGCCAAAGGAGATTATAATCAAGAGATCGAAGAGATTACTGAAGAGGATAAGATTAAACTCTTAGAAATTTTAACCGCCGAAATGAAAAGAGCAGCGGAAAATATGGAATTTGAAAAGGCAGCAAAGATTCGGGATAAGATTAAAGAGATTAAAGAAGAGTTATCCGATGAAACCTTAAAATTTTTGCACCGGAAGAAGAAAAGAAGATGAAACTTCTGGAAATCATTGACCGGTTAAACCGAAGACGATTAGCCAATGACCTCCTCGCCTTCTCTCTTCTTCTCCTTTCCTCCCTTTTTCTCGTTCTTTTGATTCTTACCACCCCTCCCTCCCCATTTCTCCTCTTCTTCTCTCTCCTCTCTGGTTTCTTCTTTTATCTCTTTTACAAACTCTTTTCCTTCTTCCCCTTCTTTCAGAGTTATTCCCGAATTAGAAGTGGCTATCTCTTAGAAGATAAATTCCCGGTCATAAAAGGTAAACTAATTCCTGCCCTCTCTTTGGCGGAGAATTACAAAAAACTCCAAGGGAGCAAAGAAGCATATTCTCTAACTTTGATCAATGCGGCAATAAATGAGGCCCAGGAGATTCTTAAAGGCTTGCCAATAAATGCGATTGTCAACCGCCCCTTTTTGAAGAAAAGCGCCACTGCCTTTCTTATGATGGTATGGGTAATCACCCTCTTCGCCTTCTTCTTTCCGAAGAATTTTCTCTTTTCCTTCTACTCGCTTTTTTCGCCCGGAAGAATTCCTCTGGAAATTTCCATTTCCCCCAGGGAGATTTTAACCCTGCCCAATAAAGAAGTCGAGATAAAAATTGCCATTAGGGCCCCTTATCAGTTCTCCTCCACTCTCCTCTATTTCGTCTCTTCTTCGGCGGAAAGGAAGGTTAAATTACCCCTTAAAAAGAATCAGGCGGTATATAAATTTTATCCCAAAGAGCCCCTCCTCTATTACGTCAAGGTTTTCAATCGTCTCTCGGAAAAAGGTAAAATCAGAATCAACCAACCTTTGGCACTCTCCCGATTAACTTCTTTTCTCCAACCTCCTCTCTATACCTCTCTCCCACCACTCCGAATTGATTTTCCAAAAGAAATCAGTTGCCTAAAAGGGAGTGAAATTAAGATTAGCGGTGCCGTTAATCAGAAAGCCGATCTTTCTTTCCTCCTAAATGGGCGAGAGGTCAAACAAATTTATTCTGCGGATACCTTTTTCTTCTCCTTTTTAGCAATTAAGGAAACACTCTTTTCTATCAAATTAATCGGCGCCAACCAAGAAGAACTTGTTTATCCGGTAAAACTTAACTACCTCCCGGATGAAAATCCATTCGTTCGTTTCCTTTTACCCGGAGAAGACCGGGATATTCCCGAAAGTATGAAAATCCTCCTTTACCTCCTCGGTCTGGATGACTTCGGCATTAAAGAAATTAGCCTCTTCTATCAGATTAAAGAGAAAGAGATAAAATTCTATTCCCGCTACCCGAATAAAAAGAGTGATACTCTTTCTTTTATTTGGGACTTAACCAAACTAAACCTCTTACCGGGTGATGAGATAATCTATTATGCGACGATTAAAGATAATGACCCCTACGGACCAAAGATTAGCAAATCCCAAGAATATAAACTTCGTTTCCCAACCCTAACCGAAATCTATTCCCAAACCGTAGAAAAAAGAGAGGCGATAAAATCTTCCCTTTCCACCCAACTGCAAGAATCAGAAAAGGTTTCGGAATCAATTGAAGAACTCATCTCCACTTTAAAGAAAGAGAGAAAGTTATCCTGGGAGGAGAGGAGGGCGATGGAATCCGCCTTAGAGAAGAAAGAAGAAATCATCTCCGCTTTAAAGAAATTGCGGGAGGAGGTGAAGGAGATGATGGAAGAATTATTGGAAGGAGCCGTTTACGACCGGGAGACAATGGAAAAATTAGAAGAACTGGAAAAACTCCTTTCCGAAATCCTCCCCCAAGAGTTGAAAGAAGAGATTAAGAAACTTCGGGACGCTCTTCAAAAAAGGTCAAGCGACCTCTCCCAAATCCTAAAAAAGATGAAAACCACAAGCGAGGAATTGAAAAGACAATTGGAACGGTCAATCGAAATCCTGAAAAGATTACAGGAGGAGGCAAAACTTTCCGAATTGGAAAAGAGGCTAAAGGAGATTGAGGAAAATCAGAAGAAGATTGAAAAGGAAATGAATCAAACTCCAAAGGAGAAGTTAGAAGAAAGGGAAAAGGAGATTGCTGAGGCGCTAAAATCTTGGGAAGAGGAATTAAAGAAGTTAAGCCTCTCGGAAAAGGAATTCCAAGAAATCCTGCAAGGGATAAGAAAGGAATTAGAAAAGGAAAGATTTTCGGAAATGGCGGAGGGAATTAGAGATGAGATATTGGCGGGGAAATTGAGCGCAGCGCGGAGGAATTCGGAAAGTCTGCGGAAAAAGATTTCCCAAACCCGTCGCCAACTCTCGGAACTTGCCGCGGGTATGAAGAAGAAGCGAAGAAGAGATTTCGTTGACAGGTTGTGGCGTTATGGCTTACTCCTCTGTGAAATGGCTGAGAAGACAAAAGAACTCCAAAAGGAAACGAATGAGAAAAAAATGGGAGAGGAGTTAATTAAAAAGAGCCAGGGAATTAAAGAAGGGATCCAGGGTTTAGCGGATAGTCTCTTAGGTCTCTCGAGCCAGTACCTCCAAATCTCACCCCATCTGGCGGATGACCTTTTAAAAGCCATCACCGCCTTGGAAGAAGGAGGAAACCTCCTATTTGAAAAAAATTATCTTGCCGGGGAAAATAAATTCTCGGAGGCAAAGACCGAGATTAACAATACGATTGAAAATATCCTTCTCCTTTTAACTATGGCCCAGAAAGGAGGTATGAGTGGCTCTCTGGAGGATTTTCTCTCCAGCCTCTCCCAGGGATTACAAGAAATGTCGGAAATCCTTTCGGAAATGGGAGGGATGCCAATTCCTATCCCCTCCCCTTTATCGGCTGAACAACTATCGGCGCTCCAGAGAATTTTAGGAAGGCAACGTTCCCTAAGAGAAAGATTAGAAGAGATGATGAAAGGACTTCCCGAAAAGCCCGGCTTAACCTCGGCAATGGAGGGTATCATTGATGAGATGAAAAAGATTGAAGAGGATATGGAGAAGTTAAATATCACTCGGGAACTGGTGGAACGAGAAGAAAAGGTCTTCCACCGCCTTTTGGACGTTGAGCGGAGCATTCGAAAAAAAGAGGCGGAAGAAAAGAGGGAAAGGGAGGTGGGAAAGGAATTCAAGATTGAAGAACGTCCGATATTGCCAAAAGATTTGGGCGAAAAGAAAAGGGTTCTGCAAGAAGAACTGCTCAATGCCCTCCGCGAAAACTACCCAAGAGAATATTACCGTTTAATTAAAGAATACTTTGATGCCCTGCTTTATGAAAAATAATGGCGCAAAAGGTTTATTCCTCCTAACTCTTCTCTTCCTCTTCAACCTGGCTGATGAATTACAAAAGGCAAAACAATTAGAAAAAGAAAAGAGATACAAGGAAGCGAGCGTCGTCTACCAAAAACTAAGAAGAGAAAAGAAAGACGATAAAATTTACGCCCGAGAGTTATTCCGTCTCTATATCAATTTGAAGGATACAAAATCAGCAAAAAAAGAACTGGCAAAAATCCCTATAGAAGAATGGGGGATAATGGCAAAATACTGTGAGGAAAAAGGGCTCTCGCACCTCGCTCAGGAAATCTATGCGGAAATGGCTAAGTCGGGATTAAAACCAAAAACCGAACTTGAAGAGATTTATCTAACCGAAGCAAAGAGATTGTTAAAAGAGGGAAAGGTGAGAAGTGCCCGAGAAAAGATTAGGGAGATTCCTCAAGAAACCGAAAAGAAATTGTATTACCTGGCAAAGTTCTTCTTCTTAGAGGAGGAGTTCGATTCCTCTCTTCAATATACTTATCAACTGGCAAGAAAATTTCCCAAAAGCGACCTCCGCAATTCCCTTTACGAATTAAATCTCTTGGTCCTCTCATCCGAAGATTTGGAACCAATCATTCGTGCCTATCGCTTCTTAGAAGCAGATGAGGATAAAGAGGCAGAAGAGGTATTAAAGAAATCCTCCTCCCCTTTCGCGCAACTCCTTCTGGCGGAAATCTACGAAAAAAGTAAAAAGACGGATTGGGCAATAAAACTACTGGAAAGAGTAATCAGTCAGGATACAACAACTCTTTTTGCCAGTAAGGCTCTTCTTCAATTAGCGAGGATTTATCAATCCTTAAATGATGAAAAAAAGGCAATGACAATCTTAGAAGAGTTAATTACCCGTTTCCCCTCCTCCCCTTTTGCCCCTATTGCCCGAACTCAGTTAAAACCAGAGAAAAGAGGAGGAGTCCATTAAGTTCTTATTTTATGACCACCACCTTGATAAAATTATCTCCCCTCTTTAAGAAATAGATCCCTTTTTGTCCCTTTTTCTGCGGCATAAACCGACCCAAGGCATCGTAAAAGAAAACCTTTTCATCCGCTTTAAATTTCCCAAAAGAGGCAACTTTTATTGAATTTTTCCTTTGTGGAATTCCGGAAGAATTAATCCCGGAAAAAATCAGAAATGCCGGTGGCGTATACATCCAAAGTTCGTTGCTTCCGCCTCCTTTTAGAGCGAAGACCTGGCCGGCGGTTAAAGAAAGAGAACCCCCTCCCTTTACCTTTTTCCCTTTCTCTCCTAATGGGACCGATGCCAATTCGTGCCAGGAGTCACCTTCGACAAAGTATGCCCAGAATTCATTTGTCCCTCCACCTTTTAAGGCATAGATCACATCCTGACCTCTTTCGTAAACCATTGCCGCTCCATTCTTAACCTTCCTTTTTCTCATTGTGCTACCAAAAAGGGGCATCGGCTTTTTGGGACTCCAGGTATCCGAATTACAGTCATAAAAGAATAATTCGTTATATCCCCCTTTCAAAAGATAGAGATGACCTCCGCCATCATAAACCAAACAACTCCCATCCTTTATTTTCGTTGGTCTCTCAGTATAAGGAATCTCCCGGCGGGAAATCCAGGTATCTTCACCAATATCATAGGCATAGAATTCCTTGGTTCCACCCTTAATCAAGAAAATGTAATTTTTGTTCTCTATCTTCCCCCTCGTAATAAAACTACCTCCTTTAAGCGCCTTACCTTCTGGTCCGGACGGGACATCCTTCCTTCTTATCCAACTATCCCCATTTATATCATAAGCCCAGAACTCAAAAGTCTTATTTCCCTTTATCAGATAGATATAATCTCCCTCTTTGGTCAGCGATCCGCCTTTTTTCACATTCTTCGGATTTAAAGGGTCAATTGGCACTTCTCTTCTTAGAAACCATTGATTGAGGATGGCATCGTAGCAATAAAATTCCCGGGTATTGTTTCCTTTTAGCGCATAGATAAATTTATCCCTTCCTTTTGAACCATCGACCATTGCTCCGCCATCCTTTACCCTTTTCTTATCCGGTCCCGGTGGCATACTCTCTCGGGAAATCCACTGCCCAGGGGTTATCGCCAGGACCAAAACCTTTTCGCTCAAGGTATCATTAACCGGATTGACATCATCCAAAAGAGCGGTTGAGCATCTCGGGATATAACTCCCGAGGGTCGCATTCCAGGGAGAAAAGGAGACATTCTGAGTCGCATTGCCGTTTACCTTGGCAAAGGAAGATTCATAATAAACCTTCTCGCCGTTGGTGAGAAAAATTGAGAAATAGACAAAGAGGCTCTCTTCTTCAGACGCAAAATTCTTAATCTGGACGCGTGGGGTTATAAAACCAGGGGCAATTATTCCAGTAGGGGCGAAAATCTTATTCACCCCGATATCTTTTGCCCAAACCGGTAAACTAAAGATAAATAAGAAGATTACCCTTCTCATATATCCCTCCACTTTCTATTATACAGGATAAAAAAAGTTTGTCAAGGAAAACCATTTTGGTTCGAAGAATGTGGTTTTTTTAAATTAAGCAATACCCCTTTCTTTAACGAGATAAAAAGCAAGGAGGCGAAGGATAGCGGCGAAAAGAAAAAGAGGATAAAAAATTCTCCCCTTTTTGTATTTCGCAAAATAGTGATACATACTCTTATGTTGCTCAAATATCATCCTCTTCCAAAAAAGTCTGGTCGTTGCCCCCCTTTTATGAATCACCACCGCCGAGGGAAAATAGAAAACCTTTAATCCCTTCCCTTTTATCCGCTTCAATAGGTCAACATCATTATAATAGATTGGGAAACTTTCGTCAAATAAACCAACTTCTTCGAAGACCTTTCGCCGAAAAAGAAGGGCAGAAGTCATCGGCTGGGGGACTTCTTGAATCTTTGAGTAGTCAAACCATTTCATCCGCCAGCGTCCAAAGATTGGACTTTTGGGGAATAGCCTGGCGAGACCCGTAATCTCCCAGAGAAGGATTGAGTAGTCCGGAAACTCCCGAATCGAGTCCTGAACTGTTCCGTCCGGATTTAACATCTTTGGTGCCAAAACCGAAACTTGCGGATTTCCCTCCATAAAACGAATCACCGTTTCACAAAAATCTTTTTCTAATCTGGTATCCGGATTGAGAAGCAAAATATATTCACCCCGACTCATCTTTATCCCCTGATTATTCGCTCGGGCGTAGCCGAGATTAGTTCTGTTCCGAATCAATCTAACCCAGGGGTATTTCACCCGGACAATCTCCGGGGTTTGGTCAAAAGAGCCATTATCAATTACCAATACCTCATATTCTTCTTTCCTCGGAATTGTGGCTAAACATTCGCCAATCTCTTTTTCACTCTGGTAGGTGACGATAACAATGGAGAGCGATAATTCTTTCAATAACTATATTCTTTTTCGGTAATAGTCTAATAACTCTTTTAATGTCTCTTTGATCTCCCTTTCTGGTTGCCAACCAGTTACCTTTTGGAATTTCCTTGGGTCGCCCGAAAGGTAGGGGATGTCAGACCTTCTTTTTCTCTCCTTTTTGATTTTAATCTTAATCGGTCTTTTTGCCAGCGAAATCAAAAACTCTACCCCCTCCCGAATCTTAATCGGTTTACCCGTTGCGACATTATAAACCTCCCCCGATTTCCCGAGACGAAATGCCATCTCATAAGCCCGAACCACATCCCGCACATCCAGATAATCCCTTTGGACATCAATATTTCCTAATGCCAGATATTCTTCCCCAATCCCTTGCTCCATTTCGGCAATCCGTTTAGCACAATAAGGAAAGACAAAATCTTCTCTTTGCCCAACCCCAATGTGATTAAAGGGACGAAGAATCACTACATCCAATCCCTTTTTCTTTTGGAAAAGGAGGACACATTCTTCGGCTAACTGCTTAGAAATCCCATAGGGAGAGACTGGATTTAATGGCGCCTCTTCCTTTATTGGTCTTTTCTTCCTCACCTTCCCATAGACATCAGCCGAAGAGATAAAGATGACCCGGGGGAAGAGAGCAAGTTCTAATAATGCTCGGAGAAGATTATAGGTGCCCTGGAAATTTGTTTGGATTGTCTCTTCGGGATGAAGGAAAGAGTAGGCAACCGAACTGATAGCGGCGAGATGGAATATCCCTTCGGGTTGAATCTCAGCAATTACCCTTTTTAACTCCGGATAATCCAGAACGTTGCCGGAAAAATATTTAACCTGAGGCAAAGGTTGAGCAACGGGAAGAAGGTGAAGACCAAAGACTTCGTAATTCCTTCTAATCAGGTAGTTAGCCAAATAATTGCCTACAAACCCCTCTATCCCCGTAATGAGGATCTTTTCCATTCGGATTTAATTGCTAAACCCTTTCGCGCCAGTAATCAAGAAGGTCTTTCAGGGTCTTCTCAATTGGTATCTTAGGCTCCCAGCCCAATTCATTCTTAATCTTTGTCGGGTCGCCTAATAAAAGCGTCACATCGGAGGGTCGGAGTCTCTTTGGGTCAACCTTCACCTCCACCTTCACCTTAGTTAAGGAGAGGAGAATATCCAGAATCTCCTTTATTTTATATCCCTTTCCCGTGCAGATATTATAGACCTCCCCCGGTTTCCCTTTAGTAAGGACCAAATAGTAGGCACGAACTGTATCCCGGACATCTGTGAAGTCCCGCACCGCTTCTAAGTTCCCAACATAAACTACGGGCTCTCTCTTTCCTTTCTCTATCTCCGCAATCTGTTTACAGAAATTGGATGTTACAAAAACTTCTCCCCTTCTTGGTCCTTCGTGATTAAAAGCCCGAGTTCGGACAATCTTCATCCCGTAACTCATAAAATATTGATAACCGAGGAGGTCCTGAGCAACTTTACTCACCCCATAAGGGCTTAACGGACGCAAGGGGTTAGTCTCTTTAATCGGCACCTCGTCTGGAAAAACCTTGCCGTATTCTTCGGAAGAACCGGCGATTTGGATTCGGCAATCTAAGTTCTCGGCACGCACCGCCTCAAAGATATTTAGTTGGGAGATGATATTTGTGGTCAAGGTCTCCTGGGGTGCTATCCAGGACATTGGGACATAACTCTGAGCGGCTAAATGAAATATCCCATCCGGTCTTATCTTTCTTATGACTTCCCGAGTGGAAACTGCATCCTTCAGGTCACATTCCAAAAGGGAGACCTTATTTAAGAGGTGGGAGATATTTTCCATTCGGGAACGCCAGCGATAAATACCGAAGATTTCGTGCTCGCCTAATGACAACAAATATTCGGCTAAATGACTGCCAACAAATCCAGTAATACCAGTAATTAAGAACTTCAAGGTTTCCTCCTTAAAATCAAAAGAATTTGAGCCAATTCGCTAATTATGCCTTTTCTACCTTTCCGGCTTTTAGACAGCGGGTGCAGACCCAGATCTTCTTCACCGCGCCTTGAAACTTTGCTCGCACCCGTTGCAGATTGGGCTCAAATTTTCTCTTTGTCACATTGTGGGCATGGCTGATATTATGACCGACAATGCCCACTTTTCCGCATATCTCACAATGTTTCGCCATAGATTCTCCTCAATTCTTTCCATTTTAATCAAATTATCACTCCTGTCAATCAATCTCTCCTTTCGGAGTTATTTTGAAGACAGGTTTCTATCTCAGAAAAATTTTTACCAGATGTCTTTCTTTGACAAACAAGAACTTCGGAAAGCAATTGGGAAAGACTTCAGGAAGGGGTTTAGAGAAGGGATTCGGAGAGACAAAGACCAAGGCAGAAGGAAATAGGAGAAGAAAAGGGGTGAAAAATGAACTTAAAAAGGCACTAATTTCCCCCAATCGGATGAAAGAGTGAATAACCCATTTTGAGCGAGACTTAAGGGAAATTGGTATACGGTAGGAGGAGCAAAGGGGGATAAAATAGAAAAAAAGGCTAAGTTATTGAAAGATAAGGACTTAGAGGAAAAGACAGGTGAGAAAAAAGTTTCCTGCGAGGAAACTTTCCCTAATATCAAAAGATACCAAACCGCTTGACCCTATCTCCTTCCTCATCCTTTATCTCAAAACCTACCGCTAATCAAATCTCAGACGACCGAAATTTCCTTTTGATAGAAATGGTGATTAAAAATGAAAGCGGAGAGATTAGTTTTTAGCCGAAGGAGGGAGAGTGAAAAATCTCTCCCAATCTCACAAAGTCCTCCTCTCTTACGAACCTCCCGAATAGGAGGTTAAGATTTGCGATGCCCTTAGAAAGAGAAATGACGATTAATCTGAGGGGAAATCAAGGTGTCTATTTCCTGGGTTTTCCAGTGGAGATTATATCTAATGATATATCAATTGCCTTTGGAGAATGGGTTAGGCTCCCAATCGAGATGTAATCAACTCCGGTCTTAGCGATTGCCCGCACATTTTCTAATCTGACGCCCCCAGAAACCTCCAATTTTACTCCTTTCCTCCTTTTTCTCACTGCCTCTTTAATCTCCTTTAGGCTCAGATTATCCAGCATAATCCATTTTGCCCCTGCTTCCTGAGCGGAAAGGAACTCTTGAAGATTCTTTACCTCCACCTCTACGGGTAATCTCTTTTTATTTTTAATCTGCACCATTGCTAATGCCTCTTTAATTCCGGTAACCAATCTCAGGTGATTATCCTTAATCAGAATCATATCAAAGAGACCGAAGCGATGGTTCTTTCCTCCGCCGACCCGAACTGCATACTTTTCCAGTTCCCTTAGTAAAGGGGTTGTCTTCCGGGTATCAAGAATCTTCGCCCTTGTCCCCTTTATTTTCTCAACGAATTTCTTTGTCAGAGTTGCAATCCCACACATCCTCTGGAGAAAGTTCAGTGCCACCCTTTCCGCAGAAAGGATTGGTCTCGCCTCTCCTTCTATCTCTGCCAAAATCTCGCCTTTCTTAAACTCTTCCCCATCCTTTTTTCTTGGTTTGAATATCACCTCTTTATTCAACAACTTGAAAGCCAATTCACAGATACCGAGCCCCGCTAAAACCCCTTTCTCCTTTGCTCGAATCACTGCCCGACAAAATTTTTTTCGCTTCACTAAATATTCGGTTGTCCAGTCTCTCTTTCCAATATCTTCTTTGAGAGCCATTCTTATTAGAATTTTAATCCTTGGGTTTAATGGCAAAATTCTTCCCATAAAAAATAAGGGGGAGAGGAAAAATGTCCTCTCCCCCTTTCCTTTTTAATTCCTAACGAGGAAGGCTCGTCCGAACATTACCCGTATTCCGATTATCGTGGCGCCATCTTGGCCAAGGGGTATTTGCTGGAGTTCCGGTTGACCTTCCTTTAATCGCAAAGACCGCATCGGAGGTTGGGCAGTAGATTGTGCCATCCGGACCGATAATCACCGAAGGGTCAACATCCTCATAAGCCATCCGTTTAACCTTCCCACCGATTGCTAACTCTTTATACCACCTTATTGTCCCATCAAGATTCACGGCAAAGAGTAAGCCTTCATCATAAGAAACAATATAAAATACCCCATCCTGAGTAAAAGCCGGAGTTGAGGTGATGATAACTGGACTACCCATTCGGTCGGTCAATTGGATTGGATAACCAGTTTTTGCCCCACCGGTATTTGGGTCAACCGCATGGATATAACCATCATCGTCCCCAAAGTAGATATAGCCATCGGTTCCGATTACCGGAGAAGAACTGACGCTGTGTCCGGAGGTGTATTCCCAAACTTTTCGGGCGGAATCGCCCAAATCCTGAACCGCAAACAATTTTCCGGAGGTAGTGCTATTCGGGATGTAAATCATATTCCCGGAGAGGCAGGCTGAAGCCTCAAAAGAACCCCCAAGGTATATCTTCCATTTAACCACACCCGCGGTTGTTATCTTCCATAGATAGCCAATCTCATCGGCAAAGATTATCTCATTAGCATTATTCACCACCGGTGAAGACCTGACACCAGTTCCCACCGAAACCATTCCTACTAAACTCCCGTTATCCCGATTGAGAATATAAACCTTTCTCTGCGCCCCGGTTCCAAAAACGACATAGTTCCCGGCAATTGCCGGTGCGGTAGAGATATCAAGGGTTGAATCCTCAGATTCTGGATAACGCCAACGGGGTCCTAAATTAGAGGAGCGGGAGTAAAGCCGGTTTTCGTCACTTGTCAGATAGATATTTCCCATCTCGTCAATTGCCACTGTTCCATCAAATACATAATCCTCTCCCAAACCCTCCGCTCTTTTTTTCCCTAAATCTCCGAGTTTCAACTGGAAGAGGGAATAATAACTCGGCTCATCCGTCATTGGTGCGGAAAGCACTAAAATGGAGTCAGCCCCACTAATAAGAATTGCTGGCGAACGGAAATCACCAATTCCGACAACTGTATCAAAATAAGCAGCAATCACCTGACCTTCACCCAGGGCGGTTAGGGAAAAAGGCTCTGAGGAATCAGAAACTCCTCCCTTCTTATCCCTGGCAATCGCTCTGATATTATACTCCCCGGGTTCCGGGAAATTATAGCCCGCCAAGAAAGAACCACCGCTCGCCATTAAAGGTCCAGTTGTTACGGTACCCTTCTTCCAGATGAATTGGTATTGAATGCTATCGCCGTCCGGGTCATCTGAACCACTGGCAATAAAATAAGCCGACTCACCAGCCGTTACACTCCGCAGATTAGGAATTACCGAGGCGATTGTCGGTTTTGTCGGTCTCTCGTTTGCCAGAATGGTAATTAAGAAGGGGCTGGACCAGGTCTCCTGAATATTACCTTTGACATCCATCGCCTTTGCCTTTACCTGGAATGTCTGGGCTTTTATATATTGATGGCTAACATAAGCGGTCTCTCCACTCGCATATTCACTCGTTGTCTCAACTGGTGTCTCGTCTCCCCAATCAATAATATACCTCACATCATCCTTATTTGGGTCAGTAGTTGAAAAAGAGAAGGTTGGCGCACTCCACTGATAAGCCTCGGCAGGACCAGAAACGACCGGGACCTTCGGTGGTTTATTACCGCACCCGATGAAAGAGATAAAAAGGAAAAAAGAGACGGCAAGAAAGATTTCTCTCTTTCTTTTATTCATCCTTCCTCCCTAAACTTTATCTAATTACGACCGGACCGTGGAATGCCCCTCTTTCGGGAATCCGTCTTGTTCCACCCCGGCCGTCTTCCGCATAAAAGTAATAACGATTGTCCATACTCTCTAAGAGACGCGTGCGGAAGATATAAATCCCATCGTATCCCTTGCCCTGATAAAGACGCATTGGATAAGGCGAATTATTTATTACCACTTGAATGATTGAGGGTGGGTCATAATCCGGGTCCTTATAACGGAGGTAAAAGACATATTCGGTATTTGGTCCGCCCAGATTTGGCTCCACTCGCCAGTCGGTCAAAATCGGGTCTTCGTTCTCCGCCTTCTCCACAACAGGACCCCGAATGAAGCCAATTCCCGGAAGGGTAATTCGTGCGCCATTAAAATCCTCCGCATAAAAATAGTAGGCATTGGGAAAACTCCTCATCTTCCTCTTTACCAGATAAATCCCATTAGAAGGTTTCCCTTTATGAAGAGCCATCGTGCATTCAATTCCGTTAACATAACAAATCACACTCCTTGGTGGATTGCAATCCGGGTCATAATACCTGACCGTGAAGGTATAAATATCTTTTTCGTCCCCGTAATCAAAATAGACCCCGCCTTCGGACAAAATTGGTTTCCGATTATATTTGGTCTTAAGGCCAACAAAGGGACCTTTCTTCTCACCGTAGCGCGGAAACCGGTCCATCTGCCCTCTCTCGTCTTCCACCAAAAAATAGAAAGAGTGTTCTCCGGGGGGTAAAGTAATCGGCGCGGAACGGTAAATCCCCCTTCCTGGTTTCCCTTTCTTCAAACGCAACTCGTAAGGAGTGCCATCAATGAAAACAGTAATGGAAGTGGGAGAAAGTTCTTCTGGATGAAAGTAGGCGACCTGAGCAAAGTAAGAAGTGCGCATTGTCCCATTCTCCGGTAAAATCTTCCCATCGGAAAGCCAGGGCTTCTCTGTCCAACTAAGACCCCAGCCACTAAAAAGGATAATAAAAATTGGGAGTATTCTCCTCATCTCTTTCCTCCGTTCCTGATTCTTTCTTTTGGCCACATATCTTCTTTATATTATACCATAACCTTTCTAAGAAGTCAAGGCTTTCTTATCGAACTACGATGACCTTATAACTATCCTCTCCCTTTTGACCCTCACCAAAGCGAAGGAAGTATATCCCAGCCGGCAATCGCCAAGATGAGTATTCTCCAATTTTTGGTCTCGCAATCGCTTTTCCGGTTATATCGTAAAGAGTAACCTTCCCTTTTGAAGCAAAGAGAAGGGATTTGAGCTCCGTCCCGAAAAGAATGGTTGGAATATTGGGTCTGCCGAATCCTTTCTCCGATAAAGGAAACTCGGCAATTCCAATCTGCGGCTCACCGGTCTCAAAGGCAATTGCCCTTCCGGGAATTAGTGGCGCACTCGCCCGATGATAACTTCCATTGTAAACACAGCAAATTCCTCGGGTTGAATTATGGTCTTCAATCCCAACCGTATTTGAGGTGTAGTTATTCGCACTATAATACTGGAAGACAATCCGATTGTCACCGGTCGGTGTCGGAACGGTCGTATCAAAGACAATTATCTCAAACTTGTCCCAGAGGGTATTCGGACTGAAGTAATGAACCGAATCCCATTCAATGACAAAGCGATGGGAATCCGGCTCATAGAGATACCAGATTCTATTGCCATAAGGTGGATACAGGTCATCCCAGTTTGGACAAATCATCGCATGGGGATTGGATGATGTTGGGTCAGGAAGTGGTTGATTGGTGTAAACCGCGGAGGTTGTTCGGATTGGCGAAATCCAGCCATTAGAACAGACTGAAAGGGAATCGGTATATCTTATGCCGTAATACTTGAAGACAAAGGGAAGCGGGATTCTTATCGTCTGGTCATCCGAAATGATGGGCAGTTGGGTTCCGCGGTTTCTCAATTCAATCCAGCGATAGACCGGATGCTGGCGATAGAGGCTATCAATGTCATCGTAGGCATAGTAGATTGCCGGGTCACCATCCGGGATTGGGTCAGTAATAGTTAAGACACCAACTCCAACCCTGAAGCCAATCTTCTGAGAATAGCCGCCGTCCGCGGTGATAAAGAGGGTGCAGGGGACCTGGGTTTCGGGTCGCATCCGGGAATCCGCATAAACAATAAATCGGTCCGCCTGGTTTATTCCAACCGAATCCCGGGGAATGAAACCGTAATTACCAAAGGAATCCCGCACAATGAGTAAGGTATCGTATGCTCTTAAAATTGCCCGCACATTATAACCGTGTCCTAATCCTTGATTCTTAATCGCACAGGCAAGAAAGACTTCTTCGCCGGGGTCAATCCGCCCATTCGGTCGGGAGGAATGGGAATCGCTTACGACATAACTCTCATAGTTAAAGACCGGTGTCCCAACAGTAATCGCAATTGGCGAAATCCAGACCGAATCAGAGAGGTCCCGACAGATTAATGAGCAAGGGATATTATAACCATTAGGCAAACCAGCGTTGATTATTAGGTTGTAGCCATTTTGCCCGGTAAAGGCGGAATCGTTAGCCGGAATATTCCCAAAATTCTTGATCGTATCGGATGCGTGCGCCTGTGGATCGCGAGTGACAAATTTTCCGATTACTCCTTGCGCCCCGACATTCCCCCAATTCTTAACCCAGGTGGGCAATTCCAATTCCTCTCCCGGATTAGGAATACCGTCACCGTTTCCCCGGGGTGGTGCATCGTCAATCAAATATCGCAGGAGGATAACATAAGGGCGATTCATCGGCGCCGCAACGCACGCTCCAGCATAGGTTTCTAAATTATGGCCGCTAACCGTGATGTAAATGCTGTCGGGCTCACGAGTATAGAGATTTAGTAAAACCTGTCCGGATTGGTCGGTATAGGCAAAGCGGTGGCAGGCGGTATCATTTTTCGCCAGGGCACAGACCAACGCGCCAACCACCGGCTGACCCTGCCGCATCACCTGAACCGGCAACTGATAGGCACCAACCGGGATTACTGAGGGGTGGGAAACTTGAATTGCCTGAGGCAAATCCCAGTAGATATCAATCGCCCCATCGCCCATCAGATTATACATCTCAAAATACCTTCGGGTTGTCGAATTATTTCCCATCTGCCGGAAATACATAAGTTTACCTTTATTTATCATTCCCATTGCCCAGAAGAAATTAGAATCCATCGCCGCATCAAAAACCCTTCTCTGGAATGTATCGTCTTCGGTCCAGTAGGAGGTAACGGTTGAGGCATAATGACCAATCGCCCCTCTTAATCCCACCCGAATCCAAGTCTCAGAGAAACAGGAGGGATAGGAACTTGAGGTATAATCCCCGGAAAGGCAGGCGTAAGTGCCAACAAAGGGAACCTTATCAACATTCGTCAACTGGCGAACATTATCCGAAGTAAAATTGCAATCTGCCCAGCGGTCAGTGTTCCCGTGTCCGGAATAAGTAACCCAGGCTCTTCCCCCATTTATCGCCTCAGGAATCGGTGTCCCGGAATTATAGTAAAGAAAGAGGGAATCGCAGATTACGCCATACCGCCTCTGGAGTCGCATACAATACTTATGAGTGCTCTCCGCAACCTGATGATTTCCACCATCCGAGGAAGCAATAAAATAAGACTTTTTCAGCCATTCCCGGGATGTAATCCATTCGTTTTTCTCATATTTCAGAACCTTTAGGACAAAACTATCAATTTCTGCTCCATTAGCGACCGAGAGTCGAGAGACATCAATATCCGGCCAGTAGTCATCAGGATTCATCAGAGAGAAATTCAAATCGGTCGGTGGATTTCCCGCCCCCTGACCGGTAAAATAACCGATCCGGTCCACATCCCCAACCAGAAGAACATAGGTTGGTCTTATGGGCCAGTTATTGTAGGCATTAACAATGTAATTCCGCACGGTATTTGCCTGACCACCACCAACTTCGGAGAGCCTCTTAACCCAGGTCTTATAACCCTTACGCAATCGCCACTGTGCCAAAGGCAAGATATTATTATACCACTCATCCGGAACAATTATCAAATAACCAATTGGGAGAGGCGGTGGCTTCAGAGAATAATAACCGTAATTCAAAATCAAATCGGAAACCCGCTTCTCAAAAGGGAGAGAGTACCAATTCCTCAGATTCTCAAAGGTCTTGCCCAAATCCCCGCCCTCAGTTCTCACTTCAATCTCCATCTCCGGATAGAATTCTAAGAGATTCTTCTTTGGATTATAGCGGACCGGAGCAATCTCAACGACACATACCCGATGAGCCCGAATATAACCCGGTTGAGAAATCTCAGCTATTTTCTCGGGATAGAACCGGTCGCTCTGATAAAACTCCTCATCCTTTGTCCATCCGGGTGGTGGACCAGTCTTAGGAATTGGCGGTTGTAAAGGGTAAATCGGAAAGGTTAAAGGTATCTCCTCTTTTCGGAGACCTTTAACGAAAACCGAAGGGGAAGCCCCTTCGGGAATTTCAATAAATTCTCGGATAATGGGCAAAAGCGGTTTACCAATCGCATCGCTTCTCCCGGAAACAGGGAGGGAAACTTCCGAAAAGACTCCTTCCGAAGTCTCTTTGATGAGTATCTCCGGCTTGGGCAGTTTCACCTCAAGAATAAAGGAAGAGTAGGTGAAATCCTTTATTCTGACCTCGGCGGACGAAATTAGAAAGAATGGGCAAACAAGAATAATAAAGAAAAGAGAAAGACTTCTCATGACGCCTCCTTGGGCTGAGCCGCCCCAATTAAGACCTCCTTAATAAAACTCAAAACCTTACTTTCAACATTTACCTCCCCTAATATAACCCTCAGGTTATCATTCTTTATCCCTTTGATGTCGGGCGCAAAAATCGAAACTCTCCTTTCATCCGTATCACATACTACCCCGGCTGCCAGATGAGAACCCTTTTGGTCGGTAATGCCTGCTACGGAACCAAGGAGTGAGGTCTTTGGTTTTGGAATACTCTCCTTCGGGAACTGATATAACTTACCCGCCGCAAGATATCTCTTCCAGGATTCAACCCGAAATTTCTTTCGGTGAGTTGGATTTCTCTTGCTTTTCTTTACCACCCCGGGCAGAGAAAAGACCCTTCCCTCACCCGATAAAGAGTTCTCCTCGTAATTTCCTCCAACCTTCAATACCACAATATAATAGGGCTGGATAATCTCAATCTCCAACGCCAGCATCTTATCCCGAAAACTCCTGTCATTAAAGAAAGCGACCGATTCGACAATCAAAAGTTCGGCGTCCTTACCTTTGGGAAGGATTTCCTTTAAACCAAGAGCAAATTCCCGCTCTTTTCCCACGGGCGAGGTGTTACCGATAAAATAGATACACTTCGGTTTAATATCCGCCAGAGAATTAATCTCTTTCGGCGCAAATCCTAAACCGATGGTTGTCGGTGGACCGATATTTGATTGCCCGACATCCATATCCAAAACCGCGGTTTCAATTCCGGCTTTTACCGCCTCCCGGGTCAGATAGGTGACAAAGGATGTCTTTCCTGATGTTCCCTCACCAAGAACTAAAACTCGGGCGGGTCGGTTTAATATCTTTCTTATGCAATCCTGCCAGACTTCAGAGATAATTGTCATTATTCTATTTTAACTACTTAATCTTCCATGTCAAGTTTTCAATTCGCAAAAGGAGTTTTTGATGAACCTCTTCGGGCACATCCTTCTCTTCTATCGCCTTCAAATACCTGATTACCAGTCGGAAGGATTTTATTAACTTTGTGCAATGGGCACAACTCATTCGGTGCCTTTCCATTTGATAGAGGATTCTTTCGTCCATCTCTTTATCAATATATTCCAGAAGAATTGCCTCAATATCCTCACAGGTAAATTCCTTCCTTTTTGCGTTTCCCACTCCGGTTCCCGGGGGAAGTCTTCTTTTTCTCATACCTTAGCCAATTTTTCCGCCAAGATGTTTCGGAGAAGGACTCTTCCCCGGTGGAGGCGCGATTTCACCGCCGGGACAGAGATCTTCAAAACCTCCGCCACCTCTTCATTAGATAACCCCTCCATATCTCGTAAGATAACGACCGAGCGCCATTCGGGTGGGATTTCCGCCAGGGCGTTCCGAACCGTTTCAATCACCTTTTGCCTTTTCACCTCCGCTTCCAGACTAAACTCATAATCGGGAATCTCCCCCCCATTACTCCCTTCTGCCCGGGCGGCGATTCTCCCCTCCCCAATGGTATCAATTGAAATCCTTCTCTCCTCCTTCGTTCTCTTTCTCAATTTTCGCAAACTAACATTCAGGGCAATCCGGTAAAGCCAGGTATAGAAACTTGACTTCTCCTTAAACTTTTTCAGATGGCGGAAGGCACGTAAAAAGGTCTCTTGCAATACATCCGCCGCATCTTCGGAATTTTGGAGCATCCGAAAGGCAAGATTATAAATTCTCTTTTCGTAACGTTGAATCAATTCGGTAAATGCCTTCTCATCTCCTTCCTTTGCCCGCCGGACTAACTCCCTTTCGGAAAGGGGTAATGATTTCCTTTCTGGGGGTTGAGCGAGGTAAATCTTCTCCTCTCCCTTAATTTCCTTATCGGAGACCATCAGCCTTTCAATCCTTCTTCCTCTCGGGCACTACCCTTTGCCCCCGTCCTTTTCCCGGAGTATTATCAAAGACTTCAATTATGTGATAAATCACACCAATTGACTTCCTCGGGGATTCACTATGAAAGTAGTCGTGGATGAGATTGATAAATTCCACCGCCTTTCTCTCATAAGGAGAAAGTTGAGGATTATCGGGGTGAATAAGTTGGGTTATTGCCTTCAATTCATAAGAAGGATAGTCTAAGAAGACAATCGCCACCGCTGGGTTCGCCATCTGATTGAGAAAGGTATGGGTTTCAAAATCCGGCGTTGTGTATAACTCCAAAGATGTTTGCTTTGTGGGGTCAAAAATCTCTTCGCCGTTTTGGTAGAGACTTTCTAACCTCTGCACCTTATTGGAAAATGAATCATTAATGGTATTTTTTAGGAGAGCGATTATCTCATCCAGTTTCTCCTCCTTCGGTATGAACCCCATTCCTTTCACCGCACAATTTATGGAAAACTGGGTGTCCTTCCTCTTTCCGCCATAACTGGCGACAATCCCGGAATGGGGTCCAGTGAGGGAAGGTGGCTTCCCTTCTTTCAGGTTTCTAAGCATCTCAATCCGCTTATTAAAATTCCACCGGAGAAAATCTTTCGGTAATTTCCGAACTGAGAAATCCTGCCACTTCCCATCAACCCGCGCCCGGATTTTACCTTCGGAAAGACGTCGGAGGTCGATATTCGTTTGGGTAAATGTCCCGTTGCGCCAATAATTCACGAAACCCTTTTCTAATCCCTGAGAATTTGCCACCATAAACCATCCTCCAAAAAGGAGGGAATAAAGAAAAAATCGGGATCCCTTCATTTCTCCTCCTCCTTGATAACCGATACGACCTCAGGCAAAAATACCTCCTTTTTGAGCAGATAATTATCAACCATTCTCAAAAGAAAAAAGGCAAAACCGAAACTAATAATTCCCCCCAAAATACCTGCCAGGATGACACCAATAATCAGGGCAAAGACCGGGAAAAGGAAGAGGATAATTGAGGAGAGGACCTCTTTTTTTTCGGAAAAGACAACCTTCACCCACTCTCCTTCTTTCGCGCCAATTAGATTTTTGGCGGAAATCAATTTCGTCCCCGAAGAATTAAAGACGGCACATCCCGACTGATTTCCACACTGGCGACAAAAGGTGGTTGGTTTTATTTCCACCAGGGCGTGTCTTCCCTTTATCATCTTAATCCTTCCTATCTCCTCCATCTGACTTCTCTCCTTTTGCTAACTGGTTTTTCAAATAGGCCAAGATGAATTCCTCAATCTCTCCATCCAGAACCTCCTCTACCTTATGTGTCTCGTAGTTAGTCCGATGGTCTTTCACCAAACGATAAGGGAAAAGGACATAACTCCTTATCTGATGACCCCAGGCAATGTCTGTTTTCTTCTCTTCGTATTTCTTCAACCTTTTCTTCTCCTCCTCTTGGTAGTAGTTATAAAGACGGGCGCGTAAGATTTTTAGGGCATTCATTTTGTTCAGGTATTGGGAACGTTCTTCCTGGGAGGAAGCGGTAATACCGGTTGGGATATGAGTAATCCGGACCGCCGTTGCCACCTTATTCACGTGTTGTCCACCGTGTCCTGAAGCCCGAAAGGTTTCAATCTTTAAATCTTTCTCATCAATCTTTATCTCAACCTCGGGAATTTCGGGTAAAACAAAGACCGAAGCAAAGGAGGTGTGACGGCGGGCATTGGCGTCAAAGGGCGAGATGCGAACTAAACGGTGAACCCCGGTTTCGGATTTGAAGTAGCCATAGGCATTCTCGCCAATTATCTCAATGGTCGCCTCTTTTATTCCTGCCCCTTCATTAGGACGAATATTCAGCACCTTATAACTGAACCCCTTCTTCTCAATGAACTTCAGATACATCCGGAGCAACATATTTGCCCAATCACACGACTCCAAACCACCAGCACCGGGATGAATGGTAAGAAGACAATTCTTAGCGTCGTCTTCCTCTTGAAGAAGGGATTTTAATTCCAGATCGTTTATCCTTTTTTCAATTTTCTTAATCTCACCCTCTAATTCCGGAGAATCTTCGCCCACAATCTCGGTTAATTCAATTAAATCCTTGACCTCCTTTTCTAAGTCCGAGAAAGCAGAAAGCATCTCTTTTAACCTCTGGATTTTAATCAGGATTTTAACTCCTTCCTTTTCGCCTGGAGCGTAACCGGACCTTTCTTCGTATTCCCGGAGAATCTTTTGGTTTAATCTTTCTAACTCCTTCTCTTTCCCCGGGATGTCAAAGAAACTCCCGAAGGGAGGAGAGTTTAGAGACGATTTCTTTTACCCTTTTTACGGTCATCGTGCCAAACTATTCTTCCGCTTGCTTCTTCTCTTCCTTTTGCCACCTCCTCCGGAACCTTTCCACTTGACCAGTGGTATCAACCAACTTCTGCTTACCGGTAAAGAGGGGATGACATCGGGAACAGATTTCAACCTGAATCTTTGGTTTCGTCGCCCGGGTTCTCACGGTATGGCCACAGGCACAGGTGATGATACATTCCCCATATTTGGGATGGATCCCTTTTTTCATAGAATCTCCTTATTTTTCCGACATCGATTCTAAGAATTCTAAATTATTCTTTGTCTGTTTCATCCGGTCGAGGATGAATTCCATCATCTCCACCGGGGTCATCTCGGAAAGCATTCTTCGGATAATCCAGACGCGGTTCAATTCCAGTTCTGAGAGGAGGAGTTCTTCTTTTCTGGTGCCGCTCTTATGGAGGTCAATTGCGGGAAAGATTCTCCGCTCGGCTAATTTCCGGTCTAAAACCAGTTCCATATTTCCCGTTCCTTTGAACTCTTCAAAGATCACCTCATCCATTCGGGAGCCGGTTTCAATGAGGGCGGTGGCGATGACGGTCAGACTGCCCCCTTCTTCAATATTTCTCGCCGCGCCAAAGAACTTCTTCGGCTTTTGCAGGGCGTTGGAGTCAAGACCACCAGAAAGGGTTCTTCCGGAATGGGGGACAACCAGATTATGGGCGCGAGCCATGCGGGTGATGGAATCCAAAAGAATCACCACATCCTTCTTTGCTTCTACCAAACGTTTTGCCTTTTCTAAGACCATATCCACCACTTCCACGTGTCGTTCGGGAACCTCATCAAAAGTGGAGGAGATAATCTCGGCGGCTTTTACCGACCGCTCCATATCGGTAACCTCTTCTGGTCTCTCGTCAATCAAAAGGATGATGAGATAAATCTCCGGATGATTCTTCACAATCGCATTTCCAATCTTCTGTAAGATAACGGTCTTGCCGGCGCGAGGGGGCGAGACGATTAAACCCCGTTGCCCTTTGCCAATCGGCGTGAAGAGGTTAATAATCCGCAGAGAGAAATCGTTCTTCTCCGGAACCTCTAAATTTATCCTCTCTTGGGGATAAAGGGGGGTGAGGTCCTCAAAGGGAACGCGGTCCATTAACTTTTCCACCGGTTCGTCTTGAACCGTCTCAATCTTCATCAGGGCGTAGTAACGTTCGTTATTTTTCGGTGGGCGAGCGTAACCCTTTATTGTATCCCCGGTGAGCAGGCGAAACTTCTTAATCTGAGAGGGTGAGACGTAGATATCGTTTGGACTTTTCAGGTAACTATTTTCCGGCGAGCGCAAAAACCCGTATCCCTCTTCCAGAACCTCCAGGACACCAGAGACCGGAATCGCCTCTTCTCCCAACTCCTTCTTCTCCTTCTCTTTCTTCTCCTTCTCGAGCATTGATTCCTTCTCTAAGATGGAAAGAACCAGTTCCTGTTTCTTCTTCTCTTTGAAATCAGCAATCCCAAGGGATTTTGCTATTTCATAGAGTTCGGAAACCTTTTTCTTTTTCAGTTCTTCAATTTCCATAATTCCGCTCCTTCTTCCCGTTGGGGAGCGATAAAATTTATTATTTTTCAGCCCAACGGGACAAGTGTTGATTTCCTATCACTTTACAATTATTGATTCCGAACATAAGTAAGCCTATTCACGCCCGAAAAGATTTATCGGATTCATTATCTATAATAATACCAAAAATCTCCCAAAAGTCAATGCCTCCATAAACTCTCATAAATTTCATAAAATAAAATAACAAAATTAAAAGAAAAGTCAAGGGAACCTTTGCGAACGTTAACCGAGATTGGGGAAAAACATTTCACCCGATTGAACTCCCTAAAAAATTAAGGCGGAAAATGTTAGTGACACTAACATTTTTTCTCACTTGATTTTGTCTCTAAGTCCTTATCTTACAACAACTTAGAGCCTTTTTCTTAATTTTCTCCCCCTTTGCTCCCCCTACCGTATACCAGTCCCTTCTTTAAGCCCTTTCTTAGGTCTTTCTCTATCTCTTTCCGAATTCCCTCTCCTCCTTACTCCATTTTGAGAAGTCCTTCTTTGTTTTTTCCTTTCCCCAGAAAAATCCCTTGGATAAAACAGTTAGCGAGAAGGGAGAACTTGCAAATTAAGGAATCTTTGTTATAATCTTCTATGCCGAAAGGATTAGTGATTATTCCGACCTACAACGAAGCGGAAAATATTTCGGAGATAATCCCCAAAGTCCTTGCCCAGTCTTCGGAATTAGATGTTTTGATAATTGATGATGCCTCTCCCGATGGGACAGGGGAAATTGTGGAAAAGATGAAAGAGCATAATCCCCGAATCCATCTCATTCGCCGCGAAAAAAAAATGGGCTTGGGAACCGCTTACATAACGGGTTTCAAATTTGCCCTGCAAAATAATTACGACTATGCGATTGAAATGGATGCGGACTTTTCCCATTCCCCTGATGACTTACCCCGGCTGATTGAAAACCTGGAAGATGCCGATTTAGTTATCGGTTCTCGTTATTGCCAGGGAGTCTCGGTTGTCAACTGGCCAATGAGAAGGCTTCTTCTCAGTTTCTTTGCTAATCTCTATGCCCGGAAAGTTACCGGCTGCCCAATTCGGGACCTGACCGCTGGTTTTAAGGCATACAAAAGAGAGGCATTGGCTGGTATTGATTTGGACCGGATTAAATCGGACGGTTACGGATTCCAGATTGAAATTGACACTTACATCTGGCGGAGGGGATTCAAAGTGAAAGAGATTCCGATAATCTTTGTTGAGAGAAGGGCCGGAGTTTCAAAGATGTCAAAGAGGATAATTTACCAGGCATTCTTTTTAGTTCTCCGATTGGGTTTAGAGAGGTTACTGGGAAAGGAATGAACTTCCCCGAAAACGAATTCTCCCTTTTTGTCATTTCCTCATCTCGCCCCCCTAATATCTTTCTCTCGCTCTTCTTTGGTTATATTCTGGGAGGAATTCCTTTTGGCTACCTCCTTCCCCTTCGGAAAGGGATTGATATTCGCAAATACGGGAGCAAAAATATTGGTTTTACTAATGTTTTGCGGAATTTAGGATTGGGATTTGCCCTGCCGGTTTTTTTCCTTGATTTTGCCAAAGGTTTTCTCCCCACTCTTTTCGCCCGGTCCCTGCTTCTTGACCCCATTTTTGTTGGGTTGGGAGCAGTTCTTGGGCATCTCTTCACCCCTTTTTTATCCTTCCGGGGTGGGAAGGGAGTATCCACCACCTTTGGTGTCCTTTTTGCCCTTTCTCCTAAAATCTCTCTGATTGGCGCCTTAATCTGGATTGGAAGTTTCCTGCTCTTCTCCTATGCTTCTCTCTCTTCCCTCCTTTTCTCTCTCCTTCTCCTTCTCTCTCCTTTTCTTTTCTCCATCCCGGCTGAGGAGAAACCAATTTTCTTCTTTATTCCTTTTCTTATCATAATAAAGCATCTGCCGAATATCAAAAGGCTCCTTACCAATTCGGAACCTAAAACCCACTTCCGAAAGAAGAAAACCTCTTTTTCTCTTTCTCCCTCTTCTCTTCTTTTTATTGGCGCCGGACGGTGGGCTCAGAGCCTCTCTCTAACTCTTGCTCCCAAAGTAAAAAGGATTATCCTCTGGGAAGGGAAAAGAGAAAAAGGGATGCGGTCAAAAGAGATTCCGGAGGAAATCCCTTTTCCCGAAAACATTCAATTTACCAATTCCTTCATAGATTATCTTAAGGATTCTCCAATCCTCTTCTTCTCTCTCCCGACTTCGGCTTTAAGGGAGGTATTAGAAAAATTTTCCCGGGCAATTCCCAAAGAGACAATCATCATCTCAACCGTCAAGGGGATTGAGAAGGATACCTTAAAATTACCATCCCAGATAATTCTCAGCTATCTATCCCAGAATCCGATTTTGGTTCTGGCTGGTCCCGGAATCCCTTATGAGATTGCTCAAAAAAAGCCCTCTGCTCTGGTTTTAGCGACAAAGGATATCTCTCTGGGCAAAGAGATCCAGCGCTTATTCTCCGGAGAGACTCTCCGCATCTACCTCTCCCAAGACCCCATCGGGGTGGAATTAGGGGGTGCCTTAAAGAATGTGATTGCGATTGCCTGTGGAATTATTGATGGCAAGGGGTGGGGAATAAATGCCAAATCATCCCTGATTACTCGGGGACTTTCGGAGATGAAAAGAATAGCGGTTTTTTTGGGCGCTCAACCGGAAACCTTAAATGGTCTTTCGGGAATTGGCGATTTAATCCTCACCAGTTTTTCACCTCATTCCCGAAACTACCGATTGGGATGGGAAATCGGTCAGGGAAAGAAAGTGGCGGAGGCAAAGGAAGGGATAAGTGGAGTGATTGAAGGATTGGAAACTTGCGTGAGCGTCTACCAATTGGCGAAAAGATACAATCTAAATCTGCCAATAATGGAAGAGATTTATAAAATCCTCTACGAGGGAGAAGAGCCAGAAATAAGTTTAAGGAGACTGATGCTCCGGGATTTGAAAGGGGAGTGATATGGGAGGAAAGAAGAAAAAGATGTATACTTTAAGAGAGGTCTCCCTCCTCCTGAGGGTTCCCTATCACACAATCTCTTATTGGCAGAAGAGATTCGGCATAATGCCAATAAAGTGCACGAACCGAAAGTTTTTTTTCGACCAAAAGGCGATTGAAGAATTTGATTGGATAAAATTTCTCATCAAAAAAGAAGGATATTCTACTTCTGGTGCTAAAAAAAGACTGGTGGATATTGCGCGGAAGGAAAAAAAGGGAATGTGGGAGAAGCGGGATGCCCTTTTAGTAATTAAGAAAGAGGTCTTAGAGTTGTTGGAAATTTTGAACGAAGAGATTTAAGGAGGATGAGTATGTATTACACAACAATATTTTTAATCCTCATCATCTTAATCGTCATCTCGGCAATGGTCAAAATCCTTCGGGAATACGAAAGGGGAGTAATCTTTCGCCTCGGGCGGTTTATTGGGGTGAAGGGACCGGGACTAATTATCCTTATCCCTTTTATTGACCGAATGGTTAAAGTGAGCCTGCGGACCGTAACGATGGATGTACCACCGCAGGATGTGATTACCCGGGATAATATCTCAGTGAAGGTAAATGCGGTTGCCTACTTTCGTCCCTTTAATCCAGAAAAGGCGGTGATTGAAGTGGAAGACTACCTCTACGCCACATCCCAGATTGCGCAGACCACATTAAGGAGCGTTCTCGGTGAATATGAACTTGACGACCTCTTAACCAAGAGGGAACTAATCAATCAACGGCTCCAAACTATCATTGATAAACAGACTGACCCCTGGGGAATTAAGGTCTCAATGGTGGAGATAAAGCACGTTGATATTCCGGAGGAGATGCGTCGAGCAATTGCCCGGCAAGCGGAAGCGGAACGGGAAAGAAGGGCAAAAATCATCCATGCGGATGGCGAATACCAGGCAGCAGAAAAACTGAGAGATGCAGCAATGACCCTTGCCCAAATTCCCCAGGCGCTCCAACTCCGTTTCCTCCAGACCCTCACCGAAATCGCCGCCGAAAAGAACTCAACCATAATCTTCCCAGTGCCAATCGACCTCCTAACCCCTTTTCTCAAAAAACAGAAAAGAGAGAGGGCGAATAAAAAGATTTAAGGAGTTGACAAAATACCCTTTTTAAGGAAAATCTCTTGATGGGTAGAACCTTCTTTATTAAGACCTACGGTTGCCAGATGAATCTCTACGACGAAGGGATTGTCCGAGAACTCTTAAAAAGGGAGGGACTTGTCGCAACGAAAAGGGAAGAAGAGGCGGACTTTCTCTTAATCCTCACCTGCGCGGTAAGAAGGCACGCGGAAAGAAGGGCTCTGGGTTTTCTCTCCTCCCTCGTTCGGCTAAAAAGGAATCATCCGACAAAAAGAATTGGTATTTTAGGCTGTCTGGCAAGGGCATTGGGGGAAAAGGCTTTTGCCTATGGTGCGGATTTTGTGTTAGGACCAGACGAATACCGGAAATTACCCGATATCATAAGAACGGAAGGAAAGGGGACAGCAAACGAAATACCAACGGATGAGACTTATGACGACCTCCACCCGGAACCGAATGGTATTACCGCTTTCCTCTCAATTATGCGGGGTTGCAACAATTTCTGTGCCTACTGTATTGTTCCCTACTGTCGGGGAAGGGAGCGGTCAAGGAATTTTAATCAGATTTTGAAAGAGGCGAAAGGATTGGTCGAAAAGGGGGTAAAGGAAATAACCCTCTTGGGACAGAATGTCTTATCTTATAAAAGCGAAGCCGGAGATTTCTTAGCCCTCCTTAAAGAATTAAATGCGATTGAAGGACTACAAAGAATCCGTTTCCTTACCTCCCATCCCAAAGATTTTTCCTTTCCCTTGATTGAAGGAATTGCAAACCTGATCAAGAAAGGCAAGGTTTGCCCTGAATTCCATCTCCCACTCCAATCCGGTTCTAATAAGATTCTTTCCCGAATGGGGAGGAAGTATACCCGGGAAGAATATTTAGAAAAGATCCGTTATCTTCGCTTACTTCTTCCCGATTGTGCCATTACCACCGACATCTTGGTCGGTTTTCCCACAGAAGAGAGAGAAGATTTCCAACTCACTTTGGATATGGTAGAAAGAATAAGGTTTGACTTTGCCTATATGTTCAAATACTCAGAAAGACCGTATACTAAAGCAAGATTTCTTACCCCAAAGGTCTCCGAGGAAGAGAAACAAGAAAGGCTTTCTCTTCTCATTACCATTCAAAACAGAATAACAAAGGAGAAGTGTGAAGAGACGATTGGGAAGGTTTTCCCGGTTTTAATTGAGGAGATAAGAGAAGATGGGGCTCAAGGGAAAACTCCCCAGGGAAAATTTGTCATCATTCCCGAACAAAAGAACGGGATTACCGTTGGCGAGACCTATCCAGTTAAAATTGAAAGGTTGGTCGGTTGGACACCAATCGGTAATCTCTTACTATCCTCAGAAAATAAGGAGGAAAAATGACGGCTTTAAGGATTGCTCTAATAATTGGTATCGTTATTGCTGGAAGTGTTTTAACAATTCTCAATGCCCAAGAAGAAGTGGCGGTGGTAAGGGTTTTCTGGCAGAACTATTACCATGTGCCCTTAGCGGTAGTGATGCTTTACGCCTATGCCTTAGGACTTTTGACCGTGGGGATTTTTGCGGCAATCTCAGAAATTAAACTCCGCCGGGAAATCAGAAGGGAGAAAAAAGAAAAGGAAGCCTTAATGGAAGAGTTGCAGGCACTAAGAAATCTACCTCTGGGGGAATAAGATGGCACTCATCTATATCATTCTCATAATTATCCTTTTCCTCGCCATCTATCCTTTAATTCGGGATGCGTGGCGGAAAAGATACCAGCCCGAAATGGACTTTTCTCTCGCCTTAGAACTAATCCTTTCCGGAAAAAAGGAAGCCGCCTTAGAAAAGTTGAAAGGAATTGTCAAACGAAACAGCGACTTCCTTGACGCCTATCTCTATCTCTCCCAGCTTTATTTAGAGAAAGGCGATTTTAACACCGCCCTGGCGATTGGCGAAAGGCTTGCCCTGCGCCGAAATCTCACCAGGGAGAAAGAGAAGAAAATCCTCAAACATCTCGCCCATTTGTATATCAAAGGTAAGAGATACCTAAAAGCTATCTCAATCCTCGAGGAACTGGTAAAAATTGAACCCGAACCAGAAGCCCTCTCTTTTCTTTTCGCCTTATATTTGAAGGAGGAAAACTTCTCTCAGGCAACATCACTTTTGGAAAAGATCGCCAAGGTTTCAAAAGAGAAACTCCCCCTTTTCTACGCTGCGCTGGGAAAGTCGCTTCTGAAAAAAGACCCAAAAGAGGGCATCGCCTATTTGGAGAAAGGGAAAAATTCGCAGAACCCTTTACCTTCTCTTTTTTACTTAGCGAATTATTATGCGGCAAACAACGAAGCGGAAAAAGCCCTCTCTCTTTACCACGAAATAATTGAAAAGAACCCAAATGAATTCAAAAGGATTAGGGAAAAAATGGAAGAAATCTATTATTCCCTGGGAAGATTTGGAGAACTGGAGGCGGTTTATGAAAGGCTCACAAAATCCCATCCCGATGTCTTAGAATTTTTCTTAGCGTTAGCGGAAATCTATCAGAAGAAGGAGATGCCGGAGGAAGCGATTCGGGTCCTAATGAGATACCGGGGAGAAGGAAAAATCTTCCTCTACCATTTACTCCACAATAACCTTTTAGCCAAAAGATTAGAAGAGAGCAAGAGAATCATAGAAGACCTCATCCAGAAGGAAGAAGAAAATGCCAAGAGCCGAAATTGTCCCACCTGTCAGGCAAAACTTTCCGAGGAGACCCTCTTCTGTCTCGAGTGCCTGTCCTGGATTGAATAGAAGGACGAGATCATTTGATGACTAATCTTACGCCCCTTCTTTCCCAATATCATAAGATAAAGAAGAAGTATCAAGACTGCCTTCTTCTCTTCCGACTGGGTGATTTTTATGAGATGTTTTATGAAGATGCGAAAATTGGTTCGCAGGTTTTGGGGTTAACCCTCACCGCCCGTTCCTACGGTGCGGAGACCAAGGTCCCTTTAGCCGGCATTCCGGTGAAATCCTTAGAAAGTTATTTAAGACGCTTGGTGGAAAAGGGATATAAAGTAGCCATCTGCGAACAATTGGAGGAAGCATCTCAGGCGCGAACCCTTATCTCTCGGGATGTGGTTGAGGTGATTACCCCTGGAACGATTGTCTCCCCCTCTTTATTAGAGGCAAAAAAGAATAATTTCCTTTTGGCAATCGCTCCCGATGAAGGAGAAAGTTTAGGTATCGCCTATTGCGACATCTCAACCGGTGAATTTCTTACTGCCCTCATTAGCAGAAAAGATTTATTAGAAGAGATCAACCGGATTGAGCCAAAAGAGATCCTTCATCCCCAATCTTTCTCTTTGGTGGAAAAGATAGAAATCCCTAAAACCCCTCTTCCTGATTATTACTTCTCACAAGATTTTGCGGAGAGTGAAATTAAGGATTTCTTTGGTCTCGCCACCCTCGCCCCATTTAATATTGAAGATAAAAAAGGTTGTATCGCCGCAGCTGGGGCGGTTCTCTATTACCTGAAAGAGACACAAAAGGGTCTGGTAAAAAATCTAAAAAGAATTACCTTCTATGAGGAAAACGATTATTTAGTTCTTGATAAAGCGACGAGAAGAAATTTGGAACTGACCGAAAGACTGGTGGATGGCAAGGTGGAAGGAAGTCTACTGTGGGCACTTGATAATACTGCTACCCCGCTCGGTGCCCGGTTATTAAGAAAATGGCTCCTCTTCCCTCTGCGGGACGAGAGGAAAATCAAAGAGCGGCAAAGGATTGTCTCACTTTTTTATCAATCCCCCTATCTCTTAAAATCCCTAATTGAGACCCTCCAAAAAATTGGGGACATCGAAAGGGTTGGCACGAGGGTTGCTCAGGAAAAGGCAAATGCCCGAGAGATTCTTAACCTTGCGCGTTGGCTAAAAGAGGCGAAGGTAATTAAAGAAGACCTCTCCCCTCTTCTTCCCGAATTCGCCAACTCTATACCGGACTTCTCTGATTTAGTGACCCAAATTGAAACTACCCTCCTACCTGACCCACCGCTTGTGATTACAGAAGGAGGATTAATCCGAGAAGGAGTTAACCGGGAATTAGACGAATTGCGCGAATTGTCCTTAAAATCAAAAGAATACCTAATGAAGATGGAGGAAGAAGAACGAAGAAAGACAAATATTCCAAATCTTCGGATTGGTTATAATTCCGTTTTTGGTTATTACCTTGAAGTCACAAAATCCTACATTAAGTATGTGCCCAAGAACTATTTAAGGAAACAGACCCTGGCTAATTGTGAAAGATTCGTCACCTTAGAACTAAAGGAATTGGAAAGGAAGATTTTGCACGCGGAAGAAAGGATAAAGAGGTTGGAATATGAAATCTTTTTCGATTTGAGGAAAAGGGTGTCGGAAAGAAGCGAGGATATTTTTAAATTTGCCCGATTCTGCGCCGAGATTGATTGCTACACCAATCTCGCCCTCATCGCCCAAAAATATGACTATACTCTCCCCGAAGTATTTTCGGGCGAGGGTATTTATATCAAAGAAGGAAGGCATCCCGTCGTGGAAAGGCTTAGCACAACACCTTTTGTGCCCAACGATACCAACCTTTCCTCCGAAGAAAGGATGATGATTATTACCGGACCGAATATGTCAGGGAAATCAACCTATTTAAGGCAAGTGGCTCTGATTGTTATCATGGCTCAGATTGGCTCTTTCGTTCCCGCAAAGGAGGCAAGGATTGGTATTGTTGATAAAATCTTCACCCGGATTGGCGCCTCTGATGACCTTTCAAGGGGAGTCTCAACCTTCTTGGCGGAAATGCAAGAAACGGCTTACATCTTAAATAATGCCACCCCAAAAAGTTTAGTGATTCTGGACGAAGTTGGTCGGGGAACTGCGACTTATGATGGCTTAGCTATTGCTTGGGCAGTGTGCGAATACCTCAATCAAAATCCCCGCCTCCAACCGAAAACCCTCTTTGCCACCCATTACCACGAATTAACCGACATCACCGAATATCTGAAAGGGGTAAAAAATTACCACTTTTTAGTAAAAGAAACCGAAGGGGGGATGATATTTCTGAGAAAACTTGCCGAAGGTAAAAGTTCAAGGAGTTACGGCATAGAGGTAGCAAAACTCGCTGGCTTGCCGGAGGAAGTAATCAAAAGGGCAAGAGAAGTCTTAAAAGACCTGGAAAAAGGGGAGGAGGTCGGTCTCAAAGGTCTCTCCCTTTCTCTCTTTCTACCCCAAGAGGACCCGATAACGAAAGAGATTATAAAAGAACTAAAAGAGAAAGAACTTAATAAACTCTCCCCTCTGGAAGCCCTTTTACTTCTTGCGGAATGGCAAAAACGATTATCTCTTCAACCGTAGATAATCTTTTGTTAGGGAGCCATTTAGCCTTGACAATTTTCTTATTTCAATTAAAATATTCTAAGAATGCTTACGATTGTTAAGAAATTATTTGGGACAAAGAACGAGCGGGAGTTAAAAAGACTCTGGCCTCTTGTTGCCAAAATCAATGAGACTTGGGAATCTCTGAAGAACCTGAGAAACGAAGACTTCCCCAAAAAGACCGAAGATTTTATCCAAAGGGTAAAAGAAGGAGAGAGCCTTGACGAGATAATGATTGAGGCGTATGCCTTAGTCAAAGAAGCCTGCCGAAGGCTCTTAGGGAAGAAGTGGTTGGTTTGTGACATTGAAATAACCTGGGATATGGTTCCTTTTGACTGTCAACTCTTAGGGGCGATTGTTCTCCACGAAGGGAAGATTGCCGAGATGAAAACCGGCGAAGGAAAGACCTTAGTGGCTACGATGCCCTTATATCTCAACGCTCTAACCAAAAGGGGTGTCCACCTCGTAACCGTCAACGATTATTTAGCCCGCCGGGATAGAGAATGGATGGGTCCAATCTATGAGTTCTTAGGACTTTCGGTCGGCTGCATCCAAATGGGAATGACACCAGAAGAAAGGAAACCGCAATATAATTGTGATATTACTTATGGCACAAATAATGAGTTTGGCTTTGATTACCTCAGGGATAATATGGTGCTCCGCTGGGAAGATAAGGTCCAGCGTGGTCACTATTACGCAATTATTGACGAAGTCGATAGCATCCTGATTGATGAAGCCCGAACCCCTCTAATCATCTCCGGACCGGTGGAGGCAACGGAAAAGCGATTTGATACCTTAACCCCTGCGGTCCGGGAACTCTATAACCGGCAAACAATCCTTGTTAACCGAATCGTGGAGGAAGCGAAAAGATTATTAAAAGAAGGCAAGGAAAAGGAGGCAGGAATAAAATTTCTCCAAGCAAAAAGGGGTTCACCCAAAAATACCCAACTCTTAAAAGCAGAAAGGGAAGCAGAAATCAAAAAACTAATTGAAAAGACCGAATTAGAATTCTTGCGCGATAAGAAATTTCATTTAATTGATGAGGAATTATATTATGTGACCGACGAAAAGGACCACACCATCCGCTTGACCGAGATTGGGGAAAAATTCTTATGCGAACGTTTCAAAGACCCCAACTTTTTCGTCATCCCCGATTTAGATGCTGAATTAAAAAGGGTTGATAGCGATGAGAAACTCTCTCCCCGGGAGAAGGTATTTTATAAGGAAAAGGTGTTTGAAAATTATGCTAAGAAGAGCGAAAGGCTGGAAGCGATTCGTGCCCTCCTGAAGGCATTTGACCATTTCAAGCGGGATGTTGATTACATCATCCAGGATGGAAAAGTGGTGATTGTCGATGAATTTACTGGTCGGTTGATGCCCGGAAGGAGATTTTCGGATGGAATCCACCAAGCCCTGGAAGCCAAAGAAGGAGTGCGGGTGCAAGAAGAAACCCAAACCTTTGCCACAATTACTCTCCAGAATTATTTCCGAATGTATGAAAAACTGGCAGGAATGACCGGAACCGCCGCTACCGAGGCGCAAGAATTCTATCACATCTATAAATTGGATGTGGTGGAAATACCAACCAATAAACCGGTGAGAAGGATTGATTATCCCGATATAATCTACAAGACAAAAACCGAAAAGTTTAAAGCCATCATTGATGAAATTGAGAAATGGCATAAAGTTGGTCGACCAATCCTGGTCGGAACAACCTCGGTGGAAACGTCCGAAATCCTCTCCCGAATGTTGAAAAGAAGAGGAATAAATCATGAAGTCCTTAATGCTCGTCATCACCAGCGGGAAGCGGAAATTGTCGCCAAAGCCGGAAGGAAATATGCGGTGACTATTGCTACCAATATGGCGGGAAGAGGAACAGATATCAAGTTAGAGCCTGGAGTGGTAAAGGGAGAAGAATGTTATATCAATAGTCCAAACGGAGGGAGATGCTCCTACTGGGAGGAAGAGCCGGGAAGATGTCTCAAAGAATGCCCTTGCGGCCTCTACATCATTGGCACGGAAAGACACGAGGCAAGGAGGATTGACAACCAACTTCGGGGTCGAAGCGGTCGCCAGGGAGACCCGGGCTCCAGCCGTTTTTTCCTCTCATTAGAAGATGACCTGATGCGTCTCTTCGGTTCCGACCGAATGGTAGAAATTATGGAAAGGTTTGGGCAAAAGGAGATGGAACCCCTTCAACACCCCTTGGTCTCTAAGGCGATTGCCAATGCCCAGAAAAGGGTGGAGATACGAAACTTTGAGATCCGGAAACACCTCTTAGAATTTGATGATGTGATGAATAAACAGAGGGAAGTCATTTATCATCTGCGCGACCAATACTTAAAAGGCGAAAATTTGAAAGAGGCTTTTATGGAATCAGCCCAATTCGTAATTGACGAACTCTTAGGAAAGTATGCAAATGACAAGGACCCAGCGCTTTGGAATTGGAATGGGTTAAAGGGTGAATTTGGTTTAATCTTCCTGGCTGATTTTTCTATCTCGGAGTCGGAAATCACAAAAATGAAGCGGGAGGTATTAAAAGAAAAATTGCTCCAGATCGCCGAAGAACGTTTTAACCAGAGAAAAGAAGAAATCGGAGAGGCTTTTACCGATTTCTTCCGTTATGTCTTCCTCCGTTCCATCGACACCCACTGGCGTGACCACCTTTACAGTATTGACCTCCTGCGGGAGGGGATAAATTGGGTTGCCTACGGTCAGAAAGACCCCCTCTTAGAATACAAACAAGAATCATTCTCTCTCTTTCAAGAAACCCTGGCTTCTTTCCATCGGGAAAGTTTGACCATCTTCTTTCGAGCCGAGATTGAAACAAGAGAAAAAGGGAAACCAAGACCCCCTTTGCGGGCTTACAAGCCAGTCTTAACCGCCACTCCGGGAGAAAGACCGATTGAAGAAAAGGTTTCGGTGAGAACCTCTCCCCGGGTGGGTCGAAATGACCCTTGCCCCTGTGGGTCAGGGAAGAAATATAAAAAATGCTGTGGGAAAAATTTATAATGTAAAAGGAGGAAGAGGAGGATGATATGAAGACACGCACCATCGTTTGGACCATTGTCGGTATCTTGGTCGTGGCGGCGATTATCTTCACCATCGTCGCCCGCCGTGGTTCCGCAGTATTAGAAGGAAAGCGGACGATGACCGAGGAGGACTACCGGGATTATAAGACCCGCGCGGAAAAAAGGGTAGCGAAATTTGAGGAACGGTACCAGAGAAAATTGGGCACAATCCCTAACCCGACTCCAGAAGAGAAAGCAAAGATGGATGAAGTGACCGCCAAAATTAACCAGCTGAAAAATTACCTGGCGGAATACGACGGGTTAACCACTGACGAAGCGAGAAAGGAATGGTACGAAAGATGCCGAACAACCGAAAAGGAGATGAAAAAGGCATTCCGCGAACTCTTCCGAATGGGTGAGGAGGAAGAAGAAAAAGAGGAATAAAGAATAAAAAGAGGGAGAGGGGAATCCCCTCTCCCTCTTAATCTTATCCGTCTAATAAGGGAGATATAATAAAACTGGGGTAGTCAACTTTGCCCAAAGACTGTTTAATATTAACTTAAAGGGTAAAATCTTTTTCTCTTGAATAATTCTCGGTTCCCCCTTAATTCCTGCCATTTCCGAAGCAATTTTAATAGCAGTTTCTAATCCACCTAAGGTATCAACCAATCCAAACTCCTTTGCCTTTCTTCCGGAGAAGACCCGGCCGTCGCCTATCTCCTTAACCTTATCCCAAGGAATTGACCTTTCTTCTTTCACCCGATTTAAGAATTCCTGATAAACATCATCCACAACTTCTTTTAATAACTCCCGCTCTTTTGGCTTCATTGGTCGAAAAGGTGAGCCAATGTCTTTGTATTCGTCTGACTTTATCGTTTCAAAACCAACACCTAATTTCTGGAGGAGTTTTTCCAAAATTGGGAAGTGCATAATCACCCCGATGGAACCGGTGAGCGTTCCGGGATTTGCCACAATCTTATCACAGGCTAAGGCAATATAAAGACCGCCAGAAGTAGCAATTGAACCCATTGATGCGACAACCGGCTTCCCCTTCCTTCGCACCTCCTTTATCTCTTCAAATATCTCTTGGGTTGGAGCCACTACTCCCCCGGGACTTTCAATTCTTACAACAATTCCTTTCACGTGCGGTTCTTTACCGAAATTTTTAATCTGCCGAACAATATCCTGAGCATCTCTGAGCAGACCCGAAACTTGAACAATTGCCACTCCCTCCCGGAAAGAGGAGATTGGTCTTCCAATTCCGAGGGTGCCAACCAAAAGGATTAAGAGGAAAAAGATTGAAAGAAAGACGATAGCAATAATGGTTAAAATTTTATTTGCCATTTAGGAAAATGGGCCTAAGAGGAATCGAACCTCTGACCTTCCCGTTATCAGCGGGATGCTCTGCCAACTGAGCTATAGGCCCATTAATTAAATTATAATAAATTTTCCCTAAAAGTCAACCACCTTCGCCTTTATTCCAAAATAGACTTTTCTTCTTTAAAGGGTTTGCCCGCAAAATTTATCGGCTTTCAGAAAAAAAGAAGGCAATCAGCGGTTAACCCTCCTCCCTGCTCTCTTATTTAGCCAGTGGCTTGAGAAAATAATTCAAGTGGGAAGCGCTCCTTGTGCCTTTATCTGGAATTCAATCGAGAACCGAACCTATGTGGCAAATTACTTTAGTTCCAATGTCTCGGTCATTCGGGATGTAACGAGAATTGAAGAATACTTCATACCTGATGTTAAGCCTTTCACCTCAGAAATCTATCCCAAGCCCGCAAAATCGTTTTTCGTTATCCGTTGCCCGTAAAAGAGATTGAAATCTTTGATGTTTCCGGAAAGTTAATAAAAGAGATTACCTTCTCTTCTGCCAAAGATATCATTAAAGGGGATAAAAACCGGTGTCTATCTCTTAAAGATAAAAGGGGAAAATAAAGAATTCACCCAAAAACTCGTTATTAAATAATAAACCAGTCTATTCTCTGATTAGCAAGGATAAAGAGAGCACCCTTCAATAATAATAACAATCCTTTTGACAACTTTTCTTTTTAATAAGTATCAAGAGAATTAAGTTAAAAACGAAGGTAAATAATAAAGCCAATAATTAAACCGAGGATAAGGAGAAATCCGGTGAAAACCGATTGCACCGCACCAGGCGAAAGAAGAGAGAAAGGAAGCGAAGGATAGATTAGATGTTTTAGCGGAATAGAATGGGCAAAAATCCCAAATATTAAAGAGAGAAGGGCAATTATTACCCCAGGAAACCACATTGAAAAACCAACCTCCCTTATCTTCTCCCATCCCTTTGGTATCTCCCCAAAAAATATGGCACGGGTCAATCGCAAAAATGAGAATAAGGTAAAAACATTCCCAGAAACTGCTACCAAGAGATAAATAAAGAAACCTCTCCCCAATCCCCAAACCCCTTGATAAATCAACCATTTAGAGAAAAAACCATTCAAAGGCGGAATGTCCGAAATCCCCAGGGCAGAAACCAAAAAGGCGAAGAAGGTTAAAGGCATCCTCTTTGCCAAACCACCCAATCTCTCTATTTCTCTCTCCTTTGTCCAGGATTCAACCGAACCCGTAGTAAGGAAGAGACCAAACTGATGGAGGGTGTTATTAACCGTATGGAAAATCCCTCCTGCAATTCCAATTGGTGTTCCGGTGCCAATTCCTAAGAGGATATATCCAGTTTGAGTAAGAGAATGAAGCGAAAGAAAAGAGAACAATTCATTTTCTCTCATTGCCTTCACTAACCCAATAAGAATCAGCATCCCTCCAATGAGCATCAAGAAATTTCTTAATGGCCAATCACTTCTTATATCAAAGATATAGAAAGAGATCCTCGTCAGGAGATAGATTCCCAAAAGTTTATCAAGGGAAGCCGGAATAAAAGCCATCACCGGTGTCGGTAGAATCTTTTTCGTCTCTGCCCAGCAGAAACGGAAAGGAATTATCAAAATCTTTACCAATACCCCAAAGGTGATTAAAACGAAGGCGAGAGGAAGTAGATTAAGGGGGGAATTGGGAATGAGTTCTGTATTTCCCGCTTGCTGGAATAAAAGGAAAACCCCACCGGAAATAAGAAAGATTGAGAGCACTATCCCGATTAAAACACCCTTTTCACCCGAGAATCCGTAGAAAACGAGCGAGAGGAAAATCCAGAAGAATAATAAAAGAAATAGGTTGGAACTCAAGAGAAGCCCATTCGCTCCAGCAATGGCGAGCAAAAGAAAAAGATAGTAGGACCGCAGTCTTTCTAACTCCATCTTCCGACAGTATCGCAAAGAATAAAGGATAGAAAGAAAGCCCAGGAAGGAAATAAAAAGGATAATAAATCCCGAAAGATTATCTGCCTGAAATTTAAACTCCAATCCCCAAATCTTTCCCAAAGGATATGCCAAAATCCGACCCCTCTGGGCTAAAAAGAGGCGAAAGGCATAATATAAGGTTAAAAGCCCTCCCAAGAAATTCCATTCATTTCTCAGTCGACTAAAAATAAAGCCTAAGATTGATGCGAAAAATGGAATGCAAACGACCAAAATGAGGCTCATTTTTTACTCCCAAGTGAGAAGTGATTTGATAAGTTGGCAGGTTGCTCGGTTAAGGTAAAATTAGAGGAGAAGGACAAAAGTAAACCAAACCCCTTTCATTCTGCCTTAAAATTTCCTCGCATCCTTCTCTTTAACTTCTCGGTCTTCTCCCAACTCATCCTTAATATATCCTGATAAGAATAACGAAGTCTGCCGTCCTCAAAGGCAGATAACCTTTCGGTGCAACAGTAACAGGGGTCAACCGCAGCTAAGGTTAAAGCCGCATCGGCGATTGGATAACCAACACAGGCATATTCATTTGAGGCGATATTCATATAAGAAGGCGCCCGGATTTTATGCCGAAGGGGAAAGTTACCGCCTGAGGTCCGAACATAATGAAAAACCTCTCCGCGCGGTGCTTCGGTTCGCCCAATCCCTTCCCCGGGTGGAATCTCATCAATCTTCGCCTCAATCTCTCCCTTCGGCAAATCCTTCAAACATCCCCTGATTATCTTAATTGACTCAATACATTCCAAAAGCCTGACCTTCGCCTTCGCTAAGACATCCCCTTCGGTAAAGACCACAATATCCCAGGGAACCTTATCATAAGCAGCATGGGGGTCATCCTTTCGAACATCAATCGCTAATCCAGAAGCGCGGGCGGTTGGTCCAACCACACCGTAATCAATCGCTACCTCCTTGGGTAAGATTCCAACCCCTTCCAATCTTGCCCGAATCACCGGGTCATCCAAAATTGCCCTGGTAAACATTCCGACCGCCTTCTCCACTTCGTTTAAGTCTTTTTCAATCACCGGGATGTGCTCATCTTTAATATCCCAGCGAACCCCCCCGACCTTATTCATTCCGTAATGGTTCCGATTGCCAGTAATCATCTCAAATATATCAAGGATTGGTTCCCGATACTTCCACGCCCACATCCAGACTGTATTATAACCGATAAAATGCCCAGCCAGACCAAGCCAGAGGAGATGGGAATGAATCCTCTCCAATTCGTGATTAATCGTTCGGATGTATTTCGCTCGCTCCGGAACCTCAATCTTCCCCGCATCCTCCACCGCCTGCACAAAGGCAAAGGGATGGGAATTAGAGCATATGCCACAAATCCTTTCTACTAAATAGGCAATCTGCTCATAAGTCATCCGGGGAGAGAGGAATTCGTGTCCCCGGTGATTGTAGCCGATATTTATCTCTAAGCCAACTACCTTCTCCCCTTCTACAATCAACTTAAAAAACTCGGGCTCTTCTTGAAGTGGATGGTAAGGACCAATCGGAATTATTCTTCGGTTATTCATAATCCCGCCTTAAAGGAAATTTATCCCTGGGCCAATCCTCCGCGGTCAAAAGCGGAATAAGATTGGGATGACCAATAAATTCCACACCCAAAAGTTCCCAGATTTCTCGTTCAATCCAACTCGCCGCCTTCGTAATATCGGAAATCGTGTCAACCTTTGGTTTTGCCTTATCCAAAAGAACCTTCACTGTCCAGTAGGTTCCGGTCTTATCCTCGGAGAAATGGTAAAGCACCTCAATTCCTTCCCGGGTATCAATCCCGGTCATAATTGATAATCTCAACCCCTTCTCCTTAAATAAGAATTGGGCAATTTCCCGAATCCTCTCCTTACCAATTGTTAGGTAAAGTCGACGCGGTGAATGTTCAAAGATTTCCACTTCTGGAAATCGCTCGCGCAACTCCTTTTCTAACTCCCTCATAATTTACTCAACGCCTTCACCACTCCGGCGATTATCGCCTCCGGTTTCGGGGGACAGCCCGGAATATAGACATCAACCGGTAAATGGCGGTCATAAGGACCAACAACATTGTAGGAATCCTTAAACATATGGCAATCACAGGCGCAGGTGCCGACCGCAATCACCAGACAGGGTTTTGGTGTCTGCTCATAAACCCTTAATACCCTTGGTAAACTCTTCCGGTTTAAAACTCCGGTAACTAAGAGGGCGTCCGCATGCCTGGGTGAACCAACGAGCACTATCCCGAACCGTTCCACATCAAACCGGGGCGTTAAAGCGGCTAAGATTTCAATATCGCAGTTATTACAGGATGCCGCCGCCACATGAAAGACCCAGGGCGATTTCTTCAATCCCCAAACTCTTAAATCCTTCATAAGCGATTAAAAGCCAAAATTACCGCCAGGATACCCAGAGCGGTTAAAATTGTCCAGAAGAATTTCAACGCCTGGTCAATCCGAAGACGCGGATTTGTATTCTTCAGTAAAATAAGCAAAATCAGAATGAAAAGGAATTTAAGGATTACCCAGGGCGTTCTTATCCCACCCCAGAAGAGAATGATCAGGAAAACCGGTAGGAGAAAAAGCATCCCGGCTCGCATTAACTTAAAAAATAGAAGGGAAATTCCCGAATATTCTAAGAAAGGACCGGCCATAATCTCCTGCTCCGCCTCCGAAATATCAAAAGGAACAAAACCCAATTTCGCCTGGATGGAAAAGAGAGCGATGATGAAAGCCAGGATTCCAGAAAAGGAGTAAAGAATTGGACCAAAATTCTCCTGGTAAAGGAGAATATCAGAAATCCTGATGCTACCCGATTTTATCACAACGGTGAGAAGAGAAAGAAGGAAGGGTAACTCATAACCAAAGTAAAGGGTCATCTCCCGAGAAGCACCGATTGCCGAAAGAGGATTTCTGGAAGCACTTCCCCCAATAATTACCGCAATCGCCGGGAGAGCGAAGAGATAGATAATCACAATCAGGTCCCCGGTAAAAGAAAATTGCCCGCTCAATAAAATTACAGCCGCAATGATAACGCCCATTAGACCCAATAAGGGACTAAAAAGAAAGATAAATCTGGGCACACCTTCTGGAACTAATGTCTCCTTCAAGAGCAATTTTAAGGCATCCGCATAGGGCTGATAGAAAGGCGGACCTTTACGCCACTGAATCCGTGCGGTTATCTTCCGGTCAATCCAGGTGAGGAAAAGCCCGAAGATGATGGTAAAAAGAAAACCAGGAAAGATTAAGAATTGGAAAAGCGCTTTTAATATCATACTCGTCGCCAGTAAGGTGAGCGGGAGACAAATCGCACTCCAACCCTCTCCTTTGGTATCTCCTCCTCCGCCCAGAACTGCAACGCCCCGGTTGGACAGGTCGCAACGCATCTCGGACCTTCCTCTCGGTCACGACACAAATCGCATTTCGGCGCAATGTGCCTTAATAGATTCTTCTCCATCACCCCAAAAGGACAGGCAAGGATACAAGAAGAACAGCCGATACATTCAAAACTACTCCGAAAGATAATTCCTTTCTCCTCATCCCGCCTTATCACCCCAAAAGGACAGGCTTTAAGACAGAGGGCATCTTCACAGTGTCGGCAGGGAGAAGGTAAAAATGCCTCCCGGGCCGGAGGAACGATTTCCGAATGGCGAATCCGCCTCTCATTCCAAAAACGAGCCGCACAAGCCGACTCACAAGAACGACAACCAATACAATAATCCAGGTTAAGAATTATTCTTCTTTCCATATCCGCACACGGATTGGTTTCAATATAATCTCTTTTATCCGACTGTCAATAGAAACCGGGAAGAGTTTCCTCACCTCCGGGTGGGAAAGGGAAACTAATGCCCAACCCGAAGAGAGACCTTCTTTTATCTTCACTCGTAAGCGAATCGGATTTGCCCCTTTCTCACTATCAAGGGAGAGCCATTCCCCCTCCTTCACCCCAAGACTCCGGGCATCCTCGGGGGAGATTTTCAGGTAGTCTCCCGAAGCAAAGAAACCGCCAAATTCAATCGCCTTTTCGTCGTTAAAAATATAAAACCCCTCTCCATTAGGCTCCATTTCTTCTCCCATTGTCAAAAGCCTCTCCGCTTCCTTCTTTGTCATACGGGGAAAATCGCCTCTCATCTCCGCCGGAGGCTGGTCTCCTAAATCTTTAGCCACTTCGCCAATGATTTCTCTTAAATCTTTTGTTCCGGAATAAGGCAAAAGCCCGTTCTTGAAGGTTTCGCCCCAAAAGGTTAAAATCTTCCCTTCCCTTTCTACCTGATGGGGAATGGGCAAGAGAAGGAACTTCTCTTTACCAAAGTTAATCCGCCACGGGATAAAGAGAATAGAATATTCCGGAAAAGGGAAGCCTACTGGTAGATGCTCACCAAAGAAAAGAAATAAAGAAACCTCTCCACCTTTTAATCTTTCCCAAACCTCACCGCTCGCTGTTGTTCCTTTATCCCCCACCCTTTGTGAAACCGGGAGGTAGTATCTCTCACCCTGGATTCGGGAAAGGAAAATCTGGCAGGCTAAATGGAGACCAAATGGGTCAAAAAATTTTCCGGGCGGGGCATCTAAGATTAAGAGACCCCGCTTCGCCTGAGTGAAAAGAGAAAAGACCTTCTCTTCCCCCTTCTTCACTAAATCCACTTCCTTTCCCGGAGAGCAAATAAAGAATTCATCCGCAAACCAGGAGAGCCGATTCGGAAAATAATCAAAACCAAAAATCTTCGCCTTCTTATTATACTTCGCATCAAGGAGAAGATGGGCAAAGAGCGGAAAACGAGAGAACAAGTCCCCAATCACAAGGATTACTTCACTTTCCGCCAAATCCTTCTTGGTCGCAATCTTAATCCCTTCTACGAGATAAGAGGTAAAATTTTCTAATTCAAATTGAGCGATATATTTTATCCCCAATGCCTTTCCCAGATTTTTCACCGCCAACCTTTCTTCTCGAGTGAGAGAGCCGTCAAAACCAATTGCCACCCTTTCCGACGGAAATCCCCTGATTAATTTCTTCGCCTCAAATAGTCCGTTCTCCCAGGAGATTTCCTTCCCCTGCCACCTTGGGGAATATAACCGCTGCGGAGAAAAGAGAATATGGGGAATGGCATTACCCCGGGCACAGAGCGGTCCGGTGTAATTAATCTTCGGGAAAAATCCCCTTCTCATCTCAATCCCCAGCCCACAACCATAAGGGCAGAGGGGGCAGATTGTCTCCTTTTGCCAGAGATTCATACGAATGGGTCCTCCAAATCTTTTATCTGTTCCCAGGTAAAGACCGGTCCATCCTGACAGATGAAAAACCTGCCCAATCGACAGTGACCACACATCCCAACCGCACAGGACATATTCTTCTCCATTGAGAGATAGATACTATCCGGATGGAAACCTGCCTCTAAGAGACGTTTGGTCACAAACTTCATCATAATTGGTGGACCGCAAACTACCGAGACCGAATTATTCACATCGCAGGGGATTTTATCCAAAATGGTTGTAACCACTCCTACCCTTCCTTTCCAGGTGCTATCGCCAACATCAACGGTTAAGAGGAGGTCGCATTTCTTATAGTCTTGCCATTCTTTCAATTCCTTTTTGTAGACCAAATCCTTCGGGGTTCGGGCACCGTATCTCAAATAGACCTTCTTATATTTTTCAATCTCTGCAGTTAGCGCCAGGAAGAGACTGCGCAGGGGGGCTAAACCAACACCACCACCAACGATAAAGATTTCCTTCCCCACAAATTTCTCTAAGGGATAAGGTTTCCCAAAAGGACCCCGGAGACCAAGAATCTCTCCCTCCTTTCGGGCAAAAAGAGCGTTAGTTACCCTTCCTACCTTCATTATCGTGAATTCTAAGAAATCCTTTTGGAAAGGTGAGGAGGAAGGAGTGAAAAATCCTTCTCCAACCCCCGGGACCGTTAGAGCGGCAAATTGCCCGGCCGCAAAAGAAAACTCCTCTTCGGGTAAGAGGACAAAGGTTTTAATATTCGGCGTTTCCTCTCTTATTTCTGTTATCCGGGCTGGTTTCGGAAGGAAAGGATTATTCATACCTGGAAAATAATCTCCCGAATGTCAATCTTTGCCGGGCAAACCTTAAAACACCGCCCGCAACCCGAACAGGCGAAGAAATTAAAATCGTAGTAGGTATTCATAAACTTGCAATGGAAACGATTCCGAAAACGCTGGAAGAATAAAGGACGAGCATTCAATCCACCGCCCACCCGAGCATAACTCGCCAGATAACAACCGTCCCAAACCTTTACCCTTTTGTATGCGCCATTTTCGGGAAAATCATAAAGGAGAAAGCAGAAACAGGTAGGACAGACAAAGAGACAACCAAAACATTCGACACAACCCTTCTTCTTCTCTTCCCAGAATTCTCTCTTCCCTTTATTAACCCTTTCCGGAAGATTATGCGGAATGGGATTGGGGTTAAAGGTAAGAAGCATCTCCTCCGCCTTCTTCCTTATTTCTTCTCTCTTTATCCGATAACTTTCCGGAAGAGAGATAAAATTCCCGTATTTTATCAAATCCTCTCCCCGATTGCTATTGGTCTCAAGGATTATCCCATCTTCAAGAGAAGAGATATTACCATCCGCTTCCTTTGAACCATTAGGTGATAAATTCACCAGATTACAAAAGCAGGTCTTTTCGGGTATTGGACAATCCGCGGTCAGAATAATCGTCTTGCCCAACCTCTTTTGGAAGAATGGGTCGGAAAAGGTCTTTCCCAAAAAGACATGCCGATGAACCAACAAAGGCAGGATATCACACGCCTTCGCCCCAATCAAAAGGCGCAACTTCTCCCCATTTTCCTCCTCCTTCTTCCCGAAATAAGAAGCCACCTCCTCCCGGGAGAAAAAGAAGAACTCCTTCAATGGATTAGAACTCCTTATCCTTTGGAAAACTCTCCAATCGAAACTGGCAGAATCATAAGGAGCAAAAAAGGTCTCCTCCCCTTCCTTCACCCCTTGGGGAAGGAAGACCGCAAACCTCTCCTCCAATCGGGAGAGCCAGGGAATAATATCTCTTTCTCTCAAAAAATAAAGTCCCATAAAGATTTTATAATAAGAAAAAAATTTTATTTGTCAATAGAACTCTTCCCGGAAAAAGTTGCTTTTCGCCGGGCAAACGGATTAAGAGACCCTTGACTTTTAACGAAGATTTCGTATCATAAAATATGAAAATGAAATGCAACTTCAAAATGAAAGAAAGCCTCTCCTTCTTAACCCATTACTTAAAGAAGGAGGGGAAAAAGAATTCGGGGAAGAGGAATCTAATCATCAACTCCTTTTTAACTGATGACCGTCATTATTCGGTAGAAGAACTCTACCAGAAGGTGAAGCGCCAGAACCCCAAAATAAGCCTCTCAACCGTCTATCGCACCCTGAAATTACTCGCCAATTGTGGTCTGGCTCACGAAAGAAGATTTGACGAAAGGAATATCCGTTTTGAACCGGTTCATCAAGAAGAACATCACGACCATCTCGTCTGTCTGAAATGCGGAAGGATTTTTGAATTTACTAACCAGAAGATCGAAAAACTCCAGGATGAGGTAGCGAAACGATATAAATTTAATGTCGTTCGTCATAAATTGGAGATTTATGGCTATTGCCCGAGGTGCCAAAAATGAAAAGAGTTGACCTAACCCAAATGAAGGAAGGAGAAGAAGGGAAGGTTGTTGAACTTCGGGGTGGCTACGGATTCTTAAAACGACTCCAGGTCCTGGGTGTAAAGGAAGGAAAGATAATAAAGAAAATCTCCCACCAATTGTTCCGCGGACCGGTCGTCATCCAGACCGGCAATACCCAGATTGCCCTCGGTTTTGGTATGGCGAAAAAGATTATTGTTGAAGTGAAAGAAGGTGATTAAGAAAATCCTCCTTCTGGGCAATCCGAATGTTGGGAAAAGTGTCATCTTTTCCCGACTCACCGGCACTTATGTCATCGCCTCAAATTATCCCGGCACAACCGTAGAATTCAGTAGGGGATATACCAGATTGAACGGCGCGAAGGTGGAGGTGATTGATGTCCCGGGAACTTACACCCTGGAGCCAACCACCACCGCGGAAGAGGTTGCGGTAAAGATATTAGAAACTGCGATTAAAGAGAAAGAAAGCGTTGTGATTCAGGTGATTGACGCAACCAATTTAGAAAGAAACCTCTACCTCACCTTACAACTCCTCAACCGCGACATCCCCCTTATTATCGCCTTAAATCTCTGGGATGAAGCAAAACATACTGGCATCGCAATTGACTACAAGAAATTGGAAGAAATCCTTGGGGTTCCGGTGGTGCCAACGGTCGCCGTCACCGGGGAAGGGATTCGCGAATTGAAAGAAAGAATAAAGGAGGCAAGAAAGGGGAGATACGAAATTACCGAAAGATGGCAGGAGATTGGCAAAATCGTCGCCGAGGTGCAAAAGGTGAGCCATCGCCATCATACCTTCTTAGAGAAATTGAGCGACCTCACAATCCAACCGGAAACCGGTCTGCCCTTAGCGTTAATCTTTCTTTATCTCACCTTCTTTTCGGTCCGGTTCCTGGGGGAAAATCTGACCAATTACATCTTAGACCCTTTATTTCATAAAATCTATCTTCCCATTTTAGTTAAAATCTCTCAACCCATGCCTCAATTCCTCTCTGAACTCTTCCTGGGAAAGACTGTGGAACCACTGGCGGGTTTTGGTCTTCTGACGACCGGACTTTACATCCCTTTTGTTGTTGTCCTCCCCTATCTCTTTGCCTTTTATCTCATCTTAAGTTTTTGGGAGGATATTGGCTATCTCCCCCATCTCGCCACGCTCCTTGATACCTTCCTCCACCGTCTTGGGGTTCACGGTTATTCCTCGGTTCCGATAATCTTAGGATTTGGTTGTAAGGTTCCCGCTCTTCTTGCTACTCGGATTCTGGAAAGAAACCGGGAAAAGATAATTACTGCGGTCTTAATTATGATGATGGCACCTTGCCTGCCTCAGACCACAATGATTATCAGTCTTCTTGCCCCTTACGGTCAGGGTTATCTCTTCTTAGTATTTGGCCTTCTCTTTTTCTTATCCTTATCCGCCAGTTTCCTTTTGAGCAAAATTTTGCCCGGAGAGACCCTGGAACTCTTCTTAGAGATTCCTCCCTATCGCCGACCGGTATTCTCCCTTCTTCTCCGAAAGATGTGGATTCGGCTCAAAGGATTCTTAAAAGAGGCAGTTCCTTTAATCTTTATCGGCGTCTTTATCTGTAGTCTCTTAGAACTTATTGGGGCAATGGAACTAATCTCCCGGTTTTTGGGAAAACCGGTTGTTGCCATCTTAGGCTTACCGGAAAGGACGATTGGTGTGATAATGACCGGGCTTTTACGAAAGGATGTGGCGATTGGGCTTTTGGCTCCACTCTCTTTAACCCCAAAGGAACTGGTCATTGCCTCCATCTTCCTTACCCTTTATCTCCCTTGTCTGGCGACAATTTTTGTTATGGGCAAAGAGTTAGGGATAAAAAACCTTGCCAAGGTCTCCGCCATCCAACTTTTTTTTGGCTTCCTCATCAGTTTCCTCCTGAAAAATATCTTGAGGTAATAAAATTTAATCATTGACAATTTCCAAATTTTCCTTATAATATTAGATATGAAGAAAAAGGGGAGCCTTCTCTTCTCAAAGAAAAGCCGCGAAAGCGGGAAGGAGGGAACTATGCTATTCCCTTAGTCATCTTCGGGGATATTTATTGGTGGCGTTCTCCCGTGCCTTTTTCTGCAAGTGCTCGACCAACAGTTGGTTCAGCAATTGCTTTTGATGATACCCGAGGCGCTTTCCCATACCCTGCTCTTTACATCCTCACTCCCCTTTATGAAGGTGTTAATCCTTTCTTTTTCGTAATAAATTGCTCTACTTATGCTACCTGCCAGTATTCTTCTCCACCCTTTATTGTTCCTTCTGGGGCGAGTCGGATGGATATCGCCTTTGCCGGAGTAAATTACGGGACAAAAGCGTATGGTTGGGTTTTTGCCGTAGGACAAGACGAACAAGGGAGGAGAAAACTATACCAATTCAATACGATTGAACGGGCGTGGAGAGAACTTTGTGATATTCCAATTACTACGGGTGAATGGCTAACCGGAAATTGCATTGTTCAGGGTGGGATAAGTCGGGCTTACTATTCTACCTATTGGGATTTCTGGGTTATCGGTGGTAAAGGTTCACGGGAACTCTGGTGCTTTCACTACATCTACCCTCCCAATCCAACCGCTCAGGGAGTTCCTTCTCCTGAATACTTCTGGGAGCGAAAAGCCGACCTCCCTTCCTCCGAAAGACCTTATTTTTCCGGCGCTACCTTAACCTACGGTTATTTCATCAATCCGGAAACAAACCAACCGGATACAGGAATTTTACTCAGTCCGGCAGACACTATAAGGGGGGAAGCGAGCAGGTTTTACGGGTATAGTATCCGACGAGATAGGTGGTATCGATTATCTCCTTTACTTCCGCAGGATGAAAATGAAGGGGGTGCCTCTCTCCAGTGTGAATATTACCCTGAAGGAAATGACATTTATCTCAAAGGTCGTCTCTTTTCCAATCCCGGCACATATTATGCAGCCTTATACACCTGGAGGAACAACACCTGGAACACTTCGAATAGTAATTTCCCTTTCCATATTACTAACAGCGATATGACATTCGGCAGGGCTTGGGTAATCCCACCAGTTGGAGGACCTCCTCAGATGCGTTCTGGGTGTTTAACCATCGTATGTAAATACATTGGTGGTCCTGTGGGTTCCTGCACCCTTTATCTTGGGAAATCCCAACCAGCCCCAGCAGAAGGTGGTGGACAGTCTGGCTCTGTATTGCCAGCCGAGGATTACTTCTCAATCCTTCCGAACCCAGGACGAAAAGGAGAATCCTTCCTAATTCTCTCCCGGGAAGAGGAAAAGTTTTCCCTCTATGACCCGAAAGGGAATCTCATCTCTACCCTCAACCCAAAAGAAAGGTTCCAAATCAAAAGCGCCGGTGTTTATTTCGTCACTAACAACAGGAAAAGAGTAAAACTGCTCGTTTATTAAACGAAAAATGAGAGGAGAAGGCTTCCCAATTTTAAAGAATAGGAGGGAAAATGAGAAGGCTCCTTTTACTTATTATATTTATAATACCTTTATGGGCGCAACATTTTGAAAGGTGGTTATATCTACCCGAGGAAAGGAGAATGACCGATGGCTGGATAGACAATTGTGGTTGGGATGGAGAGAATAAGTTATATCTCGGCAATTGTGAAACCAGAGTGGGAAGACCGGTTATCGTCTATAACATTTCCACCGGTCAGTTTAAGCCAATAACAAGCCAGACGTGGGATGGTGTCCACGCTCTAATTCATAATCCAAGGACCAACCTTATGTATGGATGGAGATGGCGCGGAGAGCTTTATGTGATAGATTGTGAGCGGGATACAATTATCCTTACCCTCCCTTATTTGCCGACCAATTTCGTTGTCAACACGGTGAATAATAAACTCTATCTCAGGAATTATTTAGACAACCAGTTCTATATTCTCAATGGCTCCGACCACAGGGTAATAAGGACCTATCCTGGGGAATACGTTCCTCTCTTTTATGATTCCATCAACAATAAAATTGCCCTGCTTAAAGGGTGGAGTAATAGGGGCTTAAGGCTTTATATTTTAGATGGCGAAACCGATGAATTGATTGACTCATCTCTACTCTCTCAAATTTCTCATGCATTACGAAGGATTGCTTTTAATCAAAACAACAAATTCGCCTATTTCTTAGGCGAAGACACTACTCCTCACCTTTACCTTTGGCTCTACGTCTATGATATGACCCGGAATCGGGTTTTAGATTCCCTCAGGTCAAATTTAGTTGGTGGTGATCTCTCCTTTTATTTTTTAGCGGTAAACACAGTAAATAACAAGGTTTATTTATCAGGAATCGTGGAGGTGGAAACGACCGAATACGCCGTCTTCTATACCCTATCCGAAAGTTTGCGCTTTATCGATTCAATACCTCATTGGCTCATTTGTATTGGCGGTTTCAATCCAAAACAGAATATCCTTTATGCCCCATCCATTGAGGAGATATTCCTCATTGATGGAGAAACGAACCGATTGATTGACAGTATCCCGATAAATCCACACTTAGACTCCTATGAGGACTTTCTTCTCCTTCCCGAACATAATCTTCTTTTTCTCCTGTCCGGCTGGAATTTACTTTCGGTCGTTGACTTAGAGAGAAGAAAGGTAGCAAGAAGAATAACGTTTGGCCATAATTCTCACTGGAGTAATTTCACCTATAATCCATTAAACGACCGATTATATTGGACAGGTTATATTGGTCTACCGATAATTGAGGAGGCAACCGGTAATCTGGTGAAAGAGGAATTATCAATTTATGAGAACACAGGCGGAGTTTTCTTTGAGCCTCTTAACCGAGTTTATATCACCGGAATTGATACGAATTCGGTGCCGAAGGTATTTATCTTTGATGCGACAACTGATTCTTTAACGGGTGAGGTTCCTCTTCCTCTCTACACCTGTCCGGGACCTCCATTCTACAACCCCCAAAATCATAGAATGTATTTTTTGCCTATGGGGTATCTCTGGGCTCCAATCCCATATCGGATTGTAATCTTTAATTGCGATAACGCTCAATGCGATTTTGTTGATCTTCCGAATTGGGAAGCATTTATTAACTATTACGATATTGCGGTGAACTGGCAGGAGAATAAGTTGTATTTCTTTGATGGAACAGGGGAATATTGCCGAACGGCGATTCTCAATATGAACAACAATCAAATCATCTGGGCGAAAGAGACATTAATCGGTTTCACCGGAGCCTGGGCAAGTCGGCACAACCGGATTTATGCTTCCGCTTTTTTCCGAGATTCTCTCGGCAATGAAAATCCCCGCATCGCCATTATGGATGGTCACTCGGACTCAATCATCGGTTATATATCGGGAGTCAAGGGAAATAGTCAAATCATCTATGACTCAATCGATGATAAGATATATGCCTTTGGCGACAGCGGATTATTTTCCATCGCTTGTTCCACTAACACCATCCAGAAAAGATTTCCAATCTTTCCCTGGCATCCAGAATGTAAAGACCTGCTCTGGAATCCCCAAACCAATCACCTCTTCGTTATTCACCAGAGAAGAGACTCATCACCCATGCTCTATGTGATTGACTGCCCGACCGATAGCATTATCGCCTCCTTCTCCGGATTCCGGTTCGAGTATTATTGTGTGTCAAGAAGATATCCGTCCCTTCTCCTCGAAAAAAACCGAGTCTATATTGGCGAGGGGAAGATAATGGTGATAAGGGATGAACCTTCAGGTATTGCTGAGAAGAGAAGAGAGACAGAGGAAACTCTTCTCTTGCCGACAATTCTCCGGGGTAGGAGCAAATTAAAACTCCCCTGGAAAGGAGAGATAAGGATATGCCTTTACGACGCCTCCGGAAGAGAATACCGGCAAATCCGAAAAGAATTTCTAAAAGAAGGAATTTTGTCCCTCGGTCAATTATCCCCTGGTGTCTACTGGCTGGCAATCGAGCAAGGAGGGAGAAGATTAGTAAAGAAAATCGTGATTATTGGGCAGAAATAGGAAAGTGAAGGAAGGATTTAATTTAAGAATGAGCCAAAAATCCTTCTTAATATCATTCTTCCTATCTTTTTAAGGGTTAGGAAAGTTTGCCTTAAAACTGAGAAGACAACCGGGCAAAGATTTTCTCTAATCGCCTGATATAATTTCCCGATATCCCGGTGTCCATCCCCAAACCCTTCCGAGGGATATCCCCTATCCCATTTTAAAAAGCGACCATCCCCCTTATTCTAATCTTTACCCCGGAAACTTCCTCCGGGTTTTATTTTCCTCTCCCTTACTCCCTAATCACCTCCGGGAAAAAAACCTGCGGTATCGCCTCAAACCGAAAAAAGGTAAAAAGGAGATAAAATGAACCAAAATCCCCTAAGATACTCATAATTACCCTCTCATATTTATAACGGAAAAGACCCCCAAAACCTTTCACCCAATTTCTCCAAAGTCATTTTCTTCTAAGTCCTTTATTTTCAATAACTTAGCCGATTATAAAATAATTTTTATTTAAAACTGGAGAGTAAAGGAAGGTTGACAATCGTTAATTCCTTCCTATAATTTATCAGTGGCGAGGATGGCGGAATTGGCAGACGCGCTGGATTTAGGATCCAGTGAGGAAACTCGTGGGGGTTCAACTCCCCCTCCTCGCAGAAAAAGAAGTTAATTTATGGAAGTGAGTGTAAACCAAAAGAAAGAATACCTGAAGGAGATATCCGTTTTAATTGATAAAACCGAAGTAGATAAGAAGATTGAAGAAATATTAAACGAATACCGAGGGAAAATTATTATTAATGGCTTCCGAAAAGGGAAGGTGCCAACAAAAATTATTTTAAGGAAATTAGGCAAGGAATTAGAAGAAATCGCCTGCCAAGAGATAATTGAGGAAACTGTCCGAAAGATTGTGAAGGAGAAGAACTTCAAACTCATAAGTGAGGCAAGGCTTACCGAATTTGAATTTACTCCCGATAAATCGCTCCGCTTCACCGCCCTTTTGGAAGTCTTTCCGGAATTTACCCTGAAAGAATATAAAGGCATCCCGGTTACGACACCGGAGATTACCGGTTTTGACCAGGAATTTGAAAGAAGGGTTCGCTACCTTCAGGAGCGATGCGCCACCTATCGGAGCATCGACCAGCCCGCAGTAAATGGTAATATCCTTTTCATTGACTATAAAATCTTCTTAGGCGATGAGAAGATAAACGAAGCCCTCGGTCAACGTTTTCGTTTGGGAGATGAAAGGAATCTCCCGGAACTGAACGAGGGTCTTCTTGGTCTAAAAAGGGGGGAAAAGAAAGAGATTTCGGTTAAAATCCCCGAATCCTACCCCGATGAGAGGATTAGAGGTAAGGAGGTCCGATTTGAAATCGTCGTTCGGGATGTGAAAGAGGAAGAACTGCCGGAGTTAAACGAAGAATTTGCCAAAAATCTTGGTTATTCTTCTCTGGCTGATTTGGGAGAAGAGATAAAGCGCTCAATCCTTGACGAATGGGAAGAGATAAAACTCGCTCATAAAAAGCGGGAGATAGAGAAATATCTTTTGCGCGAACACGAGTTTGAAGTTCCCCAGTCCTTAGTGGAAAGGGAACTCAGTCTCTTTATTACGGAAAATAATCTCCCTAATAGTGAAGAGACAAGAGAAAGGTTCCTCCCTATTGCCCAAAATCGGGCGCGGCTCCGGGTCATCCTCCATCGCATTGCCGAAAAGGAGAATCTCTTCCCCACCGAAGAGGAGAAGGAGGAATTCCTCTCCCAACTTTCCCTATCGGAGGAGGAGAAGGCGAAGTTAGTGGCCAGCCAATTTATTGAAGAGAGTGTGCTTAAAGAAAAGGTTATGGAGTTTTTAGTTAAAGAAGCAAAAGAAGGAGGAAAAGATGTATTACATACCAATTGTGATTGAACAGACCGGCCGGGGTGAGAGGGCTTATGACATCTACTCTCGCCTCTTAAAGGAAAGGATTATCTTTCTCGGTTCACCAATTGATGATACGGTTGCCAACCTGGTGATTGCTCAACTCCTTTTTCTCCAGGCGGAGGATCCGGAAAAGGATATCTATCTTTACATCAATTCGCCGGGTGGTTATATCTCTTCTGCCTTAGCGATTTACGATACGATGCAATTCGTCCGACCTAAGGTCTCAACGATTTGTATGGGGATGGCCGCAAGTGCCGCAGCGGTTCTCTTGGCTGCGGGCACACCAAAGAAAAGGCTCGCCTTACCCAATTCCCGGATTATGATTCACCAGCCCGAAATCCACGGACTCTCTGGTCAGGCAACGGATATTCAAATCCATGCTCGGGAAATTGCCCGTTTGAAAGACCGCCTGAATGAAATCTTAGCCAGGCATACCAACCAGCCGAAGGAGAAGATTGAGCGCGACTCCGACCGAAACTTCTTTATGTCCGCCGAAGAAGCCAAAGCCTATGGCATCATTGATGATATAATTGTGAGGGTTGATGAGCCAAAAAGAACCGTCTCGGAAGGTAAAGAATAGAGTCCGCTGCTCCTTCTGTGACCGACCCGAAGGAGTTTGCCGGCGCCTTATCGCCGGTAAGACCGGCTATATCTGTGATGATTGCGTTCAGATTTGCCATAATCTCTTAAAGGACGAGGAGAGATACCGCCCCTTCTCTCAGGCGCGAAGTTTGACCTCACCTCCTGCTATAAAACAATTTTTGGACGAATATATCATCGGCCAGGAAAAGGCGAAAAGGGTAATTTCCGTTGCGGTCTATAACCACTACAAAAGGGTCTTTTCTCCGGCGACCGACATTGAGATTGAAAAGAGTAATATCCTCCTTATCGGTCCAACCGGTGTCGGCAAGACACTTTTAGCCGAGACCCTCGCTAAATATCTCAATGTTCCCTTTTCTATTTCCGACGCTACCCCTTTGACCGAAGCCGGTTATGTTGGTGAGGATGTGGAAAATATCCTTCTCCGTTTAATCCAGGCGGCAAACTTTGATGTCAACTTAGCCGAGATTGGGATTATTTATATTGACGAGATTGATAAAATCAGTCGAAAGTCCGACTCCCCTTCTATTACCCGGGATGTCTCTGGAGAGGGGGTTCAGCAAGCCCTCTTGAAAATCTTAGAAGGGACGATCGCTCATTGTCCACCCCAGGGCGGAAGAAAACATCCCGAGGCGCCCTTCATCCCAATCAATACGAAAAATATCCTCTTCATCGCTGGTGGGACATTTGAAGGACTGGAAAAGATTATTGAGCGAAGGATTAAGAAATCAAACGTTGGCTTTTGCGCCCCAACCTTCTCCAAAGACGCAATGAGCCGAGATGAAATCTTATCTCAGGTTGAACCGGAGGATTTGCTCCAGTATGGGTTCATTCCGGAATTCATCGGTCGGTTCCCAGTGATTGCCACCCTCCATTCTTTATCGAAAGAGGCATTGATTGAGATATTGACCAAACCTCGAAATGCCCTGCTTAAACAGTACCAACGTTATTTTGAAATGGAAGGAGTAAAACTCACCTTTGCCCCCGAGGCTTTGGAAAAGATTGCTGAACTGGCGCTGAAAAAAGGAACCGGCGCTCGGGGATTAAAGACGATACTGGAGAATGCCCTCCTGGAAATAATGTTTGAATTACCAACCTTTGCCTCCCGGATTAGCGAATGTCTCATCACCCCAGAAGTGATTACCCACGAAGGACAACCAATCTATATTGAAAGGTCAAAGAGGAAAAAAGCGGAGTAAAGCCATCCGAAGGACCTCAATCGGGTTAAGATTACTCCTTTTTCTTTTTCTCCTTACTCCCCTCCGGGCGCAAAAGGGAAGCCTTGAAGTCTGGGCAAAGATTACCTCCCAAGCGACCCAGAGACAACTACCAATCGTTTTAGCGGAATTCAATCTACCAAAAGGAGGTTCTCCTTCCTTAAAGGAAATGGCAAAGAATATCCGAAATGTCGTGGAGAATGACCTTGACTTCTCTTTATACTTCCGCATCTGCTCTTCCGAAGAAAACTACAATACGGAGGAAGGGAAGATTGAATTCAATAAATGGCGCCAGAGCGGAGCGAAGATTCTCATCTGCCCAGATTTACTATTAAAAAGAGGACTTATAAATATCCGGATTCGGGTTTATGATATGGAGATGCAAAAGAAATTGAAGGAACTCAATTACGGCTATTTTAGTGATTGGCGCTGGCTCGCCCATACGATTTCTGACGACTTAATTAAACTCTTGACGGGAGAAGAGGGGATTTGTCGGACGAAAATTGCCTTCTCCTATAAAAAAGGGAGCGCAAAGGAATTAGCCATTATGGATTATGATGGTGCTAACCTTATTACCCTTACCAGTGATGGTGGATTGAAGTTATATCCGGAATGGTCACCAAATAATGAAGAGATTGCCTACTCTTCGTATTCCGGGACAAACCTAAATCTTTATGCCTATAACTTAAAGATGCGCCGCTCCCGCCTCATCTCCGCCTCCTCGGGATTAAATACCACTCCGGCTTATTCCCCGGATGGAAAATATCTCGCCTGTGCCATTACCGCTGAACGTTCCTTAGACTTATATTTAATCCCAACATCTTCTGGGCAAAAGAGCCGGATAACCTCTGGCCATTCCATTGATATTTCCCCCTCTTTCTCTCCCTCTTCCCGACAGATTGCCTTCTGTTCCGACCGGGGTGGCACCCCCCAGATTTACATCATTGACATTGACGGGACAAATCTCTATCGGGTGACTACTTCTGGTTCTTACAATACATCACCCTCTTGGTCGCCAAAAGGTGATTTGATTGCCTATGCGGGAAGGACGGAGGACGGCCGGAATCAAATTTTTATTACTGATGTGAGTGGCAGTTTTTCCCGACAACTCACCTTTGAAGGAAATAACGAAGAACCCTCTTTTTCGCCGGATGGTCTCCATATTGTCTTTGCCTCCAATCGGACTGGTTCCTGGGAAGTTTGGGTGATGCACTGGGATGGTTCGGGTCAGAAGCAACTGACCAATCTTGGGGGCGCCTTCTCCCCTTCCTGGTCAAAGCGATTCCGATAACCCGACTTTTAAGAAAAACTGTTGGGTCTTCTATTTATTAACCAGATTAAGCAATCGCTCAAAAATTTTTAGAGAGTCTTGAAAGTGAGTGGTTTTTTATTATAATCAAACCTTATGAAGAAATTTATCCGCTCCTGGGGTCCGGTCTTAATCTTTGTTGCCCTAATTCGCTCCTTTGTTGTTGAGGCATTTATGGTGCCAACCGGCTCAATGGAGGAAACAATCCTCGTTGGGGACTTTATGCTCGTAACTAAATTCAACTACGGAATAAAACTCCCTTTCACCACTAAAACCATTATCCCAACCGGTGAGCCAAAAAAAGGAGAAATCATTGTCTTCCGTTATCCCTTAGACCCGGATTCCCCGCAACCCGAAGACCGTTATGTCCGAATCTTCCCAAAATTCTTCCCTCTCCTCCCAATTTACTGGTCAAAGGATAAGAAGTTCTTTCATTGGTATGCCCCAAGAAATTTTGTGAAGAGATGTGTCGCAACGGAAGGGGATACAGTAGCGGTAATTAATAAGGTATTATATGTGAATGGTCAGAAACAGTTTGAACCATATGTCATCCACAAGGATAATTGGCTTTCTAATGGTTTATCCGGGATAGAAAGGGACTCCTTCCAGAAATTATGGGAAAAAGGATTGCTTATCGACCAGATTAGGATTCGGGACAATTTTGGACCGGTGGTTGTGCCCAAAGGTCATATCTTTGCTATGGGTGATAATCGGGACAATTCCGCTGACTCCCGCTTCTTTGGACCCTTAAATAAAAAATATTTGAAGGGTAAACCGTTGGTCATCTATTTCTCTTCGGATGCGGCTCCCAATCTTTTGCGGATTATTCTCTCGCCTCAGAGTATCCGCTGGGAAAGGATTGGACGATTGGTCCGGTGAGGCATCTTAACTTCGTTGACTTTTCCCAAGTTTCCGGTAAGATTAAAAAGATATGTTCGGTAAGAAAAAACTCCAGGTTGGATTAGGAGGATTAAATGGCAAAGAAGATAAGAGTCGGAATTATCGGTGTTGGTAACTGTGCCTCAAGTTTAGTTCAGGGAGTCTATTACTACCGAAATGCCAAGAGTGATGAAGAAATACCCGGAATAATGCATACCGTCTTAGGGGGTTATCATATTGGCGATATCGAATTCACCGCCGCAATTGATATTGACAAAAGGAAAGTCGGAAAGGATTTAGCCGAAGCAATCTTCACTTATCCGAATAACACCTATAAGTTTTGTGAAGTCCCAAAAATTGGGGTGGAGGTAGTTCGCGGAATGACCCACGACGGATTGGGATATTATCTCTCCCAAATCATTGAGAAGGCTCCTGGACCGACTGCGGATATCGTTGGGATTTTAAGGGATACGAAAACAGAGATTCTTATTAACTTTCTTCCGGTTGGAAGTGAAGAGGCAACGAAATGGTATGTTGAGCAAGCCCTAAAAGCAAAATGCGCCTTCATCAATTGCATCCCGGTTTTCATTGCCTCCCAAAAGTATTGGCAGAGAAGATTTGCCGAAGCCAAACTCCCGGTTCTCGGAGATGATATAAAATCCCAGGTTGGCGCTACCATCCTCCACCGCACCTTGGTTACCCTCTTTAATGACCGAGGGGTAAAATTGGAAAGGACGTCCCAGTTGAATGTTGGTGGAAATACCGATTTCTTAAATATGCTGGAAAGGAGCCGGCTTGCCTCAAAAAAGATTTCCAAGACCGGAGCGGTTACTTCTCTTTTGAAGTGGAAAATTCCTGATGAGGATATCTACATCGGTCCTTCCGACTATGTTGCCTGGTTAAAAGATAGAAAGTGGGCTTACATCCGATTGGAAGGAAGAACTTTTGGTGACGTGCCATTAAACATTGAGTTAAAATTAGAGGTCTGGGATTCTCCCAACTCCGCCGGAGTGGTGATTGATGCCATAAGATGCGCCAGATTAGCCCTGGATAATAAACTCTGCGGTGCCATCATTGAGCCATCCTCTTACTTTATGAAAACGCCTCCGGTTCAATACCCGGATCACATCTGCCGGAAAAAACTTGAGGCATTCATTAAGAAATATGGCAAATAGAGGGGTCCTCATCGCCTTCGAAGGGATTGAAGGGTCAGGAAAGACAACCCAGGCAAAACTACTTTACGATTATCTTAAAGAAAGAGGTCTCCCCTGTCTCTTCCTTCGTGAACCGGGCTCAACAGCAATCGGAGAGAAGATAAGGGAGATAATCTTAAATCCGGAATTTGAAACGATGGATCCTAAAACCGAACTCCTCCTTTATTTAGCAAGTCGTGCCCAACTGGTCGTGGAGAAGATTCTTCCGGCTTTAAGAGATAAAAAGATTATCATCACCGACCGATTCTCTGACTCTTCTCTCGCCTATCAGGGCGGGGGAAGAAAATTAGGTCTCTCCCTGGTCAGTCGGTTGAATAAATTCGCCACCAGTAAAATAAAACCCGACTTAACCATCCTCCTTGATTTACCCGTAGAGGTCGGTTTGAAAAGGATTAAAAAGCAAAACCCCGACCGGTTGGAAGGGGAGAAAGAAGAGTTTCATCAAGTAGTGCGGAAGACCTATCTCTTGATGGCAAAGAGAAGGGGAAAGAGGATTAAAGTCTTCGACGCCACTAAGGGAATAGAAGAAATCCATCTGGCGATAAGAGCTAAGGTGATAGAATTTTTAAACCAAAAAGGGCAATTATGATAAATTATGGGAAGGATAAGATGAAAAGAGCCTTAACTTTTTTAATTATTGTTTTTCTTTTAATCTCCGTCACCTGGTTTTCTGCTCGGGTCTGGGCACAAAGGGAAAATGTCTTTCACTCTCTCCGTCTCTTTTCCGACATCATCAACCTTGTTTCCCGCCATTATGTTGAAGAGGTTAAAACCGAAGACCTGGTCAAATCCGCAATCCGGGGGATGCTTAACGAACTTGACCCCTATTCCCAATATATGGATGCTGCGGAATACCGCGAACTCCAGGTGAAGACCCAGGCAAAATTTGGCGGTATTGGAATCCAGATTGGGATGCGGGATAATGTTCTGACCGTCATCGCTCCGATTGAAGGAACACCCGCCTATCGGGCGGGCTTACAAGCCGGCGATCAGATAATTGAGATTGATGGTGAGCCAACCGAAGGCTGGACAATTGCGGATGCGGTAAAAAGATTAAGGGGAACGCCCGGCACAAAAGTAAGAATTAAAATTCGCCGCGAAGCGATTAAGGAAGAATTTGAAGTCACCCTCATAAGAGACATAATCAATATCAAATCTGTCCCTTATGCCGGAATGGTAAAGAGTGATATCGGTTATGTCCGGTTAGCGGACTTCTCTCAGGTTGCCCGGAGTGAATTGGAAGACGCTCTGGATTCGCTTGTGCGCGAAGGGGCGAAAAAATTTATCTTTGATCTGCGGGGTAATTCGGGTGGTCTTTTGCAAGAAGGGTTTGAAGTCTCCAACCTCTTTCTTCCCAAAAATAGGTTAGTCGTTAGTGTCAAAGGTCGTGATATTGGAACCAATCGCGATTTTATCACGAGCGAAGACGGCAAATACCTCACTCAACCGGTTGTCCTTCTGGTTGACCGCGGAAGTGCCTCCGCCTCTGAGATTGTCGCCGGTTGTCTTCAGGATTGGGAAAGGGCACTGGTGATTGGCGAAACAACCTTCGGCAAGGGTTCGGTTCAAACCATCCACCCCCTGGAAGAATCAACCGCCTTAAAATTAACCACCGCCTACTGGTACACCCCTTCGGGTCGAAGTATCCAAAAACCCTTAAAGAAGGATAGCACCAAAGAAAAATCTTCCCGGGAATACCGAACTTTAGGACGGCTGAAAAGAGAGGTCTACGGCAAAGGAGGCATTGCCCCAGATTTATACCTCCCCTATCCCCTTCTTCCCAAATTCATTGCCCGAACCGGTCGGGAGATATTCTTTGACTTTGCCGTCCGGTATAAAGCAAGACACAAAGAGCTAAAAAGACCAATCAAATTTAATTCTGAGATATTAGAAGAATTCAAAACGTTTCTCCGGGAGAAGAAGATTGAATTCACCCCCCAGGAATTTGATTCCAGTCAAGAGATAATCGCTCAGGAAATTGAAAGGGAAGTCGCTTCAAAATTAGAGGGGACAAAGGGAGAATACGAAGTCCGCCTCGCCTATGACCCCCATGTGAAAAAGGCGATTGAACTCCTTATGACCGCTACAAAACAGGAAGATTTATTCCAGAGATAGCCCAAATTTACTTCTTCCTCTTCTTAAACTGGCACTCCGGATAACCAGAACAGGCGATAAATTTGCCAAATCGCCCCCTTCTTTCCACCAGATTTTTCCCACAATTCGGACACTTCTCCGGTAAAAGTTTCAACTCCTCCTTTTTGATAAATTTACACTCCGGATAACCAGAACAGGCAATGAATTCTCCCTTCTTTCCAATTCTTTTTACCAGTTGCCGTCCACAATTAGGACACCTTTCCTCTAAAAATTCCTTCTCCTCCTTTTTGACAAACTGGCATTCTGGATAACCGGAACAGGCAATAAACTTGCCAAATCGTCCCCATTGATAAACCAAATTCCGTCCACAGATTGGACACTTTTCGGGCAATTCCTCCCTTAAATCCTCTCTCATCTTCGGAATATTCTCTTCACTCTTTTTTAACTCATTAACGAATGGCAGATAGAATTCTCTCACCACCTCTTGCCATTCCTTACTCTTTTCTTCAATCAAATCCAATTCCTCTTCCATCTTCCGGGTGAAGTTGATTTCAAAGATAGAAGAGAAGTTATTCACCAAAATCTCCTCCGCCTTTCGTCCCAATTCGGTTGGGTAAAGTTTTCCATTCTTCTTTTCAACATATTTCCGTTCAAAAAGGGTTGAGATAATTACTGCGTAGGTTGAGGGGCGACCGATGCCGTTCACCTCCAGTTTCTTAATCAAACTGGCTTCCGTATACCGGGGTGGTGGCTGGGTTGCTCTCTCTTCTAAGAGAACTTCCACTAAATTCACCTTTTCCCCTTCTTTTAACTCAGGCAAAATCACTTCTCTTTCTTCCGAAGGGAGGATTTTCTCAAAGCCATCAAAGATTCGCTTCCTCCCATTAGCAACGAGAAGGTAATCCTCTAATTGGGGAAGGGCAATCTCAATCCTTCTTTCTTCGTATCGGGAATCTGCCATCTGGGAGGCAACCGCCCGACGAAATATCAAGTCATACAACTTATAACTATCCGCATCCAGGTAATCCTTTATCAACTCGGGTCTCTTCTCTAAATCGGTTGGTCTTATCGCCTCGTGTGCCCCTTGGGTATCTCTTCGATCTTTATAATGGCGAACCCTTTCTGGGAGATATTCCTCTCCAAAGAAATGGCGGATGAATTCCCGTTCCTTCTGGATAAATTCCTCCGCTACTCTTTTCGAGTCGGTTCGGGGATAGGTGATAAGACCCGTCCTTTCCTCTTTCAAATCTATTCCTTCAAATAATCTTTGGGCTAAGAACATCGTCTTCTTACTGGGAAAGAGTAATTTCCTTGCTGCTTCCTGTTGTAAAGAGGCGGTAATAAAAGGAGGAAGGGGGCTTTTATTTTTAATCTCCGTAAAAATCTTACTGATATTTATTTCCTTTAACTCCTGGAGCGTCTCCTTTAATCTCTTTGCTTCATCCTCGTTTCTTATCCTTTCTCCCTCCTTCCGGTGTTCTAAGCAGAACTTAATCTTCTCCCCATTCTTCTTGGCAAAGATGGCGGTGAGGACAAAATATCTTTCGGGCACAAATGTTTCAATCTCCTTTTCCCTTTCGACGATGAGTCGTAAGGCAACCGTTTGCACCCGACCAGCTGAGAGGCTTCGGTTCCTAAAAATTCGCCAGAGGATTGGGCTGACTAAATAACCGACCAATCGGTCAAGAACCCGGCGCGCCTTATGAGAATTGACCTTATTCAAATCAATCGTTCCCGGATTTTCCAATGCCCTCTTTATCCCTTCTTTTGTTATCTCATAAAAGAGGACTCTTTTTATCTCTTTATCTCCATCAATCTCTTCGGCAATATGGAAAGCAATCGCTTCGCCTTCGCGGTCGGGGTCGCATCCGAGATAAATCATCTCTGCCTTCTTCGCCTCCCTTTTGATCTCTCTCACTATCTTCCCTTTCCCTTTAATAATGATATAGGTTGGTTCAAAGTTATTTTCAATCTTTACTCCTAATTTTGTCTTGGGCAAGTCTTTAATATGTCCTTTTGTTGAGAGAACCTTCATTCCCCCTCTCAGAATTTTTGAGATTGTTTTCGCTTTCGTTGGTGACTCAACAATTAATATCTCTTTCATTTCTCATCCAATATTGCCAGAAGTTTTTTCATATCTTCGGGCAGAGGTGAGGAGAACTCCACATATTCTTTTGTTTTCGGGTGAGTGAAACCCAATCTTGCCGCATGGAGTGCCTGACGGTCAATCACCGAGAGCATCTTTTTCGCTCTGGCATATTCCTCTTTTGATTTTACTAAATGGGTGAGGGAACGTCCGTATTCCTTATCTCCCACCACTGGATGGCCATAATGGCTCATATGCACTCTGATTTGGTGTGTGCGGCCGGTTAAAAGTTTAAGCCGACAATAAGTGGCGATACCGTATCTCTTTATCACTGTAAATTCGGTAATTGCCTTTTTTGACCCGAAAGGGGTGACCGCCATCTTCTTTCGGTCCAGGGAGTCCCGACCAATTGGCGCCTCAATTATTCCCTTCTCCAACGGCAGATTACCCCAGAGAACAGCAAGATACTCCCGATTGATTCTCCTTTTTTCCAGTTCCTTACCCAAAAAGGAGAGGGCGGAATCGGTTTTGGCAAAAACGATTAAGCCGGTTGTGTCTTTATCCAGACGGTGGATTACCCCGGGGCGAACCTTCTCCTGTCCGACTGGCAAGTTTTGACAATGGAAGAGAAGAGCATTAACCAGTGTTCCTGATTTATGACCTCTTGCCGGGTGAACTACCATTCCCTTCGGTTTATCAATCACAATCACATCCTCATCTTCGTAGACGATATTAAGAGGTATCGCTTCCGGGATAATCGTTAGTTCCCTTTCCAGTTCAAAACGGGCATAGACATTATCTCCCCCTTTCACTCGATAGGAAGGCTTCACCTTCCGCTCGTTGACCAAAACCTTCCCTTCTCTTATCAACCTTACGACCTTATTTCGGGAGAGCCCAATACCGGAAACAAGAAGATAGTGGTCCAGTCTCGTGCCGCGCATCTTCTCTGCCACAATCCGCTGAAACTCCCTTTCCATCTGCTTAAAATAATGGAATTAAGAGAAAAGTCAACATTAACCAGAATCCGGACAAAAAGAGACTTCTGCCCAGATTAAAGGGAGAATAGATTTTAGAGATAAAAATATTAAAACCGGAAATTTTAGGGTATTGCCCTTGTGAGAAATCTTCTGGCAGGTTTATTCCCTTTTGGATTAAGGGTTTGCCTTTCCGCTCTAAAATTTCTGAAAGAACAAAGATTGGATTATAATTACCGAATATCAGCCGAAAGGATTTTTCGGTCTTTTCGTTAAAGAGAAAAATTAAAGGGAAAAAGGGCTTCATAAGGAGGCGGAGCAGGAGATTGAAAGAGAGACCCGGGAGGAAACAGGAAGAGAGATGGGAGAGGAGATTAAGAAGGAGAAAGGAGAAAAGGAAAGGAAGGAGAGAAGGAAAAAGGAAAAGAAAGGGCTAAAAAGAGAGAGAAGGGAAGAGACTAAGTAGAGGGCTTAAAAATTGGCTTAATAAGGGGCTTAGTATAGGACTCAGGGAGCAAAGGGGGATAAAATTAAGAAAAAGGCTCTAAGTTATTGTAAGATAAGGACTTAGAGGAAAAATCAGGTGAGAAAAAATGTTAGTGTCACTAACATTTTCCGCAAGCCAGAAGAATTTAGTTCAAAAATGGTCATTTTTATAAGTTATTGAAAAATAGAGACTTATCAAAATGAAATTAGGAGAGAAAAGGGTCTTTTTGCCCTGATTGTCGGAAAGTTAGAATTAAAAATTTGAGGGTATTGACAAAAATAAAGATTGGATTATAATTAAAGAAATGAAATTAGGGATGAAAAGAATTAGAGAAATCTTTGAATCTGTGCCTATTTTTTGGGTTGTGCCTCAAAACAACCCGAAGGAGGATGAAATGAAACTTTTAATTTTTATCCAAAAAGATAAGGTTGGAGTTTATTCCCAAAAGATTTATCGGCTTTCAGGAAAGCGAAAGGCGGAAAATAGTCGGCTGTTTATTCTCTTTACTTTTCTCTCCTTTCTCCTCCCTGCTCTCTTATTTAGCCAGTGGCTTGAGACAACAATCTATCTTTCAGATTCGCTTTCGGGAATGGCAAATCCTTGCGCCTTTACTTATAATGCAACAAATAATAAAATCTATGTTGGTGGTGAATATGGTAATTGCGTGATTGTGATTGATGGAGAAACAAATCAAAAGATTGCGAAAATCCCGGCTGGAAGAGGTATTTATTCTCTTTGCTGGAACTCAACCAATAATAAGGTCTATTGCGCCAATTATTATAGTAACAATGTTACGGTGATTGATGGGGCAACTAACCAGGTAATCGCAACAATTCCAGTGGGAAGTCATCCTTATGCTTTGGTTTGGAACTCAACCAATAATAAGGTCTATTGCGCCAATCGGGGAAGTCACAATGTTTCGGTGATTGATGGGGCAACTAATCAGGTGATTGCAACAATCCAGGTGGGAGATTATCCTCGTGCTCTGGTTTGGAACTCAACCAATAATAAGGTCTATTGCGCCAATCGGAGAAGTCACAATGTTTCGGTGATTGATGGGGAGGCAAACCAGGTAATTACAACAATTCCAGTGGGAAGATATCCTTTGGCTTTGGTTTGGAACTCAACCAATAATAAGGTCTATTGCGCCAATTATGGAAGCGACAATATTTCGGTGATTGATGGGGCAACTAATCAGGTGATTGCAACAATCCAGGTGGGAGATTATCCTCGTGCTCTGGTTTGGAACTCAACCAATAATAGGGTCTATTGCGCCAATTATTTGAGTGACAATGTTTCGGTGATTGATGGGGAGGCTAACCAAGTAATTGCAACAATTCCCGTGGGAGATAGGCCTTCTGCTTTGGTTTGGAATTCAACCAATAATAAGGTCTATTGCGCCAATAAGGGAAGTGACAATGTTTCGGTGATTGATGGGGAGGCTAACCAAGTAATTGCAACAATCCGGGTGGAAGACGGTCCTTCTGCTTTTGTTTGGAACTCAACCAATAATAAGGTCTATTGCGTCAATTATTTGAGTCACAATGTTTCGGTGATTGATGGTGCAACTAACCAGGTGATTGCAACAATCCCAGTGGGAGATGGTCCTTGTGCTTTGGTTTGGAATTCAACCAATAATAAGGTCTATTGCGCCAATCTTGGAAGTGACAATGTTACAGTGATTGATGGGGAGGCTAACCAAGTAATTGCAACAATCCAAGTGGGAGATGGTCCTTCTGCTTTGGTTTGGAACTCAACCAACAATAAGGTCTATTGCGCCAATTATTGGGATAGCACTGTTTCAGTGATTGATGGGGCAACTAACCAGGTGATTGCAACAATCCAGGTGGGAGACGGTCCTTCTGCTTTTGTTTGGAACTCAACCAATAATAAGGTCTATTGCGCCAATTATTGGGATAGCACTGTTTCAGTGATTGATGGTGCAACTAACCAGGTGATTGCAACAATCCCAGTGGGAGATGGTCCTTGTGCTTTGGTTTGGAATTCAACCAATAATAAGGTCTATTGCGCCAATTATTGGAGTGACAATGTTTCGGTGATTGATGGGGAGACTAACCAGGTGATTGCAACCATCCGGGTGGGAGATGGTCCTTGGGCTTTGGTTTGGAACTCAACCAATAATAAGGTCTATTGCGCCAACCAGTGGAGTGACAACGTTACGGTGATTGATGGGGCAACTAACCAGGTAATTGCAACAATTCAGGTGGGGAGTGGTCCTCGGGCTTTGGTTTGGAACTCAACCAATAATAAGGTCTATTGTGCCAATTCGGGAAGGGACAGTGTTTCGGTGATTGATGGGGCAACTAACCAGGTGATTACAACAATCCAAGTGGGAGATTATCCTTGTGCTTTTGCCTGGAATTCAATCGAGAACCGAACCTATGTGGCAAATTACAGGTCTTCCAGTATCTCGGTCATTCGGGATGTAACAGGAATTGAAGAATACTTTTTGCCTGATGTTAAACCTTTAACTTCAGAAATCTATCCCAATCCAGCAAATTCGTTTTTCGTTATCCGTTGCCCGTTGCCCGTAAAAGAGATTAAAATCTTTGATGTTTCCGGAAAGTTGATAAAAGAGATTACCTTCTCTTCTGCCAGCGAGCCAAAGATATCATTAAAGGGAATAAAAACCGGTGTCTATCTCTTAAAGATAAAAACCGAAAATAAAGAATTCACCCAAAAACTCATTATTAAATAATAAGCCGGTCTATTTTCTGATTACAAAGGATAAAGAGAGCACTCTCTCCCTCAGGTTCAGAATAGCCTCTCACTATCACCCTGAATATCCTCTTCCTGTTGTCTGGGGTTTGAAATGTCTTATTCTTCCCTTTTAACTAATTTCCGGGCTTCCTTCTATTTTTGGGGCTTTCCGTTTCAAATCTGATTCGTTTTGAAAACGTTTCCTTCCTTCTGCGAAGCGAATGGATTTTTCCTAAAAATAGAAAGCGAAGATTCTCTCTCCAGTTTGACGGCAAGAGAATAATATTATAGAATTAGATATGCTCACTCAGAGTCTGGGCAAATACCGAATTATCAAATGGCTCGGTGGCGGTCAATTCGGCGATGTCTATTTAGCCTACGACACTATCCTGAAAGAGAACTTCGCCTTAAAAGTCTCCCGGATGCGCAGGGAAGATACCCAAATCTTAAAAGAAGAGGCACGTCTCCTTGCCTCCTTAGAACACAAAAATATCGTCCGTTTCTACAATATTGACTACATCGCCGGCAAATTAGTTCTGATTACGGAATATGTGAAGGGGAAATCTTTAAGAGCGATGTTGGAAAGGGAGGAATTAGATTTTCTCCGAACAATGAATATTATTGAGCAATGCCTCGCCGGACTGAGTTATGCCCACAAAAAGGGGATAATCCATCGGGACCTAAAACCCGAAAATATTCTAATCTCCGATGAAGGGTTGGTTAAGATTACGGACTTCGGTCTGGGCAAGTTCTTAAAAGAAGGCTCGCTTTCCGCCTCAATCGCCGGCACCCCAATCTATATGCCCCCAGAAGCCTGGAAAGGAGAGTTTTCAGTTACATCCGATATCTATTCTTTGGGTGCAGTCCTTTATGAAATGGTAACAAAAAGACCGCCCTTTCTGGCTGAAAGTCTGGAAGCAATCCGAAAACTTGTCTTTGAAGAAGAACCAATCCGACCCAAAATCTTAAACCCCTCTTTACCGGAGACGGTGGAAAATACCATTTTGCGGGCATTAGATAAAAACCCCGAGAAAAGACCCCATTCGGCTGAAGAATTCCATCGTCTCCTTTTCCGAAAAACCATTGAGATAAAACCCCTGACAATATTTAAGATTGAACCCGAAATAAACCTCACACCCCAACAGAGAGAGATAATTACCAGTAAGGAGAAGAAAATCCTTGTAACCGGTGGACCGGGTAGCGGCAAGACAACAACCTTAACCTATAAGGCTTATCACTCCTTAAAGGAGGAGGGGATTGAACCGGAATCGCTCCTCTGCCTCACCTTTACCCAGAAATCCGCTAAGGACTTAAAAGAGAGATTGGAGAAACTTCTAAAAAGGGAAGTGCGGAATATCTTCATCGGCACATTCCACAATCTCTGCCTCCAGATTCTCAAAGCGGAGGCAGAATTATTAGACCTAAATCCTAACTTTACCGTTGTTGAGCCATTCCCCAAATCCCTCCGTCTGGAAATTCCCGGTTTGGGCAATCAGCAGATTGAAAGGTTAAAGAGGATGATTGAGAAGTTTAAGTCAATCCCCCTTTTGCCCGAAGAGGTTGAAAGAGAGGCAAAGACCACTTTTCAGAAATTAGCCGCAGAAACCTTTCGCCGTTACCAGGAGTATCTGAAAAAGAGAGACCTCTTAGATTTTGACGACCTCATCTATTATACCTACTTTTTATTGAAGAATTTTCCCGAGGTGCGCGAGAGATATTCCCGCGAATTTAAACGGGTCTTTGTCGACGAATTGCAGGACCTAACCCCGGTTCAATATCAAATCCTGCCTTTTCTGGTTAGTGCCAACGAATATATCTTTCTTACTGGCGACCCCAACCAATCGATTTACGAATGGCGAAATGCCCGACCGGAAAATATCTTTCTCGCCCAGAAAGATTTTCCTAACATCAAGACCTACCATTTAACCACTAACTTCCGCCTTCCGGAAAATATTTATCAGATCTGCCAAAACCTGATTGGGAAGGAAGAGGCAAAACCAGTCCTTTTGATTAAGACCGAAGGAAGGACCGAATTGTTCGGGGCGGAAAGTGAAGAGGAAGAGGTGCTTTTTCTTATAAAGAAGATAAAAGAGATAGTAAAGAAGGAGAAACGTTCCTATTCAGAAATTGCGGTCTTATACCGAACCAATTCCCAGTCCCGAATCTACGAAGAAGGGCTCTTGACGGCAAACATCCCTTATGAGATTATTGGGGACGAAAGATTTTACGAAAGGGAGGAAATCAGAAATCTAATTCAACTCTTACGAGCAATTAACCTCAATGATAAAGAATTGGCTAAACCGGTTATCGCCTGGCTCCTCAATTCCCCGGAGGAAAGATTAAAGATTAAAGAGGACAAATTCCTTCTCTCCCCGGCGGAAGAAAAAGCAACTAATCTTATTGATTTCCTCAATAAAACATTTAGCGAAAAGGGAATAAATCCCGAATTAATCCTTAATACCATCTTAGCCAATGCCCCTCTCTTTTCCTTCTGGCGGGAGAAAGAGATGGGGAGAGTAAGATTGAGAAATATTCAAGAATTAATCAACGAAGCGAAAGAATTTAGCGCGGGGGAAATTAAGGAATTCTTAGAAAAGATTCAACTTTTGGAAGACCTGGCACTGGTTGATTGGGGAAAGGACTTCGTCCGTCTGTTAACCGTCCATGCGGCAAAGGGCTTAGAATTTCCCATTGTCTTTCTCGTCGGAATGGTAGAAGGTCTTTTCCCATTATTCGGCAATACCCTGAACCCAAAAAGATTAGCCGAAGAGAAGAGACTCTGCTATGTGGCGGTCAGTCGAGCGACGGAAAGGCTTTATATCTCTTACCCAAAAAGGATTGGTGGGAAACGACAAGAGGTCTCCCGTTTCATTCCGGAGATGCTCGGAATTTAATTAAAATCCGCGGTGGAGACCTAAACTTCGGGCATACTCTACTACCTCATTGTATTCCTTCTCGGTTATCCGCCGGGAAAGTTCCAAATAAAGATGGGCACGATAACAAGGACGGTATTGTGCCATAATATTCACATAAGAATCCCTTGAAACTTCCTGGGCAATAAACTCTAACACCCGAAAGGAACCAGCAATCCGGTTCGGGAGAACTAAATGGCGAATTAGAAGCCCCCTTTGGGCAATTCCCCTTTCATCGCAAATCAAATCCCCAACCTGCCGGTGCATCTCTTTGATTGCCAACTTATTTATTGAAAAATAATTTGGCGCATTAGAATACCTTCGGGCATTTCCCTCATCGGAATATTTCGCATCAGGCATATAAATGTCCACCACCCCTTCTAATAACTTCAATGTCTCCACCTTATCATAACCGCCCGTATTATAAACAATCGGAATCCTTAAACCTTCTTTAACCGCCACAAGCAATGCCTCCAGAAACTGGGGAACAATATGGGTTGGGGAAACTAAGTTTATATTGTGACAGCCAATATCCTGCAGGTAGAGCATCATCCGAGCAAGTTCCTCTTCATTCTTCTCCCGTCCCTCTCCCAACTGGCTAATCTCATAATTCTGACAGAAAAGACAGTTGAGGTTACAATTTGAGAAAAAGATTGTCCCGGAACCAGAATGACCAACCAATTCTGGCTCTTCCCCGAAGTGGGGACCATAGGACGAAATTACCGCATACCGCCCGGTCCGGCAATGTCCTTTTTCATCTCGCAAACGATTCACTCCACACTCCCGAGGACAGAGCCGGCAATTCTCCAAGAGCGCCACCGCCTTTTCTTTTATCTCCTTCAGATTTACCGAGAGATAGGAAGGTCTTCTCATCTCCGCCGAAAGAAGCCAACCACTGGATTAATGTTCGTGGTCATCGGCAGATTCTCCGGCAAAGACCTTAAAAAGAGATGCCCATAATTTTTTCTGATTATCCGTTTATCCAAAACGCCAACGACGCCCCGGTCCCTCTTATTCCGAATTAGGCGACCAAATCCTTGCCGGAAGCGAAGCACTGCCTGCGGTAGTTGAAACGACCAAAAAGGCTCTTCCCCCCTTCTTCTTAAATTCTCAACGATTCCTTCAATCCGCGGTTCATCCGGAACATCAAAAGGCAAGCGGGTAATAATGAGACAACTCAAGGCCTCACCCGGAACATCAATCCCCTGCCAGAAAGAAGCGGTAGCAAAAAGACAGGAGGTTGTATCCTCTTGAAATCTCTTCAGCAATTGATAAGCCGGTTCCTCCCCTTGTTTTAGAAATTGATACTCTCCTTTCCGACAGAGGGCAAACACCTCTTCCATCATCTTAAAACTGGTAAAGAGAATCAGAGTCCTTCCCCGGGCAATTTTAATTAACTCGTCAATTGATTGCGCACAACGGCGAATGAAATCCCCTTCCTCTTTCGGAAAAGGAAGCCTTTCGTCAATAAACAAAAGACTCTGTTTCTCATAATCAAAAGGTGAAGGGAAGATTGACTTTTGATATTCTTCCATTCCCAACCGATTGGCGAGGAAACTAAAATCGCCCGCCACTGTAAGAGTGGCAGAGGTCAAAATAAAGACCTTAAAATTACTCAGGATTTTCTTCATCATCCCAACAATCGAAAGGGGAGCACTTTTTAAGTATATCCTGCCTCCCTCCCTCTCCCACCAGTAGACCGAACCCGAGTCCCCTAAATTAACAAACTCTTTAAGTTCTTTCTCCTTTTCCTTCAGACTTTTAATCAACCCCCACACCTCCGGTTTCAAATCATCGTCTCTCATCTCTTGATATATCCGCAAAAGCGAAAGATTTAAATCTTCCAATTCCACAATGAAATCACTGGCAAGTTGGAGTGGTGACAGGATTCTCTTTCTTTCCGCCACCTGCTCGGTAATTTCCAAAAAGAAATCATTAAGGGAGATATTGAGTTTTTCCAATCTCTTCTTCCAATGCTCTTGAAGGGAAAGGCTGAGAGGTAAATGATTCAAAAGCCCTTTTTTCGTTTTCAAATTATAGAGAAGTTCTAAACTCCTCTTCAATCCGTTATTTGACAAATCAATCCCGAAGTAATTCACCCCGGCATCTTCTAAGCGATGCGCCTCATCGAAAACGATTGTATCAAACGTCGGAAGGAGTTTGTAATCGGTGGCGCAGTGGGCGAAAAAGAGGAAATGATTGATCACCAGAACCTCCGCTTCCTCCCATTTCTTCTTTGCCCGAAAATAGTAGCATTCTTCGTAGAATGGACATCTCTTTTCCAGACAGTTATCCCGGTCGCGATTAATTTTATTTAATAAGTTCGGTTCAATATTTTCGGGGAAATCTATGAGCAGTCCTTCTTTCTCTTTTGCCCAGGAGAAAATTTTATCTTTTAGATATCTCTCCTCTTCCCGTTCGAAGAGTCCATAACGGAGAGAATTATTTGCCCGTTTTGGACAGAAATAATTCTCTGAACCATAAGCACTCGCAAAACGAAAAGGAATCAACCTCTGGGCGATGGGTATATCCTTCTTTACCAGTTGTTCCTGAAGAATTTTGGTGTAGGTAGAAATAACCACCCTCTTATTTTCTTTTCGTCCGTGCTGGATGAGCGGTAAAAGATAGGCAAGGGTCTTTCCAATTCCGGTTCCTGCTTCCACTAAGAGGTTCTTCCTTTCTGCCAGGCACTCAGCAATCAGGATTGCCATCGCCACTTGCCCTTTCCGTTCTTCATAGTGAGGAAGAATTCGGGGAAGTTCTTTTTGGAAAAGATTGATTAAACTCTCCCTATCTTTCATTGGGCTTTATCTCATAATCCCTGACGAAAACCTCATCAAAGGAATAGACATTATGGAAATCCTCTTTCTTATCCTTTCTGGTTTTGGATAATATTTTCGCCTCAACCAAATTGAAAACAATCTCGCCGAAATCGTCGGTCGTCTTCACACCCCAATCTTCCAAAACGGTCTTTGCCATCCGCCCGAATTTAATCCGCGCCAGTTCCTTTATTCCTTCCAGAAGTTCCTGACCGGTAACATGCTTCCGTTTCTTAAATAACCTCCGGGTATAATCTAAGGCTTCAAAGAGGAAAAGGTAGGCATCAATTTTATAGCGATTGTCCTTTTTTAAGATTTCTTCTAACTCTTCACGCAGTCTTTTCAATCTTCTGGAATGCCTGTTTCAAATCGGCGATTATGTCGCGATAATCTTCAATTCCCACCGACATCCGAACCAGACCTTCACTAATTCCAGCCTTTTCCAGAGCCTCTTTGCTATAAGTGGAATGAGTCATTGAGGCGGGATGTTCAATCAGGGTGGCGGTATCGCCGAGGCTGACCGCACAGAGGCAGAGTTTTATATTGTCCATTAAGATTCTTCCGGCTTCCCTCCCTCCTTTTAATTCAAAGGCGAGCATACTACCAAATCCCGACATCTGCTTTCGAGCAATCGGGTATTGGGGATGAGAAGGCAAACCGGGATAAAAGAGACGTGTCACTTCTTTTTGTTCAGCCAGGAATTTCGCCACCCTCATCCCGTTTTCATTATGTCTCTCCATCCGCACCCCAAGGGTCTTTATCCCGCGGAGAAGGAGCCAGGCATTAAAAGGACTGATCACACCGCCTAAACACCGAATTGCCTTTTCTTTCAAATCCTTGATGAAATCCTTTTTGCCGATTACCAACCCTCCCAGGGTATCAGCGTGTCCGGAGATAAATTTGGTTGCGGAATGGACAACGACATCTGCTCCTAATTTCAAAGGTTTCTGGTTATAAAAGGTGGCGAAGGTATTATCAACAACCAAATAACCCCCAACCGAGTGGGCAAGTTTTGCCGCCTCTTGAATATCAATTATCTCGCAGGTTGGATTAGTTGGCGTCTCAATCAGAAGGCATTTCGTTTTTTTATTAAGGGCTTTCTTCGCCTCTTTTAAGAAATTCTTTACCCGAAGGAATCTTACTTTAATCCCCAGGGGCAAAAGGATGGAAACCAGAAGGGAGTAGGTGCAACCGTAGATTGGGTAAGAGGCGATAATCTCATCACCTTTATGACAGAGAGTGAAAAGGGTACTGGCGATTGCTGCCATACCGGAGGCAAGGGCGGCGCAATCCTCTCCTTCCTCTAAGAAGGCAATCTTTTCTTCTAATGCCCGAATCGTTGGGTTACCCAATCTCGTGTAGATATAACCTTCCTTTTCGCCGGCAAAGATTTTTGCCCCATCTTCCGCACTGGCAAAAGTGAAAAGGGCGGTCTGATATATCGGAACCGAAAGAGAACGGGTATTGGGATCACCTAAAACTTCCTTTCCGTGAATAACCTTAGTATTTTCGCGCATAAGTTCTCCCAAAACTTTATCATAAAAAAAATCCGCTCAATGTCAAGTTGAACCTTTACCCTAATTTATCCACCTATTGACATATTGGGAAAATCTGATAAATTTGCCAGTTGATTGGTATGCGCATCTTAGTAATTGGCGGTGGCGGAAGAGAACACGCAATCCTCCATTCTCTGGCTCCTGCCCCTAAGGTTGAGCTTTTTGCCTGTCCGGGTAACGGCGGGATTAGCCAGATTGCCCAATGCTTTCCGATTCCCCCGGATGATATCAATTCCCTCTTGAAATTTGCTCGGGAGAAAAAGATTGATTTAACTATTGTCGGACCGGAATTACCCCTTGCCTTAGGGATAGTTGATGCCTTTGAAAAAGAAGGGCTTTTAATCTTTGGTCCAAATAAAAACGCAGCCCGGTTAGAAGCGGATAAAGGTTTTGCCCGGGAATTTATGAGGAGGCACAACATCCCTTCTCCGGATTTCTTTATTGCTCAGGACCCGGAATCGGCAATAGAATGCGCCCGAGATTTTCTTCGCAAAAGCCCTTATTCCGCTTGTCTCATTAAGGCAAGTGGCCTTGCTTTTGGGAAGGGGGCTTTTGTCTTAAAATCATTCAACGAGATAGAAAAGACAGTTGACGATTTAATGAGGAAAAAGGTCTTAGGTCCGGCCGGAGAAAAATTGGTGATTGAAGAATATCTTCCCGGTGAGGAGGCATCGCTTATTGCCTTCACCGATAGTGAAACAATCCTCTCCTGCCTTCCTTCCCAGGACCACAAACGGCTTTACGACAACGACGAAGGACCAAATACCGGAGGAATGGGTGCTTATGCTCCGGCACCATTAGTTAATGAAGAGATAAGAAAAAGGACGGATGAAGAGGTCTTCCTTCGGTTTCTGAAAGGCTTAAAAGAAGAAGGAATCATTTATAAAGGAATCATCTACGCGGGAATCATTGTCAGCAATAACCAACCATATGTCTTGGAATTTAATTGCCGTTTTGGTGACCCGGAAACCCAGGCAATTTTGCCTTTATTAAGAAGAGACCTCTTAGAAATCTGCCTTCGGACAATTGAAGGGAGTCTTAAAGGGGTAAAACTCGCCTGGGAAGAAGGATATGCCTTAAATGTTGTCTTAGCCGCAAAAGGCTATCCCGGCAATTATGAGAAGGGGAAGATGATAAAAATTCCCGAGGAATACGAAAATGCGATAATCTTTCACGCCGGAACCGAAAGAAGAGACAATCAATTCTTTACTGCTGGGGGACGAGTTATTTCGGTTACTGGTCTCGGGAAAACTCTGGCTGAAGCCAAAAAGAATGCCTATAAGGTAGCGGATAAGATTGAATTTGAAGGAAAACATTTAAGAAGAGATATTGGGGATAAAGGGATAAAAAGATTAAATGAAGCGGGAAAGATGGCGTGATAATCCTCGCCTGATAAAAAAGATCCGGGAAGTGGCTCAATCTTCTGCTGTCCTCCTCCCTTATCGCCAGACAAATATTTTAATATCCAGGGTGAAGGAAAAATTACCTCTCCCCTGTCGGCTCTTTTTCTCCTCCGAAAAGGTGAGAGGGAAGGTTGGCAAAAAGGGGGAAAAAATCCTCAATGAAATCTTCCCGGCTTCGCTTCTCTTCCACCTTGATAACGAATATTTAACCCTCGCTTCTGACCCGATGATCAAAAAGATCTTTGCTTCGGAAGAAGAGATTTTCTTTTCCGAGTGGCAAGAAGAGAAAGATTGGGAGGCGAGCCTTTGGATTGAAGGCGAGAGGAAAAAGGTAAGACCGTTTACTATTCTGAAAATGGGAAACGACTCCCTTCTTCTGGAAAAGAAGGGGGAAGTGGGAATCTTGGAAGTTGAAAAAGCGCTCGGCGAAAAGGTAAAACTTTCTCCGGAACTTTTCTTTTCCGTTCTAATTGTCTGCACCGGAAATACCTGCCGGAGTCCAATGGCGAAGGGAATTCTTGAAAAACTTCTCTCGGGGAGGAATGTTTTTGTTTATTCCGCCGGAGTGAGCAGTTCAAAAAACCTTCCTCCTTCTGATTATGCGCAAAGATTCGTGGCGCGATTGGGAGGCGATATCTCCCGCCACCGCTCCCAACCTCTCACCCCGGAGATGATTGAAGATGCGGACTTAATATTAGTGATGGAGAAATGGCACCTCTTAAAAATAAAGGAGATAAAACCCGAAGCGGAAAATAAAGTATTTATGCTCTCTTCTTATCCCGAGAAAGAAGGGAAGGATATCTCCGACCCAATTGGTCTCCCCTACGAGAGTTTTTTTGAGATTGGGCATGAGATAGAGAGATATTTAGAAAAAGTTGCCCAGGATATAAAGGAGAGGTTATGACAAAATTTTTAACCGAAGAGCAAAAGATGATAAAAGATTTGGCGCGAAAGATCTCGGAAGAGAAGGTAAAACCAATTCGGAAGCAACTGGATGAGAGGCAGGAGTATCCTTTTGCGATAATGGAGGAATTCGCCAAAGCCGACCTTTTCCGAATCTACATCCCGACGGAATACGAAGGAATGGGTGGCGGTGTCTTTGAGATGTGTCTGGCGGTAGAAGAGATCTCTCGCATCTGCGGTGGCGTCGGCGTCTCCTATGCTGCCTGCGGTCTTGCCGCATTTCCAATTATCCTCTTTGGTTCCGAAGAGCAGAAACGAAGGTATCTACCCCGAATTGCTAAGGGAGAAATTTGCGCCTTTGCCTTAACCGAAGCCCAGGCCGGTTCGGATGCCTCTAATGTCCAAACGACCGCCCGCCGGGATGGAAAATATTACATCCTGAACGGGACAAAACAATTTATCACCAATGGTGGAGTCGCCAATATCTATGTGGTAATCGCCGCAACCGACAAGCGACGTGGAGCAAGAGGACTTTCCGCCTTTATTGTCGAAAAGGGAACCCCCGGTTTCACCTTCGGTAAGGAAGAAGATAAGATGGGAATAAGATGTTCTAAGACCAGCGAGTTAATCTTTCAAGATTGTCCGGTTCCCGAAGAAAATCTTTTGGGTAAAGAAGGGATGGGATTTATTATCACAATGCGGACTTTTGATAAAACCCGACCCGGAGTTGGTGCCCAGGCAGTAGGAATTGCGCAAGGTGCCTTAGAAGAAGCATTGGCTTACGCCAAGAATCGGGTCCAATTTGGCCAGCCAATCGCCTCCTTCCAGACGATTCAAAATTATCTGGCGGATATGGCCACAGAGATTGAGGCAGCACGGCAACTTGTCTACTATGCCGCCCAAATTTGTGATTCCGGTGCCAAAAATATCTCCGCCCTCTCTTCAATGGCAAAACTCTTTGCCTCAGATGTGGCGATGCGAGTAACAATCAAAGCAGTGCAAATCTTTGGTGGCTACGGATATATGAAAGACTATCCCGTGGAAAAGATGATGCGTGATGCCAAAATTACTCAAATCTATGAGGGAACGAACGAAATCCAGCGTTTAGTCATCGCCTCCGAACTCCTAAAAGGAACCGCAACCCCAATCCTTTGAAACCTTGATTTTCCTCTGCTTTTCTTTAATCATCATCTCTAATTACTTGGGACATCCTTCCGCGCGAAAAGAACGGTGCGAAAGAATCCTTAAAGAATCGCCCGATAATCCTGAAATCCTCCGGGAATTAGGAATTGCCTATTACAAACTCCGAAACTTTGCCCAAGCCAAGGAATGCCTGAAAAGGTCGTTAACCCTTTCCCCCGCTTTTGAAACAAGACTCTGGTATTATAAAGCAAAAGCAAAATTGGGAGAGAAGAACGAAGAAGAAGTAAAAAACCTGAAAGGAGAAATAAAAAGGTTAATTAAAGAAAAAAGTGAGGAAAATCTCACAATTGCCTATGAGGTATTCTCCTTAATTGATACAACCGAGGCAAAATTGATTGAAAAAGAAATATTGGAGAAATTTCCCGAGAGTAAAGTCGGCTATTCAATAATTGGCCATAATATCTTTTACGATAGCCTCTACCCCATCTGGACCGATGATACCGCAAAGGTCCGATATCTCACTCGATTCTTAGGGAGATATCCGAAAACCGAATGGCGTTTTATCGCCTACCAGTTCCTTTTGAGTTCCCTATTCACCCTGAAAGATTTCCCCTCCTTGATCACAACTCTGGAAAAGATGCTGAAAGAAGACTCACTAAATCCCCTCGCCTATAATTTTGCTTCCCATCTCCTATTAAGAAGTGAGACCCTCTCAATCGAAGCGAAAAGATATGCGGAAAAGGCAAGAGAATTATTTCCGAAATTTCCTGGTTTTCCAAATCTCCCCGAAGGACAGTGGCAATTACAAAAAGCCCGCATCTTACCCGATGCCAATTTTAACTATGCCCGCGCCCTATTGAAATTGGGTGACTTAGACTCAGCCGAATGGTATATTCAGCAGGCAATCCGAACGGCAAACTTTGACCTGGATAATGACGCAACAAGGTCTCCTTACTATTACCTCTTAGGTGAAATCAAGGAAAAGAAAGGAAGGTTAAAGGAGGCGATTAACGCTTATCTCCTTTCCCTGATTGAAGGTGATGTTAACAATTTCTGGTCAAGAAAATCGGATTCGGCACTCAAACGGCTTTTCCGGGACACAAATAAAATATTGCCCGCCGCTCGAAAAATTATGGGCTATAAAGGTCCAATATTTGTTGATGTTACCGAGAGAATTGGCTTAAAGGGACGAAAGGAAACAAGGGTCGCCTTTGGCGATATTGACAACGACGGTTACGAAGACTTACTCCTCAATGGCACGAAACTCTTTAAGAACCAAAAAGGAGAGAGATTTTTAGATATCACCGCTCCGGCGGGATTGGGAATTTTTTCCGCCAGTGGCGGTCTATTGGTTGATTTCAACAACGATGGTTTTCTTGATATAATCGCCGGTGGTTCCGAAGATCGGATTTTCAAAAATAATGGTGATTTGACCTTTACGGAAATTTTCCGCTTTCCCGACACCTCCCCAACTGAAGGAATTGGAGTTGGTGATTATGATGGTGATGGGTTTTTAGATATCTATTTCGCAAACTATGAAAACTGGACAACCCATCAATACTTTCCGGATTTTCTCTACAAAAATAATGGTGATTTCACGTTTAAGGATGTGACCAAAGAAAGCGGTATCGTCCCCCCTTTTTCGGAAGAGCGGGCCGGAAGGGGAGTGAATTGGGGTGATTATAATGAAGATGGTTTAATTGATATCTACGTCTCAAATTACCGATTACAGGAGAATTTCCTCTGGCAAAATTTGGGCGATGGTCACTTTCGGAATTCCGCACCTATCTTAGGAGTTGCAGGCGATGAAACCCTTGACTACTACGGTCACACCATCGGCTCCGAATGGGCAGATTATGACAACGATGGCGACCTTGACCTCATAACTTGCAATTTAGCCCATCCCCGGTATATTGAGTTCTCCAATCGAACGAAGTTATACGAAAACCAAGGACCTCCCAATTATGATTTTATTGACAAAAGGAAGGAGTGCGGAATAAAATACGAAGAGACCCATTCGGAACCAGCTTTTGGTGATGTTGATAATGATGGTGATCTGGACCTTTACCTAACATCAGTCTACGAAAACCGAAGAAGTTTTCTCTACGAAAATGATGGCAAAGGTAATTTCCGAGATATAACCTATTTGAGTGGCACGAGGGTATTTAATGGCTGGGGGTGTGCTTTCGCCGATTTTGATAACGATGGCGACTTAGATTTAGTGGTTGGGTCTGGTTCCGGATTAAGACTGTTCCAAAACCAAACGAAAGACCAAGGCAATTATCTTAAAGTAAGACTAATTGGAAAGGAGTCAAATAAGAATGGGATTGGTGGGAAAATTATTGCTCATTACGTTGGTAAAAAGATGGTGCGCATGATTGAAGGGGGAAAAGGGACAACGAACCAAAATTCGTTAATTGCCCACTTCGGTTTTGGTAAATATCCCGGTCCAATCACCCTGGAAGTTCAATTTCCCTCGGGAAAAAGAAAGGTTTTAGATAATGTGAAGGTCAATCAATTTTTAACCATAACGGAGTAAGGATTTTTCTCTTCTTATCTAATTCCTTCAATCTTTCCCCGCATCGGAACGAACCGGACATAGTCAATATAGTTAGTATCAAGTTTTGCCCCTCTCTTCTTAAAAACTGTCAGAATCTGAACCCCTGGTGTCCGCTCATAAGGAGCACAGATTTTACCTCCATCTTTCAACTGGTCCAAAAGCGGTGACGGGACTTCCGGAATGGCACAGGTGATGATGATGTCATCAAAAGGGGCGTACTCCGGCCAGCCTTCAAAACCATCACCCCAGCGAACAAAGATATTCGTATAACCCATCTTTTTCAATCGCTCCGCCGCGCTCTGCGCCAATTTCTCAATGATTTCAATGGTATAAACCTCTTTACAAAGATGGGCAAGAATTGCCGCCTGATATCCCGAACCGGTGCCAATCTCTAACACCCTTTCTCTCCCTTTTAACTCCAATAGTTCGGTCATCAAAGCGACAATATAAGGCTGGGAGATTGTCTGTTCTTCACCGATTGGTAACGGATAATCGTTGTATGCCTCATCCCGCAAATCCTCCGGGACAAAAAGGTGGCGGGGCACAGTTTCCATCGCCTCCAGGACCCTTTTATCCTTTATTCCCCGCTTCGCAATTTGCTCTTGCACCATAAGTTTCCTTAATTTCGTATAATCATTCTCCTCTTTTTTCACTTTCCTCCCTCCACAACTTAAAAAAAATATAATGAATAATAAAAAAGGCCAGATCGTCCTCTCTTTTTTCGGGAGCCGACTAAATCCCATCCTTACCAATCATTGCCAGAAACTCCTTCTCGGATATTATCTTAATTCCTAAGGCACGGGCTTTCTCTAACTTGGAACCGGGCTCTTCACCACAAATGAGGTAATCGGTCTTTCGGGAAACAGAAGTTGAGACATTACCCCCGAGGGAGATGATTATCTCGTGTGCCTTTTCCCGCGTGAAATTCTTTAAGGTGCCAGTGATGACAAAGGTTTTTCCGGCGAGGGTTTTCGCCCTTTTCTCTTCTGATAATCTCACCCCCGCCTTCTTCAACTTGGCAATTAAGAATTGGTTATTTTTATCGGCAAAGAAATTTCTGATACTTTCCGCAACGATTGGTCCAATTCCGGCAATAGCCGAAAGTTTCTCCTCTCCGGCTTTGGCTAACTCATCAATGGAAGGGAAATGGTTAGCAAGGATTTGGGCGATACCAATCCCGACATGCCGAATTCCTAAGGCATACAATAAACGGTGGAAAGGTCGATTCTTACTTTCGGCGATGGCGTTTAAGAGGTTTGTAACCGACTTCTCCCCCATCCGCTCTAATTTCATAAGGTCTTCTCTCTTTAAGAAATAAATGTCGGCAAAGTCCTTCACCAATCCCTTCTCGACCAGGGAATTGATTATCTTTTCCCCCAGGTTTTCGATATCCATTGCCTTCCGCGAGGCAAAGTGTTCAATCCGCCTTTTGATTTGTGCGGGGCAAGAGGCATTAATACACCGGTAAGCAACTTCCTCCCTCTCTTTCACGACTTTACTGCCACAAACCGGACATTCTTTCGGAATCGGGAATTCCTTTTCCTTACCTGTCCTCTTTTCTTTAATTACCTTTACTACCTGAGGAATTATCTCCCCTGCTTTTTCCACAATCACGGTATCGTTTACCCTTATATCCTTCCTTCGCATCTCTTCAAAATTGTGGAGCGTGGCGTGAGTGACGGTTGTTCCGGATAAGAAAACGGGTTCAAATTCCGCCACCGGTGTCAAAACCCCGGTTCGACCAACCTGGACATAAATCCTTTTAATTCTGGTTGTTGCTTGTTCGGGTGGATATTTATAGGCGACCGCCCAACGAGGACTTTTGATGGTTTCGCCTAACTCCTGCCGCTGACGATAATTGTCAACTTTAATCACAATGCCATCAACCTCATAAGGCAATTCCCTTTTCTTCTCTTTCCACTCTTCACAATAATTAATCACATCATCAATACTCGGAAGCAAAGGGGAATGGGGGATGACCTTAAACCCAATTTTTCCTAATTTTTCTAAGACGAGAAAGTCGGATTGATATTTCTCACTCGGTGGCTTCGGCACAGTATGGATGAAAATATCCAGTTTCCTTTTTGCCACCTCCTTTGGGTCTAATAATTTCAAACTTCCGGCACAGGCATTGCGGGGATTAGCAAAAAGTGGCTCACCTTCCTCCTCCCTCTCTTTATTCATCTCCAGGAATTGCTTCTTAGTAATAAAGACTTCGCCCCGAACTTCCAGATTGAGAAACTCCCTCTCTTCGGTTAAGAGTCTTAAAGGCAATGTTTTTATCGTTTTAAGGTTCTGAGTGATGTCATCACCATGAATCCCATCCCCCCGGGTGGCGCCGCGGAAAAAGACTCCGTCCTTATATTTCAGGGAAACCGCTACCCCATCAACCTTCAACTCGCCAATGTATTCCACTTCGCGAAAGACCTTTTTAATCCTCTTATCAAATTCTCTCAACTCTTCATAAGAATAGGTATTATCCAGGGAGAGCATCGGTATTTCATGGGTAACGGTTGGAAACTCTTTAATCGGCTCCCCCCCAACCCTTTGGGTCGGAGAATCAGGGGTGATTAAATCCGGAAACCTTCTCTCTAATTCCTCCAGCCTTTTTAAGAGCATATCGTATTCGTAATCAGAAATTACCGGGTCGTTAAGAACATAGTAACGATAATTGTGATAATTGATTTCCTTTCGAAGTTTAGCAATCTCTTCTTTTACTTTCTCCCGATTCATAATTAATTTTACTAAGAATTTTCCTTTGTGTCAAGAGAGAAAAATTCTTGCCCTCTATTCATTCAGAAGAACTTTCCGCTTTTTTTCGCTAAACGGAAGGAAACACCAAACGTCTTTCTCCGTCGGAGAAGACTCTCCCGAAGATATTGGGTAAGTGATGGAAAAAGAGCCCGAAGGAGGAGAAGAAGAGGGGTTTAAGGAAAAGCCCTGCCCGAAGTGAGAAGAGAAAGAGGTAAAAGAAAGGATAAAAGAAGAGACCAAAGAAAGGAGAGAAAAGCGGGCTTAATCAGGGGCTTAGTATATGGTATAGGGAGCAAAGGGGGATAAAATGAAGAAAAATGGGCTAAGTTATTGTAAGATAAGGACTTAGAGGCAAAAACCAGTGAGAAAAAATGTTAGTGTCACTAACATTTTCCGCCAATCCAAACAATAAGGCTTTTTCGCCTCAACCTCCTTTTGCCTAGACAATCGCCCGAAAGTTTCTAAAGCCTCCTCCATCGGTTGCCTTAAACTAAACCTTCTTCTTCCCCCTCATATCTCCATCCCTAAAAGCACCTTCACCCTAAACCAAGCCAAAGGGCGGAGTGATTTTTATCTTCCGGATATTTGTCCCATTGAGGAGTGGAGATAATCCGCTCGATAGTATTACGAGAGATTGATAGTTTTTTCCGTTTGGCAATAGGTCTCAATCACTTTCTTTCGGACAAGGATTTAATAAAGAAAAGCAGTGATTCAAAAAATCATAAACCAATTTTTAAAACCTCTTTTAACATTTGCCCAGTGGGATTGACAGAAGAAAATTTTTTTTTATTATTTATTTTTATAGAAGCCGACATAGCTCAGAGGTAGAGCAGGGGTTTTGTAAACCTCAGGTCGGGGGTTCGAATCCCTCTGTCGGCTAAAGGTTAGAAAGGGCAGGTACCCAAGTGGCCAAAGGGGGCAGACTGTAAATCTGCTGGCGTGATGCCTTCGGAGGTTCGAATCCTTCCCTGCCCAATGCGGGTGTAGCGCAACGGTAGCGCAACGGCCTTCCAAGCCGTTGGTTGCGGGTTCGAATCCCGTCACCCGCTTTTCTATCCTTGACTTTTTTTAGAAATTTTGTATTATTTTATAATAAACTTGACCTTTGGAAAAAGCGAGGTATAATAAAAGATACCTTTGCCCATGTAGCTCAGTCGGTGGAGCACATCCTTGGTAAGGATGAGGTCGCCGGTTCGATTCCGGCCGTGGGCTTAAAAGGAGAAGAAAGAGGAGGAATAATACATGGCTAAGGCGAAGTTTGAACGGAAAAAGCCTCATTTGAACATCGGCACGATTGGACATGTGGACCACGGCAAAACGACTTTAACTTCGGCAATTACCCTCTGCTTAGAGAAGAAGGGGTTGGCGAAATATACCCCTTATGACCAGATTGATAAGGCCCCCGAGGAAAAGGCAAGGGGACTAACGATTCAGCTGGCGCATATTGAATACGAAAGTGAAAAGCGCCACTACGCCCATATCGATTGCCCCGGGCACGTTGACTACATTAAGAATATGATTACCGGTGCCGCTCAGATGGATGGCGCAATCCTTGTTGTCTCTGCTCCTGATGGCGCTATGCCTCAAACCCGAGAACACGTTCTTCTTGCCCGTCAGGTAAATGTGCCGGCAATTGTTGTCTTTCTCAACAAGATCGATATGATGTCGGACCCGGAGTTGATTGAGGTGGCTGAGTTAGAGGTAAGAGATATCCTGAATAAGTATAACTTCCCGGGTGACGAAATCCCGTTTGTTCGCGGAAGTGCCCTCAAGGCCTTGGAATGCGGTTGCGGCAAAGATGAGTGTCAATGGTGTGGTCCCATCTTCCAGTTGATAAAAGCGGTTGATGATTATATCCCCATTCCGGTGCGAGATTTAGACAAGCCATTCTTAATGCCGGTTGAGGATGTATTTTCTATCACCGGAAGGGGAACAGTCGTAACCGGTAAAGTGGAAAGAGGCCGAATCGTTCCGGGAATGGAGGTTGAACTCATTGGTTTTGGGACCCATATCAAAACCGTGGCGACGAGCATTGAAATGTTCCGCAAGGTCTTAGATGAAGGGGTAGCAGGAGATAACATCGGAATCTTACTCCGGGGAGTGGAAAAAGACCAGGCACTCCGCGGCATGGTCGTGGCAGCGGTCGGCTCCATAAAACCACATAAGAAATTCGAAGCGCAGGTTTACGTCCTGAAAAAGGAAGAGGGGGGGCGACATACTCCTTTCTTTAGTGGTTATCGACCCCAATTCTACATCCGAACGACTGACGTGACAGGCTCGGTTCAATTACCCCCCGGAGTAGAGATGGTTATGCCCGGTGATAACGTAACCCTCCAGGTGGAACTGATTTCGGAGGTAGCATTAGAAGAAGGCTCTCGGTTTGCGATTCGGGAAGGAGGAAAGACCGTCGGGGCTGGAGTCGTGAGTAAAATTATTGAATAGCGATGCGCGTCCTGATTCAACTCGCTTGCGTCGATTGCAAAAGGCGAAATTACAACACAACGAAGAATAAAAACAAACAGGAAAGATTAGAATTGAAGAAATATTGTAAGTTCTGCCGAAAACACACTGTCCACCGAGAGGTAAAATAGGCCAGTAGCTCGAACGGTTAGAGCACCGGACTCCAAATCCGGGGGATGGGGGTTCGAATCCCTCCTGGCCTGTAAATAAAAGAAGTGGCAGAAAGGTCAGAATGAAGATAAAGGAAATTATCATTCGGATTCAAAAATATCTCCGGGAAGTAGTCGGAGAGTTAAAAAAAGTCACCTGGACCGGGCGTCGGGAATTGATTTTAACAACAATTATGGTAATTATTCTCTCAGCAATCCTTTCCCTCTTTGTTGGATTTTTTGATTTCATCTTTTCCGGATTTCTCCGACTCCTTCTCCACTAAGATATGGGCTTTTACATTATCCATACCTATACGGGAAAGGAGAGGAAGGTGAAGGAGATCTTGGAGAAAAGAATTGCCGAATTATCCTTAGGAAATGTCATCCGCCGCGTCATCCTCCCTTCCGAAAAGATTTTGAAGGTAAAGAAATCCGAATTTGTCCCCGAAGAGAAAAAGTTGTATCCCGGCTACCTAATCGTCGAAATGGATGAGAGCGAGGAGACATTTAAATTAATCAGTTCCATACCAGGAGTGACCCATCTCCTGGGAACTCGGAACAAACCTCTCCCCCTTACCGAGGAAGAGGTTAACGAAGTGCTGTCCCAAATTGAGAGCGGTCAGACCAAAGCCACCGCAAAAACCCCTTTCACAAAAGGCGAGATGGTAAAAGTAATTTCCGGTCCCTTCAATGGCTTTTCGGGGACCGTAGAAGAGGTCTTTCCCGAGAGACGGCGGGTGCGCGTTACCATTACGATATTTGGGCGCCAGACCCCGGTGGAATTAGATTTCATTGAAGTTCAACCAATATAGGAGTCAAAATGGCAAAGAAACAGATCGCCTTAGTTAAACTTCAAATTCCCGCGGGGCAGGCAACACCCGCGCCCCCGGTTGGACCAGCCCTCGGACAATACGGAGTGAACATTGTAGAATTCTGCAAGCAATTCAATGCCGCCACCCAAAAGGAAACACCCGGGATTATCATCCCGGTTGTTGTGACAATCTACCAGGACCGGACCTTTACCTTCGTCATCAAAAATCCTCCGGCATCCGTTCTTCTCAAACAGGCTGCGGGTTTGGCGAAAGGCTCCCCGGAGCCCAACCGAACCAAGGTGGGAAGAATTACCCGCGCCCAACTCCGGGAAATTGCCAAAAAGAAGATTAGCGACCTCAATACCGATGACCTCGAGACCGCAATGCGCATAATTGAAGGAACGGCAAAACAGATGGGAATAACCGTGGAGGATTAACCAATGAAAAGAAGTAAAAGGTATCGCGAACTCCTAAAAAAGCTCCCCGAAAAGAAAACCTATCCCCTCTCGGAAGCGGTGCGGATGCTAAAAGAATTGGCAAATGCCCGATTCAATGAATCGGTTGATGTGGCAATTAAACTTACTTCCGACCCCAAAAAACAAGACCAGATGGTTCGGGGAACCGTCGTCTTACCCTTCGGCACCGGTAAGGAAACAAAGGTTCTCGTTCTAACGAAAGGCGAAAAGGAAAAGGAAGCAAAAGAAGCAGGAGCAGATTATGTTGGCTTTGAGGAATATATCGAAAAGATAAAATCCGGCTGGTTTGATTTTGATGTCTTGGTTGCCACACCGGACGTGATGCCCGAGGTGAGCAAGATGGGAAAACTTCTTGGCCCAAAAGGCCTAATGCCTTCGCCCAAAACCGGAACCGTCACCTTTGATGTCGGACCGGCCGTGAAAAGCCTGAAAGCCGGAAAAATCCAATTTAAGATGGACAAAACCGGAAATATCCACGCGATGATTGGCAAGGTATCCTTTGAAGCCGAAAAGATAGAAAAAAATCTTCTGGCGCTCATCAGTGAACTCCTGCGCGTGAAACCGCCAACCGTTAAAGGTCAATACATCCGCTCCTGTTACCTCTCCTCAACAATGGGACCATCACTTAAATTGGATGTGAAAGAATTGTTAGAACTGGCACGAAAGGAGAGCTAAACGATGGAAAAATCCCGAATGGTAGAAAAAGTAAAAGAAATCTTAAAGGAGGCAAAAGGTGTTTACTTTCTTGATTACCAGGGAATCACAACGGAAAAATTAAATCTCTTCCGGAAAAAGATGAAGGAATCGGGTTGCCACTTTCTCGTGGTAAAAAATCGATTGGCCGCTATCGGTTTTCAGGAATCGGGGTTTTTAACTCAGGTTCGCTCTTTCCTCAAAGGACCGACTTCTCTACTCGTTAGCCCGAAAGATGAGATTGCCCCGGCTCATCTCTTAAAGAATTTAGGAAAAGAATTCCCGGTTAAATTCAAGGGAGCGCTCGTCGGTAAAGATGTATTTGACCGCACCCAGTTTGATTTCTTAGCCAGCATTCCTCCCAAAGAAGAATTGTTCGCCAATCTGGTTTCCGCTCTCCTTTCGCCGATTACTCAACTCGCCTTCCATCTGGAAAATCTTTTGGGCGATTTGGTTATAACCCTTGAGGAAATCGCTAAAAAGAAAAACCCTTGACAATTACTCAATAATGGTTAAACTATCAGAAAGATACCCGAGAAAAGAGAGTTAGAAATGGTTGACATATTTCTAAAAGTTTATAAAATAAAAGTTTAATAATTTATGGAGGGCAATATGCCAACAAAGGTTGAAGAGTTAGTGAGTATGATTGAAAACTTGAGTGTTAGTGAACTTCACAGTTTGGTTCAAGCCCTGAAGGAGAAGTTTGGCGTTAGCGCTCCTCTCTTCATTCCTCAGGCTGCGGGACCAACGGTAGCTCAACCGACAGCCGAAGTGAAGGAAGAAAAGACTGAATTTACGGTCTCTTTGGTAGCGGTTGGGGACAAAAAAATTCAAGTTTTGAAAGAGTTGCGCGCGATTACCAACTTAGGCTTAAAAGAAGCGAAGGATTTACTGGATAACGTGCCCAGTATCATTAAACAAGGTGTTAGTAAAGAAGAAGCGGAGAAGATAAAAGCGAAATTGGAGGAAGTTGGGGCAAAGGTGGAAATAAAGTGAAACCATTTTCACTCGCTCGGGGCGAGGAAGATAGAGAGCGAGTTGCTTCACTAATAAAATAAGATGAAAAAATATTTTATGAGGTTAAAGCATACCTGGCCAATTCCTCCTTTACTCTCAATCCAACTGGACTCCTATAACTCCTTTCTCCAAATTGATTACCCACCAGAAAAAAGAAAAAACGAAGGCTTGGAAGCACTCTTTCGGGAGGTCTTCCCGATTGAGGACCCCCACCGCCATTTTATCTTAGAATACCTTTCCTATGAGTTCTCACAACCGGTTTATACAATCGAAGAAGCGATTGAAAAGGGGTTAAATTACTCAATTCCCCTGTATGCTAACTTTCGCTTAATCCGAAAGGTGCCAACCAAGGAAGAATATCGAATAAAGAGTGCTGTTGAGCAAAAGATTTTCATTATGGACCTTCCCCTTATGACGGAACAGGGCACATTTATCATCAACGGCATTGAAAGGGTTGTGGTGAGTCAACTCCATCGGGCGCCCGGAATTTATCTCCAAAGGGAGGAAGGGGAAGATTCCATTCTTTTAGTGCCCTTACGGGGTGCTTGGTTTGAAATGCGAATTGATGCTAACGACCAGATGGTTGTTCTTCTCGACCGACGGCGGCGAATTCCAATCTTTACCTTTTTCCGCGCCTTGGGATATTCTTTGAGTGAGATATTTGAAAACCTCTTCCCCATAGAGGAAAAGGAGATCGAGGTGGGCGATGTGATTGCTGAAAGGATTACCGGTGAAGAAGGAAGGGTTTATTCCGATGTTGGCGATGAAGTGACACCAGGTATCTACGACTTCCTCATCTCCCGAAATGTTAAAAGGGCTAAATGCGTTCGGGCAAATTCTCCCGGTCTCTCAGTTATCCTCCAGAGCTTAAAACAAGACTCCACCACTTCAAAAGAAGAAGCATTAAAAAAGATATTCCACCGCATCCGGGGAATTGCTGCCCACTCGGTGGAAGTAGCGGAAAACGTCATCACGGGAATGCTTTTTGACAAGCGGCGATTTGAATTAGGACGGTGTGGTCGCTATCGATTAAATCGGATATTCAACGAAAACGTTCCCCTTACGGAAACCGGTTTAACCCGGGAAGATATTATAAAGATGACCAAGCGGGCGCTTATGTTCCATCTTAGACAGTTACCACCCGATGATGTCGACCATCTAATGGCGCGTCGGGTTCGAGCGGTTGGAGAACTTTTAGCCAATCACTTCCGTGTCGCTCTCCAACAGTTGACTCAAAATATCCGAGAACGTGCCGCTCTCCTTGAAGACGCCCAGTTAACTCCTCAGGAATTAATAAACACCCGGGTGGTGAGTTCGACGGTGATGAAATTCTTTACCCAAAACCCCCTCTCCCAATTTATGGAACAAACTAATCCGCTTGCCAGTCTTATTCATAAACGTCGGGTCTCGGCATTAGGACCGGGCGGTTTAACAAAAGAGACGGCTGGTTTTGAAATTCGGGACGTTCATTACTCCCATTATGGTCGGATATGTCCGATCGAAACCCCGGAAGGTCCAAATATTGGCTTAATAAATACGATTGCTACTTATGCGAAGATCGATGAACACGGTTTCATTACCACCCCTTATTGGAAAGTGAAGGACGGCATTGTAACCAAAGAGGTGGAATATGTCAATCCGGATGAAGAGGAGAATTTAACAATCGCGGCGGTTGATACCCCGATTGATGAGCATCGCCGGATTATTGCCAAGGAGGTAATTGCTCGCCGGCGCGGCGATGTTATTACGGTTTCTCCCGAAGAAGTTACCCACATGGACATCTCCCCGAAACAGTTATTCTCCCCCTCAACAATTCTTATCCCCTTCTTAGAACATGACGATGCCGACCGGGCATTAATGGGTGCTAACATGCAAAGACAGGCAGTTCCCCTTCTTATGCCCGAAAGGCCTCTTGTCGCGACGGGTGTTGAGAAAAAATGGGCGGAAGAATCCGGCTGTCTGGTTTTGGCTCCAGAAGATGGGGAGGTAATTAAAATTGACTCCTCCCGAATTTTGCTCCGCACTGCCTCCGGTCTCAGAGAAATTCGCCTCCAAAAATTCTTCAAAAGTAATCAGTATACTTCTCACAATCAAAAACCCGTAGTCAAGGAAGGGAGCAAAGTGAAGAAAGGTGATTTATTAGCGGATGGCGCCAGCACCGACCAGGGAGAATTGGCATTAGGCAGAAATGTTTTTGTCGCCTTCCTCCCCTGGCGCGGTTACAACTACGAAGATGCAATTGTTATTTCGGAAAATCTCCTCCGAGAGGATGCCTTTACTTCTATCCAGATCCTCGAATTTGAGATTCAAGCCCGAATGACCAAATTAGGTCCAGAGGAAATTACCCGCGATATCCCCGGAACCCGAGAAGAAGATTTAGCCAATTTAGACGCCTTCGGAATCATCCGGATTGGTGCGGAGGTTATCCCGGGAGATATTCTGGTTGGCAGGATTACCCCCCGGGGAGAAACGGAATTTACTCCCGAGGAACGACTCCTTCGGGCAATATTTGGGGAGAAGGCAGAAAATTATCGCGACACCTCTCTGAGGGTAGAGCCGGGAGTCTACGGCACGGTTATTGATGTGAAGGTTATCACCCGCCGGGATGGCACGCCATTAGCAAATGATGTCTTCAAAAAAAGAGAGGCACAGATTTTAAAACGACACGAAGAAAAGAAACTCTTCATTCAGAATCAGCGGGACGAACGTTTACGGAGTATCCTCTTAGGCGAAAAAGCGGCTACCAATGTGCGGGATAATAAGGACCGAATTCTCCTTCGGGAAGGAGAGCGATTCACCGAGGATTTCTTCGCCAGCGGCAAGATAAGCAAAGTGAAAAATTTCGAAAAAATCGTTGACTCCGAAAAGAAGTTAAAAGAAATTGAGGAAATCCTGAAAGATTACGAAACGAAAAGAAGGTTATGTGAGGAAGAACTGGAAAGAGAGAAAGAGAAACTCTCTCGGGGTGATGAACTTCCCCACGGGGTTCTTAAATGGATTAGGGTCTTTATTGCTCAGAAACGTCGGTTAAGCGTGGGGGACAAATTAGCGAACCGCCATGGGGGCAAAGGGGTGGTCGCAAAGATTTTACCCGTGGAAGATATGCCCTTTCTACCAGATGGCACTCCGGTAGATATGGTGCTCAATCCCTTAGGCGTTCCATCAAGGATGAATATTGGACAAATATTAGAAACGGTCTTAGGTTGGGCGGCAAAGAAATTAGGCTACCAAGCGATCTCACCACCTTTTGAAGGACCATCGGTGGAGGAAGTGAAGGAAGAATTAAAAAAGGCTGGATTGCCCCCGGATGGGAAAGTGACCCTCTACGACGGCCGAACCGGCTTGCCCTTTAAAGAGAAAGTAGTGGTTGGGTATATGTATATGATGAAACTCAACCATATGGTTGACGACAAAATTCACGCCCGGGCAGTCGGACGCTATTCGCTGATTACGCAACAACCCTTGGGCGGAAAAGCCCAATTTGGTGGCCAACGTTTCGGCGAGATGGAGGTCTGGGCCTTGGAAGCTTACGGTGCCGCCCATGCTTTACAAGAGATGCTGACAATCAAATCGGACGATGTTGAAGGCCGGAGTGAACTCTTTGAATCCCTCTTTAAGGGTAAATTACCTCCCGAACCCAAAATCCCAGCATCCTTCTCGGTCTTAACCAAAGAACTCCGAGGTCTTTGTTTAGATTTAATTCCCGAAAAAACCAAAGAGAAAGAAAAGGAGAAAACATGATGGAGGAGGTATTCAAAGATTTTGAATCTTTACGTATCACTCTGGTTTCGCCTGATATAATCCAAAGGTCGGTGAAAGAAAAAGGATGGTCTTGGGGTGAAGTCACAAGACCGGAAACAATCAATTACCGAAGCCAAAAGCCAGAAAGGGATGGCTTATTTTGCGAAAGGATTTTTGGACCGGTAAGGGATTACGAATGCAATTGTGGGAAATATAAAAAGATTCGGTATAAAGGAATTATCTGCGACCGGTGTGGTGTTGAGGTAACTCTTTCTAAGGTCCGGCGAGAAAGGATGGGACATATAAAACTGGTTGTCCCGGTTGCCCACGTTCTCTTTTATCAGGTTCCACCTTCAAAAATGGGTCTGCTATTAGACCTGACGATTAACGAAATTGAGAGTATTCTCAACTATGAGTTATATATCGTTTTGGAGCCTGGCGCCTCTCCTTACAAGCGCGGCGACCTGCTGGAAGAAGAGGATTATTTGGAAATGAAAGACCGGTATGAGAAATTTTTCGCTGATACCGGTGCCCCAGCCCTCCGTTATCTCCTTGCAAAGTTAGATTTGGATGACTTAGCCGCGGAACTGAAGGTTAAAATTAAAAGGGAAACATCGGAGAGATTCTCTTTGCTCCGGCGCTTAAAGGTTGTGGAAGCCTTCCGGAACTCCGGAGTGAAACCGGAGTGGATGATATTAGAAGCGATACCGGTCATTCCCCCTGATTTGCGACCATTGGTGCCCTTAGAAGGCGGCCGGTTCGCTACCTCGGATTTAAACGACCTTTATAAAAGGGTAATTATTCGAAACAACCGTTTGAAACATCTCTTAAGTATCAAGACCCCAAATATCATCTTAAAGAATGAAAAACGGATGCTTCAAGATGCGGTTGATGCCCTTTTCTCTAATGAGACCCGGCCGAAACCAGCCAAGGGTGCAGGCGGGAAGATTCTGAAATCGCTCTGCGAAACGTTGCGGGGAAAGCAAGGCAGGTTCCGCAGAAATCTCTTAGGAAAGAGAGTCGATTACTCCGGTCGCTCGGTCATTGTTGTTGACCCAACGCTTCGGCTCCATCAATGCGCTCTTCCCAAGGAGATCGCCTATGAGATATTTAAACCCCTGATTATGAGGAAATTCGAGGAAAGGAAACTGTCGGAAGGAGAAAATGCGGCAAAACTTCTCCACAAGAAATGCCCGCCAGAAGTTTGGGAAATCTTAGAAGAGATCACAAAAGACCACCCTGTCTTATTAAATCGCGCCCCAACTCTTCACCGCCCATCAATTGAAGCATTTTTCCCGGTATTGGTTGAACACCGGGCAATTGGCATCCATCCCTGTGTTTGCCCTCCCTTTAACGCCGACTTTGACGGCGATACGATGGCGGTTCATCTCCCCCTTATTCCCGAGGCGATCTTGGAATCAATGCTCCTTATGCTCGCTCCCTTCAATATCCTCTCCCCGGCCCATGGTAAACCATTAATGGTTCCGACTCAGGACATTGTCGCCGGGATTTATTATCTTACGAAAATCAATCCCGCCGCCAAGAAGATTAATAAGGTCTATGATGACTTTAATGAAATTCACTCTGCCTACGAATTAGGAGAAATGGACTTACACACAATGATAAAGTTTCGTTACAAAGGCTCTACCTACGAGACAACTGTTGGTCGGGTCATCTTCAATCGCATCCTTCCAGAACCACTCCGTTTTGCCAATGAACTCTTTAATAAAGAAAGATTGGTCTCTTTAATTTACCGATGTCATCGGAGTTTTGGTAGTGAAAGAACAGCAAGACTCCTTGACGATATAAAAGATTTGGGATTTGAGATCGCCACCATCTCTGGACTATCTATCGGTATGGACGATGTCGTCGTTCCCAAAGAGAAGGCAAAAATTCTCAAAGAAAGTGAGGAGGAACTAAAACGGCATTACACCAGCTACAAACGCGGTCTCATCTCGGAGAGTGAGAAGTATAATTTGGTCGTTAGCACCTGGACCCAAGCCGCCGCTCGGATTGAAGCCGCCCTGATGAAAGCCCTGGAAGGAGACAAAAATGGGTTTAACCCCCTCTTTCTCCTCCTGGATTCGGGCGCTCGGGGCTCAAAAAGTCAGGCGGTTCAGATCGGGGGTATGAGAGGATTAATGTCCAAACCGCAGCGAAAAATTGTTGGCGAAGAAATTATTGAAACTCCGATCAAAAGTTCCTTTAAGGAGGGCCTCTCGGTTTGGGAATACTTTATTTCTACTCACGGCGCCCGAAAAGGTTTAACGGATACCGCCCTGAAAACCTCCGAAGCCGGTTATCTCACTCGCCGATTGGTTGATGTCGCCCAAGATGTCGTAATCACAATGGAAGACTGTGGGACGATTTTGGGACAGGAAGTTTCGGCTTTGCGGGAAGGCGGAGATATCATTGAACCATTATCCGAAAGGATTGTCGGTCGGATTCCCTTAGAGGATATTGTTAATCCCATAACCAAGGAAATAATTGTTAAAGCCAGAGAAGAAATTACCGAAGAGGCTGCGGAGGAAATAGAAAATTCCGGTATCACCAGTGTGAAGGTGCGTTCCGTTCTAACCTGTGAGGCACCTCATGGTCTCTGTGTTAAATGTTATGGTCGAAATCCCGCGACCGGAAAATTGGTGGAAGTGGGCGAAGCGGTTGGAATAATCGCAGCCCAATCGATCGGAGAACCGGGGACCCAACTGACTCTTAAAACATTCCATATGGGAGGGGCTGCTACCGGTGTTTCCGAAGAAAATAAAGCGGTGGCAAAATTTGAAGGGAAGGTGCGATTTGAAAAATTGTCCATCGCCACCCGTTCCGATGGCGAAACAGTAGCCATCACCCCAGGAAGGATACTCTTAACCAGTGACCATCGGGTCCTTAACTACGATGTGCCAGAAGGGGCTGCGATTAAAGTCAAAGACAAAGAAGAAGTAAAAGAAGGTGCGGTTCTCTTTGAATGGGAACCATACTCCATCCTGATAATGGCAAAGAAATCGGGAAGAGTGAAATATGTAGATATTGAACCAGGGATAACCTTGCGGGAGGATATTGACGAAAGAACCGAAAGAAGAGAAAAGATCATTACGGAAGACCGAGAAAAGAAAAAGCATCCCCGCATTGAAATTATTGATGAGGAAGGGAAGGTCTTAGAGAGGCACGATTTGCCCAGTGAGGCCTATCTCATCGTAGAAAATAATCAAAAGGTAATGGCTGGTGATACCTTAGCCCGGTTCTTAAAAGAAGTAGCCAAGATTAAAGATATCACCGGAGGCTTACCAAAAGTAGCCGAATTATTTGAAGCAAAACGGGTGAAAGACCCAGCAGTAATTTCAGAGATTGATGGAAAAGTAGAAGTGGAAGAACCGCACCTGGGGATGAGAACGGTTAGGGTAATTTCCGAAGAAGGGACAGAAAAGGTTTATCGGATTCCTTATGGAAAATATCTCTTGGTTCGGCAAGGAGACAAGGTGAAGGCAGGAGATAAACTTTGTGAAGGAGAAATCGACCCCCATGACATCTTAAAGGTGAAAGGTTGGTTAGCGGTGCAGGAATTCCTTGCTAACCAGATTCTGGCCGTTTACCGAATCCAAAATGTGAAGATTGATGACAAACATATTTCCATCATTGTTCGCGAAATGCTCCGAAAGGTAAAGATCGAAGACCCGGGGGACTCCAATTTCTCCGAAGGTGAGATTGTGGAAAGACAGCGGGTCTTGGAAGAGAATAAGAAGTTGGTGGCGGAAAATAAAAAACCGATAAGGTACCAACCAATCCTTTTAGGCATCACTCGGGCTGCCCTGCTGACGGAAAGTTTTCTTTCCGCCGCCTCCTTCCAAGAAACCACCCGGATTCTTTCCGAAGCGGCAATTGCCCAGAGAGTAGATTACCTTCGGGGATTAAAAGAGAATGTGATTGTCGGACGGTTGATTCCCGCCGGGACAGGATTTCGGCAGTTTTTAAGCGAAGCAATGGAAGCCAAAGAAGAGGAAGAAAAGAGGGAGGCAGGATAAGTTATGCCCACCATTAATCAATTAGTAAGGAAGAAGAGAGCAAAGGTCAAAAAGATTTCCAAAACCCCCGCTCTGAAAGCCTCTCCCCAAAGGCGCGGTGTCTGCACCCGTGTCTATACGACAACACCAAAAAAACCAAATTCGGCACTCCGCAAGGTCTGTAAGGTCCGACTGACAAGCGGTTATGAGATAATCGCCTACATTCCCGGAGAGGGGCATAACCTTCAGGAACACTCTATCGTCTTAGTCCGCGGCGGCCGGGTAAAAGACCTGCCCGGTGTCCGCTATCACGTCGTAAGAGGTGTCTATGACTGCGCCGGAGTTGAGGGAAGAAGAAGAGGCCGTTCGCTTTATGGAGCAAAAAGACCAAAAGAGAAAGCAAATTAGGAGGTAATATGGCAAGACGAAAAAGAGCGGTAGTCAGAACAGTGCCACCCGACCCCGTTTATAACTCCAGTTTAGTAACGAAGTTTATCAACAATCTGATGTGGGATGGGAAGAAGACAATCGCCCAGAAGATTTTCTACTCCGCCCTGAAACTGATTGAACAAAAGACAAAAGAAGATGGGTTTGCTGTTTTCCAGAAAGCATTGAATAACGTCCGTCCCCTTTTGGAGGTGAGACCGCGTCGGGTTGGTGGAGCAACCTACCAGATCCCAGTAGAAGTTCCGCCCCGCCGTCGGGACTCCTTAGCAATAAAGTGGATAATTCAAGCGGCTCGAGCCCGAAGTGAATACCGGATGGAGGAAAGGCTGGCAGCGGAATTAATTGAAGCGGCAAAAGGACAAGGAGCCGCGGTGAAAAAGAGAGAAGATACCCACAAAATGGCTGAGGCAAACCGAGCCTTTGCTCACTTCCGCTGGTAAAAAACACCTCTCGTCCTCTATTTAATTATTATCTTTTTCGTAAAAGAGCTTCCTTTTCCAATCTGGATTTCCATAAAATAGAGACCAGGAGGCAAAGGAAAGTGGAGAAGGAAGCAATCACTTCCGGCTCTTCCCTTTCTTTCTGTTTTTTGGAAAAGTCGCCCAATCGGGTCATAGACTTTCAGAACTAATTCCTCGTTCCGGGGCAGAGAATAAAAGAGGAAAAACTTCCCAGAGTTTGGATTCGGAAAGATAGAAAAATTGAAGTTATTTATTATCTCCTTTGCCGGTCTCTCCTCACTCTCATCTTCTGCTATCTCCTCAAGAAATCTTTTATCGGTTGTATCCCAAGAGAACATCCAGAATTCTAAGGTTCGGTTTCCTTTTAAGGCGTAAACCTTACCACCCGCTTGGGCTAATGCCCCTCCACTCTTTACCTTTTTATTATAGGGGTAGGTTGGAATTGGGGGCAATTCTATCCAGGTGTCCGCCTCCGGAAAATATCCCCAGAACTCATCCGTATTTCCTCCTTTAAAGAGATAGATAATCTTTTTTGTTCCGTCGTAGGTTAATGCGGCACCATCCTTTACTCTTCTTTTCTTCCCCGCACTATTCACCAAAGGAACCGGTCTCCTCGTCTGCCAGGTATCATTATTATAATCGTAGGCAAAGAATTCGTTATAATAAGATTTTACGCAGTAGATGTAATTGCCCGCTCGGACAATACCGCTCCCGGCTTTACAATCTCTCTGACTCTCGCCCAATGGCACATCCGGTAAGGTAATCCAAGAATCACCTTCAATATGATAACGATAAAATTCCCGAGTTCGGCTTCCTTTCAGAAAGTAGATATAGCGCATCCCTCCCTGACGAAGATAAGCCAGCCCCGAACCGTATTTCACCTTTCGGCCATAATATCCCGGAGGCAACCCTTTTTCTATTTGATGCCAGGTGTCGTGATTGGTAAAATATTTCCAGAATTCCAGGGTATTACCGCCTTTTATGGCATAAATCACACTATCCGTCCCATCGTAGGTTAATGCCGCCCCTCCCTTCACCTTTTTCCTGAAGTCTGGGGCATAGGGAATGGTGCATTTCATTGTCCAACTATCACCGGCAATATGATACATCAAAAATTCGTTAGTATTATTCCCCTTAAAGGCATAAATGTATTGCCCTCGGACCGCCACTAAACTACCACCGTATTTCACCGATTTTTGGTTTGGTCCGGGAAGAAGATAAGGTTTCATCACCCAGCCGGCTGGGGTTGGCGGTCTAACAAGAAAACTTCCCGTTTTGAAATTATTAATTGGATTCTCGTCTCCGGGCAGAAAGGTAGAACATTTTGTCGTATAGGTATCGCCAACCGTAAAAAGGACACCGGGAAAAGAAATCTCAATTGTATCTAAGGAAGAAAGAAGGGTATCAATCCTCTTTTGGTAAATAATCTCTCCTTTTCGGTCAATTTTAAATTCTGTCGTAAATCGTTCCGTTGTTCCGCCGTAATTGATAATCCTCGCTTTTGGTATTCTTGTTGTGTAAGGGTCAAATTCCCCGGTCGGAGAAAGGATGGAATCCACCCCGACATCTTTAATTTGGTGGTATTTAATAATCCCAATATCGCCCCCGGCAAAGTTCCCGACTAAAACAATATCGCCCGAATTGTCCACCTGGATACCAACCAATTCGTCTCTTCCCGTCCGCGTATATCTTTTCAGCCATTCCCGATTACCCGCAGAAGAATATTTCACTAAGAGGAAGTCAAAATCAGAAGACGGAGCATAACTACTACCTCCAACGTAGATATTCCCCCATTGGTCAAGTGATAAGCCAACGGCGTAATCCCGGTTATTTTGATTATCGTAGGATAAATCCCAGAGCCGATTGCCATCCCCGTCATATTTTAAGATTAAAAAATCCTCATTACTGCCATCCCAGGAAGAACCGGCAACATAAAGATTACCCTGCCCATCAGTAACTATCCTCCGGGGGAGGTCATCGTCGTTGGAGCGGTTGTAATTTCGAATCCAAAGGGTCTCCCCATTGGGATTATACTTAATCATCCCGATGTCAAAAAATCCATTCCCGGCTTCGGTATATCCGACGACAAAGATATTTCCCAATTGGTCTAAATCCAGAAACAATCCCTTATCTTCTCTTCCCGAAGCGCGATTATACCGTCGTGTCCAGATTGTCTCGCCATTTGGATTATATTTTATCGTCAAGAAATCTTCTGAACCATTATGGGAGATATAACCGGTAACATAGATATTACCACTCTTATCAACCGCAATTGCCGAAGCACTATCATTGGCACTATCGGAACCGGCATAATACCTTTTCCAAAGGGAATCGCCATTAAATCCGTATTTAATCGTCAAATAATCGTAGTCAATCCCGCGCTTTTGCGTCATTCCTGTGACCAAAACATTGCCACTACTATCAACCGCAATCGCTGAAGGGTAATCAAAGGAATCGCCAGCAAACCTTCGGGTCCATAAGGTATCAAGATTATTATTGTATTTTATCGTTAAGATATCACTCCTTGTTCCACTACCTTTACTCCAACCGGTAACATAAAGATTTCCAGAGGCATCAAGTGCCAGATCGGTTATCATTTCGGAATCGTTAGCCTGAGGATTATTAAAGAAGGCACTATCAATTAAATTGCCATTTCGGTTGTATTTCAAAATTAGAAAATCCTCCTTGGTCTCATTCCGCCCGATTGCGCCGCCGATATAAATATTGCCCAAAGCATCCATCTTAAAGACCGTGGCGCGCACTGGATACAAACTATGGTAAACCCTCACCCAAGCGGTATCAACCTGAGAAAAGAGAAGATTAAAAAGAGACAAGAAAAGAGAAAATTTAAACCAGTTCATAATTTTATTATAAATAAATAAAAAGAAAGGTCAATAGCCATAAAAATTTAACCATCCCGACCAATTCCTCGAAAAAAACTTGACGCAAGAAAAATTCCCCCTATAATACTTTATGCTAATAACGATTTTAACTCTTGCCCTTTTTACCCAGTCTTATTTTATTGATTGTCCGAGACCAACGATTTTAGGCCATGGCGAATACTTGATTAACCTGCGACTTCAGGGGACAGGTGGTATCTTAGGGCATTTCGCTGTTGGTATCTTTGACCGAGTCAATCTTGGAATCTCCTATGGGGGCGACAGCATCCTTGGCACCGGTCGGCCCGACTTTATGAAACGACCGGAATTCCAGGCGAAATTGAAGATATTAAGTGAGGAGGAATTCGGCTACCTTGACCTTCTCTTGGGGTTCGACTCCCAGGGATTTGGAAAATATCTCTCCGACTCCCTCAATTATCAGTTTCGGGCAAAGAATTTCTACCTGGTGCTCGGCCGCTCAATCGCCGTGAGCCGGACATATCTCTCCGGGGGGATAAATTATTTCCGGGGAATTAACGGTTTCTTTGCCATCAGTCAAGGGCTTTCGGGAAACCTTGAGTTTCTTGCGGAATACGAACTCGCCACCAATGATAAAACCGATAAGAATTATGGCTACTTAAACCTCGGTTTGGGCTGGAATCTTGACGAAGGAACTTCTTTCCTCTTTGCCCTTAAAGACCTCTTAAAAAATAAAGAGGCGACCCATTTAAGTCGAATTGTGAATATTAAATTTCAACAGTCCTTCTAAAAAGAAGGAGGATTGGGAAAGAAGAAATTAAGGTGGAAGGCAAGGAAACTCCTGATTGCTTCCTTTTCCTTTTCTCCCAACTCCAGTTTGCCGACCTCCCTTTGGGGTAGTAAGAGAAGGCTCTTTAATCTTCTCGCCTCCTCGAGTTGAAAATCTATCCCCTCCCCTTCTCGGCAGGCCGCACAGAGAAAACCACCTCTTTGAGAAGAGAAGAAGAAGGATTTTAATTGCCGGGAACATCTGAGACAGGAGAGGAGATTCGGTTGATAGCCAAAAAACGATGCGGCTTTAATTAAAAAACTATAAATAAGACTCTCCTTTCCGACGCGGTCTAAAAGAAAGATGGTTGAGAGAAATAATTGATAAAGAGAACTCTGCTTTACCTCTTTCGGCAGGGTTTTAATGATAAAGGAGGAGAGGAGGGAGGCATAAAAAAATCTCTCCGTCTCCGAGCGGAAACGAGGAAAATCATAAATGAGACTCGCGCCCGAAATGAGATGATACTCTTTCCCCTCCCGGTAATAGAAAGTGATTTCGGTAAGGCTAAATGGTTCCAGATTTCCTCCGAGCAACCTCTTTGGGTCAAACCCACCTTTTGCCAGAAGAGAGAGTCGTCCGTAATCCTTTGAAAAGAGAGTAACCATTTTACTTGTCGAACGAAACCTTTCCCTTCTTATTACTATCCCTTCCGTTTTCTCAATTATTGCCATCTAATCCTCGCTTCGAATCTCGCCCACAATCTCCTCTAATATATCCTCCAGGGTTAAAATCCCAACTGCCTTTTTGTTTCTATCTAAAACGACCGCCAGATGAATTCCCTTATCCTGTCCGCGGCGCATCTCGGCAAAAACCTCCTTTATCCTTTTCTCTTCGGAAACAAAATAAGGTTCCCTTATCTTTAAGGAGGGATAGAAGAGAAAATCTTTGGCGTGAATGACGCCGATAATATTATCCTTTCTCTTCTCGTAAATCGGATAACGGGAATAACCGTATTCCTTCAAAATGTGGTAGATGGCGATGGGAGGGAGTTCTTTATTCAGGGTAACGGTAAGTTTCAAAGGAATCATCACATCCTTAGCGGTAAGCGAAGAAAATTCCAAGACCGCCCGGGCAATCTTCGCATGTCCCCCTTTACCAAAAAGGGAGAGCAAGTCATCCCGCGTCAACTTCAATTCCCGACGTTTTTCTTGGGAAAGTGGTTGGACAACCTTTTGCAGAAGAAAGATGAATGGAGAAAAAAGCCAGTGGAAGAAGGCGAGAAAGGAATAGAGATGGTCATACCAGAATTCTGGATATTCTTTGGCAATCGCCTTCGGCAGAAACTCCCCAAAGATTAAAGAGAGGAGTGTAGCAAAGATTACCGAAAGAACGACAAAACCCTCTCCGAAAGTAGTAACAAAGAAATAGGAAAAGGCAAAAGAAGCGAAAACGACCGAAAGATTAGTGCCAATCAGGGAGGCAAGGATTAAACCCTCCCGCTTCTGAAGAAGATCTAATTTCTTTTTCCTTCTCAATAAAATTCGGAGCCAATTCAACCGGATTACAGCCGTTTCGCTTCCCGAGAAAAGACCTTGCAGGATAATTGCCAGAACCCCGAAGAACAGTCCCATTACAAAACTCGTAAAATTACCTTTTCCACTCTCTTATCAACAACCTCCAGAACCTCAATCTGAATGTTCCGATAGAGAAAAGAATCATTCGCCTCGGGTAAACGTCCCAGATATCGAACAATAAATCCGGCAAGCCTTTCCTCTGAGACCTCGGCAAAGGCGTTATCCAGAAGTCGATTTAATGTTCCGATATCAATTTCCCCGGAGACCAGATAACTCTTCTCACCAATTGGCTTAAAAACCTCTTCCTCTCCGAGGTCATATTCATCCCGAATCTCCCCAAAGAGTGCCTCCAGGATATCCTCCAGAGTCACCAATCCGGAGATTTCGCCAAACTCATCAACGACTATCGCCAAATGACTTCCTTTCTTCCTTAAAATCTCTAATCCTTCCAGGGCATTCTGCACTTCGGGCAAAAATAGGACCGGGCGCATTATCTCTTTTACTGGCAAATCTTCTCGCCGTTTGGGTGCGAGGTGCTCCCGAACCAAGTCCTTCACATAAAGAACCCCAACGATATTTTCGGGTCGGTCCTGGTAAAGGGGGATGCGCGAATAAGGGACTTTTTTTGCCCTCTCAATCGCCTCCCCGATTTTTGTCTCGCAATTCAGGGCAAAGATTTTTCGCTTTGGTGTCAGAAAGGATTTTAAGGTTGTTCGCTCCATATCCGCCAGGGCTAAAAGGATATCTCTCTCTTCTCGCTCCAAGACCCCCTCCTTTCCTGCCAGCCGGATCAAATCCTTAATTTCGCTCTCGGTTGGAAACTCTCCCCTCCTTCTCCTTCGAATCAGGTCGTCAATCCGATTTGTTAGAAGAGAAAGGATGGGTGAGAATATTTTTCTTAAAAAGATAATTAAGGGCGAAAAAGATAAAAACCACTCCCGATTGGAAAAGGAATATATCTTCGGGGTTGCTTCGCAAAAGAGAAAGATAAAGATGGCAGTGAGGATGGAGGTGAGAAAAAGGTAAAAATCCCGGGCTGGAGAAAAACGGTAAACCCGAATGGCGAGCGCAGAGATGAGGGAGGAAGCGGAGACATTGACCAAAAGGTTGGAGATTAAAATCGTTCCCAAAACCCCGGTTTCACTCCGACTGAGAACCCTCACCCACTCCCCTTTTTTGTCATGCCTTCGCTCCAATTCTTTGGGACGAAGAGTGAAGAAAGCAGTCTCATAGCCCGAAAAAAGAAAGGAAAAGGACAGGAAGATGATGACCAAAATTATTAAGAGAACTATTTCGAGGGGCATAGATTAAATCTATCGTTATTTTTGAGAATCTCCTCTCTTCTTCGCCTTCAAGCCCATTCTTCCTAAACTATGTCTTAGGAGGTAAGTAATCGGGAAATTGGATAGGCATTCATAATTCAGGTATATCTCGCCTAAAAGCCCTTTTTCCGCCAGAGGAAAGGAAAGAGTGGCAGGAGCATAATCCTTTCCCCGATACTGCTTCGCCAGTTTTCGCATATAGGCGGAGGAGCAAAAGATTATGTTCAATTCCTTACCTTTTATTTTTAAATCCGCTAAAATCTTCTTAGCGGTTTCCCTGACAAATTGGGGTTTAAGGCGAAGGGGATTCCCTTTTTCTCCTTCGGTCTCCTCCTCCCAGAAGATATTAATTTTCATCTACTCTTCGTATGCCCGAATAATTCGGGAGACGATTGGTGGGCGTGTGACATCACTCTGGTCAAAATAGACAATCTTCACTCCTGACACCTTTCCCAAACGGGTGCGGGCATCAACCAGTCCGGAAATGGCTTTTGTTCCCAAATCAATCTGTGTTATATCTCCGGTGACGATTGCCTTGGAATTATAGCCCAAACGGGTCAAAAACATCTTCATCTGGGTCTGGGTTGTATTTTGTCCCTCGTCGAGGATGATAAAGGCATCAGAAAGGGTTCGCCCCCTCATATAAGCCAGAGGTGCCACCTCAACTATCTCCTCGTCAATTAACCTCTTTGCCTTCTCAATCGGGAGCATATCAAAAAGGGCGTCATAAAGTGGACGCAAATAGGGAGAAACCTTTTCCCGAAAATCCCCTGGTAGATAACCCAATGACTCTCCGGCTTCTACCGCGGGTCGGGTGAGGATAATCCTCTCCACCTTTCCCGAGAGAAGATAGGAAATCGCCTTCGCCACGGCAAGATAGGTCTTTCCCGTTCCCGCTGGACCGATAGCAATTACAATCTCATATTCATCAATCGCTAAAAGGTATTCCTTTTGATGCTCGGTTTTCGGATAGATAACCTTTTTCGGGGTATGGATTGCCAATCCCCCTTTTTCTTCTGAGGGAACCTGGGACTCACTCTTCACCCTTTCAATCTCCTCTTTAATGCTCTGTTGGTCTAAGGTCTCCCCTCTTCTTAACCTTTTGATCAGATTTTGGAAGAGAACCTTAATCTCTTCTACCTCCTTCCTTGGTCCCCTAATCCTTACTCGGTCATTCCGGACGATTATCTGAGATGAAAAGAACTTAGAAATAAAAGCCAGGTTGGAGTCCGCAATCCCTAAGATTAAAACCGGGTTAACCCCTTTAAGCGGAACCGATACCTTAACTAAATCCCTTTCCAATAAACTATCCAATTCATTCTATTATAATTAAGAAAATAAGAATGTCAACAATAATAAATCCGTTCCGTTCTCTTTCTAAACCAGACAATGAAGAAAACTTATTCAACGATTTGATAAGTTATTGAAAATTAAGAACTTAGCGGATTAAGACTTTGGGGAAATTGGGTGTAAGGTTTTGCCCCCTTTTTCCGTTTTTATATAGAGAGACGTAATATGGCTGATTTTAAGGGTTCTAAAATCCCTTTTTATTCCTTTGCCCATCAAAAATCAACCGCTTTATTTTGGAGGTGGATAAGGGGTAAAAGAGAGGATAAGATAGGTTCCGGAAGAAGTTCCGGGCAGGGAAAGAGAATTTTCCCCAACGGAGTTTTTTTCCGCAAGAGGGGTGAATAACCCCTATTGAGCGGGGCTTGGGGAAAATTCAGAATAAGGGGGATGGTCGCTTTTCAAAATGGCATAGGGGATATCCCTCCGAAGGCTCTGGGGATGGACACCGGGATATACCCAAAAGGGCAAGAAATCATAATAGTCAAAAAGATAAAACCGAAATTACTTATTAAACCCAATTTTTGACCAATTGCTATTTCACTTTTAAGGCAAACCTTTCTTCTCCTTAAAAAGATAAGGGAAATATTAAAAAGGGGAAAAAGATAAAAAGAAAAACGCCCCCGGAAATCTCCGGGGGCGTCTCCTCTTAATCCTCGGGCTACTTCACCACGATTAACTTCCGCTCAACTTTGTAGCCCTCTGCGGAAAACCGCAGGAGATAGATTCCCGCCGGCAGTCTATTAATCGTAAAGGTGCCATTTTCGCTCTTCGCATTATAGACAACCTCGCCCAGACAATTGTAGATTCTTAAAGTGGCCACCTCTCTCTTCGGTAGAGAATAGAAGACCTTAATCGGACCTTTCGCCGGATTGGAGTTAATCTGAAGCGAAGGGGTCTCTCTTAAATCCGAAGCCATAACCGATGTTTGCGACCGGGAGGTGATAACGGTAAACGGTCCACCGTAAAGCCAGAATTCATTCGTATTATTACCAATCGTGGCGTAGAGGAAGTCAACATAACGGGAATAGGTAAGGGAAGCACCCGCCTTTAACTTCTTTCCCGGCGTCCCGTTCGGTTGCCCAACATCCTCCTTCTGATACCAGGAATCATTCAACGGATTATACTGCC